>Ga0187892_10000005_pt1 | contig 421643 bp, 324 predicted proteins | sample MA1701073metaG_FD_139345 | JGI IMG/M metagenome (GOLD analysis project Ga0187892, IMG submission 139345) | Bio-ooze microbial communities from a basaltic lava cave in the Kipuka Kanohina Cave System on the Island of Hawaii, USA - MA170107-3 metaG ...
AATTAAAATGCACAGATTGGACACACTTTGGTCACACCGCTAAAAGTGCTTGTCCATTCCAAGTTTTGCATCCGAAGATATCTCATGATTTCGTAATAAGTTACTTTACATGCGCCCGTAGCTTCCGCCACAAAGCTTTGGCGGACAGGTGGATAGAGCAACTGCATTCTAATTTTACCTCACGATTTTTCGTAACTGCTTGTTATTCCTCAAAGTACCTTGTCCGGCAAGGTTTTCCTGCCGAAAATTGGTTTAGTTTTGTTCGGATGATTTTGGGTCTTTTAGGCCGTTTTATGACAAAAAGTGCGACAGGAATGCGACAGGGAAATTTACTACCCTTCACTCAATAAACAAGTTTCAATTATGAGTTGTAATTTAGTTATAACTAAATTATAATTCATAATATGAATAAGCTTATTTATAACTCATTGCAGATTCGGGAGGTCTTTCACCTGGAGTTCCTCCGCTGGTTTGGAAGGAAGCTGGAAGCGGAGTACTATGTTCTGAAGGGCGGCGTCAATTTGAGGCTTTTTTTTAAAAGCATTCGTTATTCCGAAGACATGGATATTGATGTTAAAGGATCTTCCAGTGTGGAACGAATCAAAAAGAATGTCATGGACGTTTTAGCGGCTCGAGGGTTCAATGACAGCTTGAAATCCTTTGGAATTGAGAAAGTGATTGTCCCGGACCTTTCCAAAGCCAAACAGACAGAAACCACGCAGCGCTTTAAAATACACCTTCTGACTGAGGCAGGGGAAGACCTTTTGACAAAAATCGAATTTTCACGGCGGGGGATGAAAGGTGCTCCATCGGTGGAGCCGGTATCAAGTGAAATTCTGCGTGCCTACAAAATGGCTCCGTTGATTGTGCCGCATTATGACGCGGCTTCCGCAGTCATACAAAAAATCCATGCTTTAGCCGGACGGCGAGAACTGCAAGCCCGCGATATTTTTGATTTGTTTGTCCTTCGTTCCCAATACGAACCATCAAAACACAGCAAACCCGAAGTCAGCCGTTCAGTTCTTAAGACCGCTCATGACAATCTCTTCATGGTGGAATTTCCTCAATTTCGGGATACGGTAGTGGCATATCTGGGAGAGGAAGATCAAAAGGCATATTCATCCCCGGAAATATGGGATGAAATCAAACTCAATATAGCTTCATTTCTGGAGGAATTTAAGAAATGAAGACAAAACAGAGGGCGGACATCACAACATTCATTCGAAAAATAAGACGGCCCGTTTTTACCACTCATGAACTTACGGCAATTTCCGGAAAATCTGCGTCAACGGTTGTTCAATCACTGAATTATCTGGTCAAACAAGGACAATTGACGAAGATATACCGGGGTGTATGGGCTGAACTGGGTGAGCGGACTATTTCTCCTTTTGAAATGATTCCGGCCCTTTTTCCTCGTCAGCGTGTCTATGTTTCATTTATTACTGCTCTGCATTTGTACGGAATTGTGGAGCAGATTCCGCAAGTGATTACTTTGGCGTCAACCGCACACACAAGTATTCTGCGCACCAAAGCGGGAGTCTTTTCTGTTCATCAAATTGCCCCGGCATTTTTTGATGGATTTGATTGGTACAAGGGGGAAGGACATTTCTTGATTGCAGAGCCCGAAAAAGCACTTGTTGACAGTTTGTATTTGTCGAGCCGGAAGAAAAAACAATTCGGCTATTTTCCCGAACTTGTTTTTCCGGCCGGCTTCAGCTTTAAGAAAGCGGCAGACTGGGTCAATCGGATCCCGGAAAAAATCATACGCGCTTACGTCAGGGAAAAGCTTAAAAACATAGAGAGGTCTCGAAATACTGTATAATGCTGCATAAATCTTACGCGCCCGTAGCTCAGGGGATAGAGCATCTGCCTTCTAAGCAGAGGGTCACTGGTTCGATTCCAGTCGGGCGCGCCACTTTTCTTCATTTTCCCACCCTGTAGACCTCCTATTTATATGGTATATTTATATACACTGGGCAAGTTAGATCACATAATTTAAACTTAAATTATCTTTTAAGTAACTTTGATTCTTGGAGGAAAAAGGGATTTGAAATACAAGCTCCGTCAAAAACTCTGTTCCGCGCTCATAACCTTCTTTTTTACGGCTAGCAGTATTCCTCTGCCCGGAAACGCCGATGCGCAGTCCGTGGCACCGGAAACAATTACGGCTCAAAGCATTTTCACAGGTCTTTCCCCGGAAATCTGCGATGTGGAAGAAATCTGGACGGCCCCGCAAGCCATCGGCAGGCCTGTGGGGGAAGAGCCGCTCGTCGTTTTGCTTCAGGAAGCCCATGTGAATTATCTCGCCCAGAAGAACATCATTGCCACGCTTGAGTTTTTTGAGAGCAAATTCAGAGAGATGAAGATCAATGACGATATCACGATCGGCCTAGAAGGCAATCCGTACAAAGAAATCGATCCCGTTATTTTCCGCGTCTTTCCGGACCGTCAAACAACGAAAGATGTCACTAATTCTCTAATGTGGGAAGGAAAAATCGACGGCGCTGAATTTTACGCCGTCAATTCCAATCCCGGAGCGGTTCTTTTCGGAATCGATGATCCGTCACTTTATGAAAAAAATGACGAGGCTTATCAGGAACTGCTTGCCAATCAAAGTCAAACTCTTTCCGCGCTCGGAGTGCTTAGAACCGAGGTCCGCAAACTTGAGGAAAAGGTTTACTCCAAGCCGCTTCGCGATCTTTCGGAAAGCCGCCGCCGGCTCGACGCGGATATCGGCACGCTTCGCCTTCATCTGATTGTGCTCGCCCGGCTCGCCCGCCTGAAAAACATGAGTTTTGACGATTATCCCGAGGTCCGGGAAATGAAAAAAGTGTTCGATGAGGAAGATAAGATCGATCAAAAGCTGCTCGCAAGAGAGCTTGCCGGTCTCGGCCTGAATCAAATCGAGGGGGAAAGCGAAAAGGGCTGGAAAATCCGGGTCCGCAAAAAATGGGGCCTGCTCTCCGATCCGGAAAAAGAAAATTTTTCGTTTGTCCGGCAGTGGATTGCGATGGAAGACCGGGCACAGTCCCTGAGATCTTTCGAATTTTTTGCTCAGATGGCCGGGATGGAATCGGAACTTTCAAACCGGCTCGCGGTTTCAAGGGATGAAGAAACAGCCGTGCTTGCCGGAAGGTATCTGGAGCTGCTCGAAAAACTGGCCTCTCTGGCCTTGGATCAATCCGGCTACGAGCAGCTGGAAAAACACTGGGCTCAAATGAACGAGCCGGCATTCTGGCGTGATCTGGATGATCTGGTAAAACGCAGAAATAACAAATTCAAATTTACGGAGCATATCGACCGGATTCTGATCGATGTCGAGCCCGCCCGCGAATTTTATTCAGTCGCCAAAAAACGCGACCAGCTTCTTTCCCAAAACATCGAACGGCTAATGGCGGAAAAAAATCAGAAAATTCTCTTTGTCATCGCCGGCGGCTTTCACACCGAGGGGCTCACGCAGAAACTTCAGGAAAAAGGCATTTCCTACTGGGCGCTTCTGCCGATGGCTAATCCCGACTGGGACGATTCGGTTTACTGGAGCCGTTTAAGCGGGGAAGAATCGCCCGTAAAAAATATTCTGGCTCAGCTTGCACAGAGTGCGGCAAGAAAATTGACGAGCCTGCAGGACAATCCCGAATTCCAGGCAGAGGCCGTTACGGATTTGGTGACGGTAGAAGCTGCTTCTCTCGGGCTCACGGACGAGTTTCAGAAGAAGATCAAACGGTACGAGGAGGCCTTGCGGACCCAGGCGAATAATCAGCAGGCGCAAAAAGCGGCAGATTTTGTGCAGTTTCTCATGAGACAGCTGGACGCGCTCAGGAAAGCGAACCCCGCGGAGCTTGCACAGAAGTTCAGCAGAGTGGAGCCCCGCTTTCTTCTCGTGCCGCTTAAAATCGGCAATGAGCAATTCTATTTGTTCGCGCGGCGCTGGACTCGTGATTCTGCCGCTCCGGGGGGGATTAAAGCTTTTCCCGAGATTCCGCCCGGTTTCTATGAAGTGAATATTCAAGTCAGCAATCCTCTGATCCGCGATTCTGCATTCGAGGGAAATTTCTACTCCCTGACCGTCGTAAAATCCGGTGAAAGGCCTCCGACAATGCGCTTACCGGAAGGCGAAATGCTTCCGCCGGGCGTGCCGGCGGTCCGTCCTCCGGCTCCTGCTCCCGCAGCAACTATTCCCCAGGAGCAAACTCCCGAATTTAAGAATTTGCCTCCGGAACTTCGGGATTTTGCGCGTGCATTTTCTGAAAAACTTTTGGCGACCGGACAATTCACCAGTGTGAACTATAAAGCCAAAGGCGCAATGGGCATGGTGTTCGAGGGTCGGCAGAAACTTAGCGATACCGAAGTGCGTCTGGTGGCCATCAAAACCCTTCAGCCCGGGCTTTTGAGAGAGGATATCGAAGAGAAAAGGAAGAAGAAGATGCCGGTGAACCTGGGAAGAATGCAGCGTGAGGCAGAAGCGCTGGCACTCGTGTCCGGGCTAATCGGCGGGAAAGCGCTTCAAATTCACAGATCCGGGGATGTTGAGATCGAGAATTACGGACAAGTCCCCTATTACGTCATGGAATATTTGCCGGAGGTGAAAGATTTAAAATCACTGCTGGAAGAAAGCCCCGGGGGAATCAATTATGAAACAGCGATTCGATTAATCCGGGGTGCGGCACTGCAGTTGGATCAGGTTCACCAGGCAGGCGTCACGCATCGTGATATTAAGCCCGCCAACATCGGATTGAAGCCGGTGGAGGAAGGCTTGCGGTCCGCCCTGGATCCCACTCACATTGAAGTAGGAAGCATTCGCGGCGACTATATTCCTATTATCATCGATTTCGGTTTTGCGAAGCTTGAGCCCGCCGATGACAACGCCACGCAGGCGATCAGCCTGACAATGGACAGGGATATTCTCGGAACGCCGGTATTTATGTCTCCCGAGCAGGCGCAGAAGACGAAAGCCGCGGATCCGCGCGCCGACATTTATTCGCTGGCCGCGTCGCTGTTTCAGCTTTTAACGGGTGAAGTGCCGATTTCCTGGAATCCTCAGCTGGAAAGTTTCGATATTTACTCGGCGAAGCTGAATACTCCGCTGATTCATGCCAAAAAAATAGAGCAGGCCCTGACAAAGCTGGACAATATCGGAATTACCGGCCCGGCCCGGCTAGCGCGGCTGAAAGACATTTTCCGCTCCGGTTTGGCCGGCAATAAATCGGCGCGTTACGCAAACGCGAAAGATTTTGCCGATGACCTTGAGGCTTTTCTTGAAAACCGTACGGTAAAAGCGCAAACCTGGGCTTCGCGTTTTTGGCGATGGGCCGGTAAATACCAGAAACAATTGCTGGCTGCTGCTCTTGTGTCTGTAATACCGCTCACGGCGGGAGTTATCGCCATTGTCGACAGGGTTCGTGAGTCTCAAGTCGCCGCTGCCAATACCGAAGCGAGGGACCAGGCCGTAGCAGCCGCGCGCGCGAGCATTGCGACGGCGGATGATGAGATTATAAACTCAAAGTTTACGGAAGCAAATTTACGTTTAAGTGATGCGAAGCGCAGTCTCAGCATTCTTCCCGCGGCGGATCTATCCGCCACAATTCGGCAGGTTCTCGAACAGATCGACGCGCGTATTTCTTTTATTTCCCGCCTTCAGGATTTTTCTCCTTCCGAAAAGTCGCCGGAAAAAATTGCGAAACTGGCGGAAATTTTCAAGGGATTTTCCGATTCGACTGCGCTGAGTGAAGCGCTGAGAGTTCAGGCAAAATCCGCCTATAATTCGCTGATTACTGCCGCGGGCAAAGTTCTTTCCGGTCAAATTCCGGGCGTAAGAATGGATGCAAGGGTCGGTGCGGACCTCGCCAATTTATACCTGCAATCTGAAGCCGCAAAGACAGCCTCAGGTTCGTCGCTATGGATCAAAGCAAACGCTCAAGCTTTGCTCGGGGACTATGCCGGTTCGAACACTGTGCTGGATAGGCTATTTTCGTTTTGGAGCAAAGAAAATGAAGAAGTTCTTCAGAGGGAGGATGTCTTGACTATATTTTTCAAAATACCGAATTTTCAGGAGGCTTATTTTCTATACGCGGCCAATTTATCGGAGATAGCCGTCAATCAGCCCTTCGAAGCGGGCAAACAGTCGTTTGAAGCGGCTAAGAGAAAATTGCAGGAGCTGGATTCCAAAACCTCGGATGAATTCCCGAAGCAAAAAATCAACAAGACCATCGCGGACATTTCCGTGCTTGAAGCTGCATTCATTTGGGCCAGTGTGACGGATATTTCCTCCCCGCATCTTTCCCAAACTCCGGCGGACAATCAAAAGAGCGAGGAACGGCTTGTCCAGCTGCGCATTGCCCGCGAAAAATACAGGGACATCATTCGAATTTTAGACGCTGCTTCAGCCCGCCTGACTCCCGAGGAAGCGGTTCTCAAGGCCGAGAATTTGCTGGGCCAGGCCGTTTTGGAATCGATTCAGCTTTCTCATGAATCCGATGTGCGTCAGCAGGGAATCGGGTCTGAAAAAGTGGACGCACTTCTTCAATCTGCCCGTGAAGCGCTCACTGCGATTCAAACTCCGGAAGACAGGGAAAGGCTCAGCCGGGCCATTGATTTTTTTGCCCGGACTTTGACGCCTCGAAATAACTCGGTAGTCCGCGGCGAGAGAAGCGCGCGGGCCAGGGAAGCGTTCCAGCGGGTTCCGGAAGGCCAAAGTCCGTGGGTGCGGCAAATGGCATCGGTTTTGGCCCGTGAGGGAGCGGCCGGAAGAAGTTTGGGAGTCAGCCGCCAGGATTTCGAGAGAATCGCCAAGGCCTATTTATCCGGTTTACAGCAGCAGCTCAAGGCCCAGCCGCAAAACCAGGATGTGATTTTCAGAATCAGGTTTTTTCAGAACTTGACCGGAATTATTCCGGGTTTGCCGCCGATTGTTGATAATCCGTTTAGGTTCGAGCATGAGGGAAAATCCTATCTCATCCAGGTTTTACAGAGCCGGTTTGAAGTAAAGCAGGCCCCCCCCGTGCAGCAAGCGGCGCCGCAGGCTCCTTATCTTCCTCCCGGACTTGAAAATGACAATTTCGTGAAGATTTTTAACTCCAGGCCAAACAGAAAGTGGACCATTACCGGCGTGCTGGGACGGGGAGGAATGGGGGTTGTCTATGAAGCAAAAGACCAAGCCGGAAATTCCGTGGCCGTAAAAACAATTCAGTCGGAAGGCACGGACGAGGCGACACTGAAGCGTTTCGAGCGTGAAGCCGGGATGATGATGCAAATCAATCATCTCCGTGTGGCGAAGGTATTCGAATATGTCGATGAGTCTTTTAATACCTATTATGTGATGGAAAAGCTGAAGGGCCAGGACTGGCACAAGCTCATGAACGGATGGCAGTATCCTCTGGACGAGCAGCGCATCCCATCCGTGTTAAAGCTGATGCTTGAAGCATTAACGGGGCTCAAGACCATTCACGACCTGGGTCTTGCCCATCGCGATTTGAAACCCGCGAATATTTTCATGGTTCCCGGACGCGGAGCGGTCATCACCGATTTTGGTTTGGCCATATTCAAGGGAGAAAAAGAGCGTCTGACCAAGACCGGCGAAGTTGTGGGAACGCCCAGTTATATGTCTCCCGAACAGATGACAGGAGACAAAAAAGATCCGATAAATGATTCAAGCGATATTTTTTCCATGGGAGTAATTCTATACGAGCTTCTCACCAATAAACTACCTTTTGAGGGATCCAATGCGCTTACGACTATGAATAAAATCTTGCATGATGAACCTGCTCCGCCGAATTCGGTTAATCCGGAAATCTCGGATGCGCTGAACGCGGTGGTGATGAAGGCGCTTGCCAAAAAGCCGGGAGGAGCCGTCGATGAAAGGTATGAAAATGTGGACGCGTTTATTAAGGATCTGCTCCGCGTGCTTACGGAATATGAGGGGAGGGAAACGGCTATTGAATCAGCCGTGGAGTTTGACCGGATCTCACAGGGTAGCGAAGAAATATTTTCAATGTCTCTGGAGCAGCCGGTTGAGGCCCTGCAATATTATCGGCAGCTTCAAGGGAAAAAGACACGGCGTCAATTTTTGATTGCGGGAGCGTTTGCCGGAGTTGCAGCTTTGTTTGGACTCGGGGCATACACTGCGTCCCGTGTCGGCGAGAGCAGGACCGCTCAGGCAGAGCAAAGGCGCCGGGAAGGAAAAGCCGCAGTCCAGCAAAGTATTGCGAATGAAGTGAAGCCTGCGTTTCAACGAGGGGATTACCGGGGCGCCAAACAAATTCTAGATGGTCTGGCTGCTAAAAGCGCTGTTGAAAATTTGGGGCTTGATAATGAAATCAGCGCCTATTCTTCGCTGGCGTCGGCGTTGAGCGTTTTGACTTCCCGCGACAAAGATAATAAGGAAATTATCGCATCGGTTTCGCCGCAGATGCGTGCGGCAAACATGTCCGCGCTGGCTGTTCTTATGGGGAGCAAGGAAAGTCCGGAATTTGTCCGTAATTGGGCCCAATTTTATTCCGATGCCGTGAAATTGAATTTGCCGGAAGCGGATACTTCTATCCATGCGGGCATTGCGTCAAATATCCTGAAAAATCCTTCTCTGATCCCTCAGGGCCGGGAAGGTTACGTTATTTCAAAATTGCCGGCTCTGCTCGAGGCGGCTTCGAAATCTCCGCGTCTCAATGATCAGCAGATTGAAAAAATCCTTGAGGCGGCTAATCTGCTTGCTTCCAACTCTGATCTCATGAATCTGCTTTCGCCTTCTCAAAAAGCGGAATTCTCCTTTCAGTATGCGGAGCTTTTCCTGCGCCCCGGCCCTCACCGGGCCGCTTTCCCATCGCGTACGGAATTTGCGAATGCTTCGCGTCAAAAACACGAAGCGGCCTCTGCCGCTCTTGATGACGGAATTACCCGCTCAACGGTACCGGCGGAAAGGGCTCGGCTGTCCTGGCTCAAGACGATTGTCCAGTACCGCCTCGGGCAGTTTGATCAGGTTATGGACACATTGAACAATGTCGGTACCGCCGCGTCGGATCGGGATAAAGAGCTTTTGCGGCTCCGTGCCATGCAGGCTATGGGAGATTATGACGGGGCCCGAAAGCGGATAATAGAGTCAGGAGCCGATTCGATGCCGGCCAGGAAAATATTGATGGAAAATTATATGCTGGAAATGGCGTCGATTATGGTGAGGCATCGAAATGTCTACGAAGTCAGAAATGACAGCAATGGTCCGATGACCCGGGCGTTTGGTGAAATGGGAAACAAGCTAATATCATTCAATTCCCGCCTCAAAAAATTCACGGATGAATCAAAATTTACGGCAGTTCCCGTTCTTAGTTTGAATAACACGCCGACAGAGGAAAATGAATTCAATCTGAGGCGTTCTGCGCTTGAGTTTTTCTTTTTGCTGGGATTGATTCGGGATCTGGAGTTCGGTGATTTTGGGCGTTTCCAGGGCAGGGCGGGGTTGATGGATAATGCCCGGGCGGAATATGTGCAGATGCTTGAGGCCAAATATCCGGAGAGTATCCGGAACCGGTTCGATCCGCTGTTTCCGGTCGGAGGATTTCTGGCCGGTAGACAGGGGCGTCCCGACATCGCTCTTGCCAATTCGGACATTTCCCGGGGCATCATTGAGCTTGCGATCGCAATTCAATTAAGAAGGGAATCGATTGACCGGGCACAGTTCAAGGCCGAGATGACTGATCCGAGAAGCAACAATTCTTATGTTGTCCCCGAACAAGATGAACAGCGGGTTCAATCGGCGTTTGCCAACTCAGCCGAATATTTTTACGACTGGAGAAGTCCGTATGCGATGTTTGCCAGGCAGATGACTCAGGAGGGAATTGCTCAGGGCCAGAGCCTCGGTAGGGGCAAGGAGATTTTTGATCAGGTTCAGACTGAGAAGCGTTTCAGCCCGGTTTTTATGGAATACAATCCGTATGTGCTGAGTCAATTGATCGATGAGAAGGAGGACTTCCGTTCTCCGGTGAAAGCGCAGCCGATTTTTTTCCTGGTTAAAACTTCTAAGCAAATACGTCAGATTCAGAAACAATATCCAACACTTTGGGAAGATTACGGAATTGGTTTGGTCCGATGGACGGAAGGCCCGATATCCACCATGATGAAAGAGGATGTTGAGACGCTGCTTAATAAAAATGAAGTCAAAAGAATGGTGGGCAAGAGAGTTATGCCGCAACAGCCCGTGTTTTTGAACGGGGTGTATGAAGTTAAAGATATCGGTGATATTGCCCGCAGAGTCAAATATGATCCGGAACGCTTCGCGGCGGATTCTGATTACCGTGCCGCTTATCTTGCCGCTGCCTTAAACTTGGTTCATGATCAAAAAGCTAAGACTGACTTCAAATTGAACTCCGAAGATGGCACTTTAGAGCTTCTGCCCGAAATCCTTCAAGATCTTATTCAGGCCTGGCAGGCCCTCAAACGCGTGCTTGTCGCCGCCTAAGCTTTTTTGCTATGATACCCGACTCAAAAAAGGCTAAGGGGTCAGACCCCTTAGAAAAGGGGTCTGACCCCTTAGCCTTTTTTGAAATGAAAGGGCAATTATGAACATCACCATTAATCCGGCAGACCGGCTCAAAAAACTGCCTCCGTATCTTTTCGCAGAAATCGACCGACTTAAGCGCGAAGCTCGTGCCAAAGGGGTGGATATTATCGATCTGGGCGTGGGCGACCCGGACATTCCGACGCCTTCTTTCATTATCGAAGAGCTTTACCGCGCTGCGAAAGACCCGGCCAATCACCGCTATGCTTTGGATGCGGGAATGCCCGTTTTCCGCGAGGAAATCGCACGCTGGTTCGAAAAACGGTTTGGCGTGAAGCTCGACCCGCAGGCGGAAATTCTCCCTTTAATCGGATCGAAAGAAGGAATCGCGCATCTTCCGCTTGCGCTGATTAACCCCGGCGACGTGGTGCTGGTGCCGGACCCTTGCTATCCGCCGTACAAATCCGGAACCTGGTTTGCGGGCGGGGAAGTGTCGCTGATGCCTCTCGAGGAAGAAAATAATTTTCTTCCGGATTTCGACGAAATCGATCCATCCGCGCTGAAAGAAGCGAAGCTGATGTTTTTGAATTATCCGAATAATCCGACGGCGGCCGTGGCTTCGCCGGAATTTTACGAGAAAACCGTCGAATTCGCGCGGCGGCACGATTTGATCGTCGCCTCTGACGCTGCGTATTCGGAAATGGCTTATGACGGTTATAAGCCCGCCAGTCTGCTTCAGGCTAAAGGCGGAAAAGATGTAGGCATCGAATTTCATTCGCTGTCCAAAACGTTCAACATGACCGGCTGGCGTGTCGGATTTGCTGTCGGGAATTCCGAGCTGATCAAGCTGCTCGCAAAAGTGAAATCGAATATCGATTCCGGAATTTTCCAGGCTATTCAACATGCGGCCATCAAAGCGCTGCGCGACGGAGACGAAGCCCTGCGCAAGAACATCGCGATTTATCAGGAGCGCCGCGATATTATCATCGATGGGCTTCAAAAACTCGGCTGGAAGGTAAGAAAGCCGCAGGCCACGTTCTATATTTGGGCGGGAGTCCCGGCCGGCTACACGAGCGCCGAACTGGCCGCCAAATTGCTCAAGGATGCGGGGATTGTCGTCACTCCCGGCAATGGGTTTGGACCGGACGGGGAAGGCTATGTCCGTTTCGCCGTCACCGTGCCGAAAGAAAGAATTCTTGAAATGCTCGAGCGTCTCAAGAATCTTAAATAATGGCCATCGCGTTTATCGGAGTCGGCACCAATCTCGGGAGCCGCCCGCTCAATTTGAAGCAGGCCGAAGAGCTGCTCGCGAAAAATTCCAAAATAAAAATTCTCGCCAAGTCGGCGGTCTATGAAACTGTGCCCGCGGGCGGACCGCCGCAGGGACACTTTCTGAACGCTGCCTGGAAAATCGAGACGGAACTGGGCGCTCACGAATTGTTAAAAGAGCTTCAGGCCATTGAATTAAAAATGGGCCGGAAACGGGATATTGTGAACGGTCCGCGGATTATTGATTTGGATATTCTGGATTTTGACGGTCAGATGATCAATACCCCGGAACTGATATTACCGCATCCGAGAATGCACGAACGCGATTTTGTTTTGAAACCTCTTCGAAATTTAGGGTTTGCCGTATGAAAATTATCACGAAAATATCTGAAATGCAGAAATGGGCGATTGCTCACCGGAAGGGCGGAACCGGTTTTGTTCCGACGATGGGCGCTTTGCATGAAGGACATCTTTCGCTCGTGCGCGAAGCGCGCAAAGAAAACAAAAACGTGGTCGTGAGCATTTTTGTCAATCCCGCGCAATTCGGCCCGAAAGAAGATTTGAAAAATTATCCTCGGACTTTTTCACAGGACAAAAAACTTCTAGCTGCGGAAAAGACGGATGTAATTTTTTTTCCGTCTGTGAAAGAAATGTACCCGGACGGATTTCAGACGGAGGTGCGGGTGAGAAAGCTCGCGCGCGGTCTTTGCGGAAAATTCCGTCCTCTTCATTTTGCCGGCGTGACGACGGTGGTTTCCAAGCTCTTCAACGCGATTTTGCCGGCCCGGGCCTATTTCGGAGCCAAGGATTATCAGCAGGCGATGGTCGTCAAGCGCATGGCCCGCGATCTCAATTTTCCGGTCGAAATCCGGGTGCTTCCGACCGTGCGGGAAAAGGACGGATTAGCCATGAGTTCCCGCAATGCGTACATTAACCGAATGGATCGAATTAAAGCTCCGCTGATCAATCTATCTTTGGAGTTTGCGGAAGGCCTTGTAAAATCAGGGGTTAGGGATGCATTAAAACTTAAATCAGGGATTCGAAATTTCCTGCGTCCGTTTGTAGACAAAATCGACTACATTGAAGTAGTGGACCCGGAAAATCTGGAAGAATTGCGCAAAATACGGCGAATTGGCCTTTTGGCAATTGCATGCTATATTGGTAGGACTCGGCTTATCGATAATCGTCTCGTGAGGGTGTAATCCATGTTCAGGCAATTACTTAAATCCAAAATCCACCGGGCAATTGTCACGGAGTCCAACCGCGACTATGAAGGGAGCATTACGATTGATGAGACCCTTCTGGAAGCGGCCAATATTGTTCCGTGGGAAAAAGTGCTGGTCGCCAATATCGATACGGGACAGCGTGTTGAAACGTATGCCATCCCAGGTCCCAAAAATTCCGGTGTGGTCTGCATGAACGGAGGAGCCGCATATTATGCAAAAAAAGGCGAAACCGTCATTATCATGTCATTCGTTCTTCTTTCCGAAGAAAAAGCCGGGGATCATAGGCCGCAGGTGATCCGGGTGAATGCGAAGAACAAAATCACCAGCACCGAGGCTGAGAAGTGCGTGATCTAACCCGCGTAGGTCTCGTCGGCTGCGGTGCCATCGGAACCTACATCGCAAAACTCCTCAAGAAAAAATTCAAAAGCAAAGCCCGCCTCGATTTTGTTCTCGATATTCAGCCCGAAAAATCATTGAAGCTTGCGGAATTGACCGGCGCCAAAAACACGCCGTCCCTGGATCAGCTGATTAAACGCAGTGATTTGATTATCGAGGCGGCCCATCCGTCCGTCGTTGAGGATGTCGTTTTGCCCGCGCTCAAGGCCGGAAAATCCGTGCTGGTAATGAGTGTCGGCGGATTGCTCACCATCGGTCATCTGGATTCGATTGCTTCGAAATCAAAAGGAACCATTTATATTCCTTCCGGAGCGATTGCGGGTATTGATGCGCTTCAGGCCGCGCGTCAGGACGGAATCCGTACCGTGACACTGACGACGCGCAAGCCGCTCGCGGGACTTAAAGGCGCTCTGATTCTGGCAAAGAAGGGGATCAAACTGGAAGAAATTAAAGGCGAGACAATTCTTTTCGAAGGCAGTGCCCGCAATGCGGTAAAAGAATTTCCGCAAAATGTGAACGTGGCGGCGGTGCTCAGTTTCGCGACACTGGGTCCCGATCATGTCAAAGTAAAAGTTATCACGTCTCCGGAATACAAAAAGAATTCCCATGAAATTACCGCTGAAGGCAATTTCGGCAAAATCAGAACGCTGGTCGAAAATGAGCCTTCCGCGGAAAATCCAAAAACCAGCGCTTTGGCTCAATATTCCGCAGCAGCCGTTTTGGAGAAGATTTTTTCGAATATAAAAATAGGAACATAACCCTCACCCCTTCTCCTCTCCCTTAAAAAGGGAGAGGGCAGGGTGAGGGTTGAAAAGTTATGTCTACCTCCATCGTCGTGCGCGGCGCGCGCGAGCATAATCTCAAAAACGTTGACGTCGAAATTCCGAGAAACCGTCTTACCGTGATTACCGGCCTTTCGGGATCGGGAAAATCCTCGCTTGCTTTCGACACGATTTATGCCGAAGGCCAGAGGCGCTACATCGAATGCCTGTCGTCTTACGCTCGCCAATTTCTTGAAAAGTTAAAAAAGCCCGAAGTCGACCAAATCTCCGGGCTTTCGCCCAGCATTTCCATCGAGCAGAAATCCATCGTTCACAATCCTCGCAGCACTGTGGCTACCGTCACCGAAATTTATGATTACCTGCGTCTTTTGTACGCGAAAGTAGGCGATGTACGCTGTTACAAATGCGGCAGCCCGATTACCAGCCAAACTCCCCGTGATATGGTGAATCAAATTTTCGCGCTGCCCCGCAACGCGCGCATCGTTTTGTATGCCCCGATCGTTCGCGGAAGGAAGGGGGAGTATAAAAAAGAGCTCGAGGAAATCCGGAAGAAAGGGTTCTCGAAAGTCCGAATCGACGGAAAAATTTATTCAGCGGATGACGATTTCAAACTTTCGAAGTCGAAACGGCATGACATCGATATTTTAATCGACATTTTCATGGTACATGAACGGTTCCGCGAACGCATGGTGAAATCGCTGGAGCTGGCCCTTGAAGCGTCGAAGGGCGATGCCATCGTCCGCTTTGAGCCCGTGCGCAAGCGAAAAGGCGCAAAGGAAAAAGAGCTTTTCTTCTCAAGCGCGCGTACGTGCCCGAATTGCCGCGTTTCAATCGGCGAACTCACGCCGAACATGTTTTCGTTCAACAGCCCTTACGGCGCCTGCTCGAAATGCCGCGGAATCGGACGTGTTTCCCAAATTCTTTCCGGAGTCGTGATCCAGGATCCGTTGAAGCCGCTTCTGAAAGGCGCGTTGCATGATGAGATTTTTTTCTCGTTTAATTCCTATTTTATCGAGGACTTGGCCTGGGAAATACGGCAGTATTACAAAGTCGATTTGAATCAGCCGTTTCAGGAATTGCCGGAGGAAGTTCAAGACGCGTTTTTCTGGGGCAACGATGAATTTCCCGGATTGTTTGACGAGCTGAGGGAATTATCGTACCGGACCACATCCCAGGTTGTACGTGACAAAATCAAGAAGTTCCTCGTCGAAGATGTTTGCCCGGAATGCAAGGGCGGAAGGCTTAAAAAAGAGAGTTTAGGCGTGCTCATCAACGGAAAAAACGTTGTTGAGCTTTGCTCTTATTCCGTCACCGAGGCCCGGAAATTTTTTGGTGCACTTGAATTTGAAGGGCCCAGTGAAACAATTGGTGAACCTATTTTGAAAGAAATCCGGGAGCGCCTCGTTTTTCTTGACAATGTCGGTCTGGATTATTTGAGTCTGGACCGTTCCGTGACGACGCTCGCGGGCGGTGAGCTTCAGCGCATCCGCCTTGCCGCCCAGATCGGTGTGGGGCTTACGGGAGTGCTCTATGTTCTGGACGAGCCGAGCATCGGACTTCATCCCCGCGACCACGAGCGGCTGCTTGCTACCTTAAAAGAGCTGCGCGATTTGCGCAACACGATTATCGTCGTGGAGCATGACGAAGAAACGATCCGATCGGCGGATTATATAGTAGACCTGGGTCCGAAAGCGGGAATTAACGGCGGCGAGGTAGTTGCCGCCGGAGTGATTGAAGAAATTTGCAAGAATGAAAAATCTCTTACCGGAAATTATTTATCCGGGAAGCTTGAAATTCCGGTTCCCAAAAAACGTAAAACATCGCGGGGAGCCAATTGGCTGGTTTTGAAGGGCGCGGGTGAACATAATCTTAAAAATGTCACGCTCGAAATTCCTCTCGGGCTGTTCATTTGTGTGACCGGAGTTTCCGGATCGGGAAAAAGCACTTTGATTCATGATGTGCTCTTTAAAGCGCTGCACAACTCCATTTGGAAAACACATTATCCCGTAGGAAAATTCAAAAAACTGCTGGGCGTCGAGTACCTGGATAAGGTGATCGAGATTGATCAGTCGCCGATCGGACGTACGCCCCGGTCCAATCCGGCCACGTATACGGATCTTTTCGTCCATATCCGTAAGCTCTTCGCGGACACGCCTGAAGCCAAAGTGCGGAATTTCAGCCAGAGCCGCTTCAGCTTCAATCTGAAAGGCGGCCGATGCGAGACCTGCCAGGGAGAGGGCTTTCAAAAACTTGAAATGAGTTTTCTGCCCGATCTTTACGTGCTTTGCGAGGCGTGCCGTGGCAAGCGGTATAACGATCAAACGCTTGAGATTCAGTATAAAGGAAAAAACATCGCCGAAGTGCTGGATCTGTCCGTTGCCGAAGCGCTGGCTTTTTTTAAATCGATTCCGCCGCTTCGCGAACGGCTTGAAGTTCTGGAAAAGATCGGTCTCGGCTATATCAAGCTCGGCCAGCCTTCCACGACTCTGTCCGGAGGAGAGGCACAGCGCGTCAAACTCGCCGGCGAGCTGGCAAAAAAGGCGACCGGTAAAACGCTTTATCTTTTGGATGAGCCCACAACCGGACTTCATTTTGCCGATATTGACCATCTGCTTAAAGCGGTTACGGGTTTAAGGGATAGCGGAAATACCGTAATCGTCATTGAACATAATATGGAAGTTGTTAAATCCGCCGACTATGTGATCGATTTGGGGCCCGAAGGCGGTGATCAGGGAGGCGAGATCGTTGCTCAGGGAACACCGGAGGCTATTATTAAATCGAAGCGATCCCATACAGGACGGTTTCTGGAAAAGATGCTGTAACTTGTTTTAACTTTTTTCATTTGCTATACTTGCACTACATTTTAACCATGCAGGGGGCACAATGATTACCGAAATAGGAATTACCGCCGGAGATATCTGGCATTATCTGGATAAAAATGGCAGTGCAACGCTGGATCAGCTCGTAAAGGGCATTGGTCAGAAAAAAGAATTGATTTTGATGAGTTTGGGCTGGTTAGCCCGTGAAGGTCATATTACTTTGGAACCCGATTCTTCCGGTTACCGTTCAAAACTCACTCAACGCAAGTAATCGTGATTGTTTACTCGAAAGAATACCGTTTTAAATTCGAAGGCCATGTTTTTCCCGCCGTCAAATATCACGATATCTATTCTATGCTCACCCGGCGCTTTCATTATGCGCCGGAGGAGTTTATAGTACCGGAACCCGCAAGCGATCAGGATATTCTTTTAGTTCACACGCCTGAATATCTCGAAAAGCTGAAAAATAATTCATTAAGTCCCGATGAAGTTCTGCGTTTGGAAATTCCTGCAGATCCGGAAATCGTTAAAGTGTTCTGCTTGATGGCCGGAGGAACGATTCTGGCGGCGGAGAAAGCGCTCGAAGACGAAGTCGGTATCCATATCGGCGGCGGTTTTCATCATGCGTTTCCCAATCATGGCGAGGGATTCTGCATGCTGAACGATGTAGCGATTGCCGTAAGGAAACTTCAGAAGGCAAAAAAGGCGAAGAAATTTCTTCTCGTCGATTTAGATGTTCATCAGGGAAACGGAAACGCGTTTATTTTCGGGAATGATCCGGATGTCTACACGTTTTCGATGCATGAGGAACAGAATTATCCGAATCCGAAACCGCCGGGAAGTCTGGATGTAGGATTGAATACGGGCGCGGGCAGTGAAGAGTATCTGCGCGTGCTGGACGCAAGCCTTCAAAAAATCAAAAAGGAATTTAAGCCGGAGATCGTGTTTTATATTGCCGGCGCGGATCCGTTCGAAGGGGATCAATTGGGGCGCTTGAAGTTGTCGCTTGCCGGCATGAAACGCCGGGATGACCGGGTGCGGGAATTCGTGAGAGATCTAAAAGTGCCTGTGTGCATTACGCTCGCCGGAGGCTATGCCTACGATGTGAAGCAGACGGTGCAGCTTCATGTCAATACCATCATCACGTTTACGAGGGAATGGAAATGAAATATTCGCTGATCATCTCAACGGTCCCCGATGAAACAACGGGAAGAAAAATCGCGGGAAAACTGCTGAAAGCTAAACTTTGCGCGTGCGTGAACATACTTCCCGGAGCCAAATCGTTTTATTGGTGGAAGGGAAAGATTGATTCGTCCCGTGAATGCGTGCTGTTGATTAAAACAACGCAAACAAAAAGAAACGCGCTCACGAAGATTCTTAAAAAAATTCATCCTTATGAAATCCCGGAAATTATTTCACTTGAAATCAAAGACGGTTGGAAGCCTTATCTGGACTGGATTTCAGCGAGTTTAAAATAACCATGAAGCCGATTTACCTCGATTACAATGCCACATCGCCTTTGCGTCCCGAAGTTTTGGAGGCGATGAAACCTTTCTTTACCGAAACGTTCGGCAATCCGTCCAGCTTTCATCAGATCGGACAAAAATCCCGACATGTTTTAGAGGAGGCCCGCAAAACATTGCTGAGTTTTATCGGAAAGCGGGACGGACAAATTATTTTCACCTCCTCCGCAACAGAAGCGAATAATCTCGCGATTTTCGGCTCTCGGGCGAAGCATTTAGTCTCTTCTGCCATCGAACATCTTTCCGTTTTGATGCCTCTGGAAGTTCTGAAGAAGCAGGGAGCCGCCGTTGAGTTAGCCATGCCGGATGAAAACGGAATTGTGTCCGTGACGGCAATCGAAAAAATTCTCAGGCCGGAAACGCGTCTGGTCAGTCTCATGGCGGCGAATAATGAAACAGGCGTGCTCCAGCCGGTGCATGAGTTGGGAACATTGCTGCGTTCGAGAGGGATTCTTTTTCATGTGGATGCGGTTCAGGTGTTTGGCCGCATGAAATTTGATTTCGCTTCGCTTGAAGCCGATTTTATTACGTTTTCAGCCCATAAAATCGGCGGACCAAAGGGAATCGGCGCGCTTTGGATCCGGGAAGGATTAAAAATCGATCCGATTCTTTCGGGAGGGCATCATGAAAATAATTTAAGAGCGGGAACCGAAAATCTTCCGGCGATCATTGGTTTTGTTAAAACGGCTGAAATCGCTTTTCAAAATCTGGACAGGGAAGAGCGACGGTTAAAGGAGTTAAGAGACAAGCTGGAATCGGGTATTTTGTCCGCAATTCCCAATGCGTTTATCAATGGCCAGAAGTCACCCCGTATTCCCAATACTTTAAATCTCAGCATTCCCGGGCTTGAGACGGAATCCCTCCTTATTTTGCTGGATTCCAACGGAATATCCGCTTCGGCCGGTTCGGCTTGTACTTCCGGAGCTATTGATGTTTCCTATGTGTTAAAGGCTATGAATTTACCGGAAGACAGGCTTCGTTCGGCGATACGGCTTTCTTTGGGGTATGGAACTGCTTCTGAAGAGATTGACCGTGTTTTGAAGCATTTTCCGGCTTGGATTGCCCAATTGAGGGGAAATCCGTCATAAACCCTTTCCATTTAACCGGTTTCATCCTATAATACGCAAAACCTTAACCGCCATTCTTCCAACTCATGGAGGGCCCACCGTATGGCCAAAAAACAAGAAGAACCGCAGGAAAAGATTCTCGATGTTGACGCAAGTATGCAGGGAACAATTACGTTCAAGGATCCCGTCAATTTAAGGATCAACGGCAGTTTTGAAGGGAAACTCGATACCCGCGGATTGCTTGCGGTCGGGGAAAGTGCCAAGGTAAAAGCCAATGTTACCGGAGATAAAATCATCATTTCCGGAAAAGTCACCGGGAATATTACTGCTTTTTCGAGCCTGACGCTGACCTCTCATGCCGTGGTGCGCGGCAATATTCATACGCCCGTGCTCAGCATTCTCGAAGGCGCCGTGCTGGACGGTGAAATTCAAATGTCGACGGTGGATCATGAAGCCAGTGAAGATATGACGATGACCGATGTGGCACATTATCTCGAATTGGAAGAGCATGTGGTCGAGGAATGGGCCGCCAAGAAGAAAATCCCGGCCGTTTTTCAGGACGGCACCTGGCATGTCCGCCGCTCGGAACTGGAACGCTGGATTCAGGAAGAACGCATTAATTCTTAATCCATGACCGAACAACTCCTCAATCTTACCGAAGTCAAGCAGTTGCTTGTCCTGAACGACGAGGAAGTGATGAAACTCGTACGCGAAGGCAAGCTGAATGCTTTTAAAATCGGAGGCACTTATCTCCGCTTCGATAAGCATCAAGTCCTGTCCCTCAAAACACGGATGGATGTTACCCGCAAATCGAAGGAAGGCCGTTATACGGTGTGGGCCCGTATCGTGGATTTCCTGAAGTTTTACGGCCTTTACATCATATCCGTTGCCGTCATTCTGTATGTACTATATTATTTTTTAGTGAAAGGATGATTTGATTTTCCATGTCAACGACACGGCTTACCCGGGCAGGTTATGAAAAGTTGAAAGCAGAACTGCATCACTTGAAAACAGTTCGGCGCCGCGAAATTATCGAAGCGATTGCGGTGGCCAGGGAAAAGGGTGATTTGCGGGAAAATGCCGAATATGATGCGGCCAAAAATGAACAGGCCCATCTGGAAAAACGGATCTTTGAACTGGATCAAAAACTCAACCATGTCACCATTATCGATGACCAGGACATCGATCATACGAAGGCTTTTCTCGGCGCTACGGTGCATCTTCATGATTTAGCCAATAAACGGGAAATCAAATATATGCTTGTTTCAAAAGAAGAAGCTGATTTGAAAGCCATGAAAATTTCCGTCGAATCTCCGGTCGGCCGTGCCATCCTCGGCAAGGAAGTCGGAGCGGAAGTGCAAGTTGTCATTCCCGCCGGTACCCTCAAGTATAAAATTACGAAAATCGAAAGATCGTAAGATGAATTTGCTCTCCGGAATCGATCTGGTGGATGTGGAAGAAGTGCGTCTCGAGATCGAAAACGACGGAGGTGCTTTTATTCAAACCCATTTTTCACCTGCTGAAATCGAGTACTGCGAATCCCGAAAAAAAATGCGTCATGAGCATTATGCGGGACGGCTCGTTGTCAAACGGGCTTTCCTGAAAGCCGTCGGCAAGCCGGAGAAGGATTTTTCTCTTAAAGAAATCGAAATCACGCGTGAAAAAGGACATGTTCCCGGGCTGAATTTATCGGAATCGGCGATGAAAAAAGCTGGGCTCAGGCCGCCGGACAAAATTCTTGTCAGCCTGGCCCACGAACGCAAAATTGCCGTCGGCACCGTGGTCATCGTAAGGGGTCAGACCCCTTTCGCCGGGAAAGGGGTCTGACCCCATTGAAATACCTCATCGTAAATGCCGACGATTTTAATCTGACACGCGGAACCGATCGTGCCATCCTTGAATGTCATGACAAAGGAATTGTTTCGAGTACCACTGTGCTCATGACATTGCCCTTCAGCCCAAAAACCGTCCGTGACTTAAAGGCCCGGCCTTTCCTGGGAAAAGGGATTCATCTATCGCTTACTTTGGGTACGGCTGTTAGTCCTAAAACCCCGTTTCAACTGACCCGTAACATGCTCACCGTAGCCCACAAAATTCCTGTCAAAGCGGCTGAACGGGAATATGAAGCTCAGATCTTGAAATTTAAAAAACTCACCGGCCGGCTTCCCACGCATATGGACACGCATCATCATATTCACGGATTAAGAAATATTCAGACCGCGATCGGGAGTCTCAGCCGCAAATTCGGAATTCCTTTCCGCAGGGTGAATAAAGCCATGCCGGGCGCAACCCATTATCTGTTTGAGGATTTGGATCCTAAAAAGCATTGGACCGGATCGAAATTTGCGCAGGTGTTGAAAGAGCTTCCTTCCGGAATTTCGGAAATCATGGTTCATCCCGGCTACGTCGACAGAGACCTAAAAGCAATTTCGAGTTTTCAATCGGGAAGAGAAATCGAACGGAAAATTCTCATGGCCCCGAAGATTCGCGCGCTTCTTGACCCGCTGAACATTAAACTCATTAATTTTTCTGCCATTCAATATTTCAGCCCGCTCTTCAAACGATGAAAAAGCCTTTTATTCTCGTCACCAACGACGACGGGATCACCGCGCCCGGATTGATTGCTCTTGAAAAAACGCTCACGCGGTTTGCCGACTGCCTTGTTGTTTGTCCCATTGCCCAATGTTCCTCCGTGGGACAGTCGGTAACTTTGCGCAAGCATATCGAAGTGTTCAAATTTCCGAGGCCGAACGGGCGCGTCGCTTACGGCATCGACGGTACGCCGGTAGATTGCGTGAAGTTCGCGCTCGCTGAACTTGTCGGAAAGAAAAAACCGGTGCTTGCCGTTTCCGGCATCAATAACGGAGGTAATACGGGTATTTCTGTTTATTATTCCGGAACGGTTGCCGGAGCGCGTGAGGCTCTGATCGGCGGAATTCCTTCGCTCGCGTTTTCGCTTCACAGCCATGTTTCGACGGATTTCCGTTACGCCTCGAAAATCGTTAAAACAATTGTTCAGGACTGCCTCAAAAACGGTGTGCCCGAAAACACATTGCTTAATATCAACATTCCCGCTATTCCTGCATCAAAAATCCGCGGAATTAAAATCCTGCCTCAGGCCGACTCGCGGTTTATCGAAAAATTCGTCAAGGAAGGCGAAGAGCCGGGCAAGCTCAAGTACCGGCTCACTGGAGAAATGGTCGTCAATGACCGATCTATAGAAACAGACGAAGAAGCGCTCAAAAAGGGCTGGGTGACGGTGACACCCTTGCAGCTGGACCTGACCCGGTATGACACGATGAAGGAGCTTTCGCGGAGGCTGGAAAAGCACAAAGTGAAAGCATAGGGTATACTTCTCTAAAGAGCGATCATTTAATAGCTTACGATAAATCATCGGAGGATTTCCGTGAGCAAATTCAAGAAACCTTTCCTCAATTATATTAATGGAGTCTGGAAGAAGCCTGCTTCCGGGCAATATTTCAGCGATCATAATCCCGCAAATACCAAAGAAGTCATCGGCCTGTTTCCAAAATCCGGCCCGGCAGACGTGAATGAAGCGGTGGAATCCGCTCATAAAGCTTACGAAAAATGGCGTTTGGTTCCCCCTCCGAAACGCGCCGACATGATTATGCGTGCCGGCCTTCTGCTCGAAAAACGTAAAGAAGAAATGTCCCGGATGATGACACGGGAAATGGGAAAAGTATTGAAAGAAGCGCGCGGCGATGTGCAGGAAGCGATTGACACCGCTTTTTACATGGCCGGGGAAGGGCGGCGGCTTTTCGGACAAACTACCACGAGCGAACTCAAAAATAAATTTGCGATGACGATCCGCATGCCGGTAGGCGTTTGCGGCGTTATCACACCGTGGAATTTTCCGATGGCTATCCCGTCCTGGAAAATTTTTCCGGCGCTTTTGGCCGGAAATACCGTCGTGTTCAAGCCCGCTTCCGATACTCCTGCTTCCGCAGCGTTATTTATCGAAGTATTCGACGAAGTCGGAATTCCTCCCGGTGTGATTAATCTTGTGTTCGGTGTTTCTGAAACCGGAAAATTAATCGTGGATCATTCGGGATTTCGCCTCATTTCATTTACAGGATCCAGCGAGGTTGGGCGGGGAATCGGCGAAAAGTGCGGTCGCAATCTCAAAAAATGTTCCCTCGAAATGGGCGGAAAGAACGCGCAAATCGTCATGGACGACGCCAATCTGGATTTAGCCATTGAAGCGGCGCTTTGGGGCGCTTTCGGTACGGCGGGACAGCGCTGCACTGCCACGAGCCGTATTGTGATTCATCAGGCCGTGTATAATGAATTCAGAAAACGTTTTGTGAAACGGGCCAAAGCGCTTCGGCTGGGAAACGGGTTGAAAGACGGAACGGACGTGGGTCCCGTCATCAACAAATCCCAGCAGGAAAAAATCGATTTTTACGTGAAAATCGGAATTAAAGAAGGCGCAAAGCTCGAATGCGGAGGATCGATTCCTAAAGGTAAATCATACGAACACGGATATTTTTATCAGCCCACGGTTTTTTCGGATGTGAAACCCAAAATGCGCATCGCCCAGGAAGAAATTTTCGGGCCGGTGACGGTGCTGATTAAAGTGAAGGATTTCGATGAAGCAATCAAAGTAGTGAATGATTCCAATTACGGGCTTTCTTCCGCTATTTTCACGCAAGATGTCAATTGGGCAATGAAGGCCATCCGCGATATTGAAACAGGAATCACTTATATCAACAGTTCTACGATCGGCGCGGAAGTACATTTGCCGTTCGGCGGAGTCAAAAATACCGGAAACGGGCACCGTGAAGCCGGCGAAACGGTATTCGATATTTTTACGGAGTGGAAAACGGTGTTCGTCGATTACAGCGGAAAGTTGCAGAAGGCGCAGATTGACATGGATTAACCCTCACCCTTTCCCTCTCCCTTTGAAAGGGAGAGGGCAGGGTGAGGGTTGGAGGTTCCCTTGCATAAAAAACCGCATATCAAAACGAAACTTCCCGGACCCAAAGCCTCCAAAGTAATCAAACGCGATCATAAAGTGATGTCGCCGTCGTATACCCGCGCGTATCCGTTGGTGGCGGATCTCGGGCGCGGAATCTGGATCGTTGATCCCGACGGGAATGTGTTCATGGACTTTTCCTGCGGTATTGCCGTGACGGCGACGGGACATAGCCATCCTTCGGTTGTCGCCGCGATCAAAAAACAGGCTGACCGTCTGCTTCATATGTCCGGCACGGATTTCTATTATGAAGTTCAGGTTGACTTGGCCGAGAAGCTGGCCAAGCTCGCTCCAGGAAAAAGCGAAAAAAAGGTTTTCTTCTGCAATTCCGGCACCGAAGCCGTTGAGGCGGCTTTCAAACTGGCCCGATATAAATCACACCGGGAGCGCATGATCGCGTTTCTTGGCGCGTTTCACGGCCGTACCTTCGGCTCGCTATCGCTCACGGGAAGCAAAATCAAACAGCGCGAAAATTTTGGTGAGCTGGTGCCGGGCGTGCATCATGTCCCGTTCGGATACTGCTACCGGTGTCCCTACAATCTCACTTATCCCACTTGCGATGTTCATTGCGTCAAAGTAATCGAAGAAGAATATTTCCGCACGGTCATTCCTCCGGAAGAAGTAGCGGCGCTCATTGTCGAGCCGATTCAGGGCGAGGGAGGTTACGTGATGCCGCCTCCGGCTTATCACCAGCGGCTTCGCGAGCTGACGCAGAAATACAACATTCTCATGATCATGGATGAAGTGCAGACGGGATTCGGCCGCACGGGAAAAATGTTTGCCATCGAACATTGGGGTGTGGAACCGGATATTATCGCTATTGCCAAGGGCATTGCCTCCGGACTTCCGCTAGGAGGCATTATCGCGAAAAGTTCCATTATGAAATGGGAGCCGGGTTCGCATGCGTCGACTTTCGGCGGAAATCCTGTCAGTTGTGCCGCAGCGCTTGCATCTCTCAAACTGATTCGAGAAAAATTGCTCGCGAATGTAAAAAAGTTGGGGCCTTATCTAGGTGAAAGATTAAAAAATCTTCAAAACCGGTTTGAGATCATCGGGGATGTACGCGGCGTGGGCTTCATGTGGGGACTAGAGCTCGTGAAGGACCGTATCACAAAAGAAAAAGCGATTGCCGAGCGCGATAAAATCGTTCAGCTCGCGTTCAAAAGAGGACTTTTGATTCTTGGGGCCGGACAGAATACAATACGTCTGATTCCGCCGCTCATTATCACGAAACAGGAAATAGACACCGCCATCGATATTCTGGAAGAATGCTTTGAGGAGTTAGAGCAGAAAGGGAAAACTATTTAAGCAGTGTGCTGTCCAGTGTCTCGAAAATAATCGTCACGAGGTTTTGACAATGCGGACATTTGATTTGCTTGAAGGCCTGAATGTTATCATGTTTGGAGCGGTACGTGATGCTCAGAATTTTTGTGATAAATTTCGCATCATCGCCGGTCCAGCTGCAGGAAGAACAAGTATAATGGCTTTTCACGAAAGACCTCCATGTCGAGATGAAGCAAATCCGTTTTTTGTCGTTGTTTGTAATAACTTTTATCGGCGTTTGTAGTAGCGACTTTAGTCGCTTTAGCAGCGAATAAATTCGCTACTACGAGCATAATAATTAAGGAGTCAAATATGAAGAAAATTACGGTCATAACAGCACTTATCGCATTTACCCTGACAGGCATTGCCTATGCCCAGGCTCCCGCTCCTTTGGCAGCAGACCCGGCAGTTTCTGCTCAACCGGCAGCAAAAACAGAGGAAGCGCCTAAGCAGATTATTGGCGGCTTTGGCAATGGATTGGGTTATCCGGAGCAATTTAACGAAAACATGAAACGCGGAGGCGAGGAAATCGTGAACGCGCCTGAAAAATTCGCGCCTTCATTTAAAGAGCAGGAAATTACGAAGTTGAACGCGCCGTTTTTCGGTGTAGCAGATACGTTTTTTGGAGCGGTGCTTGGCGTGACTAACGTGATGGATTCCGTGTGCCGTGGAATTTGGCGGATTATTGTCGCGCCGGTTCCGGTAGTGCAAAAAGTACAACCGTAAGCAGTTCAAAGTGAAAAATGAAAAGTGAAAAATTTATGAAAAGCGCCTTTGGCGCTACTTTAATTTTTCATTTTACTTTTTACATTTTTAATTTGAAATGGTGCCGGGAGTGGGAGTCGAACCCACAAGGGATTTAAGTCCCACTGGATTTTGAGTCCAGCGCGTTTGCCAGTTCCACCATCCCGGCGCGAAAAACAACTTAAAAGTTAAAACTTAAAACTTAAAACGAAAAACTAATGCAGCGCAAAGCGCTTTCCATAGTTTTAACTTCTCAGTTTTAAGTTTTCAGTTAATATGGTGGACCGACGGGGGATCGAACCCCGGACCTCCACAATGCCATTGTGGCGCTCTCCCAGCTGAGCTACCGGCCCATTTGGTAAAAAAGGAGTCCAATTCTAAGAGCCGCAATCACTTAAGTCAAGGTGCTTCTCGAACAAGGGTGCATCCCACTTCATACAATTGTTTTTTAGGATTTAGTAGGGGCGATCCCAACGGGTCGCCCTTCACGGAAACGGGCGACCCGTTGGGATCGCCCCTACCAAAACCACGCAATTTCAACTGGATGAAGTGGGATGCACCCCGAACAATATTCCACGTTGATAACCCCCGGAATACTCTATAAAATATCTAATTCTCTATGAATCAAACACAGCCGGAAAGACTATACCCATTCAATGAAATTGAGCCGAAATGGCGCGACTTTTGGGACAAAGAAAAGATTTTTGAGGTCAATCTCAACGATTCCCGGCCCAAATATTATTGCCTGGTGATGTTTCCGTATCCTTCGGCCGCGCTTCATGTGGGCCATGGGCGTAATTACATCATCGGCGATGCCGTCGCGCGCTACAAACTCATGCGCGGGTTCAATGTGCTTTCGCCCATGGGATTTGACGCGTTCGGGCTCCCCGCGGAAAACGCCGCACTTAAAACCAATATACATCCCAAAGTTTCCACGCTGGCCAATATCGATCATATGAGGCGTCAGCTCCACGAGTGGGGGATCGGATATGACTGGTCGCGCCAGGTCACCAGCTGTCTCCCGGATTATTACAAGTGGACACAATGGATATTCTTGAAGCTCTACGAGAAGGGACTGGCCTATAAGAAGAACGGAACCGTGAACTGGTGCTCGTCCTGCCAAACCGTGCTCGCGAATGAACAGGTGGTTGACGGAGCCTGCGAACGCTGCGAAACCGTGGTGACTACAAAAGAGCTGGAGCAGTGGTATTTCAAAATCACGGCCTATGCCGAGCGGCTTCTCGATGATTTAAAACTACTTGAGCATTGGCCCGAGCGCGTGAAGACGATGCAGGAAAACTGGATCGGAAAAAGTTTCGGCGTAGAAATCGGTTTTCCGGTGGTCGATGAGAATTACAAACTGGCTTGCTACACGACGCGTGTCGACACGATTTTTGGGGCCACGTATATGGTGCTTGCCCCGGAACATCCTAAGGTTCAGGAACTCATTGCAAAAGTGTCTGATCGAAAAAAAATCGAAGAGTTCATCAAGAAAGTCCGGGCGGAAGATAAGATCGAGAGAACCGCAGAGGGAACCGAGAAAGAAGGAATTTTCACGGGACGTTACGCCATCAATCCGATGACTCAGGAAAAAATTCCCATATGGCTTGCCAACTATGTGCTTCCGGAATACGGAACCGGATGCGTGATGGCCGTGCCCACGCATGACCAGCGCGATTTTCTTTTCGCGGAAAAATATCATTTACCGCTTCGCGTTGTGATCGACAATCCCGAAGAACATCTCGATGAAAAATCGATGAAAGAAGCTTATGAAGGTGACGGCGTGATGGTGAATTCCGGAGCATTTACCGGAAAACCGAACCAGGAAGCCTGGAATTTAATTGCTGACTTTATGGAGCGGAATAAAATCGGAAAGCGTACCGTGAATTTCCGCCTTCGTGACTGGCTGATTTCGCGTCAGCGCTACTGGGGCGCGCCGATCCCGATGATTTATTGTCCGTCCTGCGGTGCGGTGGCCGTGCCGGAAAAAGATTTACCCGTGATTTTGCCGGAAGATGTGAAATTCAAACCCACCGGCGTTTCACCGCTTAAAGACAATGAAAAATTTGAAAATACGAAATGTCCGAAATGCGGCAAGCCGGCGAAGCGGGAAGTCGACACCATGGATACGTTTGTCGATTCCAGCTGGTACTATCTGCGCTACATTTCTCCGAAAGATAATCAGCAGCCCTTCGACACGAAAGATGTAAACAAATGGCTGCCGGTGGATCAATACATCGGCGGCGTTGAACACGCCATTCTTCATCTTCTTTACTCGCGTTTCATCAACAAAGTGCTTTTCGATCAGAAATTTGTCGGATTTTCCGAACCGTTTGCAAGACTGTTCACACAGGGTATGATTATTAAAGACGGCGCCAAGATGTCCAAATCGAAGGGTAATGTCGTCAATCCCGATGCGCTCATTGAAAAATTTGGAGCCGACACCGTGCGGCTTTATACGCTTTTTATCGGTCCTCCCGAAAAAGACGCGGAATGGTCCGATCGCGGAGTGGAAGGCGCTTACCGTTTTCTCGGCCGGTTGTGGCGGTTTGTCACTCAGGCGGATGATTGGAAAATCGCGGGTGAGGGAACGATCAGCGCGAAGGATCTGCGTCGTCAAACACACGAAATCATCAAGAAAGTTACCGACGATCTGGAAGGCGATTTTCATTTCAATACGGCCGTGAGCGCCATTATGGAGCTAGTAAATTCCTGTTATCAGTTTGAGCCGAAATCAGCCGAAGATAAGAAGACCCTTCGCGAGGCTGCGGAGAGCGTGGTTCTGCTGGCGGCGCCGTTTGTGCCGCATATTTCCGAGGAGTTGTGGCGCAGGCTGGGACATGCTAAATCGGTGTTCCGCGAGTCCTGGCCCAAATTTGACGAGTCAGCAATCAGGCGGGATGAAATCGAAATTGTGATTCAGGTGCTCGGACGTGTCCGGTCGCGTGTTTTGGTACCGGCCGGCATTTCGGAAGACGAGCTGAAAAAGAAAGTTCTCAGGGACGAAAAAACAAAAGAGTTCATTGACGGTAAAACGGTCAAGAAATTTATTATTGTTCCGGGAAAGTTGGTCAATATTGTTGTTTAGAGGAGTTTGTAGTAACGACTTCAGTCGCTAGCGAATAAATTCGCTACTACGAACAGGATAATTTATGCCAAAAGTAGAACTTAAAAATCATAAAATAAAAATCGGTGAAAAAAGTATCCCCTTATTCAGCGGAGAAGTGCATTATTGGCGCTTGAACCCGTCTGTTTGGGAAAAGGTGCTGGAGCGCGTCAAGGAAATGGGCCTTTCCGTGATTGCCACCTATGTTCCGTGGGAATATCACGAATACGCGCGCGGTAAATTCGACTTTACCGGAAAAACCGATCCGCAGCGGAATCTCAGGGGCTTCCTGGAGCTTGCCCGAAAAATGGGCTTTTACGTAATCATCCGTCCCGGGCCCTATATTTACAGCGAGTGGACGAATGACGGTGTTCCGGACTATGCGCATAAATATCACCGGCTCCACCCGCAGTTCAAGGAATTCGCCGAAGATTATGTGCGTGAAGTTCTGAAGGTCATCAAACCGTTTTTTGCTTCCCGCAAAGGCGGCAATATCATTATGCTTCAGGCGGACAATGAAATTGACCCCTGGCCGGACTTGTTCGGGTCGCAGTATGGATTGGGAGACAAACCCGGGATTTTTCAGGAGTTCCTCAAGCGGAAATATCAGGAAAGCGTTCAGGAATTGAACCTGCACTGGGGCACGCATTACAGAAATTTCAGCGAAGCCAAACCCTTTATTTCCGCCGCGATGGAAAATCAATGGGATTATCTACTAGCCGGTGAAAAAGAGCTGCGGCGTAATTTGGACTATTTTGAGTTCAAACACGATTATTCGCTTCAATACGCCAGATGGATAGTGAACCTTTATAAGTCTCGCGGTGTGGACATTCCCGTTTATCTTAATCTTTATCCGTTTCTTTACGCGCATGACTGGGAAAAAATGCAGCGGGCAAGCGACATGGTCGGCGTCGATCTCTATCCCTATAATGAACTCAGCGAAAATGTTTACGAGCCGCGCAAAGTTATTGATAAGATCCGTTATCTTAGAACTTTCTCTCCGGTTTCCTATATCGCCGAATTCCAGTCGGGTGTCTGGCACGGACGCCATTATCAGCTGGGCTCGCTTGCGCCGAATCATTACCGGATGCTTGCACTTTCCGCGCTTTTCGGCGGCTGTCAGGGGTGGAACTGGTATATGCTCGTGAACCGGGACAACTGGTATATGTCGCCCATCAATGAATGGGGCAAAGTGCGCGGTGAGTTGTTTGACGTATTCAAGCAAATGGTGGAGGTTTCCAAAAAAATTCAGCCGTCCGATCTGAAAAAACTCACGGATGTCTCGGTCACGTTTAACCGGATGCAGTATGCCGGCAAAACATTTATATCCGATGATCCCGTCCTTCATTCGCTTTTTTCCGCGGACATCGACTATGAATTTTTCGACCCGCTGACCGGCGCAATCAAAAAGCCCATTCTTTTTTATTCCGGAAACCAGTGGCTGGACCGTAAATCGCAGGAGAGTCTACGGAATTATGTGAAAGAAGGCGGAATCCTGGTTGTGTTCCAGGATTATCCCCGGAAAGATGAGTTTTTCCGTTCCGCGAATGTACTGGGACTGGCAGAGCCTTCAAGCATCCTTTTTGAATTCAAATGGGGCGTAAGAGTTTCGCTCAACGGAAAAGAGCCGGTGGAAGTCAAGTCCCAGCCGTTTATTTTTGAAAACCACGAGGGAAAATCAATTCAGGCCGATTGCGGGCCCTACGGAAGAAAGGTTGTCGGATATATCAAAACCCTCGGAAAGGGGAGAATACTGCATCTCGGAGTCAAGGCGACGCCGGAAATTATCAACCATATTCTCGATTTTTTCCGTATTCCCGTCTATTCCCGGGCACAAAGCAAAGGGCTTAAAACGGCCATGTTTGAGGGGCGAGGCGGCAAGTATTATCTGATTGCCGTCAATCCGTTCGATGAGGATAAAACGGGAGAGATTATTTTAAATACCGGAACGAAGAAGAAATTCCGCAGGGCCCTCGATATACTATCCGGCCAGGCGCTTAAAATGGGTTCCGGAACCCTGGTTGTCAGCCTGCCCCGCCGGGATGGGACAGTTATTGAATTGTCCTAGAACTCGCTGTACAATACTTCTGCATTTAACTCTGCCGTAAAAACAAGGAGGTTGTCGTGTATAAAGATTTCTTTGGATTCAAAGAAAATCCGTTTAACATGACGCCCGATCCTTCTTTCATCTATTTTTCCAAAAAACATCTCGAAGCATTTGCCAGCCTTCTTTACGGAATAGAACAACGCAAAGGATTTCTCGAAATTACCGGCGAAATCGGGGCCGGAAAAACCACGATTTGCCGTCGTCTGATTGAGGAGCTTGCGGGCAAAGCCAAAACTTCGTTTATTTTCAATTCCGATCTTTCCGACACGCAGCTGCTTCAGGCGATAGTGGAAGATTTTGGTATCGAGCCTAAACGTGCTACTAAAAAAGCGTATTTCGATGCGCTCAACCGTTTTCTGCTGGAAGAGCTGAAAAACGGAGGAAACGTGGTGCTCATTATCGATGAAGCCCAGAATCTTTCTATGAGGTCGCTTGAGCAAGTGCGGCTTCTTTCGAATCTTGAGACGGAAAAAGAGAAGCTCCTTCAAATCGTGCTGGTGGGGCAGCCGGAGCTTCGCCAGACGCTTAAGAATCCGGCGCTGCTTCAGCTCAGGCAGCGAATTTCGATCCGCTATCATTTGACTTCGCTGGACCTTGAAGAAACCGGAAAGTATATACGTCATCGTTTGGACGTGGCCGGTTTTAAGGGGGAATCGCCGTTTGAGTCAGAGGCACTGGATGTTGCGTACACGTATACGGACGGAATTCCCCGGCTGTTGAATGTGCTTTGCGACAAAGCGTTGCTTGCGGCATTTGTACAGGATTCGAAGAATGTCACTAAAGAAATCATGGAGCAGGCCAGGGAAGAAATAGAAGGAACACAAACCACATCCGCAGTTCAGGAAATGACGGTTTCCGTTTGAAAGGACAACAGCGATCATGAGCATCATCACCGATGCATTAAAAAAAGCGGAACTTGAAAAACAGAAAAGAATCGACGCCATCCGTATTGCTGAGACATTCTCTCCGGTTGATAAAGAGGAAATATCGAAAAGTTTTAAAGAGCCTCAGGAATACCGAAAATCTGGTCCGTCGCCCGATAAATCAGATTCAAAAACAAAATTCTGGATTCTTGCGGGCGTTATCGGCATCGTGATTGTCGGCGGCTTCGTTTTTATCGGTGATCTATTGGGCCGTCAAAGATCCGTAATTATCATTCCGAATTTGCTGGGGTCCAGGTCCGATTCCAAAACTCAACAGGGGGGCATTGAGCTTTCCTTGAATATGAATCCATCATCCGTTTCATTTTCCAAAGAAACTTCTACCGCCTTACAGCATCAGAATTCTAAACCTAAAAAACAATCCGCTTCCCAGCAATTGGGACCTGCTAAATCTGGGCTTGATATTTTGGGTTTGGGCGCATCCGGGTTCATTCTTTCCGGGATTGTCTATGATCCCGTAAAACCAACTGCCATCATCAATAACGAAATCGTAGAGGTGGGCGAAACCATTTCGCAAGCGCAAGTGGTTGAAATCACCGAACTTGACGTGACGTTGGAACAGAACGGCCGTAAGTTTAAGCTCACGATGTAGTTATATCTTCTCTCTTCTATTGTAATTTATTTTTTTTAGGTTATAATTTGCCTATTGTTTACGTAACTTTTGTGAGATTCGTAGAATAACGAACTTTCAAAATGTACACAGAAAGGCAAATTAATTGATATGAAATATGTTAAAAAAGTGACTCGTCTTGCCGCATTTTCGACGATGCTCATTTTCTTCATGTCGCTACTTGCCGGCTTTCCTGTTAGTAATGCCCAAGCCGCAGAATCTTCTATTGAAATCAGCATCCCGAAAAATTTTGGAACGGTTGAAAAAGTTTTCGAAGGACAATCCGCTTTTCCTCTCATTTACATTCAGGACGCGCATAATTCATTCGAGGCCCAGGAAAATATTGCCCGCATCATCGATCACCTGACCGGTAAATACGGCATCAGAAAAGTTCTCAGCGAAGGCTATGAAGGCCCGATGCCTTTGGATCAGCTGTACCCGTTTGAGGACAAAGAAGTGCGTGAGACCGTTTCCCGTCATTCCATGGATTATTTGCGGCTGAGCGGCGCGCAGTATGCTTACGTCAACCGACGGCACCCGTTCAATTTGATCGGGATTGATGATCTGGATTTATATCTGGCGAATTTGAAGGCCTACGAACAATCCGCAAAAAATAGAGAAACCATTTCGCAGGATTTGCGCGCAATCAGCCGCGAGTTGAGCGCGCTGGGAGACAGAATTTATCCGAAAGAAATCAAAGAGTGGCTGAAACTGAAATCCAGGCTGTCAGGACGTGAAATTAATCTTGCCGATTATCTTTTCCGCGTATTCCGGTTCTATCACGGAAAAAATGCAGCGCTGGATTCCAAAAAATTTCCCCGTCTTGCGCTTGTCTCAAAAAGCCTTTCCAAAAATCGGATTTCCGAAGAAGAACTGTCGAAAATCAATGAAGAGCTCGAACGCTTGGAATCCCTGGCGTTTTTTACGGAGCTGGAAGCCTTCGAAAATTCTTTCGCCGAGCGCTTTCTTACGGATTCCAGGTCCAAAGAGCTGTTTTACTACCAGAAATCGGTTGATCTTCTGAACCGGCTGAATTTATTTTCAATTACCCCGCAGGAATATGTGCAGATCAAGTCTTCGCTCCTCGATCTCAAGACGGAAAAACTCGCGTCTTTTCTGGCGAATAATTTAAAAAGATCCGTTGTTATTAAAAAGGAATGGGAGTCATTGATTGCCTGGTCCCTTTGGTTTTATGAGCTGGCCAAGCTGAGAGATGATGTATTTACAAAACGCATTCCGGCGAGTGAACCGGCCATTCTGGTGACGGGAGGTTTTCACAAACAGCCGGTTCTCGATTATCTTGAAAAGCACCGGATTTCTTATGTCGTGATCTCGCCCCGCATCAGCGGGGACGATCCGGTGCATCAGGAGCGCTATGATTTCCTTATGTCCGGAAAACGGTTCGATTTTGAAAAACCCTTTGCCCTTTTAGACCCTCTTAGTTTTGCCGCCCAGCAGAAAACGGATCCGGTGCTTGAGCTCGAGCTTGATAATGTTGTTCCAAGAAATATTCATATAGCACGGAGATTGTTTCCAAGTCGCGACGTTGTCAGTGAAGAAGTCGCTCTGGCCGCAAGTTTGGGTTCCAATATCCGTCAATTGGCAGAAGCGGCGCTTCAGCAGAAACAAATAACACAGGATACCCGTAATAACCTGATTGCTTGGAGCGATCCTTCCTATGACGTCGAAATCGGCGGAATCCGTGTTCATGAACAAATTATAGATTGGTTTGTAACGAAGAATTTCGATGCGTTGAATATTGCTTTCGGCGATGAGGTAAAACCGGGAACAGCCGGCGTGCGCGGCGTTCTTGGCCTTGGATCCAACCGGATTAATGCCGTAACGCTCGGCCGCTTTGTTGAAGCGCATGCCCGCCATCTGGAAAATGTGTGGGCCGGAAAGGTTGAGGGAAAAAATATCAATACCAAGTCCACCCGGAAGGCAGTCATTCTTGCTTATGATTCACGCGAAGGATCTTATGATCCAGCCACAAATGGGCCGGGGTATTTGGTGAAGCAGGCCGCCGGGATTTACGCGGCGCACGGATTTGAGGTGGATGTTTTTGACGGCCCGGCCCCGACTCCGGAGCTTTCATTTGCCGTACAACATTTCAGATATTTGGCCGGCGCCGTATTTACCGCCAGCCACAATCCCGCTAACAACAACGGCTTCAAACCTTATGACGAAACGGGTCAGCAGCTTTTGAATGAGGATGCCGACGGCCTCAAGAAGGAAATTCAAGGGCTCGTTTCGTTTAAGGAAGTAAAAAGAGTGGATTATGACGAAGCGCTCAAAAGCGGACAGATTAAAATTGTGGGGCCTAAGATAGACTCTGTTTACATTGAAAGGCTTTTGCAATACGGAATTAAGATCAATCCGGATCTGACTTACGATAGGAAAACTTTAGATGTCGATTCGTTGAGAGTTGCGTTTACTCCGCTTCACGGAACTTCCGGACGGACGGTTCCCGCGATGCTTTTACGCCGCGGATTCAATATGGATCATTTGTTCATCGTGAAAGAGCAGATGAATCCTGACGGAAAATTTCCCACTGCGGCGAAACCTAATCCCGAAGAAGATAAAGCCCTGCGGCTTCTTATCGCATTAGCGATTGAACAGAATGCGGACATAGCGGCAGCCAACGATCCGGATGCTGACCGGGTTGCGGTGCTCGTGAAAAAGGATAAGAATAAACGCGGAAGTGAAGAAAATTATTTCAAATTAAACGGTAATAAACAAATGGCCGTGATCGCGGACTACATTCTGGCGCGTCTGACAGAAGACAGGAATCTTCCCGAAAATTCGGTTCTTTGGAAATCGCTGGTGAGTTCTGACGCCTTGTCCGTGATCGGGGAGTCTTACGATGTCCCGACTGTGGAATCGCGGGTTGGTTTCAAGTTTGCCGGCGGTAAAATGAAAGAATATGTCAATGCGGTTATCGAGACTCTGAAGGAAAACCCGGATTTCGCCGCCCAATACGCGGTGTTCGACCGCGGCTTACGGGAAAAATTTCTGAAAAGTTTTTCGCGCGTACTTTTGCTGGGCGGCGAAGAGTCCTATGGTGCAAACCGCGGGGATATTGTTCGCGACAAAGACGGTCCGGCAATGATCGATATGTTCGTGGAAATCGCGGCATACTGGAAAAAGCAAAGGTCCGGTATTTACGAGCGGCTTTTCGGCAAAGGCGGAATTTTTGACACTTACGGGTACTTTGAGGAGCAGACCGCAAATTATCCTCTATCACAGGATCCCGATCAGCTTAAAAAAGAGAAAAGCGCCATCATGAAATTTTTCACTGAAACGCCTCCTACGAAAATTTCCGGCAAGAACGTTGCGGCGGTTCTGGATTTCCAAAATCAAACAGCCAAAGATTTGAGAGGTAATGTGCTTTTCGACGGAAATTTTAAAAACCCGGACACTCCCGGAAGATTCAAATTGCCCCAGGTCCAACTGGCCAATGGCCGTGATTTTTTCGTGCATACATTTAATGATTTGGACGGAAAAAATGTTGGCAAGGAAGATTTCCTGGAATTCATTCTCAATGATGGATCGCGTATTATCATCCGTCCCAGCGGAACGGAACCCGTAATTAAACTTTATGTTTTGGCCCGCGGTGCCTATGCCAATCGCGAAGCGATCGACCATTGGGTGAATGAAACCAAAGTTGAGCTGTCTAAAATTGCGGACGCTCGGAAGGCAGCGGCAGCGTCGCTTGGCACAACCGCTGAAACTCCCGAGCCGGAAATGTTCCCGGCCGATGTCCCTGCACCGGAAAGAGAAAATATTATTTTGGAGAAAGTAAGGGATGACCTGGAAAGTTTGCGTGATCAGCCGGTATTGGTCATTTTCAGGCAGGATGAATACCCGTTATACGGTGAAAAGGTTCAAAGAGAATTTATTTCCGACCTGATCGAGAGAAAAATCATGTTTCTTGTGACCCATGTCGAAGATCCGCTTTCTCTTCCAAAAGATTTAGTGGATCGTCTGGGAAAAAGCGTGATTACGGTCAAGGGGGAAATCACTACTGAATCCTTGAATCATGATCAAATTAAAAAGCTCTGGTCGACGAGAAAATTCATTTATCTTTCAAATAAATTGTCTTCACCGGAGCTGGTAAGAAATCAGCTTGCAGCGGATCAAAAATCCAAGGCATTGTTCGTAAGGCAGCCGAAAAACGTCCACGGTGTTCTCACCGCGGCTTTGTTGCTGGCTTCGGACGATCCTATTTATAAAGGGGCATTTGAGGAGGATGATTCCGGGTTTCTGGTTGTGAAAAATATTTGGATTCTTAACCTGGTCAGAGAATACCTGGCACAGCGTGTGACAGCAATTGCGGCTTAATTTCTAAAGAAAAGGGTTGCCTCTTACCACATGAATACGCTACCTCTTCGGAATCGGCGCTTTTTCTTGCGAACCGTTGCCTCGGGTATTCTCTTCCTTTTTTCAGTTTCTACCGCCGCACAAGCGAACCTTCCTTTAAGTTATATCCCTCCGGTACCGTTGCCTCCGTTTGCAGTGAATCAAACGATTAACTTAGATCCTCGATTAGGAAAAGTTGAGGAACTTTATGGCAGCGCTTCCTCCGAAAATGGCCGCCCTTTCGTCTATATTCTTCAAGACGCCCATGACAGCCGGGACGCCCAGAAAAACATACGCCGTATTCTCCATTATTTGATTGGGCAGGAAAAAATCGGAGATATCCTCTTCGAAGGCGGATTTAAAGAACTGGACAACTCGTTCTATGATTTTTCGGATAGCCGGCAGCTGAACAAAAAAATCTGGGACGCGCTTTTCAGAAAATGCAAAATTTCCGGCGTAGAGCGTGCCGCGCTGGAAGTACCGCGGCATGTCCGGTTTTACGGGATCGAGGAGCCCGAAGCGTATTTCAAAAACATTGAAGCCATTCAGCGTATTTTCCGCGAACAGGATCAATACGAAATCTTGCTGCGTGAGGAAGAAAAGAAACTTAATCTTCGCTGGCAAAATGACGTCAGACCGGCACTTAAGAAATTTTTTGATTTAAAAAATCAGTTTGAAGAAAAACGGATTTCGCTCTTATCATTCGGCCGCGAGCTGGGTAAAAGATCCGAAACGCGGCTCAGCGTCGAGGGCCAGGAAAAATGGGCTCAGCTCGTCCGCCTCATGAAAATTGCGGAGCTTGAAGCGCTGATGCTGACGAATAAAAAGGGTATTCAGTCGGAGTTGAAAAACGCGAAACGCTTAAGCCGCGGAATGGATTTTATCTGGAATCCCGAAGAGCATTGGCGCTCACGAGGGCATTTACGCTGGTATTTTGAGCGGTTTGCGGATCAGCTGTTCGCCCAAGGAAGGTCGCTCGATGAATTTCCGTCACTGAAGCATTGGATCGGGTTTCATGTCCTCCAGAATGAGCTTAGCGCGGCGGCGCTTTTTGAGGAGCTGCACCGGCTTGAAGCAGAATTCATCAATAAGTTAAGCCCGAATCCGGCGGAAAAAAGTCTGATGATCGAGCGTCGCAATCTGAATCTTGCTAAAAAACTGATCCGCTTTGAGCTGACAAAAAAGGAATGGTTGACGATTAACCGTAAAGAATTAACCGGGCTTTTTCCCCGGATAGAGCCCATCATTAATTCTGCCATTCAAAATTATGAATTAGTTTCAAAGCGGGACGGTATTCTTTCCTCGAATCTTGTCAAATTTCTCGAATCTAAAAAAATAAACAAATCCGTTTTTGTGACCGGCGGCTTTCATGCAGAGGCCGTAAAAAACTATTTAAAAAACCGCAGCATTTCTTATGCCGTCATTCAGCCCGCGATTCGGGATGCTGACCGGACGTTTGAATATCGAAGCCGCATTATGACAAGCACCACCGCACCGGTTGTGCCCGGTTCCTCTCTTGGAATCAAAAATGCGGAGCCGTTTATCCGCAGGCTTCAAACTCAGGCAAGGCTTGAAAAGGAACGCTTAATTTCCGTTGCAGCAGCATCCAGTCTTGGCGGAGGGGATAATATTCTGGACGATTATTTCCGGCGCATGAAAGCAGCGTCCGTTTTCAGGGAAGCTCCGGCTCCGGAATGGAGCGATTTCCTTAAACCGGGAAAAGCAGCCGCGGTTATTTCAAGAGGATTGAACGGCCATCTGCCCGGATCAGTGCTGGGCCGCGTGGATGTAGTTTCCAAGGATCATAATCCTAATCTGCGCACGGGAGCCGTCGGCCGGTTTGTCAATCTTGGAATTTCAATTCAAACGGAATTGGAATTATTCATCCGTTCCGGAGCGGGCAGCATGATCATCATGTCGGATAATCTAGTTATTCCGCTGATTGCATTACCCGTATTGGGAATATTATTAAGCCGGCATGACAGCCGTCCAAAATTTTTAGCTGTGCTTCAAGGAAAAAGAGTTGATCCGTTTTTAGAAAGTAAAATGAAAAAAATGACATTCGAAAAAATAAAAGAGGAACTGTCGAAAGTTCCCGCGATGCCTCACCAGGACAGAAACAGCCAGATTCTTTCGATTGTTGCCGCATTGGCTCCTCATCTTGTTGTCGAAGAAAAAGATGAGTTAACTTCTTCAGATGAATACGGAATTACGCGGGAAGTGATAGAAGCGCTCGTAAAAGCCTTTTTTCAGCAATTTCAATTTGATGAGGAAGAACCGCCTTCCTGGCTTGAGGACGAAGTAAAGTTCCGGGCGGTGAAAGCTGCCTGGGAAAGCGGCCGAATTACCGGAGCCGCAGGGAAAATTTGGGGAGAGGCGCTTAGAAAAACAATGGAAAGGCTTAATGCTTCAAAAATCCCGTTACTTTTTCTGCATAGCGGAAATATACCCTGGGCCAATATTCCTGCCCGGAATTGGAATTTGATGTTTGCCAATCCTGAGCATACCCACATTATCACGTTTACGGGATTAAAACGCTCGGGTGAATTTCGTGTGCTTCCATTTAAAGCATTCAGGAATCAGGTGATTGAAGGAACTTTGATAGCTCCGATCGAGGGAAAGAGTTTGGGCAAGGTGATCAGAGGTTCCCCGGCGGGTGGGTTGGCGTGGAAATCAAAATCCGAACGTTTGAGGGTCAGGGCTGAAAGATTGCGGCAGCTTCCGCTGGATTTAAATAATGCTTCCCGAAACCTTATCCAGGAAATGCTTTCCGGAATATTCCGGTTTAAAGTGCCGTCCAAGACAATCGATTACTTGGTGAAAATCAGGCCTTTCGATCCGGATACATTTCCGGTTCAGATTGCGGGACTGAGGAATGATTTTCAGTTAGCTTTGAAAAGAGCATTGCGTGACGGAAGAATCATTTTAAATCCTTACCGCGGGCCGGAAAAGGAAAGAAAAAGGCTTGAACCTCCGGCGGTCAAGACACATCTTTCGAGAAAATTTGAATATGAAGGAAAAGGGCCGGTAAGAGTTGCAAGGCAAAAATCCGTTAAGTTTTTTCCCATCGATCACCGTTTTGGCAGCGACATGAATCGAGCGGGAGAGGAAATCAGAAAACGTTCTTCATATCTTGCCAAAAATTCGCAAACCGGCCGCAGACGCATGATTATTTGGCAGGAAGGAAAGAGACATGTTTTTTTCAGCCATGTCTATGAGAGCGGAATGGCCGAACCGGTGTCGGCAATTTTGGATGCGCTTCAATCGCATGATGTTCTATGGAGTGAAATCCTGAAAGATCCGGAGCTGGAAAAAAACCTTAAATCGCATTACCTGAAATATATGCAGGGGGCTGTTGATCCGTTTTTTGCCGCTTTGAACGATATGAGCGCAAATCCTGTCCAGGCAATTGCCTTACTCAAACGTCAAATTTCACAGGGAATTATTAAAGAAGAAGGTATCGATCCCGATTTCAAAGTTGGGGTGGAAAACGGAGCGGTGTTTGCTCAGGAAGACGAAAACTGGCCTGTCCCGGTGTTACTCAATGACCGTCCGCGTCTTTACAGGCACGCCTTAATTCAGCTTTCCTATAATAATTTGGAAGGGGCAGCTTTTTATAATGATCTTTTATTCCGTTATTCGGCCGAGATTTTTTATTTACGGGCCCAGGCTCTATCGAAACAGCTGAGCGCGCTGTCAAAACGGCACCCTGATCATATAGTTTTCGCTCCTATTCAGCGCGTGTTTTTAGCGGCAATGAGCCTGGATCCCGGGCAGGTGATCGGTGAGCCGGGTTTTGATTTTGATCCGGCAGGCTATATCGATGCGATAAAGAAAGAGCTTTCAGGCAAACTGACCGGCTCCGAACGAGAAGATTTTCTCTGGAGGCGTTTCTTGACCTACACGCTTTTGGACAATTTTTTTGGCGACACAATGTCTGAAAAGAGTAAAGAAGTCGTAAGTGGTGTGTTTGTCCGGATGAAAGAAAGAGGTCTTTCTGCCAGACGGATAACGGAATTGCTCTCGAAAAGAATGGCCACTTTAAGAATTTTTGAACTCAAATTTGACGAGCCGAATATCGCGTTTGTCACATCCCGGATGCTTTTGGATTTGCTTCAGGACATGAATCTTGTCGGAGAAGAAGAAAGAAAAATTATTGAAGGAAAAAGTCTTGGTGAATCTAGAGTGATGCCTCCCGGGATCGCGCTTTTAGTCGAGGCGGACCATCGTTCCATGGCCCGTGAAGCGGCGCGTCGGCTGGTCAATGTTGTTCTGAATAAACCCAGCGCCGTCTTGGGGCTTGCCACCGGCGGCACCATGGAATTCGTTTATGAGGAAGTGGTACGAATGTTCCGGGAAAATACGGCTATTGATTTTTCAAATACGGTTTCATTTAATCTGGATGAGTACGCGGGGGTTCCGCCGGGTCATAATCAAAGCTACCGCTATTATATGGAAAAGCATCTTTTCAGGCCGCTTCGTGAAATCGATTCTCAGCGCGCTTTCAGAGAGGAAAACACCCATGTTTTGAATGGTATCGCCCGGAATGTGGAAGCGGAGGCGGAAAGATTTGTGTCGCTGATCCGTGAAAAGGGGGGGATCGATTGGCAAATTCTCGGTATCGGCTCCGACGGGCATTTTGCTTTTCTCGAGCCTGCAATCGCAATCGATTCTCAGACGACGATTGATTTGGAAGGGTCAAAGTCCGGCCCTCCGAATGAAATCTATAAGAAAGTCCGCGATTTTAATGAATTTGTTGTCGATGAAAGTATTTCTGTTGAAGAAGTTTCAAAATTAATTTCTACGATTGTATCCATAAGAACTTCTGCCAGATTTTATCTTGGAGATTTTGAAGATCTTAGAAACCGTATGGTAAATCCTGTAAAAGATACGAGGAAATTCCGAAGGCCTACGACTGCTTTGCCCCGTGCCAATGGTTTGAACCCGGAGCGATCGGAATTAGATGGTTTGGGCAGGAAACTTCTTGAATATCAAAATACCGTTTTTTATTTGTCCCGACAGATGATGGAAAAGGTAAAATTTATTTTAGATTCTTTGCCTGTTCGTTATATAAGACGTATAAGGCTTTTACCCATTGCTGATTATTTTGATACTCCCGCAAGAATGGTTGATCTTGCGATTCCTACCTTAGTTGCTAACGCCCGGTTTTTTGAATCTCTTTCTGAGGTTCCATTACGGGCGCTTACGCAGACAGGAATTGTCTTTCAGGCAAAGGAAATCGTGCTGGTTGCCAGCGGAGAGGGAAAAAGCAACGCAATTTTTGGCGCTTTGTCCAACCCGGTGAGTACGGAGCTACCCGCGTCGGTTTTCCAATTGCATGGAAATACGCTGTTTCTGATAGATTCTGCAGCGGCCAGTCTGCTTAGTGAAGAAGTAAGGACGATGGGCGCGATGAGGCGTGATTTATTGGAGGGGGTAAGACTCGATTCTGAGGCGGTGCATGCCTCCAGCTTGGGTTCCGTGGCCCAGCAGCAGGTTTGGACGCCAATGACTGAGCTGGATCAAAAGCTGGCGGTGAATCAGGAAACCGGGGAAGTGAAATTTCTGTCTTCCGAGCCGGTGATTCCCATTGATTTTGACCTTTATCTGATGCGTCACGGAGAAACAGACGCGAATGCCCGGAAAATCTTTCAGGGCCATGATGACGGGCCGTTGAGCCAGCTGAATGAGGAAGGGAAAAAGCAGGCCCGCGAAGGAGCCGAAATTCTTGCCGATCACATTGCCTTGAAGGTAATGAAGGGAGCCGAGCTTGTTATTCTTTCCAGCCCGCTCCGGCGCGCTTCTGAAACGGCTGAAATTTTTGCGGGCCTCGTCAGCGAAAGAACGGGCCGCAATTTTGGAGTTAATAGAGAACTATTTTTGAAGGAACTCTATTTGTCCAATTGGCAGACGCGGAGGCAAACCGGTGAGTTTGACGCGGATGAGCAGAAGAGAGCCGACGCTTTTCTTGCAGGGGATGATTTTACCTTGAAGCCTGCGGGAGGCGAGAGTTTACTCGACGCCATTATTTCAACCCGCGAATCCTTATTGGAACTCACACAAAGAATAAAGAAGATTAAAGAAGAAAATTCAGGCGGAGAGGTTATCGTTGTCATGTTCGGCCACGGCATGAAAATGGGGGCCATCCGTGCTTTATTGGGAGACAGAACCCTTCAAGATAATTTCAGTGATGGCATTCTGAACTGGTATAAATTCAAACTTCCGAATGCCCGTCCGGTTTTTTTCAATGCGAAAGAACTTAGAACGGAAGTGGTGAAACCAAAAAAATGGGGCTGGAAAGCAAAATTGATCCATGCGCTTATGAAATTGTCTGTGCCGGGTGTTTTTGCTACGGATGATTGGTATGAAGCTTTGAATTTTAAAGATGTGCCCGCGCCTCCTGCCCGGTCAGACGTGCAGGAATTTCGTGAACGCCTTCGGGATTTTTTCTCTGAAGGCTTGAGTCTCGGCAAACAAACGGGGTGGGTACCTGTGAATTGGGATGAGAAATTGGTTAAAGGATTGATGAATATTCAGCATCCTTCCATTCCGAAGTTCAGGAAAGTTGCCGATTCGGACGGCTACAAAATTAAATGGGTGAAAGGCGAACGATGGATCGAGTGGATTAGAGGAACCGGCGGATTATCAGAAGAAGAGTTCCTCAAACAAGTGATATCGTGGACGATACAAATTGGAGGAGCACTGAAAGAGATTCATAAGTCAGGACTTCATCACGGGGATGTTCATATTAAAAATATTGTGATTGAAGCAACCTCAAAAAATCCCGTTCTGGTTGATTTTGATGATTCCAGTTTTTATACGGATCTCGGAAGTTTGAGAAGACTCATTTCAAGCTCTTTGTATTTTAGGAAGAAATTTTTGGATATTCCGAGTCAGCATCTTTTAGATGAGCGGCTTGAGGATATTTCCAAGAGAAACGGGATATCGCTTGATCAGTTTGTTCAAGAATTAAAAACTTATTACGAGGAAAGATGGCCTGCTCCCGTGCCGGTCAGCGCCGGAGCGAGTCTGGGGGAATTTCAAAAATTGGGAGTTTCACGCGATGCCGTGATAGTGATTAAAAATGCTGCGGGAAATATATACGGATTCGACCTGCGTAAAGTTCTTCCGGATGTTTACGCGCAGATAATGCGGCAGGAATTCGGTGCGGTGAATCAGCCGGGATTCATTGAACGGCTTGGCGGGACACAAGAGCTTCGCAAATTCTTCGAAATTTGGGAAGCGAAAGAGCATGCCGTAGTGATTACGGGTCCGATTTCCCCGGAGGCGATTCTTGCCGGCGTTCAGGACGGGAAGTCGATTATCGTGCATTATTCCAGCCCGGAATTCAAACGCGACTTTGACGAGTTTGCCGCAAGAATGCTTCAGTCGGGAAATTTGACCCGCGAAAAAATTGCACAGAGCGCGCATTTAATTGATTTGGGCAAAAACCGGCTGAGCGAGGCGGAATTTTATGATGCGCTTTTTAAGGGAAGAAGCCTTGATTTTGATTCGGGACGGCACAGTTTAAATTGGATCAAACGGATCGGCGGCCTTTCCGCGACGGAGGATGTGTCCTGGCTGTCGAGAAAAGAAGTGATTGATCGCGTGATCGAAAAAGGACTGGTGAGATCCGGGCTTCCGCTTGAAACACAGGAACTGTTGAAAGAGAGCAAAGAAGGAAAGATTTTCTACGATACGCTCAGGCTGGGATTGGCGGTAAAACTTGCTAAAAATCCGAAGGATTTAATCAAGCAGGGATATGTGACATTTGAAAACGGCAGGTATTCCCTCACCGAACATTTCTTCGACACCTTCCTCAACAATGCACTCCTGAAACAGCAGGTAGCAAAACTGCTGGCGAGTGCGGCGTAGTTCGCAGTAGCGACTTCAGTCGCTTTCTAAAACAGCGGCTAAAGCCGCTACTACAAACAAAAAGTTATTTCATATCAAAAACAACAACCTATAAGGTTAAAAACGGCGGGTATGATAGCAATTTTTCCCTTTGATAGAAGGGGACAATAATGGTAAATTATCGGTTCATTTTTGTCCTATTTTGCAATTAATAAAGGAGAGTCCGGAAATGCCTACTATGTTACAATCTGAGAGGGAGACAGGAAAGATGCTTACTATCGATAAGATCGCGGAGCTATTGGACAAAGACGCGGATAATCTTCTTAAATATAAATGCACAGCTGTTCCCAAGGAAAAGATTCATTTGCCGGGCCCCGACTGGGTAGACCGCATTTTTGGTCAGACCGACCGTTCTATTCCCGTGCTTCGCAGTCTCGAGCAGCTTTTCGGAACCGGCCGTCTGGCGAATACCGGATATCTTTCCATTCTTCCCGTCGATCAGGGCATTGAGCATTCCGCCGGCGCATCCTTTTCTCCCGCACCGGAATATTTTGATCCCGAGAATATCGTAAAACTCGCGATCGAAGGCGGATGCAATGCGGTTGCTTCCACACTTGGAACGCTCGGTATGGTGGCCCGCAAATACGCCCACAAAATTCCGTTCGTGCTCAAAATTAATCACAATGAATTGATGACTTATCCCAACAAGTTTGATCAGGTGCTGTTCGCCAATGTGAAGCAGGCCCGGGATATGGGCTGCGCGGCCGTCGGCGCCACGATTTATTTCGGTTCCGCCGAAAGCACGCGCCAAATCAAGGAAATCAGCGAAGCATTCCATATTGCGCATGAAATGGGATTGGCCACGATTCTTTGGTGCTATATCCGCAACAGCGCTTTCGTCGTCGACGGTGTGGATTATCACACTTCCGCGGATTTAACCGGCCAGGGAAATCATCTGGGTGTCACGATTGAAGCGGATATCATCAAGCAGAAACTTCCGACAGTGAATCGCGGATACGAAGCGCTTAACAAGGAAAAGAAGGGTTATGGAAAATATGACAAGAGGATGTACACCGATCTCGCGACGGATCATCCGATTGATCTTTGCCGCTATCAGGTAGTGAACAATTACATGGGCCGCGCCGGTCTCATCAATTCCGGCGGACCTTCCGGCAAAAATGATTTGGCCGAAGCCGTGCTCACCGCCGTGATCAACAAACGCGCGGGAGGGATGGGGCTTATCAGCGGCCGTAAAGCTTTTCAGCGGCCGATGAAAGACGGCGTCAAGATTTTGAACGCCATTCAGGACGTTTATCTCAATAAAGATGTAACTATCGCTTAATTATTGTTCGTAGTGGCGGTTTCAGCCGCTATTCTAAGCGACTAAAGTCGCTACTACAAGTAAGTGTGAGGGGTCACACTCGGGAGGATGAGCTGTGGCCCCTTTGTATTTTCAGAACTTCAAATATCACCGCATTATCTATCTCGCGCTTTTCACGTTTTTTCTTCTAAAGACATTATTCGCCGTCGATTCGCTTTGGCGCTCGAATCATTCGCTAAATCCTTCCATTTCTAAAAAACGAGAATCCCCGCAAGTTTTTACACTTAAATTCCCAATCAAGGAGTCTGTTCATGAAGAGTAACAAAAGCGTCGGATTGGATTTCATCAATGAAAAATTTGATTGAGCGTCCGCTGGTTTTTGTTTCGATTGCTTATGCTTTCGGCATTGTCGCCGGAACTTTTTTGATTGAATCAATCCTAACCATTTATTTGCTGATTTCCGCTGCGGTGCTATTTCTCATTACTTTGTGGGTTAAGAAATCCGTCCGTATTTTTCTCGCAATCAGTTTCATTTTGACTGCTCTTTTTGGTGCGTTTGCATATCAATTCAACCGGCATATTTCACCCGATGACATTTCTAATCCCGGATTTCACGGGCGGGGAAGTTTGGAAGGAAATGTAATATCCGAGGTGGACGAGAAAGAGAAAGGAAGAAAGAAAATCGTTTCCTTCACTCTGGAAGCGCAAAGCTGGTGGAAAAAGGAGCTGAAAGCGCGGGTAAAAGGGAATGTCCGCGTAACCCTATTGAACACGGATACGATTCCAAGGCTGGGCGATGTCGTTCGGCTGAAGGGAAATCTGGATTTTCCGAAATCGGCCATGAATCCCGGGGAGTTTGATTTTAGAGGTTATTTGGAAAAGCAAAATATCCGGGCTTCATTTATGGGCTTTGGGAAGAAAGCGATACGAATTCTAAACCCTCACCCTACCATCTCCCTTAAAAAGGGAGAGGAGCTATGGGTGAGGGTTATCCGAAAAATCTTCGAGCTCCGCCGTGCCATTCATGACCGCGCTTACCTGCTGGCTCCGTTTCCCGAACGGGAAATTCTGCTTTCTCTGATTACGGGCGAGCGCACGAATATTCCGCGCGAAATCACGGATGATTTTGTGCGAACGGGAACTGTGCACGTGCTTGCGATTAGCGGATTTCAGGTGTCGCTTGTCGCGGGCGTAACTTTTCTGATATTGAGATGGCTGGGATTTTCGTTCCGGGCTGCCGCGCTCGTTTCCGGAATTGTACTGATGTTATATGTGCCTTTGGCGGGATGGCAGCTTCCGGTTCAGCGCGCGGGAATCATGGGGCTGGTTGTTTTGGGCGCGCTGATGATCTCAAGGGGAAATGATGTCATTTCCAGCCTCTTCTTCGCGTTTTTTGTCCTTTTGGTTCTCAATCCCAATCATCTTTATTCAGTATCATTTCAGCTGTCATTTCTTTCTGTGATATTCATCATGGGTTTTGTTCCCTCTTTTTCCGAATGGTTTCAAGCAGGGAAGAGTCAAAAAGCCGGTCCTGCATTTACAGGGTGGGAAAAAATTCTACGTTCAATTAAAATATTATTTTCAACAACGCTCGCTGCGACTTTAGGAACCTGGCCGCTGGTGCTGTATTACTTTCATGTCGTGAGTTTTACCAGCCTGATCGCGAATTTTCTGATTGTTCCTTTGACTTCACTGGCGCTTTTTGCCTCGATTTTCGTACTAGCGGTATCCTGCGTATCATTTCCGCTGGCCCAAATTTTGATCCACGCGCCTGTTGCCATGATTCTGGCGTCAATCAATATTGTTCACTGGCTGGCTAATTTCTCATTGGGATATTTATATCTTCCATCGCCTCATCTTCTGGCGGTTGCGCTTTATTATTTGTTTCTCATCATCATTCTGCTTGGCCTCTATAAGATTTTGCATTACAGGATTAAAATTATTTTTGCGGTCGGATTGGCAGGCACCGTAATCTCTCTTTTTATCCCGTTGTTTCAATCCCGGAATGAAGTAACGATTCTCCATGTACCCGGATCCAGCGTCGTTTTTTCCGAAGACAGAGCGGGAAGAAAAATTCTTTTTAACGGCGGAAAAGGGGAATCGGCCGAGCAGGATTATTGGACGGTAATTCCCTTTTTGAAATCTAAGGGAGTGAAAGATCTGGACGCGGTATTCACCACTTCCGTCAAAAAGAAGTATTGGGGAGGGCTGATGCGGATTTCGGATCATTGCGCCATTGAGTCGCTGATTGTACCTTGGCCGCATGCCCGGGATCGAGAATTTCAGCGTTTGCTTTCAAAAATTAAAAAGAAGAAGGGACGGCTTTCGGGATTGGTTCCCGGCGAAAAACATTTCTTTTCTAATATGACGCAAGTAAATGTAATTCCGCTGTATAAAGCCAAAATGGATAATATTTCTAAAAAGTTAGAATCTTCTGCAGTCAGTCTCCGGCACGGGAATATGCAGATTTTAATGCTTGATGAGAGTTTTAGTCCGGAAAATTGGAATAGACTGAAAAATGAACCCGCCGACATTCTTTACGTTAACGGCAGGAAATTTGGCCAGAACGAAAATATTGCTTCAATTTTCAATTTAAAACCGAGGGTGGTGATTCTGGCCAACTTTCCCGCGGAAGAGGACGACTTTTTAAGAGAACACATTGAGAAAACAGGAGGTTTTCTTTACAATCTAAAAGAAACAGGGGCAATAATCATAAAGCCCGTTTCAGACGGCTTTGAAATCCGCACTTTTCAGCCTTTAAAACCGTGAATAACTGTCTGATAATAAAGAGTTTACGTACAGTGAGGCTTGCGTTGACACCCGGAGACCCCTATGTTAACCTATCCATTTTCCGCCGAAGGCGGATCCGTCCTCTGGCGGAAAATCTCCCAAAAGAAAGGGTCTATCAGATCCCTTATGGCCAAATACGCTAAACTCGTCGCTGTTTTTGTCGCGGTTACTCTGATTATTTCCAGTCCGGCATTCGGGTACTGGGTGTGGTCGCCCGAACAGGGAAAGTTCATCAATCCCCAGGATTCGGTGGATACCGCCGCTGAAGAGCAGTTCAATTTCTCGATGCAGTTTTATAAGGACAAAAACTATAAGCGTGCCGAGAACGAATTTAAGAATCTGGTCAAAACTTTCCCCAAGTCCGACGTTTCTGCCGAGGCTCTTTATTTTCTGGGACAGGTCCACGAAGAGCAGGGAGAATATTTCAGGGCCTTCAAAGATTATCAGAAAATCATCAACGATTATCCCCAGTCCGAGCGTGTGGATGAGGTGATTGAACGGCAATTCCGCATCGGGGATATGTATATGACCGGTAAAAAAGAGAAACTTATGGGACTGCCGATCAAGCCGTCGCTTTCCCACGCCGTTGAAATTTTCACGAAAATTGTGGAAACATCTCCGTACAGCGCTTACGGCGATCAATCGCAATTCCGGCTCGCGCAGGCTTACCGCACACGCCGTGACTGGAGAAAAGCGGGCGAGGAATATCAAAAGCTCATCGATAACTATCCGGATTCAAATCTTGTGGATGACGCCAAATTCCAGATGGCGGAATGTATCGCGCTCCAGGCTTCAAAGCCCGACCGTGACCAGCGTGCTCTGGAAGTTGCCGCGCAGAACTTCGATCAATTTCTTCAGGAGTATCCCGACAGCCCGATCGCGCAAAAGGCGGCTCAGTTGAAAGAGAGCATCAGTCTTAAGGCCGCTGAGAAGAATTATAAAATCGGCGAATATTACGAAAAAGACAATTACATGGATAGTGCCATGATTTATTACGAGGATGTGGCGCGTTCCTATCCGGGAACAACCTGGGCGAAAAAGGCCGAAGATAAAGTGCAAAAACTGCGCGAACCCGAGAAATTCCTCAAACAGAGAGCCAGCCTTATCGAAGCCAAGCAGCGCGACGTGGAACAGCGTGAGCGGGGTATTGCAGAGAAAGAAGCCCAGCTTCGGTATGAAAAAGATCCTGCCCTTGAGCAAACGATTGACGATGAAAAACAGAAAATCAAAGAGCTTAAGAAATCGATTGATACCGAAGAATCCCGTTTTGAGAAAAACAAGAAAGAAAGCATCAAGCTCCGCCGCAAGGCTCTCGAGCGCGACAAGGCCGAACTCAAGCGGAAAGAAAAAGTTCTCGCCCAAAAACGCAAACTTCTCAAAACGAATCCTTCAAAAAGCTTGGAAAGCGCGATGGAACGCTGGGCCGACAGCTTGGAAGCTGAGCGGTATTCTCTTTACCGTAAGGAAACGGATATTATCAAGCTGGAGGAGCAGTTCGGAATCCGCGTTGGTAATGGACTGTTGGGCGCGTTGCCTCTTATCGGGCGCCGTGAGCCTTTGGATTCAACGATCCGCTACAAATATAAAGATTTTGATGCGCTGACCCGCAGATGGGAAAAAATCAAAAAGCAAAAGGATGAAGTTATTTCAGAGCGCCAGGAATTTGAAGCGCGTATGGCGGCATCCGGGCCGTGGAATCTTGAAATGCTCAGACAGAATCCGGGTATCTGGAAAAAAATTCAGGAAGAAAATCCCGACTGGCTTCAGCTCGAAAAGCATTTATCGGTAGAAGAGATCGAGCTTGGCCAGCTGGAAGAAAAACAGGAAGCGATCTCGCGCCAGATCAAGAAGATCCGGGGAACCCTTATTTCCAAGGTAGGCAATGCGGTGACTGCTCCCGTAACTTTAGCAGCCGTCCCGGCCGGATTTGTGGGAAGCGCCATCGGACAAATTAATCCGTTTAAAGATAATCCGGATTTATCCGGTGACGAACAATTCATAGAGCTTCTGAGAGAAAAAGAAAAGACGGATAAACAAATCATCGAAACAAAAGGAATCATTCAAACGATTCAATCCGCTTTTGAGGAGGAATTAGCTTCTGATCTCGCGGTAACAAAAGAAGCCTTCGTCGAACCCAAATCGGTGAAAGTCCAGGAAAACAAGGTCATCCCGGTTGTCGAAGAGGCGGTTCAGCCTGCCGGAAATAAAAAACTTACCGAAGCTGAAAAGCGCGAGCGCATCGAACTTAAGAAACAGATCAAACAGCTTGAACGGGAAATGCGCCGCCGTTATGAAGAAATCGAGGACCGCAATGAGGCAAAGAATAAAAAGCTCGACAAATTGGCCAAGCTTTTACGGGACAAGCAAAACAGCAGTTTATTGGGGCCGGTGGGAGGCACCGCCAAGGGAACCGTCAGTCTTGTACGCATGTTTTTGTTTGGCATGAAAGACGAAGAAAAAATGATTTATGAGGAGGCCGGGAAGCTCCAGAAAACCGCGGACAATTACGGTGTGCAGGCCAAGGACCTCAAGGACTCTATCGAGTTGGATAACATTATGATCGAAGCGCGCGGCCGGGAAATTGAAGTGCTCAAACAGGAGTTTGAGGTACTTAAGTCTAAAGCCGACTCCATGGACGGATTCGCGTTCCGCTCAATCTTGATCGATCGTCCGGGCAATGTTATTGAGGAAACTGTCCAAGATGCGTCAAATATTATCCCAACCAAAGACAAGAAGTCGGTGCTTATTCATCGATTGGATGATGAAACCCGGAAGCTTGCTGAGCTGGAAGCCAAATCGCTTCAGATCGAAGCGATAATTAAAGAAAAAACATTGCAGGCTAAAGAGGTTGAGAAGAAAGCGCTGGAAACGGCCATTACCGTTCCCGATGTTCAGACGCCGGCTCCGTTTTCCGGGGGAGCGGCTCAGCAGGCGCCTGATCCGATTCCTTCAAGCATGCCGACTATTTCGCTTGAAGCCCCACTTTCGACCGTGAAACCGCAGACGGCAAATCCTTCAGTTCCGGGGACCGGTGCTGTTGCAACGATTTCCAGTGACATACCCGCTAAGTCTGTAAAACAGGATGAGGAAAAGACGATTCAGCCGCCTACTGAACCGGAAGTACAGGATGAGGAAACAGTGAAAAAAGCAAAGATCGAAACGCTCAACTTGGAGAAAAATGATCTTAATCTTCTCATTCAAAATAAGCGCGACCGTATTCTTGAGATGAGGGAGGCTCTCGGCCGGGAGCTTCGCAGTTGGGCGGAGGCCAACAATATTCAATTGCCGGAAATGGGCAAGAAGCAGAAAAATAAAATTAAAAAGAGCCAGAAAAAAATCAACCGCGAGCTTAAAGACCTTAACAAGGATCTCGCCAAAATTTTGGATGAAGAAAAAGAGACGCTCGAGAAACAGAGGTCGCTTTACGAGGAAAAACTCGCGCATCTTGACAAGACAATTTCCGGCATGAAAAAACGTGCCGATGACCGTTATGAGCTGCTTGCGGCTGAGAAAGAAACTGTCGGGCGCCGGATTGAACAGACTTCCAAGGCGCTAGCACAGGTGACCGCGGAAGAGAATTTGTTGACCAAAACCGGGAAGTAGGAGGATTTGTGAATAATTTATGTAGGGGATTTTTGATTGTTTTAATTCTTGCGGTGTTTTCCGGCTGCGGATATACGCAGAAACAGAAGATGCCTAATGACATTAAATCCTTAGCTGTTCCGACGTTTGTCAACACGATCAAGGCCAAACAGATTTATTCCTATCAGGCCGGTTTGGAAATTAAACTCACCAACGCCATACGCGACCGGATTCTTTTTGACGGCAACGTAAAGCTGGCAGAACCGTCTAACGCAGACGGCGCTTTAATCGGAAAACTGATATCTTACGTTCAGGAGCCCATCGGATACAACCGGTTTGAGCAGGTAGACCGATACCGTCTTGTGGTTGTCACGGATATCACGCTGAAGGATCTTCGTACTAATGAAGTTATCTGGCATGAACCCAATTTTACCGGGGAGATTATTTACAATGTCAGCGCCGGTGATCAATTAATTAATCAGCCTGAGGCCGCCGATGAGGCGATCCGGCAGCTTGCCCGGGATATTGTGGACCGCATGGTTGAAGACTGGTAAGCCGGCGCGCTTTACCTATGGAAAAAAATACCTGCCTTGTACTTGCTGTCGGTGATCCCCTTTTAACGCGTCAAACCCTCGAAAAAAAACTCTCTCAGATTTTTTCAACAAAAACGGATGAAAATGCGGTTCAGCGAATATTTGCCAAAGGTGCCGATTGGGCAGCTGTTTTGGAGCAGGCCCGTACTTATCCGTTTATTTCCGAGAAGCAGGTGTTTTGGATTAAGCAAGCGGAGCTTATCGGAGAAAAAGAAATAGAACTACTTGAAAAATATTTTGAAAATCCCGCGCCTTTTTCACTTTTCCTTTTTGAATCTGAAAGTTTTCAAGGAAAGAAAAAGTTCTTGGATTGGGTTCTGTCAGAAGGCGGGGAGGCTTTTATTTTTGAAACCGCCAATCCCTGGGGCGGCGGGGGAAAAAATAAAATTGATCAGGTAAGAACATTTATCCGGGAAAAAATGAAAGCGCTAAAATTGAATCCCACACCCGGAGCTCTAAAACTGCTGGAGGAGTCCTGCGGAGATCATTTCCTGCTTCTCGATAATACGATCGAGAAATTGAGCCTTTTGGCTCCTGCCGGACAAATTACGGAAAAAGAGGTTGAGGATGTTGCCGATAAAATTGATGACCGTACGGGCTTCAAACTTGCCGAAGCGCTCGCTTCAAAGAATATTTCCGAAGTACTCGAAATTTATTTCAATCTATATGAGGATAACCCTTATCAAAGCGCGGAACTTTTGGGGCTTTTAAATTGGCAGATGAGACGCATCTATGAGGCGAAGAGTTTGATAAAAAAAGGCGCTTCCAAAAACGAGATCGCTTCGAAGTTTAAGATGAATGCTTATTTTCTGGACAGGTTTATCGCGAATGTGCAGAAGTTCGACGAATCAAAACTCAGAAGAACGTTCGGCCTGCTGTTTGAAACGGATGAAGCCATTAAAACAGGGAAAGTAGCCGTCGGCGCGGCGATGGAGTCGCTCTTATTACGCCTTTGTCTGAGCTAATTTATTGACGAAATGACTGATGCGGGATTTCCGCCGGTCAGCCCGCCCTCTCGGAATAACGCCCATTTTCACCGCTTTATCGTATTTTGAGACCAACGTGCGGGCCAGGTCTTTTGCCTGGGTGAGATTTTCTTTTCCGAAGGCGGAAAGTTTTCTCGACAGGGTTTTAAGTTCCGATTTGACGGAAAAATTATGAGCGCGCTTTTTGGCGTTGCTGCGCATTCTTTTTTCGGCGGATTTGATATTCGGCATTGATGAACTGCTCCTTTTAGGGATTGATTTTTAGTAAAACAAGACGCGTAATCTAGCACACACAAGGCACGATTTCAAACACCAAAATGTCCAAATTTAAACTGATACAATCCGCCGGGATGGTAGGGGGATTAACGCTTTTATCGCGGGTTCTCGGGATGGGCCGGGATATCGTAAGTGCGGGGCTGTTCGGAACAACCCGGATTTGGGACGCTTTTGTCTTCGCATTTACCATTCCGAACCTGTTGAGACGTTTGGTATTTGAAGGCGCCGTCTCAAGCGCTTTTATCCCGATTTTTGTTGAAATTTCAAAGACACACGGCAGGGAAGAGGCGCGAAAATTTGCCGGCCAGGTGATGACTTCCTTGCTGCTTCTGCTTTTTATTCTCGCTTTTCTGTTTTATGGGCTGCTTGGTATTTCGAATTCTTTTGGGTTCTTTTCTGAAAAATGGAAAATGGCTTTCAATTTTCTTGCGATTCTTTTTCCGTATGTTTTTCTTCTTCTTGCCGTAGCTGTTAGTATGGGCGTGTTAAACAGTGAAAAACATTTTTTTACCCCGGCGATGTCCCAAATTATTCTCAATTTAGCCTGGATCATCGGGGTGCTGTTTGTTGCTCCGATCATCTCCCGGGATCCGCTGGTTCAGATCCGGATTCTGTGCTTTATCATTGTGCTTTCCGGGTTTGTACAGCTGGCTATTCAATGGTTTCCGCTTCACCGGAGGAGGTTCGCCTTTAAGCTGGTATGGAATTTCGCCTCACCCTGGTTTTCCCGTTTCCTTTCCGTTCTTCTTCCGGCGGCAATCGGATTTTCCGTGTTTAACCTGAATATTCTGATGGATTATATATTCGGCTATTTTTTGCCGGAGGGTGCGAGCTCAAGTTTGTGGTATGCCAGCCGCCTGATGCAATTTCCCATGGGGCTTTTTGCCGTTTCGCTCGGAACCGTTCTTCTTCCGGAATATTCGCATCATGCAACGGCGGATGAAAAATCAAAAATCAATGAAACGATTTCTTTTTCGCTCAGGTCCGTCGGTTTAATCATTATTCCGGCGACGGTTGGGTTAATCGTCCTGGCACATCCGATTGTCCGCGTCCTTTTCGAGCGGGGGGAATTTACCGAGTTGAGCACTTTGCGGACCCGGAATGTGCTGATTGCTTACACTCTGGGGCTTCCTTTCTATTCTGCGCTCCCATCCCTCGCGGCGGCGTTTTACGGCATCCAGGATATGAAAACTCCGCTTAAGGCAGGAATCACCGCTCTCATTTCGCATCTGTTGCTAAATTTCATTTTATGGCCCCTGGCGGGAGAATCAGGTTTTGCGCTTTCGACCGCAATTGCCGGGATTATCAACTTTTGTATGCTGGCATTCCTGTTCCGGCGTGAGATCGGGAGTTTTGAGGGGCGGCGCTTTGTGTTCTTCATCATCAAAATCTTTGGGGTAAGCTTATTCATGGGATGGATTACCGGGATCATTTTTGGTTATTTTTCTTTTCTCAATGAGTATCTGCAGCTTTCCGCCGCGATTGCGGGAGGAATCGGTATTTATATTTTTATTTGCCTGCTGTTTAGAATCCATGAAATGAGGAGAGCGTTTGAGTGGATATTGCTAAAAAAATAAGACAATTGCCCGAAACGCCCGGGGTATATCTGATGAAAGACGAGTCGGGAGACGTGCTTTACATCGGGAAAGCGGCTTCTCTCAGGAAGCGCGTAAGCTCCTATTTTCAAAAAGGGGATCTTGCGCCAAAAATCAGTGTACTGGTCAAGCGTGTCACGGACATTGACTATATCGAGACACCGACGGAAGTGGAGGCGCTTCTGCTTGAGGCCCAGCTGATCAACAAACATAAGCCGCGCTACAACACGCGCCAAAAGGACGACAAAAGTTTTCCGCTTGTCAAAATCACGCGTGAAACTTTTCCAAAATTAGTGCTGACGCGGCAGAAATCGGACCCTAAAGCGCGTTATTACGGCCCGTTCACCGATTCCCGGCTGCTTCGCGAGGCGCTGCGTTTGATCCATGAAATTTTCCCGATCCGTAAATGCCAAACTTTGCCGAAGAATGCCTGCCTTTATTACCACTTAAATCAATGTGTCGCTCCGTGTATATTTCCGGAGAAAAAAGAGGAGTACGCGCGGCTGATCAATGAGATTTCGACTTTTTTGGGCGGGGGCAAAAAAAGTTTAATTGAGTATCTTGCCGAAAAAATGGATATGGCCGCCGTCGAGCTCCGTTTTGAGGAGGCGCAAATTTACAAAGACCAGATTCAGGCGCTGGCACAGCTCAGTAAGAAACGCTATTTCCGTCACAAGCCTGAGCGAGGGGTTGGTTTGTCTGCAACCAGCCAGCTGAAGCACGAGCTCAAACTTAAAAAATATCCTGAACGTATTGTCTGTTTTGACGTTTCCAATATCATGGGCCGGGAGGCCGTGGCTTCAAAAGTGAGTTTTTACCGTGAAATGCCCGATAAATTCGATTACCGCCATTACAAAATTAAGACGGTGTCGGGAATTGATGATTATTCCATGATACAGGAAGCTGTTCGAAGGATGATTCGGGGCATTAAAGAGGGACGGGAAGAGGTAATTCCGGATGTGATTGTGATCGACGGGGGGAAGGGGCACTTAAACGCGGCGTACAAAGTGCTTCGCGAGGAAGGGTTCACGGATGTCGGCCTGATTTCTATTGCAAAACGATTTGAACAAATTTACACTGTCGAGTCCCCGGAACCCCTGGATTTGGACAGAGACTCTCCGCTTCTTCATCTGGTTCAAAAGGCGAGGGATGAAGCCCACCGTTTCGCGATTACTTATCACCGGAAACTTCGCGGAAAAAAGCTTTCGGAGTCTGTCTTGGATGAGATTGAGGGAATCGGAGAGTCCAGAAAACGGGCGTTGATTCATGCCTTTGGATCGGTGGATGGACTCAAGCGGGCAACCCTTGAGGAAATCGGAAAGCTGAATCAAATTACCTCATCCCTTGCCCGGGAAATCTATCAAAAACTGCATGAGAAATACGAGGATTAATTTTCAATGAACGAAAGCCGAGCGGAAGAACTGAAAGAAGAGCTAGATCAACTGAAAGAAAAAATTTCAGAGCTCAGGAGGCGTCTTTGACCTTGGGGTCAAAGAAAAGGAAATTCAGGCTCTAAACGAAAAAATGGCCGCTCCCAATTTTTGGGACAGGCAAAAGGAAGCCCAGGAAACCGTTGAACAGCTGAAGTCGCTCAAAGCGCTTGTCGAGCCTATTGCGCTGTCTGAAAAGCATATTCATGATCTTGTGGAACTTGCGCCCCTTCTTTCCGATGAGGATGCCCATTCTGTTGAGGAATTTGATCGTGAAATCAAACGGCTTAAAACGGAAGTTGATGCGATTGAATTCCGGCAGCTGTTATCCGATCCCTTTGACAAAAATGACGCGATTGTGAGCATTAATGCCGGTGCCGGCGGAACCGAGGCGTGCGACTGGACCAGCATGCTCTTCCGTTTATATACCCGCTGGGCGGAATCGAGGGGATTTAAAGTGGAGTTGTTCGATGAACTTCCGGGCGAGGAAGCGGGGACCAAAAACGTCACGTTTTTTATAAGAGGCAGTTACGCATACGGCTATTTGAAATCCGAGTCGGGTGTTCACCGGCTCGTTCGCATTTCTCCGTTTGACGCAAATAAACGCCGGCATACCTCTTTTGCTTCCGTCGACGTGGTGCCGGATGTGGAAGATATTCCCGAAATTGAAATTAAGGAAGCGGATATCAAAATCGATACTTACAGGGCGGGCGGAGCGGGAGGCCAGCACGTCAATAAAACAGAGAGCGCAATCCGTATCACGCATCTGGCAACCGGCATTGTGGTTCAATGCCAGAATGAGCGGTCCCAGTTTAAAAATAAACAATCCGCTCTGAAAGTTTTGAAAGCGCGTCTTTACGAGCGGCACCGGCAGGAGGAAGACGCGAAAATCCGGGAACGGTACGGCGAGAAAAAAGATATTTCGTGGGGCTCGCAAATCCGTTCCTACGTGTTTCAGCCGTATTCGCTTGTGAAGGATCATCGCACCAACGCTGAAACATCCGATGTGAACCGGGTGATGGACGGCGGGATTGATTTATTTATAGAAGCCTACTTAAAAGAGCGCATGGGAAAGAAATAACATGCTTCATTTAATACTCAAAAAAATATTCGGAACTCAAAACGAGCGTGAACTTAAAACCGCATGGCCGCTGGTTCATGCCATCAGCGCACTGGAGCCGTCTATGCAGGCGCTTTCCGATGATGTGCTGAAAGCCAAAACAGCCGAATTCAAGAAGCGGCTCGCCGAAGGACAAAAACCGGATGACATTTTGGTGGAAGCCTTTGCCACGGTTCGCGAGGCCTCACGCCGCGTTCTCAAAATGCGGCATTTTGACAGTCAGATTCTCGGCGGAATTTTTCTTCACCGAGGAAGAATTGTGGAAATGGCGACGGGCGAAGGTAAGACGCTTGTGGCGACGTGTCCGGTGTATCTCAATGCATTGACCGGGAAAGGCGCTCACGTTGTAACCGTCAACGATTACCTGGCGCGCCGCGACCGGAACTGGATGGGGCCGCTCTATGAATTTCTAGGGCTCACAGTCGGAGTCATTCAGCATGATTTGGACGCAAAAGTGCGACGGGAAGCTTATTATTCCGATATCACTTACGGCACCAACAATGAATTTGGATTCGATTATCTGCGCGACAACATGGAATACAATACGAATTCACAGCGTCAGCGCGAACTGAATTTCGCGATCGTCGACGAAGTCGACTCCATTCTCGTTGACGAAGCGAGAACCCCGCTGATTATTTCCGGTCCGGCGGAAGAGTCCACGGACAAGTATTATAAAATCGATAAAGTTATTCCCCGCCTCAGCAAAGACACGGATTACACCATTGATGAAAAAGCCAATACCGTTACCCTGACGGAAGACGGAATCAAGCGGTGTGAAAATCTGATGGGCGTGAAAAATCTCTATGAAAATACTCAGATTGATCTCATTCATCACGTTCATCAGGCGTTGAGGGCGCATACGCTTTTTAAACGCGATGTCGATTATGTCGTGAAAGACAATCAGGTTATTATCGTAGATGAATTTACGGGACGACTCATGCCCGGCCGCCGCTTTTCCGACGGGTTGCATCAAGCGCTTGAAGCAAAAGAAAACGTCCGAATCGAGCGTGAGAACCAGACGCTTGCCACTGTTACTTTTCAGAATTTTTTCCGTATGTATAAAAAACTTTCCGGTATGACCGGAACGGCAGAAACGGAAGCTGCGGAATTCGAAAAAATTTATAAACTTTCCGTAGTTGTCATTCCCACCAATAAGCCCATGATCCGCAAAGATTATGCGGATGTCATCTACCGTACAGAACGTGAAAAATTCAAAGCCGTAATCGATGAGATTATCGGACTTCATAAAGAAGGAAGGCCGGTTTTGGTGGGCACCATTTCGATTGAGAAGTCGGAACATCTAAGCGATATGCTGCGCAAACGGAATTTCCCTCATACGGTGCTGAACGCGAAATATCACGAAAAAGAAGCCGAAATCATCGCCAAGGCCGGACAGCCGGGCGCGATTACAATTTCTACCAACATGGCGGGCCGCGGAACCGATATCGTTTTGGGAGAAGGGATTGCCGGAAAAGGCGGTCTTCATGTGATCGGCACCGAACGCCATGAATCCCGCCGCATCGACAATCAGCTGCGCGGCCGTTCGGGCCGCCAGGGAGATCCCGGTTCTTCAAAATTTTTCCTCTCGCTGGAAGACGATTTGATGCGCATATTCGGGTCGGACCGGATTTCGGGGCTCATGCAGAAAATGGGCATGGAGGAAAATCAGGAGATTCAGCATCCGCTGGTGACGCGCGCGATTGCCCAGGCTCAGAAACGGGTTGAAGCACGCAATTTTGACATCCGCAAAATGCTGCTTGAATATGACAATGTGATGAACCGCCAGCGCGAAGTGATCTATGAGGAAAGAAAACGTGCGCTTGAAAGTAATGATCTCAAAGAGCATGTGCTGGAAATGTCGGATGAAGTGCTTGATTCTCTCATCGAAGAATACCGCAATGACAATATGTCCGTTGAAGAAAAAGAAGAGGGAAAGTTTTTTGAAATCTTCAAAGCCAAATTCAATTTTGATATTTCCGATTTGAAGGCAAAAGATGATTGGGATAAGGATGTTCTGAAAGAAGAACTCCGCGAGCGTATCCTTAAAAATTATGACGAAAAGGAAAAGCGTCTGACTCCTCCGATGATGCTTTATCTTGAAAAATACGTACTGCTTCAGCTCATTGATTCAAAATGGAAAGACCATCTTTATTCGATCGATAATTTAAAAGAAGGTATTCACTTGCGAGCTTACGGCCAGCGGGACCCGCTTGTGGAATATTCCCACGAAGCCTTCCGCATGTTTGAAGACATGGTCGAAGGCATTAAGCAGGATGCGGTAGAATTTATTTTCAAGGCGGAACCGGTTCAAACCGCTGAAATGGCGCCGCAGGTGTTTGAGCAATCCCGGCAGGAATTTCTGCATCCGGATGCGGCAAAAGCAGCCCGTGTCGTTCCGACTGAACAGGAGCCGGGGGAAGAAGGAATGTTTCCCACCGCAATGCCGGGAAGCGCTACAGTGACTCTGCCCGAGCATCGCAGTGAGCCGAAGGTGGGCCGCAATGACCCCTGTCCCTGCGGCAGCGGAAAAAAATATAAGAAATGCCACGGAGCTTAATTCATTTCTATCCATGACGCATCAGGGTTCAATGTCAGAATTCATTTCCAAAGCTAATGACCGTTCCTGGAAAACCAGTCTTTTGTTGCCGATTCTCGGCGGAGTAATCCTTTCATTCGCCTATCCCCGAATGGATTTTTGGTTTCTCGCCTGGTTCGCTCTCGTTCCGCTCTGGATATTCATCGATTCTGTTTCAAACCGGTGGCTGGCCGTTCTCGGCAGTTTTCTTTTTTCGTTCTCGTTTTTTGCAATTTCCGTTCACTGGCTGCGTTTCGTCACGCTGTTCGGCTGGGGATTTGTTCTCGTTTGGGAAAGTTTGTTTTATATGGCGATGGGGTATCTTACCTGGTCGATTCTGCACCGCAATTCCTGTAAAGTCTGTTTTATAGCGAATCTTTCGCTCTTGTTCGTTCTTCCCGGGCTTTGGGTGCTCGCGGAATGGGTGAGAAGCGAAATTCCCATTATGGGTTTTGGCTGGAATTTGCTTGCCTATTCACAAACCGAGAACAATGTTCTGATTCAATCCGCAAAAATCGTAGGAGCATACGGCATTTCCTTTCTCGTGGCGTTTGCGAATGCTTTTATCTTTCTTCTTTGGCGTCTTCTGGCGGCTCAGGGCTCACCGGTACGCCGGTTTCTGATTCTGGGTGTTGCCTCCGTCGCGGTGTTCGGTGTTTTCTTTTCCGTGATCCGTTATGGCTATGTCTTGCTGGGTAAGGAAGGAGCGGGCGGCCCGACGCTGCGCGTATCCATGATTCAGGGAAATATTCCCCAGGAAGAAAAATGGGATCCCAAATATAAAAAACTGATTATCGATAAATATTTGAAATTGACGGAAATGGCCAGCTATGACGGACCAGATCTCATTGTTTGGCCTGAAGCCGCATTTCCCGGATATTACAATCTGGACCGTGATGGGGATATTCCGCAGGCCGCCCAAAAAATGAACATCCCGATTCTTTTCGGGGGCCTGACGGCTATGAGTGAAACCGAGTTCTACAACAGCATATATCTGGTTTCAGCCGACGGGATGCAGGAAGGACGTTACGATAAAATCCGCCTCGTACCTTTCGGAGAATATATTCCGTTTCACGCCGTGTTGTTCCCGCTCGAAAGTCTTGCGCGTGATTTGGGAGTGAGCGATTTTTCGCCTGGCCGCGAGTCTCTCGTATTCCGTATCCCCATGCCCGAAGGCCAAAAGAAAAATTTAGGGATTGAGCAATCGGATGTGGAGGCCGGAATCGGCCCTCTCATTTGCTTTGAAAATATGTTTCAGGATTTGGTGAGAAAACTCTGCTGGAAGGGCGCCGAAGTTCTTTGTGTGATCACCAACGATGCATGGTTCCGCGACAGCTCCGCGCCGTATCAGCATCTTCAGGCCTCCGTGTTCCGTTCCATTGAAACAGGCAGATGGATGATTCATTGTGCGAATACGGGTGTCAGCGCTTTCGTTTCCCCAAAAGGTGAAATTACCGACCGCATCAAAGATCAAAAGGGTGAGGATTTATTCGTGATGGGAGGCCTTACGCGGCCGGTAATTCTCTCCGCTGAAAATACGCCTTATCTTTCCTTCGGATATCTTTTTCCGTATATTGCTTTGCTGATGGTGATTCAGGGATTTCTGTTTACGACCCAAAAAAAAGAGAAAAAAAGGGGCCGGGCCGCTTAGCGCTTACAGACGCGAAGCGGCCCGGCCCCTTTTTTTCTCTTTTTTTCTGGTTTTTGGTTTTACGCTGCTTTTCTCGGTTCTTCAGAACATTTTTCAGACTGGTATACTTTTTTCACCAGCGTTTTTCCGTCGGGTATATTTTTCCTTATGAAGCTTTCGATCACAATCCCGAGGTCTACATCCCGCCAGTCCGATTCAAGCAGCATGGCGCGTGCGGTTTTCACAACGATTTCATTTAAATCTAAATTCAGTTCTTTTGAAGTCCTGGTTACGCCTTCCAGGATGCCCCAAGATATTTCGCCGAGATCCCGCCCCGTGTCATCGCCGGCATAAAGAGAGTATTCCACAAGAATGGGAATGAGATACTCTGTTTCTTCCCGCTGATTTTTTTCTTCGGCTAGCGTGTCTAAAAGAATCTGCACAATCTGAGCGGCTGTATCGTCGGCTATCTTATGTGAACTTTTTAGAGCTTCTGCAACTTTTTCTCGAGCGGACTTTCCAAAAGAGTTTTTCTCTCTCGGCATCGTATTTCTCCTTTCGAGAGCGCGTTCAATTAAAGTCTAACAGGCGGTAGGCGTAAATTTCAAATTGTGATAATCTATTTGCATGAAACCGGAAAGTAATCGTTACTACTGGACTCTGGAATCTTTTCTCGGCGAGCCCTCGCTCATCATGAAGCCGATGTTCGGATGCCTTGCCTGTTATCTTCATGGAAAGCTCATGCTGGTGCTTGCGGACGATAAAGATCCCTGGAATGGACTTCTCGTCGCGACCGCCAAAGAGTTTCACGACAGCCTGATTCAATCAGGGCTTGCGCTTACAAAACATCCCGTGCTCGGCAAATGGCTTTATCTTTCCGCCAATAGGGAGGATTTCGAGCAAACCGCGGGAAAAATTACAGATTTGATCCTCAAACAGGATCCGAGAATCGGGGTTGAGCCCAAAGAAAGGAAAAGAAAGGTGAAGAAGAAATGAGAAAAATTTTAGCCGGATTGTCCGTTCTCTGTGTTCTGGTTTCAGGTTGTGAAACGCATCTTAGTTTCCCCCCGGGATATACCGCCAAGCCAAAAGAAGTCAAGCCGGTATCCGTTAAAGCGGTGGAGGGGCGCACTCCGCTTGAATTGCTTCGGGCGGCTGAGAAAAATGTGGAAACGGTTTATTACACGGACTGGGGTTATTACGTCACCGGAATCGGCAAAACTAAGAATGAAACGGATCTGGGGCCCGCCGGGCGGTATTGGGTGCTCTATGTAAACGGCCAGAAAGTCAAAGAGGGTACCGATAAAGTACGCCTCAAAGGGGATGAGAAGGTCGAATTCCGCTACGAAACCCCTTCGTAAATCATGCTTTTTCCCATACCCGAAATAGGATAAAATAACCGGATTCAGGAGGTTATTTTATGCGTGCATTGGTTACCGGAGGAGCCGGTTTTATCGGTTCCAATTTGGCTTTAGAGCTCGAGAAAAAGGGCTGGAAAGTCGCGATTATCGATAATTTTGTTTCGGGAGATTTTAAGAATCTCACAACGTTTAAAGGGGAAGTGATCGCTGAGAACGTTTTGGATGTGGATTGGGCGAACCGCGCACCTAAAGCAGACGTAATTTTCCATCAGGCTGCTTTGACTGATACGACGATTATGGACCAGAAATACATGGTCCGCGAAAATTTTGAAGGCTTCAAACGGATTCTGGATTTCGCCGCGAAAAACAAATCACGCGTTGTTTACGCTTCTTCCGCCGGAGTGTACGGCAACGGCGCCGCGCCTCAAAAAGAAAATCAGGAATTATCTCCGCTGAATCCTTACGCGTTTTCAAAGTATCTCATGGATCAATATGTGATTGAGCATTCCAAAGAATTTCCGTTTACGATTGTCGGGCTCCGCTATTTCAATGTATTCGGCCCCCGCGAACAGCATAAGAAAAAAGCAGCCAGCATGATTTATCAGCTTTATCTTCAGATGAAAGACGGCAAGCGGCCGAGAATATTTAAATTCGGCGAGCAGAAACGCGATCACGTTTATGTCAAAGACGTCGTGAGCGCAAATATTTTGGCCGCGGAAGCGAAAAAGAGCGGCATTGTCAATGTGGGAACCGGACGCGGAACAAATTTCAATGAACTGATTTCAGAATTGAATCAGGCGCTCGGAACCGCGTTTGAGCCGGATTATATCGATAATCCGTACGATTTTTATCAAACCGATACCTGCGCCCAGCCGGATTATGCCCGTGAATTAATCGGTTATAAGGCAGGTTTTTCTTTCCGTGACGGAGTCCGGGATTATGTTTCCTGGCTTGAGTCGCGCCGCAAGCTTGAGCCGGTAACGGTTTAACGCTGACTCTCTTCAAGAAAGGTTTTACTCCGTGTTTGAATTTGTGCTGGAAAAACTCTTCCGTTTTTTTTCCTCGTTAAAACTGGCCGTAATCCTCATTTTGTCGCTCGCCGCCGCGCTTGCGGCCGGTACCATCCAGGAATCGCTTCACGATGCTAAAGCGGCGCGCGAGGCGGTGTATCATACCTGGTGGTTTGCTTGTCTTCTCATGCTTCTGGCTGTGAATGTGGCGGGCGCCGCGTTTTCCCGGTGGCCGTGGAAACGCCGTCATACCGGATTCGTCATTACTCATGCCGGCATTATTCTTATTCTTGCAGGTTCGTTGATGACTCTGGCTCTCGGCAAAAACGGACAGATGGCCGTCCGGATCGATCAGTCATCGAATGTAGTTCTTCTAGAAAACCAGATTCTCGTCTTTCAGGTTCCCGGCAAGGGGATCGACGCAGTTTTCCCGGTCAAAGCTGCTCCGCTGAAAAAATCAAAAGTTCTTTCCTTAGCGCCGTGGAGTCCGGTGTCCGCAAAAATTAATCAGGTAATTCCCGCTGCGAAAGCAGAAACAAAAATCTCAGATAAAAATAGCGGTGCACCCGGAGTTCTTTTGCGTCTTTCCGGAATGATGGGGGAAATGAACGAATGGATGGTGCTGGGCGATTCGATGCGCGAGCGGATAAAGCTGGGGCCGGCCGAAGTGCTGCTTCTGAGAGCCTCCAATGAGCGGGAATTGGATTTTCTCATGAATGAGTCGAATCAAGATGCGCTTAAGGGCGAATTGATCATTATGAGCGATGATAAAGAATACCGCATGAATTTGCCTTTATCTCGCGATTCCGCGATATCCATTCCGGGTCTGAAGCAGAAGATCAGGGCCATCAATTCTTTTAAGGACGCGACGATAAAAAACAGAAAGCTGGAAGAGAAATCTTCAGAACCTAATAATCCGGCGCTCACGTTTGAAGTTATCCAGGGAAACAAAAGGGAAGTCCACTCGGTTTTTTCGCGTTTTCCCGAATTGCCTTCCTTTCACGGAGAAGACAGTGAACGTCAGTTCAATTTAAGTTTTTTTTACAAACCCTCCTATCTTCCGGTTTCCGACCGCAATTCCCTCTGGATTATCATTGGTCCGGAAGGGCATTTGTATTACCGGGTGAAGTCGAAGGGAGAATTTGCCCACAAAGGCCCTCTTTTTAAATCGAAGGACTTTCGCACGGGCTGGATGGACTTCGTTTTTTCCGTGGAAGATTACCGACCGAATATCGTGATTGAGAGGGAATATACTAAATTGCCTAAAACTGAAATCAGAGAGGACGCCCCATCCGCGATTCAGGTGAATCTGATGCGGAAAAATGAATCCAGATTAGTGTGGCTGGAGTTGGGGGAGAAAAAAACGGTTTTTCTGGATAATGACATTTCGGTCAGACTCAGCTACATTCTTGACCGGGAAATTCTTCCTTTTGCTCTAAAGCTGCTCAAATTTAATGTGGGACGGTATGAAGGTTCGGCAAATCCTATGAGTTATGAAAGCCTTGTCGAAGTTTCAGATTTTAACAAAAGCAGATCTTTCAAACATACAATCAAAATGAATCATCCGTTAAAATACGGCGGTTTGACATTTTATCAGGCGGCGTTTCAGGAAGAAGCAGGCGTTCCGTCAGCCAGTGTTTTTGCGGTCGGAAAAGATCCCGGCATTCCGGTCAAGTACCTCGGAAGCATTATCCTCGTCTTAGGAATCGGGATTCAATTTTTCGCGCGCAAGTGGCTTTATGGGGAATCAAAAAAATCGGCTACGCGAACATTGACATCAGAAAAAATTTTCAGACAACAAGTGTCTCCGGAAAATATTATGGAAGAAAGTGAGACAGTGCTCAAATGAAGTTTGCATTTTGTTTCTTATCTTTAATATTTTGTCTTTCATGGAATAGCGCTTACGCCGGAACTGCGGAATTGAACGCCAAACCTCTGGATCATCTCCTTATTCAAGATGGCGGAAGAGTCAAACCTGCCGGCACATTTTTTACTGAATCTGTCCTTCTGGTCACGGGTAAAATGAAATTTGAGCGCAGGCATGCAACTGAAACTTGTCTTTTATGGATTGGCGATCCGAGGAACTACGAGCAGCAGCCCATCGTATATTTGGGAGACCGGAGCCTCAAGAAAATAATCGGTGTTGATTCAAAAATGAAACATTTCTCGCCCATTGCCCTGGCACAGAATGAAGAATTCCAGAAATTTTTAAAAGAAGTCGAGATTCGCCAAAAGAATAAACAGAAACTGAACAGTACCGAACAGGAGGCGTTAAGATTGTACGGTCGAATCGACCGGTTCTACGGCATAGCTCAGGGGACTGCTTTGAAAATCGTTCCTTTCACCAAAGTCACTCAAAATGCCTGGATTACGCCGGTAGATTTGATGCCGGGACATGAACAGGCGGAAGGGCTGGATACCAAACTGCGTTTTGATTTTTTGGCCGTATTTGGGACCGTCGTGCAGACTTATAAGCTCAATGAAAAGGCCTCCTTTGACAGCGCCGCAAAAGTATTAGTCTCTATCCAGGAAAAGATAGCCGCTTCATCCGGAATTCAGCTTTCAACATATCCCGTAAAACAGGAGATATTTTATAATGAGCTCAATCCATTTTCACGGGCATGGAAATTTTATCTGGCGGCATTGATTCTTTTAGGAATTACCGCTTTTTGGAAGAATAAATGGCTGACATTATCGGGAATTTTAGTTTTTGCCGCCGGAGCCGTAATTCACACGGCAGGATTTGTCCTGCGCTGCTGGATCGCGGGCCGGCCGCCTGTGAGTAATATGTATGAATCGGTTATCTGGGTGTCATGGGGCGCTGTTTTTTTCGCGTCAATTCTTGCGGTTATTTACCGGCAAAAACTGTATATTCTGGCCGCATCGGCCGTTTCGGCGCTCGGATTAATCCTTGCATCCGGCACTCCGACAGTGCTGAATCCGCATATCGCGATGCTCGAGCCCGTGCTTCGCAGCAATTTTTGGCTGACGGTGCATGTGATGACAATCACACTGAGCTATGCAGCATTTTTACTTGCACTGGGAATCGGGCATTACAGTTTGTTTTTATTCGGATGGAAACCTCAAGAGTCTGCGCAGATTAAAGCGGTGAATGAATATTTATACCGCTCCATACAAATCGGAGTGATTCTGCTTGCTACAGGCACCATTTTAGGGGGAGTTTGGGCCAACTATTCTTGGGGAAGATTCTGGGGCTGGGATCCGAAGGAAGTTTGGGCGCTGATCGCTCTTCTAGGTTATTTGTCAATCCTTCACGGCCGTTTTGCCGGCTGGATTCATGAATTCGGGCTCGCGGTCGGCTCCGTTGTCGCGTTTCTCGGCGTGCTGATGACCTGGTATGGGGTAAATTTTGTGCTGGGAGTGGGGCTTCACAGCTACGGATTCGGAGGAGGCGGGCTGCCTTATATCATTTCCGGAATTTGCATGGATTTGGCTTATGTCGGAGTTGTAAGTTTCCTTTATTTGCACAGATCAAAACAAAAGGGTAGAATTCTAACAAACCATGGAAGGTGAAAATTCATATGAATTCTCAAAGAAAAATACTTTTTGTCGATGATGAAGATGACATACGTGAAGTGGTTACGATACGTCTCGAGTCAAACGGATATGAGGTGGTCACTGCCGCTTCAGGAACTGAGGCGCTCGAAAAAGTTCATTCAGAACATCCTGATCTCATGATACTGGATGTGATGATGCCCGGCATGGATGGTCTTGCCGTGCTCAAGAAACTCCGCAAAGAGGAATCTACATCCAAGCTTCCGGTTATTTTGCTGACGGCAAAACGTAAAAAAATGATCGGAGATTTGTTTGAGCTTGAGGGAATAGAGGGATTTATCGAAAAACCCTTTGAATCTACCGTGCTTCTCGACTTAATTAAAAAAGCGCTCGAAAAATAATTTCACCGGCCCCACAATCTTGTTGATATCGCCTCGCGGTTCTGCTATAAGAGTAACCCTTTTTTAATTTTTTGTTTCAACTGTCCGTTCGTGCGAATTCGCGAAGGAATGCGGAAAAGAACGGGAAAAATAATCTGCCATTGTGCTTAAGGACTAATCTATGGCGACGGATCCGGTCTTGGGATCTGATTTTTTTGAACGCGATGACATTCTCGGGCTTCTCACCAAACGGCTGAATGCGTTCAAGCAGGGATACCGGCAAAACATGGCCCTTTTGGGCGCCCGCAGTGTGGGAAAATCTTCCATCCTGCAGGAATTTATTGCCCGAAATTCCGATCCCGAAATCATTTCAATATTCATGGAGGTGCCTCAAGGATCGCTTGAGCTGTTTCTCAAGAGGTTCATGGGAGGCTGCCTGACGGGTCTTCTGAAATCCAAGAGGGAGGATTTGCCCCATGACGTGACGGGGCTCATTCAGAGGGCTAAGAAATATGTCCCAAAGACGGCCCGCCACATGCGCAGCGTTCTGCGCCTGATCAATCTGGAACGTAATGATGAGGCGTACCGGGAAGTGCTGGCATTGCCGCGCATTATGCGCGAAGAAGCCGGTGCCCGCGCGATTGTGGTTCTGGACTGTTTTGGTGATCTTGAGAATCTTCCTGTCCGGGATCCCTTCGGGATCCTTGGCAAGGAAATCATGGTCGACAAGGACACTTTGTATTTGGTGGCGAGCTCCCATCCGGCGAAAAGCCGTGGAATTTTCCGCGAAAAATTAAATCTCCTTTTTGGCAATTTTGAAGTTTTTGAGATAAAGAATTTTGATTTTGACTCAGCGTTCCGGAGCATCCAAAAGAGAATCGGTGAAGGAAAAATCAGCCGGGCGGAACAACATTTTCTGGTTCAGATGACCGATGCCCGGCCGTTCTATTTGAAAACCATCCTTGACCGGATCTTAGAACTTCTCGCCTTGGGAAATTCTCAAATTGTCAGCAAAGAAATTATTTTTAAGGCATTTTCCGATGAAGTGCTGAACTTCAGCGGGAGAATTCACAGCCATTTTCATTGTTTGTATGCGATGGCGCCCCGTCAAAAAAATTATTTGAGTCCCATTCAGGTTCTGGCAGGGATTGCTTTGGGTCATCGGAGAATCCAAAAACTGGCCAAACATTTGAACCGGAGAATAACGGATACACAGAAAGTTCTTCAGAAACTTTTGGATGAAGAAGTAATTCAAAAAGAAGGCTCCATGTATTTGATTCCGGACCATTTGTTCCGTTTCTGGCTGAGGCATGTTGTCTCTATCGGATTTCTTGGTTTTGAATCTGACCCGAAGCGCCGGAATCAGTTTTTTTTGAATACTTTGGAATCTCAATACCGCACATATGAGGAGGAGCTTGCCAAAGACCTTCCGAAGCGGGTGGAAGAGCTTTTCCGTGTGTTTTCGGGAGATACCATTTCAATCGGCAGTTCAAAGTTTCTTTGTCCGGTGTTTCAGGACGTTATTTCCAAACCCACCAATGGTCGCGTATTTCCGGTATATGCCCGGTCCGGCAAAGGTTCGTGGCTTTGTCAGATCGCTTCTAAGCCTGTGCGGGAAGAGGACATTCGGGTATTCCGGGATGACGTTAGGAAACTAAGAAACAAGGTTCATCAGAGAGTCGTGGTTGCGTTGTCAGGAATCGATTTAAATGCTACGCTTATGGCTAAGGACTCAAAAATATCCGTTTGGGATTTAAAAAATTTCAACACACTATTGGATATCTACGACCGGCCAAAAGTCATATTATGAACCGTCTCTGGGCACCCTGGAGAAAGGCTTACGTAACAGGAAGCAAAAAAGAAAAAGGGTGCCTCTTCTGTCTTAAATCCCGCTCAAAAAACGATAAGTCTAATATGGTCCTTGAACGCGCCAAACATTCTTTTTCGATGCTGAATCTATTTCCCTATCAAAACGGTCATGTCATGGTGGCGCCTGTCCGTCATGTCAGCAGTCTTGATCGGCTCAATGACGCCGAAACGCTGGATTTGATACGCCATATGAACATGATTATAAAAAGGATTGAGCAATCCATGAATCCGGACGGTTTAAACATCGGAATCAATTTCGGACGGGCAGGCGGTGCGGGAATTACCGGCCATGTGCATATTCACGTCGTACCGCGATGGTCGGGAGACCATAATTTTATGCCGGTGATCTCAAATACGAAAATAATTTCTGAATCATTGAAATCGGTATATGAAAGATTAAAGCATGCTCATAAGAAAACATCTCGAAGAACAAGAAAATAAGCTGTTAGCTCCGTATGCGGCTAAAAGCGGGACAAGCCAGGGAAGAAAATATCCCGAGAAAGAGCATGATTTCCGCACTGCCTTTCAGCGCGACCGTGACAGGATCATCCACTCCACAGCATTTCGCCGGCTCGAGTATAAAACGCAAGTTTTCGTCAATCATGAGGGAGATCATTACCGCACCCGTCTTACGCATACGCTCGAAGCCGCGCAAATTGGAAGAACGGTGGCGCGCTGCTTAAGCCTCAACGAGGATCTTACCGAAACGATTATTCTTGCGCATGATCTTGGTCATGGGCCATTCGGGCACGCCGGAGAAGACGCGCTTCGCGATCTGATGGAGCATCACGGAGGATTTGAGCACAATGAGCAGAGCCTCCGGATTGTCGAAGTGCTGGAGGAAAGCTATCAGGAGTTTCCCGGCCTGAATTTAACCGTCGAGACCCGGGTCGGCATGCAGAAGCATCTCAATGAAAAAATCGAAGGCTATCATCTGGAATCCCGCCTGGCGGATTTGTCGGATGAAATTGCCTACGATTGCCACGATCTGGATGACGGTCTTCGTTCCGGCCTGCTTAAACCTGAGGATTTGAATCAGGTTGCGCTTTGGCGGGGCGCGCTTGAATATATTTCCGGGAAATATCCCCGTATCAAAGAGACGCAGCGAAACCGTCTTGTCGTAAGGCTGATTACAAACCGCATGGTTTCGGATTTGATGGCCGAAACACAAAAAAACATAAAAAAGTTTAAGGTCAAAACGCTCAAGGACGTTTTCCGCGTTTCTCATCCTTTGGCTTCATTTTCGGACGAAATCAAGAAAGTGAAAAATGAGATGCAGGATTTTCTGAAAATACATCTATACCATCATTACCGGGTGATCCGAATGACGAACAAGGGAAAGCGGTTTCTCCGTGATATTTTCAAGGTTTATGAGGAATGTCCTGAACAATTGCCCCCTCAGGTACAGCACAGAGGCAAAAAAGAAGGAATTTACAGGGCGATCTGTGACTACATTGCCGGAATGACGGATCGCTTTGCCCTTGAAGAATATAAGAAGCTTTTTGAGCCTTTCGAGCGCGTCTAGTTACCCCCCTTAAATCCCTTATTTTCCGGGTTTTTATAGCTTTTGACACCTATCACTATAGTGATAAAATTGAAAAGCTAGACACGATATAAGGGGGAAACCTGTTTGCTGCTCAAAAAACCGAAGCACATTTTAGAGAAGTTCTTTGATTCCAGTGTGGACTGGAAGCAGGGTTATCATTCTTTTAAAAACCTTTTGGGACATCCCATCGGCTGGCTGGTTGTGACTTCCGATGATCCCTCCGAGAAAATACGGCAATTGGATAATGGGCATCACTGCGGGGCTTGTCATGGTGACAAGAAGCATCAAAAGCTGTGCCGCGATTTTTTGTATCAGTCTGCCTTGTCCATTATGGGCAACGGGATTCATCCCGTTGCTTACGAGAAAATTTGCCCTCATGGGCATTCGTCCGTTTTCTTTCCCTTGATTCAAGTCGGGCAAATCAAAGGGTTCATCGTACTTTCAAATCTCCCCAAAAAGTTCCCGAATAAAAAACAAACCTTTTCTGCTTTTGAATCTTTCGTAAACAATATGGCTCAGCTAGCGTATAAGGATCATGAACTTAAGAATGTCTATGAAACCGTGCATCCGCGCGCGCTGGCTCTCTCGACGCTTCACTCGCTTCACCGTGTGATCCGCAGTTCGCTTCGTTTGGATGACTTGCTTCCTCGGGTGGCGCGGCTTTGCGCCCAAATTCTCAAAGCGCGCGGCTGTTCCATTATGCTGGTCGATCCTACGGGCAAATACTTGGTTCCGAAAGTCTCGCTGGGGGATTACGCAAAAAGTAAAAAACCCATCCGCCACCGTTTCGGACACGGCATTGAGGGGAAGGTGGCAGTGAATTGCGAATTCCATAAAAGCTCACGGTGTATCGCCGTTCCGCTGATTGAAGATGATTTGGTGGGAGTGATTTCAGTCTGCAACAAAATCGACAACAGTCCCTTTACGGATGCCGATATGGAAATTCTAAGAACACTCTCCGAACAGGCCGTAGTAGCCATTAAGAACGCCCAGCTTTATGAGGAAAGCGAAGAGCTGACGCTCGGAAGCATCAAATCGATTAATGAATTGTTAAATCTCAGCCTTAACGTAGAACACACGCATCATCAAATCATCGGAGATCTGGCCCTGGAAATCGGCAAAGAGATGCATCTGCACGGCGAAGAACTCACGAATTTATACCGCGCCACGTTTCTTCTGGATACGGGTCATATCGCCACGCCGAAGGATATTTTGGAAAAACGTTCCAAGCTGACAAAAGAAGAGTTCGCTAAAATTAAATTGCATCCGGAATCCGGCGCCAATGTGCTTCGGAAAATTCCGTCGCTGAGGCCGCTGATCCCCATTATTCTTCATCACCACGAACGATACGACGGGAAAGGATATCCTGACGGTTTGAAAGGCGAGGATATTCCGCTGGGAGCGCGCGTCGTTGCGGTCGTAGATTCCTATTCCGCCATGATCTCAAAAAGGCCTTATCGGAAAAAAATGTCGCCGCAAGAAGCCATGGAGGAAATACGCCGAAATTCCGGAACGCAGTTTGATCCTGAAGTGGTAGACGTATTCGTGAAGGTGCTGGAAAGACGGATTCGCGAGAATAAAGCCGCTTAAAATTAATATCCGGAGAAAGGAAGAAGAAACATGAGACTTAAGATTCAAAAACCCGAAGAAAATCAAAAATTGCCGAAAATTTATCTGATGCTCTTGGCCGCGTCATTTCTCATGATGGCGATCACGTTGCTTGTCGTATTGGGATATGTGTTTTCAAAATAACCTAAGGAAATATTCGTGTCAGTTCAAACAGAAGATCAAACAAGCCTTTCTCCTGAAATTAAAACCGCACCGAAGTTGCGCGCCCGTTTTATCATTGCGTTAGCGGCGGTAATCATTGCAATGCTCGGTTATGTTTATATTCCGAATATCACGAGCTATATTTTGATCTCTGTGATTGAATGGCGGGCGAAGGTGGACATTCAATATGACAAAAAAGAAACTCGCGGGCTGTTTTGGGTGAAATATCACAATCTTTCCGTACAGCGCACGGCCAATGTGAAGGTTTCTGCGGGAGAAGCGACGATACAGTACAATGTTCTGGATTTGATCTGGAAACGCTTTGATCTTAAGCTTTATGCCCGGGATATTAAGGTGGTGGCAAAAGAGGGAACAAAGGGTAAAACGATTCTGGATAAATTCGAATTTACCGATATGGACAGCACATTCAGGCTTGCTTCTAAACGCCGCATACGAATTGATTTTTTAAGATTGTCCGGCCCTATGGGAAGCATCTTTGTCAAGGGACGATTGCAGGAAAAAGTGGATATCGATATGACATTCGGCTGTTATTTAAGCCGGGATTTCCTCTTAAAACTTCCTAAATTTATCCAGGAAAATTTATTTAAAGATAATGAGCTTCCGCTTAAGCATTTTACTTTTAGCATGAAGGGTGAATGGTTTCAGCCATCCATTGACTTCCAGTCGGATCTGATCCAGTTTAATTTCACGGCAAAGGATCAGATTCCGGCAAAATAGCTTCAACCGCGGCGCGGATTTAAACGCTTCTCACGGACTCGAGAAGAATACGGGACGGATCCCTCTAAAGAGCGGTATATTGAATACCGATACATTAATATCGTTTCGTCTTTTGTCTTTTATTCAGCCTGTCCCTGGGATCTGTTATGAACACCGTTCCGCTTGAAGAGAGAAAACGCGGCAAAGTGGCGCTTGGCATGCTTGAGCGTTACACCGGCTCAAAACCCGAAGAATTTTTCCCCTCTATTCTTCTTACCAATTTTGATTACTATTTCAATGCTTTCTCCGACAATTATCAGGTAAGACGCAAGCGCGGAAGCGTGATGGAGGTGGCGCATGCCGTTTCTGAGAAGATTTCCATGATTAATTTCCGCATGGGAGCTCCGACGGCCGGCCTGGTCATCGATATCCTTTCCTATATTAATCCCCGTGCCGTATTGATGCTGGGGATGTGCGGCGGACTGCATCCGAAGGTTCAGCGCGGAGAGTTTATTCTGCCGATGGCGGCAATCCGCAACGAAGGCACCAGCTCTTTTTACATGCCGAAAGATGTTCCGGCGCTTCCGACGTTCCGGATCCAGAAAATTCTTTCCGAAGTGCTCGGGCGGATGGACATTCCTTATAAAACAGGGGTAGTTCATTCAACCGATTATAGGTTTTGGGAATTTGATGCCGAATTCAGGGAAAGGCTGCGGAGAGAACGGGCCATTGCCATTGAAATGGAATGCTCGACTTTGTTTGTGGCCGGATTCCGCCGGAAAGCGCCTATCGGAGCACTGCTGCTGGTTTCGGATCTTCCGCTTAAAAAGGGCGGAATCAAGTCTCATAAAAGCTCGGAATGGGTATTTAAGAAATATTCCGGTGACCATCTTGAGGCGGGATTCCGTACCTTGAAGGTCATTCAGTCCCATAAGGGCGGGATTAATCTCAGGCAGTTTCAATGGTAATCGAAAACAGCCGATACATTTAACAGGGTTTTCATTCTAGATCGCGACTTGGACGTCGAAGGGAACTATTCCCGCCATGAAATTGGGAAAACTTTTAGAAGGAGAAAATTTCAGACTCAGTGATCCGAATCTGTTGAATCTGGAAGTCGATAATTGGACGGATCGTTCTCATGAAGTCAGAAAAGGATCATGGTTTATTGCCGTTAAGGGTGAAACCGTAGACGGGCATGAATTTGTTCAGGATGCCATTCACCGGGGGGCATCCGGAATCATTGTTGAACGTCAATTGGATTACGCTGCGGTTTCTGTGCCTTCCATCGTTGTTCCGAACACCCGCCGTTTAGTTTCCGTATTTTCGTCCCGCTGGTTTCGTGTGCCTTCAAGCCGCCTCCATTTAATAGGAGTTACCGGTACGAATGGTAAAACGACCACTACGTTTATTATTCAGCATCTCTTCAACTCTTTTGCTCCCGCAGGGGTTATCGGAACGGTGGAAGCACGATGGAGTGGAAAACATATCGCTACGGCCAACACAACTCCGGGTCCGCGTGAACTGAATTCTATTTTGAGCCAAATGGCGGATGACGGCGTGAAAAACTGCGCGATGGAAGTTTCAAGCCATGCTCTGAAACAGGGACGCGTGACTGAAGTTAATTTCCGGACGGCAGTCTTTACCAATCTTACCCAGGATCATCTGGATTATCACAAAACGTTTGAAGATTATTTTGAATCGAAAGCAAAACTATTTCTCGAATTTCCGGGAGTTGAAAGGAAAATCATCAATATCGATGATGAATACGGGATGCGTCTTTGGGATCGAATTCCCGGCAAATCGAAAGTGAGCTACTCGGTAAAAAAGAAAGCAGACTATCAGGCTTCCGATATTCAACCGGGTCTTGACCGGACCCGATTTGATCTTGAAATCCGCGGAAAAAAATATGCGATAACGACGCGGCTTCTTTGCCTTCACAATGTTTACAACCTTATCGCTGCGATTGCCGTTTCGGTTGAAGCCGGTTATGCACCGGAAAAAATCATCGAGTCTGTCCGGACCTTCGAGGGGGTGCCGGGGCGGCTTGACCGTATCGAGCTTCCGAACGGGGCTACTGTATTCGTGGATTATGCCCATACACCCGATGCCTTCCTTAATATATACAGCTCGCTTGCACCGCTGAAGAAGGGGAAGATGATCAGCGTTTTCGGCTGCGGGGGAAATCGTGACCGGGATAAACGTCCGAAGATGGGGCGAATTGCTTTGCAATTTTCCGACTTTATCATCATCACTTCCGACAATCCCCGGGAAGAAAATCCGGATGAAATTATCCGGGAAATAGTTGCGGGAATCGATTCCGGAAAACTCAAGGAAAAGTCAGTCTTGATTCCCGACAGGCGCGAGGCGATTCGAAAGGCTTGCGAAGCGTCGCGAAACGGCGATCTGGTTCTCGTGCTTGGAAAAGGGCACGAGGATTATCAAATTATCGGAAAACAAAAAATCCATTTCTCCGATCAGGAGGAGATTAAAGAATGGGTCAGGTTGCGCAGAATAGCTCAAAACTCGAAGAATTTGCTCGGCGTTTAGGCGGCCGCATCGGGCGTTTTAGCGGCGGGCACATTGAAACGGTATCGAATGTTTCGATCGATACCCGCACACTTGTTCCGGGAAGCGTGTTTATCGCCATCCGAGGCAAGAAGCTCGACGGTCATGAATATTTAAATGAGGCCAAATTAAAAGGAGCTTCCGCGTTTGTTGTAGATTCCGAGTTTTATAAGGCTTCGAAACCGGAATTTTCCAATTTGATTATCGTTCCGGACACAACCCGCGCGCTTCAGAAGCTGGCTTCGTCTATCCGCTCTGACTTTAAAGGGCTGTGCATCGGCATCACCGGAAGTTCCGGGAAAACAACGACGAAGGAAATTGTAAAAGCGCTGATCGGCTCCCGGTGGAATCTCCTGGCAAGCGAGGGCAACCAGAATAATTACATCGGGCTTCCTCTGACTCTTTTGAAACTGAATCGCTCCTACGAAGCCTATTTGTCGGAATTGGGAGCCAGTTATCCGGGTGAAATCGGCGAATTGTGCGAAATTTTAAAGCCGGATTACGGCATTATCACCAACGTATATCCCTGCCATCTTGAGGGATTCGGAACACTGGAGAATATTTATAAAACGAAAATCCAGCTTGCCGAGAAAGTGCTTGAGCGCGGCGGAACTGTTGTCATGAACGGCGATGACAATTATCTGGGATCTCTTGTGAAGCCGGGAAAGGGGAAAATCGTGACTTTCGGCGCAAACAGCGGAAATGATTTTGTGCTCACGGAGACCAAATCCCTTTCATCCGGAATGGAAATTACAATCAATGCCGCTTATAAATTCCGGCTGGAGTCTCAGGGGATTTTTAACGCCATGAACGCGCTTGCATCGATTGCATTAGCTAGAACACTTGGGATGAAAATGGAAAGGCTCGCAGAGATTCTTGTGGATTTCAAGTTTCCGAAATCACGGTTTCAGCTGCTCGCAACCGCGGGCGGAATCCGCATCATTGATGATGCTTATAATTCCAATCCGACTTCACTTCGTCTCGCCATTGAATCATTTGAAGAAATGAAAACGGATGGCCGAAAAGTGCTGGTTTGCGCGGATATGCAGGAATTGGGAGAGCGGAAAAAGGAATTCCACCGCAGTTTGGGAGAGAGTACTGCCAGAAAAGCCATCGATGCCGTTGTGGCGATCGGACCTTTGATGAAGGAATTTTTGTCCGGCCTTCACAGCCACCGGGACCGCCGAGCGATTACGTACGGTTTTGACAATAATCAGGAAGCCCGCGAATTTTTGAAAGAATTTTTGAGATCAGGGGATCTTGTGCTTTTTAAGGGGTCCCGGTCTATGAAACTTGAGGAAATCATCCAATGTTTTATACCCTCTTATACCCGTTAAGGGAATTTTTCGCTGTTTTTAATATTTTCAAATACATTACGTTTCGTTCTGCCGGAGCGGCCGTAACTGCTTTTTTACTCGCTCTCTGGCTCGGGCCTAAAATGATCAACTGGCTAAAAACACTCAGTTTGACCGCTTGCAACAAACGGGACCATGCGGAGCAAATCCACAAATATTATGAGGGGAAAGGAAGCGTTCCCACGATGGGTGGCATTATTCTCATCGCATGTATTACTATTGCCATGATTTTGTGGGGAAATTTGACCAATAAATATGTGCTTCTTTCGCTGATTGTTCTGCTCTGGTTTGGAGGAGTCGGTTTTATCGATGATTATCTGAAAATACGGTCTAAAAGTTCAAAAGGGCTTACGTCACTGACAAAGCTTGCCGGCCAGTTGATTATCGGCACATTTCTCGGAGTTTATCTTTTCTTTGATCCTTCTTTTGACCATGCGATTTATGTGCCTTTTTTAAAAAATGTGACGATTCATCTTGGCATTTTTCTGATTCCTTTTGTCATTTGTGTTCTGGTCGGAACTTCCAATGCGCTGAATCTGACGGACGGTCTTGACGGGCTTGCCATCGGATGCCTGCTTTTTGCCGCCGGAACATTTGCCATTATCAGCTATATCGCAGGGCATGCTTCTTTCGCAAAATATCTCGCCATTCCTTTCGTTCCGAATTCCGGAGAATTAGCTGTTTTTTGCTCGGCATTGATGGGTGCCAGCGTGGGATTTTTATGGTTCAACAGTTATCCCGCTTCCGTTTTCATGGGCGATACGGGATCGCTGTCCCTGGGCGGAGTTTTAGGGGCCATTGCCATTTTCATCAAAAAAGAATTGCTGCTTGTCATCGTGGGCGGAGTGTTCGTTTGGGAAGCTCTTTCTGTCATATTGCAGGTGGCTTCATTCAAACTGTTCAAAAAGCGGATTTTTAAAATGTCGCCCTTTCATCATCATATGCAGCTGATGGGCCTGCCGGAATCAAAAGTCACGATACGGCTTTGGATCGTCGCATTCATTCTTTCGATTGTGGGTTTGAGCACGCTGAAGATTCAATAAAAGGAATAACAGACATGGACGTTCTGAACGGAAAAAAAGCGGCTGTGCTTGGGCTCGGGAAATCAGGATATGAGTCCGCTCTATTTTTGAAAGAGCGCGGGGCGGATGTCTATGTCAGCGAACTTGCGGTTAAAGAAGAGTTCCTGAAATCCAAAGAAGAACTGGAAGCAAAAGAGATCCCGACCGATGTCGGTTCCCATGATATCCCCAGGATTCTTAATGCCCATTTTATCGTATGTTCGCCCGGAATCGCCCCGCATACTGAAGTGGTTCAGGCCATTCACAATGCTCACAAGACGATGATTTCCGAAATCGAACTTGCGTACCGGTTTTTTGAGGGAGAGGTTGTTGCCGTAACGGGAACCAACGGCAAGACGACAACCACCACTCTTTCGGCCGGCCTCATCCGGCATTTTGGCAAAAAAGCATTTTCTTGCGGGAATATCGGAAATCCGTTTATCGGAGAAATTCGCCGCGGAAATACATCGGGAGTTGCGGCGGTGGAGGTAAGCTCTTTTCAGCTTGAGACGATTCAAATGTTCCGTCCCCGCGTCGCTTTCCTTTTGAATATTGAACCGGATCACATGGATTGGCACGGAACTTACGAAAAATACATCAGCGCCAAACTCCGGATCTTCGAGAATCAGAAAACAGAAGACGCGGCTGTGATTAATTTCCGTGATCCCGTAATTCAGAATTCTCTTTCTAAAATTCGTTCACGGATTTTTTATTTCAATGAGAAGAAAGGGGTGGAAAATCCGAACTGGGATGCCGTGCTTGCACTTTGCGATATTTACGGGTGGGACCGCAAAGCGGGTCAGAAATTCCTGGAAAGCGCTCCGCCGATTGAGCATCGTCTGGAACAGTTCCTCCGTCCCGAGGAGACGGGCGGGATTTCCTATATCAATGACTCGAAATCCACCAATCCTTCTTCGCTGGCGTATGCCCTGGAACGGCAGAAGAAGAAAGTAATTTTAATCGCGGGAGGGAAGAATAAAGGCAACCGTTTTGATACATTAAAACCGCTCGTCAAGGATAAGGTGAAACATTTGATTCTTTTCGGGCAATGCAAAGATTTGATGAAAGAGGATTTAGAGGGAGCGGCTCCGTACGAAATCGCCGGTGATTTGAAAGATGCTTTCGAACAGGCGAGGAAAGCGGCTCAGCCGGGGGATGTTGTTCTTTTTTCGCCGGGATGCGCCAGTTTTGATATGTTTAAAAATTATGAAGACCGCGGCCGCCAATTCAAACACAGAGTCTGTGAGTATTACGCACCAAAGGGGTCAGACCCCTTGTTAACAAGGGGTCTGACCCCTTTGGTGCGTTCATGATGACACTGAGCCGGGAAGGAAACAGGGTGTTTATTGCAGCACTGGTGCTGAACGCGATCGGTACCGTTATGATTTTTAGCGCAAGCGCCGTGTTTGCCGACAAATATTATGATGACAGCCTTTATTTTTTGAAACGGCAGATGATTTATCTATTTCTCGGATTTTCCGCGTTGATCGGAGCCTCATGCTTGAATCTGACCTGGGTTCAAAAACATTCAAGGCTGATTTTGCTGCTTTCTATTTTACTGCTGCTCGTCGTGTTTCTTCCGGTTATAGGAAGATCGGGAGGGGGGGCGCGCCGCTGGATTAAGCTTGTGGGCTTCAACTTTCAGCCGGTTGAATTCGCGAAACTCGCCGTGGCGATTTATCTTTCCGACTATCTTTCCCGGAAAATGAAATGGGTGCAATCGGGTTCATTGACGGTTTATCTGATGCCCGGCCTGCTGCTGTGTCTTTTGTTCGGAGCGATTATTCTTCAGCCGGATTTAGGATCCGTAGTGTTTATTTTCCTTTTGTCCTCCATTCTGTTTTTCTTGAGCGGGATCCCGATACGTTTCGTGATGGCCGTTGTGTTGGCGGCCGTTCCTATTTTAGCCGCTGCGATTATTCATGAACCGTACCGGATGAAGCGGATTGTGGCATTTCTCGACCCCTGGGCGGATCCGCTCGGAACCGGTTTCCAAATTATCCAGTCGTTTCTCGCATTCGCATTGGGAGGCATCACCGGCGTGGGACTGGGTGAAAGCGTGCAGAAACTGTTTTATTTGCCGCAAAGTTATACTGATTTTATTTTTTCTATTATCGCGGAAGAAACGGGTTTAATAGGCACTCTGTTTGTTCTTGGCACCTTTGTTTTTCTCACCTTTCAAGGACTGAAAATCGCAAAAAGGGTCAAGGATGACCCGTTTCGTCAGCTTCTCGCGTTTTCAGTGGTCGTGATTATCGCGTTTCAGGCAGGAATCAACATGCTCGTAACTACGGGTATGATCCCGACTAAGGGATTGCCGCTTCCTTTTATCAGTTACGGCGGTTCGGCACTTATCGGAAATATGGCCGCTATCGGCATTTTGCTTGCCATCGACAAGGAATACATGAAGCGGGAGGTTTATGAACATGTCTGAAGTAAAAATTCTCATCGTGACGGGACGGACGGGCGGCCATTTTTTTCCGGCAAAAACATTCGCGGAAACTCTCAAGAACAGGAATCCGGAAGCAGAAATTCATTTTGTTCTGAGCCGGAGAACGTCCGGCGCTTTGCTTGAAGATGAGGAGAAAAATTCGGGCTATTTTCATTATCTTCCCTCATTTCCCTGGAAGGGGTTATTTACCTTCAAGGTATTCAGTTTTATCGTATCTTTTTTGAAAGCGTTTTCTTTATCCCGGAAATTGATCCATCAGCTTAGGCCGGATTTGGTAGTAGGGTTCGGCAGTTATCTGGCGGTGCCGGTGATTATTACGGCCCGAATGCGGGGTATTCCTACGCTGATGCACGAGCAAAATGCCGTCATGGGCAAAGCAAACCGCTTTCTTTTGCCATTTGTGTCTCAAGTGGCCGTGAGTTTTTCCGATACCATTAATCACGATTCTCCTCAAAAATTTGTTCACACAGGGAACATTATCCGCCGCGAGCTTTATACCGCTTCTTTAATGAAGCGCGAGGAAGCGAATGGTTATTTCCGGATTCTGGTCCTCGGCGGATCGCAGGGGGCATCCGGTTTGAACAAAATGGTGATGGAGGCGGTTACGCAAATGAAGGAAGGGACACGGCAAAAAATCAAAATCACTCATTTAGCCGGAGAACAAGATCAGGAAAAGGTGAACGCAACATACCGGGAATGCGGAGTACTCTCAAATGTCCTTGCGTTTTCCAATGAAATGGGACGGCATTACCGTGCGGCAGACTTGGTTATTTCCAGAAGCGGGGCAGGAACGCTGTTTGAGACGGTTCAATTTCAGATACCTTCTATTTTGATCCCTTATCCTTACGCAGGAGCGCATCAGTTCCAAAATGCTGAGGCGCTGGCAAAAGGAGGCAATGCCTGGATCGTCGATCAGCGGTCGGGTTCCGCCGGTGATCTCGTCCGGAAGATTGAAAGCTTGATTGAAAATCGCGGTGATTTGGAGCATGTCAAATCCCGGCTCCGCCATATTTTAAAAGTGGATGACGGAGAGTCCCTGTGCGAAGTGGCTCTTAGCATGATTCGCCGTCAAGTGAATTCAAAAAATCAAGAATTACAAACCGCATCAAATTAGCCAACGAACACGGAGGTTCGCGGTGAGAATTTTGAATCATGAGGAGAAACAGTTCTTGGAAGGTTTATTTGTCTCACCTAAAAATATTTATTTGGTGGGTATCGGCGGGGTAGGCATGAGCGCCCTGGCTAAAGTACTCCGCCATCTCGGGCACAATGTGTCGGGATCCGATGCCAAGCAAAGCCCGTATCTGGATTCCTTGATTGAAAAAGGTGTGAAAATCACTTTTAATCAAAAGGAGCCGGATTTAAAAGGGATTGATTTTGTGGTCTATTCCTCCGCCATTTCTGACACGCATCCGGAATTCATTGCGGCAAGGAAGTTCAATATTCCTCTCTATCACCGGGCCCACATTTTGAGCTTCATTTTGAACCGGTACATATCGGTGGCGGTGACGGGAACGCACGGGAAAACGACAACGTCGGCGATGATCTCATTTTTACTCAAACAGCTGGGGGCGAATCCGACTTGCTTTGTCGGCAGTAAAATGCGCAATATCGGGGACAATGTCATTCTCGGCGACCGGCGCATTTTTGTGGCAGAGGTGGATGAGAGCGACGGGACACAGGCTTATTACACGCCGACTTATTCCGTGATGACCAATCTGGATGATGATCATATGGATTATTACCAAACCATTGACCGGTTGATCCAGAGTTTTAGCGAATTGGCCGTGCGCACCCATGAGTCGGGTTATGTGGTTTATTCCCATGAAGACGAAAAGCTCCGTTTGATCATGAAAGATCTCAAACGCTCGAAAATTTCGTACGGCTTTTCAAACGAAGCGGATTTTTATGCCGAATCAATCGCTCAAGAAGGATTTCAAACTTCATACCGCTTATTTCATAAAAGCAAGTTTCTCAGCGAAATCGTTCTTTCGGTTCCCGGGCGCCATAATGTGTTGAATTCTCTCGGGACAATCGGCCTTCTTTATTCGCTCGGATATGACATCGAGCTGCTGCGGGAACATATGGTCAAATTCCAGGGCACTTCACGCCGGCTCGAGGTAAAGTACAATTCGCCGGAACTGATGGTCATCGATGACTATGCGCATCATCCGACGGAGGTGCTGGCGTCGCTTGCGGCCATTAAACGACTGGGCCGGAAAATGTGCGTTGTGTTTCAGCCGCACCGGTTTTCAAGAACCCAGTACCTGGCGAAAGCGTTTGGGGAAGCGTTTAATCTGGCCGAAGAAGTTATTTTGACGGACATTTATTCCGCGGGCGAAAAATCGATTTCGAATGTGGATGCCGAGATGATTTATAACGAGGTTAAGGCGTCGAAGCATCCCAATGTTCAGCTGATGTCCCGGGGTAAAATTATCAATTACCTGCTCCGGGGAACAAAAAATTACGGACTCGTCGCCTTTTTGGGCGCGGGAGACATAGGAGAACTGGCAGATGACTTTGCTGGGCGGATTGAAGATAGGGCTTGAGCCGGACGAGCCGCTTGCCAAGCATACGAGCTGGCGCATCGGGGGGCATGCCGTGTTTATGGCATGGCCCAAAAATACCGATGAATTGGCCGGCATCCTGGAATTTGCCCGGGACCAGAATTTGCCGTTTTATGTGATCGGGCGCGGCAGCAATCTGCTTTTCTCAGACGAAGGGTACGGGGGAATCGTCATTAATATGCTTCAATTCGACAAAGAATATTTGAGCATCGATGATACTTTCGTCGAAGTCTCGGCGGGGATGCCGAATCACATTCTTGTCCAGAAATGCGCGGAGCAGGGGCTCGGCGGTCTGGAATTTCTTTCCTCCATTCCGGGCAGTATCGGGGGAGCCGTCGTGCAGAACGCGGGTTTTAGCCGCGTTAAGGGCGTCAAAAACGAAATCGGCAGTTTCATCGAAGAAGTTTCGGTTTTGACGCATGACGGACAAATTAAAAAAATCAAAAAAAATGAGATCCGGTTCGGATACCGGGAGACCAGCCTCAGGCCTTATGTGATTCTTAAAGCAAAACTCAGGTTTATGCCGCATCCGAAAGCAGAGGTTCAGCAGGAAATTTACGAAAATTACAAATACCGTTCTGAGATTCAGGATCTTCAGCATCCGAGTGCCGGCTCTGTTTTTAAAAATCCTTCCGGCACGGCCATGTCTTCAGGCCAGTTGATTGATAAGGCAGGTCTTCGGGGGCATCGGATCGGGGACGCTCAAATATCTCCCCGCCACGCCAATTTTTTTATCAATCTCGGTCGTGCGACAAGCAAAGACATGCAAGCCCTGATTCAGCTTGCGAAAGATAAAGTGAAAAAAGATTTCGATGTCACCCTGGAAGAGGAAATCCGCTATGTTGCAGGCTAATCAATACGGGCGCATCGGAGTTCTAATGGGCGGAAACTCAAGTGAACGGTCCATTTCTCTGCGTTCGGGTGAGGCCGTTTTAACCGCACTTCGCCAGAGCGGATTAACCGTCATACCGGTTGATATTCAAGGTTCTGCCTCGGAAATAAAATCGAAAATTCAGGAAGCAAATATTGATATCGGTTTTATCGCCCTGCACGGAAAAGGCGGGGAAGACGGGGTTATTCAGAATCTTCTTGAGGAACTTGAAATCATATACATCGGATCCAATCCCGATGCGAGTTTCAAGGGGTTTAATAAGCTTGAGACGAAGAAAATTTTTGCTCAAGCGTCTATTCCTACGCCTAATTACGTCATCATTAACAAGAGAGATTTAAAAGAAAAAATTTCAAATTTTCCGTTCCCGGTTTTTATTAAGCCGTTGGAGGAAGGTTCCAGCATCGGAGTGAAAAAAATCAGCAGTTTAGAGGAAATGCTGAGTGTTGCGCCCAAAGAGCTGGATGCGTATGATTCGCTCATGGTGGAAGCCGCGATTCTTGGCCGCGAGCTCACCGTCGGTATTCTGGGTGATACCGCTCTTCCGGTTATCGAACTCAGGCCGAAACGGGAATTTTATGATTACACGGCGAAGTACACCAAAGGGATGACGGAATACTTGATTCCCGCGCCGGTTGAAAGTGCGGCGGCAAAAGAAATTCAGAATATCGCTCTCCGCGCCCACCGTGCATTGGGTTTGAGGGATTTTTCACGCGTTGATTTTATGCTGGATGGCGGGAACAGGCCGTTTGTTTTGGAAGTGAATACGATTCCGGGTTTTACGGAAACCAGTTTGCTTCCCAAGGCGGCAAAAGAAGCGGGGCTTGAATTTTCAGAATTATGTTTAACATTACTTCAATTGGCAAAGGAACGGTGTTTAGCTCATGGCAAAAAAAAATAAAAAACGTTCGGGGAATGTTCAATTAAAGGAGATTACGGCACGTTTTGTTCATGGTTTCGGAGTGGGGCTTTTCTTTGCCTCAAAATTTCTCCCGCTTCTCCTGATTGGAGTATTAATCGGAGGGCTCTATCACGGGGTTCAAACCTATCTTTACGCAGATCCTTATTTCCGGCTGGATGTTATCCGGGTGAAAACTGACTTGCCTTTTACCACCAAAGAGATCGAGAAAATCAGCGGTTTAAAACTGGGTGAAAATCTTCTCGCGGTTGATTTGAATAAAGTGGCGACCCGCATTGAAAAAAACCCCGAAATTAAGAAAGCGGATGTGCGCAGGGTGCTTCCCAATACCATTGAAATCGCCGTTGTCCGGCGTTTTGAGGTGTTCCAGGTACGTCCCAGGGGGCAGGGCAGATATTTCGCCATCGATGACCAAGGGTTTATTCTCCCCAAATCCGACGCAGCTCCTTTGAAAGGATTGGTGTTAATTGAAGACGCCAGCGTGCCTAAAAAAAACATCGGCATCGGCGATCTTTATCCGTCTGCGAATCTTGACGCGTTCAAAACACTCTATCAATATGTTAAGCAGGAAAGCGAGCTTTCCCGGGAAAATATTGAGGCCATGTTTGTGGACCATCTCGGTAATTACACGGTTTATTTGACCGGCGGATTCGAGGTGAGGCTCGGAAAAGCCTATGTAAAAAACCTCAAGAAACTGCGCGGGCTTAAGAATCTTCTCTCGTCGGATGAAAGGGGCAAAATAGAATATTTGGATCTTCAATATCAGGATGTGGTCGTAAAAATGAAAGAAGATAAGCAGTTAAAACTATAAACATGTCAAAAAAATCCCTGCCTCTATTCCTTTTTTATATCGGCTCTACGAAACTTTCCGCCGTGAAGGTTAAGCGCGTTGACGATACGTTTTTCGATATTCTTGAATTCAATGAAATAGCCCCGACCGGTTTTGAGAAGGGAAATATTACGGATTTAGAAAAAGCCGTGCACGATGTGAGGAGGCTTTCATCAAAGCTCGGAAGTTTTTCAGAATTCATGAAATGCCCGGTTTACATCGTTATTGAAAGTGCGTTTTCAAATACCTACTCGCTTTCCAGTTCGCTTTATTTTCAAACTCAAAAGCGGATTTACTCTTCAGATGTCAATAAAATTATTGATCAAACGCGGGAAGTCGCGACCCTGCCGATGAACGAGCAGCTCATTCTCTCGGTCGCTCAGGGGTTTACCGTGAATGATTTGGCCGGTATCCGCAATCCCGTCGGTTTGGACGGGACGCGGCTGGCCGTGGATTTACTGCTCGCGACTCTTTCCGCCGAAAACTGGAAAAAACTGCAGCAGATTTTCCGCCAGAACGGGCTCAAAATCACGAATATCATTCCGAAAGGGGTTTCGGGAATTTTCGGCCTTTTGAGCCCCGAAGAATTTAAGGGAAGCACCCTCTTTCTGGATGTCGGCGGCAAATTAACTTCGCTCGTATACATTCGTGATGAGCGGGTGAGGCGGTCTTCCTGGATTACATTTGGCGGAGAGAACTGGACGGAACGCGTGATGCAAAATTTGTCCCTCAATGAAAAAGAGGCCAGGCGGGTGAAAGAAGTATTTGGTTCCGTTCTTTCGGAAAGGGATTTTCATGATGAGATCATTCCACGCTCGGGAGGCATTGCTACTCAGTCTTCGCGCGGGGATTTAAAGTTAAAAGATTTGTATCCGGTTCTTAATGCGGGGATGGTTGATTTTCTGGATCTCGTACGGCTTGAAATTGACCGTATTGAAAAGGTGGAGACGCCCATCGAACGGATTGTGATTACCGGAGGAGGGGCGAAAATGGACGGTTTTCTGGAGCGGCTGAATGCCGAACTGAGTAAACCTGTCAGGCTGGCTACGCCTTTGCGCATGCGGACGAAGGAGAATCAGCTCATCCAGCCCCAATACGCGTCGTTTCTCGGGACGCTGCGCTTTTTAACGGAAGAGAACAAGAAAGAAGAGGAACGCTGCCAGGGAGAAGGCGTTTTGGGTTCTTTTATCCGGAAAGCGCGGGACTGGTTTGAAGAGTATTTTTAACTGCTGTATTTTTACGTTTTATTGCTATAATGTCCGCTCTTTTTTCCACATCCTTTTAAATCATAATGATCTTTTATGACAATGACCGTTTCAGATCCGCAGGTTAAACGCCTTCCTTTGCACCGCCTTTATGAAGAAGCGGGCGCCCGCTTTATTCAATTCGCGGGTTGGGAAGTTCCCGTCTATTTCACCAGCATTATCGATGAGCATGAGGCCGTTCGTAAATATGCCGGTTTTTTTGATATTTCCCATATGGGAGAGTTCCGTGTAAAAGGCTCCGGGGCGCGCGAGTTTCTTGACCGGCTTGTAACCAATAAAGTCAGCAAATTGGAACCGGGAAAAGCGGTGTACTCGCCGATGCTGAATGAGCAGGGCGGCATCATGGATGACCTAATCATTTATGAGATTTCCCAGGATCAGTATCTGGTGATTGTGAATGCCGGCAACGTCGATAAAGATTTTGCCTGGATGAAGTCCAAAGCGCCGAAAGGCGTGGAGGTGACCAATCTTAGCGCTTCACGCGGGATTTTTGCCGTTCAGGGGCCCAATGCCGTAAAAATCATCGAATCTGTTTTTGGGAAAAAAGCCGCGTCGATTCCGGTATTCAATTTTCTTGCCGTTCCGTTTGAATCGAGCGAAATCATTCTTGCGAGAACCGGTTATACGGGAGAAGACGGTTTCGAAATTTTCTTCGATCAGCCTGCGGGAGAAAAATTATACAAAGCGTTGAAAGAAGCGGGAACGCCTTACGGCATGAAACCGGTCGGATTCGGCGCCCGGGATACGCTGCGTCTTGAAGCCCGGCTTTTGCTTCACGGCCATGACATGAATGAATCGATTTCTCCGCTTGAATGCGGTCTCGCCTGGACGGTAGATTTCGGAAAAAAAGCTTTTATCGGCCGCGATGTTTTGATCCGCCAAAAAGAATCCGGCATCTCGCGTAAATTGATCGGATTTGAAATGATGGACCGGGGCCTTGCCCGCGAGCATTACAAATTGCGTTTCCAGGGTAAAGAAGTCGGGGAGGTTACTAGCGGGTCATTTAGTCCGACGTTGAAGAAAAATATCGGTTTGGCGTTGATCGATTCTTCTGCCGCAAAAGAAGGCAATGAGCTTGAAATTATTATTCGCGAACAACCGCAAAAAGCAAAAATCGTTAAAACACCTTTTTATAGGAGAGGGGTAACACAATGAATTTTCCGTCAGATTTAAAATACACCAAATCCCATGAATGGGCAAAGCAGTCCGGGGCAAAGGTTGTTGTCGGCATTACCGAATATGCCCAAAAGGAATTGTCGGACGTGGTTTATGTGGAACTGCCCAAATTGGGTCAAGACGTCAAACAGGGCGTTGCTTGCTGCATTGTAGAGTCCGTCAAAGCGGCTTTTGATATTTACGCGCCTGTTTCCGGTAAAATCGCTGAAATTAACAAAAAACTGGAAGGAGAGCCCGGATTGATTAACCGGGATCCTTACGGCGAAGGCTGGTTCTTTTCAATTACTCCTTCTAATTTAAACGAAATGAACAATTTAATGCCGAATTCCGGCTACGAAAGCATGCTCGCACAGAGCGCCAAGTAAGATGAATTATCTCCCTCTCACCGAAACAGACCGTCAGGAAATGCTCAAGGATCTCGGAGTGAAGAGCTTCGAAGATCTCGTGCGCGTGATTCCTTCCGGGTTAAGAATCAAAGATTTGAATCTGGCTTCCGGTACGAATGAGCTGGATTTAACCCGTGAGCTTCGGGAACTTTCGGCGAGCAATCAATCCACGTCCCAGATGCTTTCATTTTTGGGAGGAGGCTATTACGAACATTTTATCCCCAGCATCATCAATCATATTATTTCCCGCAGTGAATTTTATACCGCATACACACCGTATCAGGCCGAGGCCTCCCAGGGAACGCTTCAAACCGTGTTCGAATATCAGAGCATGATTGCCGAATTGACGGGTATGGATGTATCCAATGCTTCCAATTATGACGGTGCTTCGGCGACTGCGGAAGCCGCATTGCTCGCGCTCCGGCATACGGGGCGTAATAAACTTCTAGTGGCCAAAACACTGCATCCGGAATACCGGGAGACGATTAAAACTTATTGTTTTGGTTCGCATTTCGAGGTGGTAGAAATTTCTTATGACTCAAACGGAAAATTAGACTTGGCGGAAATCGAAAAGAACTTAAAAGAGGATGTGGCCGGAATTATTGTCGGAAGCCCCAACCTTTTCGGCATTGTCGAAGATTACTCCGGGCTCGCTAGAAAGGCACATGATGCCGGAGCGCTCTTCATTATGTCGGTCAATCCTCTTTCTCTCGGAATTTTCAAATCGCCGGGCGAATGGGGTGCTGATATTGCCGTTGGCGAGGGACAGCCGCTTGGAATTCCGATGGCATTTGGCGGTCCCGGGCTCGGGTTTTTCGCCGTCAAAAAAGATTTGCTCCGAAAAATTCCTGGACGTTTGGTCGGAATGACCAAGGATCGGAATGGCAAGCGCTGCTACGCGTTGACGCTTCAAGCCCGGGAGCAGCATATTCGCCGCGAAAAAGCCGGATCCAACATCTGCACGAATCACGCACTGCTGGCTTTGGCTGCAAGCGTGTATATGACGGCCATGGGCAAAGAAGGCTTGAAGAAAGTGGCTGAGCATAATGTTAGGTCCGCTGTTTATTTGCGGGAGCATCTCGGAAAAATCAAGGGTTTCGAAATCCCGTTTAAAGGGACTGTTTTTAATGAATTCGTTCTGAAATGCGTAAAAAAATCTCCGGCTGAAATTATTAAAAAACTCGAAAGCCAGAATATTCTGGCAGGGCTTGATTTGGGACGTTTTTATCCCGAACTGAAAGATTGCTTGCTGGTTTGCGCTACGGAGACTAAAACAAAATCTGAACTCGACAAGTTCATTGATTTGTTGGGTAAGGTGTAAATATGAATCACGACATCCCTTTAATTTTCGAAATAAGCCGGGAAGGCAAACAAGGCTACAGCATTCCCGAAAAGCATTTCAGCGACGTCGAGCTGAAATCCATTGTGGATTCTTCTTTGCTCCGGAAAACCGAGCCGGAACTTCCATCCATCAGCGAGCCGGAAATTGTGCGTCATTATGTGACGCTGTCGCAGAAGAATTTTTCGGTAGACACGAATTTCTATCCGCTCGGCAGCTGCACGATGAAGTATAATCCAAAATTGAATGAAGACGCGGCGCGCTTCGAAGGTTTCGCAAAAATCCATCCGTATCAGCCGGAAGAAACGGTGCAGGGCATGCTGAAACTCATGTATGACCTCGAGAAGTCCCTTCGCGAAATTACCGGCATGGACCGTTTTACGCTTCAGCCGGCGGCGGGCGCTCACGGAGAGCTTTGCGGCATGATGCTCGTAAAGGCTTATCACGATTCCCGCAAAGATACGAAGCGCACTCAGGTGATTGTTCCGGATTCCAGTCATGGAACCAATCCGGCCAGCGCGGCGCTTTTTGGATTTAAGGTGGTGACTGTGAAATCCGACGCGCGCGGACGCGTGGACTTGAGTGAGCTCAAGAAAATGGTGGGTCCGGAAACGGCCTGCTTGATGCTGACCAATCCGAATACGCTTGGACTGTTTGAAGATGAAATCCGAGAGATCCAGAAATGCGTGCATGATGCCGGCGGACTGCTGTATTACGACGGCGCCAACATGAACGCGCTTTTGGGACTGGCACGGCCCGGGGACATGGGGTTTGATATTGTCCATTTGAACTTGCATAAAACGTTCTCAACCCCTCATGGAGGAGGAGGGCCGGGGTCCGGTCCCGTAGGAGTCAAGCAGAGGCTGATTCCGTTTTTGCCGGTGCCGCTTGTCGATTACAAAGATGGAAAGTATTTCCTGAATTACAATGTTCCTGAAACGATTGGCCGCCTGCGTTCTTTCTACGGGAATGTGGGAATGCATGTCCGCGCGTATACATTCATCCGCCGACATGGGCGGGAAGGGCTCGCTCAAGTGAGCCGCGACGCGATTTTGAACGCGAATTATGTGAAGAAAAAAGTCGAAAAGAATTTTTCAGTGCCGCATCCGGAATTTTGCATGCATGAATTCGTGGCTCAGGCCATGAAGCAGAATGATTTGGGCGTTCATGCCACCGATATCGCAAAACGCCTTCTGGATTTCGGATTCCACGCGCCGACGATTTATTTTCCGCTGATTGTGCCTGAATCCATGATGATTGAGCCGACGGAGTCGGAGTCCAAAGAAACGCTCGACAAATTTATCGACGCCATGAATTTGATTGCCGGGGAGGCTGTGGATTTTCCCGATCGTCTCAAGCAGGCGCCGTTTACGCTTCAGGTTTCCCGTCCGGACGATGTCGCCGCGGCACGTCATCCGGTTTTGACTTACAAAGATTTTCTTGCGGCATCTCATCTTCATCCTGCCAAACCGCTGGTTGGAGTGCCTGTGCATGTTGAATAAGAAAAACTGCTGGGGATTTCTCGATTCCGGTTTCAATGAAGGCGGCTATAACATGGCCGTCGATGAGGTAATCCTCAATCAGGCAGTCGCTAAACAGCAGAAGTATCCGGTGTTGAGAATTTACGGGTTTTACCGGAAAACCGTGACACTCGGTTACGGCCAGAAAATCAAAGAGTTGGTGGGACTGGACGGCTATAAGAAGCAGGGCTATGAAATTTGCCGCAGGGTTACCGGCGGCGGCGCCGTATTTCATGGCGAAGACCTGACTTATTCACTCGTGGTTCCCGTGCAGGAATATCCCGATTTTGCGGTCACAACGCGTTCCTACCGTTTAATTCATATGGCGATTGCCGGTGGCCTGAAATCCCGCGGGTTAAAGATAAATTTGAGCTCCCGCGGGGGGGAATCCCCGGGAGCGCTTTGTTTTGAATCGCCGGTACGGGACGATTTGATGATGGGAAAGCATAAATTGGCCGGCGCGGCCCAGAAGCGGGCGGCAGACTATATGCTTCATCAGGGCAGTATTGATTTAGGGCTGCTTAAAAAACCCCATCAGGATTTCTTCGATTTGTTCGATGATGTAAAGAGCGCTGTCGTGGATGGTTTTAAGAAAATGTTCAATATCGATTTTATGCTGATTGATTTCTCCTTGAGAGAGCTTGAAGAAGCGACAAAACTGGCCAAGGAAAAATATCAGGCTTTCAGCTGGAATTTTCGCTGTTAACTGGCGTCATTGCGAGCGAAGCGAAGCAATCCCATCTTTTCAAAAAAATGAGATTGCTTCGCTTCGCTCGCAATGACACGTGATGCGTACAAGGACGTAATGCATGAATAAGGATATTCAGAAAATACGTGAAGTTTTGAAAAAGAAGGCGCGTTATTCACCCGAGGCTTATCAATTCGTTCTGCTGAGTCTGCGCCATTTGATGAAGCAGTTTCAGAAGTCCCGCCATGTTTCGGGGCGTGAATTGCTGGGAGCAGTTAAAGATTTCGGTTTTGACCAGTACGGTTTTCTCGCCCCCAAAGTGCTCGAATCTTGGGGAATTTGCGCAACGGTGGATGTGGGGCATATTGTGTTCGATCTCGTTGAGCTCGATGTTTTGAGAAAAACCGAGCATGATTCTCTGGAAGATTTCCGGGATGTGTACCAGATTCATGACGCGTTCCGGCAGGATTTTATCAGCTCGCTCCATAAGTTTTAATTAAATCCGAAATTCGAAGCACGAAACAAATTTCAAATCCGAAAATTCAATTTTTTAATTTGATATTTAAAATTTGTTTCGAATTTCGAATTTAGTGCTTATGCCAAATATCGATTCTATTCTTCATTCACTCAATTCCACTCAGCGTGAAGCGGTCACTTACGATGGGAGGGCTTTGCTTATTCTCGCCGGTGCCGGAAGCGGTAAAACCCGGGTGTTGACGCATCGCGTGGCCCATTACATTGCAAACGGCGTCCCTTCTTTTAAGATTCTCGGCGTGACTTTTACGAACAAGGCAGCTGCAGAAATGAGGAACCGCATCGGGCGTCTGGCCGGCACTCAAGTATGGATCAGCACGTTTCACTCCACCTGTCTTAAAATATTACGCATGGAAGCCGACGGAAAATTCATTCCGAAGGAATTCAATATTTATGACGACCATGATCAGCTTGTGCTCATCAAGGAATGCTTTAAGGATCTGAAGCTCAATGAGAAACAGCTTCATCCAAAGGCCGTGCGCGAGGCGATCTCACGCGCCAAAGATCAGCTGATGGGACCGAAGGAATTTCATATGGCGGCCCAGGACTATTATCAAGTGACGACGGCCAAAATCTATGATCTCTATCAGAAGAAGATGAACGAATTCCAAGGGCTCGATTTCGGCGATTTGATTTTTAAAACCGTCAAATTGTTTGAAGCGGAAAAAGACAGGCTGGCAATTTATCAGGACCGTTTCCGTTATATTCTTGTTGATGAGTATCAGGACACCAATCATGCGCAGTACAAGCTAGTAAAACTGCTTGCCGGATCCGGGGGAAATATTACCGTCGTGGGGGATCCTGATCAATCTATTTACGCCTGGCGCGGGGCGGATATCCGAAACATCATGGAATTCGAGGAAGATTTTCCGGAAGCCAAGCTGGTGAAACTGGAGCAGAATTACCGTTCTACAAACAATATTCTAAAAGCGGCGAATCATGTCATCTTGAGGAACACCAACCGTAAGCCCAAAGATTTATGGTCCGAACGGGAAGAAGGCGATCCGATATTTCTTTACGAAGCCTACGATGAAAAAGAGGAATCCCAGTGGGTGGTGCGTCAAATCCGTGATTACGTTAAAAAAGGCTACAAACTCAAAGATATCGTTGTTTTCTACCGCGTTCATGCCCAATCCCGCATTATTGAGGATATTTTAAGACGGGAAAAGGTTCCGTATGTTATTGTCGGCGGCGTTCGGTTTTACGACCGCAAAGAAATCAAGGATTTGATGGCTTATTTCAAAGTGGTCGTTTCCCCGGCGGATGAGGTAAGCCTGAAACGGATTATTAATGAACCCAGCCGTGGCATTGGAAAGAAAACGCTCGAAGATGTCGATATTTTCCGCCGCGAACGTTCGATTAGTTTTTACGAAGCACTTTCACAAACGAAAGATTTCTGCGCCGGCGCCAAAATTCAGAAGCGTTTGGATGAGTTCTATAAAATGATGGAAAATTTTCGGTTCGAGCGCCATCAAATGAGCCTGGAGGAATTGGCGCGCAATATTTTGGATAGGACCGGTTATTGGGCCGAGTTGGAGCGGGAAGGAAGCCTGGAGGCGAAAAGCCGCATGGAGAATATCCGCGAATTTTTGGGAGTGATTCAGGAATTCGAAGAGAATACACCTGTCGAAGATAAAACGCGGCTGCTTGAAACATTTTTGGAAAGTGTCAGCCTTGAAACTAATCTGGACGATTGGAATGCCGCGGATGATATGTTGACGCTCATGACGCTTCATACAGCCAAAGGGCTGGAATTTCCAATCGTGTTTATAGTCGGAATGGAAGAGGAAGTATTTCCCCACGTGAATTCTTACGGAGATGACCGCTCCGGCCTGGAAGAGGAGCGGCGCCTTTGCTATGTCGGAATTACGCGGGCGATGGAACGACTGCATTTGAGTTATGCCAATATGAGACGGCTTTATGGATACACCACGCAGAACCTGCCTTCGAGATTTTTGAATGAAATTCCTCAAAACTTGATTGAATTCGTGCCGCGCACGGAATTTAGAAATGAATTCCGCCAGGAATCTCCGCGTCCGTCCCGCTTCCGCGGCGAAGAATTCGTCGAGCTGGACGAAGAAGAACTTCGCCGGGAAATTTAAATGGAAAAACTCGTCAGAGTGATGAAACGGCTCCGGTCAAAAACCGGATGTCCGTGGGACCGCAAGCAAACCCTTCAGTCGCTGCGCCGCTGTGTGCTGGAGGAAGCGCATGAAGTGCTCGAGGCCATCAGCGAAAAAGACCGCGACAAAATCGAGGAAGAGCTAGGCGATTTGCTTGTCGTGATTTCCATGCTGATTGCCCTCGGCGAGGAAAAGAGAATGTTCAGCCAAAAAAGCATTCTCGACCGGGCCGTCAAAAAAATGATTTCCCGTCATCCTCATGTTTTTGGCGGGAAAAAAGCTAAAACTGCAGAAGAAGCCCTCGAGTATTTCACTCAAGTAAAACTTGCGGAAAAGAAAGCGCGCGGCCAGAAAAGCGTGCTGGAAGATTTGAAGGGACATTACCCGTCGCTGCTTCTTGCGTTTAAAGCTCAGAAGAAGGTGGCCCGTGTCGGCTTTGATTGGAATCACTTGAAGGACGTAGTCGGTAAAATTGACGAGGAGCTTAAAGAACTCAAGAAAGAGATTAAGGCCGGAAAAGCAAAAAGAATTAAAGAGGAAATAGGTGATTTCCTGTTTTCCGCAGTAAATTTGGCCCGGAAACTGGACGTGGATCCCGAAATTGCCTTGAAAGACACGGTCCGGAAATTCAAAAAACGCTTTGGTTTTGTAGAAGCAAACGTCCGCCGCTCCGGACGGCAATGGAAGGATTTCGCCCTCAAGGAACTGGATCATTTTTGGGAACAGTCGAAGTAGTTTCGTAACCTATTATCCTACCTAGTGTTATATCCAGCAGAATTAAATATATAAAATCTTGGCATTTTAATTGAATTTTACACCCACGGAGGGTAAATTTTGATATTCTTTACAAGTTATTCCTGTCAAGGATGCCCTTCTTAGGCGACGGATTCGCCACAATTAAGTCAATTGCATGACATTTTTGTTCGCAGAATTCGCTTCGCCATTTTTTTGCTCTTTTAATCTAATTCTTTTAAAAGTTCATGCAGGTTTTTTTAGCAAACTTTAATAATCGGTATTGGAAAGGAAACCTATATCAATGTCTCTAATCCGTTTCAAGGGAATGCGTGTTGTCAGTGTCTTAATTGCGGTTTTGTTTGTTTGGCTGGAATCGGGATTAGCTCAGAATTTGGCCGTAGAGAAAAATTCCGCAGCGATGCTTGCTGTTCAGAACATGCCGCAATCTGCCTCTCTATTGCAATATGTGAATCCGCTTGAATCAAGGATTGTTAACTCAAGAGCCCATATCGATATTATTCAGGATCTGCATTGCAATCTCGAAACACAGCAAAACATTTTCAATTATCTTTCATCCCTGAAGTCTTCCGGAAAATTGACAGGAATATTTCAGGAAGGCGCCGCGGGAAAAATCGATCTATCCGTTTGGAATAAACTGAATCAATCGACACGTGAAAAGTTAACGGATGCCCTGATGCATGAAGGATGGATGGGCGGTGCGGAAAAATTTTCGATTCTGAATCCCGACGTCTCTTTTATCGGAGCCGAAGACGGAGACTTTTATTATTTTAACCGCAATGTGTATGAGTCGGTTATCAGGGACCGCGAACGCGCTGAAGCAAGCATCAAAAAAATAGAACATATTCTTGGTTCACTGAAGAAAACATTTTATTCCTCCGAGATGATCCGCCTTGAAGGCGACTGGAAAAAGGCGAATAGCGCCGGAGGATTATTGTTGTTTTTGAAAAAATATTCCAAATGGCTCGCCCGCGAAGAATTGAAAAAAACGGGGCAATCGTTTTCCAATTTCTTATCTATTCTGAATCAGGATACATCGCTTAACGGCGAAAAGATTCAGAAAGAAATCGATGTCTTAAAACGGGACAAATCTCTGGAGCCTGATTTCAAGACTCGGCTTTCTTATTGGATTTCGAGGGAAGGCCGGAGTTTGCTTGAGGCTTCATATTGGCTTGAAAGCGCTTTTGAAACACTTCCTCCAAACAAATATCCTGTTCTCTCGCGTTTTATCGGTTTTGAGCTGGAGCTTTCCCGGATTTCTTCCCGTGAATTCGGTGATTCTTTAAACATCTTCTATCAGTTGTTGGCAGGCAGGGCATTAAAGAGCGAAGAGTCCAAAAGACTCTTCGCTCTGTCCGGATATCTTGAGAAAACTTCGCTTCTCTGGTCTCTGGAAATGACGCCGCCGGATTTTGATAATTTCAAAAGGAATAAGAATCAAATGAATTTTAAAAAAGAACTGGCGTTTTTGATTTCCCGCAAAAAAGCGAATTCGCTGAATTTTGATGCCCCAACTCTATGGTTTGCTTTTGATCAGTCGAAAGCTCCGGAAAACTTTTATGCTTTTGCCGCAAAACGCGATGTGAAAATGTTTGAAACGGTAAAGCATCATTTCAACAAGCACAAAGGGCATTTTGTGCTTGTTGCGGGCGGGTTTCATGGCGAAAAACTCGCTAAGCAGTTCAAAACATCCGGATATTCCTATTCACTGTTGAATCCCAAATTTGATTTTATTGATCCCGATCTGAGTCAAAAATATTCGCGGGCCATGGGTTCCATGGCGGATAATGAGCAGTTAGAAGCTTGGGTGAAGTCCGTGCTTCATCTTTCGCCGGCCGTGTTTTCGCTCCGTCCCCAAACTCCGCGGCTTGTTTCAATTGCCGCCAGCTTGGGCAGTGTGAAATCCGAAAAGATCATAGAGAAGAAATTGAGAAGAACGAAGCCGTCTTTTTATCCCGCGTTTCTTGCGACATTTCTCGGAATCGCCGCGGCAGGGCTTCAATCTGCGGTAGCGCAGGATAACCCTGTCTCTCAGCTAAAACAAAGCGGGAGTGCTCTTCTTGTTGAAGCTCAGGATGCCACGGAGACAAGAAAAGGAGAGATAAAAAATGAGCTGGCAGGTTTGATCAATCGTATTTCGGATGAGCAGACGCGGAATGAATTTAAATCGTGGCTGAAGACAACCAGGCAGGAAATGGATAAATCGTCCGGAGCTTCATATTCCAAAGGATTTTTCGCGCTTTTTTCGGTTTTACTGCTCGTTTTTTTCCCGTTTGTTTTAATCAAAAGGGCGTTAGTGACCGCAGGAAAAGTTTCAGTAATCAATGAATTCAAAGGCAAGGCGGAAATAAAAGCAGCCCTTGCTGCGGGAAAAAATGTTTATATAAGAATCGAGAACAATTCCGTCATAAAAGTAAGCCCTGAACGCGAGCTCGCGCTTCTAAGATTATCAACGGATCGTTTTTCCGAAGAGAAAGATCTGGTTGATAATATAGATTTGCGAATTCAGCTTGAAAATAACGAGAGTGTTTATGTCACCTCGAGGCCGGCCTATGTCCATAAATTGCCTTCTAATGCCACAGCATACGGATTTCCCCTGATTGTCACCAAAATAGGCGACGAAATAGGGCTTGATTACTTCGGTAAAGAAAATAACTGGAGTGCGGAAAAGACAGCAGAGGGAGAGGACACAGTAGATTCCGTTTCAATCGTAAAAAAACAGACACTTTCGATTCATTCCTCCGACACGTTGAAGGTTAAGACGGACAGAAAGAAAGAAATCACTCTCGCCGACGGTAAAATCAAGATCGAGGAGATGGATGAGATAGGTCTTGAAGATGGGGAGCATCTATTCTTCAATACAGATTCCGTTCCTTCTACGATCAGACCGGAGTTGTATGACAATTTTCCCCAGGAATTTTATGAGATTCAAAATCTAAGATTAAGAATACGTTTTGACTCAGATGGCAATCTTTTTATCGAAAATTATATTTCGCCGGGCCAAGGCAGGAATTTTTCGGTCTACATCGCGGATCAAAATACGGTCGACAGCGCCAAGAGCCGTTTCAATAAAACGGCAGTTATTCTGGGCGGATTATTTAGCTTGGGTTGGATTTTTTCCGGTTTGTTATTTTTGAGTTCGTCTTCCGTAAAGTATCGCTTTTCGGAAGATGATTTGTCCGATGCGATAGAAATTGCACATCGAAGTGAACCGGCGAAACCTTCTCCTTCCGTACCGCCTGTGTCTGAACCTCCATCACAGCCACAGCCGCAGCCGCAGCCGCAGCCGCAGCCGCAGCCACAGCCACAGCCACAGCCACAGCCTGTTCCTCCAGTGACGAGAATTAATGTAATCAGTTTGCCATTCCGCTTTGATGCGACCATTGAGAAAGATGTGCAACCTATCACCGCATTTCAAGGCGGTGTTTTTCAGATTGCGTCCTCAACCGATTCTGCGGGAGGATATTCCATTGTTCCCAGGGATTTGCTTGATAGAAAAGCGGAATTAGAAAGAAGTATTGCTGAAAAAGAAGCGGCAAGGGCGAAAGCCGCAAGAGCCTATGAAATAGAAAGAGAAACCGCTGCTCCTGAACGACAGGCAAGAATGCCTCGGCGATCTGTGGCTGAAGGCTTATTACAAGCCCAAGTAGAAATTGACCAAAGAGGACTTGAAGAAGTCATAAGAAGAATTGCGCGTTATCATTTGACCCAGGCCCAATTAGGAGGTACGCCTACCTATAGAGTTTCTGACGGCTCTAACGTAACTGCAGGTCAACAATTGGGTGAGCTAGATCTGCCTGCCCGGCGCAGAGTTCGCGTAACAGTTCCAAATGGTTTTGGAATCAGCCTTCTTAATGGGGTGCCACAGCTCTCAATAGGATCCGTACCTTTAACCGGACTCTCCACGAGATTGAATGTTGACGATAGCTCAGAAAGGAAAGAAGTAATTTTTACTTTTGATGCCGGTACGCTTGTTCCTGCTTTGCAGCAAAGTGCTTCGGTTGAAATTGCTTCAGTTTCCGGATTTGGCACAACGCCGGATGCGTCGCAGCTTGCCTCCCTGCTTCCTTTTAGAGGACGCATTATTATGACGGATGAAACTCAAGTGATGAGCGATGCTCAGGGATGGCTGGAGTTATCGGATTCTTTTCTGCGACAAGGCGCTGTATTGGCTGCCGGAAAAACTGTAGTCGGGAATTTTGACGGAGCCATTGTCGGATCGAGATTTATGTCCGCACAGGAAATTGGGGAATCGATACGCATAACCCAAAGCCAGTTTGGTGTTATCGATCAAATTGCAAAACAGCTGGGGGAAATTCAGCGTCAAATCAACCGTTTGTCAGAAACTCCAAGAAGACCGAATGCCGCACAAGAAACAGAAGATCTCAATAAAGTAAAAGATATATTGAGGGAAATGGCAGGCATTTCTTTTACTGCCAGAAGACAACAGGGAAATGATCTTCGAGCAAGTATCGCAACAATGAGAGCCAATCTGCAAAGATTAGCTTCCGTACAGATCAGGCCCAGTGGACGGATTCGTGAAGCAGTGCAGAATATAGTCGCATTCGCAAATGGAGAAATTGGCAAAGCGGAACAGGTGCCCGCCCAAGCATTTGATTTTATGGGCATTGCGGAGAGGGTTGAAAATTTGTTCAATCAAGATTTTTCTGGCGTTCCGGATCCTGCAGAATTGGACCGGCAACAGGCCCAATTGGAATCGACTATGCGCGAGCAGCAGCAAAGAGCACTGATGAGTATGAGAATGGGGCCTGAATTTACCACCTTTGAACAAGCAGAGCCGGTTTATCGTCAGACGGTTAGCAATACATTGGCAGAGCTTGAACGAGCCCTAAGTCAGTTGACAATTACAATTACGGTAGATGCACCTGTAAGAATGTTCCGGGTTTCTACAAGTAGACGAATCTGGGTCACTCCTCGAACTCGTGTGGTTAGTGTTATAGGGGGAGCTCGTTTAGAAAGTTTTGTGCCGGAGGATCAAGCATCAGGCATTGTGCAAGATGCAAATGTTCAGGTTCTAATCGGGACAGGAGTTCATGGAGGAAAAGTGATTGAAAGAGGGCAGGTCGGAAGAGAAGTTCGAGTTGTTATTTCAGTTCCGGGTATCTCTCCAATTCCCGGCGGAGCTGAAGTCAATTGGGGACTTGCCAGTGCAAGATCTTTAGGCAGTTCTAAAATTGAGAATTTGTTATTCGGAAGGCGCGCTTTTCTTAGGCTTGCGGGTGGAGGAATTGTCGTATTTACCGCCGGCTGTATCGGGATTCCGGATGGAGAACGTGAGCGTGATAGTTCTGTAGATCGAATTCCGAATTCCATGACAACGCCTCAGCGTGATGTAAATCTTGAGGAAGTGGTTCTCAGTTTAACACGCGGCATTGCTGAAAAGCGCAGAGGGAGCCAGGATCCATTTAAAGAAATCCCTGTTTATATTGCGGAGCGTAATCACGGGATTCAGGGAGCTAAGTTTCAGAGAAGTTCCGCTGAGGAGGAAACAAGTATTCTTTCCGAAATTAAAGTTACTCCCCAATTCGCGTTTAACAACAGTTTCGACGGTACTTGGGGATTGATGGGCGGATTAGTCATTCAGCTGGGAAGTATCGGCACTCTTTATCTTCCCGCAGGAGTGAATGATCTGGAAGGATTGACTAAAGCTTCGTTGAGTTTTGTCGGAAGCATTCACAATATTTTGATCGGGGCAGGTTATTATACCGATGAACTCAGAAATATCGCCATCCGTGAAGCCATTTACCGGCATGAAAAGCTGATCGGGGGAGAGTTTGACCGTTCCCGTGTTTTGATCAGGGAATTATGGCTATTAACACAAAAAGCCGCGCTCTTGGAAGCGCAGGTTGGAATTTTTCAGCGGAATGTTATATATCTGGAACGTCAGCTTGCCAATGATTCTGAAAATAGACATTGGCACAATTATCTTGCCGAGGCGCGCCGAAAACTGGCGGAAAAACAGGACGAGCTTGCGTTTATTAACAATCAGGTTCCGATTGCTCCTTCATCGGAAAAGCCGCTGGGAAATTTAGCCTATAAGCGCGAAGCGCTCCGCAGGCTTTTTAACTGGAATCCGGATGTTCCTATCCGGTTCGAAGACATTGATTTTGACACCTCAAAAGTCAGTACATTGGCGGTGTCGGCTTTAAACAGCGACGGCGGATCCGAATCCATGAATATCAACGAAATTTTAAGACGGGCCGCTGAAATAGATAAGCGAACAAGTCTCGCGCATGACGCATACACTTCCTTCGTATACCGCTTGATTCTGGAAGACAGGCGTGCCTTCATTCCTCAGGCAATTCCCTATGTTTTTGGAGGGAAGAATGTGCCTGGAGACGACGGAGCGGATTTGTCTTTCTTTAATGACAATAACAGAATCAATGCCATCCGGCGTGCCGTAGCCGAAGGCGGACTCGTGATTGGCGGACCCGAACTGACTTCACTTTGGTCCCGGATTTGGAACGGGAGAGGGCCTATCTTTGAAGAAATGCGGCGTCAAAGAAATCTTCTGATTGACCAGGAACAGAAAGAGGCAACCGAAGCAGTGCGCGATGCCTGGTTCGATTATCTTGGAAAAAATAATGTTTTGGTCGAGGCAAGAGCACAGCTTTCCTCGGCTAAAACACGGCTTACTGAGCTTGAGGGTTCACTGGGAACCAATGGGGTCAATAACGCCGATATTTTCAATCAGGAAGTATTAATCAAAGATCTTGAAGCTGCATATCAATATGCGTGGATGAATTATGTGAATGCTTTTGAAACGGTTTCTGCTTACTTCCCTGACAGGGATGAGCTTGAAAGAAAATATTTCGGACGCAATCCGGAAATGACCCGGGAAAATGCGGTCAAGCAGTTTGGGGAACCGCAGTTTGAAATTCTGCGGCGTTATTATGAGTCGACGCTTCGATCAACAGTTGCGAATCAAGTCGATGTGGGTACCTCCTTGACGGTTCGCGCCCGTTCCCTGGGACAGGCAGTTGTTAAGCGGATAACTTCAAAACCCATTGTTTCCATCCCTCCATCCGAAGCTTCCGGAAACATTGCGCTGCAATTTCTTTTGCCGCATTTGCCGTTTATGACCATTCTTTTTGCGGGTATTGCCGGAATCAAAAAACGACAAGCGGCATGGTCTCGATTCAAAGGCCGTTTTAAATCGACGGTGGACAGTGCCTTGTTTGCTGATCCCGAAACGATAGAAACTCCCGTTACTTTGGTGCTTAGGGACACGGATTTGCCCGAAGATCCTCAATTCTTAAGCAGCCATTTATCCGGTGACGGAGTGAAAATAGAATTGTTAGTTAAAGCAGACAGTCTTGAGGAAGCGGATCGTTGGGTTCAAAATTATTTTGGAAGGTTGCCCATTCCTATGGCTATCCATGTCCGCGCTTATAATGGAAGAAAACCTTCTTATGCTGCCATTAACCAAGCTGTAGCTGAAGTGGCGGCAAACAGTTTGGGTGTTCCGGTGGTTCTCGACTCCGATAAAACTGTTTTTAAGAAACTGAGAAAGTTTTTCGGACTTGTCAGAGTTAGTTTCGAACCTGGTTATCCGAAAGAATTGGCAATTGCTTTGGCCGTAAAAATCGGCGCTGCTCGGGGAAAACTCGGAAAAATTGCGGCGGAGCTTCAACAGATCATCGGATATGACTCGAAACAGGGTGTTTTCTATCTGCAATCCATCGAAGCGGTAATCGACAGACTGTTCGAAGAAATCACCGGCGCGAAACTGCGCGAACGCTCGGCATAAAACAAAAAAGGTACCAGGTACTTTAAGTACCTGGTACCTTTTTCCCTTAGCCCCTCTATTCAACCCATCCTGCCTTCAAGCCGATAATTTAACTCTATGAATCTAGTCAGGGGTGTTTTAAAACAGGACCGTAAATCCATCGGCCGGCTCATATCTCTTGTCGAGAATCATGACCCCGGCATTTTCCCATTGCTGGCTAAACTCTATCCAAAAACCGGGCGCGCGCTCAGAGTCGGTATTACGGGATTTCCCGGTGCCGGAAAAAGCACGATTATCAATCAGCTTGCTAAAACGCTCACCAAAATGAAGAAAAAAGTCGGAATCATTCTGATGGACCCATCCAGCCCATTTTCGGGCGGAGCATTGCTGGGGGACCGGATCCGGATGAAAGAAATCCAGCTGAATCCCCGTGTTTATATCCGTTCCATGGCCACGCGCGGAAAAATGGGAGGCCTGAATTTAGCGGCCCGGTACGCATCCGACATTCTGGACGCCGCCGGCTTCGATTTTATTTTGCTAGAAACAGTCGGAGTAGGACAGCTTGAAATCGATATCGCTACGTGTTCCGATATGACGGTGGTGGTGATGACTCCGGATTCCGGCGATGAAGTGCAGGCGATGAAATCGGGCCTGATGGAAATCGCGGACATTTTCGTGGTCAATAAAATGGACCGGGATAAAGATCAAATTTATTTCAGCCGCATTAAACGCGGATTGGAATGGCATTCGGAAGCGAGAGGACGCGCACCGGCTCAGTTGCTTCCGATGGCAGCGCTTTATGGAAAAGGGATCGATGCGCTGTCCAAATCGCTGGTGAATTTTCAAGCCAGGAAGCGCGCCGGGAAACTAAACGGCGAGCGTGAGAAAATCCGGGCGGAGGAAGATATCAAATCCTGCATCGAGGAAATTCTGATGGACCGGCTGATGACGGAGCCGCGCGTTGAGCGGCAAATAAAAGAGCTCATTCCGAGAGTAAAGCGCCGGCAGCGATCGCCTTATCAGGCCGCAGAAGCTGTTTTAAAAACCGGGATCAAGGGTCTTAAGTCCAAAAAATAATGAAGAAAAAAACACTTCATCGTCATTGCGAAGAGGCCGAAGGCCGACGAAGCAATCTCGTTTCTACCTCAAAAACGGGATTGCTTCGCTGCGCTCGCAATGACGAAATAAACTCTCTGAGCGGAATTCCGCTCAAGCCATATTACGATGCCAAAGATCTCCACAAATGGAATCCTTCCAGACAGCTGGGCGAACCGGGAAAATTTCCTTTTACGCGCGGGCTTTTTCAGGAGGGCTACCGCACCAAACTCTGGACGATGCGCCAATTTGCCGGATTCGGTTCCGCGAAAGAAACAAATCAGCGTTTTAAATTCTTGCTCAAATCCGGACAAACCGGGCTTTCCACGGCTTTTGATCTTCCAACCTTGATGGGCTATGACTCCGATCATGAACGGTCGGAAGGGGAAGTGGGAAAATGCGGCGTCGCCATTGATTCCTTGAAAGACATGGAAGAGCTGTACTCCGGGATTCCGCTCGATAAAATTTCCACTTCGATGACGATTAACGGGCCGGCAGCCATTGCGTTCGCCTTTTATTGTGCGACGGCCGAGAAGCAGGGATGCAAACTCAAAAATCTTCGCGGTACGCTTCAAAATGACATTCTGAAAGAATACATCGCCCAGCGCACGTGGATTTTTCCTCCGGGTCCCAGTCTCCGCATTATCGTGGATCTCGTTAAATTCACGGAGAAACATATGCCCGAATTCAATCCGGTGAGCGTGAGCGGATATCATATTCGCGAAGCCGGGGCTACCGCGGTTCAGGAATTGGCATTTACACTGATGGACGGATTCACTTACATCGAAGAATGCATGAAAGCCGGGTTGAAGGTAGACGATTTTGCTTCGCGCATTTCTTTTTTCTTCAACGCGCATCTCGATTTTTTTGAGGAAATTGCTAAGTACCGCGCGGCGCGGCGCATTTGGGCCCGGCATATGAAGCGTGTTTATAAAGCAAAAAATCCGCGCTCGTGGTGGCTCAGGTTTCACGCTCAAACCGCCGGAGTTTCGCTCACGGAACAGCAGCCGGAAAACAATATTATCCGCACGGCAATCGAGGCCTTATCCGCAGTTCTCGGCGGGTGCCAGAGTCTCCACACCAATTCCTTGGATGAAACCATCGCGTTGCCGAGCGAGCTGGCAGCGCATATCGCGTTACGGACTCAGCAGGTTTTGGCCTATGAAACCGGCGTCACGAATGTCGTGGATCCGCTCGGAGGTTCTTATTTTCTGGAATGGCTGACGAATAAAATGGAAGAAGAAGCAGAGGCGTATTTCAAGAAAATCCGTGATTTGGGAGGCGTGGTATCCGCGCTCGAATCAGGTTTTTATCAAAAGGAGATATCTGATGCCGCAGAGCAATATCAGCGCGAAGTAGAAGAGATGAAACATATCGTGGTTGGCGTAAACCGGTTTAAGCTCGAACAAGAAATTTTTCAACCGCCTATTCTAGAGATCACGCGTGAAACGGAGAAATCTCAGATTCGTCAGCTTAAAGCGCTCAAAAAATCAAGGAACAACCGAAAGGTAAATCAATCCCTTTCACGTCTCGCGAAAGGTGCGCACGGAAAATCCAATTTGATCCCCTTGTTAATCGAATGCGCAAAAGCATACGCAACGGAAGGTGAAATAGTGGAAACTTTGAAAAAAGAGTTCGGCGAATATATCCCGCCGTCGATAGTTTGAGGACAGCTCCATGAACCGTAAAATTCGGATTCTTCTGGCTAAGCCGGGCCTTGACGGGCATGACCGGGGAATGAATATCGTCGCCCGTTCATACCGCGATGCGGGGATGGAAGTCGTTTATTTGGGCCTTCATCAATCTCCAGAAGCTATTGTTAGAGCGGCAGTTGAGGAAGATGTGGATGTCATCGCCCTCAGCGTGCTTTCCGGTGCCCATGTAACTTTGTTTGAAAAAATTCTGAAACTATTAAAGAAGGAAGACGCCGGACATATTCTTGTCACAGGCGGCGGAATTATTTCGAAGAAGGATCAAACTCTGCTTTCCAGGCTGGGGGTTAGCCGGGTGTTTGGGCCGGGCACGCCGGTGCGCGATTCTATCCAATACATTCGCGAGTGGATCAGTAAACATAATCAGGCCGGGAGAAAATGAATGGGAGGCGGAGAGTCGGCAAAAGCTAAATCGTACCAGCGGATCAAAACGCGGCTGGTTTTTGTGAATTTGGCCGTGACTCTGTTATTGCTTTTGATTGCAATTGGTTTTGGCGTTTCGATTTGGATGAGAAATCTCGCGCTTTCCACGGGCGAATTTTTCCCTGTTTCCGTTCTGGCGTACTTCGCTCTGTTTTCTCTCTATTTTTTCATCGCTGATTTTCCTCTTTCGGTTTATTCCGGGTATTTCTTGGAGAAAAAATATGAGCTTTCCAATCAGACATTTGCAGGATGGCTCGGGGAGATGCTTAAAAAATCCGTACTTTCATTTGTCCTGGCTCTGATCCTGATAGAAATTTTCTACCTGCTCGTGCGCGCTTTTCCGGATCATTGGTGGTGGATGATTTGGATTGTCTGGGCAATATTTACGCTCGTGCTTGGCCGTCTGGCTCCGGTGTTTATTTTCCCTCTGTTCTATAAATTTAAGCTCCTTGAAAATGAAGATCTCAGACAAAGAATCTTAAACTTGGTTAAGAGCAACGGTCTTCAGATACAGAATGTTTATACGTTTAACATGAGCAAAACCACCAAAAAAGCGAACGCGGCTTTTTGCGGTATGGGAAAAACCCGCCGCGTTATACTAGCGGATACGCTTATCGAGAATTTTACGCCCGAAGAAATTGAAGTGGTTGTGGCCCATGAAATGGGTCATTGTAAACTCAATCATATCTGGAAAAGATTGATTTGGGGCCTGGTCATTTCCTTGATTGCCTTTTTTCTCCTAGATAAGATTTGCGGATATTTGTCCTACGAATTGGGGTATGAAGGGGTTCAGGATTTGGCGGCATTTCCGCTTTTGGCTTTGGTGTTTTTCCTTTTCAGTCTGGTCTTAATGCCGGCAGAAAATGCTTACTCGCGGAAGCATGAATTTGAGGCCGACGATTTTGCCTATGAAAAAACCCAATTCCGTTCATCCTGCATTCCCCTGATGGAAAAGCTGGCACGCCTGAATTTATCCGATCCGGATCCCCATCCCGTGATAGAGTTTATTTTGTATGATCATCCATCTATTCGCCGGAGAATTGAGCGGTTCAAGGTCCATGGTGCTTAGGCTTTTCTTGATTTTTTTTCTCTGTATTTCTGTCCAGGGTTATTTGTGGGCGGAAGATCCGCCGGCAGAAAACCCGGAGCCTGCCGAAACGGATTACATTTCCCGCATTCAATTCTTAGAAGATTCATTGGCTCAGAATCCGCAGAATACCACGATTGAAAGAGATCTCGCACAAGCCTATCTAAAATACAGCGCGCATCTGATAGAGCAAAAACGGCTCAAGGAAGCCAGCGATTATCTTCAGATGGCGAAGAATTTGGGCGCGGATCCGGACTCCATTAAGCAGCTTGAGCCGGGTTTACAATCGGTCATTGAAGAAACGAAGGCCGGAACCGGGAAAACAGATCAAAGCCCCGGAAATGCTCTGCCTGAATTTTCTCTTCCGTCGTCTGAGAATCCAGAAAGTTATTTCATGGGGAAGGCCATCGTATATGAGATATTTGAGGAAGGAGTTGCGGCTTACAAGGCAAGGGATTATGACTTGGCCGAACAGCAAATGAAGCAGGTATTAAAATATGAGCCCTCCAATAAGTATGCCTATGAATTGCTCGGCGATATCTATTACCAATCCCAAAATCTCAATGCGGCAAAATCGCATTGGGAAAAATCAATTACCAGCGACAACATGAAGCGTGTGCAGCAGAAGCTCGATAAAGTGCTCAAGGAGCTTCCTGTTGAGAGAGGGCTGAAGGCGGAAGATGAGGAGCATTTTATTATCCGCTACGACCGCGAACAGAAAGATTATTCTCCTTATGAAATCAAAACTTTCCTGCGGGAAGCTTATCGGGCTGTTTACCGGGATTTGGGAGTTCCGATTTCGGGGAGAGTGACGGTGATTCTTTACGACCAGGAAGTGTTCAACAAAAAAGTCAAAGCAAAGCATTGGTCAGGGGCGCTGTTTGACGGAAAAATACGGATTCCCATGGAAAAAAATATTGAAAACGACCCGTCGAAGATCCGGCAGCTCAAACGTTTAATCCGGCATGAACTGGCCCATGTTTTTGTCTACGAAGCGGGAGGAAAAAATGTTCCTCTTTGGCTGCACGAGGGCATCGCGCAATATGAAGAAGCTAAAACGAGCCCTATTTATATTGGAGATTTTCTCAATTCCTTCCGGCGCGGAAAGACATATAATTTAAAACAGCTTGAACGAGGCGAAAAATTGCTCAAGGATCAAACATCCGTGCTTCTTTTTTATCAGCAGTCTTACCTTTTTGTCAGCTATATAATAAAAAAATATAGTTTCTTCAAGCTGAAGGGATTGCTCAAGGAAATCGCCAAAGGTGAAAATTTGGATTCAGCGATTTTGCTCGTGTTCAATCGCGAGCCGGAGGAGCTGGATAAAGATTTTCAGTCATGGGCAAAGGCCAATTTATGAATCATCCCATCCTATTCGAATACCGCACGGTTAAACCGCATCAGATTGATCCGCTCAACGCGAAATTTTGTTTTCGATACAGTCTCGAAGATCCGGAACTCGAGCAGTCTGTCGCGAAATTCGGCTTGCTGACGCCTTTAACAGTGATTGCTCTTGAAGGAGAGAGATACGGTTTGGTGGCGGGATTCAAAAGGCTTTACGCGGCGTTGAAGCTTAAACATGAAGCCTTGCCGATACAAATTACACCTGCGATGAATGAGGGCGAATTACTGCATCTTGCTCTGGAGAATAACCGCTCTTCCGCATATAAACCGCTTGATCAGGCGGTGGCGGTTGTAAATCTGAAATCAAATTTTAATATTGGGGAAAAAGAAATTGCCCAGAAAATACTTCCGCTTCTCGGACTTGCTCCTTCTCAAAAAGTGCTGGAAGAAATCGAGGTGATCTCTAATTTAGAAGCCAATATTCTTCAGGCAGTAGGAAGGGAAGAAATTCCGGCAAGGGGGATTGCGGTTTGGGGAGAATTCTCAGCCGAGGAGCAAACTCTTTTGTGGGAAAATTTTCTGAAACGATTTCATTTCACGAGCTCCGAACTACTGGAAACCGGGGAGTTGATCCGGGATTTAATCAAAATGAAAAATTTCCCTCTAAAAGATTTTCTGAAATTGCCGGAAATCGGAGAAGTTCTAAACACTAGCTCGAATCAGAAAACCGATGTTTTAATTCAAGCGCTGAAGCGCATGCGTTTTCCTAAAAGCTATGAGATCAGGAAGTCGTTCAAGGAAAATCTCTCGCGCCTTAAGTTTAAAAATCCCATTCAAATCAATAAGTCGGAGTCCATGGAAGATGAAGGAATTGAATTGAAAGTACGGCTGGCGAAGAAGGAATCGCTTGGAAAAGTGATTGAAGAGTTAAAGCAGAAACAAAATGAGATAGAAAGGCTTATTGAATTATGAAAAGGATGGTCAGCGCCGTACTGTTATTTTTTATTTTTCCTTCAATTGCATTTGCGCTTCCGGATTCTCCGAATCCGCAGGATTGGTTTAGCCGTTCTAAAACGGATTTACTGGATGCCCAGATGATACTCAATAATACTGATCATTATGATCAGGTATGTTTTCTCGCGCATCAAAGTATCGAGAAAGCGCTGAAGGGAGCTTTGATTAGCCGCGGGATTCAGCCGGATAAAAGTCATTTTACGGCGCAATTAGCCGGCCGCTTGTCAAAACTCGGCATTAATTTAAAACGCTATCACAAATATTTGAATGAAATGGACCGGTTTTATGTGCCCAGCCGTTATCCAAGGGCGGGCTATACTTTTAGTAAGGAACAAGCGGCTTCAAGCCTCGAAATTTCACAGGCGATTTATGATGAGGTAACAGGAGAGAGCAATGGGTGAGTTTAGACCTTACGAAAGTTTTGGTTCTGATTTTGTCGAGGAATTTTTCAAGAACACCCGGTTTGACTGTAAATCCTGCCATAAAGAATGCCGGCTGGTGGAAGGGAAGATCATTACTGAGGAAGGTAAGTCCTGGGCCGTAGGACTTTGCAGCGTTTGCTCCAGTTTCCAGAGATTTGATGTAACCCATGTCTGGCGTGAGGAATAAAGTTAACCCCTTTTCCCGCTTTGACTTCCGTAGTCCAATCCGATAAAATAACCGTTTACTTTCAACCCTTAATTCCCGGAATCAACCATGCGCACGAAGTTTCCTTTCACGGTTTTTGCTCTATTTCTTCTGATTCCCGCGCTTACTTTTGCGGCGGATGACGTTAAAGTATCCACGATATTTGATAAAAAGACGCTTGAGGTGAATGATCAATTAACCCTCACGATCAAAATTGTCGGATCCAGAATCAATATTCAGCGCCCCAGAATCCCCCTTAATGAAAGTTTTGATTCGTTTTATTCCGGAAGGGCGTCTCGTTTTCTTTTTCAAAACGGACAACAGGAGTCTGTGACCGAATTCCGCTATACCCTGGTGCCCAAAAGGCCCGGAGTATTCAAAGTGGGGCCTATTGAGGTTCAGGTGAACGATGAGACTTACCGGACGGAGCCGGTGGAAATCGAGGTGCTTGGAACACCGGGGATGGGGGCTCAGACTTCGCAAATGGGAACTTTTCCCGGGCAGGCATTTTCTCAATCCGGGCCGGCAACCGGAGCGACGGTTCCCCAGGCTCAGGCGACAGTTCCTCAGGCACAGGCAACGGTACCGCAGGCGCAGGCGACTCGTCCTGCATCGCCATATTATGGGAGTTCTTCTTATCCCGGATCTTCAACGACAAGCTATACGGCCCGGTCAACTCCTTATGTACAGCAGACATCGGTTCCTCCTCCGGTAATTTCTCCCGGAGAAAGCGATGTGATTTTTCTGAGAGCCTGGGTGGATAAGACCAGTGTTTATCCCGGTGAACAAATTCTTTTGACTTTCTCAATCTATACCCGCGCTGACACGCGTTACGAAGGATTCGAAGAAGAGCCGCAGGCAACCGGATTCTGGATCGAGGAACTGCCCATCGGACAAAATATTGACCGCTCAACCGTTGTTGTCGGCGGAAGGAAGTACATCAAAGCCGATATTCGTAAAATGGCAATTTTTGCGACGGCTCCCGGAGATTTTACAATTCAGCCGGGGAGTGTCAAAGCGTCCATTGAGGAGCGTCCTCAGCAGGACGGAATGTTTGACGATTTCTTCAATGACAGCTTTTTCGGAGGCGGGGGACTTTTCGCTCGAAGAGTCAATAAAATACTCGCCGCTGCTCCTATTACGATTGAGGTGAAAGAATTGCCCGAGCGGGGCAAGCCCTCCGAATTCAGCGGAACCATCGGGCGGTTCACGTTTACGTCATCTATTGACAAAAAAGAAGTGAAACAAAATGAACCGGTTACAATGACACTAAAAATCGAAGGAGAGGGAAATATCGAAACGCTGCAATCTCCGCCCGTTCCCGAAATTGAGAACTTTAAAATTTATGACGGAGAATCTTCCAGCCAGCTTTTCAAACGGGGGAACACAATTGTAGGATCGAAAACATTCGAGATTATTTTTATTCCCGAAAAGGCCGGTCAATACACGTTACCGTCCATGCTGTTTAATTATTTCGATCCGGTAGTCGGCGCTTACAAGGCGGAGCGCACGCCGGACTATCAGATAAAAGTGCTTCCCGGCGAAGCGCCTGAAGAACTGAAGAAAATGCCTTCCAGAATGGCAGATGAGCTCAAGCAGGATTTGACCAAAGAGACCAGCGATATTTATACGATCAAAACCGGTTTTACATTGTCTGGTGAAATACAGAAACAGAAAGAGATCCGGAATATACTTGCGGGTACAAGCAGTCTTTTGGGTCTGGGATTTTTCGTATTATTTCTCGCGCGGATGCGCAGCCGTGCTTACCAGAGAGACATGGCCCGGTACCGGAAGCGGCAGGCCGCCAAATTGGCAAGAAGGCGACACAGAAGGCTGAGCCGTAATATCGCCAAATCTGCCGGAAAATCTGAGCGGGAACATTATGTGGAAGCGGCGAAAATTCTCGATCAATATTTTTCGGACAAATTTGGATTGTCGCCCCAGGGCTTGACATTCTCGGACATTGAAAACCGTCTGATGGAATTTGAGATCGCCGAAACGCTTTTGGATGAAGTCAGGAAATTTTATGAAACCGCTGACTTAGCCCGGTTTACCGGACATCGTCCCGCTCCGGAACAGTTCGATGAAATGGTCGGTATGATTGAGCGGATTATCAACGAAATCGAGAGGAAAAAATGAGGCGTATTATTTGCTTTTTGGCCATTGTGTTTTTATGCTCTCCGTTTGCATGGGCGGCGATAGATTCCGCTTATCGGCAGGGACTTGAAGAAGCCAATGAGCTTTACTCGCAGTCTAAATACGAGCAAGCGCTTCAAAAATATCAGAAGCTCAGTCTCACCGAAGCGACTCCCGAGGCCTATTACAATTTGGGCAATGCTAATTTTAAAACGAAAAAACTGGGTCGTGCGATTGCAGCGTATGAAAAAGCGAAATTGCTTGCCCCGCGGGATGGAGACATTCGGAAGAATCTCCGTTACGCGGCGAGCTTGATTCAATCCAAAATGCCGGATCAGGGCAGCTTGTATTTGAAAGAGATCGAGAGTGTTTTTTCTTATGTTTCCCTTGTTGAATTGCAGATAACGGCTCTAATGTTTGTTTCTTTGATTTTTGTCTGGATGATCGTGCTGCTTATGCTGAGCAGAAATCCGTTTCGCGGATGGGTACTTAGAACCTTGACGACGTTTTTCATTATTTCCGCGTCGCTTTGCGGTATGAAGTATTATCTAGATGCGCGGCTTACTTATGCCGTGGTTATTCGTCCCGATGCCGAGGTCCGGTACGGACCGTCGCGCGATGATAAGGTGGTGTTCCGTCTTCCCGAAGGAATGAAAATTCTCATTATGGAAGACCGTGAGGGATGGAAGCGCGTTCAGCTTTCGGGGAAGGATTCCGGATGGATTCCGAAAGATGATTTGGAATTAATCAAGGCGGTTTAATTTATGATAACGAAAAAATTTGAAAAAGCACCTGACGCGAAAGGGCATTTCGGAATGTTCGGGGGACGGTATGTGCCCGAGACTCTGATTTATGCGCTGGATGAATTGACGTCCGCGTATAAACGCTTGTCAAAAGATCCGAAATTTAAAAAGGAAGTCGACTTTTATCTTTCCTCTTATGTAGGACGTCCGACGCCGCTTTATTTCGCGCAGAATTTGACGCGTTATTACGGCCGGGCGCGGATTTATCTTAAGCGCGAGGATTTGTGCCATACAGGCGCCCACAAAATTAATAACACGATGGCCCAGGCGCTGCTTGCGGTATATCTGAAAAAACGCCGCATTGTTGCGGAAACGGGTGCCGGACAACACGGGGTGGCTTCGGCAACTGCCGCGCGGGTGTTTAATCTGGAATGCTGTGTTTATATGGGCGAGGAAGATATTCACAGGCAGGCGCTCAATGTTTATAAAATGAAAATTTTGGGGGCCGAAGTCCGTCCGGTAACTTCCGGATCCAAAACTTTGAAAGATGCGACCAACGAAGCAATCCGCGATTGGGTCACGAACGTGAAAGATACGCATTATCTTTTGGGATCTGTCGTTGGACCTCATCCGTATCCGATGATGGTGCGTGATTTTCAGTCGGTGATCGGCCGGGAAACGCGCGTCCAGTTCTTGAAGGCCGAAGGGAAACTTCCGAATTATCTGCTGGCTTGCGTCGGCGGAGGCAGCAACTCGATCGGATTTTTCTATCCGTTTTTGCGCGACCGGGTGAAAATGTTCGGCATTGAAGCGGCCGGTAAAGGTCTTAACACGCATTTTCACGCGGCCTCGCTTGAAAAAGGAATTCCGGGCGTTCTTCACGGCATGAAAAGTTTGCTGCTGCAGGATGCTGACGGCCAAGTGGAACTGGCGCATTCCATATCGGCAGGGCTGGATTATCCATCGGTAGGCCCTGAGCATGCCTGGCTGAAGCAAAAAGGCCGGGTTCAATATGTGTCGGCGAGAGATAATGAAGCGATGCGCGCGTTTCACCTTTTGACGCGGGAAGAAGGAATCATGCCCGCGATTGAGCCGGCGCATGCTTTGGCCTATCTCGAAAAATTAATGCCGCGCACGAAGAAAAACGAATCAGCGGTAGTGTGTCTTTCGGGCCGTGGCGATAAAGACATTGAAATTGTGCGCAAATGGGATCATTTGAAATGAGCTCTAAAAATTTAGAACTGGATTTCCGCCGGAAAATCAAAAAAGGGGACAAGCTTTTCTGCGCGTTCATCACGCTCGGATATAAAACTTTGGCGCAAACCAAGGCTTTAATCCGCATGCTGGACAAAATCGGCGCGGATATTGTCGAGCTTGGAATTCCATTTTCCGATCCGCTCGCGGACGGTCCGATTATTCAAGCCGCTTCTGAATATGCGCTCGGAAAAGGGATTCGTCCGGAACAGGCATTCGGTCTCGTTAAAGAATTGCGCCGTGATGGCGTGAAAGTACCGATCATTTTCTTTTCCTATTTCAATCCGATTCTGAGGCGTGGAATCTCAAAGACCGTCCGTGATTTAAAACAGGCGGGATTTAACGGGGTGCTTTGTCCGGATCTTCCGCCGGACGCGGGCGAGCCGCTTGAGAAAGAGCTTGCGCGCGCCGGCCTATGTCAGATTCATTTGATCGCGCCCACCACTCCGCGCGAGAGGATGAAGAAAATCGTCTCAAAATCTCATGGATTTATTTATTACGTTTCGCGCCGCGGTGTGACCGGTGTTCAGAAAAAACTGGATGCCGAACTTATATCCAAAGTGCGCGAAATCAAGCGGATGACGAAACTGCCGGTGTTAGTCGGATTTGGAGTTTCATCCGAAGATCAGGTACGTGAAATTAACCGCGCCGCTGACGGAGTCATTATGGGAAGCGCGCTGATTTCAGCCATCAAAAACCTAGGTGCAAACAGCTCGCTTGAAAAGCATCTTGTCCGATTAATTGCGGGCTGCCGGAAGAAGAAATAGAAAGAATGAGCGATTTAAAACCGGTTATTCTGTGTTTGGATGTCGGAACGAAAAGAATCGGAATCGCGAAATCCGATGCTTTAGGTATCGCGGCTCATGCGCTTCCGATGATCGAGCGAAAGAGCGACGAGCAAGCCGTTTCCGAAATCGCCGCCTTGATCGAACGGGAAAAGGTGGAAAAGCTGGTCATCGGTTTGCCGGTGCGGATGAACGATTCAGAAGGTCCGGCGGTTACGATGGTCAGAGAGTTTGCCGGCGCGTTGAAGAAGAAAATCAGAGTCCCGGTGGATTTTTGGGATGAGCGGCTTTCAACGGCCGAGGCCGAAAGATTTTTAATTGATGAAGCGGACATGTCGCGCAAGAAGCGGAAAACGAAAATCGATTCGCTCGCGGCGCAGATCATTCTGCAAAGTTATATGAGGAACAAGGGGTCAGACCCCTTTTAAAAAAACAAAAGGGGTCTGACCCCTTGTTCAGGAGAAAGCCTGTGTATCACATTGAAAGAATGACCAGCGGTCTTCGCGTGACTACTTGTGAAATGCCCGGCAAGGATTCCATTGCCGTGGGCATTTGGGTGAAAGTCGGCGGGCGCTACGAAATCGCAAAATATGCGGGGATCTCTCATTTTGTCGAGCATATGCTGTTTAAGGGCACGAAAAACCGTAATACGCGGGAAATCAAAGAAGATATCGAGGGCGTCGGCGGAATGCTGAACGCGTTTACTGCCGAGGAGCTGACCTGCTATTTTGTGAAAATGCTCAAACAGCATTTTCATCTGGCGCTGGATGTATTGTCCGACATGGTGCGCAATCCGTTATTTCTTGAGACCGAAATCGAGAAAGAGCGCACCGTGATCGTCGAAGAAATCAGAATGTATCATGACTTGCCGAGTCATTATGTGCATGACCTGATTGGCACGTTGCTGTGGCCTAAGCAGCCGCTCGGATTTCTTTTAGCAGGCGATGAAAAATCAGTGTCAGGAATTAAGCGGCCGAATTTGCTGAATTTCGCAAAAGAGTATTATCATCCCATGAATATTTTGGTGTCCGTTTGCGGGGATATTACGCATGCTGAAGTGATGAAAGCGGTAGAGCGGTATTTCCCGGACGGAAAGAAATGTGATGAGTCAGAATTTCGGAAGGCTGTTGTCAAGCAGACAAAGCCGAATCTGAATATTGTCGATAAAAAAACGGAACAAACACATTTTGTAATCGGCATGCATGGATATTCGAGGTTTCATCCCGAGCGCCACAAAGCCAGTCTTTTGAATATCATCATGGGCGCCAATATGTCGAGCCGTCTTTTTGAGGAAGTTCGTGAGAAGCGCGGTCTGGCTTATGAAATCAGCTCCCGGAATTCTTTTCTGCAGGACACCGGATCGTTCACGATTTCTGCCGGCGTAGAAACGAAAAAAGCGCCTTTGGCCATCAAAGTGATTCTCAAGGAACTTGAAAAAATCAGAAAGAAACCCGTATCAACGGATGAGCTGCGGCGGGCAAAAGATTATTTTCTCGGCCAGTTCTATATGGGTTTGGAAGATACGCTGGATCAAATGAGCTGGATCGGCGAACGCGTTCTTTACATGGGCGAGATTCCGAGCAAATTTGAGATCGAAAAACAAATCGAGCAGATCACCCCGGAACAGATTACCGAAGCGGCAAACGACATATTTAAAAATAACCGTTTGAATCTGGCGCTGATCGGGAATTTGAGCGATAAGGCGAAGGCGCAGATTCAAAACGAATTCACTCTGGATTAAAACAGGAAAACGACATGAAAAAGAATTCCAAAAAAGTCTTGATTGCGCCGAGCATTCTTTCAGCCAATTTTTCACGGCTGGGGGAAGAGATCGCCGATGTTGAAAAAGGCGGATGTGACGTCCTTCACGTCGACGTGATGGACGGTCAATTTGTTCCGAATCTGACTATCGGGCCCTGTGTGGTTCAGTCCATCCGCAAAACGACCAAGCTGCCTCTGGATGTACACTTGATGATTGTTGAGCCGATCCGTTATTTGAATGATTTCCGGGATGCCGGGGCTGATTGGATTACGGTTCACATTGAAGCTACCAAAGATGTTCGGAAAACAATCACGCATATCAAAAAGCTGGGGGCCAGGGCCGGATTATCGCTTCGTCCGAGAACTCCCGTGTCACGGCTTTATCCCTATTTGAAGGAAATTGATCTTGTGCTCGTCATGACGGTAGAACCGGGATTCGGCGGCCAATCTTTCATGGAGCCGATGATTCAAAAAGTGCGCGATTTGCGCCCGAGGTTTTCGGGACTTATTTCTGTCGATGGAGGTATCAATCCTGAAACGGCGAAAATCGCAAAAGACGCAGGCGCCAATATTATGGTGGCAGGTTCGAGCATTTTCAAAGATAAAGACAGAAAAAAAGCGATACGGCTCCTGAGAAATTAAATGTTCGATCCCAAGAAAATCCGGAATTTTTCGATTATTGCCCACATTGACCACGGTAAATCCACTCTGGCCGACCGTCTGCTCTTGGATACCGGCGCTATTTCGAAACGTGAGTTCCGCGATCAAATTCTCGATGACATGGATTTGGAGCGCGAGCGCGGAATTACCATCAAGGCACGCACCGTCCGGATATTGCACAAAGATTACATGCTGAATTTAATCGACACGCCGGGTCATATTGATTTCACCTACGAAGTTTCGAAAAGTCTTGCTGCGTGCGAAGGGGTACTGCTCCTGGTTGATGCAGGGCAGGGAGTGGAAGCTCAAACCGTCACCAATCTGTATTTGGCTTTGGACGCCAAATTAGTGATTATTCCTGTTGTCAGCAAAATTGATTTGCCCAATGCAAATCTTGAAAAAGCCACAACAGAAATTGCAAATATCCTGGCCATAGACAAAAGCGAAGTGCTTTATTCAAGCGCTAAAACCGGCCAGGGAACTCCGGAAATTCTGCAGGCAATTATTGACCGCATTCCAGGGCCGAGCGGATCAGTCAGCGCGCCGCTCAAAGCCCTTATTTTCGACTCTTTGTTTGACACTTACAAAGGGGTAATTACCTACGTTCGTGTCATGGACGGAACCGTTAAAAAGGGCGATAAAATTTTGATGATGGCAACGGGCGCCGTACATGAAGTGGAAGAACTCGGAATTTTTAATCCGCGTCCTGTCAATATTGATTCGCTTTCGGTTGGTGAAGTCGGTTATATCTGCTGCAATATAAAAAATGTGTCCGAAGTAAAAATCGGAGACACCGTAACGCATGTCGATCGGAGTACGAAGGAACCGCTTCCGGGATATAAAGACGTTCAGCCGATGGTGTTTTGCGGCATGTACCCGATTAATGCCAAAGATTTTACACTCCTGCGCGATGCGCTGGATAAGCTTCGTCTCAATGACTCTTCCTTCGTTTATGAGCCGGAAACGTCTGCTTCTCTGGGATTTGGGTTTCGTTGCGGATTTTTAGGACTGCTTCACATGGAAATTATTCAGGAACGGCTGGAGCGTGAATTCAATCTGGATTTGATTATTACCGCGCCGAGTGTAGTCTACCAGGTCCGTAAAACGGACGGCACTTTGCTGATGATTGAAAATCCGACAAAACTGCCGGATCCATCGTCTATCGAAACGATTTCGGAACCCTATATCCGGGCCAATATTTTAATTCCGCCCACTGCGATCGGAGCTATCATGCAATTGTGCCAGGATCGGCGCGGGATTTATAAAAGCACCGAATATTTAGATCCGCAAATCGTGCTTTTGGTTTACGAACTGCCTTTTGCCGAGGTGGTTCTGGATTTTTATGACAAAATCAAAACGATTACGAGCGGCTACGGGTCATTCAATTATGAGCTGATTGGCTATCAGCCCGCCAAACTTGTGAAAATGGACATACTAATTAACGGAGAACCTGTCGATGCATTATCAAGCATTGTCATTCAGGACAATGCTTATTATCGCGGTAAGGCGCTCGTTTCTAAGTTGAGGGAAGTGATTCCCAGACAAATGTTCGAAGTGGCCATTCAAGCGGCCGTCGGCGCGAAGATTATTTCCCGCGAAACAGTTCCCGCGATGAAGAAGAACGTGATTGCAAAATGTTATGGCGGCGATATTACGCGTAAAAGAAAACTGTTGGAAAAACAAAAAGAAGGAAAGAAGCGCATGAAGCGGGTGGGCCGCGTCGATTTGCCGCAAGAAGCGTTTATTTCCGTTTTGAGGATCGATTAATGACAACTCATCCGCATCACTCCCATTCTGGCCATCCTCATCATCCGCGGAAAAAGAAATGGGATAAAAAAGAGCTGTTCCGTTACATTGTGGATGAGTGGGTGAAGCCGATTGCAGTGGCGTTGATTCTCGCCCTGATCATCCGTACTTTTATTATTCAGGCGTACAAAATCCCCACCGGGTCGATGCGGAGAACCCTGCTTGAGAATGACAAGATTCTGGTGGATAAAATCAGTTACCGTTTTCATGCGCCCGAACGAGGTGATGTGATTGTTTTCAGGTATCCCCAGGATCCAAAGAAAGATTTTGTTAAGCGGCTTATCGCTTTCGGCGGAGAGGAAGTGGAAATCCGAGACGGGGCGGTATTTATCAACGGAAAAATGCTCGAAGAACCGGCGCTTATCCGGAAAAACTATTATTACAACCGGGAAGACTGGCCTTACGGGCGGATGGGGCAGAAATTTAAAGTGCCCGACGGCAATTACTTTGTCCTCGGCGATAACAGTGCCCAGTCCAGCGACAGCCGGAATTGGGGTTTTGTTCCCCAAAAGAACTTGTCTGGCCGCGCCTTTCTTATTTGGTGGCCTCCCAAACGTATCGGTCTAGTAAAGTAATTCCCCAATACGGCCGATAATCCTTCTCAAGACGACGCGAATTCATGATTCATCCGTCCTAAAAAATTTTTAATGAGAAAGGATATTCCCCATGCAAGGCGAACTATTTCACGGAATGGAAAAAAATATACGTCATTCGGAAGAATTTGAGGATGAGAAACCGGTAGAGAAGAGTTCAATTTTTGAGCGTCTTCAATTCACATTAACGTTTGATAAAATGGTTATCGCGTCGATTTCTATGGTGGTGTTATTAGCCATTACTTTCGCGATGGGTGTTGAACGCGGCAAGCAGAAAGCGGCGCAGATCGCAGCTCAAACGTCAGGGGAGTTAGCCGGCAAAACAATTATTCAGCAGGAATGGTCGGCACGTTCTCAGGAATCGACTGATCCGTCCTCGGGTACAACTCTTGTTTCCGAATCAACGGAATCTTCGGTGCCTTCATCTGATTTTGACAGCATGAATGGTCTTGTGTCTGCTTCAACCTCGCTCGATCAAACATCCACGGCCATTCAGCCTCATGATTTATCGCCGCAAGCGAAAAAGTTGACGGATGCGACGATGTCTCCGTCAGCCGTATCGAAAAAGGCGATTGACGCGCAGAATAAAAAATATACGGTGCGCCTCGCTTCTTATTTAAAAAAGACGCAGGCGAACTCGGCCGCCGATCGTTTGAAGAAGAAAGGTTATGACACATTTGTGAAGCAGAGCGGCAAGTATTTTGTGCTGAATGTCGGGCGTTTTGACGCCAAACAGGCCGCTCAGGATACTCTGGGACGCCTCAGAAAAGAGCTTAAAATGCCGAAAGAAGGTTTTGTTCTTTCAGCCTGATTTAGCCTTAAAAACCACCTCTGCATGGGAAATGGATGTAGAAGCAAAAAAGGGGGCCGGGCCTCTTAGTGATCGCTAAGTGGCCCGGCCCCCTTTCTGTTTCTATTTTCAGGTGGCCAAGCTATAAATTCCTATGTATAATAGTGACCTTTGTCGCTATCAGCAGGCGGCACATATCAGTTAAAAGGGGGAAATACTCAAGTGAGTCAGCATACAAGTTTAAAAACCGGGGGAGTCGGCGGACGCCACCGTAATGTTTTGAAGCGTTTTGAGCGTATTAAACAGCTTGCCGGTGAAGGCAAATGGGATGAATCAAAATCCGTTTACAATCTTCCCAAAGTCAAATCGTTGAAGATTAAAGTGAAAAAAGTGAAGGAAGCAAAAGAAGAAAAGCCGGCCGCTGCAGGTGCCGCTCCAGCCGCCGCCGCTCCGGCAGCAGGCGCAGCCAAAGCTGCTGCTCCGGCCAAAGCTGCTGCCGCTCCAAAAGCGTCTGCTACTGCTGCAAAACCAGCTGCTCCAAAAGGAAAATAAACCTTGGAACTCGAAATCAGGAAATTTCAAAAGCAGGACGAACCGGAAGTAAAGCGGTTAATTGACAGCATCATGCATTCGGAATTTGCCGATGCGCTCGGAGCTTTCCCGGCGGATGATTTGGAAAATATTTCAGATTATTACAGCAAGGCGGGCGAAGCATTTTATGTTGCGCTCGACAAGGGGAAAATCATCGGTAGCATTGGGGTCAAAAAAGAGGATGATCGCACCGCGCTTATCCGCCGTATTTTTGTTTTCCCTCAATACCGCGGCAAGCATCTTGGAAGAAATCTCCTTGATAAAGCCTTGAATTTTTGCAAGGAAGTCGGATATCAGGAAGTTATTTTTAAGACGACATCTCAGATGAAAGATGCCATCAAACTTTTCGAAGACAATGGATTTCATGAGAAAGCGCATCTGAAGCTGGGAAATACGGATCTTTACAAGCTGACGTATTTTATCCGGGAAAATTCCCCATTCTCCCGGTAAGTCTTCCAAATAAGTTTCAAGAAAGGAATCGCACGTATGCCTTTGTTCCGGAAATCAAAAGAAGAAGGTCTTAAACCGCTTTCCGAAAAAGATATTCAGGAACGTCTCTACGGATTTTTTCATCAGGAAAGAACCCCTCAAATTTCTCAGCCCGTCAAAAAAACTGTCCATCGGACCGTCGATTTGAAATCTGTTGAAGTCACTCCGGCAGGCATCATTCAAACTGAGTTGTTCCGTTCCGAGACGCAAACTGCTGTTGAAGAGAAAAAAGAGGCGGTTTCTCGGCAGGATTTTAGGCGTGCTGTCATTGAAAATGAAGAGTCTGAGGTCATGAGTAATGATCCGGATGAAGAACAGGAGCAAACCGTCTCCCAATCGACAGCCTCGGTGAAAAAAACGGTCAAAAAAACTGCCCGGAAGTCAAAAAAGGACAAAAAAAGGGAAGAAGCGATAAGAAAATTTTCGGCTCTAGCGCTTGAAAAAACTATTGTGGCGCTAAAGTTTTTTTTCGCTTGGACCGGCCGCCTGTTTTCTGCGCTGGTGATATGGCTGGGAGAGTCCAGGGGCGAATCTAAACGTGTTCCGGCGAAATTTATCCTGATTTCCTTGGCTGTAATAGGAACCGGGCTGATTTTTTTCAATGTTTGGAGTTCCCAAATAAAACAAAATTCAGGAGCAATCAATCAAACGCCGGTGAATCAGTCGGTTAATCCGATTTTAAATCAGGGAATTGCAAATCAGCAAGTGATTACGAAAGTGGTTCCTGTTTCAGGGGATGTTTTAAGCCGGCCGACAGCAGAACAAGTTCCGTCCGCGGCACCGGCGAAGAAATTTTTCACCATTCAAGTCTGCACCACTCCCGGTCTTCAGGGAGCGTCAAATGTTTTAAAGCGTCTTCAGACCGGCGGATTGCCTGCGTTTTATGAGTCGGGTGTCAATAAAAAAGGATCGAGGGTCTATCATGTGATGGTCGGTAAATTTGACAATTATCAGACGGCCAAAGCACAGCTGGAAGCGATTAAAAAGAGCAAAGTTATGGAAGCTTATCCGGACAGTTACATCAGAAACATCACCGAGAAATAACGGCGCCTTATGTGGGAAACGTTCGATAAAAGAAAATTTCCAAGAATAAAAGTAAAATGCGACGTGCTAGTAAAAGAACAGAATTCGAACAATGTATTTTCTACCGAAACTGAGAATATCGGCGCCGGCGGAATTTGTGTATTTCTTGAAAAACCAATCGCATCCTTCAGTCCTGTAATTCTTAAATTAGAATTGCAAGATCAAGAAGCTGCCCCGCTTGAATGCACGGGGAAAGTAGTGTGGTGCATTCCGAATAAAACCCTTCATCACGGCACATCCTGTTATGACGTCGGAATTGAATTTCAAAATATCAAGACGGAGGACAGGGAGCGTATCCGCAGATTCATCCAGGATAAAATAGCTGCCTAATAAATTTCATGCCTCAAGATTCTTCCTTCGATATTGTTTCAAAAGTTGATCTGCAGGAAGTGGATAATGCTGTCCAGCAGGCTATGAAAGAAGTTTTGACCCGTTTTGATTTTAAGGGTTCGAAGTCCGAGATCGTTTTTAACCGGGATGAGAAAAAAATAAACTTTCTCGCGGATGATGAAATGAAACTTAGGAATTTGCGTGATATTTTATCAACTAAGTTGGCCAAAAGAGGAGTTTCCCTGAAAGCGCTCAAATACGGCGAAGAAGAGGCTGCATTTGAAGGTTCAAAGAGGCAAATCGCAGAAGTTATTCTAGGGATTCCTCAGGATAAAGCTAAAGATATAGTCAAAAGAATAAAAGAAACGAAACTTAGAGTACAGGCATCCATTCAAGGGGATCAAATCCGTGTTTCAGGTAAGCAGAAAGATGACCTGCAGGCAGTGATGCAGTTTTTAAGGGACACCCCGATTGATGTGCCAATTCAGTTTACCAATTACAGATAAAATCTATGTTCAATTTAGACAAGTTCGCCTCATCTAGATAATTGTGATCACAAATTTGCCTATCCCGCTTTCTTGTAATGTAAAAAGTAGTGTGCTATACTTCACCCGATTTTGAGCAGGAATGTAGGAAAGAAAGGAAATTTCTACAGTTCGCCGGTTCTAAAGCCGACGAATTATTAGGAAGCGTAATATGTCAGCAGTAATTGATTTAGACAGCTATGGAAAGGGGGTGGAAGACATGCAGAAAGAGCGAAGGAAGTTTAAGCGCTTTGATGCTTATATTAGCGTTCGCTTCAAGTCTGCCAAATCGGAACAATTGGTTACGACTCTGACTCACGACATTTCCAGAGACGGAATCAAAATCTCCACGATGGAATTTCTCAGAGTGGGGGCTCCGATCGAGCTAGAGCTTTCGATCCCGGATGATCCTCGTCCGATTTATGTATCGTCCGAGGTGATGTGGGCCAAGAAGCTTAGAGGGGAAGATGCCGGATGTGAATACGGGCTCCGTTTTGTCAACATGGATCCTGTAGATAAGTTCCGTGCTCTTGATTTTGCTTATAACAACTGGCTCGAAGAAAAAATCAACGATTTTGCCGATCCAGAAGAGATTCCTGAACTAAAGGAAATCTGATTCTTTCCCGATCAATATTCAGATTGATCGTTTTTTCCAATCAATTAAATTTCACGAAAATAAACTATCTCGTTAATCTTTATGTTAAAAAACCTTTCCAATTGTATTAGAAGGTAATTGTATGTCTTCATCCAGAAAATTCGTACTGGCCATTGATCAGGGTACTACAGGCAGCCGCGCGATTATTTTAAATTCTTCCGGAAAAAATATCGGAAAGGGATATGTAGAAATCAAACAGTATTATCCCAAGCCCGGCTGGGTAGAGCATGATCCGCAGGAAATTTTGAAATCAGCTCAAATCGCAATCCGCAGAGCAATTCAAGAGTCTGGAATAAGAAGTAGAGAAATCGCCGCCATTGGAATTACTAATCAGCGGGAATCGACCGTGCTTTGGAACAGAAATAGCGGGAGGCCGTTTCACCGGGTGATCGTGTGGCAGGACCGGCGCACCTCATCCATTTGTTCTGAATTAAAAAAACGCGGCCTGGAACCGTTTGTTCATTCCAGGACCGGACTTGTTCTCGACCCCTATTTTTCCGGAACGAAAATCACCTGGCTTTTAAAAAATGTGCCTCGGATTGCCAGAGAGTGTAAGTTGGGGCATGTTGCTTTTGGTACTATGGATACTTGGTTGTTGTGGAATATGACCGGGGAGCATGCCACGGATCATACCAATGCTTCCCGCACGCTTCTGTACAATATTCAGACAAAAAAATGGGATAAAGAATTATGCCGCATTTTTAACGCAGACCCGTCTATTCTTCCCCGAATCGAAAATTCAGCAGCGATTTACGGCAAAACCTTAAACTGGCCCGGGCTTCCGGACGGAATACCGGTGACAGCACTATGCGGCGATCAGCAGGCAGCGCTGTACGGACAGGGGTGCTACCGTCGTGGAGAGATGAAAAACACTTATGGTACAGGGTGCTTCCTCGTCATAAACACCGGGACCACGCGGGTGATTTCCAAGTCAGGCATTCTGACAACGATTGCTTGTGATTCAATGGGGCATCCGGTTTACGCGCTGGAAGGATCCGTATTTATTGCGGGTGCATTAATTCAATGGCTGCGTGATTCATTAAAGTTAATCAAAAATGCTTCGGAGACGGAAAAAATTGCCAGATCTGTGCAGGATTCGCACGGAGTCACCGTGATTCCGGCTTTCACAGGATTGGGTGCTCCCTATTGGGATGCTGAAGCGCGCGGAGCTATTTTGGGTTTGACACGCGGGGCTAATGCTTCGCATATCGTCCGTGCGTCACTTGAAGCAATCGCCCTACAGACTTATGATTTAGTTAAGGCAATAAAAAAAGAGTTTGATTATCCGATCAAGTTTCTAAAAGTAGACGGTGGTGCAAGCAAGAATAATTTCCTCATGCAATTTCAGTCGGATATTTTGGGGCTCAAAGTCCTCCGCAGCCGTCTCGTAGAAAACACTGCCTGGGGGGTTGGCAAAATGGCCGGTGTTGGCGCGGGAATTTGGAATTCGCCTGTCCAGTTGGATCATCATATCCGCTATGAAAATTTCCATCCAAATATCCAGAAGCAAAAACGGGAAGAAATTCTCAGGAGTTGGCGAAGTCAGATCAATAGAATTTTGACGGCGTCATCTAAAGGATAATCCATGGCATCTGATACGAAAAAGATCCGGGAAGCATTTCAAGTAATCGGTCATCGGGGCCTGCCGGAACTGGCTCCGGAAAATTCTGCGTCAGGATTTAAACTCGCGGTTGAGCTGGGAATTCCGATGGTGGAATTAGATGTCCGTCTGACCCGGGACCGCGAGCTGGTTGTTATTCACGATAACGAAATTAAAAAGTATTCGGACGGAAAAGGGAAAGTCACGAGAAGTGAATTCAGATTTTTGCGTCAATTCGAATATGGAAGTTATTATCACTGGCGATTTAAAGGGGAAAAGATTATCAAATTAGAGGAGGCCCTGCATATTCTGCTTCCGTATGTCGGCGTAATGATAGAGATTAAGGAAGACAAAAAAAGACGCCGTGAAACCGCCGAGGAACTGGTGAGGATTTTAGAGAGACAACGGGGAATGAATGACAAAGTTATCGTTTGCTCATTTTCCGACAAACAGCTATTAGAGGTCCAGAAATATAGCCCGATGATCTGGCTCGGTCTGATTATCCGCACTAAACCCAAAAAATCATTCCAAAAGGCTTTTGATCTGGGTTTTCGTTCCGTGCATCCGCATCACCGGCTTGCAAAAAAATCTTTGATTCATTGGGCAAAAGTTCACGGACTGCATGTCTACATCTGGACAATTAATTCTTTGAAGGCCATCAAACAGTGGAAATCCCGGGGAGTAGACGGGGTGATCACCGATATCCCGGAACGCATTATCAATCAAATCTGATTTTTTGTCATCCTGACTGGTCGTCTTACCTTCAAGTTTACGCAAATTTAAGTCGATAGGTATCGTTGAATTATAGTCTAATTTTGTGTCGTGTTTTCTAACCGTTTTCTTAAGGGGAAAGTAACCTTGGGTATTCTCTCGTTCGGAAGGAAATCTGACTTTAGCAAGGAATATTCTCTCCAAAATATCCCCCTCTTTTCCGGGCTCTCTGCGATAGAAATCAAAACTCTAGAAAAGTACGTCAGATTAATGGAATGTAAGCGCGGCGATATTATTTATGAGCAGGGAAGCGAGCCGGATGCCTTTTATGTGATTATTTCGGGACGTTTTCGCGTGATTCAAAAAACTAAAAGCGGGGAAACTCGCGTAGTTGCTTATTATCATCGAGGTGATTATTTCGGTGAAATTTCTCTGTTAACCGAAAAACCCCATTCTGTCTCCGTCCAAGCGGTTAACGATGCTTTGCTTTTTAAAATTGATAAAAAAGATTTTATGAAAATTCTTTCAGAAATGCCGTCTTTATCTTTTCATCTGAGCAGGTCGCTGGGCATGAGGCTCAAGCAACGCGATGAAGCTGATAAAATTGCTGGCAGCAAGATTGTCACGGTGTTCGGGCTTTCGCGGGGAATCGGAAAAACCACATTTGTCGTCAATCTTGCGTCCAGTCTTGTGCATCATGCTTTTAAGAAAGTAGTTGTTCTGGAATTGAGCGACAGGGCGCAGGAAGTAGAAAAAGGCATAGCAAGGATTATTGAAGACAAGGATTTTCTTCCGCTTGAGCTCAGCAAAGCCGACTTCAATCATGAGCGAGTGATGAAAGAACATATTGCGAAGCATCACGGAGGATTTGATGTCGTATATTTGAAAAAAGAGAAAGAGGAGACCCAGGAAAAGAAGATCATATCGCTCATGACATTTCTCCTGATCCATTATGATGTCGTGCTCGTTGACATGCCGATTAATGTCAGGCCCGTAGAGCTCAAAATTCTTGCTCAATCCGACACGATTTTTCTCATGAGTAAGGGAAGCCTCAGTGATCTTGAAAAAGCGAAATCGTCGATCGCCGAGTTCAAAGACTCTTTTAAATTCAGCGGAAGCGAAATCAGGCTCATTATTATTGAAGAAGAGAAAAGAAATTCAAGTTCGCTCAGCCAAATGGAGCAGATTGTCAGTCATAAAATTTTCGCCGTACTTCCATACGTCCCCGATTTGAAGGACTACCTTATTGAAGGGGGCATGGTCTATGTGATGCAAAAGGAAAAAGAGTTTTACAGCAGGGCCGTGCGTTATCTGTCCCGGGAGCTCACGGGGACATTGGTGGGGTTAGCTCTTTCAAGCGGAGCGGCTTTTGGTTTAGCGCATATCGGGGTGATTAAGGTGCTGGAGCGCGAGAAAATACATATTGATATCATTTCAGGGTCCAGCATCGGCGCTTTTGTTGGAGCTCTTTGGGCATCCGGTTATAACGCCGATGAATGTGAAAAAATCGCCAGGAGCCTTACGAAAAAATCTGCATTCTTAAACTTAGTCGGAATGAGCGACTTTTCGATTGCCCATCAAGGATTTTTTAAAGGACAGCAAATGCTCCGCTACATAAAGTCATTGGTGGGTGAGAAAACATTTCAGGATCTCAATATTCCTATAAAGATTGTTTCGACGGATCTTTTTACTTCGGAAGAAATAATTATCGATGAAGGGCAGCTGGCTCCAGCGCTTAGAGCCAGCATTTCAATCCCGGGCATTTTTAGACCTGTGTTCATGAACGGCAGATATTTGATTGACGGCGGAGTCATTGATCCATTGCCGGTTAAAGTGCTTGCCGGTCTTGGGGTGCACAAAATTATCTCCGTCAATGTGCTTTCGGGACTTTCTGAGTTTGAAGAAAGGAAATTGCTCATTGCCAAACGGACTGAAATACTTGATCAAAAATCCAGAGAAGAAAAAAATTTTTTGAAACGGGCCTGGCTTCAGTTCAAAGTCCGCCTCAGGAGGAGGTATTTGACGAATATTTTTAACGTACTGATGCAAACAATGCAATTTATGGAATCTAAAATCGCTTCAACCGCGGAGCAGGAATCAGATGTGGAAATTAAGCCCGTAGTTACGGATGCCCATTGGGCGGAATTCTATTCGGCGGAAAAATTTATCAAAATGGGCGAGGATAAGGCAATGGAAAAACTCCAAGACATCAAAGCCCTAATCAAAGAGTAGCGATTAAAGGAGACGGAATGTATATCTATAAAGCAGGAGTAGTCGGCGCGGGTGCCATGGGAGCCGAAATCGCGCAAGTCATTTCATATGCAAATGTCCCGGTTGTGCTCAAAGACGTCAATGAAGAATTTGTAAGCAAGGGGCTTTCCAAAATCCGGTCAATCTACCAGAGGCGCGTGGATAGCGGCAAGATGGCACCGGCGGAAATGGAGAAAAAATTATCTTTCGTAAAAGGAAGCACAAATTATGCTGATTTTAAGGATGTGGATTTGGTGGTCGAGGCAGTTCCCGAAAAAATGGAAATTAAGAAAGCTGTGTTTAAAGATTTGGATGCGTCGACTCCCAAGCATGCTATTTTGGCGACGAACACGTCAAGCCTTCCTATCTCTGCAATCGGAGCTATTACGAAAAGACCGGATAAAGTCGTTGGGCTCCACTTTTTTTATCCGGCCCATGTGATGAAACTTATCGAGATCATACCCGGCCTCGCAACAGATTCCGGAACTATTCAGGATATGATCAATTTTTCCGAGGGGTTAAGAAAGCTTCCGATAGTGGTCAATGAATGCGCCGGATTTTTAATTAACCGCCTGCTGATGCCTTATCTCAACGAATCAGCGTATTGTCTGCAGGAAGGCGCGGCCCCGGTGGAAACGGTTGACCAGAAAATCAAAGAATTTGGAATGCCGATGGGACCTTTTACACTCGTCGATAATGTCGGTCTGGACATTTGCCGCGACGTAGAATTTGTACTGCTTGAAGCTTACGGCAGCCGGATGAAGCCGGCGGATCTTTGGGAGCAAATGTACGTTCAAAAACTTTTTGGCCGGAAAACCGGCAAAGGATTTTATATTTATCCGGACGGTACCAAAAAAAATCCTGAAGTTGATAAAATTGTCCGTGAGATCCAGGCGGAGGCAGGAATTAAAAAGGGAGAATTCTCGGTAGAAAGGGTAATGTTCCCCATGATCAATGAAGCGGCTCTTTGCGTGCAGGAAAATATAGCTCGCCCATCAGACATTGAACTGGGTGTATTAGCGGGGCTAGGTTTTCCGCAGGAAAAGGGAGGGATTCTGCATTATGCTGACTCGGTAGGAATCGACGTAGTCTTCGAGACTTTGAGAAAATTCTACACGCAATACGGCGAGCGTTTTTGGCCGGCGCCTCTTTTGAAGCGCATGGTAGACGCCGGATATCTCGGAAAGAAAACAGGAAAAGGCTTTTTTGAATACAGATAAGGAGAATCATATGTCGTCCCCTCAATATATCCGTGTGAGCAATGAAGATTCCGTAAGAATTTTAGTCATCGATCATCCTCCGGCAAATGCGCTTTCTCAAAAGGTTATGGAAGAATTGGAGAAATGCGTTGAAGAGTTTGAAAATGACGGTTCAGCCAAAGTGTTGATTATTACCGGGGCGGGAAATTTTGCTTTTGTCGCCGGAGCGGATATTCGCGAATTGATTCAAATTAATTCCGGGCAAAAAGCAGAAGACATGGCTAGGCGCGGGCAAAAGATCCTTTCGAAAATCGACAATTTATCCAAGCCCGTTATTGCCGCCATAAACGCTGTCTGCTTAGGCGGAGGCAATGAACTGGCAATGGCCTGTCATTTGAGAATCGCTTCCGATCGCGCCCGCTTCGGCCAGCCCGAAATTAATTTAGGCATCATTCCCGGATTTGGAGGGACTCAACGGCTGGCGAGAATTTGCGGGGTCGCCAAAGCGATCGAGCTCAATCTAACCGGAGATATTATCCCGGCTTCTGAGGCGCTTCGGATTGGTTTAGTCAACCGTGTTGTAAAAGATGATGAGCTGATGAAAGAAACGGTTGGAATGGCAAAAAGAATTGCGTCAAAAGGTTCAAGGGCTGTGGAATATATTCTAGATGCGATCAGGCAGGGAATGACCCTGTCGCTGAGCGAGGGTCTCGCTTACGAGGCGAAACTTTTCGGAAAAGTTTGTGAAACGCGCGATATGAAAGAGGGATTAACTGCGTTTATTGAAAAACGCCAGCCGCAATTTACAGGTCAATGATTAAAAAATATGAATATCTCTGTTTGCGTCAAACAGGTCCCCGATACAAATCTTCAAATCAGGCTTAATAAAGACGGCTCTGACATTGACCGGCAAAATCTATCTTTCGTAATGAGTCCTTATGACGAATTTGCCGTGGAAGAGGCGATTCGCATCAAAGAGCTGCATCCGAATGTCCGGGTAACCGCAGTTACTTTGGGTCCGCTGTCAGCCGAGGAGATTTTGAGACAGGCTCTTGCCATGGGGGTCGATGAGGCATGCCATATCATTGATTCCGAAACATTATTGCGGGACGGGTTGATTACGGCAAAAGCACTCGCTGACGTAATAATCCCGAGTAGTCCGGATTTAGTGCTTTGCGGAAGACAAGCGGTGGACGATGACGCTTTTCAGGTTGGAGCCGCGCTGGGAATTTTTTTAAATTTCCCGGAAATTGCATTTGCTGGGAAAATTGTATTAGAAAAAGATTTAAAATCCGCCGCAGTCGAGCGGACTCTCGAAGGGGGTATCAAACAAGTTATTCAAACGACTCTTCCATGTGTTATTACGTGTCAAAAGGGAATCAATGAGCCTCGTTACCCCAGTCTTCCCGGGATTATGAAAGCCAAGAAAATAGCAATTCGCCAAATTAAATTCGAAGAGATGAACATAAACAAAGAATCTAGAATTAAGGTCAAATCTCTCGAAATTCCTCAAATTCAGCGCAAATTGAAAATTTTTGATTCAAATAACCCGCAGAATGAGGTTGGCGATTTAGTCCGCCTGCTTCATGAAGAAGCGAAGGTGATTTAGTGGGAGGCGTTGTTGTGATTGCGGAAGCCTTATTCGGTAATTTAAAGAAAACTGCATTCGATGCGCTGTGTGCCGCACAGCGAATAAAAAAGAATTCGTCCGAAACCGTAAACTGTTGTGTGATTGGAAAGTTATCTCAAAAGGACATTACTGAGTTGGGCCGGTACGGTGCGGATTCCGTTTCGTACAGTAATGATGAACAGATTCAAAAAGGCAATCCTGACGCCGCTGTTCATTTTGCCGCAAAAATGATCGATGAAATAAAGCCCGGTTTTGTCATCCTCGCCGCTAGTTTTTTTGGCAAGGATATAGCCTCTCAGTTATCTGCAAAATTCCATGCTGCCCTTTTGAATGATGTGTTAAATGTTTCTATTCAAAATGGGTATGTTGAAGCCGTAAAGCCTGTTTACGCGGGAAAGATAACGGCAAGGTTTGAAGTAAAGGGTGATTTAAAAATATTCAGTCTCCGGCCTAATATTCAAGAAATAAAGGAGAGTGCCAAAAATCCCAAGACTGTTATTTTAAACGGGAATTTTGGGGATTTAAGGACTATTGTAAAAGATACTATTCAAGCGGCTCAAGGCAGGATAGAATTAACAGAGGCAGATATCATTGTTTCCGGAGGGCGTGGTCTCAAAGGTCCGGAAAATTTTAAGGTCATTGAGGATCTGGCCAGGGTGCTTGGGGCTGCGACCGGGGCAAGCCGGGCCGTGGTTGATGCAGGATGGCGGCCTTATTCGGAGCAGGTGGGGCAAACAGGTAAAGTGGTGAATCCAAAACTGTATATTGCTTGTGGTATCAGCGGCGCGATTCAGCATCTCGTAGGAATGAGCGGTTCAAAATTTGTTGTGGCTATTAATAAAGATAAAGATGCGCCGATCTTTAAAAGGTGCGATTATGGAATTGTGGGTGATTTGTTCACTATCGTACCTTTACTGACCCAGGAGTTTGCAAAAGTTGTTCAGCGCTGATAGTGACGGAGGGAGGAAGTTTTGATGAAATTTTCACCAAATGAGCTGGCTGCGTGGCTGATTATTATAGTAATTTTCACGCTGAGCCCTGTTTCTGCGCAGCAAGCACAGGAATCGCAGCCGCAGACCAAACCGACCATAACCGAGAAAGAACCGATTACTGTAAAAGGCGGAACTGTGAAAATTTCGAAAGCGCCCAAAACTCAGCAAAATCCCGCTCAGGAAATTGATCGTGTTCAGGAAGAACTTCAGCAAGTATTGATGGCGAATCAGCGGCTTCAGCAAGATTATGTGAGACGCATGGAAAAAATACAGCAAATAACCGCACAGGCGAAAATTCATCAGAAGATTTTGAATCAGATAAAAACGAATACATCACAACAATCCAGCGCCGTTCAGCAGGCTGTTCAGCAGGAAAAAATCCGTTTGATCGCCGAACAAGCACGGAAAAACCAGGAAATGCTTAAGGCGCTTCGTCAATCAAAACAGCAGTCGCCATCTTGATGCCGTGTCGCTACTAACCCGCCCTTTTAAATTAAAAGCTATGGCAAGGACATTTAAGAAATTCGATTCCGAATCGGCGGTTCCGAAGAATCTCGCTTTAATGTTTGCCATCCAGTCCAAAGCAATCGCCCCAAAAACAGCCCTGCAGTTTAAAAAAGATGGACTTTACCGGGACATTAGTTATGGAGAGTTTCTTCAGAATGTAAGAAGGTTAGCCCTTGCCTTGAAAAAGCGGGGAGTGAAAAAAAATGATCGGGTGCTGATTCTTTCCGAAAACCGTCCGGAATGGTTTTATTCTGATCTATCCGCCTTGTCGCTCGGAGCGGTCACTGTGCCCATCTACGCGACTAGTTCTCCGAAGGAATGCTCTTACATCATTAACGATTGTGAAGGAACCGTTCTTTTTATCTCTTCTCAGGAACAATATTCGAGACTCTCTGATGAATTAAAATCTTGCGTTCGTGTGAAACACATAATTTGTTTCGAAGATTTAGGAAACGGATCGACGGAATTTATCGGTCAATTGCTCGAAGAGGGTAAAGGGCTGGAAAGCTATCAATCGCAATCCTGGGAAAAGGAGATTAATCACATAGAGCGGGATGACTTAGCGACGATTATTTATACCTCCGGAACCACCGGGCAGCCGAAAGGTGTCATGTTAACGCATTGGAATTTGTTGTCCAATTGTTGGTCCGCGATGCGCGGAATTAGTCTGGTGCCGGAAGACATCCTACTTAGCATTCTTCCTCTCAGCCATGTTTTTGAAAGGATGGCAGGTTTCTATCTCCAAATATACATCGGTACCACGGTGGCTTTTGCCGAAAATATGAAAACTGCCGCGCAAAACATGCTGGAGATAAGGCCCACGATGATGAATGCTGTTCCGCGTTTCTTTGAAAAACTGTATGAAAATATTAATATAGAAATCGAAAAACGCGGCGCTTTAGCAAAAGGGTTATTCAGTTTTTCAATGGAAGTTGGAAGAAAGTTATCCCATCTAAAACGTTCTGGCAGACGCCCTCCCTTATATTTATACATGGCGTATGAGTTTTTTGACTTTCTCATTTTTAAAAAGATAAAGCAGAAACTCGGCGGCCGTGTCCGTTTTTTTGTATCCGGCGGCGCGCCTCTTTCTAAAGAACTTGCGGAATATTTTCACGCCATGGGAATTCTAATTTTAGAAGGTTACGGTTTAACAGAAACGTCCCCGGTCATATCTGTGAACCGCAGGAACCGTTTCCGTTTTGGAAGCGTCGGAATTCCGCTCGTCAATGTGCAGGTCCGAATCGCCGATGACGGGGAAATCCAGGTTAAAGGCCCCGGTGTCATGAAAGGGTATTATAAAAACGACGCGGCCACACGCGAAGTGATTCAAGACGGCTGGTTTTTAACGGGGGATATCGGTCATCTCGATTCCGAAGGGTTTTTGCACATCACTGACAGAAAGAAGGACTTGATAAAAACTTCCGGGGGAAAGTTTGTTTCGCCCCTGCTGGTTGAAAGCTGTTTAACTTCGGACGATTGGATTCAGCAGGCGTTTATTTACGGGGATAAGAAAAAGTTTATCGTAGGCCTTATCGTTCCCAATTTCTCCAGGGCCGAAGAATACGCGAAGGCGCAGAATATATCTTTTTCCACCAAGGAAGAGCTGATTAAAAATCCTGATATAAAAAAGATTTTTGACGAGAGGATTCTTGCGGCTCAAAAAGATCTGGCTGAATACGAGCACGTGAAATACTACTCGATTCTTCCGGATGAAATGACCCTGGAGTCCGGAGAGCTGACGCCAACGCTTAAAATGAAGCGAAGGGTCGTGTTTGAAAAATATAAAAATTTGATTGAGAAAATGTATTCAAATGCATCTGCCAGTTAAACAGGTTAATATGAAAGTCGAAGAAGGTTTTTTTAAGACTTATGACGGTCTAAATCTTTTCTATAGATTCTGGCTTGCGGACTCCTTCCGGCATCCTGTTTTTGTGATGCACGGATTGCATGAACATTCGGGACGTTATGACCGCATCATTCAAAAGCTGAACCTGCCGGATTTTTCCTTCTTTTCTTTTGATCAGAGAGGGCATGGACAGTCTGAAGGACCTCAGGGATATGCCCTGGGCGTGGATGAATATGTGAAGGACATGGCCTATTTTTGGGAATTTGTGACAAAGCGTTATTCTTCAATTCCAAAAACAAACGTCATTTGGTATGGCCACAGTTTTGGAGGCCTCTGGACAGTGCGCTATGCATTAAGTTACCCGGAACATGTCAAAGCGGTGCTGCTGTCATCCCCTTGTTTTGGTATTCGAAGCTGGATTTATCTTGTCGATCATCTCATTGCATCCCTTTCACTTCTGTTTCCTAAAGCCGTGATGAATTCTTTTGTTTATCGGCGTCTTCTCAGTCATGACCCTGAGGAAAGAAGGCTTCACAAAGAAGATAAGCTGATCCATAACAAGATCGGCCTGCTTCTCCTGAAAGATGCGCTTAAAATTATGCCGGAGACCGTCAGGCAGGCAGCTCAGTTTAAGAAACCGCTCATGGTTTTGGTGTCGGGTAAGGAGTATGTAGTTTTGAAGCGCCGTACCATCAAGTTTTTTGAGAATGCGGGCAGTCAGGATAAAGTTCAACATATTTTTCCGGAACATTATCATGAGCTTCACCGGGAAAAAGATTGGCAGAAACCGCTCGGATTAATGCGCGACTTTTTGTTAAGGCAGTCGGGTCATTAAGATGGCTAGAAATCGGAAATGGTTATTTAAAATTTCAGGCTTTTTTGTTTTAACAGTTTTTGCAGCTTCGTGCGCCCATCATCCGCGGCTCAATCCGGTAATTAAAGTCCCCGACTTTTATGAATTCCGGGTAAAACAAAACAATCTTGAAATTGCTGCAGACCCGTATGACAAGCCTTATAAAATCGACTATCTTTTTTCGACCGATATTACGGAAAAAGGAATTCTTGCTCTTCATATTATCATCTGGAACAATACGGAGTCTGAGATAAGTTTGGAGTCGGCATCTGTGAGTATGATATCCGTGTCTGAGGCACGCACTTTTTCTCCTCTATTCCCGGATGTCGTAGCCCAGCGGGTGATGAATAATACGGTCGCCCGGATGGCCGGGTTCGGAGCCATGGGCACTGCCCTTATTTTTTTTACTGTGCCCTTTGCGGTGGGGGCAGGGGTTGATTCGGTGATTGCGAATAAAAGCATCAAAAAAGATTACACCGAGAAAGAGATGAAGCGTTCGGATATTGAGCCAAAATCTCTTTTTCATGGATTTCTATTTTTTGATTTGGGCGGACCAAGCACTTCCGTGAACTCGCCGTTCAAAAATAAGGCATATTACGTTACAATTTCAGGCATAAAGAATATTTCAAGCGGTGAAGCGGTGGATGCGAAAATCCGCATTGAATTGAATCACGATTAGTGCTTGCAAAGAGACTTTTCCCCGGGGACTTGTCTTACTGATATTGATGATGGGGCTGTAGCTCAGCTGGGAGAGCGCGACAATCGCACTGTCGAGGCCAGGGGTTCGATCCCCCTCAGCTCCACCAATAATTCGTTCAAAATCATCACATCCCCAAAACATTCTCTTGTGATACCATTTATTAAAGGCAAACCCGTCTGATGAAAGAAGGCATTCTGATGCAGAAAAGTGCGAAAAGGATTAAGGACAATCCGAGAGCCACATTGCATGTGGGGTTTGCCCAAATTGACCCGACCGTCGGTGATTTTAAAAGTAATTCTGAAAAAATCCTCTCATTTATTCATGAAGCTGAAACCCGCGGCGTAGAGCTTCTCCTCTTTCCCGAGCTTGCCGTAACCGGTTATCCGGTTTGGGATCTTGCCAATAAAGCGGCTTTTGTCGATGCGAGTATGAAAACTATCGGGAAAATTGTTTCTGAAACTTGTAATCTGAACGTAATGGTTGTTCTGGGATATGTTGAAAATGGGTCCAAAGGAACATTGCGCGGAAGAAGCCATAACTCTGCAGCCGTGATTCATAAAGGCAAAGTAATTCACCGTCAGCATAAGATGCTTCTGCCGAATTATGATGTTTTTCTGGAGGAAATATTTTTTGAGCCTGCCAGAAAACAAGGTGTTTTTAACATCAAAGGAATCAGAACGGGTGTCGGGATTTGTGAGGATTTGTGGGAAGATTTTTATGAGAAGAAACCCCTTAAAACATTGAAAAAATTAGGAGCTAAAATCATCATCAATATTTCCGCTTCTCCATTTCACCGAAATAAAGGCGAATTCCGCGCTAAACTCGTACAACAAAAAGCGAAACAATACGGTGTTTATCTTCTTTACTGTAATCAGGTAGGCGCCCAGGACGAATTGATTTTTGACGGACGCTGCCTGGCCGCCGACCCTAAGGGACGAATTGTCTTTGAGTCCGATGCTTTTCGCGAGGGGCTTTATGATTTTGTATTGGATCTTAAAGCGCCTAATCGTGAGAAGAAATGTGATTATTCCAAGTCGGCAACAATAGAAATTTATGATGCTCTCGTGCTGGGTATCCGTGATTATGTCAGAAAAAATAAGTTCAAAAAAGTTCTGATCGGGTTAAGCGGGGGGATCGATTCCGCATTAACCGCAACATTGGCTGCGGATGCCCTCGGACCTTCGAATGTTCTGGGCGTGACGATGCCCGGGCCATTTTCTTCTCAAGGGAGCGTGGAAGATTCCAGGAAGCTTGCTAAAAATCTGGGCATTGAATTGCGTGAGCATTCCATCCGCGAACTATATGATTTCAAAATCAAAAGCGTCCTTGAAAATAAAAAGAAGGAGCATGTTCCCGCTCCGGAGGGGGAAAAGATTACTCTCGCGATGGAAAATGTGCAGGCACGTCTTCGTGCGATTGAATTGATGTATCTTTCGAATGATGAAGGACGTCTTCTTCTTTCAACGGGAAACAAGTCCGAACTTGCCATGGGCTACTGCACGCTATACGGGGATATGAGCGGAGGACTTTGTGTGCTTGGTGATGTTTATAAAACCGAAGTGTATCGTCTCGCGGAATACCGGAATAAAATCTCTCCCGTTATTCCGGGTGAAACGATTAAAAAGAAGCCATCTGCCGAGCTTAGACCGGATCAGACAGACCAGGATTCGCTTCCGCCGTATGATGTGTTGGATGAAATCCTTTATTGGTATATTGAAAGAAACAAAACACCGGTTGAAATTGAAAGACTTGCAAAATTAAATCCTGATCCGAAATTAATACGCGAAGTGGTTCGTAAGGTAGATCATAACGAATATAAGAGAAGGCAGGCAGCGCCGATTCTGCGGGTTACGGAAAAAGCCTGGTTTGGCAGAAGGATGCCCATAACCAATTTGTTTGACGTCAAGGAGTCATAAATGCCCGAACTTCTTACTGTCGGAATCCCGAAAGAAGTCAAAGCAGGAGAAAGGCGTGTGGCAATAACCCCGCCCGGCGTCAAAAATTTACGGTCGAAGAAAATCTCCGTTGTGGTTGAAAAAGGCGCGGGTGAGGCATCTGGTTTTACGGACAGGATGTACTTGAATGCCGGCGCGATCCTTGTGCATGAAGCTTCGGAGGTTTGGAAGCGTGCGGATTTAATCGTCAAAGTCAAGGAACCCCAGCCTGAAGAGTTCCGGTTTATCGAAAAAAAGCATTTGCTATTTACTTTTTTGCATCTTTCTTCGCATAAAGAAAGCCATTTGGTAAAAGCGCTGCTTAAATCCGGGGCAACGGCAATCGGGTATGAAACCATACATAAAAACGGTGATATTCCTATTTTGAGGCCGATGTCGGAAATTGCAGGCTATCTGGCCGGATATTTTGCTTGTTATATTCATCAAAAAGTGAAGGTGCGTTCGGGGCAAATAAGTTACCCCTCTTCTTATCAGAAAGATTTACTCTTTATTGAAAAGGAATATCCAAAGTTAAAATATCCTCCATTTTCAGGAAATGTACTAATTCTAGGAGGAGGAACGGTCGGGTATCAGGCCGCATGCGCCTTAGCACATACAAAAGCGCATATTTGGATAACGGAAAAAAATGCTCCCCGTATTTCTTATTTAAAGCGCACTTTCATGAAAAGTAAGGCGAATATCATCGTGGTGGATGCGCAGGACCGCAGTATTCCTTCGCTCATCAACAAAGCGCATGTGATTATCGGTGCCGTTTATATCGTCGGCCGTCGCGCTCCGGTGCTGGTCGACGAGCATATGCTTCATGACGCGTCACATCATCACCATAAAGTTATTTTAGATGTAGCCGTGGATCAGGGAGGGAATATTTACGGGACTCATCCTACGACATACGATGATTCGCTCTATTTGGATAATTACGGCAATCTGCGTTTTGCCGTTGCGAATATTCCTTCCATTTGTCCGGGATTTGCTTCCAAAGTCCTGGAAAAAGTAACCTTACCTTATCTTATTCAGCTTGCGCACGGTTTGAAAATTGCAGCGGCAGGACATCCGGAAATTACATCAGGAATCAATATTTACCGCGGAAAAGTAGTAAATAAGGAAGTAGCTGATATTCACAAACTTTTTTACGAACCTTTGACCCGCATCAGTTAATTGATGGCGTTTTTTGACAGATCCATTTCCATCAGGTAGGTTTAATGATGAACATTGATGTTCATAACCTACAAGGAGGTTCCCATGAAAAAGCCAGTTCTCCTGACTGCCTGCCTGATTACCGGTTTTGGGCTTTTAACCGGATGTGCTTCAGATAAATTTCTTGAAGAACCTTTTTCGCCGATCGCGGAACCTGCCAGACCATTAGTCACTCCGATTAATGATACGGCTGAAGGCGCGGTTTCAGTGAAAAAAATCAAACCGTTTGGTTTGGACACAACGGTATCAATTGCGGATCAAAGGCAGATTCGCGTTTCGTTTTAGGAATTACATACCCGGTGAAACATTACTTCTGCATTAAAACAAACGAGGGGAAATCCCTATATTTCAACGTTACTTTTTCAGGCCGCGGGCTAAAGGGAATTAACTTCCGCTCTGCGGGGTTTGGAAAAAAAACCTATCATTCCTGCATTGTTCCCAATTTTGTAAAGAGTCTTGAAAAAAATCTTGCCCGGTATCTCAAGGGAAAAAAAGTCGATTTTGAGTCCATCCCTCTGGATTTTTCGGGTGCAGCTGGATTTTATCGAAAAGTTTGGAAGAAACTTATGAAAATTAAACCGGGAAGAACCGTGACTTACGGAGAACTGGCCTTAATTTGCGGTGACGCGAAGGCGGCCCGGGCCGTGGGTAATGCCATGAATAAAAATCCTTTTCCGATTTTAGTGCCATGCCACCGAGTTATTGCCAAAAACGGGTCTCTGGGAGGATATTCAAAAGGTTTAAGGCTTAAAAAGATGTTTCTGGCCCTCGAGGGAAACCGCCTATTTGTCGATAAAGTGTCTGGAAAAGTTTAGTCGACAAACAGCCATAAATCCTTATCATATCCGTTTCATTTCAACGCTTTTAAGGAGATACCGATTGCGATCAAAAGACGTGGCCCTGCTGGCCAAAGAAGCCTGTGAAGATAAAAAAGGCGAAGACATTGTTATTCTGGACATACGGAAACTTTCCTCCATCTCCGATTATTTTGTGATTGTGTCGGGAACTTCCGACAGGCATGTGCGTGCCATTGCCGAAAATGTGATCGATAAAATGGCCGAGAAGAAGATCAAGTGCACGCATGTTGAAGGGCTTGCGGAATCTCTTTGGGCGCTTCTGGATTTTGGCGATGTTATTGTCCATGCTTTTCATCCAGAAACGAGGCGGTTCTATAATCTTGAGCGTCTTTGGGGTGATGCCGCTGAGGTTAAGGAGCCGAAGGTAAGAGACAAAATCCGCAAAAAGAAGCCGGCCCGTTCCTCAAAGAAAAAATCCTGATTTGTTTCTTAAAACATTCCTATGAAAAATATTATCCGCGATTTAATCGATGCTCACCTGAAAGACTTTTCAAAACAAGCCGGCATTTTGCTTCCGTCTGATTTCCAGTACGATTTGGAGCAGCCCAAGCGTAAAGAGCACGGCGATGTCGCCTGTAACTTTGCTTTCCGTTTGGCCAAGGCCGTCAATCAGAACCCTGTGGAAGTGGCTAAAAAGGCCCGGGACTATTTTTCCGAGATCGTAAAAAAAGAAGCTCACTTCAGTAAGGCGGTGCGTGACATTCAGGTTGCCGGACCGGGGTTTTTGAATTTTTTTCTCACGGAAAATGTAATGACGGAGATTCTCAAGACCATCTGGTCCGAAGGAGAAAAGTACGGAGCTTCCGATTTTGGTAAGGGTGAAAAGGTTATTATCGAGTATGTAAGCGCCAATCCCACAGGCCCGCTGACGATTGCGCATGGCCGTCAGGCGGTGGTGGGAGATACGCTTGCGAATTTGCTTTTGAAAACCGGCTATCAGGTTTTCCGGGAGTATTATTTGAACGATCGGGGTGTTCAAATCCAGATTTTGGGATTAAGTGTTTATATCCGTTATCTTGAGCTCGCGGGGATTAAAAAACAATTTCCTGAAAACGGATATCAGGGAGCATACATCGGTGATTTGGCCAAACAGGTATTTGATAATAACGGAAGAAAGTACGCTGAAATGTCCGAAGAGAAAGCACTCGAATTTTTCTCGAAATATGCGGCCGACACCATCTTGGAAGATATTCGGAATGATCTCGCCCGGGTTGGCGTGAAATTCGACTCTTATTTCTCGGAACAGACTTTGGGCGAAAAAAAGCTGATCGATCATGTTTTGAAGAAATTGAAGGATAAGGGCTATACCTATGAGCGGGAGGGTGCTCTTTGGTTCAATTCCACAGCATTTGGCGATGACAAAGATCGTGTGCTGATCAAATCAAACGGGGAATATACCTATCTCACCCCGGACATCGCTTATCATGAAGAAAAGTTTAAACGCGGATTTCATCGGATCATTAATTTCTGGGGGCCGGATCATCACGGATATGTGCCGCGCGTAAAAGCTGCTTGTCAGGCGCTCGGCTACAATGCGGATCAGGTTAACGTGCTGATCGTTCAGCTGACGACACTGTTCCGCAATGGCGAGCCGGTGCGAATGTCCACCCGGGCCGGAGAATTCGTCACGCTGAAGGAATTGATGGATGAAGTGGGTGTGGATGCGACGCGTTTTTTCTTTTTGATGAGGAAAATCGAAAGTCATCTGGATTTCGATTTGGAACTTGCCAAACAAAAATCTGATGAAAACCCGGTTTATTACGTTCAGTATGCCCATGCCCGCATCTGCAATATTCTGAAATTTTCGGAGATGCCGATTGATGCGAACGCGGATCTTTCGCTGATCAAAGAACCGGAAGAGCTGGATGTCATAAAATTGCTTTCTTCTTTTACTGAAAATCTGAATCAGTCTGCTCAATATCTCGAGCCTTACCGCGTGATCGATTATTTGCGCGAACTTTCCGCGACCTTTCATAAATTTTACGCGAAACACCGGGTTGTCAATCCGGATCCCGAGCTTTCCAAGGCCAGGCTGTTCCTGGTCGCCTGTGTGCGGCGTGTTCTTGCAAACGGACTTCAAATTCTGGGAGTGAGTCAGCCGGAGAAGATGTGAAAAAGGTTCTCTTCATTGTCGGCCCCACCGCAAGCGGTAAAACTCGGATCGGAATTCATCTTGCAAGAAAATTGAACGGCAGCATTATTTCCGCCGACTCCATGCAGGTCTACAAAGAAATGGATATCGGCACCGCTAAGCCTACCGAAAAAGAACGGAAAGCGGTTCCGCATTATCTGATTAATCTGATTTCTCCATCACGCAGTTTTTCCGTTTATGAATGGAGGAAATCGGCGCTGGAAGCGATTAACGATATAATCCGTCAGGGACGTTTGCCGATTGTCGTGGGCGGTTCCGGTCTTTATATCCAGTCGCTCGTTGAGGGATTGGCGGAGCAGGCTCCGGCTGATTCGAAATTTCGCATTAAATTGTCGAAACTTGGTTTATTGAAGGGGCTCGGATTTTTATATAAGAAGCTTGAGAAGGTGGATCCGGCAAGCGCGAAAAAGATTCATCCTAATGACAAAAAGCGTATTATCCGCGCGCTTGAAATTTTTGAGCTGACGGGGAAGACAAAATCAGCGTGGTCGAAGCGGACGGATTCAATCGGGGATCTGGGATATTCATTTCGCATGATCGGAATTGTCTATCCGCGCGAAGTGCTCTATAAGCGCATCGAGTCCAGAATCGACGGGATGATAGAACAAGGGTTAGTGAACGAAGTCAAAAAACTATCGAAGAAGCGGCTTTCGAAAACGGCCGCGCAATCGATCAGTTACCGGGAACTTTTGTCTTACTTAAAAAAGAAAATGACGGTTGAGGAGGCGGTGAGCCTGCTTAAAAAAAATACCCGCAATTTTGCCAAGCGGCAGTTGACCTGGTTCCGTCATGAAAAAAGAATTCATTGGATTGACGCGAATAAAAAGTCTCCCGAACAAGTTTACAAAGATGCGGGAAAATTTCTCAAAGGATGGATTTGATGGAGAAAGTGATTCTGATTTACCCGCATAAAAAAAATCTTCCGGTCCGCCAATGTGATGAGGGGCTATTCGAGATGCAGGAACTCGTGCGGTCCGCAGGCGGAAAACTGGTTTCCAGCCATGAAGTGCCTCTCGATCATCCTTCACCTTCGAATTACATCAAGCAGGGGCGTTTGGATGAAATCAAAGAAGAAGTTGCGGTCAAAAAGGCGAATATTTGTATTTTTGGCGTAGATCTCTCTCCGACTCAGGCAAGAAACATTGAGGAATATTGCGGCGCCCGCGTTGTGGATCGCACCGGTTTAATTCTTGATATTTTTGCGAGGCGCGCTACGAGCAGGGAAGGCAAGCTTCAAGTGGAGTTAGCTCAGCTGGAATACTTGCTTCCCAGGCTGGTCGGGCAAGGCGTGATCATGTCTCGTCTCGGAGGCGGCATCGGGACGCGGGGGCCCGGTGAACAAAAGCTGGAGGTAGACCGCCGTAAAATTCGTGACCGGATTTCGCATTTGAAAAAGGACCTTGAAAAACTGAGGATTCATCGTGCGCTTCTGCGAAAATCAAGAAAACGCAGAAATTTTTTTGTCGCTTCTTTGGTGGGATACACGAATGCCGGTAAGTCGACGCTGATGAATCAGCTTACGGGAGCGGGTGTTTTAGTAGAAGACAAACTTTTTGCCACGCTGGATCCGCGTACCCGATTGATGAAGGGAACATCCGTCGGCGACATCCTGTTTACAGATACCGTTGGTTTTTTGCTCGATCTTCCGCATGATTTAATTGAATCATTCAAAGCGACGCTTGAGGAGGTGAAGGATTCTGATCTCATACTTCATGTGCTGGATGTTTCCCATCCAAATTTTCAGGATCATTTTCGCGTGACGGAGTCGGTGTTGGAAGAACTGGAATGCGAGAAAAATCCACGTTTTCTGGTTCTCAATAAAATGGATCAGCTGCCATCCGGGGAGTTAAAGGAGCGAATCGCTGAGCGCTTTCCCAAGGGTCATTTTGTTTCCGCGTTAACGGGCGACCGAATCGATGAATTAAGAAAAGCTATATTTAATTTTTTCGAAAAAAAACGCGTGACCTCAAATGAAAATTAAAATCATTTCCCTTCAGCGTCATCCGCAAAAAGAAATCGAAGTTCTCGAGAGCGAATATCTCATGCGTCTGAAAGGAATGCTGCCGGTTGAAATCGTTAATATCCGCCCTAAATCAATTGCGGAAGAAAAGGAAAAAACTCTGAAGGAAGAAGAAAAGCTGATTCAGAAAGAAATTTCCAAAGACGACCATTTGGCGGTGCTGGAAGCGGAGGGAAAGGAATTATCCACTCCGGATCTGTCGGCATTTCTTGACAAGCATATGAGAATGGGAACGAAAAGCCTCGCGTTTCTTATCGGGGGTCCGCAAGGCATTTCCGATGCGATCATGAAGAAAGCGATATTGCGCTGGTCCCTTTCTAAGCTGACTTTTCCACACAGACTCGTGAGATTGTTAATTATCGAGGCGCTTTACCGGAGCATGGATTATCTAAAAGGCGGTCCATATCATAAAATTTAGGAGAATATAAATGGCGCTTCCGAATGTTATTACATTAACAACGGATTTTGGACATCAGGGCGGTTACGTCGGCGCTTTGAAAGGAGTTATTGTTTCCATCAATCCTAAAGTCCGGATTGTGGATATTACGCATGAAATCGGTCCGCAAAATATTTCCGAGGGTGCTTTTACGCTTTTGGTGAATTACCGTTATTTTCCTAAAAACACCGTTCACGTTGCTGTGGTAGATCCGGGAGTAGGCAGTAACCGTAAAATCATTTGCGCCAAAACGCCTTCCGGAGTTTTTATCGGTCCGGATAACGGGATATTTTCTCCTATTCTGGAGCGGGAAGGAAACGTGGAAGTATATGAAATTTCAAATCCTAAAGTGTTTCTTCCGGTTATCAGCAATACATTTCACGGCCGGGATAAAATGGCACCGGCAGCCGCTCATGTTAGCAACGGATTTGCGATTGAGAAATTGGGTCCAAAATTATCAGCATGGAAGAGAACCCATTTCGATGTTCCGGTGCTTCAAAAAGACAGTATTTCCGGGAAAATAATCAACATCGACCGGTTTGGAAATTTGATTACAAATATTACCGGTGAAGATATACGCCGTATCGGTTCTCAGGGCGCGCTCAGTGTGCGAATCAAAAATAAGCGAATCCCTAAGATGGTGCGGTTCTTTAACGAAGTGCCAAAAGGGGAGCTGTTGGCCATTATCGGCAGTTCCAATTTTGTGGAAATTGCTAAAAATCTTGGCTCGGCACAATCAGCGCTTAAGGCAAGAATCAATGATCCGGTGAAAATTCAAAAAGTAAAAAGGTCACGGCGTGGCTAAAAAACCTTATTCTGTTTTGAAAAGAAAATGGCTTCATCGCGGTAAGCGGCTTCATTTTTGTCTGGATACGATCAAGGTACCCGGGCGGGATAAGACTTATGTCCGGGAGGTTATCTTTCATCCGGAAGTTGCGGTGATCGCGCCGATTCAAAATAACGGGAAAATAATTCTAATACGCCAGCTCCGTTACGGCGTCGCGAAATATCTATGGGAATTTCCGGCCGGAACCTGCGACGGAAAAGAATCGCCTTTAAGCTGCGCGAAACGCGAACTGACCGAAGAGGCGCATGTCAAAGCCACAAAATTCAGGAAGCTGATTTCGTTTTATCCCACTCCGGGCGTTAGCACGGAATTCATGCATGTTTTTCTCGCCACCAGACTGAAACCAGAAAGAGGCATTCCGGACGAAGATGAAATCATTGAAGTCCAGGAATTTACGCCAAAACAGGTCATGAGCATGCTCAAAACCGGAAAGATCCAGGATGCCAAAACCCTTGTAGCGCTCCTCTATATGAGGGAATTAGGCATTATTTAGCCTATTTTGATTCCTTCAGTTTCCCTCTTAAATTGACGATTTTTTATACACGCCTCAAAAGGGGGAAATCCTGTCTCTTATGCCTCAGAAAAAAGTCAGTGAATCCAGAACAGAAATGGCCCAGCTGATGATGCCGAACGACTCTAATTTTGCGGGATTCGTTCATGGCGGCGTTATTCTGAGTATTGCGGATAAAGTGGCTTATGTCTGCGCATGCCGTCATGCAGAGTCATTTTGCGTCACTGTTTCTGTTGATCAAGTCGTCTTTAAAGAGCCGATTAAAGTAGGGGAACTGGTTCGGTTTTTGGCGTCGGTGAATCACGCGGGAAATACATCGCTGGAAATCGGAATCAAAATTATTGCCGAGGACTTATTAACCGGAAAACATCGCCATACAAATTCTTGTTATTTCACCATGGTGGCGATTGACAAAACCGGCGTGAAGAAAAAAGTGCCGGCTTTGATTTTAGAGTCAGACGAAGACAAAAGGCGGCATAAGGATGCCGCCAAACGCAGAGAAATGCGATTAGCCAACAAAATGATTTAGAGGCGGTGATGAAAAAAAGCATGCAGGATGAAAATCAGAAAGATTTTACCTATTTTGCGCGAGAACCGTGGCGCCTTTTCCGCATTATGTCCGAGTTTGTTGACGGATTTGAAACGCTGCCAAATTACATCCCCGCGGTCTCTATTTTCGGTTCATCCAGGCTGGCTCGGGGAACAAAATATTATGAGTTAGCTCGTGAGATTTCGAAACGTTTGGTCCGAGAGGGATTCAGTATTATCACCGGCGGCGGACCCGGCATCATGGAAGCGGCGAATAAGGGAGCCAAGGAGGGAAAGGGAAATTCTATCGGATTGAATATAGAGCTTCCCATGGAGCAAGTACCAAATAAGTACATTACGACGCTTTTAAATTTTCGCTACTTTTTCTGCCGAAAAGTGATGTTCGTAAAACATGCTACCGCTTTTATTATCATGCCCGGAGGGTTCGGTACGCTGGATGAGTTTTTCGAAGCGCTTACGCTGATTCAAACGGAACGTATCAAACAGTTTCCGATCATTGTGGTAGGCAAGGAGTACTGGAAAGGACTGTTTGATTGGATGCGTGACCACATGCTAAAATCTAAATTGATTGATGCCAAGGATATGAATATATACAAGCTGCTGGATGATCCGAAGGATGTCGTGGACGAGATCAAACAATTTTACAGTGAGCATGCTGAGCGGCAGATTAAGGGTGAAGGAGCGGTGTAGAATGAGGAAACAGATTTTAGCTGTTTTAATCATGACTGCGATAATAATTCCGCATTCATTTATCTGGGCGGATACAAAGGATACTTTTTCTGCCTTATCGGAGAAAATTAAAAATTTGGGTAATCCGAAAGAGGGAATTTACCGCGGGGCTCAACCGGATGAAGAAGGGTTCAAAGTACTGAAAGCAATGGGAGTAAAAACCGTTATTAATTTCCGCTATGAACCCGAACTGGTAACAAAAGAGAAGAAGACGGTTGAATCATTGGGAATAAACTATGTATCAATAGCCTGGAACGGGCTTGGCCAACCGACAAAACAAGATGCGGAAAAATTTATTCAATTGGTGAACAATCCTGCAAATCAGCCGGTTTTCTTCCATTGCCGGCGTGGAGCTGAACGTACCGGAGTGATGTGGGCATGTTATCGGGTTGCGGTGGATGATTGGGATCCCGTCAAAGCACATGAAGAGATGAAGCAATACAAATTCAGGAGTTTTTGGTACCCGCATCTCAGGAAATTTTTGTTTAATTTTTCTAAAGACTATGGCTACAAAAACGATTATACTAATAACGGACTCACTATAGTAAAAGAGTGGTTTCTATCCAACATCATTTATTCACCTTTTGTGCATCAGACAAGGCCTGAATGATTAAATTCCTAAAAAAAGCTGCGACACGCTTATTTTTGCTGGCACTGCTATTTATGTTTAGCGCCAATGTCGGCACATTGTTCGCCCAATCTCAAGCTGACTTATCCCAAGTGAACCCCGGGTACAATAAATACACCAAAGAATTGAAATACGGCCAATATGTAAAAGAAAAAGATAATATTGTGGAGCAGATCGGTAATCTTCCCGCGGTTCCTCTTGAAGTGACTAAAAAGGCTATTGAAAAAACTCTCATTTATATCGAAAAAACCCACTTAGATGACAAGGTGGTTTACGCCTGGGACAAGATTCATGAATGGGGTTTTCATCCGACCGGTCAGCAGCTTCATGACCGGCCGCTGTTCGGATATAACATTTTGTGGGATCGTACTAAGCTCATCGAAGCTTCCCCTTATGTGGAACACGCGGGCTTTACCGCTTGGTCAGGGTGGAATCAGTGGGGATATTACGAGGACGCGGGAAGGTTTAATCTCGACAATGTTTTAAACACTAAAATTTATGCAACCCAGCTTTTCAAATATGAAACGCGTTCGAGGGAAAATTTCTTTGGTGTCGGACATAATACCAGCCGTGGAAATAGCTTCACTTACAGACTTCAGGCAATGAATTATGAAACCCGCATCGGCCGTTGGTTTGACGTTCCGTTTAATTTGGGCAGATTGAACATCGAGGGAGAGTACCGGTTCCGTGATACGCGGGTCGCCGGAGGCCGTAACGGAGCGAATGCAAATATCCTTAATACTTTTAAGGATAACTCCGCTTTGGCCGGCGTGCTGGGAGGTGAATATAACACGATCGGCGTCAATTTAATGCATGATACGCGGGATGATATTGAAGATCCGCATCGGGGCGGATATCGTAAGTTTTCTTTTCTGTACAACAGTGGTGTCAACGGGGCGCCTTTTGATTTCCTCAAATACCGGTTCGAATTGGCTCAGTTTTTTCCCGTATTTAAAACGGGGAATGTGTTCGGAATCCGGTTTGCCGGTGAAAACAATGATCAGAATGGAAAAGGAGGAAAGGTTCCTTTCTTCGAAATGGCCCGGTTGGGAAATTTCAACACGCTTCGTGGTTTCGAATATAACCGCTTTTTCGACAAGAATGCTCTCTGGCTGTCCCTTGAGTACCGTTACAATATTTGGACATTCAAACAATACAAAGTGGATTTAGTTCCGACCTGCGATATGGGTTCCGTATATGGCGAAGGCGGAGATTTTGAATTTTCGAACACACGGTTCAGTTATGGCGGAGCAGCCAGGTTTAAAATTAGAGACCGGGTAAATATTAATTTTGAAATCTCTCATAGCAATGAAGGAACAGAATATTATCTCAAATATAAGGCGCCATTTTGATGAGACATAGCAATCATAAATTTCATAGTCAATCTTTCGTTTTTATTTTAGCGTGTGCACTCGCTCTGCCGGTTAACGGGTTTGCCCAGCAACCAGCTCCTGCCGAGCAAGTCCCGGCTCATGCCGCGGTTAAAGAAAAAGAAACCAGCATGTATGCCGATTTCTTCGATAAAAACGTTTATGACCGCGGTGCGCAGTGGTTTTATATTCCGAGGACGATACGCAGGATTCTTGGAATCAAACGGCCCGCCCTGAACGTCAATATTTATGATGAAATTCCGGACACTTCTTTTTTTGCAAACCGCATCGGGCGTTCGGACATGACCGCGGAAGAGATTATTTCCGGCCCTGAGCGCACTGGCGGGCCCGATACGAGCGGTCAGTGGCTAATTACGAAGGGGAAATTCGAGGGAATAACGCCGGGATTTTTTATCAAGGATGCGCAAGGAAATGAATACCTGATTAAATTCGATCCTCCGGGTTATCCTGAACTTTCATCCGGCGCCGAAGCAATTGCCAGCCGAATTTTTTATGCTTATGGCTTTAATGTTCCGCAATATACGGTTTGCTATTTCGATCCTAAAATTCTGACGGTTTGGGAAGACGCCACTTATTACGGTAAATCAGGATTCAAGAAAAAGCTGACCCTTGAACGGGTCATGGAATCTCTTGAGAATATTGATAGAACCGAAAATGGATTAATTCGATGCTCTGCCAGCTTGAAGGTGGAAGGAATTTACAAAGGGCCTATGAGTTTGGACGGATATCGGAAGGAAGACCCGCAGGATTTCTTCCGTCACAGAAGCATGCGCGAAATCAGAACGCTTCCGGTATTTGCCAGCTGGGTGAATAACCATGATATCCGCAAAGGCAACACGCTTTCCACTTGGATTACTGAGGATGGAGGAGGCTATCTCAAGCATTATTTCATCGATTTTGGTTCCAGCTTTGGCAGTGCCGGGGACCGTGTAAAAGATCTCACGTTTACGCACGAATTTTTTCTTGATTATGGTTCAATCATTTGGCAGACAGCAACACTCGGACTTTTGCGCCGGGATTGGGATAAACGCTGGGAAGAGAATAATCCTAAAGTTAAGTATCCTGCTGCCGGATATTTCGACAATTTGTATTTCATTGCTGACCGCTGGAAAGGTGAAATTCCGCATTATGCCTTCGATGATATGACATATGGCGATGCTTTTTGGGCGGCGAAAATTGTGATGAGTCTTAAGCCCGAAGTTCTCAGGCAGATTATGAAAGTCGGGCAGTACACGAATACTGAGGCTGAAGACTATATTTATAATGTCTTGCTTGAGCGCCAGAAATTAATCGGACAAACATGGTTTTCTAAAGTAACTCCTTTAGATGATTTTGTGTTCCGTAGTACGGGCCAAGGGAATGTGCAGGTTGAATTTAATGATCTTGAGCTTTTGTATAACTTGACCACGGAGACTCCTCAATACCGTTATAAAATAGTCCAAAAGAGTCCAAAGGATAAAGAAAGTATTGTTCAGGGACATACCAATTTTTCAGGTTCTCCGCTTGATTTAAATTTGGGCGCGTTTAAATCATTCGGGGAATTGAATGTCAAAATTCAAAAGCTGAATCCTAAAACCGGAAAATGGAATCCCCCGGTAGTTTTGACCGTTGTCTATGATTCCTCTAAGGATGAATATGCTTTGGCAGGAATCTGGCATGCCGATAAAGCAAAGAAATAATACTTTAGAGAGAAGCGCTCGGAAAATACTTCTTTTTGTATCAACCACTTAAATGCTCGATTTTATAACTCTCGCCGTTCAGCCTTTCGTCAAGATTAGAAAAGAGGAGTGGTCAAAAACCCTCCTGATGTTTTTCTATTTTTTTATTACCATCACCTGCCTCTATATTTTGAAACCGGTACGCAGTTCTATCTTCCTCGAAAAATCAGGATTTGAAAATCTCCCCTATGTCTGGATCAGCACGGTGTTGATTCTTATGGGGGTTGTCGCGATTTATGTGAAATTTGTCGGTTGGCTGCAGAAGAACGTTCTTTTGATGGGCACTGTGCTTTTCTTTGTCTCGAATATATTCGGTTTCTGGTGGCTGCTCGGGAAAGATGTTCCGGGGCTTCCGGCAGCGTTTTACATCTGGGTATCGATATTTTCGATCATGAACGTTACCCAATTCTGGACGCTTGCCAATGACATCTTTAATCCAAGGGAGGCCAAACGGCTTTTTGGTTTCATCGGTAGCGGCGGAATTTTGGGTGGTATGTGCGGAGGTTATATTACCGGCCTATTGGTACATACTGTGGGTACGGTCAATCTTCTGATTATTGCTGCGGCAATTCTGATATGTTCAGTCATCATCATACAGATCATTTGGAAAGGGGAGCATTTTAAAAAAGAAATCAAACCGCAGCATGATGAAGAAATAGATGACCAGGCGGTAAAAGATGAAAAAAATAAACAGAGTAAAGAAGTGCTCAGGAATATTTGGCGGTCTAAATATCTTCTCCTTCTGCTCACGATGGTTTGTTTAGCTAAATTGGTGTCTACTCTTATTGAATATCAGTTTAATGGAATTGTTCAGGGGTCATTTCTTGGCATAGACAAGAAAACCGCGTTTTTTGGTTGGTTCTGGGGAATGCTGAATACCGTCTCTTTTATCATACAATTTTTTCTTACAAGTCGCGTTTTGAGGCATCTTGGCATTAGAGTGGCCCTGCTTATTCTTCCCATAGGACTTCTTTTCGGAAACATGGCCATATTGCTCAATCCGACACTCTGGTCTGCGGTTTTCACGATGATGTATGACGGAAGCATGAATTACTCGTTAAATCAGGCAAGCAAGGAAGTTCTCTATCTTCCGATTGCCCGAGAAATACGTTATCGGGTTAAGCCTTTTATTGATATGGTGGGATATAGGACTGCAAAAGGAATCGGAAGTTTACTGATTCTTTTTATGACTCAGGTGCTTGTATTTGATCTAAAAAGTTTGAGTATTTTTACTTTAGCTCTCATTGTTGTCTGGATTTTGGCGGCTCTCGTGATGAAAAAGGGATACCTGGGGGAGTTGAGAAATCTAATTGTCAGGGAACGAGGGGAAGTTCAGCCCATTGCCATTCAATCTAGCGATGACGCACTTTTCAATTCTATCATCGATGCTTTATCCTCATCACCGATAAAGAGCCGATTTCTAGCTTTGCGAAGTCTGAACATTGTTTTTAATAGCGATATTAATGAATTGCTCAAAACTTTCTCCCCCGCTGGAATTCAAGATTTCCGTAATAAGGCCAAAGATTATTTTTTTGAGGAATATCCGGAGGCTTCGGAGATTGCCGAAATAAAATATCGCAAAGAATTGCGCGAAATCCTCTCTCGAGGCGGATTGGAAAATTTTCAGGAGTACGCATCCTTTATCTCTTCTTTCCGTAGTGCAGAAGAGGTTGCTTCCATACGTATTTTTTTGGGGAGCCGCCTTTGGGAGGTGCAAAGGGCCGCATTTCTTTTACTAATCATGTTCGATAAAGAATTTGATTATCAGAGACTGCCGGAGATGTTTCGCCACTCTTTAAAATCAGAATTTATACCCAAAAAAGTATCAGTAGAAGCCGCTTTGTTGCCGGTTAGACCCCATGACTTTAGTCTGAAAATGGAGCAAATCAGGAAAAAACTGATCGGATATTTGGATACCCGGGATGGAGAAAAAGCTTTGGAAGTTATCGAAGAGTTTCTGAGAGATGAAGAGGATTTCATGAAAGTAGTGGATGAATTTCTAACCCGTGAAAAACTTCCGGAATCCGCTGTAAAAAAGCTGGTCAAAATACTTTCGATGATTCCGCGGCAAAAAAGCGTAGAAATTCTTCAGAAATCGCTTTTCTCTCAGGATGGAGAGAAGCGGAATTCCATCATTGAAGCGATGAGCAAAATGCGGCTTGAAAATCCCGGGCTTGATTTTGATGAGTCGATATTGCTTGCTGAAATTAATGCCGAAGCGAAGGAGTACGGCAAAGCGTTGCGTCTCCTCGGAATTTATTTATGGAGACAGGGAAAATCTTTTAGCCAAGCGCAGGCCGAAGGAGATGCGTTTCAAAGAGCGCAGGAAAGCCGTTTGACCGAAATAGTGCAGCGTCTTTTTCTGCTCCTTCTCTTACTGTCTGAGCCGGAAGACATCAGGACGGCTTATACGGGATTTTTACATCCGAGTGACTATGTTCGTGCAAACGCGCTTGAGCTTTTGGATAATCTGCTTACCCCTAGACTCAGACATCCGGTTCTTTCTCTACTGGATGGAGACGATTCTCTTCCCAGAATACGTGAAAAAGGGATCAAGGATTTTCATTGGAATGACGAGCGGGCAAATGTATATTTGAAGAAAACCGTTACTGCGACGGATTTATGGTCGAGTATAAGCAGCGTCGTTTTAATGGCCAAATGTCGAATGAATGCCGTGCTTTCAGAGTGCCTGACCAAGGAACAATATTCCAACCCTGCAGTTAGGGAAGCTTTGATTCTAATTCAGACGCATTCGGCTCAGAAAGTATGAGGCAAAGGGGGAGTGTATGAATTTACTTAAAGGAAAAAGAGGGATCGTAACCGGAGTCGTGAATGAATACTCCTACGCCACTCACATTGTGAAATCCCTATTGGATCAGGGCGCGAGTGTCGGATTGACTTATCTACCGGTTCCTGCGGTCGAAAGGCGGATCAAGAAAATCTCTGAGACTTACGGAATAAAATTTCTTGCGCCTATGGATGCGTCTAATGATGAGTCAATTGTCGAGGGGTTCAAATCTGTTCAAAAAGAGTTTGGTGCCATTGATTTTTTTGTGCATTCTATTGCTTTTGCCAATATGGAAGATTTGAAGGGCCGTTTTATCAATACTTCCAGGAAGGGATTCGAGCTTGCTTTGGGAGTAAGCGCGTACAGTTTGATTCCGATGGCTAAGGGGGCTTCCGAATTGATGAGCAGCGGCGGGTCCATCGTGACTTTAAGCTATTTGGGAGGAGAGCGTGTTGTTCCGAATTATAATGTGATGGGGGTTGCAAAGGCGGCACTCGAATGCTCTGTAAAATACCTGGCTTTTGATTTAGGGCCTCAAAATATCCGTGTTAATTCGATATCGGCGGGTCCTCAGAAGACTTTGGCTTCTTCTGCCGTTGGAGATATTGATGCAATGCTGGAATATTCAGAAAAAGTATCGCCTCTTAAACGAAACGTAAAAGGTTCTGAAGTAGGAGATACCGCCGTATATTTATTAAGTGATCTCTCAAGCGGAGTAACGGGTGAAACGGTTCATGTGGACTGCGGATATTTCATTATGGGAGCGCCACCCGCAAATCTTGCCGAAACGTCAGAAAAAACAATTTAATTTTCACGCCCACGTAGCTCAGGGGTAGAGCAGCGCCCTCGTAATGCGCAGGTCATCGGTTCAACTCCGATCGTGGGCTGAGTTTTTTCTGGTTTTGGCGTAAACTTGAGGTGTTTTCTATGAAAATTGGAAAGTCCTTCTTCATTCAACTTCTGCTTTTGTCGCTAGTATTACAATGGATCCATCCTGTGATTTACGCCTCCGTTTTGTCCGATGAAGATCTTATAAATCTGATTGAAAAAAAATCCTTTAATTATTTCTGGAATGAAGCCAATCCAGAAAATGGTCTTGTTCGCGATAAAGCATTCAATTTTAAGGCGGGAGGGGATCCCGTTGCGAGCATTGCCGCGGTTGGATTTGCACTGACGGCTTATCCCATCGGAGTCGAACGGGGTTGGATCACTCGCAAAGAGGCCTATGACCGGACTTTGAAAACTTTGAATTTTTTTCTATATAAACTTGATAATGTGCACGGATTTTTTTTCCACTTTGTAAGCATGGAAAACGGCAAGCGGGTTTGGAATTCCGAAATTTCCAGCATCGATACCGCGCTTTTTTTGGCCGGAGCTCTCTTTGCCGGAAATTATTTCAAGGGCACTGAAGTGGAGAGTTTAGCCAATCAAATCTATCAGCGGGTTGATTTTCCCTGGATGCTGAACGGAGGGAAAACCCTTTCTATGGGGTGGAAGCCCGAAGGCGGTTTCTTGAAGATGAAATGGGATTCATATAACGAAAATATGATACTTTACTTCCTGGCTATCGGGTCGCCAACATTTCCGATCCCAGCAGATTCCTGGAGAGCAGTTACACGAAAGATCAAATCCTACGGATCCTATGTTCTGATTGCCTCACCGCCGCTTTTTACTCATCAATATTCTCATTGTTGGATTGATTTTCGGGGAATTACAGATGGTCATGCCAATTATTTCAAAAATTCAATGATGGCCACCCTAGTAAATCGGGCATTTTGTTTGGATCAGAGAGATAAATACAAAACCTATTCCGAAAATGTTTGGGGACTTACGGCTTCGGATGGTCCGGGAGGATATATTGCCTACGGCAGTGGACCTGGGGATGCGGTACATGATGGAACGGTAGCTCCAACAGCTGCTATCAGTTCAATCGTGTTTACCCCTGAACTTTCAATCAGTGTGGCCCGCGAACTTTATGAAAGGCATAAAGAGCTTCTTTGGGGACGATATGGTTTTGCTGACGCATTCAACCTCGATGTGAATTGGAAATCCCTGTATGTGATCGGTATTGATGCGGGGCCGATGCTTCTTATGATTGAAAACTATCGGACGGGATTTGTCTGGAAACAGTTTATGCAGATCACGGCAATTCAAAAAGCGATAAAAGACATTGGTTTTCGGCCGGGTGACGAAGTATTGCGGGCTCCAAAAACGCCTGTTGTTAGCGCATTAAAGGCACCTAACGATATTAAAATTGACGGTAATTTTCAGGATTGGAAAGCGGCATCTTCCGCTTACATGAATCCGCGCAATTTTATAGAGTATGGCGAAATCGACAACCCAAAAGATCTCAGTGCCGAATTCAAGTTTCAATGGGACGCAAGAAACCTTTATTTTTATTGCCGTGTTCGTGACGACTCATTTGTTTTTACGCGTAAGCACAGCGAAATTCATCAGGATGATCTGGTAGAGCTTTTTATTGATCCTGTGGGTGACGGGTTTCGATGGAATAATGAAAAGCACTTTCAGTTTGGCTTCAGTTTGGATAAAGACACCAATGAGTTAAAGATCTGGCTTTGGCCTCATGCTTATGATCCGGTTGAAAAAATGAAACTAGCTGCTTTTATCCTTAGAATGTCGGATGGTTATGCCGTGGAAGTGGCAATACCCTGGAGTTTATTCGGGATTATTCCGCATCAGGGAATGGAATTGCGTGCTACCCCGGCAGTTCATGACATGGATATAGACGGATCTGAAGGAAAGATAACCTGGAATTTTTCAAAAAAATCCAATGATGCTTTCGAACTAGGCAAGGTAATTTTGAAGTGAAATTTATAAATCTATTGATGATGTTTACGCAAATATGAAGGAAGGATTTTAAGTAGATCCCGGTATTTTGCTACCGTTCGTCTGGCAATTTTAATTCCCTCACTCCGAAGAATTTCTACGATTTTTTCATCGCTCAAAGGTTTTCCAGAATTCTCATTATGAACCAGCAGGCGAATTCTTTCCATGATGCTTTTTTGGGATTCCGGACCTTCAATGCTTTCCATTTTGGTGGAAAAGAAACTTTTATAGGGGATCGTTCCCAGCGGTGTACGGATGTATTTTCCGGAAATAGCTCTTGAAACCGTAGATTCATGAATGCTGAGCGTCTGGGCAATGTCTTTCAATCGTAGCGGCTTCAAAGCACTAAATCCCCGCTCAAAAAATTCTTCCTGAGACTCAGCAATTTTTTTCGTAATCTCTTTTAGGGTCGATTGCCTCTGGTCTAATGCACGCATGAGCCATATTGCTGAGTTAACTTTATTTTTTACAAACTCTTTTGCTTTGTCATCAAGTTTTTTTTCTTTGAGCATTTTCCTGAATTGGGCATTAATCCGGAGCTGAGGTATGGGTTCGTCATTCATTTCGATAACAAGTTCACCGGTTTCATCGTCTTTATAGACATGGGCATCAGGAATTACCGATAGAGATTCATCAGGCGATAATATTCGTCCTGGTTTCGGGTCCAGATGGGCGATCAGTGAACAAGCGTTTTTTACACGATCAATCGATGTGCGGAGTTTTTTGGAAAGCTTTAAATAGTCTCTTTTTTCAAGAAGGGGAAGATAGTTTTGAACAATACTTTGCGCTAAATGGGTATCTGTATTTTTCCTTTTAAGCTGAATAAGCAGGCACTCGCCCAGATTTCGTGCGAAAATACCTGGAGGTTCGAGGGATTGAAGGCAAACGAGTACCGCTTCAATTTTATCGGGTGATTCGCGTAATGTTTGAGCCAGCTCTTCGATAGAGACTGTGAGATAACCATCTTGGCTTGTGTCGCCTATAATCTCTTCCGCAATTGTCTTTTCTTCATGATTAAGATCCAGCATGTGCATTTGGAAGATGAGAAAATCTTCAAGGGATTCTTTTTGCGTGATTATGGATTGCAGAAAAGCTTGCTTTTCCTCTTCCTCGGCAGAACGAATTCTGGGGCTTTTTGAAAAATCAGTATATAGCGTTTCTTTAAAATTTTCATCGAGCTCGTCAAGTTTTTTCAGTTTTTCTTGAAAATCAAGTTCTTCAACATCCCCATTTTCTGCGATTTCAGAGGAGGATTTTTGGTTTTCGGCTTCTTCGGAAATATTTTCATCTGCATTTTTTGATATTTCCTCAAGTGCCGGGTTTTCATTGATTTCCTGTTCGAGCACTGATTCAAGCTGTTGAATCGGGAGCTGCAGGAATTTGAGATATTGCCTGATTTGAGGTGATAGCGTTAATTTCTGAGTCTGTATTTGTGAAAGGCGCTGTTGCATTTTTCGTCCTGACCTTTGGCATGATTAATGCTTCATACATATATAAGCTATCACTCTCCTCTGCCCAAGTCAAATTATCCTCCTTCAAACTATTTGACTTCCCTGTAAAACCCTCTGTATAATTTGGATCCTGTTCACATTTCTGAGGTTATGGACTACATAATTGATACTGGAATAATAGACATCTCATCACAAAGTGCACCTGAAGTAATGCCTGAAAACGCACAACCATCATCCAATCTACCTTCGAAGTCTAAGTCGAAAGCTTCTCAGGAATCTATGGGTGCCCAAGATAAAAATCCCCAAGAGATTTCATCGAGGATGCCGCCCAAGAAGTCCGCTCAGTCCAGGAAGAAAAGTATTCCTGCGGGCCTTTGGACAAAATGCGTTGAATGCGGAAGTGTTATTTTTAACAAAGCTTTAATCGATAATTTAAATGTTTGTCCTAAATGCAATTATCACTTTATCATCGGAGCCCAGGACCGTATCAAACAGTTGCTGGACGAAGGTTCTTTTAAAGAAATTGCCACATCTTTAAAGTCTAAAGATCCCTTAGGTTTTCATGGGGTTAAGTCTTATCTGGATAAATTAGCCCAGGATCAGAAAAAGACAGGCTTGAAGGAAGCGTGTTTGGTCGGCCATGGGACTTTGGATTCAATAAAACTGGCATTTGGCGTCACGGATTCCAGATTCATTATGGGTTCTATGGGATCTGTGGTCGGTGAGAAAATTACCCGTTTGGTGGAGTATGCTGTTGATAACAAGTTGCCGTTGATAATCATTTCTGGTTCCGGTGGGGGAGCCAGAATGTATGAAGGTGCGCTGAGTTTAATGCAGATGGCAAAAACATCCGCTGCTCTAGCATGTCTTGATAAAGCGGGACTTCCTTTTATTTCCGTTCTTACAAATCCTACAATGGGTGGTGTGATGGCCAGTTTTGCCGCTTTGGGGGATATTATTATTGCCGAGCCGAAAGCTTTAATCGGTTTTGCTGGGCCAAGGGTAATCGAACAAACAATTCGACAAAAACTTCCGAAGGATTTTCAAACCTCAGAATTTTTGTTGGATCATGGTTTGATTGATATGGTAATTGATCGTAAGGAATTGAAAAGCTCCCTTGCTCGGTTGTTGAGGTATTTATCATAACCTGATTTTTAAGTTCTGAGAGAAGGAGAATGTTGTGGCAAGCGTCGTATTGAAAAATATACAAAAGGTTTATGGCGAAGATATTGTAGCTGTAAAGGACTTTAACCTGGAGATCAAGGATAAAGAATTCGTCGTTTTTGTAGGTCCATCGGGATGCGGCAAATCGACAACACTTAGAATGGTTGCGGGGCTTGAGGAAATTACGAATGGCGAGATTTTTATTGGTGAGCAACTTATTAACGATGTTCCCGCTAAAAATCGCGATATTGCTATGGTGTTTCAGAACTATGCGCTTTATCCTCATATGACGGTTTATGAAAATCTTTCTTTTGGGCTAAAACTCAGAAGATATCCGCAGAAGGAAATTGAGCGTCGAGTGCGAGAAGCTGCTGACATTTTGGGAATTACTCAGTTTCTTGACCGTAAGCCCAAGGCTCTTTCGGGAGGCCAGAGGCAGCGTGTTGCGGTTGGCAGGGCTATCGTTCGTAAGCCAAAAGTATTTCTATTTGACGAGCCGTTGAGTAATTTGGACGCAAAACTACGTGTTCAGATGCGCATGGAACTTCAAAAGCTGCATAACCGGCTGCAGACCACGATGATTTATGTTACCCATGACCAAATCGAGGCTTTGACCATGGGAGACCGGATTGTTGTCATGAAAGATGCTGAGATTCAACAGGTGGCAGCCCCTATCGAGCTGTATGAGAATCCGGTGAACAAATTTGTGGCCGGGTTTATCGGATCGCCTCCGATGAATTTTATGAACGGAAGAATCATTCACAAGGGTGGGAATTATTTTTTTCAGGATCAGGGCATTCAGATTAAAATCGTTGATCAGCAATATTCGAAAATAAAAGCTTACGAGGGAAAAGAGGTAATATTTGGAATACGCCCTGAAAATATTTATGACAAACTCTTTGCCCAAAATGCAAGGGAAGAATATACCATCACAGCCACTGTGGATGTGGTGGAACCTATGGGGTCAGAAATTTATCTCTATCTGAAAGCCGGGTCGAATAATTTTGTTGCCCGGGTTAATGCGCATGATACGGCGCAGGTGAATCAAGACCTGCAGGTTGTTTTCGATATGTCCAAAGCGCATTTCTTCGATCCCCAGACGGAAATAACAATTGTTTAATTAACCGTATCGATTATTAGCTCCGGAATTATCCGATGCGGCGATAATAGGGAGGGCTAGAAAAAGTGCCCTCAATTCCCGTCAAGCAGCTCTTGGCCTCACTGGCCGTAGGTATTTATCTTTTAATTACCTATATCCTCATTTTTTTTCTGAAAAACCCGATCTTGCGTTCCCAATTTGACACTCTTTTGCTTCTTTCCGTATTGTCCTGTCTTTATCTTATTCCTGTGATTTTTTTCGGGATCACAATGGGGATAGTTTTTACTCTCATACTTATTGTTTTAATTGCCGCGGTTGTTGTGCTTGAAACAGCGGTTACCGGGTATCTTTTTTTCCTAATTGTTCCCGTTATGTGCGGTGTTTTCTTGCTAATGGTTTGGTGGGGAGAAAAGCGGAAAGAATCAGTTTTTCTCACTTATGAGGTAGAAGTTGAAAAAAATGTGGCCATTAAGAATGAAATGGAACTTAAGCTAAAGGAAAGATCAGAAGCCGTTAATTCTTACTTTGACCGTTACAGCCGGTTTTACAATTTAAGAAAGGTTGCAGAGGATTTTGCGGCTTCGCTTACGATAGAAAAGCTCGGGCTAATAATCGTTGAGCGCTGTCTGGGGTTTATCAGAAAAGGAGACCATTGTCTGCTTTATATCCTGGGCAATGAAGGAATATCTTTGTCGCTCATTGCGTCGAAATCACTTTTTGATAAAGAGAAACCTAAGAGCAAAAAGGGCGATATTTTCGACAATTGGGTTGTAAAAAACAGGCAGCATTTGGTTGTGCCCGATGTGGAGAGCGATTTTCGATTTGATGTAACGAAGGAGGGAGCAGAGAACTTTATGGGAGTCATGATCTCTCCTTTGATTTCTCAAGGAAGAGTTATCGGAGTTTTGCGCGTAAATTCGAAAGAAAAAAATTCGTTAAATACAGATGATTTAAGAATGCTTGATTTAATATCGGGACTTGCCGCATCTGCGCTTGCAAACGCTCTCTTATATCAGACTACCGAAGAGCTTGCAATTCGAGATTCGCTCACTTCGCTCTTTGTTCAAAGATATTTTAAAGAGCGCCTAAAAGAAGAACATAAAAGAGCGCTACTGTCTCATTCTAATATTTCTCTTATCATGTGTGATTTGGATCATTTTAAATCATATAATGACCGTTTTGGCCATGGGGCAGGTGATTTGGTGTTAAAAGGTGTGGCTGAAATTCTTGAGAAACGTGTCGGAGGAGATGGTATTGTTGCCCGGTATGGAGGGGAAGAATTTTCAATTTTGCTTCCCAATGTTAAAAAGGAAGATGCGTTTGCTTTGGCTGAGGAAATACGAAAAACTATCGAAGCCCGCGAATTTATGCTTCGGAACGACGCGACTCGAATTACCGCTTCTTTTGGAGTAAGTTCTTTACCTCAGGATACGTTGGAGCAGGAAGAATTGATTCGGATTGCAGACGAGAGGCTGTACATCGCAAAAAGGCAGGGGAGAAACAGGGCATGTTCAAACGCATTATAGGTTTTAGTGTCTATCTCTTGCTTTTGGTTTTATCCGGGTCTCTCTCGGCGGAAAAGTCGCTTCATTATCCCGTTTTTTTTATCATTCTCTCAATTTTTCTCATTTATTTTTATCTTCATGAAGATTTCATTTCCTTATTTTTGGCAGCATTGCTTCTTATTGTTACTTTGATTGTAAAGACTATTTTGACTAATCAGCTGAATTATATATGGCTGAGTTTGCTTTTGGGAATTGTTGCATTTTACTGTGCCTTTGATCATTTCTTATGGCGTTCTCAGATAAAATTGAGCCTTGATAAACGGGACCGATCTGCCAACGAAATCAGGAAACTCAAAGAACGTTTTGAATCAAAGGAAGAAAGTGTAAAGAGGCTGGAGCAGCAGGTTATGGATATCATTCGGCTTTTTGAAATTGCAAAAGAATTTAATGAATGCCTTGCGTATAAGGAACTGGCCGAAGTCATGGTTCAGAAAGTGCTACCGGATGTTTCTTTTACAAGGGGTACCTTGATACTTTTAAATAATTCCATCCAACCGGTGGCTGCTTATCAGATAGGCAATGGCATCCAAGGAATCCATGTGATTGAGGAGATTGTAGAAAACAGCATTGAGGTTCGCGTTGCATCTTACATGTCTAAATATCCGAAACCGGCACGTTGGGATAATCAGCAGGATGTTCCAAAAGAGCTTGAACTGAATCCGGACTCTGATTTTCCATTTTGGGTTTTTCCCCTCTTTGTCGAAGACAAGATGATCGCCGAGTTCATCGTAGAAAAGGCGGATCCCGACGACTATCCTAAATTTGAAATCGTATCTTCTCAGCTTGCAATGCAGGTAAAAAAGATCAAGCTTTATGACACGGTGAAAGAACTTTCAATCGTTGACGGTTTAACTCAGGTGTTTGTGAGGAGGCATTTTTTAGAACGGTTTTCTGAAGAAATGAAACGTTCGATTAAACATCGGTATCATCTCTGTGTGCTTATGCTCGATATCGATCATTTCAAGACTTACAACGATACTTACGGACATTTAGTGGGTGACATGACGCTCAGAGAAGTGGCTAATTTGATTAAGGAGGCAGTTAGACGCGTTGACATTATAGCCCGGTATGGGGGCGAGGAATTTGTTATTATCCTTCCTGAAACGTCAAAAAAAGCCGGACTTGAGGTGGCTGAACGAATTCGTTCAACTATTGCGAAAAGGAAATTCAGAGTGTATGATGAAGAAACGCATGTGACGGTCAGTATAGGTATCAGTTCATTTCCCGAAGATTTAAATAAAGAATCGACAATAGAAAATTTACAGTTAGATATGCTGGAGCTTTTGACACGATCTGATCAGGCTCTTTATCGGGCAAAGGAAGAAGGACGCAACCGGGTTGTAATTTTTGGTAATTGATCACGCGTAAGAGGAGATACTTAATGAAGTTTTTTATTGACACTGCAAACCTTGACGAAATAAGAGAAGCGGCCAGCTGGGGAATTTTGGATGGTGTTACTACGAATCCTTCTCTTGTTTCAAAAGAAGGAAAAACCGATTTTCAAACTTTGCTCCGCGAAATCTGTTCTATTGTAAACGGACCTATTAGCGCCGAGGTCGTGAGTGTCAAGGCCGGTGAAATTATAGAAGAAGGACGCTCTCTAGCCAGAGTTCATCCGAATATCGTTGTGAAAGTTCCTCTCATCAAAGAGGGTTTGAAAGCGGTAAAGGTTCTGTCCGAAGAAGGAATACGCACGAATGTTACTTTGTGTTTTTCCGCTAATCAGGCACTGTTGGCGGCCAAGGCAGGGGCATCATATATCAGTCCTTTTGTGGGTCGCTTGGATGATATTGGCGAAGTGGGAATGGCTTTGATCCGTGACATTAAGACCATTTATGATAATTACGGCTTTAAAACAGAGATTTTAGTGGCCAGTGTCAGGCATCCGATTCATGTGCTTGAAGCTGCAAAAATTGGGGCCCATGTCGCCACAGTCCCTTTCAAAGTTTTGGAGCAGCTGGTTAAGCATCCGCTTACTGAAAGCGGACTAGAACGTTTTCTTGCTGACTGGAATAAACTCGCAAAACCTGCTTTAAAATAATCATTCTAAGTCCAGATAGCTCCATAAGTTGCATAGCCCAAATACCGCTTGTTGGGCTTTGTCTGCTGTGATAAAATCCCATCTAATTTGCTCGTCTCCGCCCGCCGTATTAGAGAATTTCATAATGGGGAAATGGAAGACTCCATTTACAAAATAAAGGTTGGTTTCATGCCAAATGTCCTACGGAAAGGCAGTGTTTTTGCGGCGCTTTTATTAGGTATTAGCCTATTACTTTACCCGGCTAAATGCCTTCAAGCTGCGGAAGTTCCTGAAACAGAGGAGCAGGTTCCTATTGAAGTTTCGGGAGATCAGCTGGAGTATATTCGCCCTGAAAATAAAATTGTCGCCACCGGCAATGTCCTGATCAATTATAAAACGGTGAAAATGACTTGCGACAAGGCGGAAGTTTATACTGATTCCAAGAAAGCATATGCAGAAGGCCACGTTTACATTTACTTTGAAAGCGGCCAGGTTCTAAGAGGCGATAAAGTTTATTACGATTTCAAGAACCGCCAGGGATCATTTCCTAACGGTAAAGTTGTAACCGACAAGTGGTTTGGAAAAGGCGAACAGATTGAGCAGGTATCGAAAGATGAAATCAGGATTTTTAACGCTTCGGTGACCACATGTCCATATGACCGGCCGCATTACGATGTAAAAGCAAAACGGGTCACGATTTACCCTAAAGATAAAATTGTAGCCCGTGATGTGGTATTCCGGGTTTTAGGCCGCCCTATTTTCTGGTGGCCATACTTTGTGATTCCGTTGGATACGGATGAACCGCCGCTTCAAATTCAACCCGGCTATTCGGATGAAGATGGATTTTATATTTTGACTTCCAAAACAACCTCTTTGAATAAAAATGTAAAAGTGAAGGGGAATGTAGATTACCGGAGCAAAAAAGGTATCGGCGGCGGGGTGGATGTTAAATACGCATTTGAGAAACTTGGTTCCGGTGTCGTGAATACTTATTTGGCCCGGGATGAAGATGCGCCGGATGACAAAATATCCACGTTTGCCGGCAATCCTTTTAGCGACCGCGTTGTAGAGAATCGCGGAAGAGTTTCCGTTAAGCATCGGATGGATATCGATAAATATACTAATGTCGTTACCGAATGGAATTTTTTCAGCGACGAATTTTTCTTGCAGGAATATTTTGAGCGTGAATTTCAACGGGAGATAAATCCGAGATCGTTTATGGCATTTACCAAGAATACCGAGCGATACGGTTTTTTGGTAAATGTTGAAAAAAGGACGAATAGATTCTTTAACACCCTTGAACGGTTGCCCCAAGTTAGATTCGACTTAAATCGGCGTGAAATTATGAATAGCAACTTCTACTACCGCGCTGAAAATGAATTTGTTAATTACAACAAGAAATTTGCTAATAGTTCGTTCGATGAAGACGTAGTTCGTTTTGATACGTTTCATGAGCTTTCTTATCCAATAAAAATATTTAGTTGGGATGTAATACCGTTCGGAAATGTCCGGGAAACTTTTTACAGCAAGAACAAATTCGGGGAAGAGTATGTTAGCCGGAATATTTTAGGAAACGGTGTGGACGTCAGCACCCGGTTTTATAAAGTATATGATTTTAGCACTAACTTATTGGGGTTAGATGTTAATAAGATTAGACATGTCTTCGAACCGAGTATGCGCTATAACGCAAACCGGAATGTTTCGGTTAGCCCCAATAGTTTGCAGATTTTTGACGGAATTGACGAGCAATTTTTGAAAGACGAGTTTACTTTCGGTTTTGAAAACCGTATTCAAACAAAACGTTTTTCAAACGGCACTTGGCACCGGGTCGATCTTATTAGTTTCAATACTTTTTTGACTTACAGTTATGACGACTTTTTTGTCGGAAACAGTCAATGGACAAAATGGCGTCAGGAAATACAGGCACGACCTTACGATTGGTTTATCGGGCAAACAATTTGGAATTTTGACATGGTGAGCGGTCAGTTTGTTGATGCTGATGTTGATGTGATTCTTGAAAAACAACCTATTCGTATTTTAATCGGCCACCGATTTGAAAAACAAAATGAAGGTTTCGGCGGAAAAAGTCTTTTTCAGTTTGATGTTAACTATCAGGTAACTCCTCTTTGGGCGCTCGGCGGATATATGAGAACTGAGTTCGATACGAATACAGTGGAAGAGTGGGAAGTGCGTGCAACCCGTGATCTTCACGACTGGTATTTGGATTTTGGATACAACGTGCGGAATTCGGAAATTGACAGTGCCGACAAAGAATTGTTTTTTGAATTGCGTCTCAAGGCTTTTCCGCAGTTTCCGCTCAAGGGCGGAAACCGTGCAACTTTTTCAAGGCCAAGAATCGGACATTTTGTATCGGGAGCGAACCGTTCTCCAAATTTGGTGGATAATACATCAACGACACCGCAGTATTCTTCATAAGGGGTGAATGGATTCTATGAAAATCGGAATTATCGGAACCGGATATGTAGGGCTGACGACAGGTGCTTGCTTTGCCAGCCTTGGAAATGAAGTGCTCTGCGTGGACAATAATGAGCAAAAGGTGGCTATGCTCAAAAAAGGGCATATGCCGATTTACGAGCCGGGTCTTGAAAAGCTCGTCAAATCCAACGTAAAAGAAAAACGCCTTAGTTTTTCCACCAGCATCAGTGAAGCAGTAAAAAAGTGTGAAGTAATTTTTATTTGCGTGAATACGCCTCCGAAAGAAAACGGCGACGCGGATTTAAGCGCGGTTGAAACTGTTTCCGAATCGATCGCCCGCCACATGACCGGCTATCGGTTGATCGTCGAAAAGAGCACCGTTCCGGTGGAAACGGGAATGCGAGTCAAGCAGACCATCAAAACAAATGTCAAAAAAAATATCGATTTCGACGTTGCTTCAAACCCGGAGTTTCTGCGCGAAGGGTCCGCGATTCATGATTTTCTGAATCCTGACCGCGTTGTCATCGGTGTGGAATCAAAACGTGCAGAGAAATTGTTGCGTGAACTTTATAAATCGACTTCAGCGCCTATTGTTGTTACCGATATCCGCAGTGCTGAAATTATCAAACATGCTTCTAATTCTTTTCTCGCCGCAAAAATTTCCTTTATCAATCTTATCGCCAGAATTTGCGATAAAGTGGGTGCCGATGTGAATAAAGTTGCCGAGGGAATCGGTCTGGATAAGCGGATCGGAAAAGATTTTTTGCGTCCGGGAGCTGGTTTCGGCGGATTCTGTTTTCCGAAGGATTTAGCCGCATTTATTCGCATTTCCGAAAAATTGGGCGTGGATATGAAAATGCTTAAAGCCGTCGCGGACGCCAATGAAGAGCAGAAAGAATATTTTCTCAAAAAAATTGAAGATAATCTGTGGAATTTGAAGAATAAACAAATCGGCGTGCTGGGGCTTTCTTTCAAGCCGGATACCGACGACATTCGTTTCGCTCCCTCAATCGATATTATTCTCAAGCTTGAGCGGGAAGGCGTGAAGGTGAAGGCTTATGATCCGCAGGCAATACCTAATGCGCGAGCTGTGCTGAACGGAACCATGTATGCCAAAGATCCGTATGATGCCGCGAAAGGCGCCGAGGCTCTCGTGATTCTTACGGAGTGGAATGAATTCAAGAATCTCGATTTCAAGCGGATTAAAAAATTGATGAAGCGGCCATTGATTCTGGACGGACGAAATATTTATTCCCCGGAAAAAATGAAAGAGCATGGTTTTCAATACATTTCAATCGGGAGGCCTACAGTTGTATGAAACTCGAACAGGATGTCGCAAAAAAACCCAGAATCATCGAGGGCGTTCAGGTCAAACAGCTCAAAGTCATCAACGATGAGCGCGGACGTTTGATGGAAGTCATCCGCTCCGACGAAAAAATATTCGAAAAATTTGGACAATCCTACATGACCACCTGCTATCCGGATGTGGTCAAGGGATGGCATTATCACAAAAAACAGGTGGATAACTTCGTTTGTGTCTTCGGAATGATCAAACTTGTTTTGTACGATACCCGTAAAGATTCTCCGACACATGGGGAAGTGAATGAATTTTTTCTCGGCGTTCACAATCCGATTCTCGTAAAAGTTCCTACGTATGTCCTTCATGGATTCAAAGGCGTCAGCACGGAAGAATCCATCATCATCAATTATCCGACCGAAGTTTATCATTATGACCAGCCGGACGAATACAGGATGGACCCGCATAGTCCGGAAATTCCATACGATTGGGCAAGGAAAGACCGTTAATGAGAGGCATTGTTCTGGCAGGAGGATTGGGCTCACGGCTTAATCCGCTTACCAAAGTAACCAACAAGCATTTGCTTCCTGTTTACGACAAGCCGATGATTTTTTATCCGCTTGAAACATTGGTGCGCGGCGGCATCAAGGATGTTCTGCTTGTAACCGGCGGTACGTCCGCGGGTGATTTCCTGAGATTACTCGGAAACGGAAAATCGATCGGTTTGCGGTCTCTCAATTATGCCTATCAGGAAGGTGAAGGCGGAATCGCGCATGCGCTGAGTTTGGCCGAACATTTCGTGGATGGTAGAAAATGTGCGGTAATTCTCGGGGATAATATTATCGAGGAAGACATCAGTCCCTACGTTAAAAAATTTGAAAAACAGGAAGAAGGGGCGAGGATTCTTCTAAAAAAAGTGGAGGACCCGGCCCGGTTCGGCGTGGCCGAGTTCACGAACGGTACCATCACCAACATTATTGAAAAACCAAAGCGACCTAGAACACCTTATGCCGTCACCGGAATTTACATGTATGACGGAAGGGTATTCGATATCGTCAAGAAGTTGAAGCCTTCGCATCGCGGCGAGCTGGAAATTACCGATGTGAATAATGCCTATGTCAAGATGGGGCAGATGAAATACGATATCCTCAAAGGTTTTTGGACGGATGCCGGAACATTTGATTCGCTGCTAAGAGCCAATAATTTAGCGAAGAAGAAAGTGGAGAAAAAATCGTGAAAACGGTTCTTGTAACGGGAGGAATGGGGTTCATCGGCAGTCATTTTATCCGGTACGCTTTTAACGCGCATCCCGACTGGTTCATTGTGAATCTTGATAAGCTAACCTACGCCGGCAATCCCAGAAATCTTTCCGACATCGAAGGAAATTCCCGTTATGAATTTATCCACGGGGATATTTGCGACGACGCGCTTATCGCGCGCATTGCTCCGCGCGCTGAAATCATCGTCAATTTTGCTGCGGAAACCCACGTGGATCGTTCGATTGATTCTGCTCATGATTTTGTCGACACCAATATTCAGGGTACCCGCGTGCTTCTGGATGCTGTGCGCCGTTACGGCACGGAAACTTACCTGCATGTTTCCACGGATGAAGTTTACGGATCGATTAAAGAAGGATCCTTTACCGAAACGACGCCGCTTGCGCCAAACAGTCCTTACGCGGCCAGTAAAGCCGGATCGGATTTGATGGTACTGGCTTATGTGAAAACTTACGGCATTCCGGCGATGATCAGCCGCTGCTGCAATAATTACGGGCCGTATCAATATCCCGAAAAAGTAATCCCGCTTTTTATCACTAATTTAAGCGAAAAGAAAAAAGTTCCTCTCTATGGCAGCGGTCAAAATGTGCGAGAGTGGATTCACGCAGAAGATCATTGCCGTGCGCTGGATGCGGTGATTTCCAACGGCAAAAGAGGCGAGGTGTACAACATCGGATCCAATGAAGAAATCAGCAATATTGAACTCACGAAAAAAATTCTGAAATTTTTTGGTCTGGGAGAGAACTGGGTTGAACGTGTTACCGATCGTTTGGGCCATGATTTCCGTTACAGTCTCGACAGCTCAAAAATTGCGGCGTTAGGATTCCGGCCGAAAGTACGTTTTGATGAGGGGTTAGCCCAAACCATCGAATGGTATTTAAAAAATGAATGGTGGTGGCAGCCGCTTAAAAAAGACGCTTATACGCTGAAGTAGATTTAGTCAGAAATGTTCAAGGCGGGGCGCGCGTTTACGGTGCGCCCTTTGCTTTTAGGATTGGAGAAAGCTCTTGAGAATACTTATTACCGGATTGGGAGGAATGCTCGGAAGCGATTTACTGAAGATTTTATCCGGCTCCCATCAGGTTTTCGGGATTGGTAGGAAAAAAAGGAAGTTCAGCAGCAGAAAAGTTTCATATTTTTCCGTTAACCTTTCGGATTTAATCTCTTTGAAAAAATGTCTCGCCAAAATCAAGCCTGACATCGTCATTCATTCAGCAGCAAAAACACACGTCGACGATTGCGAGCTTAAACCTCTGGAGGCGTATCAGCAGAATGTCCTGGCCACTCAAAATTTGATTGAAGCTGTAAAGTTTTGCCGACCCAGATTTATTTACGTCAGCACGGATTATGTTTTTAACGGAAGTAAGCGTTCGGGATACAGCGAAAAAGACTTCGTTGGCCCATTGAATGTTTATGGCGCGACCAAATTGCTGGGTGAACGAATGGTGCAAAATTCGGGACTGAAATGGTCGATTATCCGGACGTCCTGGCTGTATGGTTTAAACGGTCCGAATTTTGTGACGACGATTATGCGGTTAGCCCGCGAGAAGAAAAATTTAAAAGTAGTCTCGGATCAAAACGGAAGTCCCACTTATACAAAAGATTTGGCGTTTGCGATTAAACGCATTGTCGAGAAGAAAAATACGGACGGAATTTTGAATGTCACAAATTTCGGTGTGACAAATTGGAATGCTTACGCGAAGCAGATTTTGAAAGAATCAGGAATCAATCATGTAAAAGTGGGAGCCATTAAAACAAAGGCTTCGGATCGTCCGGCTCTGCGGCCTCAATATTCGATTCTTACGGGAATAAAGTTTCAGAGAACGTTCGGATCGCGGCTAAGAAATTGGCAGGAAGCGCTGAAGGATTACTTGGAGGAGTTAAAAACGGTATGACGCGGCAAATTATGGTTCAAAAGAAAAAAATGAAAATAAATCATGTGCAAAGTCTTGAGCATAAGCTCAAGGACGGTTCAGCACGTATTGCGGTAATTGGTCTCGGCTATGTGGGGCTCCCTCTGATCGTTTCTTTCGGAAAAGCCGGCTACCGGGTTTCCGGAATTGACGTTAATCCGGCGAAGCTTCGTGAAATCCAAAACGGTAAAACTCCGGTGATTGGCGTTCTGGACTCCGATCTGAAGAATCTCATTGAGAAAAAGCTTTTGGATGTGACCGATAACTTCTCCGCGTTGAAACAATCCGATGTCGTGATTATTTGCGTTCCGACACCTTTAAGTAAAAGTTTAGATCCGGATCTGTCTTATATTATCAGCGCTACTCAGGCTATTGCCGAGAATTTAAAAAAAGGCCAGCTCATTATTCTTGAAAGCACGACTTATCCTGGAACTACCGAAGAAATTCTTTTGCCGGAATTTGAGAAAGAAGGGTTTAAAGCCGGGAAAGATTTCTTTCTGTGTTTTTCGCCGGAACGTATTGACCCAGGCAATAAAAAGTTTGAACTGAAAGATATTCCCAAGGTAGTCGGCGGAATTACCGAAGAATCAACGAAGCTGGGCGCGCTCCTGTATCAACAAGTCGTATCCCGGGTATTTCCGGTGTCTTCACCGCGCGTAGCGGAAATGGCCAAACTGCTTGAGAACACGTTTCGCATCGTAAATATCGGTTTGGTCAATGAACTGACGACGGTTGCCCGAGAAATGAACATTGATATGTGGGAAGTGATTGATGCGGCGAGTACCAAACCTTTCGGATTTATGCCTTTTTATCCCGGTCCTGGGATCGGCGGACATTGCATCGGTGTGGACCCAATCTATCTGTCCTGGAAAGCAAAATTCCATGGAAGAGATTTGCGTTTTATTGAAATTGCCCGTCAGATGAACGCGGAAATGCCCGTTCATGTTACGAGAAAAGTCGGTGAAATGCTGAATGAACAGGCGGTTGCCGTGCGCGGAGCCAAAATTCTGGTCTTGGGACTTGCCTATAAAAAAGACGTGGATGATACGCGTGAGTCCCCGGCATTTGCGATTGTCGAGAAGCTTTTGCTGCAGGGCGCCAAAATTTCTTATCACGATCCTTACATCAGCGAAGTCGATATTAACGGGACAAAATTGAAATCAATTCCTTTGAACGCTCAGGCGGTAAAAAATTCTGACTTGGTTTTGATTACTACTGATCATACGAACGTGCCTTACGAACTTGTGGCGAAGAACGCTAAAGTGATTTTTGATACGCGGAATGTCCTGAAAAAAATTACGAACCGGAAGAATATAGTCCGGCTGTGATGGAGAAACAAATGGGTTATTGTCTGGTAACTGGGGGAGCTGGATTCATCGGCTCCAATATTACCGAAAAATTGGTGAAGCTCGGGAAAAAAGTCCGCGTGCTGGATAATTTTTCAACGGGACTTGAGGAGCATATCGAGCCGTTTCAGAGCAAAGTAGATCTGATTCGTGGCGACATTCGCGATCAGGACATCGTTTCAAAAGCGATGAAGAATGTGGAATATGTGTTTCATACCGCGGCCAATCGCGCGGTATTGAAGTCCGTGGAGAATCCTTCTGAAACGCATGAGGTGAACGTCACGGGAACTTTGAATCTTCTTATCGCTGCCCGGGATGCGAAAGTTAAACGTTTCGTGTTTACGTCATCATCCGCTGTTTACGGAGACACTAAAAAATTCCCGTCTAAAGAATCAGATTCCATGAATCCTCAATCGCCGTATGGAGCTTCCAAGGTGATAGGGGAGGAATACTGCCGGCTTTTTTCCCGCTCATTCGGACTCGATACCGTTTCTTTGAGATATTTCAATGTATACGGTCCGCGTCAGCATCCGGAATCTCGTTATTCTCTTGTGATCCCGATTTTTTTGGATTGCCTGCTTAAAGGCATCAGCCCTGAAATTCATTGGGACGGAAAACAGTCGAGAGATTTCGTTTATGTTGAAGATGTGGTCGAAGCAAACCTTTTGGCTATTCAAGGATCGAAGAAAGGAGGGGCTGTTTACAATATCTCAACCGGCAAGGGAGTTGCCATTCTTGACGTATTTAATATTCTGGCTAAAAAATTAAAGAAGCAGAATGTTAAGCCGCGTTTTGAACCAAAACGCCCCGGAGATGTGCGTAAAACTTTGGCAGATATCAGCAAAGCAAAAAGAGAACTGGGCTATACGGCAACCGTAAATTTTGAAGAGGGAATTCAGCGTTCAATTGACTATTACATTAATAACTTGCGCAACGCGAAGGTGGTGATGGCATGAAGCGGGTGATCGTGACCGGAGGAGCCGGTTTTATCGGTTCGCATTTATGTGATTATTTGCTGGCCAGAGACTACGACGTTGTCTGCATCGATAATTTTCTGACCGGAAAGCATGAAAATATTCAGCATCTTAAAAATGAAAAACGGTTCCGTCTGCTGGAACAGGATATTTCAAAATATATTGAATTTTCGGAACCGGTTGATTTGATTCTTCATTTTGCCTCGCCGGCGAGTCCGTTCGATTATCATAATTACCCCATTCAAACGATGAAAGTAGGCGCTTTGGGAACTCATAATGCGCTGGGGCTTGCAAAAGCGAAGAAGGCAACATTATTGCTGGCGTCAACGTCCGAAGTTTACGGCGACCCGCAGGTTCATCCTCAGAATGAAGAATATTGGGGTCATGTGAATCCGATCGGACCCCGCGGCGTTTATGACGAAGCAAAACGTTTCGCGGAAGCGCTTACTCTGGCTTATCACCGCACGCATGGAGTCGACACTAAAATTGTCCGGATTTTTAATACTTACGGACAGCGCATGCAGCCGAATGACGGCCGTGCCATTCCCGCATTTATCGCTGAGGCGCTGAATGGAGATCCGATTACCGTATTCGGAAATGGTTCTCAAACACGGAGTTTTTGTTTCGTAACGGATTTGATCGAGGGAATTTTCAGGCTTTCTCAGTCTGATTTTCATGAGCCGGTCAATATCGGGAATCCAAATGAGATGACTATTTTGCAATTAGCTGAAAAAATTATTGAGCTGACGGGGTCGAAAAGCAGGATTATCTTCAAAGATCTTCCGAAAGATGACCCGAAAGTACGCCGTCCCGATATTACCCGGGCTAAAAAAATATTGAGTTGGGAACCCAAGGTGGATTTGGGAACCGGATTGAAAAAAACCATCGAGTATTTTGCAAAAGTAAAAGAAGAAAAAGGGGTGCTCCAGTGGCAAAAGTAATGAATCCATCGGATACTGAGACTCTTGATGTGACTGTTGTTCTGCCTGCATTCAATGAGGAAGAAGCAATCGTTAAGGTCATCGACGATGTTCAAAAGGCCATGCAATCGACCCTGTACCGGTACGAAATTCTTGTGGTGGATGATTCTTCTACGGATGAGACCGCGAATAGAGCCGAGGCAAAGAAGGTCAGAGTGATCCGCCGTCCGGTCCGGCAAGGGTCGGGCGCTTCCCGCAAAACCGGGATTCAGAACGCCAAAGGCGACATTATCGTGATGCTGGACGCTGACGCAACCTATACCGCGGCAGATATTCCAAGATTGCTCGAGCATTTTCCGGAATTCGATCAGGTCAACGGCGCAAGAACCAGTGAGCAGGGAACGATGAAGCTGCTGCGCACTCCGGCAAAATGGCTGATCCGCCAGTTCGCCTGTTATTTAGCCGGAACAAAAATTCCTGATCTTAATACCGGTCTGAAAGCATTTAAGCGCGACGTGATGATGAAGTATTTGTGGGTGATGCCGAACGGGTTTTCCTGCGTTACGTCGATGACGCTTGCGTTTTTGGTGAACGGTCACCGGGTGAAATATATTGCTACCGAATATCATCCGCGTATCGGAAAATCAAAATTTCACCCGATTCGTGACGCGGCAAATTACATTCAGACAATTATCCGAATGGTCATGTACTTTGATCCGTTGAAAGTGTTTTTGCCGCTTGGAGGATTTCTTTTGCTGTTTGGATTGATCAAATCTGCGCTCAGCCTGATTTATACGCAAACACTTCAGGAATCCGACGTCATTATCATCATTGCCGCTATTATGGTGTTTGCGATCGGAGCATTAGCCGATCTGATCGTTGCTTATCAAAAGCAGGGGCGTTGATATCATTTCCATGATAAAACGCATTCTCGCCCTTGTTCTCACCTTTGTAATATTAATCCTGATTTTTAAGTTCATTGACATCAAAATTTTTCTCGAGGCGTTATCGCATCCCAGATGGTTTGATCTGATTGTTGCATTTCTATTTTTCATTCCAGTGGTCGCCATTACTTCTTACCGCTGGCAGATTCTGGTGCATAAAAGCTGTCATTGTTCGTTCTGGGAATCGACAAAGCTTCAACTGGCGTCGAATACCTTGAACTTGGTTCTGCCGTCAAAATTGGGGGATTTATCGAAAGGTTTGTTTTTAAGAAATACCGGGAAAGTGGAACTTTCGCGGGGAATGAATATTGTTATCTTTGAGAAATTAACCGACCTTAGCTCGCTCGGGATTGTGTATTTGACGGGTTTCGCGATGCATTACCTATTCAATTCCAGCGCGTTACAGCCTGCGGGTTCAGTCCGGGTCGATATCGTACAAAGTGCCGATTTTGTGTGTCTTGCATTTGTGCTGTTTGTTATCACGGTGACTTCACTGATTTATTTCGTTCCATTAAAATTTATTCCCGGGTATTCAGCATTGATTGGATGGATGGAGGGGAAGAAGTTTTTGAGTAAAATCGGATACTTTCTTGAAGACGGCCAAAAGTTGATCGGTGCCATTCGTGAAAATAACCGGCAAATCACGAGTATTTTGCTCCAAAGCATAGTTTTATGGTTTCTGCATATGACTCAAGTCTATTTTTTTCTGAGGGCGGTGGATGTTTTGCCCGGTCTTTTCACCGTGTATCATTGGGCGCCGATGGCCATTCTTATCGGATTGATTCCGGTGACGATTTCCGGAATTGGAATACGAGACGGCGCATTCATGTTCCTGTTCAGTGATTACGGTTCAAAGTCGGTTCTGTTTGCCGCTTCAGTTTTAATTACGCTTCGATATATTATTCCGGGATTAATCGGGACTTTGTTTTTGAATCAATATTTAATGCGCGGGCCTGTAACACAAAACACAAAATAATATGCCGGAAACTCCCTATATCTCAGTTATCATTCCTGCTTATGATGAAGCGGACAGATTGCCCAAGACATTAAAAGAGGTACGTCAATTTTTAAATTCCTGGGACAAGCGCTTCGAAATCATTGTTGTAGACGACGGAAGCCATGACGGCACTTTCGATGTTGCCAGAAAAAATCTGGAAGGGGTTCCTCATCTTGTTCTCGCCAATGTGCAAAACCGGGGCAAGGGTTACTGCGTTAAAAAGGGAATGCTTGCCGCGAGCGGGAAATACCTGCTTTTCTCAGACGCAGATCAGTCTACGCCCATTGCTGAATTGGCCCGGATGATTCCTTATTTAGAGGACGGTTATGACATTGTGATTGGTTCGCGCGCTGCGCGGGATCCGCAGGTAAAACGGGAAATGATCTGGTACCGGGAAATTATGGGAGGGACTTACAATTTACTAATGCAATGCCTGATTTATCCTGGAATCACCGATTCGCAGTGCGGATTTAAATGTTTTAAGCATGACATTGCCCGTGATTTATTTTCTAAACAGAAAATCGACGGATTTTCGTTCGATGCTGAAATTCTCTATCTTGCCCGGAAAAAAGGTTACCGTGTAAAAGAAATGGCGGTAAGCTGGTTTCGCGATCCGAAGTCAAAAGTCAAACTAATCAAGGACTCCATCCGGATGTTTTTTGAACTCATAAAAATCAGACTTCTGCACAGAAATTAAATTAGGCGGTAGGGGAGTATTTTTTGGAGCTGCGGTAGCGCCAGAACTCGAGTCCTTCGAGAAGGGCATGACCCATGATCCGCATGTTCAGGGAAGATTTTCCCGCCTGTCGTCCGCGGTGATTGGAGGGAACCTCTTTGATCTTAAGTTTTAAGTCATGTGCTTTGATGATGATTTCAGGAAGGATGAAGAGTGATTTTGATCGAAGGTTGATTTTGTTGAACAATTCCCGGGACCACGCCTGAGACCAGTTATAATCATTAACCCGAAGTTTGAACAGGAAATTCAGGAAGAAAATGTAGATTACTGAAATAAAAAACCGGAATAATTTGTAGGCATTCCGCTGCCACCGAACTCCGAGCACGACATCGGCGCCCTCAGATCCATGATTCAGTAAATTCACAAAATTCGGAATTTCAGAGCAATCAAATTCTTCATCTGCGCCGATGTACATTAAAAATTTTCCTTTGGCTTTTTCAATTCCGTCTTTGAGTGAACGTACGTATCCCTGGTTTTTTTCGTGAATGATTAATTGTGTCCCGGGATATTTTTTAAGCTCTTCCTGCATCACCACCCGGGTATCGTCCTTGCTGCCGTCCTCGATAAGAATTATTTCCGAATTCCACTGAGGATTGGCTTGAGTCACACGATGGAGGTTGCGGAGCATATTGCCGATATTCAGCTCCTCGTTATAGACGGGAATGATAAAACTAATGTAAGGATCATTGTTCATAAGTTTCTAGTGGTAAAGCCAAGCACATTAATGAAACCCCTAGTTATTGTCAAGAACCTGTTTTGTGTGCCGATAATCTCTAAACAGTGCCGGCTTTTAAAATGCTCTAAATTCAAGTATACTAATAGGTAAGAAAGCCATTTTTACCCGGAGGCAATATGCCGCAGTATTCACAAAAGAGGCAGATTAAAACACTGCTGATTGATCCTCAGATGCAGAAGGAATACACCCTGCTTTTGGTGATGCTTATTATTGCCGCGGCGATTGTTATTTCATTCATCGTCAATTGGACAATAAATAGCACCATGAAGGACGCGTATGCTTACGGAAAAATCAGTCCCGCAGAAGTCATGTCGACCATTAACTATTTGCTTATGGTCCGAATTACCGTTGCCCTTTTAGTGACTGTTTTTATTGCGGGTTTTCTCAGTATCAAATTTCTGCACCGTGTTGGAGGCCCGATTTACCGTTTCCGGATCACTTTGAAACAGATTGTGAGCGGGCAGATTCCCAATGACATTAAGTTACGCCGCAACGATTTTTATAAAGATGTTGCCGATGAAATGAATAAAGTGCTTACCCTGTTGAGAACTAAACATGAGAACGCCCAAAAATTAGCCGGGGAGCTCGAGAAAATCCCGCAGGACAGGCTTCCGCAGGAAGTGTCGCGGAATTTATCGCAGATGATTTCGGAACTTAAAAAGATATAACCTGAGGGGATAAAATGCGTTAGAACCCTTTCAAGCGGTCCTTAAAGGAGGTTGACAACAGAACAAAACCTCCTATAATCGACTTTTGTACATCCTTTGCAAGGACCAAGGAGTGGGCCGTAAATCGGCCCACTTTTTATTTTGGGATAAAACATAAATTATGAATACAGAACTGCTTCAAAGCCTCGAATACATCGAAAAAGAAAAAAATGTCAGCCGCGAGATATTGCTTGAAGCGCTCCGGATGGCATTAATTTCAGCCTGCAAGAAGACGTTTCCCGAGAAGGAAAATCTTGACGTTCAAATTGATACGGAAACAGGGGATATTCGTCTGCTTGAAAACGGCGAGTTGATTCAAAATGCCGATTTTGGGCGTATCGCTGCTCAAACCGCGAAACAGGTGATCATTCAGAAAATCCGCGAGGCGGAGCGTGAAGCGATTCATAACGAATATTCCACAAAAGTTCAGGATATTGTCAATGGCACCGTGCATCGCATTGACCGCAGAGTCATTATCGTGGACCTAGGAAAAACCGAGGGAATATTGCCTTTGCGCGAACAGTCGCATAAGGAACATTTTCGCCAGGGCGATCCCATAAAAATTTTCGTCGTGGAAGTCAATAAGACGGCGCGCGGTCCTGAAATTATAGTTTCCCGCTCTCATCCCAATTTGGTCCGCAAGCTTTTTGAAATTGAAGTGCCCGAAATCAGCGATAATATCGTTCAAATCAAAGCGGTAGCACGTGAAGCCGGTGCTCGTACAAAAATCGCGGTTACCAGTTCGGACGATAAGATTGACTGCGTGGGTTCCTGCGTCGGTATGAGAGGTCAGCGCGTGAAAAATATAGTCCGCGAGCTTCAAGGAGAAAAGATCGATATTGTAAGGTATTCCGAGGATTCCGAGACATTTATCCGGAATGCTCTCAGTCCGGCGCAGCTTGCCGAAGTGCATCTCAATAAAGACAATAAAACCGCAAATATTTTTGTGCAGGATGATCAGCTTTCGTTGTCTATCGGAAAGAAAGGTCAAAACGTTCGTTTGGCTTCCAAATTAACCGGGTGGAAACTTGAAGTAAGAAGCTTGAGCCAGAAGATCCCTCTTTCTGAACTTGAAGGTGTCGGAGGCAAAACTGAGGAACTACTCCGCGAAGCTGGAATTACAACACTTAAAGATATTCTCAAATCTTCCGTAGAAGAATTGACCAAAATAAAAGGTATCGGAGCAAAAACCGCTGAAAAAATTATTGCTTCAGCACATCGCGTTATTTTGAAAGAAGGAAAAACGCTGCCAGTTATTCCGGAGTTGGAGTTAACTCCGCCTGCTGAACAGGCAGTGGAAGATCAGGTAGAAGCTCCGTCAGGGGAAGTGGTCCAGGGTGAAATTCGGCCGGCTGAAATTAAGAAAAAGAAAGGGAAACCCGCCGCAAAAAAGAAAAATGTAAAAAAGCCCAGGACAACAAAAAAGAAAACCGAAGCCGCTAAGAAAGAGCCTGCTGTTAAAGAAGAGAAAGAATCTGAAGAGGCGGCTGAATAACTATGAGACTCCATGAATTATCAAAAAAATTGAATCTGCCCAGTAAAGATTTGCTTGCCCTGGCTAAGAAGCTCAAAATCGATATTAAGAGTCATATGTCTATTTTGACGAATACAGAAGTCTCTCTTCTTGAGAAAGAATTAAAAGCCAAAGCATTGCCGAAATCTACCGAAAAGATTACTAAACCCTCTGTTTCAAAAAGTTCCGCAAAAGAAGATTCTAAAAAGGAACCAATTTCTACAGCATCCCCACAACCTGCTCAAAAGCCGATTCTTGGCGCTACCCAAATTAATAAAAGTGCAAAACCGGCTGTCACCAAGTCGGCACAACCCACAGTATCGGCTCCATTGCAGTCGCAGCAAACAGCATCTGCAAAATCAGCGGCGAAGGCAATTCCTCTTAAAGTACAGATGCCGCCGCTTAAAAAGGCAGGGCAAGCTCCGGCAGAGGCTCCGCCAGTTCAACAAGCACCTCAAGCTCCGGTACCGTCGAAAGAAATTCTGGTTAAAATGCCGATAACAGTGGGTGCATTGGCTACACATTTAAGTTACAAAACTTCTGATTTAATTAAGACGCTTATGAGTTTAGGCATTTTTGCGAACGTGAACCAGCTTTTGAACGAGAAGATTTGTATTAAACTGGGTGAAAAGATAGGGATCAATATTCAAAAAGCGCCCTCTGAAGAAGAAACAATACTAAAAGAAATTGAAAAGGAAGATCCAAAGAATCTGATTATCCGCCCCCCGGTTGTGACATTGATGGGACATGTTGATCATGGAAAAACTTCTTTGCTCGACGCAGTCCGGAAAAGTAATTTGGCAGAAAAAGAAGCGGGAAGAATCACGCAGCATATCGGCGCTTATGAAGTGGAAATTCCGGGAAAAGGTTTTGTGACATTTCTCGATACCCCGGGCCATGCCGCATTTACTTCCATGCGCGCCCGGGGTGCTAACGTTACGGATGCTGTTGTGCTCGTGGTTGCCGCGGATGACGGAGTTATGCCGCAAACGGTTGAGGCGATCGATCATGCTAAGGAAGCCGGTGTTCCAATCGTCGTTGCCATGAATAAAACTGATTTGCCCTCAGCCAATCCTGAGCGCGTGAAATCACAGCTGCAAAAACATGACCTGATGCCCGAAGAATGGGGCGGGAAGACGGTGTTTGTACCGGTTTCCGCAAAAACGGGAAAAGGAATCCCTGAGCTTTTGGAATATTTACTGCTTGAAGCCGAAATTTTGGAATTAAAAGCGAATCCGTCAAAGCCGGCGTCGGGAACTGTCATTGAAAGTAAGCTCACGAAAAGCCACGGCGCCGTATCTACCGTTCTGGTTCAAAACGGGACATTGCGGCCGGGTGATATGATGATTTGCGGACAGTTTTACGGAAAGATCCGTGCATTGCATAATGACCGCGGAAAACTAGTTAAAGAAGCGGGTCCGTCACGTGCGGTTGAAATCCAGGGATTGAGCGGCTGCCCGGAATCCGGGGAAACATTTGCCGTTGTTCCCGATGAAAAGACTGCCCGGAAGATTGCGGAAAAACGACTCTTGGAAATCCGGGAACGGGAACTTTCCGGCAAACTTACCAAACATATGAGCTTGGAAGATTTATTTTTGCGCATCGAAGAAGGCAATATCAAAGAGCTTCGGATTATTATTAAAGCGGATGTGCAGGGTTCCATTGAGGTGTTGCAGCAATCGCTTGAGAAAATCACATCGGAAAAGATCAAGCTTCGCACCATTCACGGCGGTGTGGGCGGAATCAATGAATCCGACGTCATGCTTGCGGCGGCTTCTGATGCGATCATTATTGGTTTTCACGTAAAGATCGATCCTCAGGCGGAAGCATTAATCGAACGGGAAGGTGTGGATGTCCGTTTATACAGCATTATCTATGAGGCCGTGGATGATGTGACCAAAGCGATGGAAGGATTGCTTGAACCTACTTTGAAAGAAGTCATTCAGGGAACCGGCCAGGTAAGGCAAATTTTTAAATCTTCTAAAGTCGGAACGATTGCCGGAAGTATTGTTTTGAAGGGAAGAATAGCACGAACGAATAAAGCGCGGGTTATCCGGGATAGGATAGTTATTTTTGACGGTAAAATCGCTTCTCTAAAACGCTTCAAGGACGATGTTAAAGAAGTCACCGAAGGTCATGATTTCGGAATTTCTTTTGAAGGTTTTAATGATGTTAAAGAAGGCGATATTATCGAAGCTTATAAGGTTGAAAAAATTGCCGCAAAGTTGGTTTAGTCGCGATTGTTAATGCCGGAAGGCTCAATTTTAATGCAAGGCAAAAGATTAGATCGAGTTGCAGAATTAATAAAGCAGTGTCTGGGTGAGAGCATTCTCACCAAATTACGTGATCCTCGGCTGGGATTTGTCACCATCACTCACGTGACCGTAACTCCCGATTTAAAATTAGCTAAGGTTTACTACACTGTATTTGGCGACGAAAAGTCTCAAAAGGCGACCGCAGCCGCGCTGGAGCACTCACGTGGTTTCTTGCAAAAAGAGATTGCGCATGAGATCAAAATAAGAACCACTCCGGTATTGTCTTTCCATTACGACGAATCCATTCATGAAAAAACAAAAATCGAGTCTATCCTGAAAAAAATTCACGACGAGGAAAAAGGAAGTTCTCCTTCCTGATCCGCAGCATGCCAGACATACTCCAGCAGACAGTTGATGCGATTAAACAGCGTAAAAATTTTGTTCTCTCCGCCCATATGGATCCGGAAGGAGACTGTGTGGCGAGCCTTTTGGCCGTCGACGGTCTTTTAAGAAAACTGGGAAAGCATCCCAATATTCTCTGTCAGGATCCTGTGCCGGCAAATATGAAATTTTTGGATACAGAAAATCGATGGCGTACCGTTCAAGAAACCGGCCGCCTTTCCGGAATCGAAGCGGGAATTATTGTGGATTGTCCTACCCTGGAGAGGACCGGAACCGCTAAGGAGATGATTATCGAGTTGAATTCTTTTCTCATCAATATTGATCATCATATTTCAAATAAAAATTTTGGTACTGTAAATTTTGTCGATGTGAAGGCAGCGGCTTGCGGAGAGCTTGTGTATGATCTCTTTAAAGCTTTTCAAGTTCCGTTGTCAATGAATGATGCTGAATCCATTTATGTTTCGCTTGCCACCGATACCGGCTCATTTAAATATTCGAATACTCGCGCCAAGACCCACGAAATTGTGGCGGATTTGCTGCGTCAGGGTCTCGATCTGGAAAAAGTTAATGAACACCTGTACGACAGCACTCCGAAAACCAAACTGGAAATATTTAAAATTTTTCTGAATCGAATCGAGTTTTTTGATCGCGGAACGGTTGCATGTGCCATACTCCGGCAGGATGATTTTAAGCGCGCAGGAGCCGCTAAGGCGGATTTGGAGGGATGTGTTGAATACATGCGTTCGATAGAAGGCGTCGCTGTATCTTTTCTTATCAGTGAGAGTGGAGCGGATGCGCGTATTTCTTTCCGGTCGAAAGGTAATTTTGACGTAAACCGTCTGGCCGGAATTTTCGGAGGCGGAGGACATAAGAAGGCGTCTGGCTGTACCATTCATACATCTGTTGAGGAAGCAAAAAAACGGATTCTTGATCAAATCAAATTAGCGAAATCCACAAAATAATCTTACTATGTCAGGGATATTATTAGTCGACAAGCCAAAGGATTGGACTTCCAGCGATGTTTGCCAATTCATAAAAAAACGCTTCCACTTTAATAAAGTAGGGCACGGCGGTACGCTCGATCCGTTTGCCACCGGTTTGTTGATTATTTATCTTGATGATGCGACGCGATGGGCAAGCGGCAGTTTAAATGATGAAAAATATTATGAGGGGACCATCCACTTCGGCATTGAAACAACCACGGGTGATCCGGAAGGTGAAGTAATTTTGAGAGCGGAGGTTCCCGAATCTGTTAATGAAGAATCAATACGGAATGTTTTTTCGTCATTCACGGGCACTCAGATGCAAACACCACCGATGATGTCGGCTATCAAGAAAAACGGCATTCCTCTATATCGTTTGGCCCGCAAGGGAATCGAGGTAAGCCGCGAGCCGAGAGAAATTCAGATCTTTGAGCTATTACTCAAAAGCTGGAGTAGCCCATTCGCAGTATTCAGAAGTAAAGTATCCAAGGGAACGTATATCCGTGTTCTAGCGAAAGACATCGGACAGAAATTGGGTTGCCCCGTTTCGCTTACAGAACTGCGAAGAATTGCGTCCGGAAATTTTCATATTGAGAGGTCAATTACAGTTGATCAGATGAAGCAGATGCCATCTAAAGAAAAATTATTCAAATTTCTGATCCAACAAGAATATTGCCCGAAATAATCCGCCATGCTCGTTCTTACTCGATTTAATGCTTACCAACCCGTCAAAAATAGGCCGCTGGTGCTAACGCTCGGCACTTTCGATGGAGTGCATTTGGGCCATCAGCAGGTTCTTTCGAAAATTTTGAGGCAGGCAAAACAAGCTCATGGAATTCCGGCTATTCTTACTTTTTCCGAGCATCCTTTGCATGTTCTGAGGCATAAAGAGCCTCCTTATCTCATTACATCAACGCCCCATCGTTTAAGGCTTTTGGATCAATTAGGTTTTGAAATTGTATTTTTGATTTCTTTCGATAAAAGATTCAGCCGTCAGAGCCCCCGGGATTTTGTGAAAAATGTATTAGTGAATCAATTGAAAGCGGCAATCGTTGTTCTAGGCTATGATTCCCGTTTCGGCCGAAATAGGAAAGGGACCGCGAAACTCATGGCAGAGTTTGCGAAGAAATACGGTTTTCGTTTTTTCTCGGTAAAGCCCAGATTGTTTCATGGAATACCGATTTCAAGCACAAAACTACGGTCACTTATTCAAAGCGGGGATCTTGCTCAGGTTGAGAAGTGTCTGGGACGGAAATATTCAATTATGGCAGATGTCGTAAAAGGAAGCGGGTTAGGTACAACGCTTGGTTTTCCGACGGCGAACCTAAATCCGCACAGTGAAGCGCTGCCTCCCAAGGGAGTTTATTTTGTGAGTCTTGAAGTAGTCGATGTCGGGCTTCAAAGAACATCATATTCCGGACGATTTAAGTTAAGAGATAAGATTATTAGAAAAGATCTGCTTGGTTTGCTGAACATTGGCGTGCGCCCCACGGTTAAAAAAGTGTTAGGCCGGCGGACAGCCGGGATTGTTCCAGAAATACATATTTTGAATTTTTCCGGTAATTTATACGGCAAAACCCTTGAAGTGACTTTCCTCAAAAAAATCCGCGAAGAAAAAAAGTTTGATTCTCTCGGTTCCTTAAAGAAACAGATCAAAAAAGATATTGAGCACGTCGATAAATACAAAGCCGCCGCTGCTGTATAATACGGACAGAAACCTTTATAACCACTTGATTTTATTGAGGATATGAATGGTTTCAAAATGAGTCTTTTGCCTTTACAATTAGAAGCACAATTAGTATACTTTAGGTTTTCGTAAAGGGTTTTAAGGCAATGACTTATAAGTGAAATTAGGGAGATAAAAGGAGCGTAGCAATGCCGATTACTAAACAAAAAAAGCAGGAAGTTTTGAAAACGTTTCAGAAGGGAAATCGCGACACCGGATCTCCGGAAGTTCAGATTGCCCTGCTTACGGAGAGAATTAATTCTCTGACGGATCATTTTAAAAAGCATGTTAGCGATCATCATTCTCGTTATGGCTTGATTAAGCTGGTGTCGGAACGCAAGCGGTTGTTGAAGTATCTTAAGAATACTTCTCAGGAAAGATACGAAAAGATTCTAGAAAAGCTGGACTTAAGAAAATAAAACATAAATCATGAAGCTTCCAAGGGGAAGCTTGAGGGCAAGAAAGGGTAAGGGAAAATAGAATGGGTGATATTACGCGTATTTCTGTTCCATTTGGACATGAAGAACTAATTATTGAAACGGGAAGAATGGCCAAACAATCAGACGGAGCCGTGCTGGTGCAGTACGGTGGATCTGTCGTTCTCGTAACTGCGGTAGGAGCCAAGGAAATGGAAGAAGGGCAGGATTTTTTTCCGCTCACTTGCGATTACAGGGAAAAAACATACGCTGCCGGAAAAATTCCCGGAGGATATTTCAAGCGCGAAGGAAAACCCACTGAAAAAGAAATCCTCACATCTCGCCTGATGGATCGCCCGATCCGTCCCATGTTTGCCGATGATTATTTCAATGAAGTGCAGATTATGGCGACCGTGCTTTCCGTCGATTCTGAAAATAATCCGGATATTCTCGCGATGATCGGTGCCTCAGCGGCTTTGTCCATCTCTTCGATTCCTTTTACGGAAGCGTTGGGTGCATGCCGTGTCGGATTGATTGACGGCAAATTTGTGATTAATCCGACATACAGCCAGCTTGAGAACAGCAAGCTGGAGCTCACAATGGCGGCTTCTAAAGAAAATATTACGATGATCGAATCAGGTTCGAATGAAGTGACTGAAGAAGAAATGATTTCTGCCATCGAATTCGGTCATAAGGCGATTCAGGCCGTGATTGAACTTCAGAATAAACTTGTCGCCAAAGCCGGCAAAAAGAAATTTACCGCCAAAGGCCGCGAGATTCCGAAAGCGGTCATCGAAAAGATTGAAAAAGTTTGCGCCGGAAAATTCGACGCGATCAATTTAATTAACGAAAAAGAGGCCCGTCAGGAAACAATCGATAAATTGCAGGAAGAAGTGCTTGCTCAATTCGATAAAGACGCCGATGATTTTGATGAAGTAGGCATCAAATTCGTTTTTCATGAAATTGAGAAGCGTGAAGTGCGCAATTTGATTCTCAAGAAAAAGAAAAGACCCGATGGACGTTCTTTCAAGGACATCCGGCCCATTACCTGTGAAGTCGGTGTGCTTCCTAGAACGCACGGAAGCGCGCTGTTTACGCGCGGTCAAACCCAAAGTTTATGTGTTGCCACTCTCGGCACAAGCGCCGATGAACAGATGATTGATGCGCTTGAGGGGGAGTTCTACAAACGCTTTATGCTTCATTACAATTTCCCTCCGTTCAGCGTAGGTGAAATCGGACCCAACCGCGGGCCGGGCCGACGTGAAATCGGTCACGGAGCTTTGGCGGAACGTTCGCTGAAGCCGATTATGCCGGATCAGGATTCATTTCCGTACACCGTCCGCATTGTTTCCGACATCTTGGAATCCAACGGTTCAAGTTCTATGGCCACTGTTTGCGGCGGATCTTTGTCGCTGATGGACGCCGGTGTTCCGGTTAAAGCGCCCGTTGCCGGAATTGCCATGGGGCTCGTGAAACAGGGAAGTGATTACGCGGTGCTTACAGATATTCAGGGCGTTGAAGATCATCTCGGCGATATGGACTTTAAAGTTGCCGGAACCCGCAACGGTATCAACGCGCTTCAAATGGATATCAAGATCAAAGGGCTTACGCATCAAATTATGAAACAGGCTCTTGCTGATGCCAAAGAAGCTCGGCTGAAGATCCTGGATATCATGGAAAAGGCGCTTTCAACTCCTCGCAAGGATCTGTCTATTTTCGCTCCCCGTATCACCACGTTGATCATTAGTCCTGAAAAGATTAAGGATGTGATCGGGCCGGGCGGTAAAGTGATCAAAAAAATTATCGAAGAAACCGGAGTTAAGATTGATATTTCCGATGACGGTAAAGTTTTGATCGCATCCTCCGATTCCAAGGCAGCGGAAGCGGCAATTGCCAAAGTGAAATCGATTACCGAGGAAGCGGAAGTAGGAAAAATATATTACGGCAAGGTAAGAAAAATCATGGCATTCGGCGCATTCTGTGAGATTCTTCCCGGCACAGACGGCCTTTGCCATGTTTCTGAAATTGCCGAAGGTTTTGTAAAAAATGTTGAAGACCATCTCAAGATCGGCGATACAATTCCGGTGAAAGTAGTCGGTGTTGATCCTCAATCGGGAAAAATCAGCTTGAGTTATAAACAAGCGAAGAAAGAATTGGGACTTGCTGAAAAAGCCCAATGAAAAAAATCAGCGTACGAGTCAAAAGACTTCCGCACGGTGAGGGAATAGAGGCTCCCGGATACATGAGTCAGGGAGCCAGCGGTATGGATTTGCGCGCGGCCGTTAGTGAACCGGTTCTCCTGGAGCCGGGAAAAAGGAAGTTGATTCCCACCGGCGTTGCTGTGAGTATGCCGGCAGGATACGAGGCGCAAGTTAGGCCGAGAAGCGGTTTAGCAATTAAGCACGGGATCACTTGCTTGAACAGTCCCGGCACGATTGATTCAGATTACCGCGGCGAAATTAACATTATCCTGATTAATTTAGGTGAAGAGTCTTTTCTCATAGAACGGGGAATGCGCATTGCGCAGATCATATTCTCCGAAGTCACTCAAGCGCAGCTCGAATTTGAAGTCGAACTGGATGCAACCGTCCGCGGAAGCGGAGGATTCGGTCATACGGGGATATGAGATGAAAAAAGAACGCGCGAATGAGATTTTCGGGGTGATCCTTTTATTCATCGGCGCCTTTCTTCTCGCCAGCCTTCTTTTTCACCATCATGAAGACCATCCATTCTTCAGCTCGCATGCCGGAGAGCCCATCAAAAATCTCACCGGAATTGCGGGCGTCTACATCTCTCATTATCTAATTCTCACTCTCGGGTTTTCCTCCTACTTTGTTCCTACGGCTTTCTTTTTTTGGGCGGCCTGCCTGTTCATGCAGAGAATTCCCGACAGAAAATTCTTTAAATTCATCGGCTTGGGATTTTTAGTCATTTCCGCAACGGCGATTTTTACGCTGCTTACGCCTCAGGACCAGAAAATAAATACCGGAGGAATGGTCGGGTATCTAGTTTCCAACTTTCTACAGGCTTATTTTGGACAGTTGGGAGGTTTAATACTTTCCATTTCATGCCTTTTCCTTTCATTTTTGCTCGCTACGGAATTCCTGCTCTATCCGATCTTTAGAAATTTATGGGCGATGTTTTACGAAGGGGTTCAGCAGCGCCTGGAGGCAAGGCGCGAAGAGAGCAGAGAGAAAAAGACAGCTCAAACTGTAAAGAAGGCGGAGAAGAAACTGGAATTCAGTTTGAAGGGATTAAAAGAAAGGTCTCAGACTCTGAAAACCACTAAAGAAGTTGTGACCGCAAAAAACCAGCTAAAATCTGACGGGGCTAAAACGGAAGAGCGGCCGTTTGTGTTTAAAGATGTTCAGCTGAAGGTAAAAAAATATGATCCTCTTGCGGCGCTTGGCAAATCCGATTCGGAAGTTTCGAAAGAAGAGAAGATCCCGACCAAGAAACCTGCCGAAACAAAAGATGACAAAAAACTTGAGAAAAAAGCAGAAGCTCTTAAGGAACTCGAATCCAAAGAGCGTGAAAAGGAAAGCGCACAGTCGGGTGCTCCAGAGTCTCAGTCAAAGCCCAAAATGCCGGTATCCAAAGAAAAAACCGAAGAGCCTTTGCCGGTTGCACAATCGGATACAGTCGCGATCTCCGTTTCAAAGACGGATGTGGTTTCTACCTACAATTTCCCGAAGCTGGATTTTCTGAATAAACCCGAGCCCATTGTTAGCAAGCTTGACGAAGATTTCGCTGAAAATTCCAGAATTCTTGAGCAGACGCTTCGTGATTTTGATATTGACGTGAAGGTCGTTGAAGTGGAACAAGGCCCCGTGATTACGCGCTATGAAATTCTTCCCGCGCCCGGCGTGAAAGTGAGCAGTATTTTGAGTCTTGAGGATGACTTGGCGCTTGCATTAAAAGCTACGAGCGTCCGATTTATCGCACCGATTCCCGGAAAATCTGCAATCGGCATTGAAATTCCGAACTCTACTACGAACGTCGTATTTCTCAAGGAATTGCTCGAAACCAAGGAATTTGTGAACCGGAAAGCAAGATTGCCGCTTGTGCTTGGGAAAGATTCCAGTGGAAAGCCGCTGATAGCCGATTTGACTGAGATGCCGCATATTTTGATCGCGGGAACTACGGGTTCCGGAAAAACGGTTTGTGTGAACGCTATCATTATGGGGCTCTTATATTCATTGTCGCCTGAGGAGCTGAAAATGGTGATGGTGGATCCTAAAATGGTTGAGCTTGCCGTTTATAATAAGATTCCCCACATGATTTCTCCTGTTGTAACGGATGTCCGCAAAGCGGCGCAATGCCTCAATTGGGTGGTCGGTGAAATGGAATCACGGTACAAGCTGTTAGCCCGTGTGGGGGTAAGAAACATCCAGGCGTTTAACAATCGGTCTGAAGATGAGAGGGTGAAAGAGCCGGGCGATATTCCCTCTAAATTGCCTTATATCGTTGTGATTATTGATGAATTGGCGGATCTGATGATGGTGGCTCAGGACAAAGTAGAAGGCGCAATTACCCGTTTGGCCCAGCTTTCGCGCGCAGTCGGAATTCATATTATTCTTGCCACTCAGCGTCCTTCAGTTGATGTGATTACCGGTGTTATCAAAGCGAATTTTCCGGCCAGAATTTCATTCAAAGTTGCGTCGAAAGTTGATTCCCGAACCGTGCTTGATTCGAACGGAGCGGATACTTTGCTGGGAAAAGGGGATATGCTCTTCCTCGAACCGGGTCAGCCCAAACCGATACGCGGGCAGGCGGCTTTCATCAGAGATAATGAAATCAATAAAGTAGTAAAGCACGTTTCTTTGGAAAGACCGCCGCATTATCTCGAAAGTCTGGTTCATGCGGGTGAGCAAAAACAGGCGGGAATTCAGCATGAAAAAGACGAGTTATATGACGAGGCAGTCCGCATTGTCCTTCAGACAGGACAGGCTTCAGCGTCTATTCTTCAGCGGCGGCTTCGACTTGGATATTCCCGTGCCTCCCGGGTGATTGATATGATGGAACAGGAAGGAATTGTCGGGCCGTTTCAGGGCAGCAAGCCGCGTGAAATTCTGGTTCCGCGCGAAAATATGCCTCAAGGGACTTCGGAAGATACGGAAAACTCGGAAGTCACCGCTTCTTAACCTTTCTCATGAAAGTTCTTGTTATTCAGCACGTTTCATATGAAAGTTCAGGTATTTTGGCTCCGTATCTCGGGAAATCGGGGCATAAAGTGAGTCATTTGAGGTTATATCAACCGAACGCCCGCTTCTCAAAAGATCTGCTTAAGAATGATTTGTTTGTATTTATGGGCGGTCCGATGAGTGTCAATGAAGAAGAAAAGTTTCCGTTTCTCATTAATGAAAACAGGTTTATTCTGGATTTGCTTGATAAGAACAAAGCAATTTTAGGTGTTTGCCTCGGTTCCCAGCTCCTTGCAAAGGCTCTAGGTTCGAAGATTTATAAGGCCCGGGAAAAAGAAATTGGCTGGTACGATGTCGATTCGACAAAAGCCGGTTTACGGGATACCTGTTTTAAACGGCTCAGCCGGGATGTAAACGGGAACCTCCGGGTATTTCACTGGCACGGCGAAACATTTGATTTGCCCAAGAATGCCGTTCTCCTGGCCGGTTCGAAATCTTGTCCGAATCAGGCGTTCCGGTATGGGCGAAAAGCCTATGCGGTTCAGTTTCATTTGGAAATGAACCGCCCGTTAATTAACCGCTGGCTTAAGCATGGAAGAAAAGAAATTCTGGAAAACGGGTTCAAGCCGGATCAAATCGACAAAGAATCGGATAAGTTTTTGCCTGATTATCAAGCAAACGCAAAAGTTTTTTTCGATACATTAATAGAAAAGGCAGCGGATTAATCGCATGAAAATCAAAAAGGATCTAGAGCAATCAGAGCGTAAAAAAGTTTCCGTCGGAATGATGTCCCTCGGATGTCCGAAAACCCTTGTCGACAGCGAAGTCGCACTAGGTATCCTGCAGGAACGTGATTTCGCTATTGCCAATTCCGTAAGCGATTGCGACGTGGCCATCGTCAATACGTGCGCATTTATTCATGATGCCCGCCAGGAGTCGATAGAGAAAATTTTAGGACTAAGCATCCTCAAAGAGCAGGGAAAGATCAAAAAGCTTGTCGTGATGGGATGTCTGGCCCAAAAGTATCATCATGAACTCAAAGACCAGCTTCCTCTCGTTGATGCTTTTGTCGGAAGCGGAGATTATCCCAAAATTGCCGGGATTATCGATGAGGTTCGTAAGGGAAGGCGGGTGGTGGAAGTCGGAAAACCCCTGTATCTTTATGATTATGATGCTCCGCGTTTTTCATTGACCCCCTCTCATTACCGTTACGTAAAAATTTCAGAAGGCTGTAATCATAAATGTTCTTTCTGTATTATCCCTCAGCTTAAAGGCTTTCACCGTTCGCGGCCGATAGAGGATGTCATGAATGAGGTAAGGCGGCATGCTAACGAAGGGGTCAAGGAAATTATATTAACCGGCCAGGATACTACGTTTTACGGCCGGGACTTTGCCGGCGAGTTTATGCTGCCGGATCTTTTGAGGTCTTTAAATACAATTGACGGAATAAGCTGGATCCGGCTTTTGTATGCTTATCCGGCACATTTGTCCGACGCGATTCTCGACGCCATTCGTGAATCAGAAAAGATCGTCAAATATGTGGACGTTCCGCTGCAGCACGCCAGTGACGGTATGCTTAAAAGCATGAAACGCGGGGTGACGAAGGGGTCGCTGCGTGAGCTCATTAAACGCATTCGCGAACGGGTTCCCGGCGCCGCTATTCGGACTACGTTTATTGTGGGGTATCCCGGTGAAACCGAGAAAGATTTCCTGGAGCTTCTCGATTTTCTAAGTGAATCCAAATTCGACCGTTTGGGAGTGTTTCCCTATTCTTTCGAGCAGGATTCGCATTCAGGAACGTTGCCGGATCAGATATCCGAGAAAGTTAAGGAAGAGCGTTATCATAAGGCCATGGCACTGCAGCAGAAAATCTCCCGTCAGAATAATAAAAAAATGATTGGACGAGAGGTGCCGGTTTTGATCGAGGGACTCGCTGAAAAGAAAAAAATCGGTTATGTCGGCCGTTCTTACATGGATGCTCCGGATGTGGATGGCCTGGTTTATGTGAACGCTGCGTCGGGAACAAAATATGAGGCCGGCGATATTATAAATTGCCGGATTACCGAAGCATTTGACTATGATTTAGCTGGAGAACCCGTGCTCCGTGAAAATCACTCCTAATCAGCTTACTGTTGCCAGAATTGTTCTCGCATTTCTTACCTTTTATCTGATTTTAAATCCATCGATTTGGTTCAAAATTGCCGCATTTGTTGTATTCACGGCCGCGGCGCTTACGGACCTTTGGGACGGTAGGCTTGCCCGAAAGGGAGGAATGATCACAAATTTCGGCAAGATTCTTGATCCAATTGCCGATAAAATTCTTATCCTCGGAGCGTTCATTTGCTTGACTGTTTTGGGCGCATATCCGTTTTGGGTGTTGATACCGATTTTCATCCGCGAAATTGGTGTTACTGTTTTGCGGCTTTATTTTCTGAGAAAGAATGTGGTTGTGGCCGCGGAAAAAAGCGGGAAGATAAAAGTAGTGACGCAGATTGTTTCTCTTGGTATTACGTTTTTTTATATCGTGAACCGCGACTATACCGGTTCGATATCCGGTTGGCCCGATCAAACCGGAGTGTTTCTGTTTGCGTCCAGTTATTTTTGCCTTGCGCTTGCAACCTATTATTCTTTGATTTCAGGCTGGGATTTTTTGAAGAAAAACTGGAGACATATTTATGCATAAGAATATTATTAAATTCGTGCTTTCGGCATTTGGGATAGGATTCATACCTTTTGCTCCCGGAACCTGGGCAAGTTTAGCAGCGCTTTGCGCGGTGTGGGGCTTGTCTCTTTTTGATGCGCTTCCTGTAGCGGATTTAATCGTTTTTTTTGTTATTCTTTTAGTAACTGCAACGCTGATTTCATATTATCAAAAATTAGAGTATCAAGCAGAGCGGGATCCCTCATTCATTGTGATGGATGAAGTGCTGGGAATTTTTGTGACGTTCATGGCTCTGCCAATCACCTGGGTGACGGCCTTAATCGGATTCGTTGCTTTTCGGTTCTTCGACATTATTAAGCCGCTCGGCATTAAAAATGTTGAAAAAATGGAAGGGCCCTGGGGCATTATTCTGGATGACCTTCTCGCCGGACTTTTTGCGCATATTATTCTCGTTGCCTATATTTTCTTTGGAGGGCCGCTTGGATGAGATCGGTAAGACAGCGAAATGTCTTCCTGATCTCGATCGGGTCAGAGCTGCTAAAAGGCGAAACAATCAATTCCAATCTCGCTTTTCTGGGCCGGGTATTATTTGAGTACGGATATAAACTTGCGGGTGAAAGATCGGTGCCGGATAATCCGGAAGAGATCGGTGCAGCCTTAGATGAGGCATTGAGCGCCGCTGATTATGTAATTACCTGCGGCGGTTTGGGCCCCACATTTGACGATATTACACGTAAAGTCATAGCCGCATATTTCAACCGTCCCCTAAAATTTTCTGCTTCTCATTATAAAAATCTCATCATGCGTATTTCGAAAAAAAGAAAACTCTCCAGACAATCCAGAAACGGTTTCAGGCTCCAGTGCTATTTTCCGGAAAAATCTTCCGTAATTTCGAATGCCATCGGAAGCGCATGGGGATTTTCATTAAATTCCGGAAACAAAAAAGTGATATCCCTTCCGGGTGTTCCGCAGGAATTTGAGGGGATGTTATTGAATGAGGTTGTGCCGAAACATTTGCAGCGAGATAAGCAAAAATCAAACCCGGCTTGTTTAATCGCCAAAACGATCGGCCTTTCAGAAGTGGATTTCATGAAATATCTTGGCGCGCTTCCTCCTGAAGAAGAAATGCTTTGCGGTATTTATCCTGACGTGGGAGAGGTTCGATTTTCAGCCGTGGCAGCAGAAAACGGAAAGAAATCCGCCGGATTGATATCCAAATTAAAAAGCAGAATAGAGAAGAAACTGAAGAAGCACCTGTATTCCATGAATTCACGTATTTCGTTTGAGGAAGCAGTGGCAAATCTTTTATCAAAAAAACGTTTGACTGTCTCCTGTGCCGAGAGCTGCACCGGCGGGTATGCTTCGAAACTGCTCACTAATGTTCCGGGATCATCAAAATATTTTGTCGGGGGAGTGATTGCTTATTCAAATCGGGCTAAACAGGATGCGGCAGGAATTGACGGAGGATTAATAAAAAAGTATGGCGCGGTATCCGAGCAGATTGCCGGAAAGTTAGCCGAAAATATCAGAAAGATAATGAATACGTCATATGGAATCGGAATCACGGGAATTGCCGGCCCTGGCGGCGGATCCAGGCAAAAACCTGTCGGACTGGTTTATATTGGTTTAGCGGATTCGAAATATGTCAACGTGCAAGAATATATTTTTAGGGGGAACAGGGAAAGGATACGGCTTTTGGCAGCCAAACAGGCCCTGTATCTTTTATGGCGGAAGATAAAATTCGGCTCTTTTTAGCGATCTCTTTGGCTGAAACATACCAGCATGAAATACGAAAACTGATTAATGCGTTCGAATCCTATTCGAACCAAGTCAAATGGGTTGATGATTCGCATGTTCATTTAACAATTCATTTTTTCGGTTCGATTGAATCCGGCCGGCTAGAATCGATTAAAATTCTTTTTAGAAATCTTGCGCTGCGCTTTGGGCCATTCGATTTATATTTGAAAAATTTGGGAGCGTTCCCGAATCTGTCTCGTCCCAGGGTCATTTGGGTTGGTTTGGACGGTGATCTAAGGGAATTGCAGGATTTAAAGGAAGCATGTGATTTGGAGTTGGTACGCATCGGATATCCTATTGAGGAAAGGGAATTCAAGCCTCATCTTACGCTCGGCCGGATTCGGGAAGGCCAAAAGATTAATCTGAATATTCCCGGTCATTTACAAAATTATTTCTCCGAACAAAAACATCATGTCAAAGAAATCATACTTTTTAAAAGCGAACTCTCTCCGAAAGGGCCAGTTTATACCGCGCTCGAAAAATTCCCCCTTCAAGGATGAACGGCAGCTCTTTCATGGCATCTATGAAAATATGCTACGTCAAGAGGGTAATCAGCACTGGTGGCCCGGCAAAACCCCTTTTGAAGTTATAGTCGGAGCGATTCTTACTCAAAATACATCCTGGCTGAATGTCGAAAAGGCTATTAGCAACTTAAAAAAAGCAAATGTACTATCGCCGGAAAAATTATACCGGTCGAGTAGAAGAAAGTTAAAAGAATGGGTACGTCCAAGCGGGTTTTTTAACATAAAGGCCGAAAGGCTTAGAAATTTTCTCCGCTATTTTAAAAAACGATACAATTTTTCTATCGGGCGGATGAAAAAGAAAAATACGGAAGCACTTCGCAATGAATTGTTGTCTGTTAATGGGATTGGAAAAGAAACAGCCGATTCCATTCTTTTATACGCGCTTAAAAAAACCGTATTTGTTATTGATGCGTACACACGAAGAATTTTTTCGCGCCACGGCCTGATTAAACATGACATTCCGTATGATGATCTAAAAAAAATATTCGAAAATAATTTGAGTCCGTCTGAAAAGCTATTTAATGATTACCATGCCCAAATAGTCCGGGTTGGAAAGAATTATTGCCGGAAAAAGCCCGATTGCAACAAATGCCCTCTGCAATTTCTATTCGAAATTCCTGGTTTGCCTAGCAAAATCTACCCATAATTCTTATATAACTTTGTTCCAGCCCTTTAATTAGTTTTCTCCAATTTGCAACAATTCTAAAGGCCGGCTATACTTACAGAGGAAGCTAACTCTTTTATTATGAAGTGGATAGAAAAAGTGAAAAGGTTAAGTTGAGGAGGCGTGCCGTATTTATGGAGCCCCAATCTGAAAACCAGCGGATCGGAGAAATTCTAATCGAGCATGGTTTGATTAAAAGAGAAATTCTCAATAATGCTCTAGAACTTCAAAAAAAGCGAGGAGGATTGATCGGAACCATCCTGGTAAAAGGAGGCTTTGTTTCGGAAGAAGATTTGGCTTTTGCTTTGGCGAAGCAATTCAATTACCCCTACCTTTCACTCGAAAATGTAACGGTAAACAGGAATCTTTTCAAAGAATTTACAAAGGAATTTTTGATTGAAAATTGTTTCGTTCCTATCGAAAAAACGCGCGATGTGCTTACCATCGCAGTTGCGGATCCTTCCGATGAAGAGACGCTGAAGAAAATCCAGGAAAAAACAAAGTTAAGCATTCTGGCATTTGTGGCCGGCGTAAAACAGATTGAAGATATGATCATGAGAGTGATGGGCGCTGTAAAGGGCCCGGAATCGAAAGGGGACAAGCCGGAGTCGATTTTAAAAAAAGTAACCGAGGAAAAAATTAAGGATAAAAAAGTAAATTAAACAAAATTTTGAGCCGGAGGCTCTATGGGTAAAAGTCTCCTCAATGAAAAACTGATAAGAAAGATGGCTGAAAAGGGATTGATTAAGCCTGAAGACGCAGAAATGGTGATTGCGAGATCAGGCCGTTCGGAGGAAAAGCTTTTTAATAACCTCATTGAAAAAGACATTTTGAGCGAGGAAGAGATTTTTAATTTTTTGAAAGAAGAATTTGGATATCTGACTGTTGATCCTACTCATTTCACAATCACACCCGAAGTTTTAAAATTAATTCCTCAGGAAGTCGCTGTTGAGCATAAAGTTATTCCTCTATTTCTCATTGAAAATGTCCTTACGATTGCAACCTCTGATCCCACGTCAGTTATTGCCCTTGATGATTTGCGGGCAAAATTGAAGATTAAATTTGATGTAATGCTCAGCCTTCCGAGCCGTCTTAATGAAGCCATCGAAAAGAATTACACCCAGTTTTCCGTGGCGGACATTCCTCCGGGACAAATTGAAGAGTTGATTAATATCGTTCAAAAGGAGGATTCGCCCTTTGATGAGGAAGATGCAGCCATGCTAAGACAGCAGGCATCCGAAACGCCCGTAATCAAAGTTGCGAACTTGCTGATTGCCGAGGCGATACGCAAAAATGCTTCAGACCTGTTCATCGAACCCTGGGAAAGAAATCTTCGTATCCGCTGCCGCGTTGACGGAGTGCTCGAAGAACTGAAGGCTCCTCCCAGATCTATGGCGAATGCTTTGATATCACGTATTAAGGTCATGAGCCAGCTCAATATTGCCGAGCGGCGGATTCCTCAGGACGGCCGTTTTAAAGTTCAAATTCAAAACAGGGAAGTGGATGTGCGCGTTTCTGTCGTTCCTTCAAGTTTTGGAGAAAAGATTTGTCTTCGTATTTTGGATAAGAAATCGTCCGTGCTCCATCTGAATAAACTTGGTTTCCTGGAAGAGGAGCTTGAAAGAATCAAGCAATGTGCTGCAAAGCCTCACGGCATGATTCTCGTTACGGGGCCGACGGGCAGCGGCAAATCGACAACTCTTTACGCCATTTTAAATATGCTTCACAGTCCCGAAAAAAATATTACGACTGTTGAAGATCCTGTGGAATATCAAGTGCCGGGCGTTAATCAGGTTAACGTTCGTGAAGCAATCGGGATGACATTTGCGGCTTCCCTAAGATCTATTTTACGCCAGGATCCGGACATTATTATGATCGGTGAAATCCGTGATTTTGATACTCTGGATATTGCCATCAAAGCCGCTTTGACAGGGCATCTTGTCTTAAGCACGCTTCACACAAATGATGCCATCAGTTCACTGATCCGCGTGAGAAATATGGGATTGGAACCTTTTTTAATTTCGTCCTCGATCTTGATGATTTCCGCGCAAAGACTTGCCCGGAAATTATGCTCCCAATGCAGGGAGCCCTATACGCCAAATGATGAAATTATCAAAAAATACCGTTTGGCGGAAAAAGTTCCGGGCGGGGGCGCTCCGGTGCTTTATCGTCCAGTGGGCTGCCAGCATTGCGCGAGAAAAGGTTATTTGGGCAGAACGCTGCTGACCGAAGTTTTTGTTTTGACCCCCGCAATCCGTTCTTTAATCATGAGCAGCATGTCCCAGGATGAAATTAAGCATAAAGCACGCGAAGAGGGAATGCGTACATTACGTGATACCGGAATCATTAAAGCGCTTCAGGGGGAAACGTCTCTCGAAGAAATGATTCGGCTTACGGCGGGTGAGCAGGAAATCGATGATGTGGCAGCTTAACCGGGTGATTCAAAATGAATGAACAGGAAATTAAAATATTGCTGGTGGATGAAGGATTCGTGAGCCAGGAGGTTATGGACAGGGCCTGCCTATTGGTTCAGGAAAAAGGCGGGGATCTTATTCAAGCGCTTGTCAATGAAGGGGCCATCAAGGAAAAGGATTTCACGAGCTTCATGTCGCGTCATCTCGGAATTCCGTTTATTACTCTGGCAACGATACATTTGGTGCCGGAGTGGGTTCATCTGATTCCTCAAAAATTGGCCTATCGATATGACGCAATTGTGGTGAGCAAAATTGCCAATATTTTAACCGTTGCTATGGCGGATCCTATGAATCTTCTAGATGTGGACGATCTCAAGCATGCTTCCGGTATGCAGATTATTCCCATTCTTGCGCCTGTTTCAGAAATTAGAAATGCGCTGGACGACATATTCCAGACTTCGGAGCATTTGAGTCAGGTGCTTGAATCGGTTGAAGACGCCGACATTAAAGTAATTGAAGAGTCATCGGAGATCGAAGCTCTTGAGGTAAAAGAAACCGATGTTCTTTTAATCAAAATGGTAAACCTCGTGCTGCAAGACGCCATCAAGCAGCGTGCCTCAGACATACATTTCGAAAGGTATGAAGACAAATTCCGCATCCGCTACCGAATTGATGGGGTGCTCAAAGAAGCTGTGATGCCGCCCGTGAAAATGCATCCTACCGTGGTTGCGCGGTTAAAAATTCTTGCCACACTTGATATTACGGAAAAAAGATTGCCTCAGGACGGACGTTTTAAAATCAAACTCGGACCCAAAGAAATTAATTTCCGCGTTTCGATACTGCCGACTTATTTCGGTGAGAAGGTCGTGCTTAGAATTCTTGATACTTCGTCGCTTTCTTATGGTTTGGAAAAACTCGGTTTTAGCGCCAATGATTTAAACAGAATTAGAGATTCGATCGAAAAGCCTTATGGAATGATCTTGATAACGGGACCTACGGGAAGCGGGAAATCAACGACCCTGTATTCCATTCTAAGTAAAATGAATACCTCAGACCGCAATATTATGACCATTGAGGATCCCGTGGAATATCAGCTAGAAGGCATTACGCAAACTCAAGTTCATCCTGAAATCGGTCTTACGTTTGCAAGCGGTTTGAGGTCTCTGCTCAGACAGAACCCCGACATAATTCTTGTGGGAGAAATTCGTGATACTGAAACGGCGGATATCGCTGTCAAGGCGGCCCTCACCGGACATTTATTATTCAGCACGCTGCACACTAACAGCGCCTCGGGCGCGATTACCCGTCTTGTAGACATGAATGTAGAACCGTTTTTAATTGGAGCCTCACTGCTTGTTTCCGTTGCCCAGCGCCTTTGCCGGAAAATCTGCGAGAATTGCCGGGAAACGGTGGATATTCCTAAAGACGTGCTTTTGCGGCTTAATATCAAAGAGGGCCTGCTCGACAAAGGAAAAGCTTTTCAGGGAAAAGGATGCAATATCTGTCATGGAACGGGGTATCATGGACGAATGGCAGTCAGTGAAGTGCTGGTTGTGGACGATGATATTAGGGAAATGATCCTTGCAAGAAAATCGAGCTTTGACATTCAAAGCAGAGCGATTGAGAAAGGAATGAGAACACTGTATACCGATGCGGTAGAGAAATTTGCCAAAGGTCAAACCACTCTTCAGGAGATATTGAGGATTACTGCCGAGGAAAACTTCTAGGTGATATATGCCAAAGTTTGAATATCTGGTAAAAGACACATTCGGACGGGATGTCAAAGGCATTCAAGAAGCTCAGGATGCGGTGTCTTTGATCGCCGATTTTCATAAAAAAGGGTTTGTCATCGTCCAAATCAGCCAGATGAAGGAAACTCCCGGGATATTTTCCATTAAAAAGGAAGGCGGAACGGTTCGGAGGGGGAAAAAAATAAAGCTGGAAGAAATGGTCATTTTTTCCCGTCAGCTGGCCACGATGATTAACGCGGGTGTGCCGCTCGTGCAATCTCTTGATATCCTGTCTCAGCAAATGGAAAACCCCACTTTTCAGGATGTTGCGCGGAAACTCAAAGCCGCCGTAGAGGGAGGCAAAAGTTTTTCCGAAAGCCTTGAAGAGCAGAAAAAATATTTTTCGACTCTTTTCATCAACATGGTGCGTGCGGGTGAATCTAGCGGTAAGCTGGATGAGATTCTTGACCGTCTTTCCTCTTATATGGAGAAAACAAGCGCATTAATTAAAAAAGTGAAAGCGGCGCTGATTTATCCGGCTGTAGTCACATCCGTAGCTCTGATTATCACCTATGCCATGTTTACCTTTGTCATTCCAAAATTTGCAGAAATATTTTCATCTCTAGAAGCAAAATTACCGTACCCGACCCAACTCGCGATCAGCGTAAGTTATTTTGTGCGTAAAAATTCGATATTCCTCATCGGAGCAATATTCGTTGTCGCCACATTAGTAAGGATGTTTATTAGAACTCCGGTGGGGAAGCTATGGTTTGACCGAGCCCTGCTTTCGCTGCCGGTTGTGGGTCCGCTTTTTCTAAAAGTTGCCGTAAGTAAATTTAGCCGCACCCTGGCAACCCTGGTTAAAAGCGGAGTGCCTATTCTGACGGCTTTGGAAATTGTTTCAAAAACAGCTGGCAACCGTCAGATTGAAATTATTATTGATCAGGTACGGGCATCGATTAAAGAAGGAGGAGGAATTGCGGGACCACTTTCCAGAAGTAAATATTTTCCTCCAATGGTTACGCGGATGATTGCGGTGGGTGAGGAAACCGGTGAAATGGAGCAAATGCTCGCAAAAATCGCTGATTTTTACGACACCCAGGTGGACGTTGCGGTATCGGGGATTACTTCGTTAATAGAACCGTTGATTATTGTTTTTTTGGGCGTTGTTATCGGAGGAATTGTTATCGCCATGTTCCTTCCGATTCTGACTTTAACTCAGGCGATTAAATGATGAGGTAATGAAGATGATCACGGATGTGCTGGTCATTAATGTAAGAACGTTTATTGTGGCACGGTTGCTTGTCGCGACGATACTGCTTTGCCTCGGGTTTTGGTCTTTTCCTGAAATGAGAGGATTATTCTCTCTTCTTGTTATTTTTCTGTGCCTTCTCAGCGTCATCTATATTCTTTGGTTTCTTTCAGGAAAAAGATTGCGCGGATTGGCCTATACGCAGGCACTTGTCGATCTTGTCTGGGAGACAGTTCTTGTTCATTTCACCGGCGGAGTTGATAGCGTATTCGTCGTTTTTTATGTGATTACAATTCTGGGGTCTTCGTTTGTGCTTCCTACAAAAGAAAGCATTTGGATAACGATCATTACCTGCATCGTTTTCGCATCGCTGATTTTATTTGAGTTTTTACGTCTTGAGATTCCCGGACTACATTTTGTTATCAAACCTTATTATACGCTCGATGACTGGTTTTCAATTTTTTATCTGGCGCTTGTCCGCATGACGATTTTTGCAATCGTCGGATACTTGGGATCCTACTTTTCAGCCCGAATATATAAACTTGAGAAAATCCTTAAAAATCAAGAGCAGTTAACGAATCTGGGAGAATTAACTGCGAAAATCGCGCACGAGATAAAAAATCCGCTGACTGCGATTAGCGGAACTGTGGAAGTTTTGCACAGAGATCTAGATCCGATGCTCACTGAAGAAAATAAGAAAATGATGTTGAGCGTGGTAAAAGAAACAAGACGTTTGAAAAATATCCTCACCTCGATTCTGGATTATTCAAGAGTGAATACGCTTCAAAGGGAGAATTTTGATTTAACGCAGGCAATCGATGAGGTGCTCCTGGTTACCGATAATTCTCCTCAAAAGAGCAGTAAAATACGCGTGATAAAGACTTTTGAAAAAAGGCCGTTACGGTTTTATGGTGATTCAAATCGTATCAAACAAATGCTGTTTAATCTTATTTTGAATGCCTATGAAGCTATGCCTGAGGAAGGAGATTTGGTTCTGCATGTGAAAAATGAGGGAGAGGAGCAAGTCGTTATTTCCATTATGGATACCGGCAAGGGCATATCTAAGGAAATCCAAAAAGTGCTGTTCCAGCCGTTTCAATCGACGAAAAAAGGCGGTACCGGTCTGGGGCTTGCCATTGTGCAGAAAATAGTGGAAAACCATGGGGGAAAAATTGCATTGAGAACGCAAGCTAATTTGGGGACAGAATTCATTATTCAACTGCCGCTACTGGCTAAGTGAGCTTATGGAAAAAAAACAGATTCCGGTACTACTGATCGACGATGAGGAAAACATCCTGAATTTTATGAGCAAAGCCCTTAAAAAGGAAGGGTATGAGCCCCATGCTTATACGGATCCGCGCCTGGCTGTGGCTAAACTTTCATCTATTAATCCTCAAGTCGTAGTTTCAGACATTGTCATGCCTAATATGAACGGATTGGAAGTTCTGGAGGCAATTAAAAGGTTTAATTTGGAAACAAACGTCATTTTAATTACGGCACACGCATCAATAGAATCAGCGATTTCTGCCGTGCGCGGAGGCGCTTTTGATTATTTGACAAAACCTTTTGAACTTGATGAGCTTTCTCTGGTGGTTCAGCGGGCGTTAAGTGAGAAACGCCTTTCTACAGCCTTTCCTTCCGTGGAGAGAAAGACCCAGTCCATGTATCACGTAAGTAATCTCATCGGCGCAAGCCCGAAAATGCAGGAAATTTACCGGCTTCTTGAAAAAGTTGCTAAATCGGAAAGCACGGTGCTGGTTGTTGGAGAGAGCGGAACTGGAAAAGAGATGGTGGCACGCGCAGTTCACTACAATTCTCCGAGAAGAATTAATTCTTTCGTTAGCGTTAATTGCGCTTCATTGCCTGATCAGCTGCTAGAAAGTGAGCTATTTGGCCATGAGAAAGGTTCATTTACAGGAGCCTTTGCGACAAAGCCCGGCCTTTTGGAATTGGCTAAGGGAGGGACATTTCTTTTGGATGAAGTCGGGGATATGTCTCTAAATGTCCAAGCAAAACTCCTTCGCGCATTGCAGGAACGCGAGATTAAGCGGGTCGGCGGTCTTGAAAATATTCCAGTCGACGTACGAATTATCGCGGCGACAAGCAAAGATTTGCGGGAAGAAATCGAAAAGAAAAGTTTTCGAGAGGATCTTTTTTACCGGATAAACGTTATCCCTATATTTCTTCCTCCTCTAAGAGAACGCAGGGAGGACATTCCGGTTCTGATCGATCACTTCATCAAATTTCTGAAAAACAAATACCATATGGATAAAGAGCTGGAATTTCTACCGGATGCTAAGGAATATCTTGTGGCTTATCACTGGCCGGGCAATATCCGTGAGCTCGAAAATATTGTCGAGAGGCTGTATATGCTTGCAGAAAAAAAGAGTCTTGGAAAGACCGATATTATCAAAATTCTCGACACGGAATTACGGTCGGAAAAGGACATGACGCGCGGGGGAACGATGTTAATTGAGCTAAAAAACGAAACAGAACGGTTTGAGAGAAAAATGATTGAGCAGGCGCTGCAGGATGCGGGAGGCAATAAACTCCAGGCAGCGAAGAAGCTTCACTGCAGCCGGCAGACGCTGCAGTATAAGATCAAAAAGTACAATTTAGAATAAGGGAGATATGTAAAGAAAACGGTTTAAAAAGCAAAATTTTTTTACATATTTAATGATGAAATGACTTTTTTTAATGACAATAAAAAGCTTCAGCATATAGGAAAAACACCCGAAAATTAGTAACACGTATTGGCATTGTCTTTGTACCTTAATCCGTTCGTACTGATTCCTTAAAGGAGGTAATCATAAAATGTTAACAAAAATAAATTCCAAAAAAGGATTTACACTCGTAGAAATCATGATCGTGGTCGCCATTATCGGTCTTTTGGCAGCCATCGCGATTCCGAACTTGCTTCGCGCAAGGTTGAACGCGAATGAATCTGCGGCAAAGTCATCACTCAGAACAATCAGCACGGCTTGTGAAAGCTTCCGTGCGGCACAAAATCCGCCGACATATCCGGCAAACTTAGCTGCTTTAGCTGCGGCTAACCCGCCATATATTGACGCGACACTTGCCGGCGGTACCAAGCAGGGCTATACGTTCACATACACGCTTGTTAACGCCAACCAGTACACGGTGACGGCGGCGCCGACGACGGCGAACATTACGGGTGTGAATACGTTCTTTGTTGATGAAACGGGAGTAATCCGTTTCACTAACGCTGCGGGTAACCCGATTGAGGGTTAACGGTATAAGTTAACAGGTAGTCTCTCTCGACTCAACAGCATAAGGGCACAAGGATTCAGTGCCCTTATGCTGCGTTTTATTATAAATCAATGTGAGGGGTTAAAATGCCTAGCGCATTAACCAGTGCATCAATTGCCAAGGCCGGCAACATCATCCTTAAGAGGGTGAATGAATTGGTGCGCCCGGAAATTTCGCAATACACCACGGGACTTCATATCGGCCGCCAAAATATAATACTTTCCGAATTCGAAATCAAAAAAGACGGATTTATATTAACAAATTTGATCCACGAAAAGGCCAGCAGCTCTATCGAACAAAATTCTGAAATCCTTACCCGGATGTTTTCTCACCCGGATTTTCTATTTAAAAAAGTGGCTGTTTCTGTGCCAAGAGATTCGGCGGTGGTCCGAATAATTACTTTTCCATTGATGGATGATAAACAGTTAAAAGCCTCGCTTGAGTTTGAGGCGGAAAAGTATGTTCCGTATAACCTTTCAGAAATTTATTTTGATTGCCAATCGCTGATTGATAAGGAGCAGAGGTCTCAGGTAAGGCAGATGAAAGTGCTGCTGTCTGCTTGTAAAAGGGATGTGATTATGAATTTGATTCATGTCATACAGAAGGCAAGGGGGCAAGTCGATGTTATTAATTTGGATTCTTTAGCCGCGTTGAACGCTTTTTTATACGCGCGTTCGAAAGAATCTCAGGGACCGGCGGCATTGCTTGATATTGGAACCAATGTTTCGAATCTTAGTTTGATCGAGGGGAACAAGATCGTTTTTTTGAGAGATATTTCTTTCGGCGGCGCTGATCTGACACAGGCTCTGGTTAAAAATTTACAAATGAACACAGAAGAAGCCGAAAAAATAAAGGTGAGCGTTGAAGCACAAACAGCTCCCTATGAGCCTGTTTTGCGCGCTGTAATCGAAAAAATAGTTCATGAAGTAAAAATAACAATTCATTACGTGGAAGGACAGCTTGGCAAGCCGATGAATCTAAAAGATCTCTATTTGGCGGGCGGAATGGCTCGGAATCCTCTTCTTCAGGAGTCGATAAGAAATTTTCTAAAGCTTGAGCCGGTTATATGGGATCCTTTAAAAGGCATCAAAGTCGGAAATAAGGTTAATACGGAATTGGTGAAAAGTTTGGAGACAGTTCTGCCCGTGAGTGTGGGGCTGGCCATTGCATAACGGAATTCAGCTATGATCACAATTAATTTGCTTCCGGTGGAATTCAGGCGAAAGATTGAGCAGCAGCATGTTGTGTCCATGAGATTCAGCATGATGCTCGCCTGTCTCGTTACGGTTATTATCTGGCTTGGTTTGTCTTTTATGCTCGGAACGGCTAAGAGGGAAATGGATAATCTTTCATCAGACTGGAGCCGCCTTGAAGCGGGATCCAAGGAAGCCGACAAAATCATGCTCGATATCAACCAGAATTTCCTTGACCGGAAAAAAATGGTGGATTCCATTTCTATGTCCGATATGTCATGGTCATATGTTCTGAATCAAATCAGCGATTTGCTACCGGACACTTCGTGGCTGAAAAAATTAAAGCTTTCCGCCGGAGGCATGGAAGAATGGGAATTCTGGATTAAAGGAATTATTAAGCCCTCAGACCAGGAGCCGCCTATCAAAATCGTAGGCAAATATATTGGCGCACTTAAGCCGTCGCTGGAGCAACCCATAAAAACAGCCCATGCGATTCAAACATTGCCCGGAGCGAATCCCGTTATGCCGGGACAGACAGCACCGTCTGTCGATTTGGGCAAAATTTTAAATGTGCAGACTTCAATCGATCAGGAAATTGTCAATAATGCGATGTTGATTTCATTTGAAGGAACGTTTCTGTTAAAGGCGAAAAAAGATGAAAGTATTCGGAATAGACCTAAAACTGCCTGATATCAAATTCGTCGATCCTAAAGAGGCGAAATTTGTGATGATCACGAGCGTTATCGTTTTGATCGCTTTCCTTTTCGGGGTCGTCCCAAATACCTTTCAGTTGTTCCAGATTTCCTCAAAAATGTCCCAAATGAAAGCAAAGTCCAGAACTGCTGAGGAAAAGATCAAAAATCTGCCGAGACTTAGAACCCACCGTAAAAATTATGTGGAACAGATTTCCAATCTCGAGAAACAATTTTTTGACGAAAATCAGGTTTCTGAACTAATCAGCATCGTTTCCGAGATCGCGAAAGAGACCGGTATCAGGATTCTTTCTTCTAAGCAATACGATTTTAAAGGGGAAGATTTAGTGTCCAAAAATCCATATTACAAACCGGTGCTTTTCCGCCTTGAATTAGAGGGCAAGTATCATAATTTTGGCAAATTTGTGAACTCGCTTGAAAACAGCAAGAAACTTATTCGTGTTTCGGACATGACTATGGAAAAGGATGAGGAAAAAAAAGACAAGTTGAAAATCGAATTGAGTATTTTGGTATTTCAAAAAGTAGGACAGGGGGTAGCCTAAATGAATATTAAAAATTTAATAGTTCCCCTTGCGGTATGGGTTATTTTTGCCGCCGGAAATGTTGTAACTTGTGAATTTTCAGTAGCTTCAGAAAGTGAATTTATGTATGATAGCCACAACCGTCGAGACCCCTTTATTCCACTCATTGGACCGGGCTCCCTGGCTTCCCCCGATCAGCCGGCACTGCAGCTTGAAAGTATCAAGCTGGAGGGAATCGTGGTCGATCCTAAAGGGGGATCTTTTATCATGGTTGACGGCGAAGTTTATGACGAGGGCCATATGCTGGGCCCGTATTTGGTCGAAAAAGTTGAAGAAAAAAAGGTTGTTCTGAAGTACAATAAAGAACATTATGAACTGATGATGCCCGAAGAGTAAAGTGTTTGTAAGTTTCTGGATTTAAATCAGTTAAGGAATTCATGAAAAAAATTATTGTTTGGCTGTTATTGCTCGCCATGAATTCGTCTGCATACGCGCAGACCAGTGAACCCCAAACGGAAGAAGTGCCTTCACAGCAGCAGCCGGCTCCAGCTCCGCAACCGCCGCCGCAGGAAAGTTTACCTCCGGGGCATGTCAATCTTGATTTTAAAGACGCGGATATACGGAATGTGCTCCGTGTGATCGCGCTTAAGGGCGGAGTCAATATCGTAGCGGGTCCCGAGGTGACCGGAACCGTTACGGTTCGTCTCCAGAATGTTCCCTGGGAAAAAGCGCTGGAAGTGGTGCTGAAAACCTACGGTTATGTGTTTGAACGGGATGGCAACGTAGTCCGGGTGACGACAAAAGACCGGGTAGACCAGGAGCAGCTGGAGTCGCGCACTTTTTTTCTGAATTACTCGACATCGACTGAAGTGGCGGACGCGATATCCGAGCTCTTAACTGACCGCGGAAAAGTCAAAGCGGTAGTTAGAACCAATACAATTATTGTTACGGATATCGCCGCAAATCTTTACAAGATTTCTCAGGTAATCGCAAATCTTGACAGAAGAACACCGCAGGCTTACATCGATTCAAAAATTGTAGCGACGCAGTTGGGTAAATCGGAAGATTTGGGAATCGATTGGAATGCAGTTGGAGCGCTAACAGGGGCTTCCATCCCTACAACATTTCCTTTCGAACAGGCAGGTAAATTTAGTCCTGCATCCTATCCTCCTTTAGGATCGTTTTTTCCGATTCAGCAAAATGCGGCAGTCTCTATTGCTAATGCGTTCAATCAGAGAGATATTCCGTTTCCTTCTGCGGCTGGAGCGGTCGTTAATAACGTGTTTACTTTGGGCGCATTAAATTTTGCGCAGTTTAACGCAGTATTGGCATTTTTGCGGACAAGAGTTAATACCAAAATTGTTTCCAATCCGCGAATAGTGGTTTTAAACAATCAAACAGCGAAGGTGCAGGTAGGGCAGCAGATTTATATTCCCAATTTTGAATTGAATGAACAGACAGGTGCTTATGTAGTGAATGATTTTGAAAAAAGAGACGTGGGGGTGGTCATGAATGTGACTCCCCATATTAATACAACACAGGAGATTCTGGTTGAAGTTAAACCGGAAGTGAGTAATTTGATCGCGTTTGTGCCGGTTGCTCCGGGTTTGAGCGCTCCGCAGTTCAACATTACCGAAGCCTCAACGCAGGTTTTGATCAAAGACGGCGAAACAATCGCGATAGGCGGCTTGATGACGGATAATCGTACGACGACTTACCGGCGTGTTCCTTTTTTGGGGGATATCCCATGGATTGGGAATGTGTTCAGGTCTAAGCGAGAAGCCATTGTTCCGGGGGTAGCGCCTCCGGGACCTGTTGCTGCCGGCGCTCTTCCCGTAAAAGTGGAAACATTGTTCTTCATTACGGTCGGAATCATTGATACCGAAGGACAGCCGGTGCGTGAAACCATACAGCCTCATTTGAGCACGCTGCCGGCCACAGCCGAGGGCAAGCTGGTTCCGTAATTCACTTCTGTTTTGCTTCAGCCGATGGAAAAATCCATGGCTGAAAGATCATATTCACATCGAATAATTCATCAACAATCTGATGCGCAATCAATCTGTTTGTTCTCAGGCAGAACAAGCCGGGACAATTGTGTGTTTAATTATAATTTAAAAGGTAAAAACTAAAATGAAACGTGACATCTTAATCAGTCTGGAGGCTAATGAAAAGCGGGTCGCCATTCTGGAAAACGGCGTGCTGGAAGAATTTTTCATCGAGCGCGCGGATCAGAAGTACATGCTGGGGAATATTTATAAGGGCAACGTGCGCACTATTATTCCGGGTATTGAAGCGGCGTTCATTAATATCGGCTCCGAAAAGGATGGATTTCTTTACGTGACCGATGCGGTGAGAAATCCGCTGGACGCGGAAGAAGAGCCGGGCGAGGTGGAGGATGAGGAAGAAGAGGAAAGGCGGCCGAAGCGGCGCCATCATCATGCGCGCGTAAAAATCAATGAGCTTTTGAAGGAAGGCCAGGAAGTTATTGTTCAGGTTGTGAAAGAGCCGATTCGTACCAAAGGGCCGAGGCTGACCACATTCTTTTCCTTTCCGGCGCGTTATCTGGTAATGATGCCGGGTGAAAAGCGTCTCGGTTTAAGCCGCAGGATTGATAATCCCAAAGAACGCGAACGAATCCGCGCTATTTTTTCCAGGATGGATATTCCCGATGATGTCGGTTTTATCGTGCGTACCGCTGCGGAAGGAAAATCCGACAAAGAGTTCGAGCGCGATATCCGCTATCTTCTCGGAATCTGGAATCAGCTGAAAAAAGACATCAACACCAAGCCGGCGCCGTCTTTGATCCACGAAGAGCTGGATTTGGTCGAGCGCATCGTCCGTGATTTTTATACGGAAGAAACCGACACGATTATCGTGGACGACAAGAGCGTTCACGGGAAGCTCATGAATTTCATCAAAATATACATGCAGGAAGAAAATGTGAATGTGCAGATGTACCATGACCGTGTGCCGCTGTTCGAGAAATACAACATCGAGAAAGAAATCGAAAAGACATTCCAGAAAACCGTTTATTTAAAATCAGGCGGGCATCTGGTGATTGAACAAACGGAAAGTTTGGTGGCCATTGACGTCAATACCGGCAAATTTACCGGCCGTCATAATCTCGAAGAAACCGTATACCGGACAAACTGTGAAGCTGCCCGCGAAATTGCGCGTCAGCTACGCCTGCGTGATATCGGGGGCATTATCATTGCCGACTTCATCGATATGGAAGAAGAAGAGCACCGTAGGAGCGTCTTGAGAATTTTTAAGGAGGCGATGAGACGTGACCGCGCTAAGACGAACATCCTTAAAATTTCCGAGCTCGGACTTGTGGAAATGACGCGTCAACGGGTACGGCCGTCGCATGAAAGCGCCCTTTATCAACCTTGCATCTATTGCGGTGGAAAAGGTACGGTCAAATCAGTAACGACAATGCTGATACAGGCTGTGAAGCAGATCAAAAAGGCTTTTGCAGACTCAAAAAGAAAAACGCTTGAGGTATCGATGAATCCGGGAGTGGCGGAGAGACTCGTGGTTCAGGAAAAGCGCCTTCTCAAAAGCTTGGAACATCAATATAAGAGCCGTATCGTGATTCTCGCCAACCCTTCGCTCCACGTGGAAGAAATCCGGATGAATATCGCCAAAGCGCCGGACCGGTTCGGCTTGTTTAATGTGATGGGTGGAGGAAAGAAAAAGTAGGATCAGGCTTTTTGTTCAACGAGTTTTTTGATAAGGGGACCAAAACGTTTACTTTTCCTCAAAGGCTCCAGGTCTGAATCATGATTCAAATGTTCGGTGTCATCATAGCCGAGTTCAACGGATTTTTTAAGCGCATCATAGGCCTTTTTAAGCCGGCCGGTAAGGCTGTAACTGCAGGCAAGATTGTAGAAAACGGTGTCATCTCCGGGGCAGAGTTGAGACAGGCGTTCGTCGAGTATCAGCCCCTTCTTAATTTCTCCGACTTTCGTGTAAATATCGGCAAGGGCCACTAATGCTTCAATATAATGGGGTTTTTGCCGGAGCAGCGCTTCAAAGAAATGGATTTCGTATTTGAGTTGATCACTTGTTTTCATTTCTTTGATATAATATCACTTTAAATCGCAGGAAGAAAGGAAACCGCCTTGGAATTTCTTCTATTTATTGTTCTGTTTGTCCTCGGAATTTATATGTTCTTTATGATGAACCGCGAGTTCCGTAAAGACATGAAAGAATTAAGTTCCCGTATGGAAACTTACGTGACCGGGAATACGCAGAGTCTTCAAACGGACGTCAAAGCGCTTACTCAGGAACTTTCTGCCCGCATGAAGGATCAGAATCAGCTGCTCAACGAAACACAGCGGCATCTGGGCGACCGCCTCGACGGCGCGAGCCGGGTCGTCGGCGAAGTTCAAAATCGCCTTGGGCGACTTGAAACGGCAAGCCAGCAGATATTCGATTTAGGCAAGGAGATCCGCCAGCTCGAGAGTATTTTGAAAGCGCCGAAGTTAAGAGGTGTCTGGAGCGAATTTTATCTGGAAGAGCTGATCAGCCAGGTGGTTCCCAAAGAAAATTATGTGCTTCAATATTCGTTCCGTAACGGTAATACGGTGGATGCAGTGATTGTTCTTACCGAAGGGCTGGTTCCGATTGATGCGAAGTTCCCGCTGGAGAATTTTAAGCGCGTCCTGGAGACTGAAGACGAGGAGGAGCGCCGGCAGCTTAAAGCTGCTTTCTCGCTCAATGTCAAAAAGCATATTGATGATATCAGCAATAAATATATTCTTCCGAACGAGCGCACATTTGACTTCGCATTGATGTACATCCCAGCGGAGAACGTGTATTACGAAATTCTTTCCGGCCGCGACGAAGCGATCGGCGCAAAAGGCTTAGCCGAGTATGCGCGGGCCAAGAAGGTGATTCCGGTCTCGCCGAGCACTTTTTTCTCATATCTCCAAACGATTCTGCTCGGGCTGAAAGGAATGAGAATTGAGCAGAGCGCCCGGGAAGTTTTGGAAAATCTTTCCCGATTGAGGAATGATTTTTCAAGATTCACGGACGATTTCAGAGTGCTGGGAAACCACTTAAGAAATGTGCAGACCAAGTTTCAGGAATGCGAAAAGTCCGCGGGACGTTTCGGCGAGAAGCTGGCACTGACGGATCAAATCAGCCAGAACCTTCGGCTGGAAGAGCCGGTTCTCGATAAAACACGAAGAAAGGAACCCGATGAAGAACTGGTTTAAGATTCAGGCATTGTTTCTGGTTGCTGTTTTAACTGTAGCTCATTCGGCTTTTGCACAAACCGGTCCTCCGCCGATACAGTGGCAAGACCAGGACGACGAACAGCAGCAAGCAGCTCAAGCACCCGCGAAACCGCCTAAAGACACCAAAAACACGATGACTGTTTTGACTCAGGAAACAAAGGAAGTCAAAGTTAAGGAAGATCAGGATTTTCTTACGATCATGTTCACTCCGGTCGGCGATGTTACGTGGGGGATCGTAAAAACTTCCTCCGATATTTTAGGCGGCGGTCTTCAAACCTGCGTTGATTGTGTCGACGGGGTTTTCAGAGGAATGCTTTCTCCGTTTGGTTTTAAGGAAAAACAAAGAACAAACCGTCCTTATGATGAGGAAATCGACGAGATTCAAGAGTCATGAAATGCTGCACGGAATATCTCTGGTTTAATACGGAAAAGCCCCGCGACTACATCAATATCACTCCCCAGGTTGAAGACATAATACGCAAAAGCAAAGTGCAGGAAGGAATGGTTCTGGTTTCGGCCATGCACATTACAGCAGGCGTATACGTGAACGACGCAGAGGACGGCCTGATCCAGGACATAGACTCCTGGCTGGAAAAGCTTGCGCCTTTCCGTAAAGATTACCGCCATCATCAGACCGGCGAAACAAACGGCGATGCCCATCTCAAAAGCATGCTCGTCCACCATGAAATCATCGCTCCGATTACGAAAGGAAAGCTGGATTTCGGCACCTGGCAGCAAATTTATTATGCCGAGTTTGATGGTCAGCGCAAAAAACGTGTTATCGTTAAAGTAATGGGCGAATAATTTTTGTATGGGGTGATATACCCGTGAACCGACGAATGCTGCTTATTTTTCCTCCCTTAATACTGTCACTGACAGTTTGTTTCTCCTCCCTTTTTGCGCAAGAAACTGACGGTTATTGGAAGGCGCGCCAGGAAATGGTGCGCGATCAGATCGAATCCCGCGGTGTTTCGGATCCCCGCGTTCTGGACGCCATGAGAAAAGTGCCCCGCCATGAATTTGTTCCGATGGGATTACGGTTTCTCGCTTACTATGACGGACCGCTCGAAATCGGGGAAGACCAGACTATTTCTCAGCCTTATATTGTGGCATATATGACTGAGTTATTAGAGCTAAAGCCCGGGGAAAAAGTGCTGGAGATCGGCACAGGTTCCGGATATCAGGCGGCAGTTTTAGCGGAAATTACCGATCAAGTTTATACTATTGAGATTTTAAAACCGCTTTATGAAACGTCCCTAAAAAAACTTAGAGAACTTGGGTACCAGAAGATACAGACGAAACTAGGCGACGGTTCCCTGGGATGGCCGGAACATGCCCCTTTTGACAAAATAATCGTAACGGCAGCGGCACTTAAAGGAATACCCCAGCCGCTGATTGATCAGCTCAGGGAAGGGGGAGTCATCGTGATTCCGGTAGGTGAGTGGTACCAGGAATTAATTGTCGGAATCAAAAAGAACGGCAAGCTGGAAAAATCCACTAAAATTCCCGTCCGGTTCGTGCCGTTATTAGAGGGGAATAGCGCCAAAAAGGCAACGGATTCCCACACATGACCCAATTTGAGCTGTTTGACGATACTTTCGACGCGATTCTTTCTGAAAAATCCTACGATCAATTCAAGAAACTGCTTCAGAATTCAAATTGCCGGCGCTGTGCGCTTTCAAAATCAAGGACACATATTGTGGTTGATCGCGGCAATCCGTCTGCAAAGATAGTTTTTATCGGGGAGGCCCCGGGTGAGAATGAAGATTTGCAGGGCAAAGCTTTTGTCGGCCGCGCCGGAAAAATTCTGGATGAGATGATGAAAGAGATCGGTCTGGACACGAATCATGACGCGCTCATCATCAATGTGGTGAAATGCCGTCCGCCTGAGAACAGGGCCCCCCTGGTTGAGGAAGCCAAAGCTTGCAATCCGTTTTTGGTCCGGCAGCTGGCACTTGTGCATCCGCATATCATTATTCTTCTCGGGGCAACCGCGCTGAAATATCTGGCCAAAGACAAAAAAGAATTTGAAATGCACAGGGAGGTTGGAAAGTTTTTCTCAATGCCCGAATTTCCGGACATCGATTTTTTCGTCGTTTATCATCCGGCTTATCTTTTATATGATCCGCGCAAGAAAGACGTGTTCCGCGCACATCTTAAAGAATTGAGGCAATATTTAATTGAGAAGAAACTATTTCCGGCAGGGACGGGGAAATGACGACGAATCTGACGATCGCCAATATTTTCAATGAGATTGCCGAGCTTCTTGAATTGAAAGATGAGAATCCGTTCAAAATCAGGGCGTACCGGAATGCGGCCCAGACTCTGGAAAATTTGACCGAGGATGTTTCCGAGATATCGCGTCGCGGAGAACTTACCGAGCTTCCCGGAATCGGCAAGGATTTGTCGGAGCGCATCAATGAGTTTCTTACCAGCCACAAAATTTCCTTGTATGAAGAGCTGAAAAAGAAAACACCGCGCGTGCTTTTGGACATGAAAAACATTCCGGGAATCGGAGCGAAGAAAGCGCTGCTGCTCCATAAAAAGCTTAAATTAAAAAGTCTCTCTGATTTGGAGGCGAAAGCCAGGGCTCATAAACTTCAGGGACTACCCGGAATGGGCGAAAAAACCGAGGAAAATATTCTCAAAGGTCTCGAATTCCTGAAAAAATCTTCCGGACGTTTTTCGCTTGAAAACGGGGTGCCGCTCGCGGAAGAAATTATCGGCGAACTCAAGAAATTGAAGGAAACGAAACAAGTGTCCGTAGCCGGCAGCGTCCGGCGGGGCAAGGAGACGATTCACGACGTGGACATTCTTGCTACGGCGACGAACAGCGCGAGAGTGATGGATAAATTTGTTTCTTTGCCGGTGGCAAGCGACATTATCGCAAAGGGCGATACTAAGTCCAGCATCCGGACGATTAACGGGCTGCAGGCAGATTTGCGCGTGGTGGATCCGAAATCTTTCGGCGCGTGCCTCCTTTATTTTACGGGATCAAAAGAGCACAATATCCGGCTTCGCGACATTGCCAAGCGGAAGGGATACAAGCTGAACGAATACGGGCTTTTCAGCGAGAAAACGGATCGCCTTGTTTCCAGCGGATCAGAAGAAGAACTATACAAAATTCTGGGTTTGGAGTATATCCCGCCGGAACTCCGTGAAGACCACGGCGAAATTGAAGCGGCCATGAAACATCAATTGCCGCATTTAGTGACGGAAAAGGAAATCCGCGGGGATTTTCATTCACACACGAATGAGACGGACGGTGAAAATACGCTGGGTGAAATGGCCGAAGCCGCCCGGAAATTCGGATTGGAGTATCTCGCGGTCACCGATCATTCCAAATCGCTGACGGTTGCGAACGGAATGACGGACAAGCGGCTTTTTGCCCGGATTGATGAAGTAAGAAAGCTGAATAAAAAGCTGAAAGGCTTTACGCTTCTCGTCGGTTCGGAAGTCGACATTCTTGCGGACGGTTCGCTGGATTATAGCGATGACGTGCTCAAAGAGCTTGATTTCGTGGTGGCTTCGGTTCACAGCATGTTCAAACAGCCGAAGGAAAAAATGACTGCGAGAATCATGAAAGCGATGGACAATAAATATGTGAATTTGATCGGTCATCCGACGGGACGCTTGATCGGTATTCGCGAAGGTTACGACGTTGATATGGATAAAATTATCAAGCATGCCAAATCGACAAATACGGCGCTTGAAATTAACGCGCATCCCAAGCGGCTGGATTTAAACGATGTGCATATTCATCAGGCGGTTGAGACAGGTGTGATGCTGGCCGTATCTACCGATTCGCACGCCGTCGGACAGTTTGAGAATATGTCTTACGGAGTGAGCGAAGCCCGCCGGGGCTGGTGTGAGGCAAAAAATCTTCTTAATTCACTGACTCTTTCCGAGCTGAAAAAGAAAATTAAAAAATAGTCATGGCCACTGAACGTTTGCACGTTATCGTTAAAGGGTATGTGCAGGGGGTATTTTTCAGGGCTCATGCTCAGGCGGAAGCGCGAAAGCATAATCTGTCCGGATGGGTCAGAAATCGCGGCGATGGCTCCGTTGAAATTGTGGCGGAAGGGGAGAAAAAAGATCTCGACCGGTTTAAGGAATGGGCGCGGCAGGGGCCTTCATCGGCCCGGGTGACGGCTGTTAAAGTTAGTTATGAGCCGCCGACCGGTGAATTTACGGGATTCTCAATAAGGTATTAACGGATGAAAAATTCAAAAACAACGGCCCTTAAAATTGTAAAGGCACTTAAAAAGAAAGGGCATGAAGCGCTTTGGGCGGGAGGGTGTGTCCGCGACCTGGTTATGCGTAAGAAGCCTAACGACATTGACATTGCCACATCAGCCCGGCCGGATGAAGTGGAGAAACTATTCAAAAAGACCATCCCGGTCGGAAAACAATTCGGCGTGATCCTTGTCCAGGAAGACGGCCATGTTTTTGAGGTGGCTACGTTCAGATCGGAAGGAAAATATCTGGACGGACGCCATCCGGAAAACGTGCGTTTCACGAATGCGAAAGAAGACGCGCTCCGGCGTGATTTTACGGTGAACGCGCTTTTTTATGATCCGGTGAAGAAAAAAATAATCGACTATGTCGGAGGGAAAAAAGACATACGCGCAAAAGTTATCCGAACTGTCGGAAATCCCGGAGACCGGTTTGACGAGGACAAGCTCAGAATACTTCGCGCCGTGAGATTCGCCGCCAATCTGGGATTCAAAATCGAACCGGAAACTTGGAAGGCGGTCCGTGAATTTGCGCCTAAAATTCACAAGGTCAGCCGGGAGAGAATTCGCGAGGAGCTCGTTAAGATTTTTACGCGTCCGAACGCGGGCAAAGGCCTTATGCTTTTGAATGAGTCCGGACTTCTGAAAGAAGTTCTGCCTGAAATTGACGCGATGAAAGGGGTGGAACAATCGCCGGAATATCATCCTGAGGGGGACGTATTTATTCACACCAAACTTTTGCTGGATAAACTAAAAGAGCCGGATGCCGTACTTGCATTTTCCGCATTGCTGCATGATGTGGGAAAACCCCGCGCTTTTACTCGGGACGGCGATAAAATCCATTTTTACGAACATGAAAAAATCGGGGCGGATATGGCAAAGGAAATCCTCAAGCGCCTGCGTTTTTCCAGCAAGGATATTGACGATGTTTCGCTGTGTGTCGCTAATCATATGAAATTCGCGCATGTGAAACAAATGCGAGAAGGAAAACTAAAGAGATTTATGGCGCAGGATACGTTTCAAACCGAGCTGGAGCTTCACCGGATTGATTGCCTGTCCAGCCATGGCAAGCTGGATAATTACTATTTTCTGAAAAAAAAGCTGAAGGAGACCAAGAAGGCGGATCTGAAGCCCAAACCGCTTTTAAACGGCAATGATTTGATTCAATCGGGATATAAGCCCGGACCTGCAATGGGGCTTATTTTGCATGATTTATACGATGCCCAGCTGGAAGGGGCTATAAAGACCCGCCAGGAGGCTTTAAATTGGGTTTTAAAGCACTTTCCGGCCTCTTCCTAAGTCCGTCCAACCAAAGCCGTTATAACGTAATTTCCACTGCTCAAACGGCTGTTTTAATGTTAAACTTCTTATAGAAAAGGCCTGATTATGAGAAAATGGGCTTTTATGTAGGGGAAAGGGGGACTTTACGGATGAGCGTCTCCAAGAAATTAAAAGAATTGCTTGATAAGAATCACGCACATTACAAGATGATGGCCCATCAGCGGGTGATGACGGCGCAGGAAGTTGCCCAGGCCGAACATATTCCGGGCCGGGAATTGGCAAAGACGGTGGTTGTGAAAAAGGGACATGAGTATTATCTTTTCGTTCTTCCCGCTCCGAAGCAGGTGGATTTTTCCCAGCTGAGAAAGTTATTCGGTTCGCATGATCTTTCTCTGGCGTCGGAAGCGGAATTTAAGGGATTATTTCCCGACAGTGAATTGGGGGCCATGCCGCCGTTCGGGAATCTCTACAATATCAAAACTTATGTGGATGAATCCCTGAAGAAGGAAAAGGAAATTGCTTTTAACGCCGGCACCCATACGGACACCATCTTGATGGACCGCGCTGACTATGAAAAAATAGTGCATCCGGAATATGCACGTTTTGCAGCCTGACCGGCAGAGGGTTCATGGATAATCCTGAGCTTCAGTTTACCGTAATTTGCGATGACATACGCCGTGAAGATAACGGCAAATTGATTCTGCTGGGATTGTTTGAAGTAATCGCCTGCAGACAATTTCCCGCCATCCATCCCCGCATTTTTATCACCAACCGCTGGTGCAAATGGGACGGAAAATTCCGCGAAAAAACGCGCATTGTTTATTCCGAAACCAAGGAAGTGATTGTAGAAAGTCCCGAGGTTGAAGTGGAGCTGGCAGACTTTTCGAATCATCATACGGTTTTATCGCGTTTCGACAATGTGAAGTTTCCGGGGCCCGGCAAATATTTTGTGGAAGTGCTTTTGAACGGTGAATTATTCCGGTATTTTCCCATCAATCTGCTCACGATGGAAGAAGCCCAGGCCCGATGAGAAAATCAAAAATCATAATCATTCTATTTTTCTTCATTTTCCTGTTCGTAGCGCAAAATTTATGGGCGGGAGTGTATTTTGAGTCGGAAATGCGTAACAGCATGGATTCCGAAGTTCAGAAAACCCGGACTTTTATTTCCGGCACAAAGATCAAAATTTTGATCGATGAAGCATACGGATGGATCATTGACCTGAAAACCTCGAAATTAATCGATTTTGATTTACAGAATAAAACTTTCCACGAAACTTCCATTGCGGATATGTCCGATGAATTAGATGTGATCGGGGCAAAGATGAAGATTTTTACCGAAATGAGGCAGCCGACCGATGCGGACAAGAGGCTCGCTGACGAGCTGGAGGATACTCCCAATGAACTGACACAGTTCGGGAATTCCGAGCCGCCTCTTGGAAAGGAACAGGAACAGCCGTTTCAGCCGATTCTTAAGAAAGTGAAAAAGAAGAATATATTACTGGGGTATAAATGTTATTTGGTTCAAATAGATTTGAGTCCCACGGAACGTCAGCAGCTCTGGGTTTCCGATCAAATTCCTTTTGCGGAGGAGGCGCTTAATTTTTGGAAAGCGTTTTATCGGAATTCTTCCTTTTCTTTAAAAAATTTTCTGCCCCTCAAATCTCATTTTGAAATTATGTCCCGGCTCGAAGGTTTTCCCCTTTCCCGGAAAGCAGAGATTAAAGCCGGCGGAGATCCTTATGTGGAAGAGGAAACCGTTACTTTAATCGAGGACCGGAATATAGCGGATGATATTTTCTCCCTGCCTCCGGATGTTCAGAAAACGGAGCCAGTCATTTGGAAACAGGGGTTTGACAAAAATCTGCTCGATCGGCTGGAAAATCATAAATATAATTCCCGGGGCGGAGGAGAGGAAAAAATATGAAAAAGGTGATATTGACTGTTTTAGGCCAGGACAGGCCCGGTATCGTGGCGGATGTTACCGGCGTACTGTTGAAGTCAGGATGTAATATCGAAGATTCAAGCATGACTATTTTGGAAGGAGAATTTGCGATGCTTTTGGTGGTATCACTCCCGCCCAAGTTATCCGGCGCCGGACTAAAAACAAAATTTTTGCCTCTATGCAAAAAATCAAAATTGAGCGTTAATATCAAACCTTTTGAGGAACAGACCGAGAAACATGTGGTTCCCGAACCTAAAAATTATGTTATTTCCGTGATCGGTGCCGACAAGCCCGGAATTGTGCATCATGTGGCGAAGCTTTTGGCCTCTCATGAAGCCAACATTACCGATGTGGAAACGAAGTGTATCGGCAAGGGAGATCGAATCGTCTACGCCATGATTCTGGAAGCGAATATTCCGGTCAATGTCAATATCGGCAAGCTGGAAGGAGAATTCGGCGATTTGGCAAAAAAATTGTCGGTTGAAATCAATTTGAAACCGATTGAATCTTTGACATTTTAATCCGTTTATGGCCATTCGCCGTGTCATCGAATATCCCAATCCGGTTTTAAGAGTAAAAGCTGAAACGGTAATAAAAATTACCCATAAAATACATGATTTGGTAAGAGATTTGCTTGATACGATGTATTCTTTTCCGGGGTGTGTGGGGCTGGCAGCTAACCAAATCGGGGCACCGGAAAAGATCGCGGTTATTGATGTCACGCAAAAGCAGCCTGGCGGCCGGAAGCTCGTAATGATCAATCCGGAAGTTCTTGAATATACGGGCGAAAAATTTCTGCGCGAAGGATGTTTGAGCGTGCAGAATTTGACGGCCAACGTGAAACGTGCGGAACAAATCGTGGTTCAATGGACGGATATCAACGGCGGTGTCCAGGTGCACAAAGCCTCGGGAATTGAAGCGATTTGCATACAGCACGAAATGGACCATTTGAACGGATTGCTTTTTATTGACCGGGTTGTAAACGCCCAGACGGACATTTTTAGAAGAAAAAAATACCTGCATTGAAAGGAAAAAATATTGTCATGATAGAAACTCAGGAAAAACAAGGATCGTCGCTGACCCGGGGGGAAATTAGGTTCACGCTGAATAAAATCGAAGCGGACAAGAATTCCAGGATTGTCCTGGCTGTTATTGCTTTGATGGTACTCATTCAAGGAGCTCTTTTTCTATGGACCTTTGACATGATGCGGGAAGCGAAGCTTGCGGTGAAAAAAGCCGATGCGCTGATCCCTTCTTTGCAAAAATATACTGAACAAATTAATCAAATGAAACAGGGTAAGAACGCAGCGCCTGCAAAACCTGTTGAGAGCGCGAGCAAAAGCATTCCGGGGCAGCCCGCGAATTCACCGGTTTCATATTCTCTGAGTTTTGATGAAATATCAAAGCAGCCTCAACCCGGGAAAAATCTTTTTATCAGAAAGAAAAATCCGGATGCCGCGCTAGACAAGGCATTTGCCGTTTTTCAGGCGGAGGACCGGCTTGGGACCAAGGGAAAGGGAATGCGGGTCGATTACCAATTCAGAGATAAAAATCAGCAGGCGAACTGGATCGGTATTGAATTTTCAATGCCTGTTCTAAAGTTGAATCCGGAATCCGAGCTGACTTTCTGGATCAAGGGAAATTCGAAAGCGGGGTACAATCCTAATGTGAAAGTTGTATTCACTGACGGGCAAAAAGCTTATTCGCATCAAATCACCAATGTCGGGCCTTTTTGGAAAAGAATGGATATTCCGCTTTCCCGAATTCAGCCGGTTAATTATCAGAACCTGAAGGCAGTCAGCCTCATTATAGAAAATGAGAGCGCCGGCGAAAGAAACGGCGCCTATCATCTGGATCAATTTGAAATTAAATAAACCAGCTATAGCCTGCGGATGATCACCACGCTAACTGTTAATCCTGCTATCGATTTGACGCTGGAAATAGACGGTCTTATCGTCGAAGATGTTAACCGGGTTAAAAATCATTATGAAGATGCCGGAGGCAAGGGAATTAATGTCTCAAAGGTGCTGCATGAACTTGGCGAAAAAACGGTTAAGACACTTGCCGTTTTAGGCGGCCGCGACGCGGGCCGGTTCAACGGGCTTCTCAGGAAAAAAGCCGTAAAAATTACTCCCATTGATATCAGAAATGAAACGCGGATCAACGTTACGCTTTTTGATCTTGTTAGCCGCGAAACAACGAAACTCAATCAGCCGGGACCCGGGATGAATCCTTCAGAATTGCGGCATTTAAATCGAGTCTGTCTTTATGCGTCGAGAACAAGCAGATTTTTTGTTGCTGCCGGTTCACTTTTGCCTAATTTGAGTCCGGGATGGTACGGCCAAATAATCAAAAAAATGTCCCGCAGAGGGCTTTTAACGGTTTTAGACGCTGACGGAGAGTCGCTCAAAAAGGCCCTTTTTTCCGGGCCCTGGCTGATTAAACCCAACCGTTATGAAGCAGAGCGGGTTTTAGGCAAACGCCTTTCTTCGGAAAAGTCCCTCAGAGAAGGTGCAAAGCGTCTCCGGGGTTTGGGGGCCCAAAACGTAATCATTTCCTTGGGCGGGGAGGGGGTTTTGTACAGCGGGGAAGCGGGCGAATGGCGGGGATATTCCATTCCGATTCGCCCTAATTCCACCGTAGGGGCAGGGGATTCGTTTTTAGCCGGATTTATTTTCAGTTATGCGCGGCACCGGAATATTCCAGAAGCGCTGAAGCTGGGGTTGGCCAGCGGAACTCATACGGCGATGACGGGCATCAATGAATTGTGCCGCAAAAGCGGGATTTTGAAATTGATTCCAAAAATGAAAGTAAAGCAAATATCATGAGTCAAGGAGACGGAAAAGAATGAGCGAAATTTTAAAAAAGATTGGAAAATTAATTGACGCCGGCGATCAGGAACTTGCTTCAGCGGGTTTGAAAGTTGCCGGGGCGCTAAAACTGAAGAATACGCAGATTATCAATGGCATCAAAAAACATATTGAAAATGAAAATCCCAGATTGAAGCAGATTGCGATTGAAACTCTCGGAAAAATAGGATCCCGTGAATCTGTGGCCTATCTTTTCCCGATTTACAAAAATGATCCGAACATGAGGCCTCAGGTGGCGCACGCGCTCGCTCAAATCGGGGATCCGGTGATTCCCGCGCTCGAAAAAGAGTATGATAAGGCCGCGAGCCAGCGGGAATACAGAAAGTCGATTATAACGGTAATTGCCCAGGTGCGGACAAAGGCATCGGTGAGATTTCTTGTTTCGGCGCTCATCGACTCGGATTTGGAAATCCTCAAGCATGTTTGCTATGAAATCCGTGCGTGCATCGAAAAAATGGATCTGAAAGAGAAATCCAATCTCGAGAAATTGATCCTTCTCAAATTGACGCCGGCGAAATCCAAAAAGCTGAATAACAGCCTCGTTTCTTTGGTGATCGTACTGGGCTATCTGGCCGATAAAAAATCCAAAAAAGTGCTGCTCAATTTTCTGGATAAGAAATATCCGTTTGTGCTGAGGCGCAATGCTTTGATCTCGCTCGGCAGGCTCCCGATCGCAGGAAAGGGGAATGAGGATGTGGTCGAAGAACTGATGGGTCTGATTGAGGACCATGAATTTGCAGGATTCCATAAAAACATCATCGAAATTCTCGAAAAAATGCAATTTCCGAAGCCGATACTGAAGCAGATAATCAAACATGCCGAAAGCAAGTCTCCGGAACTGAGGCGTTTCGCGCTCTCAAAAATGAGCCACCTGGACTCAAAGGAGAATGTCCAGTTTCTCGTGAACAATCTTTTCCATCAGGATTATCAAATCAGGCAGTCTGCCGAGGAGTCTTTGAAGAAAATGCCGTCGGCGGTGCCGGTGCTTTTAAAAATTCTGACGAAAGAGGAGTCTCCGGAACGTTTGAGCCGTGTCGGTGCCATACTGTCGGCGCAGCGGGAACAGGTTCCGCAGACGAAGCTGGCGGAAATTTTTGAGCTGCTGACGGACGCTTTGGAGGACCGCCAGGATGTTAAAGCGCAGGCCTTTTTCAATCTGATCAAACAGTTAAGCCCGGATTACACTCATAAGGCCGTCATGAAAGAAGTTCAGCGGCTTAAGAAGAAGAAAAAATACGGGGAAGAGGTGAAGCTGCTGGATCTACTGTCCTCCAGCGTGGTGTTTACCAAGGATGCCAAATGGGAGCTTATGATCGCTAATTTAAAGCTTTCTGCGAAGGAATTGTCATCCGTGGCTAGAAATAATGACCGGGCGTTGGCGCTGGTACTCGGGCTTATTAAGGCTCAGGACAAAGATTTGGTCAAAAAGCTGTTTAAGGAGAAAGCGTTAACTCCTCAGGAGATTTATTACGTGGGGTTTCACTTTTCCGAGAAGCTGTTTGAGCAGAAACAATTCGGCGTGGATGTGCTAAAAAAGATGATCAAAAAATCGCCGCGAAATCAATTCAGCATTCAGGCCAAAAAGCGGCTTCAGGTTGTGGGAACGGCATCCGGCACGATGCAAATGCAGTAAGTCAATACTGGCTTGGGGGAAATCCATGGTTGAGGCGACATCGGTTAAGGAAGGCATGGTTCTCAAAATTGACAGCCAGCCCATGAAAATTCTTTCTTATGAGGTCTCAGGAACCGGAAAATTCGGCAGAACGGTACATCTGAGACTGAAGAACCTTCAAAACGGGCATTTAATCGAGAAAAGGTTCCGGGCCGAGGAAAGGCTTGAGGATATAGACACGCAGACTTTAAATATGGAGTACCTGTATCCCGACGGAGAAAGCCTGATATTCATGAATCCGATCAGCTTTGATCAAATATCCATCCCTAAAACGGCCATAGGCAATGCCGTGCATTACATCAAGGAAAACATGCAGGTTCAGGTGCTGCTGGTTGAAGGAAAGCCGATGAACGTCGACTTTCCCAAAATAGCAGAGATCCGTGTGGCCAATACGCCTTCCGGATCCTCTGAAACAGAATCAACATTCAAAGAAGCAGTGCTTGAGAACGGTATTGAAACTAGGGTTCCGCAGTTTATCAAATCAGGCGATATCATCCGCATTGAGGTCGAAACGAATAAGTACGTCGACCGCGTAAAAGAAAAAAAGCCCGAGAAATAATCTGTTCTTGTCCTTATGAGCGCGTATGGGCTATAAGGGATAACGTCCTATAATGTATCAAGTGTTAAATATGTTAATAATGTAACATAGTTAACAACCAAAACCCCGCTTTTAGTTCAATAAAAGCGGGGTTTTTGTGTTTCATACGGCAACAAAAATCTTATTTTTTTCAGCGGTGATATTAATTTCCACAAGCACCGCGTCTGCAAATCAGCCAATCTACGGCACATCATCCTTCTATACAGTCGAATCCTGCAAAAGGGAAGGTACGTCCGGCGTTTTCACCGCGAGCGGAGAACGCTTCGACGAGAATGCATTAACCTGCGCCATTGGTTCCTACAAATTTGGAAAAAAATTTCGCGTTACAAATCTTGAAAACGGAAAAAGTGTAATCGTTCGGCACAATGATTTCGGCCCGAATAAGAAACTACGCCGGAAGGGGAGAATCATCGACCTTTCAAAAGGCGCGTTCCGCCGAATTGCTGATCTCAAACACGGTTTAATTAAGGTCAAGGTAGAGGTTGTGAAATGATACTTCAAATATTCCCTGCGAAAAATCCTCACGACTCCGGGCTAGGGAGGGAGTCCACGAGAGTAGCCGCACCCGGGCTTGAGCCGCCGTACTCAAAGGCTACGCAGGGTTCTTCTAAACAGGAGGGGAATTGATGGCGCGAGGACGGATTATCGACAAGGCTTTATTCTCAAATTATCAGGTAAAGCGGCTGAGTTTGCCCGCAAAATTTCTTTACATCGGGACTATTGTTTTCGCAGATGATGAAGGGAGATTTCGGGCAGAACCCCGTCTATTGTCATCTCTATGTCATCCCTACGGTAGTTCCAAGGGAGGTCTAACGGTATCAGATCAGCTAAGTGAGATAGTTAAAAGTAAGCTGATAGTCATTTATAAGGTAGATGGACAGCAATACGGCTACCATCCTAACTGGTTGAAATGGCAACCACTTAGGAAAGATCGTATCAAGGCTTCTGACTGCCCGCCGCCGCCAAATTGGCAACCAAATGACAACCAAGCGTCAACCAACTGTCCGCAAATAGGCAGTATAACCGGAACCGGAACCGGAACCATAACCGGAAGGAAGGATAATAATATATATATACCGCCTTCCACCTCCGATTTTTCAAATCAAAAACCACCTCTTAAGGACTTGTTTTTTCACAAAATTTTTTCAGCGATCACCACAGCACAAAAAGCGAAGTATCTGGAGCGATACCCGGAGGAATTTTTATACGACACGCTGACGCGCTACATCGACACCGCGAAAGATAAAAAAATTTCTGCGATGAAGGCAAGCACGGTGCGCGAATTTTTGGAGAAAGATTTCCGGGAATACCAGAAGGCGAACGGAGAGCCAGAGCGTAAGCGGCGGGAGAGGGAACAGGCTGAGCGTGAAAAGGCAGAGCGCGAGCGAATTGAAAAAGAATCACGTCCGGGAAAGTCTTTAAAGCAGATGTTTGATGAAACCATGGAGTCAAAAAAAGGGAAGTCAAAAAAATGAAGTGGAAAAAATTCAAATTTGAGAAGCGTAGAACAAAAACTAATTTAACACGCGGTGCGTTTGGTCGGAGTAAATATCTCCGGGGAAAGAGAACGGGGCAAAATGAAAAATAGCGGGGAATTGAACTACGAAAGCACAGAGCCTTTTTACATCGTTCACGTGAACATGATGACCGTAAACCCGGAGCATTTAGTCAACGGGATGACGGCAGGCGGCTCAATGGTGTTGAAGATGTACCACAAAGACTTTAAAAAATTTGTCTCGGATTCGCTCAAATTTAGGTACGAAGAAAATGTCCCGCTTTGAGGATTTTTTAAAAACCCGCGACGCAGAAGATCGCAATGTGATCGACGCGCTTTATGATCGCGTCGACCGCTTGAGTGATGAACAGCTTGCGGAACTTCTCAGGTATGGATTCAAAATTTTCGGTGATGTGGCGTTCGGCATGACGCTCGTTCGGCGGCTAATCGAGAAAATTAACAAGCAGATCGGTTGCGATTTTCAGGTGAAGGAAAAATCCGATTTTGAAAAGTGGCTCACAGAATTTTTTGAAAAAACGGATTTGGAAAAACAGCGCGCGGTTTTTGTGACAATGGTTTTCGACGTTTACAAAACGAATGTCATTTCATCGAGTAACCTGATTCACAAAATCGACGAGGCTTTGAGTCAATTAAATCAAACTCCCGAATTTAAAAATACCGGGAAGAAGGGGGCTAAAAATGCCAAAGGCGCATGAAATAACGAACGAGGGGAGACTTGAAGCCGTGTCGCATAAATTCCACACGGTAAATGCTTGTTTGAATATCATCGTCGACGAGCTGACGCAGATCGAAGACACAATCCGCGAAATGCGCGAGGCTGTTGCAAAACACGATAAAAAATTTGGGAGGGCTTGAGTATGGAAAATATAATTTGTGCGATGTGCGGGTGCGAGCAGACAAAGGACGGAAAAATTTTGAAGGACGGGAAGCCGCTTCCGGATAAAACGGCGCAGGGTGAGATCAATGAGCTCAAAGCGCAGGTGAAAGAATTGACGGACAAACTGCTTGCGGCAGAGAAGGCAGTTGAGTTCCTGAACCTCACGACGAAGCAAGAGGCATTATTCGAGGGTATTTTTGATTTTTAAAAATGGGAATTTTACAAAAATGAAAAATCCGGTTTTTGTGGTGCGATTCGGAACTTATACGGACATCGAACGGTTTGAGTTTACCGACCCGGAGGAGGCCGTAGCCTGTTTTGAGTCGCTTTGCGAAAACCTCATGGACAAAAACATCAAAATCAGTCTGGAAAGGGTAGGGGAAAATGTCGGGGAAAAAAGGCCGTAGCGGTCGAAAAAAGAAAAATGCAGGTATCACGGGGCAAAATCAGCAAATAATTAAATCCCCGGCTCCGGTTAAGACCGAGCCGAGCTTAGGGGCGGCAGGTGTCGCAGACGCATTTTCAAAAATCGAGAACAAAATCAGGGAAATAAAGCCGCAAAGTACGCCGCAAGCGGCAGGGGAGCCGGGCGCGGTATCAGCCATGCCGCCGGAAGTGCGGCGCAGAGCACCGGAGAATATTATCCGGCTCGCATGGTCGAAATTTTATGATTTTGAGGACTGGTGGGCGCGGAAGAAATTAAATATGCCAGAAAAATACCGGGGCTTTTTCGTCGACAAGGCTTTGATCGAGGCGCACGTTGCGCCGACTGTTCAGGTAGTGGAAAAATACGTTCCCGATCATGTGCTGACACAGCTTGACGAAAAAGCTCCGCTTATCGCGCTGGTCGCCGCATTCGCCGAAGGGCAGATGGCATTTTTCTCAAAACTAAAAATAGCGCAGGAGGAAATCGGACAAATTACACGCGAAAATAAAAGCACATCACAGCCGCAGGATACCGGGTATCCGAAAAAAGGGGAAGTCTGATGGCTTACGAAAAATCCATTTTGACCGGCGAAGGGCTTTACGGGTTAATCACGAATCCTCGATTCAGGGCGCAGAAGGAATTTGTCGAGCGGTCGCGTTGTGTTTTTCATCACGGTAATTTAGTCGGGCATATTTACACGCCAGAACAATTTAAAAAATTTGTCGAGCTCCCGTTCATCCGAAACAAAGCGGTGGTGTTACGGATTTTTGAAAAACATTCCCGTGACTTGGGTGTGGGCGAGAAAGTTTTCCCGATCGAATTAGTCGATCAACTGCTTGATTTGTGCGCGGGGGTTGAAATTGAAAAGAAAAAATGAAATCCGGGTGATTCTCGGAAAAAAAGGATTCGGCAAAACGTCATACGTGATTGCGGAAACAGACGAACTCAAACGGCTCGTGATTTTTGACTATAATCGTGAGTACACGAAGGGCAAAATTATTTCTACGCCGTTCGAACTCATTCAGCAGTTACGTTTAAACCAAGACGGATTTTTCCGACTCATCTATCGACCGAGCGATGAATTTTCAATTCAGCAGCATTTCGAATTTTTCTCAGAAATCGTTTACGAAATTCCAAACTCTTACGTTGTGATGGAGGAAATTGATCTCGTTTCTACCGCCGGATTTATGCCGGAAGGACTTCAAAAAATTATCAACTACGGACGACACAAGGCGATTAATCTTTTTGCGATTTCGCGCCGGGCACACAAAGTGCCGCGCGATTTGACCGCAAACGCGGACGTAATCGTTACGTTCAATCAGCAGGAGCCGCGGGACATCAAGTATCTTTGCGACTACATGGGCGAAGTCGGTGAGAAGGTGCGCGAGCTCAAGAAGGGTGAGACAGAGAGCGAGTTTCTTGAGTTTTCAATAGAGGGTTTTCAGGTGAGAAAAATAAACTTCTTGACAAAAAAAATCTCCTGAGTATGATTCAACCGATCAGTAAAAATTTTCGTTTCAAAACAATTTGACGGCGACGTTTCAGAAATGAGACACGTCGTCTTTTTTTTTGAAATCTCGCCGTCTCCTAAACCAAAATAGGGGACGCAATCATGCCTAAATCAATTCAGGGTTGGTTAATCTTCGGTGCTTCTGTTCTCGCGGTGTTGTGGGTTGTGAACAACGTCGCATTTCTCTCTAACCTCGTCGCTCGCAAGTAATCTAACCGCCAAAGGAGGGCGTAAGCCATGAAGCCACTTAAAAGGCGTGTTGGAAGCGTAACGTATTCAGCTTCGGGAAGTGTTTCCTCGATTGATCTTCCGAGAAATTATAACTACCGAAAACTCATGTGCCGTTTGTCTGGCTCCGTGATTGTATCCGGCGGTTCCGGTGCGGGTGGTGTTCATACTTACGCCGCTTTTCGCGCAATTTCCCGCGTCGAATTAATCGCAAATGGACGCGACACGATATTGAGCGCGCCCGCTGAAGCTTTTGCAGTTTTGAACACCATCGACTACGGAACTCCGCCCGTATTCTCGAATCCGTCAAACGATGCCGCCGCAACGTACTCGTTTAATTGCAATTTCATCATCGACCTCGCGATTATGAAAGCGGTTCGACCGATTGATACTTTGCTTCCTGCCGCCGGACTTTCGACGCTGGAACTGAAAATCACTTGGGGCGCGGGTGCGGATATGTTTACCGGATCGGTAGACTTCACTTCTGCCGCGATTCAAACCACGACCACTTTGGTGGTGGAAGCGTTTGAAGAAATTGGAGCGATTCCAGGCGGTCTTGCGATTAATAAAATTTTCCAAATTGATCGCACGATCACAGCGGCTTCGACGAATATGCAGGTTCAAATCCCGGTCGGAAACACTTACCGCGGTTTTCTGCTTCATACGAAAATTGACGAAGTGCCTGCCGATACGATTTTGAACGGCGTTACGATCGAATCCGGAACGGAAGTTTTTCAAAAGTGGCTTTCGGACGATGAAATCCTGAATTACAACAAGCTCCAGTATGGTCTTGAAACTTCGCTCGTCGGATATCACCATTTGTCTTTCTTGGACTCCGACGGTTTTATGAGCGAAATTCTGGACGCTCGCGGTATTTCTTCACTCGATCTGATTCTGGACGTTTCACTGCCCGCCGGAACTACGCGCAAAGTGCTCGTATATCCGCAGGAAGTGATTCTGCCCATAAAAGCCTGAACTTAGGCTAAGGCCGGAGGGGTATGCAAAACCTTCCGCTTGTAGAGCAAGTTTGGGACGTAATCCGGGATTGGAAAAACCTTCACAGGTTTGACCTCTGGCCAGCGGATGAAGTCGAAACAAAGCGGAAGTTTGTTGAATATTGTTTTGCTCACGATTTAATAACCCTTCTGGTCGACTCAAGCGGTCGGCTAGAAGGGTTTTTGTTTTTTTACCGTCAGCCACAGCACGACGGGCTTAATTTGAAACGACCGGAAGCAAACGGACGTTACGCGGTTTGTGATTGTCTCTGGATTCGCTCCGACTTGAGAGGAAAGGGAATGAAACTCCGGGAGCTTGTCGGTAAGGCATTGAGGGAAAACCGAGAAAAGATACTGGGCGCGGAGAAACTTCTCTTTCTAAGGCCGAAAAACGCATTTAAAGATATGTTTTTCGACTTCCCGAACTTTTACAGGAAATTTTATCCATGTCGAGCGGAAAAGGCGGTTCCAGTACAAGTCAGAGCCAGAACGTAAGTCAATCGACTACGGTCAACGTAACGAACGTAATCGAGGACAAGGGGTTAGAACCGCTTGAGAAAGTGAAACTTCTCGCGGATGTTTTTGTATCTCTCGATCAAGCACAGGCGAACAGACAAAAAGCGGCGGTGCCGCAAACGGTTCTGATTCAGCCTCCGGCGACTCCGGCATTGAGTTTTTTAGCAGACCCGAAAACAATCGCATTAATAACGGGTTCAATAATTTTAATTTTGATTGTCGTAAAAAAGGTGAAGGGCTGATGAAATGGCGTTCGGTTTACCGTTATCTCCGGGGTTTTTTGGCGGTGGTTCGCTACTCTCTACCAGTTTATTTTCTCCGACTGCTATTCCTAAGCCTACGTCATTGCCTTTGCCGTCCGTTAAAACTCTATCACCAGTAGGTCAGGAGCCTAAAAGTATGCCGTTACCGGGAATTGCCTCAGGAGCCGTTGGAATCGGTGCAGGGATAGTAGATGGTCTTGGAAAGATCGCGGGGATTGCCGCTGGCCCGATTGGAGGACTGGCGGACGCATTTGCTAAGGGATTAGGTTCACTTGGTATTCCCGGTCTTGGCGGCGGTTCTTCCGGCCCGACAAACGTAACACAGTCGCAAAATGTTAGCCAAGCAACCGATGTAACAGTAACAAACGTGCTTGGAGGCCGCGCTTTCGGTGGGGGAGTGGATGAAGCGGGGAATTTCGATGTTTTTCAAACGATTTCCGATGTGTTTGCAATTAAAGCGGCGCAGGACGCTCAAGCGGCGGGAAGTGTGAGCGAAGGGTCTATTTCTACGCCACAAATCCCCGTCACAGCGAAAAAGCCGTTTAATTGGACAACAATCCTTCTAATCGGCGGGGCGGGGCTTGGAGCCTATTTACTGCTAAATAAAAATAAAAAGTGAGGTCTTAAATGTCGCTTCTATCTTCAGGCTTTGTGGGGTTGGGGGAAATCTTCGCGCAAAAGGCGAGTGATGTTTTGACTATGGCGCAGGGCGTTCCCACGTTCCGGGCGCGTCCGGTGAGTCAACCTGCCAACAGTTTTTCTTTCGACTTCGCGGGAGCAGCACAAAAACTTTTTCAACCGATAACGGATTTATTCGACCCGCGAAGACAGGCGGCAGGGGATATTATCCGGGCAGGCAGTTCCGCAGTTACAGGATTAATCAGCGCGGGCGCGGATATCGCAAAAAATGCGCTTTTTAATCTCGGCGCACAGCCGAAGCCGGATGTCGTAATTCTTCCGCCTTCTACACCGTCAAACAATATTCCGAGTCAAACAACTGGCTCAAATCTTCGCGATGTGATCGCGCTTTTGTCGTCTTTGACTCCGGTCAGTCAAACTCCGTCAAATGCTAATTCTCTGGCGGAACAGGCGGCGGCAAATTCCCGGACAAATGTTCTTCTGATCGGCGGCATTGGTCTTGTTCTCGTTTTATTAACGATGTCGAAATCACGGGGGAGATAAAATGTTAAATCACGAAATTTTGATGGAGAATGAGCTTAAGAAACTCAACCCGGAAACGCAGGCAATCGTTAAAGCTATTCTTACCGCAAATCGAGTCGATGAGAAAAAAATCATCAATGATCTGATCGAAGAAATCCGGGAGCGCAGGACACGGCTTTTCGATGTGATTTATGTTGATCTTTCAATTGATCGTTCAAGTTCTCCGCTTGAAATCAACGGAGCCGCTACGATTCTGGGCGCGGTTGAGGCAACAGACTCCGTATCCGCATTAACCGTTTCGTTTGAAACGCAAGACGCAGATTCAACGCGCAGATTTGAATTAAAGCGCGGTAAAGTGCTTCTCCTACCGTACACGAAATTTTATATTTATCATTCGGCACAGTCCGGTAAATATCTAAAACTTTTACGCGCTCAAAGTCTGCCGTCTCTTGAGCTCGGCGTTCAGGATTATTCCTCCGATTCGGCGCAGGCGAGTCTTGAAACTGCGCTCGGAAATTCAAGCACATTTTCTACAGGACAGGTAACCGTTGATAATACCGCCGATCAAATCAAAGCGGCGAACACTTCCCGAAAAAGAATCGTGATTAAAAACCCGACGGGTGGCGTAGCGGTTTTTATCGGACTCACAAGCGGCGTTACCGCTTCAAACGGACACAGGCTCGACCCCGGAGACGCAATCACACTCAACACAACCGCCGCAATTTACGGAATTACTTCCGCAGGTTCTGCGGTAGTAACTTACTTAGAGGAATAACATGACCCTTCAATTACCCGGCGCCCCTGCCGCAATCGGAGTGCGGTCGAGTTTTAGAAACCTAAAAGGTTCGAGAACTTCAAACAGCGTTGTACGCATTCAGATTGACGAAATCGTCATGCTCGACGCGAACAATAACCCGAAATTTTTTACGAGCTTTGACGTTTCCCCGGATATCACTGTTTCGGGTGCCGGAGGACTTGACAGCGGAGCGGAAGCCGCAAACACTTGGTACTACATTTGGGCAATTGGAAAAGCAGACGGAACAAAATCGGCAATTCTATCGACTTCATCGAGCGCACCTACAATGCCTTCCGGTTACGATTTTAAAGCTCTCGTTTCAGCGGTCAGAAATGACGGCTCATCGAACTTTATTAATTTTAATCAGTACGGGCGCGAATATTTTTACGCCGCTTGGCAGTCCCTGGCAAGCGGAAGTCCGGGTTCTGGTTCATGGACTTCAATCAGCACCGCCGCGCTTGTGCCAAACGCACTTTCTACGCATGCATTCGGTTCGTTTTTTGGCGGTTCTCATACGGCCATGGCAAACGATAGCGCGGCGAGTACGACAATTACAACCGGAGATAGGAATAAATATATTGCAAACGGCAACGCTCTGGATGAAATACGGTGGGATTTTGACATTATTACAGCAGATACGCTTTACTGGCAGGCTGGAGCTTCTGGAACGGTTTATCTACACGGATTCACGCTTAATAAGCTTGTATGAGGTAAAAGAATGAAACTTAAATATAAAGTGGCAGACGGAGAAATTATCGCATTAGGGCATATGCCCGGACTTCAAGCCGGGGCAGGGGAGGCCGTCGAGGACTTCGACGGGGATTTTCCGACCGGAAGGCTTGAATTTTATAAACGGACTGCGCCGGGCGTTATTTCCGAAAAATCGCAGGCGGAAAAAGACGCGGTAATTGAAAAAATTGAAAGTCCGACCGAGGTAGAATTTACCGCTTTTTTTGATTCGCTTACGGACGCCCGGAAGATCGAGGTATTGAAAAAAGTAATCGTCAAATTGGCGTATCGTTTCATCACTAAAAAGGATTTTAAAAACCTATGAACTTTTTCTCATCCGGGATATTCGGACTCGCGAATGATATCGCTCGCACGACAACGCGAAACGTCAGTAATCAGACTGGGGTCGCGCTTTTTGGCAATCAGCCGCAGTCTGCTCCGTTTGCGCCAAGCTCAAGCGGCGGGCTTTCGTTTGTTGATAAGCTGATTATCGGTGCCGTCGCCGCTATCGTGCTCTCCGTTACCGTCAAAAGATTGATTTAAAAAGGGAGGGATTCATCATGGGGCTGAAAGAATATTTTTTGAGTATCACGTTAAAGAAGGTCGTAACAAATCTCATTATCGCGGCGGGCAGTTGGCTTGCCGGACATAATATCGGTGTTGAGATTGTGGATCCGAACCTGCTGTCCGGGGCGATCTTCGGCGGAATTCTCGGGCTTAAGGATTTCATCAAACATGGAATCGGCGCAAAGATAAAGTTCTGATCATGGAAGCTTATCAGTTTTTAGTCATTCTGTTTGGTGCGCTTATCTCGTTGGGTCAAGCATTAATACTATTCATTTTGAACGATATTAAAAAAGACAGCAGACAACACCGCGCAGAGTTTATACGGCATATTTCCGATCATTCGATACACAGCTTCCACAGCCAGAAATTAAGCCATACCTAACCCTTAAGACCTTCCAGAAGTTCCGTCTAATCGAATTTAAACGAAAGAAATTTTGATGAAAATCAGGAAAAAGCCGGTTTACCGGTTTTGAGGTGGGTTGATTCTTTCGTAGCGTTTTTTTGTCCCGTAAACAAAAACTCCAACTAACGCACCGAGACCGGTCGCTCCGATTGAGAATCCAGACCAGTCATATCCCTTTGAAATCGCATAGGCAGCCAATCCTAAAACGGCAAGGCCGATAATGAGAGCTGAAATAATACCTGCAATCGAATTGAAAATTTCAGAATTGAGATTTTTTCTTTCCTGATTAATACGATGGGCAGATTGATTTTCAGCCATTCTCAAAAGCCGTTCTGCTGAGCCGGGAACAATCTTTTCTACTTCACGTAAAACTTCTGGAGGGGGAATCGGACCGGAATAACTCATTCCGACAGTAACGGTCTGCTGCATAATCTTGTTTTTTGGGAGATTCTCAGGCGACTGATTCAATGTCTTTATCTTCTTCTATTTCAAAGGCGAATTTGACCAATGAGGAACGAATATCATTACCGACGGCAGTCCAATCACTCAGAAGGGCAAGATAATCAGCTTTTTGAGGATCAACAGGGCATACAGGCGGCTTTAGTGTTGCTCCCATGTCCAGAACCCTTGACATGCCGTCTAAAAAAGATGGGCGAATAATAGTCCCCAACAGACACATCATGGTTGGATCAACGATTACTTTTTGCATTGGATCTGTCCTTTTCTGCGTGGATTTTCCTCGAAGTGCCCACATACTATCCCATCTCCAAGCCTTCCGTCAACCCTGATTATCGTCACTCTTAAGCATACCTTAAGACTCAAAAAGGGGCAAATTTGATATAAAATCCTATTGATTAATACGATACTTTTGATACAATGCTACGCATGAAGCAGTCAAACCAACCTAAAAAAATGATGAAAACTCTAGAACAACAAAAAAGAACATTGATTCAGATTGACCCGGAAATTCTTAAACAAGCGAAAATTCAGGCTTTACAGGAGGGTATTTCCTTCAAAAAGCTGATCAACGCTTGTCTCGCCGAGTATCTGATAAAGAACAAAAAGCGTAGTTAGTTCTTTCACAACTAAAGCGGGGTTATATATTGTAGGATTTTCACAACGTCCTATAATGTATCTTATGTTAAGTTTTATATATAGCAAATAGCTGTTTTAGACCTTTGCAATATTCCAGAGCATCCTGCGTCCGCCATTGGATTGGAAAGTCCCGGCACTGCTTCGGTTTTACCGGATGGATTTTGCAGGCATTTCCATCCAGCATGATGCAGGTACCGTCAGCGCGGGTTTTGAGGGTTAAACGAGGCTTTTCAATGAGGTCGCAATACTGGTTTACGAAATCGTATTCTGAAATTCCCAGGTATTCGGATATGGGTTTGATCTCATTTTCCGGGATAAAGATATAGCCCGGATTGGTGCAGCATTTGAGGCAGCGCTGGCATTTAAATTCGTCCAGGTGGTCTAAGTAGGACATGGTTTTTGTTTGTAGGGCGGCTTTATTCCGCTATAGCGACTGAAGCCGCTGCTACTGACGGTTATTTTAATTTGCTGGATACAAGGGAACTGACCGCCTTCCCATCCGCCTTCCCTTTCGTCTCCTCCATGACCAGTTTCATGACTTTGCCCATATCTGCCTTGGAGCTGGCACCGCTTGAGGAGATGACTTTGTTGACGATTGCCTCGAGCTCCTGCGCGCTCAATTGGGCGGGTAAATACGATTCCAGGATTTTGAGCTCGCGTTCTTCTTTTTCGGCCAGGTCAAGACGGTTGCCTTTCTTGAATTCCTCAATGCTGTCTCGGCGCTGTTTGACCTGTTTTTGAATCACAGCAATGACATCCTCATCGGTGGCTTCTTTTTTGATTTTTTCGATCAGGAACATTTTAACGGATGATTTAATCCCGCGAAGCGTGTTGGTCCGGACTTCATCTCGCTCCTTCATGGAGCTTTTCACATCGTCTTCAATTTTTTGGAGAATGGCCATGGGTTCCTCTTTCGTTATGGGTTGTAAACGTCTTCCAATTCAATAATTTCCGCTTTCATTGTGTCAAGGTCCAGCAACGCGACGGTAGGTCTTCCGTTTAAGAGTCCGCAGCCTTCGCCGGGATTAACGATTAACGCCCGGTTTTTCTTCTCGATGCGGGATTTATGGGTGTTGCCGCAGACGATGAGATCCACAATGCCGCTTTCTTTTTCCAAATCGATTGTTTTTTCGTCGTGAATCAGCAGCACGGACCGGCTTCCGAGAATCAAATAATACGGCGGATCCTTGATGGTTCCGCGCGAAATATCCATCGGCCCCATTTTCCTCGGGTCATTGTTGCCCATGACGCCGAAAAACGGTATTCCGGAATCGAGGAATTCTTTAACGAGTGCCTGCGATGTGAAATCACCGGCATGCATAATCGCGCCCACTTTCTTATTTTTGAAAAACCGGATGGCGCTCCGGGTTTCAAGCATTGCGTCATGGGTGTCCGAGATGATTCCGACAAGCATAGGCTGTGTTTACCAGTCCTTAGCGACTTCGTTACGCCGGTAGCTTTCCGGAGGGCGTCTGAGATATAAAAGTTCTTTTTCGGCCTGTTGGAGCGCGTTCAATATTTTCATCGCGCTTTCTTTGGAAATCCGGTTAAAGGCGCCGCGGGTTTGAGAAGTAGAGGTTCCGAGTGACTGCGGCATTTGTCCGCCTTGGGTTTCCTGTCCTCCGCCGGGCATATGCTGGCTGGCTTCTGATCCGCTTTTATCGGAGGCTTTTTGTTCCTGTTGGGCCCCTCCCTGTTCGCCGGTTTGCCGGTCTTGCTGTTCCTCTTCGGACTGGTATTGGGAATCCATATCCATAGGGGCCTGCTGTTTATCCGTTAAGTCCCCATCCTGATCGCCTTGTTCGTTCTTCTGCTGTTCCTGTTCTTCCTGCTGGCGTTCACCGGCCCCGGCTCCCTCACGCTGATCCTGTTGCTGCTGTTCACCTTCCTCTTCGCCTTTTTCACCCTGTTTGCCCTGATCCTGCTTGTCTTTCTGCTTTTGCTGATCGGTACCGCCTTCAAGGGCATTGCGGAGCTGTTCCTCGAGTTTTTTGCTCAATTCGGTTTCGGTCGATTTATCTTCAGCACCTTTTCCTTGTTTCTGATCATTCTGTTTTCCGGACTGGTCTCCTTGCCTTTGATCTTTTTGTTCACCGGTTTCGCCGTCTTTGCCGGATTCTTTCTGGTCTTTACCTTGTTGATCGCTTTCGCGCTTATCCTGTTGTTCCTGATCCCCCTGTTTTTCTTTATCTAACTCCGATTTATCTTTTTGCTGATCTCCCTGCTTTTTATCCTGCTCCTGGGACTGCTGTCCTTTTTGGCCTCGGCTTTTATCTTTCTGATCTCCGGATTTCTGTTGCTGATTTTGCTGCTGCTTATCTGATTGCTGCCCCTGCCCGCCGGTTTGCTGCTGATCCTGCTTCTGTTGCTGTTCGGAACCCTGTCCGCTGCTCTGTTGATCTTTTTGCTGTTGATCTTTCTGGCCTTGCTGCTGTTGTTTTTGATCCTGTTGTCCGCCCTGACCGTTTTGCTGTTGCTGTTTATCCTGCTGTTGTTGATTCTGTTGTTGTTTCTGATCTTTGGATCCGCCGCTTTGTTGCTGCTGGTCTTGAGAGCCCATACTGCTTTGATCTTGCTGGTTCTGCTGCTGCTGCTGATTTTGCTGTTGATCCTGCTGTTTTTGGTTCTGCTGATTTTGCTGTTGTTGCTGCTGTTGTTGACTTTTACCACTGCTTTGCTGCTGGTCTTGATTCTGTTGATTCTGCTGCTGCTGGTTTTGCTGCTGATCTTTTTGATTCTGTTGCTGCTGCTTTTGATCCTGCTGGCCGCCCTGAGCACTTTGTTGCTGCTGGTCCTGATTCTGTTGATTCTGCTGCTGCTGGTTTTGTTGCTGCTGTTGACTTTGACCGCCGCTTTGCTGCTGGTCTTGCTGCTGCTGTTGCTGATTTTGCTGAGATTGATTCTGCTGGTTTTGCTGTTGATTCTGTTGCTGTTGATTTTGCTGATTTTGCTGCTGATCCTTTTGATTCTGCTGTTGTTGCTGCTGTTGTTCGTGTTTCTGATTTTCCTTTTTTTCTTCCGGAGTGCGGCGTTCGTCCTGCTTTTTTTCATGCTCCTGTTTTTTCTGAAGCAGGAATTCCAGATTGTATTTGGCATCCAGGTCCTTGGGATTAATGTCCAGGGCCTTTTTATACGCCGCTATGGCCTGGTCAAAATTGCCGAGCCTGTATTGGGCATTGCCGTAGTTATAAAGGGCCTGAGGCAGAAGCGGCGAGTCTTTAGGCAGTCCTTTTAATGCCTTTTCATATTCAGAGAAGGCTTCTTTGTGCTGATTGAGTTTATAAAGAGAATTCCCGATGTTGTACCGGATTTCAGGACTTTTGGGATTCTTATCAGCCGCTTCGCGGTAATTTTCAAGCGCTTGACGGTAGCGTTTTTCGGTAAATAGCTCATTGCCCTTTTTGTTCAGGGACTGCTGAGTTTCAATAAACCCGAGCGTTAGCGGCGAGATCAATAGCGCGGCGAATGCTAGCAACAAGCCCGGTTTAATGCGGTTCATGAAAGAAATCCAGCCTTTCTGCGGTCACTAATAAGAAGTTCCACCATTAATAATAGCAGAGCCAGAAAAAGGAAAAGCTGATAATGCTCTTCTTTTTCGAGGATGTCCCTGGCTTTAAATTGCTTCTTTCCTATCCCCTGTAAATGATTATAGATCAAATCAATTTCCTTTTCACCCGGCGTAGTCGGAAAATACAGGCCGCCGGTTTCTTTGGCGATTTTTTCCAGTAACTCATCATCTAGCTTGGAGATAACCGTTTTACCGAAACGGTCTTTTTTGAAGCCCGTCACCCTGCCCTTCCCGCCCAGGGGTATAGGTCCCCCGTTCCGGGTGCCCACTCCGATGGTATAAATACGTACTCCTGCCTCTTTCGCGCGTTTAATAACGTCTTCAGCCTCGCTGGTCGTTTCCTCACCGTCCGTAAAAACGATCATTACCCGGTATTTTTTATCTCCCTTAGGGAAGGCCATCAAACCGGTTTTAAGCGCCTCGGTAATGGACGATCCGGGATCGGGCACATAACCTACTTTGATTGCGTCCAGGAACAGCAGAAACGCGCCGTAATCAACGGTCAGCGGAGACTGGAGGAAAGCCGCTCCGGAAAATACCACAAGGCCGATCCGGTCTCCCTTCAGTTTTTTGACGAAATTTTTAATTTCAAGTTTAGACTTATCGAATCGGCTCGGCTTAATGTCCTGCGTCAGCATGCTCAGCGAAGTATCGAGAAGGAAAACGATATCGATGCCCCTGCGTTCGACTTTTCTCTTTTCCTCTCCCCATTGCGGACGGGCTAAAGCAATAACGATCAAGAAAAGCGAAATAAGAATTAAAACGATCTTCAGGATTTCCCTTTCACTGGATCCGAACGGAGCCAGTTTGGGAATGATCGAAAGATCCGCAAATTTTCCGAGCCGTCTGGACTTTGTCCAGCTCCTGAACCAGAAAAGGAGCGCGGCGACAGGAATCGCAAGAAGCAATATGAATGCTGAATCGTTGAAGAATTGCATAGTTTTTTGATGATGAATTATGAATTAACGTTTCGCTTTCGGCGACATCCGTCATTCATAATTGTTTCACGGTAATTTCATCAATACAGTTGAACCCAGTAATATCTCCAGTAACAGAATCAAAAGCGCCGGCCACAAAGCATAATGGAATAGTTCATTGTAATTTGAGAACTCCTTCACCTTGACTTCGCTTTTTTCCAGTTTATCGATCTGTTTGTAAGCTTCTTCCAGTCCTTTGGGATCGCGCGCCCGGAAAAAAGTTCCGCCGGTAATATCGGCGATCCGTTTCAGCATTTTTTCGTCAATGTCCACTTTTGCCTGAACATAACGTTTTCCGAACAATGGATCATCCACGGGAAACGGCACGAGGCCGCCTTTTCCGATTCCAATCGTGTAAATCTTAATGCCAAACCCTTGAGCCACTTCAGCGGCGGTGATCGGATCAATATTTCCGGAGTTGTTTTCTCCATCCGTAAGAAGAATCATCACTTTGCTTTTTGCGTCGCTCTCGCGGAGCCGGTTTACGGCGGTGGCAATGCCGAGGCCGATTGCGGTTCCGTCCTTGATCATGCCGAGACGAATATCATCGATAAGCGTTGTCAGGACTTCGTAATCGAGCGTCAGCGGGCATTGGGTATAGGCCTGCCTTGCGAAAACCACCATGCCGATGCGGTCATGTTTCCTTCCCTTGATAAATCTTTTGCCTTCTTCTTTGGCGACTTCCAGCCGGTTTTGCGGATGAAAATCTTCGGCCTGCATGGATCCGGAAATGTCCATAGAGATTATGATGTCGACGCCTTTGGTTTCAAGCTCACGCTCGCTTTCTGCAGACTGCGGCCTTGCAAGAGCGAGAATGATCAGAACAAGGGCGAGAATCCGGATAAGCGACAACATCCGTTCGGGGTTCAACGACTCGGGCAATTTGATGCGCTTGATCACGTTGAGCGTGGGAAATCTCAGGCTGGTCTGTTTTTTCTTAAGCGCCCGGAAAAAAAGCCAGGGCAGGATTAAGAGAGCCAGGAAAAATATCGGGGCCGCAAAATGCATATTAGCTGTTTACCTTTTCTTTCACATTTGTTTTTTCGGGTTCTTCCGCCGGTTTTGTTCTTTCCACGACTTCAATGGCCAGTTTGACGTCCTTTTGAATCTCTGCCGGCTCCGGCACGAATTTCGCGAATTTTACGAAGTCTACGGCCTCAAAAAAATTTTGTATTAATTTGAACTCGTCCATCGCGGTTTCCATTTTTAGGAATTCTTCGAGAATTTCCGAACTCGTGTCTTCCAGCGCTTTAAACCCGAACCGTTTTTGGAAATATTTTTTTATGATCTCGGAGAGGCGAAAATAAAACTCCCGCACATTGCCTTTGGCCAGCAGGCCCGAATCCTGAAGGCGCTGTATCGCCTGTATCGCCTCCTGATGCGGTTTTAAAGGCGGAGCAAAAAAATTCCTGAAAATATCCGGACGGGTGAAAAACAGCCAGACGAGGGCGGAAATGATCAACAGCAAAACGACGCCGGTGCAAATAAGAATGATTTTTACCAGCTGTGACGGAAGTCCTATTACGGACTTGATATCGCGTATATCGCGTTTCGGCGCCTTGTTTTTGTCGATAGACTCAACGGTAATATAAAGCTTGTTGGTCTTGATTTCCTTCTCTTTGCCATCTACATCCTTGTACCGGATCGTAACCGGGTCGATGACATATTCCCCCAGCGTGTATGTTGTGAGAATATAAAGCTTCCCTTCCACCACATAACCGCCTTCCTTAACCGGCGGAATATCGCGTTTTTCCTTGATTTCAAAATCACGGAGCTTAGTGACCGGGTTCAATGTGAGGATGTCAACCCGCGGATCATGCCGTATTTCAATTTTAAAATCGATTTTGTCGCCCACCGTCATGAAAGCCTTGTTGACAGAGGCTTTTACGGAAATGGAGGGTTGATCCGCATGAAGGAAAGACGCCGGTGAAACAATTAGGAAAAAAAAGAATAGAAAAAAACGCCTCATTTTATCTAAACCTTTTTTCTCTGTCCCGGAAAAATTTAATCAGGGGATCGACGTAAGACTGAGTGATGTCGATTTCGATTTTATCGAGGCCGACCTTTTTGAAAAGTTTGTCAATCTGATTCAGCTCTTCCTGCGTTTTTTTGCGGAACACTTCCTGAAATTTCGGGTTAGACGTGTGAACCATCACTTCCTCCCCGGTTTCTGCGTCCTCAAGAACGACATAGCCCATTTTCGGGATGTCCCGTTCGCGCGGATCGAATAAATGAATGCCGATCAAATCATGCTCTTTGCCGAGGATTTTTAGGGGTTTTTCGTAACCAGTGGCTAAGAAATCCGAGATGATAAAAATGACGGCGCGCCGCGAAAGCACATTATTGAGATATTGCAGCACCATGGCCAAATCGGTTTTGGTGTGCTCCGGTTTGTACGTGAGAATTTCCCGCACGACGCGAAGGGCGTGGCGCTTTCCTTTTTTGACGGGAATATATTTTTCTACCCGGTCGGTGAAAAAGACGAGGCCCACTTTGTCATTGTTGATGACCGCGGAGAAAGCCAGAAGCGCCGTAATTTCCGCGGCCACTTCGGATTTCATTTTTTTCCCTGATCCGAAAAAGTTGGAAAACGAAGCATCGACGACAAACAGTACGGTGAGCTCGCGCTCCTCAACATATTTTTTGACGAATGGATGCTGGCTCCGGGCGGTGACGTTCCAGTCAATGGTACGGATATCATCCCCCGGAACGTACTCCCGCACGTCGGCGAATTCGATTCCCTGCCCTTTGAAGACAGATTCGTATTCCCCGCCGAATAGGTCGTTGACGAGCCGGTTCGTGCGAATCTCGATGAGTTTAACTTTAGCGAGAGTTTCTTTGGGTAGCATTTTTAGATTACTGAGAACGGTTTACAGAGTGCTGACAGATAAAATTTTTTCTGTTCTCAGTACTCAGGTCTCTGTTATCGGTTCCTCAAGGCACTTCAACTTGATCAAAAATTTTTGAGATAATATCTTCCGGAGTCATTTCTTCGGCCTCCGCTTCGTACGTGATCAGTACGCGGTGGCGCAGAACGTCCATACCGATTTGCTTCACGTCTTCCGGAGTCACATAAGCGCGTCCGCGCAGGAACGCGTGCGCTTTGGAGGCTACGGTGAGCATGATACTGGCACGCGGAGACCCGCCGTAGGCGATTAGGCCTTTCAAGCTCTCGAGCTTGTAAAGAGCCGGATTCCGCGTGGCGAAAACAAGATCGAGAATGTAATCCTTCACTTTTTCGTCCACGTAAATGTTGTTCACGATTTCACGGAGCCGCAGAATATCCGCGGGCTTGAGCACCGCATTGACTTTCGGCTCATGGCCGGATGAAACTTTTTCCAGGATTTCTTTTTCTTCTTTTTTGTTCGGATACGTTACTTTGAGTTTGAGCATGAAACGGTCTACCTGGGCTTCGGGAAGCGGATAGGTGCCTTCCTGCTCAATCGGATTTTGCGTGGCAAGCACGAGGAAAGGTTCATCGAGCTTAAAGGTATTCTCCCCGATTGTTACTTGGCGTTCCTGCATGGCTTCAAGCAGCGCGCTTTGCACTTTGGAGGGGGCGCGGTTGATTTCGTCCGCAAGAATAATATTGGCAAAGATAGGGCCTTTTTTCGTGGTGAAATTTCCGTCTTTGGGATTATAAACAAGGGTACCGATTAAATCGGCCGGCAGTAAATCCGGGGTGAACTGAATGCGCTGGAACTTGGTTTGTACGGCTTCGGCAAGTGTCTTTACCGATTTAGTTTTCGCAAGACCCGGCACGCCTTCGATGAGCACATGGCCGTTTCCGAGAATGCTGATGAGAAGCCGTTCAATCAGATATTTCTGACCAACGATGACTTTGGATATCTCGGCGGTCAGATCTTTGAGCAGGCTGTGCTCTGATTTTACTTTTTCTGTGATTTCCTTGATGGCCGTTTCCATTTAACTCCTCCAGGGTGTGTTGGTAGTAGCGACTTCAGTCGCTATTCTTAGCGGCTAAAGCCGCTACTACGAACTGATTTTCTTTTCAATAAACTGTTCGATCAATCTTTTCGCTTCTTTTACGTCCGTGTAGTCCAGTTTTTCCGTTGAATATTTCAGCTCCGTCATTTCTTCGATGATTTTATAAAGCGTGTTTTTTTCATCCCGGCTAAGATCCGGATGTTTTTCGATTTCGGCGTCTCCCGTAGATTCCAGGTGATAGACATCCAGAAGGTATGCCGAAAATTCGCGCGTGAGTTTCGCAATGTAATCTGGATATTCCCCGCTTTTGAATATCGGGTCCAGCGCGGTTATTTTTGCCAGGGCTTCTGCCTGCGGATTATGTTCTTTCTGTTCTTTCCGGCGCTTTCTTATCAAAGCAATGATGATCCAGGTGATGGTACCTGTCAGAAGGAGTGCACCGCCGGTAATTCCGATCAGCATCCAGGGAATAACAAGAGGTTTTGCTTTGATCCTAAACGAACGTCCCGGAACTTCCAGTATTTGCGTGCCGCTTCTTCCCTGTTCGACGTATTCTACCGGGAAGGATTCAATGCCGACTTCGCCTGATTTGGTGGCTGTCATGTCAAAGACGAAACTTCTTACTTGTTTTATTTTTCCGTCTGCACCGGGGATAGATTCCGTCGAAACGGCCGTGTTGTCGATACGAAGCCCCTTTGTATCAAAACTCGGCGGAATCAGTTTGATGCGCTGGTCATCATCGCCAAACCAGGAAATATGAACGGCAAACGTAATTGCCGTACCCTCAACCGGCGGTTCTACGGCCGATTTCAGCTCGGTTTTGACCTCAAATTTCTGTGCTGTTTCCTGGGCTAAAACCGGAACGGTAAGTCCTGATATCAAAATGAATAATAGAATGAGACATGAGCGCAACATAAACGGATATTCTGGCTGTACGGAGGGGTTAAATCAAGGGGAAAAATGCGGGAGGCAAGGCAGCACCTTACCTCCCGCAATAAGACTGTAAATTATGCCGCCGATTCGACAGCCCTGCGGGCGATCAGCGCATCCACCAGCTGTTTCCAAACCAGGCCCATGCCTTCTGCCATCTCTTCGCCGGTATGGATTTGGGTGTCCAGCTGATTTTTGCCGAAATTAAGCAGGCGCTTGGCAAGCAGTGCCGCTGTGAGGTTCAGAGAAACGGTGTCCGCGCCGGTAATTTTAGCCCTCAACAGGCCGCGGCGATGAGCCAGTTTGCTCACCAGTTTTTCACCGGCAACGATACCCGTAGGGATTTTTCCGGCCCACTCATTGATGACCGAGGCAGTGTCCTGAGGCAATTCCGTGATCGTGAGATTATCCGGCATTAACCCGTATTTATCGAAGGCGTATTCCCTCACGTTTACTTTCAGACGGCTGATTGCCTTGCGTGTTCCGGTGGCCCAAACTGTAAGTTTCAGCCTCGGGTCCGTTCCGGCAAGAAGAATGAGTTCATCCAAATCCTCCGCGGAAGTATTCGCGCCGATATTGCGCTCGATGAACAGCGCGCGCGAAACGGTTGCCGTGCTGAACGGAAATACCGGTTTTGCCGCACCCAAAGAAGCAATGTCGGCAGCCGACAAAACAATATTTCGATTTGAGAAGAGCCGAACGCCGGGTTCGGCAGCATAAGCAACCGGCAAAGTCACGCCGAACGCTTCCAGCACTGCGCGCTGGGCTAATGGACTGAGCAATTGCTCGGCCAAAATCGGAAGCGTCAGATTTCGCGGACCGTCGATCAGTTTTACTCGAGCGGGAGTCAGGAAATTGGCCACTCGATTGACCTGATTTTGAGGTCCGAGACTTAAACCGGACCCATTGTTGAACGGACCATCCAGTTGTCTAAACGCGGCCTCAATTTCGCCGATGGCAGACACGGCGATATTTAACTGAGCTCGGGTAATGATGATTCTTTCTCTTTCTTTGCTGCGCAGCGCTTCGCGGTAAGCGGTTCCGGAGGCTTCCTCAGTCGTTCGCGCACTTTTCAATATTCTTTCAAGCTTTGCTCTTCCTGCGGCAATATTAAACGCCGGTGCGGGCGCTGCAGCAGTTTCTTCCGCAGCTGGTTCAGCCTGAGGTGCGGACGCTGTTTGATCCTCCATTGCCGGCGGCTGGAGTCTGGCGGAACCGAGGCTATTCGCTGAATAGGCTTCGATAGCTGATTTGAGACCGTTATGTTCTTTCCAGACCGCATTTGGAACCGGAGCGAATTCTCCTAGTTTTCTAAGGAACTTTTCTCTTGCGTCGATTTCTGCGCTCCAATAGGCTGTGTCAACCTCAAAAAGCCCGTTCCAAGTTGCAGGGCTTACATTCAGACCTTCCAGGTTAACGGCTCCCTGTTTGGGTATGAAGCCGACCGGTGTTTCTTCTGCGTTATCCAGCCCTTTGATTCTTCCGATGATAAACGCAAGAAGTCTTGAATTTTCGGAATAACCCGGCCACATGTAATTTTTGTTTTCATCCTGACGGAACCAGTTTCCATGGAAGAAAAGCGGCGCGTTTTTTCCTAATTGGCCCACTACTCTGAGCCAATGAGCAATATGTGCCGCTTCGGGATAGGAGTAGAACGGCCTCTGAGCGAAAGGATCGCGCATGACTTTTCCCGCTTCCCCTTCCGCTGCTGCGGTTCCCAGCACGCCCATGACCGCTCCGTCATAGATTCCGGCTTCCAGACTGGGAAGCTGGCGCATCAGCATTTCACCTTTTGAGATGCGTCCGCCCCAGATAATCGCGCTTACTTTTACACCTTTGGGGTCTCTGAATTTTGAAGACATGATCTCAGAAGCCTGAGAAGCGGATGCCGTATACCTGGAGTTGGCGTGGGCCCAAGGAGCTCTTCTATCTTCAATTTTTCTGGCCGAAATGAGATTTCCCTTCCAGTCTTCCCAGCCTCTCAGGTCGGGCGTTTTCGTTTCTTTTCCCTCAACCCATTCTTTGTAATGGTCTTCGCCGGAAAATCCGGGAGGAAACGGGGTTTTACCTTCCCACCAGAGTTGGCCGGTAACAACGTTAATCGCAACATTGGTGAACAGAGTTCCTTTGTTGTCGCCGATCGCGGCCATCGCGTTTGGCGTCTTCCGCTCATTGGTTTCCGGAACCACACCGAAAAATCCGTTCTCGGGATTGGAGGCGTAAAGTCCGTCTTTTCTTGCCCGCATCCAGATGATGTCATCGGAAATGACCCTCTGACGGTAACGTCCGCCGAAAATATTCGAAGGAACCATCATCGCAAAATTAGTTTTTCCCGAGGCGCTCGGAGCGGCATAAGCTATGTTAAAGGTCTCATCGGTTTGTGTGTCTGTGATCTCGACAAGAGCCATATGTTCTGCCAGCCACCCTTCCTGCCTCCCCACAAAGCTTGCTTCCCGGAGGGAGATAAATTTTTTATAAAGAAGAGCGTTTCCGCCATAATTTGAGCCGAAAGTCCACGTTTCTCTGCGTTTTGGCCTGCTCACAAAATAGCGGTTATCGATCCCATTTTTTTCTTTATTTTTGAAGATCTCCTCGATGTCGCCGGAAATATGAACCGCTTTTGAAAAATCGGCGGAATCGCCCAGGTTATTCAGCGCGATTTTTCCCACTTGTGTCATTTTGATGAAACTAAGGGCCACATAGCGGCTTGTAGTGATTTGAACTCCGACTTTGCCTAAATCGGAATTTTCAGGTCCAAGCAGAAAAGGAATGACATAAAGTTTGGGCTTTTTCTCTTTCACATAGTCTTTCATCAACCCTTGTACAATAGGCAGAAGCTCAGAGTCCAAATGCCAGTTGTTATAAAGTCCCCTGTCTCTTGGATCGTCCGTTGCGACAAAGGTTCTCTCAACGGAACGCGCCGTATCTTTCGGATTCGAGCGGGCATACAAATTTCCGTTCGGAAGGCGACGGAGTTCGCCTGCGCTAACCCCTTCATCTGTAAGACGCTGTTCATCGGAAGCGTCGATAATTTCAATAGCAACATCCGCGGCACCAAGAACATCGCCTACCGTTTCTTTTACAAAACGGCGCACATGTTCGTTCGCAATACCTTCAAGCGCCTGATCGACGCCGAGGCTGGCTGCCGCAGCGACTTCTTCGAGCTTGATGTTGTTCTGATTGTCCGTGATACGCCGGCCTGTTATTTCAAAGTGATCGATGTATCGCTCGACGCGGTCGATCGCGGTTAGATAATCAGGTGCTCCCAGCGCTACATTGAGTACGTCGATGAGCCAAGGAGATTTTTTCGGATACAAAACATAGCGTTCCAAAATTGCTCTCGCGATAGGAAGCGTAGTTTTTTTGGTGAAAGCATTGACCTTCTTATTATCCGGTTCACTCAAGAGTCTTTGATATTCTTCCTCGAGAAGCCGGAGGAAAAGTTCCTTCGTGACCCTTTTATTCGCAAGGGGTCCTTCTCCCTGGATCACTGCTTGTTTATTTGTCCATTCCCAACTGCCATCCGCACGGATTTCAGCTGTGGCCATATCTTCCATAAGATAAAGGATTAAGTCGTCCAAAAATTTGGAGGCGGGTTTGATCGCAACAGCGGCTTTTCCGACAAGATAAGCATTGGCATATTGAAGCACAACGCTGATGGCTTCACGGATATCTGTTTCCGTGAGTGTTCCCTGCGGAATCGCGAAAAGTGCTTCGCGATCTTTTTGCGTATAAGTCAATGGACCAAAATCTCTGCCGATTTGATTGACTTTGCCGGTATTTGCCAATCCTTTCTCCCAAACCGGACGGACAATCGGAACCATTTTGGGTGATGCGACCCAAGCGCCGCCGGCTCCCGCGTTGAATTCGCGCTCTTTGCCCGCGACAGCGCGTTTCATTGCCAGATCAACAGCCGCTTTGGTTCCAACCGGAATTTGCGGTTCCATTCCGCCAATCCAGTGAACACGCTGCCCGAGTTTATCGGGAGTGTTTGTGGATTTGCGGACACGGTCTTCATAGGCCGCCATAAAACCGGCAGTCATGGTGATGTGCTGCAATCCCGGATTAATGAAATTCGGATCGCCGTGTTTTGCGTCCATGACGGATTTGATGTAATCCCAGCGTCCTGTGTTGAATCCGGCAAAATGCTTGCCGAATGCGGCGCGGATTTCCATCAACTGAAGCGCTTCGTCGACCTGTTCAACGAGGACGAATACTTTGACTGTTCCCCGTTTCCATCCCATTTCGTTTTCTACGTTCGAAATAAGCTCTTCGACGAAAGCCGCATCCTCGTACGTTTGAAGTTTTGGGACGTACAAAGTAGGTGTGGATCCATTTTTAATGAGCGTATCGCCGTTGTTGACGAGATAAGCAACCATATCGGTCATCGTGGCGGACATCGCGATGCCATTGGAATAAAGATGGCGATCATCAAGATGAATGCCGCGGACGCGGTAAATTTTGGTGGTAAATTTTAATTTTTCGATCAGTTCTTCTTTATTCGCGATGGGCAGTTTTTGTTCTTGCGCCATTTTCCATGCGATCTCAATAAATTCCGGATCCATGGCGATCGCTTTTTTTAGATTTCTGAGATTGTCCAGAGACGTATTGGAGCTGGTAAGATTTCCATTGTCATCGACTGTGATTTGTCCGAGAGCGTCTTCTCCGTCGAACATCCACCCATCCGCGCCTGAAAGAAGTGCGTAGGCGATCTTTTTAAGTGTGTCCGCAGGGCCTGTTCCCTGAATCCATTGACGTTCGAGATCCTGAGGAATTGGAGCTCCTTCAAAGTTTCCATCGCGGGCATCCTGGACGGAAATTGCGGGTCCATCCGATTGAGGAATCAATTCGGATGGATTGCGGAAGTCTAAACCTTCCAGCGGACGTCCTGCCTGCTGAGCTTTTTCTCTTGCGGCTCTTCTGGCAAGCCGTTGATCGAGCAAACTGCGGCGTTTTGCGTCCAAGTGAGCTAATTTTTTAAGAACTGAAAGCACCCGCGGCGTATAGACATCGGAATAAGCTTCGACAACATTTTTTCCGAGTTTCTCATCGACACGCGCTTGCAAAGTTGCGGTGCCAAGGCTGTGCGCCGCGGCTCCCTTAAACTGATTTTCGGTGGAGTCTTTTCCGGCGGCTCCCGTCATTGAAGTACCGCGGCCGAAAAGGTTGTCTTCCCGTTCGACGCGTCCTACTCCGGCAGCAGTCTGATGTTTTTCAAAGCGAGAACGTATATCTTTCCTTTGCTCTACTTGCTGGACATTTCGAACGAACCCAGCCACGCCTCTTTTCTTTAATTCTTTTCCTACTTGATAAATGGCCAGAGTACCCGTGTGATCCTGGAAAATGGTTACGAACTGGAATACGTACCCTAATTTCGCCATGTTCGCGCTGAAACCTTCGAGCACGTCTAAAAATACAGCTACAGCTTGTATGTGTTCTCCCCAAGATTCAGGTTTATCCCAGGAGAAATCGGGCAATGCCATGGCTTTTTCAATACCGGCGATTTGTTCCGCCGTTAACGAGGATTTCCAGTTTGAAGGAAGGCTCCAGTTAAACGACGGAGAGAGATTCAATGAAAAGAAAACGCCGTTTGCTTTTGGGTCGGCGTTGACATTTTTTACCACTTCCGCCGAGTGTTTCACGTTGGGTCCGTCCTGTTCCATCCAGACCAAATCCGCGATTTGAGCAAATTTACGCAAACGCACCGAAGCATTCAAGACACCCAATGAAGAATCGAGCTGATAATAACCTTCATAAGTTCTTGTTTTCTCCATGTCCCAATAAATTTCTACTCCAAAAACTTTGGCAAGTCTCTTAAGCTCCGAAAGAGCTAAAGTATTGTTAAGCGGATCTGTCGCTTTTTCCCAAAGTTTTTTGACCATCTCCTTATTGGGCATTTCAGATGCCATGATGGTTTCAGCGACTGCTTTTACATAAGTTTTTGGCTGCGCTTTTTTGCCCCATAACTCGGTCAGTTTTTGTAAGGCTTCAATTTCTTTATCAATATTTGCCGGTTTCCTGTCCCAAATTTGCTGAACGGTAAATTCTTGCTCAGTTTCATCCACAAGAATTGTATTGGTTTTAAGTGCGGATTCGCCGCGCTCTATTTCTTCGCGGCCATCCCAAACGTCTCTGACGGAAAAATTGGATTCCGCGGCTCCTTTCACCTTCAACAGGGTGTTTGGCTCAAGCCGCTCACCTTTATGCAATCCGCGCAATTGCCAAACTTTTCTGATGCCATCCGCCAGGTCGGGGAAATTTTTTTCAAGTTCATCAACCAATTGCTCTTGACTCTTAGAGGAAAGAATATCTTTTGCTTCCTGTTCATTGTGACCCGGTAATTCGGCTTTCATCTCTTCGAGAATATCCGAAGATTCGCCTTTGCGGTCGTGTTCGGTTACTTCTCCTCTCGATAGCCGGATAATGTAGGACAAAGAAGGAAGATTTTGATTCGTCGTTCCTTTGATGAAATATTGATCTTCAGGGGATTCATTGCTTTGAAGGAGTTTTGCTTTCTCGGCATCCGTTCTGGCGATAATGACCAGATCTGAAGCAAGTTTGTCCGCCTCTTTCCTCACTTCAAGAAGTCTTGCATAATGTTCCCGAATGGAAACAAGCACTTTGCCGGCCATATGCCCGCATTTTTTTAAACCATGCGCCTGGTCCTCCAGGTGAATCGAGGCTGCGTTGGATTCCACAAACAGACGGGTCATTTCTTTAAGCGATTGATGACCCGTATCCCCATCGGCGAATATGGGAATTAAATAATCAACCAATTGAGCTTCCAAAGATGAGAATGCGGTTTCCCGAAGCGCATCTCTTTTTTGCTGGCTGCTATTGCCGTTTTGGTTGATCGAGATTGATACTATTTCATCGAATAAGGTTTCAAGAAAGGATTTAGCGTTGTCGCGCATTTCATTGATGAAAATATCCTTGTCTTTTAAAACAATGTCTTTGAACTTTTTTACAAACTCCGGTTTTTTAGCGAGCAGTTCCTCTTCGGGCGTGTCGCCTGTAATCCTGAACAGTTCCTCAAAAACTTCGTTAAGATTGCGCTTCATGACTTTAAGACGGATATGCTGATCGTCATGTTTGTTTTTAAGAAATTTGTAAATTTCAGCGATGCGGTTTGGTACCGTATCTAAAGGATATTTTGCGAGGTCGGGTTGTCCCCAGTGATTAGACATCTGCCATCCGCTAAAATAAAGTGCCCTGTGGCCGGCTTCCGCCATAGCTGCGGCACTTGGGCCGTCCATAACGCCGCCCGTGGATACAAATTGTCCCATCTCACGCATTTCAGCCACCAAATCCATCATTTTATTGGCAAGCATATTTTGAAGCGTGGGCATTTCTACGATTTCACCTTGAACGTCGTAGATTTCTTTAGGAGTCCATGTGCGCGCCTTGTTTCTGTTAATGCGGACGAAGCGCGGAGAATGCATTCTTTTGTCGATTGCCTGAATGGCTGCCTGACGGGCAGTTTGAGTTCCCAAACTTGATGCCGCAGCTAAGGCTTTGCGAACTTCTTTTTGTTTTCCCCATGCGGTTTCTTCGATAATTCTTCCGATGCGGTTTTCTCCGGCATTTTGAAGGCTGGTTGTCAGGGATTCAATAAATGCTGGGGCTACTCCGCCCATTAAGTCGACTTGCAGGGCGATTAATTCTTCGGCTGTTGTTGTTCCGTAAAACGGAGTTTCACGGGTTTCTTTATCGAGACGTGTTTTCAAAACGGTATCGACGTAAACATCATATCCGCCCAGATTTTCGATTCTGGGCGCAATGAGTGCGTAGGAAGCGCCGAGTTTCGTGAAATGCTGTTTGAACGGTTCGGAATGGAATCCGCCCGTGATTACGGCGACTTTCTTAGCCCCGGTTTCGCGAAGGCGGTACTCGATATTCTTCAGCATCCACGTGTCGCGCATTTTTGCGCCGCTGTAGAATGCGAGCGCATTGGCGAAAATGGAATCGATGTTTGCGGGATAAGCGGACTTCCCTGCTTTCGAGTCGAGTTTCGCAAGGCGCTTCATCACGTTTGACGGAAGAACTTCGTTTTTTCGCGTGATGACGGATTCGTATTCTGAAGGAGTCAGTTCCAGCGAAAAGAGATTTTTCAGAAGATGAAGATCCGCAAGCAGACGCAGTGCTTCCTTCTCCTCTTTCTTCACAGCCAGACGGTTTGCGACAAGGTCCGAGAGGCGGTTGATTTCGGAAAACAGTCTTTCACCGGACAATTCGTTCTTCAGCAGAAGATGCCCGATGTAATAGGAAACGTGCGGATATTTCTGAAAGTCAAAATCCGAAGGAAGATTTTTCAGCAGGTTTTCGAAAAGAATATTCAGATCCCCGGAATACGCGGTTTCCTGCTGAAGCGATGAGGAAAGAATCCGGGTGACTTCCCCGGTGATTGCTTTCGGCGCTTTCTCGATTGCATTCAAAAACACTCTTTTTTCTTTGTCATACTCGCCTAAATTGATAGCGGATTCAAATTTCTTCAGGCGGAAAATTCTGAACAGCATGGGCCAGTCCAGCTGATAGGCGGGATTTTCCATATCAATGCCGGCTGTTTCTTTGGCTTCTTTTTTCAGGTAAGCAAGGAAATCAAGCAATGAAAGCGTTTTTTCTTCGAAGGAAACCCTGTTTCTTAAAAACGAGCGGAGTTTGGAATTGAAATGAGCGCTGGAAAGTCTCTGAATGCCGAAACCGAGCGCGCGGATAAATTCACCGGAGTTTTCTTTTTCGAGAATAACACTGATGAAGTCGCGGCCGTTTTTCACATAAGCTTCGCGGTTTTCAATGCCGTAGGCTTTTGCATCTTTTGCGTCGAGAAGGAAAAGTTCCGCACCTTTCACAAAACCCTTGCGCGTCAAGTCATCGGCGATTTTGCGCGTAAGATCCATGTTTGAGGGGAAAAAGCGCAGCAATTCCGGATGAAGTTCGTTGACCGAACCTTCAATGAGAAGAGTTTTTACACCATAAGTTTTATAAAGATGATGCAGTATCGATTCGATTTTCTTTTGCGCGTCATAATTTCCGTGCGCAGTTTGAATGTGAAAAATCTGAGGCCCGTTGCCGGTTTGGTGAGCCTGAATAGAGCCGAGCGTTTGAGGAATAGTTAATTCATTAAAAGACTGTTTTCCTAATTGACTCGGGGTAAGCTGCGAGGTGCTTAATCCTTGAGCTAATCCGCATTGTGTCCACAAAAATAAAATTGCTACTGCCGTACTGACCGTTCGCATCCCTACAAATCGGTTTAAGTACATAATTAAAGTCCCCTTTCCAGGATTTCAGTCTTTTTATTTTCTTCTAAATCTGTTTTGCTACTGAGTTAGCGAAGTTTTTAAAAGTTTTAGATACCGAGTACGAAAAAACGGCGAAAGGAATCTTATGATAAAGAACTGGATTCCCGCCTTCGCGGGAATGACAACCGTACTGGCGATTCCGTCCGCCGTCTCTCTCATCCTTGAGGATTTTGCAGTGGCTGAATTATCCACAATCTCACTTTTAAGTCAACCGGAAATTTACACGGGTGTTAAGCGGATTTTACAGTGAAAACAGACTCACGATGTTCCCTCTCAAAATAACCCAGTTGGGCCGCAAGTCCCAAGGATTGAGCCTCAATTCGCGCGGCCGTAGATCCGCCTTTATGCAATTTTTCAGTCAAAGCATAAGGGTACACATCCGGCAGCTTCCCTTCGCTTAAGTCCTGCTGGACTTTCTGCCAATAGTCGACTTCTAATAAATCTCCATGAAGCTCTTCGAAAACGGCCGACTGCTCGCGGGATAAATCAAGCTGGCCGAACTCTCTGCTTAAATAGATACGATGATGTAGATGACGGTCACGCCAGTCCGAATCCATCCACCAGGGTTCATCCTCAGCCGGAGGAATGTACGGAGGCGGATTTCTGACAAAATTTAAATGCATTAAGCCGTCCAGTTCATCGTAATCGAAACTGACAACTCTGCCCATGGCTGTAACCCCGTAATTCTTAGTTTTAAAATCACCCACCCAGATTCCGGCGGCGGCAAGTCCTTTAATGCACAATCCCCATTCATTCAGCGCACGCCGGATTTCCTGGGGATTGTTTTTGTGCTGCTCAAGATAAACATCCAGAGGCGTCACTTTTCTCTGAACATAAACAGATTTTAGTACGATGTGCTTTTCTCCGTCATTTTCGATTTCTTGAAACTCACTGGGAGCTCTTTGGGTCAGTTCCTCGAGTACCTCTGGGGTGAATAAATCTTTTTCGAAGCGGAGATTTTTGTAGGTGACGACATCCAGCATCTTTCCGGCCCTGTCGCGGGTGTGCACCAGGTTATAGTTCCGTCTCACATTATCTTTTCCAAAGCCTTCTTTTTCCGACTTGTCACTGATGATTTTTAAAACGTAAGGAAAGGAAGGCGTAGTAAATGCGACCATGACCCAGCCTTTAATCCCTTTAGTGGCTTCAAATTTCTCGCCGGATTTCCTGAGATGTTTTCTCAGCTGCTTTATGAGCTCGATTTTTCCCGGATGGATGAATCCTATTGAGGAATAAATGGCTGCCCTTCCCTTTTTAGGCATGATTGATTCAAGAAAATCGGCAATTTCACGGTAGGCTCCATAATCGACATGAAAATTTGAGCGGGTATAGCTGAAAATGTTGCTCACGTTCTGCTCGTCCAGGAGCACGGCATCCACCTGAATGCCGTTTTCGGAATTCAAGAGTGCGATTACCAGCGGGATGATCTTTCCGCCCTGACGGATTCTTCCGGCGATATAAGCCCCTTTATTCCTGAAAAAGACAGGTTTAAGAATTTCAATGGAGTCATATTCCGCCGAGCCGGTAAGCTCCTGAAGCTTCATCTCGATCCGGTTTCCGGAAAGTTTTGCATCCCGCTCAAGGTTTTCAAACACTTGAGCCTCCGGCTTGTTTTCCGGGGGGGTAAAGCCGGCATCGATGAGAAATGATTTCATGAGCTCTTCCGTCGCGGATGAGTTTTTCTTATAAATCCGGTAAGGTTTCTCGATTTTCGATTTCCATTTCTGCTCAATATCCTCCATGATGCCGTCATCGGTGTATTCCACCGAGTATCCGTTATCGAGGTACATTCTTCTCATGACGGAATAAAAAAAAGTGAGCCCGAGATCGGAGTCATATTGCTCGGAAATGCTTGCGAAATAAGCATATTTAATGCGAAACCAAAGTTCATGCTCCTTCACCCGCTCGCCCATTATGAGTCTGATTTCTTTCTCGATCAGGTCCAGCGTGAGGCGGTACATTTCAATGCGTTCCTTGGCGTCTTCAAGCACCTGAGGCCAGAGGCGGTTTTCAAATAAATGTTTGGCCCTCTGGGTTACCGCCTCAAATTGTCTGAAATAATCATTAAAGCAGTCTTTAATTTTCGAGCTTACCAGCCCCACGATTTCCGTATCGGATATTTTCGCTATTCTAAGACGCTCTGACGGGGTTCCCCCCTCAGGACCTCCGAGCGATGCCGCAAATGATTGTGAGTGCAACGATGCGCGGCCCCTGTAGACTCTGGGCCTTCCTTTGGTTTTCATATTTTCGTTGAAATCCTGTGAGACGATGAAAGGATGGGATTTCACGAGGTCTCCGGATGGAAAGATGACGAGACGCGAGTTCCTAAAGCGCGCCGTCATTAAGCCGCCGGCAGAAAATTTTTCTACGCTTAGCTTCATATTGCGTATCAGAGCGCCCGCGATGAGTTTTCTCTGCCGGTCCGGGTCTCGACGGTTGATTTCGGCATAGATGCGCGCATCCTGTGTTGCCAGCGGAGGTGGAATTTTATCGTGGAACCGGTTCCATTGATGATCCAGCCAGGTTTTTTCGCCCAGGATCACTTTATGATACGAGCTGCCGGGATTTTCCGTCCGGAAATTGGGCGCTAAAGTGATGAACGGAATTTTTCTCTCTTTTAGATTTTTTTCGATTCCGGGAGTGTGAAATCCCCCCGTAACGAGAATGGATATTCTGGAATTTTTATCGCGGGAAATTTTGAGAATTTGATCGACGAATATCGCGTCCCTTTTTGCCGCTAACTCGTAGAACTTTCCGGCTTGATCAGAGTTTGGAAATTTCCATCGTTTTGACTTGAATGCATTATATTGCTCGCGCGAGGCTTCAAGCCGAGATATTTTCTCAAGCGTGTTGAATTTTTCGGAAAGCTTGAAAATTTGTCGCTCCTCGGGTCTGCGGAGCAGTTTCTCGTAGATGAGTTTTTCCGTGCGGCGGATTTCAGTCAGGAGATCATAGGAGTCCGATTTGGAATCTAACCTTGGTTGGATTGCGCCGAGTTTGCCCAGAGTTTGAAGGTACGAGGCCGGATTAATGCTCGCGTTTTGGAAACGGTTCCTTTGCGCGTCAAATCGCAATAATTCCTTGGAGTAAAATCTGGTTTTTAGAACAGCAAGCTTATTTCGCTCGCCGCTGAAATATTGCTGATGTTTCCGTGTTTCGGGAAAAACGGATCGGTATAATTCCAGGTTTTTCCTGTAAATTTCCTTGTCCTCGATTCCGATAAAATCCGTGGAACCCTTGCCTTCCGTTTCAATTGCCGAGAATTCAGCGCCCGAAATCTCGCCCTCCTTCACGAGGGAATCGATGAGTTTTGAATTAAGTTTTCTGTCGTCGAGGATGCGGAAATACTCCGGATGCAGTTTTCCTGAGCCGCCTTCGAGTCCAATTACTCCAATAGGATAGTTTTGACGCAGATAATCCAGGATTTTCCTGATCTGAATCTGCGCTTCATAAATGCCGTGAGCGTCCTGGATGTGGATGACTAGGGGCCCGTCACCTTTAAATTGGCTGATTACGGTCGCGAGGCCAGAAGGGATTTGAATTTGTTTTGATGATGTTTCGGAATAGCTAAGCGGAACATTAATAGGAAGAGAGCAGAAAATTAGAAGCCAGATAAACCATTTTTTGAGCTTCAATGCTTTTGGGTTTGTTTTCAGGACCTTTCTTTGGAGGTGAAAATACCACAAATGATAGGGTTTGTCATCCCGGCGAAAGCCGGGGGGGTGCATCCCACTTCATACAGTTGAAATTGCGTGGTTTTAGTAGGGGCGATCCCAACGGGTCGCCCGTTTCCGTGAAGGGCGACCCGTTGGGATCGCCCCTACTAAAACCTAAAAAACAATTGTATGAAGTGGTAGACACCCAAAGCCGTGATCCAGTGTCTTTCACAACGACACTGGATCACGGATCAGCCTCGCCTTCGGCGAGTGCTGTCCGGGATGACACTTCGTGTCACTTCTCTTTCTTCTTCTTGCCCTCATCATCCATCACTTCATAATCGGCTTCGACGACGTCTTCATCCTTTTTGCCTTGTTCGCCCTGACCCGCGCCCTGCTTGGCGCCTGCTCCTCCGCCCTGTTTCTTTTGCGCATCTTCATACATTTTCTGCGCAATTGCGTGCGAGGCTTGGGCCAGTTTTTCGGACGCTTTGCTGAGTGTCGCGGCATCCTCCGACTTGAGCGCTTCTTTGGCTTCTTTCACGGCGTCTTCCACTTTGGATTTCTCATCCGCGGAAACTTTATCGCCGTATTCTTTCAGGCTTTTCTCGACCGAATAAATCAAATTGTCGAGCTGATTGCGGGCATGAATGGATTCGTGTTTCTTTTTGTCTTCTTCCGCATGGGCCTGTCCTTCTTTAACCAGCTTGTCGACTTCTTCTTTCGAAAGTCCCGAAGAAGATTCGATGCGGATTTTCTGCTCTTTTCCGGTGGCCAGATCTTTCGCCAGCACGTGCACGATTCCGTTGGCATCGATGTCAAACGTGACTTCGATTTGCGGAACGCCGCGCGGCGCAGGAGGAATGCCGACCAGGTCAAACCGGCCGAGCGTGCGGTTATCGGAAGCCATTTCGCGCTCACCCTGAAGCACATGAATGCTCACGGCTGTCTGATTATCGGCCGCAGTCGAAAAAATTTCAGACTTGCGGGTCGGAATCGTGGTGTTGCGCTCAATCAACTTGGTCATGACGCCGCCCAGAGTTTCGATGCCGAGCGAAAGCGGTGTGACGTCAAGCAGGAGAACGTCTTTGACTTCCCCTTTGAGCACGCCGGCCTGAATGGCGGCTCCGACGGCGACCACTTCGTCGGGATTGACTCCCTGATGCGGCTCTTTTTTGAAGAGCTTCTTGACCAGATCCTGAACCGCCGGCATGCGGGTTTGCCCGCCGACTAGAATCACTTCATCGATTTTGTCCGCAGTGATGCCGGCATCTTTCAAGCATTTTTCGACCGGCCCGCGCGTTTTTTCGATCAAGTCCTGCACCAGCTGTTCCAGTTTGGCGCGGGTTAGCGTCATTACCAAATGCTTCGGACCGGACGCATCTGCCGTGATAAACGGCAGATTGATCTCAGTCTGAAGCGAAGTGGACAGTTCGCATTTCGCGCGTTCTCCGGCTTCTCTTAAACGCTGGAGGGCTGTCCGGTCTTTCCCCAGATCGATGCCTTCCTGTTTTTTGAATTCGTCGATGAGATATTGAACAATGCGCTGATCAAAATCATCACCGCCCAAGTGGGTGTCTCCATTAGTTGCTTTTACCTCAAATACGCCGTCGCCGATTTCGAGCACGGAAATATCAAAAGTTCCGCCTCCGAGATCGTAAACTGCGATTTTTTCATCTTTCTTTTTGTCCAGCCCGTAAGCAAGTGCTGCTGCGGTGGGCTCGTTAATAATTCGAAGCACTTCGAGTCCTGCAATTTGACCTGCGTCTTTGGTCGCCTGACGCTGGGCATCGTTAAAATAAGCGGGAACGGTGATCACCGCTTGTTTGACCGGTTCGCCCAAATATGCTTCAGCATCCGCCTTCAATTTTTGAAGGACCATCGCTGAAATTTCGGGCGGAGTATAATTTCTTCCGTTTACGACGAAATCAGCTTCTCCATGTTTTCCTTCCACAACTTTGAAGGGAACCATTTTGATTTCCTGGCCCACTTCGCTGAAGCGGCGCCCGATAAAACGCTTGGCGCTGTAAATCGTGTTTTCAGGGTTTGTTACGGCCTGGCGTTTAGCCGGAAGCCCCACCAAACGTTCTCCGCTTTTTGTAAATGCGACTACTGAAGGTGTCGTGCGATTTCCCTCTTTATTGGGAATCACTTTGGGCTCTCCGCCTTCCATGCACGCTACGCATGAATTCGTGGTTCCTAAATCAATACCAATTACTTTTCCCATAAATATCACCCTTTCTGTATCGTTCGTAGTAGCGACTTCAGTCGCTTTTAGCGAATAAATTCGCTACTACTAACATCAATCTCCATGCCAAGAATAATAAGGTAGAGGCACTCAGCTGACTGTCTCCTTTTGATTACTTTTGGCAACACATGTGTCAGATGGTTACAGCTGATATTCTTCTATTTTACGGTAAAGCGTGCGGCGGGAAATGCCGAGTTCTTTGGCGGCTTTGGACTTGTTTCCGGCAAGTTCGTTGAGTTTTTTGCGGATCAGCTCTTTTTCCATGACTTGAAGATCGCCTTCTTTAGCGTCTCCCGAAACGCTGACGGACATTACGGTTGGCGCTGAAGCCTCGGAATAACGGATGTCATTCGGAACATTGTCGATTTCAAGCGAAGGGCCGGTGGTCAGAACCACCATTCTTTCGATAATATTTCTTAATTCACGGATATTTCCGGGCCAGGAATATTTCTCGAATGCCGCGTATACATTCTCGCCCACCGTTTCAATTTTCTTGTTATTCGCTTTGGCGAAGAATTTCAGGTAATGATCGACCAGCGGACGAATATCTTCTTTGCGTTCGCGAAGCGGAGGAATTTCAAGAAGAATCACATTGATGCGGTAAAACAGGTCTTCACGGAATTTCCCCCTTTTCACCTCTTCAGTCAGATTTTTATTCGTGGCGCATATTAAGCGCGCGTCGACTTTCAGCGGTTTCGTGCCGCCCACCCGCTCAAAAACGCCGTCCTGAAGCACGCGAAGCAGTTTTACCTGCATCGACTCGGGAATCTCCCCCACTTCGTCCAGAAAAAGAGTTCCCATGTGAGCGCGCTCGAAACGGCCGATTTTTCTTTCCGTAGCGCCGGTAAACGAGCCTTTTTCGTGCCCGAAGAGTTCGCTGGCCAGAAGCGTTTCGGTGAGCGCGGCGCAGTGAACGGCGATAAAGGATTGATTTTTCCGTCCGGAATGATTGTGAATGAGATGCGCGAGCAATTCTTTTCCGGTTCCCGTTTCTCCCTGCAGCAGGACGGTGGAATCCGACTTTGCCACCTGCATCGCGAGCTCAATGACTTTTTTCATTTTCGGCGAACGGCTGATAATGGCTTCTGTTTCGAATTTTTCCTGAATCAGCTCTTTTTTGAGCTCGACGTTTTCGCGCTCAAGATGCTGGCTCGAGAGCGCTTTTTTTACAGCAAACTCCAGTTCGTCCAGATTTACGGGTTTGGTGAGATAATGAAACGCTCCGGCCTTCATGGCTTGAACGGCATTTTCCACTGAGCCGTAGGCGGTGAGCAGAATGACGCTGGCTTTGGGATCATATTCCTTCACACGGTGTAGAAGCGTAATGCCGTCCATTTCAGGCATGCGGATATCGGAAATAATAAGATTGGGATTTTCTTTTTTGATCAGTTCCAGGGCCTCTTTGGCGTTTTCGGCCAGATGAATATCGTAACCCTGGCCTTCAAGGAATTTCCCCAGTCCTTCGCGGCTATTTTTTTCATCATCAACGATTAAGATACTTTCCCAGTTAGACATATGAACCTTTTTGTTTGTAGTAGCGAATTTATTCGCTGCTTTTTAGCGACTAAAGTCGCTACTACGAACTCTTTTCCGGCAGCTGCAGCTTGTTTGTTCTTACCGGCAAATAAATGATTATGAAAGTTCCCTTTCCGGCAGAGCTTTTAACGTCAATTCTACCACCATGCTCGCGGATTATGTTGTAGACGATGGCCAAGCCAAGCCCTGAGCCTTCCTCTTTGGTTGTGTAATAGTCTTCAAAAATATGATTCAAATTTTTTTCGGCGATTCCGATTCCGGTATCCTGGAATGCGATCGTGCATACCTTTTCGCGAATGGCCGCTTTAACCCGGAGCTCGCCGCCCTTCGGCATGGCTTCAACGGCGTTCTTGATAATATTTAAAAATGCCTGATGCATTTTATCGCGGTCCATTAAAAACGGAGGGATATTTTTGGCGTAATCTGTTTTTGTTTTTATCTTATCCTCTTTCATTTTCGGCGCGAAAAACCGGAGCGATTCTTCGAGGACATCCTGGATATTATCCATTTTGAATACCGGAGGCTTCTGCCGCGTTAATTTCAGGAAGTTTTTAATAATCCGGTCCAACCGCGCGGTTTCCTGGGTGAGCACTTCTACCGTATCCTCAAATTTCTTACGCTCTTTTGCGGAAACGGATTCGCTCATTTTTCCGAGCAGCTTCAGATGAATGGAGATTGAATTAAGCGGGTTTCCTAGCTCGTGAGCGATGCCTTTTGACAGCTTGAGGAGAGTGTTAATTCGCTGAATTTCATTCGCTTCCCGCTCCCGCATACGGGTAGCGGTGATGTCGACAATCGCGATCAAAAATCCGTAGAGTTCGTGTCCGTTATCGCGAAGCGGTCTGACCGTGACGATTAAACACCGCTCTCGCGGAAAGAGAACCTCGAATTCCTCATTATAGAGACCTCTTTCTTCGGTCAACGTGTTTTCCAGCCAAATGAGAAATTGCTCGTCCGCGATTACGGCCTTAAGCGGCGTTTCCCGCCCCGGTTCGATGCGGGATCCGAACATGGTTTGTGCGACTGAATTTGCCCACTGTATTTTTAAATTTTTGCCGATAAGGAAAAGACCGACGGGCAGCTGATTAAGAATATGCTCAATCTGGTCTTTTTCGTTCTGAAGGCGGATGAGATAGGATTGAAGCGCTTCCTTGTCCATTTTTTCAAGGCGCTTCAGCAGCTTGTCCACGAAAATTGTCCTAGGCATCGCTTCCCCTCAATTCTTTTAATTTGCCGAGAATATCTCTTGATTTCATGAGGCTGGTTCCGATTAAAAATGAATGCACGCCGACGGATTTGTAATAATCGATTTCCTCGCGTTTTTCAAATCCGCTTTCCGCAACGATTATTTTACTCTTCGGGATTTTGGGAATTAAATGTTCCGCCGTTTTGATATTGACTTCAAGTGTGGACAAATTGCGGTTATTGATGCCGATGATTTCCGCTTTCGCAGCCAACGCTTTGTAGAGGTCCTCTTCGGTGTGAACTTCGACAAGGGCGTCCATGCCTAATTTCGAGGCGAGCTGAATCAGCTTGAAGAGCACCTGTTCGCTGAGCAGCATTGCGATTAAAAGGATGGCATCCGCAGACAGCACTGCCGATTCGTAAACCTGATAAGGCTCAATGATGAAGTCCTTGCGCAAGATCGGCAGTTTCGTCACTTTCCGGATTGTCTTCAGGAAACTGGGGCGTCCCAGAAAATACTTGGTTTCGGTCAGCACCGACAGGGCCTTTGCGCCGCCCAGCTCGTAAAGTTCCGCGATCATGAGGGGATTGAAATCTTCGCGGATCACGCCGTGAGAAGGACTTGCTTTTTTGATTTCGGCGATGATGTTGGTTCCACGACCCGAACCGATTGCGCGCGCAAAAGAACGGATGTCTTTCCGTCCCTCATTTTCTTCGATGCCCTGAATCAGGCGCTTTTCGGGGAAACGGAGTTTGAGCTCTGCCAGCTCTTTCTTTTTATGGGTAATGATATCATCCAGAATCATTGACGGCTCATTTCCTTAACCATATTTAATACGTCCAGCGCTTTCCCGCTTTCCAAAGAATATCTTGCGAGTGCCGTACCTTCACGAATATTCCCGGCTCTGCCTGAAGCCAAGAGACCCAGTGCCGCATTCGCCAAAACCACGTTTTTTTTGGGGCCCCGCTCCTTCCCCGAAAGGATATTGTTTGCAACTGCCGCATTTTCCGCCGGTGTCCGGGTTTCAAGGTCTTTCGGTTTGACAGGGCGAAGCCCAAAGTCAGACGGTTTAAGTATTAATTTACGTATTTTCGTCCCTTCAACTTGAACCGCACGTGTTTTTCCGGTCAGGGAAATTTCGTCATAGCCGTCTTCAGTCATGACCATCCAGGCATGACGGGCGCCGAGATGTTTCAATATCAAAGGATAAATTTCAAGCAGCGAGGCGTCCGAGACTCCGATGAGCTGATGCTTGACCTTTGCCGGATTAAGTAACGGACCCAGAAAATTGAACAAAGTTTTTATTTTGAGCGCGCGGCGCACGGACTGTACGGCCGCGAAAGCGGGATGAAAATATGGCGCGTGGAGATAGACAAAATGCGCAGCTTTCAAAGTTTTCGCTGCTGCGGCCGCTGAGATTTTCAGGTTTACGCCCAGCTTTTCCATCAGGTCGGAGCTTCCGGTGTGCGAGGAAACGGACCGGTTTCCGTGCTTGACGACATAAGCCCCCGCACCTGCCGCGACAAGCGCTGCCAGCGTGGAAATGTTAAAGGTATGTTTTTGGTCGCCCCCCGTTCCGCAGAAGTCGGTGAGAAAGGGGAAGTCTGCTTCCACCTGAATCATACGGGACCGCAAGAGTTTTACGAACGCGAGAATTTCGTCAAAAGCCTCCCCTTTTCTTCTTAAAAGCAGCAGAGAAGTTTTAATAAACTGAGGGTCCGCTTTTGCCGTAAACATATAACACGACAGATTCTCCGCTTGAGTCCTGTTCAGGTCTTTTCCTGCGATGAGATTTAGAAGCATGTCCGGGTTCATAAAATAAAAGGATTGGTTATGTCCAAGAAAAACGGTTTGTTTGGTTTTGTTCTTTATATTTTCTTTTTTTCCTGTTTAATGCTGCTGATTCCGGCCTGTAACGTTATATTTCCGCCCAAAATCCTGAATCTTACCGTATATCCGCGGTCGGAAGGATATTTGGCCATGATCAATGTGTCCGAGGCAAAGCCTGCCCTTTTGATTCAGGATACAGAGCTTAAGAATTTTGACCAGTTTCTTGCCGATCTCAAGACCGAAGGCAATGATCCCCAAATTCTGATTCTCGGTACCTTAAATGCCGGTATGATGGAAAAAATCAAATCATCAGGTGTTCTGGACACGATCAAGGAATTCCACTTTCCGGAAATGAACGAACGGCCCGCCTATCTGGAATCGGCGGTCAAAGAGCTGAAAGCGAAGAAAGTGCTCACCGGGCCGCTCAGGCAAAGCCGCTATCTGCCCCTTCGTCATGCCGAGCTGATTGTCTTAGCGCCGCACGAGTATGACGTCTATGATGAAAAAAGCCGGATCGCTTTTAAGCTGATTCGCGGCAGAAAATCAATTATTCTTGCGCCGATGATCGACAATCCGCTTTACAAAACGCTGACCCGCTCATTCGGAAAGGGCGCGCTGCGTTCGGACGTTGTTTTCGGAGTCGGTATTAGCGGTGTTGCTGAAAATCTTGTGAACGAGCTTTTCAATCACCCTGAAATTATTCTTACCGATATTATGGAGCCGAAAGTCCCTGTCCGCTTCAGAACCGACGGAAATATGCTGGAACGGCTTTAAAAAGTGGCGTGGCCCCTTTTTAAAGCTTCAAAAAATTCTCCAGCAGTTTCTTGCCTTCCTTTGTCATAATCGATTCCGGATGGAATTGAACGCCCCAAGTGGGATGCTTTTTGTGTTTGAGGCCCATGATTTCCTTGTCTTTTGTCCATGCAATGACCTCGAGATTTTTCGGCAGACTCTTTTGTTCCACGAGCAGAGAATGATATCGCGTGGCCGTAAACGGATTTTTCATTCCTTTGAAGAGCGGGTCCCGCGTGTGAAAAATCTCGGACGTTTTTCCGTGCATGATTTTTGACGCGCGGATTACCCTTCCTCCGAAAGAATGCCCCAAACATTGATGTCCGAGGCACACGCCCAGAATCGGTCTCTTTCCGCTGAATTCGAGAATCACCTCATTTGAAATTCCGGCTTCCTTGGGTGTGCAGGGTCCCGGAGAAATCACGATTTTATCGGGGTTGATTTTCCGGATTTTTTCGAGCGTAATCTCGTCGTTGCGGTACACGGCCACGCTGGCGCCCAACTCACCCAAATATTGATAGAGGTTGTAGGTGAATGAATCATAATTATCGATGATCAAAATTTTGGCACGTTTCATAGCAAATCATTCCCTTTTGAAATTTCGACGGCTTGAATCAAGGCCCTGGCCTTATTGACTGTTTCCTCATATTCCTTTGCCGGATTCGAATCATTGACGATGCCCGCGCCGGCCTGAATGTAGGCGTGTCCGTTCTGGACGACAATCGTGCGTATGGCAATGCACATGTCCATGTCGCCGGTAAGGCTGAAGTAGCCCAGCGAACCTGCGTATGGCCCCCGCTTCTCTTTTTCTAATTCGTCGATGATTTCCATGGCCCTTATTTTCGGCGCGCCGGAAACCGTGCCTGCCGGAAATGAGGATCTGAGAAGTTCGATTGCAGAACACTTCGGGCCCAGGCTTCCTACGACATCGCTGACCAGATGCATGACATGCGAGTAGCGCTCCACGCGCGCGAAATCTTTTACGCGCACCGAGTTTAGTTCGGCGACACGACCCAAATCGTTACGGCCGAGATCGACGAGCATTAAATGCTCGGCCATTTCCTTCCTGGAATTTTTAAGGTCATGCTCCAGCTTGCGGTCTTCGGATTCGCTAGTTCCTCTCGGCCTTGTTCCGGCGATTGGGCGTATTTCGGCCTCACTCCCGGTTTTTTTCACGAGAAGCTCAGGACTTGAACCGATTAAGCGCATGTTTTTGTACCGGAAATAAAACATGTAGGGTGACGGATTCAGAGATCTCAGCACCCTGTAAATCGCGAAATCATCGTGAATTTTCCCGATGTCAAAGCGCTGGCTGATCACGACCTGAATGCAGTCGCCGGCCCGGATGTACTCCTTGATTTTCTTTACCCGGCTTAGAAAAGTGCTGCGCGGCACATTGGATTTGAATTTAAAATGCTCCGCCCTTTCTTTGCCGGCGGTTTTCGGCATGGGCCCTTCGATATGGCGCTGAATTGTTTCGATTTCTTTCATTGCCCCGCTGTAATTCTGATTTACGTTCGGCCCGCATTCGACGAGTCTGACGATGCGGATTTTCCGGTCGACATGATCGAAAATGATGAAATGATCCGTCCAGAAAAACACGCTCTCGGGAACATCCAGACCTTTTTTCTTCGTATTCTGCTTGATCTTTTCGTAATAACGGACATTTTCATAGGCCAGATAGCCCACATACCCGCCCTGAAACGACGGAAGATTGGGCGAGCGTTTAAAGCGCGATTCTTTTTCGCGCATTTCACGCTCGAGTATATGAAGCGCGTCGCCGATCCCGGCTATTTTTTTCCGGCTCTTTCCCTTTTCTTCCACGTAAATTCCATCCCCGTTGGAAATGAGTACGCGCTTAAAACCGAAACAGATGAAGGAATACCGCCCCAGATTTTCGCCGAGTTCCACGGATTCCAGAAGCGTCGTGCTGGATTCATGACGGGAGATTTTCAGCAACACCGAAACCGGTGTTTCAAGATCTGCCAGAATTTCTTTGTATACCGGCGTGATCGTGCCCTTTTTCAGTTTCTTAAGTTCATTGATCGTTGGTGAAAACATAATTAGTTTGGTTTGCAGCAGCGACTTTCCGCCGCAAAGCTTTGGCGGATCCGCCGTGGCGGACAGTCGCTAGCGAATAAATTCGCCACTTCGAACGACAGCGTTAACCTTTCTTTTTGTAAATCGCGTCAGGGTCAAAAGTTTTTTCCTGAGTGATTTTGACCACATCGCCTTTTTTATCTAATAGATGAACAAAACAGGTACGATAGCCCAGGTGACAGGCTCCGGGACCCATCTGCTCGACTTTTATGACTAAAGTGTCTGCGTCGCAGTCCGTGAGAATTTCCTTTACCAGCTGAACGTGCCCGGATTCTTCTCCCTTAATCCAGAATTTATTCCTGGAACGGGAGAAAAAACATGTTTTTCCGGCCTCCAGCATTTTCTCAAAAGAATCTTTATTGACGTAAGCGAGCATGAGCACTTCGCCGCTTTTCCAGTCCTGAACAATGGCCGGCATGAGGCCGTTTGAGTCATACTTAAAGTTGTGCATGATTATGTCCTCGTCAAAATTTTTTCCTTTTTTAAATAATCCTTCACTTGGCCGACCGTCAGCTCGCCAAAATGAAACAGGCTGGCGGCCAGGGCTGCGTCAGCCTTTCCCTTTGTGAAAGCATCCCGGAAATGCTCCAGCCGGCCCGCGCCTCCGGAAGCGATGACGGGGATTTTCACCGCCTCGGAAATCGAGCGCGTTAAATCCAGATCGTAGCCTTCTTTGGTGCCGTCCTTGTCCATGCTTGTCAGCAGGATTTCGCCCGCGCCCAGGTTTTCTACTTCCTGTGCCCACGAAACCGCGTTTTTGTCCGTGGCTTCCCGGCCGCCGTGTGTGTAAACGGTCCAAGAGCCTTCCGGATTTTTGCGCGCGTCAATGGCTACCACAATACATTGACTGCCGAAGCGGTCAGAGGCTTCGCTCACGAAATTCGGATTCTTAACGGCGCTGGTATTAATCGACACCTTATCACAGCCGGCTTTCAGGAGGTCGCGTATGTCTCCAACCCCGCGAATTCCTCCTCCCACAGTGAACGGGATATAAATGGATTCCGCTACTTTCTCCACCACCTTAAGCAGAATAGGACGCTTTTCGTGGGAAGCGGTGATGTCGAGGAAAACCAGCTCGTCCGCGCGCTGCTTGTCATAGGCCATCGCGCATTCCACCGGGTCGCCCGCGTCGCGCAGATTGACGAATTTCACGCCTTTTACAACGCGTCCTTCTTTGACGTCCAGGCACGGGATAATGCGTTTCGTGAGCATATTATTTTTTGACGGCCCCTTGAACCAGATCTACGGCCTGCTTTAAATCAATTTTCTTTTCATAAAGCGCGCGGCCGATGATGACCCCGTCAAAATTCGGGGCCGTAATCGTGAGCAGTTTTTTAATATCTTCGAGAGACGACATGCCTCCCGAAAGTATGACGCGCATTTTTGTCAGCTCCAGAATTTTGTTGAGGCCCGCGATGTTGGGACCCTCCATCATTCCGTCTTTGGAAATATCCGTCCAGACAATATGGGCGGCGCCCATTTTTTCCAGGGTTTTCAGGAAATCCGTTTGAAGCAATGTGCTAGCTGTTTTCCATCCGTGAGTTTGCACACACCCGTCGCGGACGTCCACTCCGATGGCAATGTTTTTGCCGAATTTGGACAGTATGCCCGCGACAAAATCGGAATCAATGGCCCGTGTTCCGACAATGACGCGTGACACGCCGATATCAAGCGCCGTCTTGATCTGCTCTTCGGTACGTACGCCTCCGCCCAGCTCAATTTTCAGCTTCGTCTTCTTTGCGATTTCCTCGACGTAGCCGAAATTTTTGAATTCCCCGTGAACGGCGCCGTCCAGGTCAACGACATGCAGCCAGGATGCGCCTGCTTCCTGCCATTTCCTGGCGTAATCCAGGGGTGAGCCCGGGTATTTCGCGACGAATGAAAAATCGCCGCGTTTTAAGCGCACGACTTCCCCGTTCATAATATCAATCGATGGATAAAGCTGCATGTTGTTCCTTAAAAGGGGTCTGACCCCTTTTGTTAAATCTTTACAAAATTCGCCAGGATTTTGAGGCCCTCTTCCTGGCTTTTTTCCGGATGAAACTGCGTGGCCCAGACATTGTTCTTTCCGATAATGGCCGGAAATGTTGTTCCGTATTCGGCGATGCCCCGCACCAGTTCCGCGCTCTCAGGCTTGGCGTAATACGAATGCACAAAATAAAAGAAAGACGAATCGTGAACGCCTTCAAGCAATCCGCCTTTATTCTGAAGCTTCACCTGATTCCAGCCCATATGAGGCACTTTTAAACCGGGGTTATCCGGGAAACGGACGACGGTGCCCGGAAAAATGCCCAGCCCCGGCGTGCCCGGATTTTCTTCGCTGGATTTAAAGAGCAGCTGAAGCCCCAGACAAATTCCCAAAAAGGGCTTTCCTTTTTCCACCGCTTCTTTGAGCGGTTTGATCAGATTGCGTTTCCTGAGCTCGCAAATCGCGTCGCCGAAAGCGCCGACGCCGGGCAGAATAATTTTCTGAGCGCTCCGGACGGCCTCAGGATCCTGCGTGACGGCCACCTCAGCCCCGAGTTTTTCAAGCGCTTTGGAAACACTGCGCAGATTCCCCATTCCGTAATCGATGACGGCAATCATTTATTTTATCCAGTGAATAGTGAATCGTGAATTGTGAATCGATTTTCTATCCACGATTCACAACCCACGATTCACGTTTTACTCTTTTAGCTTGCCTTTTGTGGAAGGAACGGCGCCTTTGACTCTCGGATCCACCTGGCAGGCCCAGTCCATTGCTTTGGCGAGACTTTTAAACGTGGCCTCGATGACGTGATGCGGATCCGTCCCGGACTTCACTTCGATATTCAGGTTCATCCCTGCGTGATGCGAAAGGGATTTAATGAATTCCTTCGCGTCGTTTAGCAGATACGACTTGTCGCGCTCCGTAATTTTTACGGACGGGCTGACGCTGAAAAAGTACGACGGGCGCCCCGAAATGTCGAGAGCCGTGTGTACCAGCGCCTCGTCCATCGGAAGCAGAAAGCAGCCGAAGCGGCGGATTCCCTTTTTGTCGCCGAGCGCTTTATCGAATGCCTTTCCGAGGCAAATGGCCGCGTCTTCATTCGTGTGGTGAATGTCAATGTGCAGATCGCCTTTTGCCTTGATGTCGATATCAAAAAGCCCGTGACGGGCGAATCCGGCAATCATATGGTCTAAGAAGCCCACACCTGTTGAAATGTTTGACTTCCCCGTTCCGTCAATGTTCAGGCGGACGGTAATATCAGTCTCAGAAGTTTTCCTCTTAATTTCGGCAGTTCTGTTTTTCATGATTTTTTCTCTCCGTCAACAAATCGGGCTTCCAGTGAAATGCGGTGAAGCACCAGTCCTTCGATTTCGGTCAGTTTTCTCACATACTCGCGCACGCGCGAAAGCGACTCTTTTGTGTAATGAATTACCTGCATATTCTTCAAAAATGTTTCCGCGCTGAGCGGCGAAAAAAAACGCGCCGTTCCGCTCGTCGGAAGCACATGGCTGGGTCCGGCCATATAATCGCCGACAACGGCCGGAGAATAAGGGCCGATAAAAGTTGCTCCCGCATGCTTGATTAAATTCAAATACTTGTTCGGACTTTTGGTAATAATTTCCAAGTGTTCCGGAGCAATTTCGTTCACGACGTTGCAGCCTTCTTCGAGCGTTTCAACGTGAATGATATATCCGGGCTCCACGCGTTTTTTGATCGCCTCAATCAGCTTTTTAGAATTCGTCACCAGAATTCCGAGCCCGCCGTTGTGTTCCGTCTGCGCCAGAAGATCGCAAGTGACATAGTTTGAGTCCGCATTGGAATCGGCGAGAATACAGATTTCGCTGGGTCCGGCCACCATGTCGATATCAACGAATCCGTATACCTGCCGCTTCGCCTCGGTCACGTAGGCATTTCCGGGGCCGACGATTTTATCCACTTTCGGGATCGTACGCGTTCCGAACGCAAGCGCAGCGACAGCCTGTGCCCCGCCCACGCGGTAAATTTCCTTGATGCCGAGCAGATTTGCCACCACCAGAATTTGCGGGTTGATTTCGCCTGTGTCCCTCTGAGGCGGCGTGACGAGCACAATTTCTTTGACGCCCGCGATTTTCGCCGGCAGGGCCGACATGAATACGGTTGAAACGAGCGGTGCCTGGCCGCCCGGCACGTAAATGCCGACCCGCTCAAGAGGCTGATAAACGCGCGAAAGGACGGCACCGTCTCTGTCTTTGATTTTGTAGCTTTTCTTCAGCTCTTTTTCGTAATAAGCGGTGGCATTTTCCTTGAATTCTTTCAGAAGCGGAACAAAGTCATAGCCGACTTTTTCGAAAGCTTTATTGATGTCGCCCTCCGAAACGCGAAGTTTTTTCAAAGGGATATCGATTCCGTCAAATTCTTTTGTGAACCGGCGCAGGGCAAGATCCCCTTCCGTGCGCACTTCCGCAAGGATTTTGTGCACCTTCTTGAACAAATCGTCGTCGAATTCCTGCTCTTTCGACCGGTTCAGTTTTTTAAGCGCTGCTTTGTCCCACGCAATGACTTGCATAATCGTTAACCCAAAATCTTGGGTAATTCCTCCAATACGGTTTTAATTTTTTCGGGGTGTTTTCCACCGCCTTGTGCGAAATTATCTTTGCCGCCGCCACTTCCATCAAATTGTTGAACTATTTTTGAGAGTATATTTTTTGCATTGAAATTTTTCTTCACTAAATCATTCGTTAGTTCAACAACAATATTGACTTTTTCCTCATCCGATGAAATTACTACTACAACTGAATTTTCTCCCATTAATTTGATCATTTTTTCAGCCTCAACTCTTAATTCTTGAGGGGTCCTATAATAATCATCACACCATCTTGGTACTAAATTTACTCCCTTCCAATTAACTTTCATTGAAGCAATTTGATCATCGGACAATGCTGTAATTTTCCTGGTTTCTAACTCTTTTTTCTTCGCTTCGGCTTTCCTCGCCTGCTCCTGGCTGATTTCTTCCAATTGTTTTTTATAATTGCTGATCGCCTCTTTCCCTGTGATTGCTTCAATGCGCCGGACTCCCGCACCCACCGACGTTTCTTTGGTGATCATGAAAGCCTGAATGTCAGCGGTATTCGAGCAGTGGGTTCCTCCGCAGAATTCGAGGCTGATATCGCCGATACGCAGCAACCGTACGCGCTCGCCGTATTTATCCCCGAAAAACGCGAGCGCTCCTTCTTTTCGCGCCTCCTCCAGCGACTTCTCTTCCGGACAAACCCGAATTTTTGAATGAACGAATTCGTTAACCGTTTTCTCGGCGCTTTTAATTTCATCCGTCGTCAGCGCTTTCGGATGCGAAAAATCGAAACGTAATTTATCCTCGTTCACAAGGGAGCCTAACTGGCGCACGTGAGCGCCCAGCTGACTGCGAAGAACGGCCTGAAGAATGTGCGTGGCCGTGTGGTTGCGCTTCGTAGCGTCGCGCTTTTCCCGGTCCACTTCCGCGGAAACCGTGTCACCGGCCTGCAAAGTCCCTTTTTCTATTGCCACGTAATGCAGAATCCGGTCCTCTTCCTTCTGCGTGTCGAATACGACGCCGCGGAATTTGGCGCTCTCGAAAATGCCGCGGTCGCCCACCTGCCCTCCGCCTTCGCCATAAAACGGGCTCTGGTCGAGAATGACCATATATTTGTCTTCGATGTGATCCAGATAAAGCACTTTCCCCGCGGCCTTAAGCGTTTCGTATCCCAAAAATTTTGTTTTGGGAATTTGCGCCAGCTTTTTCATAAAATCCGACACCACAAAAATCTCATCGGTGATTTCGCTTTTCTGTTTCGAGCGCTCGCGCTGGGCATCCATCAGTTTCGCAAATCCGTCTTTGTCGACATGAAGTCCGTGCCTTGCGACGATCAGCTGCGTCAGTTCGTCCGGAAATCCGTATGTATCGTAGAGCTTGAACATGTCTTCGCCCGAAAGCGTTTTGGATTTGTGATGCTTTGTCTTCTCAATCATTTCTTCCAGGATGCCGGTTCCCTGCTCGATGGTGGCGAGAAAGCGTTCTTCCTCCGAGCGGATCGTAAGCACGATATTTTTTTCAGCCTGCGCAAGTTCCGGATACGATTTTTTCATCACCTCGATCACAGGGCCGACGAGCTCATACAAAAATGCCTTGTGGGCGCCCAATTGGCGGCCGTGCCATACCGCACGCCGAATCAGCTTGCGGATCACATAGCCTCGTCCTTCATTGGAAGGAATCGCGCCGTCGTGAATTGCGAATACTACCGCGCGGGCGTGATCAACAATCGCGTAAATAGATCCAATTTTTTCATTCGGAACCGGGTCTTTGAGTTTTAAAATCTTTTTTACTTCGCCGGCAAGTTTCGCGAGCGTATCAATCTCATAATTCGTGCGCTTGCCCTGCATCACGCAGGCCAGCCGCTCAAGCCCCATGCCTGTGTCGATATTTTTTGCGGCGAGCGGCTTGAGCACCCCCCCGTCGCGCCGGTCGTATTGCGTGAACACCAGGTTCCAGATTTCGGCGAAGCGCCCGCAGTCGCAGTCGACATTGCAGTGCTTCTTACCGCAGCCGACATTTTCGCCCTGGTCAAAATAAATTTCCGAGCAGGGGCCGCAGGGGCCGTTGGGTCCGTCTTTCGGCGCGTTGGACGGCCAGAAATTGCCTTTGTCGCCGAGCTTGACGATCCAGTCCGGCCGTACTTTGATCTCGTTTTTCCAGACCTCGCAGGCCTCATCGTCTTTCTCGTGGACGCTCACGCGCAGGCGGTCCTTTGAAATTTTCATTTCCTGCGTCAGGAATTCCCAGGCCCAGGCAATCGCTTCCTTTTTGAAATAATCGCCGAATGAAAAATTGCCGAGCATTTCAAAGAACGAATGGTGATACGGGGTTTTTCCCACATTGTCGAGGTCGCCCGTGCGCAGGCATTTCTGCGAGCTTGCCGCGCGCTTCATGTCCTTCTTGATTCCTAGAAAGTAATCCTTGAACTGATTCATCCCGGCGCCGGTAAAAAGCAGGGACGGGTCGTTTTGCGGAATCAGCGAATCGGACGCGACAACCTTGTGCTGTTTACCTTCGAAGAACTTAAGGAATTTCTCTCTGATTTCGTCCGCTGTCATGAATCCCATGCTGCATCGTCCTTAATCTTGATGATTCTGCCGATGACATCCCGGCAAACCTGATAATCAAAACCTTTGCGGACCAGATAGTCGTAAAGCCGTTTTCTTTCCTTCGGATCCGACTGCTTGCCCGGTTTCAGCTTGAGTTCTGCGATTTCCAGGGCCCTTTTTCTCTGATCTTCGGGGCCTTCTTTTTGAAAACCTTCGCTGATTGTTTTCTCGGAGAGCCCGCGCTTTTTGAGCTGAAAGCGGATGCGTATATCCCCGTTTGCCTTATTCCTGAGCTGCTCCGTGTACGCCTTCGCGAACGCTGAATCGTCCAGAAGCTTTTTCTCTTTCAAAAGCTCCAGTGTTTTCCGGATTTCAACGGAAGGAAAGCTCTTCGCGTACATTTTCCGCTGAAGCTCTTTTTCCGTGTGCATGCGCATCGAAAGAAGTTTCAAAGCATACAGCAGTGTTAGGTCTTTTTCTTTTTCGGTCATGGGCGAAAAAAGAAACGGCTCCCGAAGGAGCCGTTTCTTTCTCAGCAAATTTAAGATTTAAAGCTTAATCAGCTGTGCTGCCTGCTGCAATTGCGACTCCGGAGGCTTCTTTTTTCTTGAGCTCTTCTTTTACCTTCGCCTCGACTTCTTCGAGAGTTTTCGGATTCTGCCTGAGCCAGGCCCTTACATTGTCGCGGCCCTGGCCGATGCGTTCACCGTTGTAGGAAAGCCAGGTGCCCGATTTCTCAAACACATTGTTGTCGACGGCCAAATCGATAATGCTGGACGAGCGCGAAATGCCTTCGTCAAACATAATGTCGAATTCGGCGCTCCGGAACGGAGGCGCGCATTTATTCTTCACGACCTTCACGCGCACGCGGTTGCCCACATTGTCTTCGCCCTTCTTGATGGCGCCGATTCTGCGGATGTCCAGGCGCAGCGACGAATAGAATTTCAGCGCTTTTCCTCCCGGCGTGGTTTCGGGATTTCCAAACATCACTCCGATTTTGTCGCGGATTTGATTGATGAAAATCACGCAGGTTTTCGATTTCGAAATAATGGCCGTGAGCTTACGGAGAGCCTGGGACATTAAACGCGCCTGGGTTCCCATGAACGAATCGCCGATATCACCCTCGATTTCCGCTTTTGGCACGAGCGCCGCGACGGAGTCGACGACGACCAGGTCCACGGCATTGGATTTGACGAGCGCCTCAACGATTTGAAGGGCCTGTTCCCCGTTGTCCGGCTGGGAGATGATGAGATCGTCCACTTTTACCCCGATTTTCTCGGCGTAGATAGGATCCAGCGCGTATTCCACGTCGATAAACGCGGCTGTTCCTCCCAAGCGCTGAACCTGGGAAACGATCGAAAGGGTTAAAGTCGTTTTGCCGCTGGATTCCGGCCCGAAAATCTCGACGATACGTCCACGCGGAACGCCGCCGATACCGATACACATATCCAGCATCACGGAACCTGTGGGGATAGAATCGATTTGTTCGAGAGCCAGGCGTCCGTCACCCAGCTTCATGATGGACCCTTTTCCGAACTGTTTTTCGATATTCGCCAAAGCCGCCTGAAGGACTTTCTGCTTTTCGGCAATTTCCTTCTTGTTCGGCTCCTGCGCTTTGGGTTTAAATTCTTCGGGTTTTGCTTTCTTTTCTAGTGTTTTGGCTTTTTCAGACATGATATGGCTCCCTTTTAGAGTTCGAAAACAGGGTTTTCCGGAACACAGCATTATAGAGAGATTTCTAGGGAAAGTAAACCCTTAGTGCTTCTTCTTAAACACCTTATGCTCCGTGCCCTTGCGCAGCCTTTCGATGTTGGACCGGTGCGTGTAAAGCACCAGAAACGCCAGAGCCAGGCTGACGGCAAAAAGGGGCCAGAAATGAGGAATTCCGCGGTAAAACAGGGCGACAAAAAGCGGTATCGAAAACGCGGCAACGATGGAGCCAACCGCGATGTAGTTAGTCATCGCAACGGTGATCATCCAGACCGCGAGCGCCGAAAGCGTTGCTAAAGGAAAAATACCCAGAAACACGCCGGCGGACGTGGCCACTCCCTTGCCGCCTTTGAATCTGAGAAAGCAGGTCCAGTTATGCCCGGCAATCGCGGCAATACCAAACGAAAGCCCCATAAGTTTTGAATGCCCGAACGGAAACGAAAAGAAGAATGCCGGAATGAAACCTTTAAACATATCGATAGTCAGCACAACACTTCCCCATTTTTTTCCGATCACGCGGAACACATTTGAAGCTCCGACGTTGCCGCTTCCGTGCCGGCGAATATCAATTCCGCGTGCGAGCTTGCCCACAAGATAAGCGGTTGGGAGCGAGCCGATCAGATAGCTTGCGATCAATAGGGCGATAACCGTAATCATTCCTTTTCCTCCACATGAGCGATCCGGATGCCTACCCCTTTTAATTCAAAATGCTCCAGCATTTGATGCTCAAAAAAGTTCCAGTAATTTTGAGGGACTTTATCTTTATGTTTGACGAACAGGCTGAAGCGGAGCGGCTTGAAACCGGTTTGCACCAGGTATTTGAGCTTTCCTCCCTGCGGCGGCGCCTTGCGCTTAATTCCCTCAAGAAAGACGTTTAAATCGTGCGTCGAAAATTTCTTCGAATAGTTCCCGAATATTTTAAATGAGGCCTGAATGGGCTTGAGAATATTTTTTCCGCTTAACCCCGACATGGAAAACAGCGGATAATTTGAAAGATAATTCATGGTTTTGAAAAACTGCTTTTCGTAAAGATTCCATTCCCTGTCTGTGGCTAGGTCCCATTTATTGGCCACGAGAATCAGCCCTTTTTTCTCTTTGAGAATTTGATCAATGACCATTTTGGAATCGCGCCGAATGCCCTGATTGGCGTCAAAAAGGAGGACAATGATATCGGACATGGAAAGCGCTTCGCGGGTTCGTGAAAAGCTGAACAGCTCCGTGGCGGATTTGATTTTTTTTCCGGCCCGCAGGCCCGCCGTGTCCACCAGGCGGATCAGCTTATTTTCGAATTTGAAGGATTCTTCCACAATATCCCGGGTTGTTCCGGGAATAGGCGACACGATCACCCGTTCCTCTTTTAAAATCTTGTTGAGATAGGTGGATTTACCGACATTGGGTTCGCCCACGATGGTCAGGCTGAACAAAAACGGGTCTTCTTTTACTTCTTCCGGATTTTCAGGAAGGGACGGGACGATTTCGTCGAGAAGGTCTCCGATGCCCAGTCCGTGCGAAGCGGAAATTTTATCCACATTTTTGAATCCAAGATGGAAAAACTCAGGGGTCTTCAGGCCGACTTCCTTGATGTCCGACTTGTTCACGGCAACAAAAACATTCTTGTCATATTTACGCAGCATATCGCCAAACCGTTCGTCGGTTGCAGTCAGGCCCGCTTCCCCATCCACCATGAAGATGACGGCGCTCGCTTCTTTGACGGCTTTCTCCACTTCGCGGTCAACCTGCGAGGCGATGTCGTCCGATTTCGAAAACTGAAATCCGCCCGTGTCCACGATCTGAAACGGTTTTCCCTGCCACAAAATGGTTTCGTAGCTGCGGTCGCGCGTGGTGCCGCTTTCCCGCTGAACGATTGCCTTGCGCTTTTCAATCAGGCGGTTAAAGAGCGTGGATTTCCCGACATTGGGCCGTCCGACAATGGCGACTATGGGCAATTTATGGGACTGAGACTTCACGGAGCCGCCTCCCCTCGCGAACAATGTACACTGCGCCGGAAAGGATGGTTAAGAGGGCGGTAATGTTCCACAGGATTGGAACGGACGGATTTTCGAGCAGAAGAAACACAAGAGTCAGCATCTGAAACACCGTGGTAATTTTGCCGAGCAGGTTCGGAGCTACCCTGATTTTGCCCGTGGTGAAAAACAGAATTAAAAGTCCCATGACGATCAGAAAATCGCGGGAGGTAATGACTATGACCACCCAGATCGGAGGCTTGATCGGAAAATTAGACTGAAAGCTGATGCTGAGCAGTGTGCCGATAAGCAGCAGTTTGTCGGCCATGGGATCAAGCAAAGTGCCCAATTCTGTTTTTTGCTTAAACATCCGTGCCACATAGCCGTCAATCGCATCGGTCACACAGCAAACGATAAAAAGGCCAAGGGCCAGGTAGCGGATAGACTCCGTTTTTCCATCATAGTAGGCAATGCTTGTGATGATGATGGGGACGATAAGAATGCGAAGTAAGGTGATACCGTTGGCTAGGTTCATGAGGTAAATAAAGATCTTCGCAGTAGCGACTTCAGCCGCTAAAATCAGCGAATAAATTCGCTACTACGAACGCAAAAGTTTACTGCAGATACTTGAGCTCGTCGCCGGTCACCGGATCGTATTTGAATCGCTCCGGAAATGTCTGACCGGTTTTGGGATTATATTTTGTGTGCACTTCCTGAACTGCTCCCTGAGGAGCCGGGGTCTGTGCCGGCGGGTAGGCTCCGTATTGCTGCTGATACTGCTGCTGCTGCATTTCTTCGCGGATTTCACGCTTGGCGGATTCTTTGGATCTGCGCATGCCTTCACCGACCAGCGCCCCCAGCAAAGCGCCGGAACCGGCTCCGATTGCGGTGCCTGCTCCCGCGTGACCTGTCTGGCTTCCGATGATTGCGCCCAAACCGGCGCCCGCAGCGCCTCCTGCCAATGCTCCCGTAGCGGGTTCGTTCAGCGTCGTCTCACATCCTGCAACAGCGAACATTAAAATCATTAATGAAGCAATTTCCTTTTTCATCTGTGACATGCCTCCTTAGTTAACGCGTTTGTATATCGGCAAAAACAATTATTTCTCAATCTCAACCGTTTTTAGCAGGTGCTGGGATTTTTCCGTCCGGCTGACTCTGACCGAAACAAGTTTGGAAATCCCGGTTTCTTCCATCGTAACACCGTAAAGCGCGTCGCCCATCGAAATCGTTTTGCGGTTATGCGTGATAATAATAAATTGCGTTTGATTCAAAAAGCTCCTTAATACGGTCAGAAAACGGTCAATGTTGGCCTCGTCCAGAGGGGCGTCTACTTCGTCTAAAACGCAGAACGGCGACGGCTTGATCTTAAAGAGCGCGAAAAGTAACGCGATGGCCGTGAGCGCTTTTTCCCCGCCGGAAAGCAGGCTGATTTGCTGAAGCTTTTTCCCCGGGGGACGGACCATGATTTCAATGCCCGATTCCAGGGGATTTTCTTCATCCAAAAGGGTTAATTCCGCGCGGCCTCCGTCAAACAGAATTGTGAAAAATTCCTGAAAGTTTACTGTTACCTGCTGGAAAGTGTCCTCAAAAAGTTTTTTCGTGGTTTTGTTGATCTTGCGGATTGCATCCAGCAGCGCGTCGCGCGCGTTTGTCAGATCATTTCTCTGATTCACCATAAAGTCATAGCGGGTTTTCAGTTCCGTATATTCATCGACCGCCAGAAGATTTACCGCGCCGTAGGATTCAACCCGCTCTTTCAAACCCTCAATCTGAACCGTAATTTCCTCGATGTTATCTTCTTCTGCAAGCGTATAGGAATGGGTTCCGCCGTCCAAATCGATTTTATAACTCTGCCGGATTCTTTCTACAACCGAAGTCCTGGAATAAGAAGATTCCATAGCCTTGAATTCTGCCTGATGAAGTTCGTCGCGCAGTTTCTCAAGCGTTTCGCGCACTGACTGTACTTCCGACTCAAGTTCCGAATGACGTGATTTTTGGGTTTCCAACTGCTCTTTAACGGAGTTGATGCTGATCTCGGCCTGGGATTGTGTTTTAACCAGTCCGTCGATTTCGAGAGAAAAATTATTGTTGTCCTCGGTCAGCTGTTTAATGGCCCGCTCTCCGTCGGTTATGCTTTTGCGTTTTTGCTGGATGCGGTGAGTTTCGGTCTGGATGCCGTCCCGTGTTTGAGAAAGATGTGAGGTCAACAGTCCGAACCGCTCCCGCAAGCTGGACACTTCCGTCTCTTCGCGCACCTGATTCAAGCGTATGACTTCCAGGGCATTATTCTGTTTTTTCTTTTTTTCCTCGAATGCCGCCAGGCCAGTCTGAAGCCCGCTGACTTCCTGCTCTACGGCGCGCGCTTTGCTTCCATGCTCTAAAATCAGGCGCTCTGTTTCCTCAATTTCTTTTTCGGAGCGGACAAAGTCCCCGGCAAGGGATTGCAATCTCTGTTCGATGCGTTTCATATTTTCTATCAATGACTGGGCCAGCTTCGATTCAGACTCAAGTTCGGTCCTGGTTTTGGCCAGATCGTCATGAACTTTGGACTGGTCGCGTGTCATTGCCTCTTTTTCCTGCTTTAGACGTTTCTCCCTCGCTTCATATTCACTCAGCTGATGCTCCAGAAGTTCTTTTTCCGGCGCCAACTCTTTAAGTTTTTCTGCTGAAAAATCACGGCCCTTGGCTTTGGGAAATGTCAGGAACGGACCCGGCCCAATCAGGATGCCGTCCCGGCTCAGGATTTGTTTATCTCGGGTGATTTCATGCACTCCCATCGAAAGGAGCTCTTCGGCGGATTTTGAAACCGTATAAATTTGGGCAAGTATTTCAAGCGCGGAGACGTCCAAGCCGGGGTTCAATTCCAGCAGTTCAGAGAGCGGTGTCACGCGAATTCCCTTCCAGTCAAAGGGAATCGCTTGGGATGCCTGCTTGGCGCCGAACAAGAGCGCAGTGACGGGGGCAGCCGCGGAACTTGAGGCAATCTCTTTTAATTCCCGGGTTTCGCCCAGGCTCAGCACTAAAACATCCGGGGATAAGACAGAGAAAAGCATTTCATTCAGCTGCTCGTTTCCGGGTTTAACGCGGAATACCTCTTTCAAAAACCAGGATTTCCCGAATAATTTGGAAGAAGCGTTTCTGCGGCGCTCCTCGAAGGCTCTGAAGATTCCGCCGGAATCCTGCCCGGCGCCCCGCCCCGATAGAAATTCGATCTGAGCCGCCAACTCTTTTCTGCGGCCTTCGGATTTGAGCATGCGGGAAAGTATGCTTTCAATCTCCGTCTCTTTAATGCGGAGATTTTCATTCACCACCCCCAAAGTTTCCTCAAGAACCGATTTTTGCTCACTTAAAAGGATTTCCTTTTCCTTAATGCGGGAGATTTCAGCTTCTAGGCCGCTCATTTCATGCTCCAGGGATTGTCTCTCCTGCGCCCTCTGCTCAATCCGGGCTTTTAATGCCGCGATTTTTGATTCTAGCCGTATCTTCTCGTTTTGGGATTCCAGGCGGATCAAATCGTTTTGAAGCTGTTTTCCGATGATTTCATCGATCTCCTGCTGCAGCGAGGATAATTTACCCTGTTCTTCGGATAAGCGGCTGTGAACGGATTTAAGGTTTGTTTCCCGCTCTTTCAGTTCTGATTGCCTCAGAGCGATTTCGCCCTCGGATTTCTCGATTTCCGAACGGAACTGTTTGATTCTTTCCTCGCCGGAAAGGATCTCGTTTTCGGCCTCAAGCCATTGATTTTTTAGAGAGCCGATGCGTTCAACGTTGAAATAGATTTTGTCGCGCAGGGAATTGATTTGGGAAGTCAGTTCTATTTTTTTGAGCTCGCCGAAACTAAGCTCGGATTCAAGATGCTGAATTTTCGCCTGGCTTTCTTTGCAGGCCCCGTCTTTTTCGGAGAACGATCTCTGCAGTTCCGACTGTTCTCCGGCAAGCCTCGATTTTTTGCTTTCAAGCTCGGTTTTCCGGCTTTCTAAATTTTGAAGCTCCCAGAGGGCCTTTTTGATCTCAAGGGTTTTAAGCGTCTCAAATTGTTCTTTATATTTTTCGGCCCGCTTGGCCTGGCGCTCGGCATATTTAATATTCTTTTCAACTTCCGCGATAATATCGCCCAGGCGCAGCAGGTTTTCCTCGGTTCTTTCGAGTTTTTTTAGGGCCTCTTCCTTTTTTGATTTGAACTTTGAAATTCCGGCGGCTTCTTCGATCAGAAATCTGCGCTCGTCGGGGTCTGCCTGCAGAATGTAATCGATTCTTCCCTGCTCAATCATGGAATAGGAATTGGAGCCGATACCCGTGTCCAGGATAATGTCCTGTATGTCTTTGTACCGGCAGAGCGTTTTGTTGATGTAATATTCGCTTTCGCCGGAACGATAGATTTTGCGGCTGAGGGTCACTTCATCATATTCAAGGGGCAATATCTTCTTTGAATTGTCGATCGTGAGATGGACTTCCGAGAAACCCAGCGGTTTTCTGAAGTCGGTTCCGCTGAAAATCACGTCTTCCATTTTGGAGCCGCGCAGCAGCTTCGCGCTTCGCTCACCCAGCACCCAGCGGACGGAATCGGAAATATTGCTCTTGCCGCACCCGTTAGGGCCGACAACGCAAGTTACGCCCGGTTCAAAGATAATTTCGGTTCTGTCGGCAAAGGATTTAAATCCGAAAAGCTCGAGTTTTTTGAGGCTCATAGCCCAAAATTCTAGCAGTTTTTACGGGGAAATAAAGGAAGTTTTTGCGGGATTATTCTCTGTACTTACGGATGCACAGCGTGGCGTTGTGGCCGCCGAAACCGAGAGAGTTTGTCAGGCACACATCGATGTTTGCCTTGCGGGCCTGGTTGGGCACATAGTCGAGGTCGCATTCCGGATCCGGCTGGTGGAGATTAATCGTGGGGGGAATAATGCCGTCCTGAATCACTTTGCAGCAGACAATCGCTTCAATGCTCCCGGCAGCTCCGAGGAGATGGCCGGTCATTGATTTTGTTGAGCTCACCGGCACTTTCTTGGCGATGTCCCCTCCTAAAGCGCCCTTAATGGCCAGGGTTTCGACACGATCGTTCATCGGTGTCGCCGTCCCGTGAGCGTTAATGTACTGAACTTCCGAAGGTTTAATGCCCGCGTCCTTCATTGCGCGGATCATGCTTTGAGTGCCTCCCTCACCTTTCGGATCGGGAGCCGTGATGTGGCTGGCATCCGAGGTCATTCCATAGCCGACGATTTCCGCGTAGATTTTGGCGCCTCTCTTTTTCGCATGCTCCAGTTCTTCCAGGATGAGAATTCCGCATCCCTCACCCATGACGAATCCGTCCCGAGTAGAGTCAAACGGACGGCTGGCACTTTCCGGAGTGTCGTTCAGGCAGGACAGCGCTTTTAATGCCGCAAATCCACCGAATCCAAGAGGGGTGATGCACGCCTCTGAACCGCCCGCGATCATCACATCGGCTTCGCCGCGCTGTATGATTTTGAAAGCATCCCCGCAGGCATGAGCCCCCGTTGCGCACGCGGTGGCCACACAGCTGTTCGGGCCCTTGAGACCAAATTGAATGGAAACTTTTCCGGATGCCATGTTGACGATGAGCATCGGTATGAAAAACGGGGAGATGCGGTCAGGCCCTTTATCCAGCATGACCTGATGCTGTTCTTCGATGGTATGCAGTCCGCCGATTCCGGATCCGATAAAAACTCCGCACATCGCGGAATCTTCTTTGGAAAAATCAATTTTGGAATCTTTAACAGCCATGTCCGACGCTGCCAAAGCAAATTGAACGAAACGGTCGGTTTTCTTTCTTTCTTTCGGATTCATCCAGGCAGAAGGATCAAAATTCTTGACCTCCGCCGCCACTTTTGAAGGAAACTTCTGCGGGTCGACTTGAGTCACTCGTCCTGTTCCGCTCTTACCGTGCGTCAGCGAATTCCAGAATTCCTCGACTGTGTTGCCTACAGGACTGATGACTCCGACTCCTGTGACGACTACCCTGCGTTTCATAAGGAAAGTGATAACCTGAGTTGCGATTTATTTCTTGCTCTTTGCTTTTTCTTCGATGTACTTGATGGCGTCGCCGACGGTGGTGATTTTTTCGGCGTCTTCATCCGGTATTTCGATACCGAATTCTTCTTCAAGTGCCATGACAAGTTCCACCGTATCCAAAGAGTCGGCACCCAAATCATCAACGAAAGAGGCTTCAGGTGTGACTTCTTCCGGTTTTACTCCGAGCTGTTCAACGATAATTTCGGTAATTTTGTCTTGAACTGCCATTTGGTGATTCCTCCTTGGTTAGGTTAACAGGATTAGCTATAAAACCTTATTACATCAACATACCGCCATCTACCTGGATTACCTGTCCAGTGAGATAGCTTGAATATTTCGAAGCCAAAAACAAAGCTACATTTGCCACATCTTCAGGTAGACCAAAACGTTCGAGGGGAATTTGAGTTAGCATCAAATTGCGGATATCTTCTGGTAGTTTGTCCGTCATCGCTGTTTTGATAAAGCCTGGTGCGATGGCGTTTACGTTGATTCCTCGTTTACAAAGCTCTTTAGCCGTCGATTTCGTCAGCCCGATTACGCCCGCTTTTGAGGCGCCGTAATTGGCCTGACCCGCATTTCCCATCAACCCGATAATTGATGCGATATTGATAATTCTTCCTGACCGCTGCTTCATCATGATCTTAGCAGCCGCTTTTGTAAAAAGGAAAGTGCCTTTTAAATTGATACTCAGCACTAAGTCCCAGTCTTCTTCGGACATGCGAATAAGAAGAGTGTCTCGGGTAATGCCTGCGTTGTTCACGAGTATATCGATACGACCCATAGAGTCAACACATTTTTTCACCGCTTCTTCTACTTGGGTCGATTGGGTGACATTTGCTTCTATCTCCAGACACTTCACGCCTTTAGATTCGATTTCAGATCTGGTTTTAGCAAGGTTCTCTTTGTTGAGATCTACGATGACCACATGCGAGCCTTCATCGGCGAAGGTCAGCGCAATTTCTTTGCCGATTCCCTGAGCGCCCCCGGTAATCAAAGCCACCTGATCTTTTAAAAGCATTGTCCCTACCTCCTTGCCTTGAATTTTTGTTTGATCTTTTGCAAGTGCGTTTACCATGGTTTTCTCCCTATTTGGACGCCGCCTGACTCAGGCACTCCCGAATATCGGCAACATTTCCCAGATTTGTAACAGAAATTTCCGGATTAATTTTCCGGACCAAACCTTTTAATACAGTGCCCGGTCCGATTTCAAACGCTTCTTTAATACCCATGGAGGCAATCTTTTGAACTGATTCCACCCATCTTACAGGACGAATTACCTGTTCGCTAAGCAATTTTTTTATGTCATCGGGATGATGCTCTTCATTTGCCGTAACATTGGCGATGAAAGGAAGATGCGGCCTTACCAAATCGAACCGTTCCAGCTCTTTTGCAAGCCCTTGGCTGGCTTCGTACATCAGTTTTGAGTGAAAGGCGCCGCTTACTTTTAAAGGAATGGCCCGTTTGGCCCCTTTTTCCTTCGCCAGCGCGCAGGCCTTTTCAACTGCGTGAACCGGGCCCGAAATCACGATTTGCTCCGGGGAATTGATGTTTGCGATCTGGCATCCTGCTTCATTGCAAATTGATTCGAGGATTTTCTGAGCCAGTCCGATAATGGATGCCATGGTGCCCGGATGTTTTATTCCTGCTTCCTCCATCAAGGCCCCTCTTCGCTTTACAAGCTTCAGACCTTGCTCGAATGTGATGACTCGTGCCGCAAAAAGAGCGTTGTATTCCCCGAGGCTTAATCCTGCGACGGCAGCCGGCGTTAAATCGGGCCGCTCCGATTTCAGCAGTTCGGTAATTGCTGCGCTCATGACGAATATCGCGGGCTGAGAAATTTCGGTGCGCGTTAATTGCTCTTCCGGGCCCTCGAACGAAACTCTGGTGATTGCAAATCCGAGATGATGATCCGCCTCGTCATAAACTTTTTTGCAGACAGGAAAATTTTCGTAAATATCTTTTCCCATGCCCACGAATTGAGCTCCCTGGCCGGCAAAGAGGAACGCGCGTTTTACCATTTCATTACCGATGAGGCCCAGGTCAGTCCGCTGCCGAAAGCAACCAGCACGACATAGTTTCCCGGGTGCACCCTTTTTGTTTTTACCGCTTCATAAAGCGCCACGATCGTAGAGGCGCTGGACATGTTTCCGTATTTGTCCAGATTGATGAATACCTTTTCCATCGGCATATTGACGCGGTCCGCGACCGCCTGAATGATTCTTAAATTTGCCTGATGCGGAATTAGCAGATCCACCTGTTCGGTTTTTATGCCGGCAAGCTGAATGGCTTTCATGGCCGCGTCGCCCATATTTCGAACCGCCAGTTTGAACACCTCTGCCCCATTCATTTTCAGGGTATGCAATTTTTGTTCTATGGATTCAAGAGTCGGAGGAATTGCGGAGCCCCCGGCGGGAATTTTCAGTAAATCGGCATATTTGCCGTCGGAAGCCAGGTATGTGGAAAGAATTCCTTTGCCCGAAGGAACTTCGGAAATAATAGCGGCTCCGGCTCCGTCGCCAAAGAGCACGCATGTGGACCGGTCTTTCCAGTCAATAAAACCCGACAGAACTTCTGATCCTACGACCAGAATATTTTTATATTGGCCGGAAAGTATCAGTCCTTGGGCAACCGACATTGCATATGGAAATCCGGAACAGGCCGCGGCAAGATCAAACGAAGGGCAGGTCGCCCCGATTTTTGCCTGGACGAGACAGGCGGTTGACGGGAAAAGCATGTCGCCTGAAATGGTGGCGACGATAATCAGATCCAAATCGGAAGGTTTTAATCCGGCATTTTTGAGGGCTTCCAGGCTGGCTTGGCTTGCGAGATCGCTTGAGCCTTGTCCTTGTTTTGCGATTCGCCTTTCTTTAATCCCGGTTCTGGACTGAATCCACTCATCTGTGGTGTCCACCATTTTTTCTAAATCAAAATTCGTAAGTATTTTCTCGGGTACATAGCAGCCTAACCCGATGATCCCGGCATTTTTTTTCATAGGCATTTAAATTCCGTGACTAAGACCTAGGCTCTTTTTCGCGCTGTTGAATTTCGCTGACAATCTGGTCATTGACTTTGAACTGAACTGCGGTGGCTGCCGCGCGAATGGCGTTGCAGATGGCTTTGGCTGTGGACCCGCCGTGGCTGATGATAACAACGCCGTTAATGCCCAGAAGCGGAGCGCCGCCCGCTTCTTCATAATTCGTTTCTTTCTGAATCGCTTCGAGCGCAGGTTTGCAAAGCAGCGCGCCGATTGTGGCCACGGGATTTTTGCCGATTTCTTTTTTAAAAAGGCTGCCGACAACACCCACGACTCCTTCGATGATTTTCAGCACGACGTTGCCAACAAAGCCGTCGGTCACGATGCAGTCACATTTTCCTGTGAAAAAATCACGTCCCTCAACATTGCCCACGAAATTAAGCTTGGACTCTCTGAGAAGTTTATACGCTTCCTTCGTGACCTCCGTTCCTTTTCCTTCCTCTTCGCCTATATTCAGAAGTCCGATAGAAGGATTTCTTTTCTTGAGCACGCCGCGGGAATAAATATCTGCCATGATTGCATAGTGAAGCAAATGCTCGGGGGTTGGGTCGACATTGGCGCCGACATCGATTGCGAGGGAAATTCCGTGAGCTGAAGGATAGCTGATTGCGATTCCCGGACGTTTAATGCCCGGCAGCAATCCCAGATTAAGCATGGACGAGGCGACGGCGGCGCCGGTGTTACCGGCCGTTACAACCGCGTCGACTTCCTTGCGCTTGAGAAGATCCGTGCAGACATTGACTGAAGAGTCTTTTTTTCTCTTTATCGCATTGACTGGGGATTCACCCATGGAAACCACTTCTGAGGCATGATGAATAAAAATACGCCCGCCGGGAACTTTGTAATTATTCAATTCCCGTTTTAAAGCGGCTTCGTCGCCGACAAGCACCAGTTCATAATCGAACATGTTTGCGGCTTGCACCACTCCGTCTACGATCACTTGAGGGGCTTTGTCTCCCCCCATGCCGTCGATCGCGATTCTCGTCATTTCTTCTCCTCTTTTTTAGCTTTGATCGTGACCACCTGCCGGCCGCGGTAGTATCCGCAATCCGGACAAATTCTGTGCGGAAGAACGGCTGAGCCGCAATTGGAACATTTGGAAAGCGATTTCAATTTGATAATGTCGTGGGTCCGTCTCAGCCGGGTCCGGCTGTTTGAATGTCTGCGTTTTGGATTCGGCATTGTTTTCTCCGTTTTCTGTCTTTGTCAGTTCTTGCATTTGCAGGGCTCAAGATTCAGGTTTGCCCCGCATCCTGCGCAAAGTCCTTTGCAGTCCTCTCTGCATAAAAATCTCAAAGGATGGGCGAAAATCATGACTTCGCGCAACTCTTCGGTCGCGTCGATTTCCGTTTTTCCCTTGATGTCAAAAACCAGGTTAAAATCTTCTTTTTCCTGCGATTTCAGCTCTTCCAAACATCTGCCGCAGGTTTTCTCTGCTTCGGCCCGCATTGATCCGTTGAACATCAGCACTTCGGCCATTTTTTCAAGGAATCCGTGAATTTTCAACTTTGACTTGTAGTGAAAATCATGAAATTCCATCTCGAGCTTTGAGGGATCGAGCTCATAATTGACTTCGATCTTCTCTTCTTTGGGCAGTTTTGCGACATCGATGACCACTTTGGTTGGCATAGTGATTTATCCGTCATATCGAAATTTTTTCACGAAGACGCTTAACCACAAACGGAGGAACGAAACGGCGCACATCTCCCCCGAACTGGGCGATTTCTTTGATCAGTCTTGATGAAAGGTAAAAATGCTCTTCCGAAGGCATGATAAAAACCGTGTTAATTTCCGGTTCCAGTTTCCGGTTGGCAAGCGCCATCTGAAACTCATAATCGAAATCAGAAACCGCTCTAATTCCGCGGATAATTGCTTTCGCCGATTTTTTCCGCGCGTAATTGACAATAAGCCCGTCGAAAGTCTCGATTTTTACGTTGTCGAGCGAGGCGGTTGCTTGTTTGAGAAATTGCTGCCTCTCTTCCGCTTCAAAGAAAGGTTCTTTGCCCGTGTTGCTGGCAATTGCCACAAACACCTGATTAAACATTTTTGAGGCAGTTTTGATAATGTCGATATGGCCAAAAGTGACGGGGTCAAAAGTGCCGGGGTATATTGCGATTGTCTTTTTATTGCCCTTCATTTTATCTTTCTAAGCCCTTCTAAATAAAAAGGTTAAGTGGGTGGATCCGAATTTGTTTTGTTTTACGATCCGGTACTCGCCGGTTTCCTCGGGAACCTCTCTTTTAGAGTGTTCCATAATGATCCAACCAAAGGGGCGGAGTATATCAAATTCGATTATCCGGCTCAAGGTCTTTCTAAGGAAATCCCGGTCATACGGGGGATCAATGAAAATGATGTTAAATTGTTTGCCCATATGCTGTAGCAGAGGGATTGCCGTTATTGCCGGTTTTGAAACAATTTCGATTTTACCTTCGACATTCAGCAGATTGGAATTTTCGCGGATCGAGTGAATGGCCGATTTATTGATTTCCACAAAAGTGGCGCTGTGAGCGCCCCGGCTGAGGGCCTCAAACCCGAGGCTTCCGCAGCCGGCAAAGATATCAAGCACTTCGGCATTTTCTACGACTTCTCCCAACACATTGAAAATACTTCCCCGCACTTTGTCCATAGCCGGCCGCACATCTTTAGTCCTTGGAAAAATGAGTCTTCGGCCCTTAAATTCGCCGGCAATAATTCTCATGGGTTAATCCCGGAACTTTTTCTGATATTGAGCGAGCATTGTTTTGAGCGGAGCGAACTTCGGGTTTTCCAAATCGGGGTCCCTTTCCAGCAGCAGCTTAACTTCCTCTCTGGCTTTCCGAAGGATGTCATAGTCCAGCGCGAGATTTGCCAGGGCGAATTGCGGCATTCCGCTCTGACGGGTCCCGAGAAAATCTCCCGGTCCGCGGAGCAGCAGGTCTTCTTCAGCGATTTTGAAACCGTCATTTGTTTTGGTGAGCACCCGGAGTCTGCGTTTTCCTTCGTCTGTTTTCGGGTTGCCGAACAAAAAACAGCAGGAAGGTTTATTCCCCCGGCCCACACGGCCGCGCAGTTGATGCAGCTGGGACAGGCCGAACCGCTCGGCGTTTTCAATCACCATGATGGATGCCTGGGGATTGTCGATTCCGACTTCAATGACGGAAGTGGCGACCAGTAATTTGATCTCACCGGCATGAAAGCGCTTCATCACGCTTTCCTTTTCGCGCGAATCCATTTTCCCGTGAACGAGTCCGACTTCAAAACCCTTGAACATTCCCTTTTTCAATGTTTCATATTCTTTTTTTGCGGCCAACAGGTCGGATTTTTCCGTCTCTTCGATAGAAGGAAAAACAATATAGGCTTGTTCCCCTTCGTTTAATTTCTTGATGATGAATTCAAAAACTTCCTTTTCTTTTTGCTGTGTGATCCAATAGGTTTTTACCGCTTCCCGCCCCGCCGGCAATTCGTTAATGGTTGAAATTTCGAGATCACCGTAAAGCGTGAGGCCGAGCGTACGCGGAATCGGGGTTGCCGTCATGACGAGAAGATGCGGTGAAAGCTCTCCTTTAAGGAGATGCGCCCTCTGTTTCACGCCGAACTTGTGCTGTTCATCGATGACGACCAGCGCCAGATTAGAAAATTTAACTTTTTCTTCCAGCAACGCATGAGTCCCAATAATGATGATCGGTTTATTCTGCCTGAGGTGGTAACGGATATCCTGTTTGGTGACTTCGTCGGTACCGCCGGTCATCAGCTTAACCGGAATGTTGAAAGGCGTGAGCCATTTCGATACCGTTTTAAAATGCTGTTCCGCCAAAATTTCAGTCGGGACGAGAAATGCGCTCTGAAAGCCCGAATGACAGGCCCTGAGCAAAGCCATGATCGCGACGAGCGTTTTACCTGACCCGACATCCCCCTGAAGCAGGCGTCTCATAGGAACGGGCTTTGAAATATCGAGCAGTATTTCATGAATCACTTTTTTTTGCGATGCGGTCAATTTGAAAGGCAGATGTTTCTCAAAATCAGCGGCAAATTCCGATGAGCTTGATATGAGGCTGGCTTTGCCTACCTGCTTTTCTTTCTCTTTTTTGCTCAGGATGGCGAGCTCAAAAAGAAAAAATTCATCAAAAACGAGCCTGTTTCTGGCGTTTTGAAGCAGCCCAAAGCTCTCGGGAAAATGAATATTTTTAACCGCATGTTTCAGATCATCAAGATGATGGCGTTCACGGATTTCGGGCTGAAGGTATTCCCGGATCAAAATATCGGGATAATGATCAATGAGCTGTTTCATTGCGGCGCGGGTTGTTCTCTGCCAGAGCCCTTCGGTGAGCGGGTAAATCGGGGTGATCCTGCCCGTGTGAATCGTTTCTTCTTCGTCCGAAATCAGCACCTCGTATTCGGGAGAATTCAGCTGAAGCCGGTTATAGAATTCCACTTTGCCGCTCAGCACAATGTGATCGCCGGCTTCAAAGTTCTTCTTCAAATAACCCTGGTTGAACCACGAGGCGTGAATGGTCCCCGAATCGTCCCCGATAACCATTTCAAAAATTTCCCGCCTCTTTACCGGACGCACATTCGTCGACAGCACTTCGCCTTTTATGGTGACAAATTCTCCGATCCGGCACGACCGGATCGGACGAAACCGGCTTCTGTCCTCGTACCGCCGCGGGAAAAAATAGAAAAGGTCTCCGATGGCTTCATAGCCCAGCCGCTTCAGGCTTTCCGCGCGTTTCGGTCCGATTCCCTTCAAATATTGGATGGGTGTTTCAGGCGTGACGTTCTGTGTTTTTGGCGGATATTGAATCATGTATTTTCCTTAAACCGTCCATATTTCCGATTCATAATTTTTGCCCGGCACGGTTATTTTCAGAAGACCGTAGCGGGGCCACTCTTCGATTTTGACCGCATTTTCATAAAGGGCGACGGAAAAATTAAATGTGTCATTTTCTGCGGCGTCTAAAATTTTAAACGGTATAGAAATTTCGATGATTTTATCAACGACAATTTGACCGGAGGAAGATTCAATCTTTGTATGTTTGTGGTTGTGAACCTGCAAAACTTCATATTCTCTGGCGCCGGCCAGCGGAAATTTAATGTCAAAATTCTGAACACCGTGCAGATGAACCATGATATGACGTTTTGAATTATCCGTATTTTCTGCATCAAGGGAGCAATCCAGACGGATGAAAAAGTTTGAAAGATTGAAGCCGTAATAGACGGAATGAATGACCGGATTTGCCTCATACATGGCGCCGCCTACGTGCTCACGCTGGTAGAGGCCGGCGTTTGACCATTCATAATAATTTGTGACTTTTCCGTCAATAACAGGATGCATCAGTCCCTGCGGTTCGAAACGGATATGGGGACGCGCCAGATTTTTTATTGGGTTCCGGAGAAAAGCCGGCACCCGTTTTTTGAGCAGATGAAAAACCTGCATCAGATGGCTGCGGAAAAGATAATCGAAGATGTCCCCTGTTTCGGTAAAGAATTCATTGCCAAACCACCAATACCAGTCGCTTGCCTCAGCCATGTAGATTTCGTTCCATGCCTGTTTGCGTATTTCCGGGTCCAAAGAGTTGCCGGCTTCAGTCAAGGCTTCCCGTGTTTCTTTCACGTATTTCCAGCCCAGCAAATCTTCGTGATGGCGGTACCAGATGTCAAAATTGTGATTGATCCATGATCCTGCGAAAAGTTTTTTGAGGGGTTTGGACTGGGGATTTGCGTCAAGGTACTCCGAGAACGTTACCGGGATTAAGCCCTGATGATGCGACAAGCGTTCCATCAGCAGATTCAGAAATTTTTCTCCGCTTTCGGGATAATACTCCCAGGGATTTTCCCCGTCCAGAATGATTGAAACCAGATGGTTTCCGTTTAATTTTTCCGCATGTTTCTGTATGCGCTCCAATTTTTGGATCAGGTCATCCACGGCTTCGGTGTGGCTGGACCGGTGATAGCCGAAGCCGATCAGGTCTGACAGCAATTTGTCTCTAAAAAAAATATTGATTGCCCGGTCGCCGGACCGGAATGAATACGGCTCATAAATTTCGTCTTCCCTCCTCGATTCGCCGAGAGAATGAAGCAGGATCTCTTCATCCGTGGCGATCCAGCGTATATCGGATTCGGCGAAGATTTCGGCGGCTCCTTCGGAAACGCTTCCTTCCGAAGGCCACATACCTGCCGGATAGGATTCAAAAATCCGGTGAAATAATTCCTTCGCCTCCCGCACTTGCCACAAAGCGTCTTCCTTCCATTGGAAACCCATGTCCTGATCACGTTTTTTGCTCAGAAGCGGAAGTATGGGATGATAAAAAGGCGAACAGGTGAGCTCGATTTTCTTCTCCGCGAGGAGCTTTTTCAGACGCGGAATGATATCTTTCATTACCTTCCACTGGAGGTCCAGCACTTCCAGCTTTTCTTCCTCTGAGAAATTCCTGTTTTTTTTGACAAGCTCGGAAATTCGCGGGTACAGTTTCCCCGCCGAAAATCCGAACCACATCAGGTTGAACAGAACCTGCAGGTCCAGATAGTCCTGGCTGTTAAACCGTTTGAGCAGGGTCTGGGTTTCTTTGGATGAAAAGTGGCCGCCCCTTTTATGGTAAAGCTCGCTATATCGTTCATTCGGCTGAATTACCCGCTCCAGGTTATTCATGAAAAAATTTTTCAGGATGAATAATTTTTCGTCCGGGCTGAGCTGATCCGCGCGCTTTCTGGTTAATTCAAGGAAATCATCTTTGATCGCAGGATTTTGAATGTAATCTTCGAGTTGAATTAAGAGACTGGGGGTGAAATTGATCGTTTGCCGGAAATCGGGATATTTCTCGGATAAAACGGGTAAATCGGTGTAGCCTTTCAGGGCATGCAGCCTCACCCAGGGAAGCGAATATTTTCCCGTCGCGGGGTCTTTGTAAATGGGCTGATGCATATGCCAGAAGAAAGCCACAAAAAGAGATTTCATCGAAGTAAAGGCCTTACTCGCCGACCGGAATTTCTCGAAGGTATTTTGCTGCGTCCTCGGGCGGAGTCGGATTGATATAAAATCCGGTTCCCCACTCAAAACCCGCCACTTTGGTGAGCCGGGGCATGATTTCGATATGCCAGTGAAAATCTTCCGCGATTGTGTGCCAATAGCCGCGGCGGTTAAACCGGTTGGGCGCGGTGTGAATGATGTAATTATATTGGGGCTTATTCAGCGCCTGGGAGAGTTTGTTCAGCGTAATTTTGAGCGCTCGTGCCATGTCGTGAACATGGGAACGGCTCGCGTAAAAATCCATTTGATGGTACTTCGGAAGCAAAATCAATTCAAACGGGAACCGCGACGCGAAAGGACAAAATGAGATGTAATAATCATTCTCATAAACGATGCGGTGTCCGGAATCCTTTTCCTGATTGATCATGTCGCAGTAAAGGCAGCGTTCTTTACCATGAAAATACCGTTCTGTTCCGTGGAGCTCCTCCTTCACTCGAATCGGCGTGACCGGAGTCGCAATGATTTGGGAATGCGAATGGCTGAGTGTCGCGCCGGCTTGAGGTCCTTCATTCTTGAACACAAGCACGTACCTGAAACGTATGTCTTTGTGCAGGTCCTCCACGCGGTCCTGGCATACTGTAATTACATCTTTGATGTCTTCCGCGGAAAGTTCATGTATGGGCTTGTAATGGTCCGTGGTTTCGACGACAACTTCATGAGCTCCGAATCCGGTCATAAGATCGTACATGCCGACGCCTTTTTTGGTGATCGGCTCGTCGATTCCCAGCGCCGGATATTTATTGGGGATTACTCGGACAGACCACCCCGGCGTGTTGGGACTGCTCGAATTTCTCCTCAATGCGGTGATTTCCGCGGGGGTTTTGCCCTCGTTTCCCGGACAAAACGGACATGCGGAAGGGTCTCCTGCGTCTTTGCTGTCTTGCACAAAATCATTGGGGCGCTTGCCGCGCGACGTCGCGATGATAACCCAGCGGCCCGTGACAGGATCTTTGCGTAACTCAGCCATATTATTCCTCTCCCGTCATTGCGAGGAGTAAAGCGGCGAAGCAATCTCGTTTTGAGGGGATTGCTTCGCCGCTTTACTCCTCGCAATGACGTCTAATATCGTATTCATATGAAGCACATTTATTATACAGGAGAATGCCGGGGTTTCAGGCCAGCTTTTTCAGCCGCAAAATGAGCGGTATTGCCAATAGCCCGAGCAGGCCGGTGCCGACAATCAGCATGTTCAGGCCGATATGCGCAAAAATTTTCCCTCCAACCATGCCGGAAAGTACAGTGCCCAAATTATGCACACTCATGAGCACGGCAAACATGCATCCTTCCACTCCGGTTCCGTGCGTCAGTTTAGCGCTCATGGTTAAAAAAGGCAGAAAGGTGATATACGCAAGGATGCCGCTCACGAGAAAAATGATGGCCGCGCTTGTCAGATTATATACGGCAAGACAGGCCATAATGTTTATTAAATTGATCAAAACGCCCACAATCATCAACTTGTAAATATTATAGCGGTTGAGAAATTTTCCGAATATTAAAGCCCCGAGAATCGCTCCGAACCAGCCGAGGCTGGTCAGGAGTCCCAGAGTATCTTCCCCGAGATTAATATTTTCTTTGAGGTAGAAAAAATAAGGGGTGTTGAAGCTGGCAGAAAACGCGCCCACGACTAAAATCATCGAAAAAGTGAGCATTTTTGATGTAAAAAAAAGTTTGAGGCTTTTGAAGATGGGTTCCCAGACAGGGACTTCGTGGGTATGAACTCTGTGTTCGTGGACGAAGAAGCAGACGATCATGGTTGATAAAGGCAAGACTGCAGCGATGGCAAAAACCTGATTGTAAGGAAAAGTTTTTGCCAGATACCCTCCCAGAACTCCGCTGATAATGGCACCGAGGCTTCTGAAACCCCAGGCCAAACTCTGATACTTTCCCGCCGTTTCTTTGTCCGATTTCTCGACGATGAGTCCATCCGTAATGACGTCGGTTGCCGCAAAGCCGACATTAATCAGCGCCAATACGGCAAGCAGGCTAGCAAAGCCGGTGGGCTTCAAAGATAAAATCATCCAGCCTGCCGCGGAAATCAGGGAGCTCAGAAAAATGTAGGGTTTTCGTCTCATTCCGAATATCGGAAGACTGTCCGAGACGGCGCCGTAAATGATTTTCAGGAACCATGGAAAAGCGCTGAGGGAGATAAGGAAAGCAATATCCGGAACGCTGAATCCGATGTTTTTGAGATAAAGAGGAAGCGCAATTCCGGTGATTCCCAGAGCGCCTTGAACGAAATAAACGAGAGCCGCCAGACGTGCAGAAGATTTATCAAGCACAAGTCACTCGCGGGTTATTTTGCGGTTGTGGAATTTTCGGCTGCCGGTACCGGTGGAGTGGCTGCGTTTTGTGAAGGTTCTTTTGCTGTTTCAGCGGTTTTCGCCGGTGCTTCTTTCTTCTGTTTCTCCGCTTCCAGCTTTAATTTTTCCAGGGCTTCTTTAATTTTCGCGATGTCTTCTTTCGAAACTGCTTTTTCACCCGGAGCCGAAACAATTGAACGGGCCTTTACGGATTCGATGACATCCAGTGAAATGCAGGTAATTAGAAATAATATTGCGCAGACGGAGGTTGCTTTGGTGAGAAAATCCCCGGCTTTGGTGCCGAATAATGTTTGCACGCTGCCGCCGAAACCAAATGATGAGGCCCCGCCCAGGCCCTGTCCTCTTCCCGCCTGGAGCAGAATGACGAGCACAAGCACCAGGCAAACGATCACGTGAAGGATAATTAAAAGTATGGTTAACATGTCGGTTTTCTCACTTTACTTGAGGGACAGACCCTTGAATAATTTGGATAAATGATTCGCCTTTAAGGCAAGCGCCGCCGACGAGACCGCCGTCGACGTCCGGCTGGGCCATAATGCCCGAAATGTTCTCCGGCTTGACGCTTCCGCCGTATAAAATACGGATTTTCGCGGCCAGCTCTTTACTGGTTCTTTTGATGAGCAAATCCCGGATAAACTCGTGCATTTCCTGCGCCTGTTCCGGCGACGCCGTTTTTCCGGTTCCGATGGCCCAAACCGGTTCGTAAGCAATGATGATTTTTTCGAGCTGATCGGCCGTCAAATCTTTGAGCGAACCTTCAAATTGCTTCCGGACTGTTTCTTTTGCCTGTCCGGATTCTCTCTCCGGCAAGGTTTCTCCGACGCAAACAATCGGAATCAAACTGTAAGCGAGCGCGGCTTTTACTTTTTTATTGATGAGCGCATCGGTTTCGCCGAAGATTTGCCGTCTTTCAGAATGTCCCAGAATCACGTAACGGCATCCCACATCTTTAAGCATTACGGGGGAAATTTCACCCGTGAACGCGCCCTCTTTTTCGAAGTACATGTTCTGAGCGCCCAGTGAAATTCCGGAACCGTTTAAAAGCGGATTCACGGCGGAAAGCAGTGTCGCAGGCGGACAAACGACCACGTCGCAGTCAGAAATCGAGTGAATGCCCGCCTTAATCGTGTTGACCAGATTAGTGGCTTCTTGTGTTGTTTTGTACATTTTCCAGTTGCCGGCAATAAGAGGCTTGCGCATGAATTATCCTTAAAGGGGTCAGACCCCTTTTTTTGCTAAAAAGGGGTCTGACCCCTTTACTGTTTCCAGGGCTTTGACGCCCGGAAGAATGCGTCCCTCGAGATATTCGAGCGAAGCGCCGCCGCCGGTTGAAATGTGGGACATTTTATCTTCGAGAATAAACTGTTTGATTGCGCTGGCCGTGTCGCCGCCGCCGATAATTGAGGTCACGCCTTTCAGATTCGCGATGAACTGCGCAATTTGCTTGGAACCGTTTTCAAATTTTTTCATTTCAAAAACGCCGACAGGACCATTCCAGATAATGGTTTTAGTTCCGGCGAGGGCCTTCGTGAAAAGTTCAATCGTTTTGGGACCGGCATCCATGCCCATCCAACCCTCGGGAACATTGGCGTCCTGCGTTACTTTGCTTTCGGACGTTTCGTTGAATTCTTTGGAAACCACGTAATCCACAGGCAAAAGCAGTTTCACGTTTTTCGCTTTTGCTTTTTCCATCGCCTGCTTCGCGATCGCAATGCCGGGCTCGTCGAGAATCGAGGTGCCGATCGTGTGTCCCAGCGCTTTCTGGAATGTGTAAGACATTCCGCCGCCAATAATGAGAATGTCGACTTTATTGATCAGGTTATCGATGAGCTTAATTTTATCGGATACTTTGGCTCCGCCGAGAATCGCGGCAAAAGGACGGTCGGGGCTGGTGAGCGCCTTTTCGAAATATTCAATTTCTTTTCCGAGCAGAAACCCGGCGGCTGACGGAAGATATTTTGTGATTCCTTCGACAGAAGCGTGAGCGCGGTGCGCGGCGCCGAAAGCGTCATTGACATAGAAGTCTGCCAGTTTCGCGAGCGACTCGGCGAACTTGGCGTCATTCCCCTCTTCTTCTTTATAAAAGCGCAGATTTTCAAGCAATGCCACTTCGCCGGGCTGAAGCGCGGCAACTTCTTTTTCGGTCTGGGATCCAATGCAGTCTGAAATGAATTTAACGGGTTTTCCGAGAAGTTTTGACAGGTGCTCGGCAACGGGTTTTAAGGTGTATTTCAGGTTTTTCGTTCCGTCCGGGCGGCCCAAATGAGACATCAGAATCACTTTGGCTTTTTCACCGATTGCGTATTGAATGGTTGGAAGCGTTTTCGCGATACGGGCATCGTCCTGAATTTTGCCGTCTTTAATGGGAACGTTGAAATCGACGCGAATAATTACGCGGGCATTCTTGACCGGAAGGTCTTTAAGGGTCTTAACTTTCATAATTTCTCCTAAAAAAGGTAAAAAAGGGGTCTGACCCCTTTTTATGAAACCGTCATTTTATAGGTTTCGCACTCTATGTCAACACCTACCCGTATCCTTGCAAATATCGCGAATCACCTTGTTGATTTTATGAGCTTTTAGGTCTTCCAGCGAAACCGGCAGCACAAAACTCCAGTTATCGGGGCTGATGGACCCGGGATAATTCACCCTCAGCTCTTTTGGATCAATTCCCGCGAGCGTGTTGTCGAGCGAAAGCCAGTCTTGAAGCAGCTGAATGCTGAAAATGGACGCGCTCGCGTGGGCCCGTATTAGCGCTTCTTTGACCAATTGATTCATATATTCGTTGGACGGAGCGTTTTTAAATCCCAGGAATTGCCAGAATTTCTCCCGCTCGTCGAATGAGCTTTTGTACAAATCGATAATTTCCCAGGCGTTATCCCATTGCAAATTTAAAATGCCGAGCAGTGTTTCGGGAGTGGAAATTTCTTTTTTCCAGCGCAGGCGTTTGTATCCGGAGCCGGACAAATCGAAAAGCTGATCTTTCACCTGATCAAAATCAATATTCTTATTTTTGAGGAGGCGTTTGAATAATTCTTCGTCGGCCGTTCCCGCTTCCAAAAGCCACCACCCCAATAAAGGAAGCATGTCATGCGTGGAAATGGTGGTGACGGAATTTTTGCGGTACTCGGCCGGCTGTTTGAAATCGTAACTTTTCCCCCAGTCGCGCGTCCAGCGCTGGACATCGATGCCGGGTAGACTGTAATCATTCAGAGTCCGGTAAGAGCATTCCGGAATGACGCCCAGGTCTTCGGCGCACGGAAGCATCTGCACATTCTCCAGCATGACATTCACGAGCTTACGCCCGTGCTCATTCCATCTGGATTCATCGGAAGGATCGAACACCCCGTTCAGGCCATACGATTCTTCCGGCTCGGAAAGTTTGATTGTCCAAAGCCGGAAAATGCCCACGAAATGATCGATGCGGAAAAAGTCATAAAAATTTTCGGCGAATTTGAGTTTTTGAATCAAATAATCGTAGCCGTGTTTCTCAATTTCATCCCAACGGTAAGGAGGCATGCCCCATCTCTGGCCCATTGAGAAATAAAGGTCCGGAGGCGCTCCGGAAGACAAATCCAGTTTGAAATAGTTTTGATGCGCCCAAACATCCGCGCTGTCGCGTGAAACCAGGAACGGCAAATCGCCCAGAATGAAAACGCCCTGACCGAATGCGTATTGCTTCGTTTCTTTGAACTGTTCGGATAATTGCCACTGAAGCCATTCCTGAAATTCAATCCGGCCTTCGTTTTCTTCGGCGAATTTCGAAAGGGCTTCGGCACTGCGTGACTTTAATTCCTCCGGCCACTCAAACCACGACTTCCCTTCGAATCGCTCTTTCAGCACTTTGAAGAGCGCATAATCTTCCAGCCAGTCACTATTCGCCGAAACGAATTTCCGGAATTTGGTGGAATTATTCCTGTCCATTTTTTGAAAGATGATCCAAAGCAGTTCGAGCTTCGCCTTCTTGATTTCATAATTGACGCGGCGGCCTTTCACCGGAAAACGCTTCCTGAGGGACTGAATGAGCGTCAGAAAGGGTTTCATTTCGAGATTCGAAAGTTTCTCGATCGACAAGTACATCGGATCCAGAGCGAAGGTGCTTTGCGAGTCGTACGGTGTAAACGCGGAGCCGGTGTCATTCATGGGCAGCAGCTGAATAATCGACTGGTTTGTAGTTTTACACCAATCCACGAGCAGTTTCAGGTCAGGAATTTCACCGATACCGATGCTGGATTTTGAGTAAACGGAAAAAAGCGGAACAATGACGCCTGAGCGCCGGGAAACGCCTGTTTTTTGCCATTGTTTTGCCGAGGGAGACGAGAGAAAGGATTGATAATCGTACGACATAAAAAATGCGGAGGCGGCTTTTCGGCCCGCCTCCGCACGATTTACCATATTATGAGCAGCAGCCCGCTGTTTGGCCTGCTGATTTACCCAATTTATTGGCGATCAAAACCGCAAGGTCCACGCAGCGGTTGGAATAACCCCATTCGTTGTCATACCAAGACACCACTTTGAAGAAACGCTTCTCACCCTTCAAATTATTCTGCATCGTGGCCAGAGAATCATAGATTGAAGAGCGATTGTCATGAATGAAATCGGTAGAAACCACTTCATCATTCTGATATCCCAAATAACCTTTCAGATAACTTTCGGAAGCCTTCTTCATCAAAGAGTCAATTTCTTCGATGGAAGTATCTTTCGTTGTTCTGAAAGTAAGATCCACAACGGAAACGTCCGGAGTAGGAATACGGAAAGACATTCCGGTCAATTTTCCTTTAACTTGCGGAAGCACTTCGCCCACGGCTTTCGCCGCGCCCGTTGCTGAAGGAATAATATTGATAGCTGCCGCGCGTCCGCCTCTCCAATCTTTCTTGGAAGGACCGTCTACGGTTTTTTGAGTGGCGGTATAAGAGTGAATGGTAGTCATCAAACCTGCTTCAACTCCAAGTCCCTCTTTCAAAAGCACATGAACCAGCGGAGCCAAGCAATTAGTGGTGCAGCTTGCGTTGGAAATTAAATTATGTTTTTCGCTGTCATATTCTTTATCGTTCACACCCATCACAATTGTTTTCACATCGCCTTTTGCCGGCGCGGAAATAATAACTTTCTTGGCACCTGCCTGCAAATGTCCCTGCGCCTTTTCGCTGTCGGTAAAAAGTCCGGTAGACTCAATAACAATATCAACGCCAAGTGATTTCCAAGGAAGTTCGGCCGGAGTTTTCGTAGCGGCGACACATTTAATTTTATGGCCATTCACAACAAGAACATCGGCCTCGGCTGCGGAAGGGTTCGATTTTTCAGTGGAAACGGCGTGTTTAAACTTGCCGTGTACAGAATCATACTTCAACTGATAAGCAAAATAATCGGCATCTGTAGACACGTCAACAACGGCCACCACATCAATGGTTTTGCCCAAAAGCCCCTGGTCACAAATTGCCTGAAAAACCAAGCGTCCAATACGTCCAAAACCATTAATTCCTAATTTCACAGCCATTCTAGTTTCCTCCTCAGTAGATTGGATAAATTGATCGAAACAATCGGGGTATTCTAGCCAAGCCCTAGGGAAAGTCAACCGATACCTCCCGTTGGGCTCAACGCTTCTTCTTTTTTTTCTTAACCCCATACTCTGCCTGCGGTTCGCGGGCTAGAAGTTTTTTTGCCGATACCCAAGTGACTTTGCCGTTTTTCCAAACCACAATAGGATCATTAGTGCGGGCGTGATCTTCTATTGTTTTTCGAACGGCGTCCTTTAAAGCCTTTTCAGCCTGGACCACATATAAAAGGTGTTTTTTGTCTTTTTTTGCTTTTTTCATTTTTGGATCACCTTCATGATTTTAGAATACAATTTTTTATTCTCAATGGTAATTTTACCATTCACCTGCCCAGAAAAAATCCTTTTGGGAGAGCCTTGAGAATTGTCAAAATAAGTCCAAGTATCCAAAACAGACCGGTAAAACTTAAAATTTCTTACGCTTTTTTGGTAGCGGCGGCGAACATCTTTTTCAGGAATATTATGTCCACCTCTTTTTACCCTGTCTTTAATTCTAGCCAAAGAAAAATCGATACTGGGAATCCAAAGATAAAACAAGTGAATGGCATAGCCTTCATTCTTCAACTGGCTAAGCCAAGATAAATAAGATTTTCCCGACAAAGTTGTTTCAAAAGCAAAATCAGCTTTTTTTCCAGCCAACCCTTTGATTTTCCTAAGAAATATTTTTCCGGCGTGAATATTAGACCTCTTTGGAAACCGAGCTGCAATCTCGTCAGCATTCACAAACTCCGGACAGTGAACATATTTGGGAAGATATTCACGGGCAAAAGTAGTTTTTCCCGCGCCGTTTGGGCCAGCGATAATATAAAGCTGAGGTTTCTTTTTCTTCATCTCCTGCCTTTCCTTTTCTTCGAACCGTACGGAGCTTGCTCTTCTTCTGCTGCCCGTAGAAAGTTTTGCTGGACGGTTTTGTTTTCTTCCGGAAAAATATCGAGTTCGATAGGTTGACGCGTCACTTGGGAGAGCTTTTTTAAGAATTCCAGACTTGGTTTTTCCCGTCCTTTCTCAATCCCGGAAATAAATTGCTGAGAACATCCCATAAAATGGGCCAATTCTTCCTGAGACATTAAGGCTTTTTTCCGGCAGGCACGAATTTTCTCGATAATTTCACGCGTAAAATCATCAATCTCAATTACCTCCGGCTGGCGGATTTTCTCCCCCTTCTCTTGCAATTCTTTCGACAGACGAAGATAAGTTGTTTTCCAGAAAGCAGATTTCTCACGGGTCCACTCGTCTGAATGAATCTCTCGTTCAATCGCACGCCAGCGGCGGCAAAACGAAGCAGGTGAGATTAGCTCGAACACCTGTTTAGGATTTTCGACCCGTGAAAGCAAAGCGCCTGCAATTCGTGGAAAACGAGGATCGTCCTCCCGTTTCAGAATCTCTTCTATTTTTGAATAAGGAATGCGAATATCCCAATGCCAATTTTTGCGGATCATATATTTAAATACCTCTTGTTTAATTTTTGGATAATTTCTTCATCCAAATGCTTGAAAATTATTTTTGTATCGCAGCCCGGGACCAATTCTAGAAGTTCCATAACTGTTCTTTGTCTGGAAACACCCAAATACCAGGCCGCAAGCCGCTCGTAAGCGTTCAAATCGAAATTTTCAGGAAACCATTCGCTTAACCGTTCGGTTTTTGCGGATAGAAAGTAAATATCGTAAAGATCTTTCGTTTTCTGTCTGCCTCCGGCAAGCATTCTGCCTGTTTCCGACGCGCCGGCTTTCCATCCAATAACAGCCAGCATTTTTCGATAATAAATATCCGCCATTGAAGCAATCCCGTTTTTCTCACGCGGCTTTAAAAGCCCCGCAAAGTCGCTGACAAAATCAATTTTCAGAACCAATTCATCACCCACTTCAAACTCATATACAGCCATAGGAACATATTTCTTGCGTATTTCTTCATCCACCAGGTTAAACCCAAATCCTGTTTTGTTTTTGATAAACGCGGCAATGTCACGATGCAATTTAGAGGAATAAGTTTGAGTGAAAAAATCCAGGTCTTCAGAAATGCGGTGATTGCAAGTCAGGCTAAGTGCCGTGCCCCCGACAAGATAAACCTGAGGGAACTCCTTAGCCACCAGACTTAGGATCTGCTTCTGTACTTTGCAGAGAGGATATTGGGTTAATTGATTACTAGCCATAACTAGTAATTTATACTATTTTGGCTAATTGTCAACAATTTACTAGCTAGGACTAGTATTTAAGGGTGTGTTCGTCCCTCACTTCATATGAATCTGAACGTCCTTCAATTCATCTTCTTCGGTTTGAACTTCTCCTGCTGCGCATATTTTTTATTGGGTTTATCGTTATGAATCACAGGAACCGGCGTGTCTGTAGCTCCCAACTTTCCGCCATCGCTCGTAATCACTAACGTGGGCGGAACATCCTTACTCCGGTTTTTTTCGGGAAGACTGGCAGAAGCGACGGAGGGGATTAAAATTAGAGTGAGGAGGAGAATGGAGGTGTTTTTCATGTGTTTATCAAGCAGCTTTTTGAGACTCGAAGTTAATTTTGATTCCAACCGCCTGCAAAATAGCGGTTAATGTGGATAGTTTGGGATTGCCCTTATTTGAGATTGCTTTGTAAAGGCTTTCGCGGCCAAGTTTCGCCTTTTTGGCAACAGTCTGAAAACTGTGCGCTTTGGCCACGTCACGCAAAGCCATAAGGAAAAGTTCCTCCGCGTTTCCTTCTTTGGATTCGAAACAGGCCGTAAGATATTCAGCAGCGTACTCCGGATCTTTAAGTCTTTTCCTCAGTCCTTCCTCGTAGGAAGCGGTAATTTTTTTTGCTGCTTTTCTTTTTTTCTTCATTTTAACGCATCTTTCGAACGCACTGTAAACAAGTCATAGTTTATTTGCAGGGTCATCCAAAACTCTGCCGTAGTGCCAAACACCTCAGAAAGTAAAATCGCGGTTTCGCAAGTCATGCGTCGTTTGCCATTTATAAGAGAATTAATTTTCTGAACTGGCACACCTGTTTTCTTCGCCAGCTTCTGCCGAGTCATTTTCTTAGGCCTCAAAAATTCTTCTAATAAAATTTCACCCGGGTGCGTTGGCCGACGGGTTATTACATCTTTGAGTCTGGTTCTTTTGATTTTGGGAAATATCAACTTATTAGGAGGAGGCAAAAAGTCTTTAACTTTCGTAAGTTTTCCAACTGGCATATCAGGATCATGAAATCGCTTTATCTTCATAATAGCTTTTTCTGATTCTTTAAGCTTTGCTCTTCCGATTTTGTAGAGTCGTTCTCTCTTTTTGTTTCCCTTAATATCCCTCTGAAAGGTTTTTTTCAATGACTTAAATTTTATTTTGTTTTTCATAATTTCTCTCTACAGTCTAAAATAGTATGTTCTGTTCTGGAGCTAATTGAATCTTTTACTAACGTTGAATTTATGCGCATTGTTTTTCGGATGGCGGCAGAAAGTTAGTAGCCGGCGTTACGTTTCCATAAGGAAAATCCGGCTCGCTTAATTTTGTTTTTCTGGAAACAAGATTTACTATTCTTTTTTCCCTCTCCAACTCTTCAATCAATTCTTTCTCCGTAGGCAGATACAATTTATATTTTGACGCGAATAAGTTTTTACCATCATTTAATACTGAATATTTTACAATTGTCTCATCTTTTTCCGCGCACAGGATAATTCCAATTGTTGGATTGTCTTCTTTGCTCTTCATTTTGTCTTCCCACATCCGCAAATACATATCCATTTGTCCAATATCTTGATGGGCCAGTTCTCCCATTTTTAGATCAATCAGTACAAAACATTTCAAGATGTAGTTATAGAAAACAAGATCGATATAAAATTCTTTTGTGTCCGTAACTATTCTTTGCTGACGCGCCACGAAGGAAAATCCTCGTCCAAGTTCGAGTAAAAATTTTCGAAGCTGACTGGTTAATGCCTGTTCAATCCCTCTTTCCTGCCAATTAATGCCAGGTTCAAGATTTAGAAATTCAAGAACGTAAGGATCTTTAATAAAATCCAATGGATTCTCTTTTAATTCTTTTGTTTTTTTCTCTGCTTCGTGTCGAACTGGACGTTTGTCTTTGCTGGACAAAAGACGTTCGTAATAGAAGGAATGAATTTGACGTTCTAAAGCCCGAACGCTCCAATTCGCCTTCACGGCTTCTTCTGCGTAGAATTTACGAGCGTTCTTATTTTCTACACGGATAAGCTTCCTGTAATGTGTCCAAGTCAATTCGCTACTCAGTGAGTAGCGAATTGGGAAAAGTACGTAAAATTGCCTCATATTTCTAAGATTTTGCTCGGAATACCCTTTGCCGAATTCTTTTATTAGCTCTCCCGATAAAGTTGTAATTAAAGCTTCGCCGTAACCTGCGCGGGTTTTTCCTTTTTGTTCTTGTTCAACAATTCTTTTGCCCACATTCCAATAGGCTTCAACCATGATGAAATTAACCGCTTTGAAAGCTTTATTTCGGGCTTCAGCCAGGATATTTTTGATATCTGCATAAAAACGATTATTAATTTCTTTTTTCATCACTTTTCTCCCTAAACTATGAAATTTTGAATTCTCTCCGCAGTGTGGAGGGAATTGAGTTAACGCTTCTTCCTTTTTGAACCGTAAGACGCCTGCTCCTCTGTGGCGCGCAAAGAACCTTCGTGCGATACGGAATTACCCTTTTTGTTATAAGCTTCCTGGTCCATTTCAGCTGCAACTTTTCGGCTAAGTGGGACAGCCTCAAATCTTATGGTGTATCCGATAAAAAGCAGGATCTTTTCTAAGGTGACAATATTCGAAAACTCTCCGCTTTCTATTTTAGAAATATGCTGCTGTGTCACCCCAGCTTTTTTAGCTAACTGTCCCTGACTCAATTTGTGTTTAACACGGTATTCAATAATTTTTTTGAGAATCTGATTTTTTTGACTCTCGAGTTCATACAATTCCCGAAAGTACGGGCTTTTCAGTTTTTGCTGCAAGTGTTTATCTACTCGTTCCGTTGACATGTCGGCCGGGCTCCTAAAATATGGACAACTAAATAGTTGTATTTACAAAAGGAGTTTACAACTGTAAGGTTGTAGTGTCAAGGAGATGTATTTTGAAATACTGGGATTAAAAGACACTGGATTCCCGTCTTCGCGGGAATGACAACAATTTAATTAGGTGAATTCTAAGGCGGGGTCAAGAATTACTAGCTAGGACTAGTATTTAAGGGTGTGTTCGCTCCCTCACTTCATATGAATCTGAACGTCCTTCAATTCATCTTCTTCGGTTTGAACTTTCTCCTGCTGCGCATATTTTTTATTGGGTTTATCGTTATGAATCACAGGAACCGGCGTGTCTGTAGCTCCTAACTTTCCGCCATCGCTCGAAATCACTAACGTGGGCGGAACATCCTTACTCCGGTTTTTTTCGGGAAGACTGGCAGAAGCGACGGAGGGGATTAAAATTAGAGTGAGGAGGAGAATGGAGGTGTTTTTCATGGGAAATGAAGAGGTATTCTGACTTGCCAGACTGGCAGTGTGGCACTCACAGTAACGCCTCCAGATACTATCAAAGATGGGTTCCGGTTTAACAACAATCTTGTCCTTTTTTTTCTACTAACCTCCAAAAACTTGCGACCAAAAATCCAAGTACAAGACCCGAACTAAACGAAGTTGAATAGAATCCAATCTTAAAACTAGGATCAAGGTGGTACGAAATAGCAAATACTACTGATGAAATTACGGTCGACATAAAGACATAATAATGGCAAAGAATCTTTAGATAACCTTCATCGCTATGATCACGTGAATTCCATAACCACACTGCGATCCCAAGCCAAGTTGAGCCTATACACCATAAAATCTCCTGACAATGAGTTTGTATTTTAATGATAAAATTGGATTGAAAGTTCAGGCTAACAACCCCGGTTACAAAAAGTAATATTAATATACCCATTACCCCTAATATTATTGATAGCAATATCCGCTTGCTTTGATTTGTCATAAGTTATCATCTCTTTCTCAGAAGTTGATACTAGGTTGTTGGTAGTCGCTACCTTTTCCAATCGGCTAACGTAGGTTCGTAATACGTCAGATTAGCGGTATTAGGAACATAAAATTGTATTGTCTTTGAACTAGTCATTAGACCAGCCGAAATGACCGTTCCTCTTGGCGCGTCGACTTTACACTTATGCGTTGCGGCGTTACTAGAAACAGCCAATTCTAAGATTTCTTGAGCTTCTCCAGTAGTTGCTGGGCAAATATTGGTTAGGAAACGTCCCCTCATAGTCTGCGGAGTTCCGAAACGAACAAAACCCGTTGCCATCTCAGCTAACTCAAATACAAGCCATTCTCGTCCGCATTCTTGCAACTTTTTATATTCTGGGAAATCAGGCCGCATTTTTTGCGGTTGTTTAGCAATCTTAAGGGTGTTGGCTGTATCAATCCGCAGAAAATGTTCTGCCCTGCTTTGATAATAATCCATAGCGAAATTATCCTATAGCAGTTTTCTTTTGGCAAGAACTCCATAAATCAGTTTTAACTTTGTTTTCCAAATAGATGATCTTGCTCCGTCTACCTCTGCCCCAGTAATAATTGAAACGCGCAAACTTTATTTTTCCCGGCTTGCAGGACTTGGAAAATGCGAAGCCCAATTTTTTAGGATTTCTTTGGCAGATTTTTCGAGAGCCAATCCTTTACCACTACCATTGCCTCGCAGTCTTCACGATTATAGGTCAGGATTTTTTCCAATAATTCTTTTCTTCCAGGATTTTTCTGATAATCGTTGAACCAAGCAATCGAGTTTGCTCCACCCGCATCTTCAGCAGTCCAATTGAATCCCAGACAACGCGCAACGTTTTTGATTCCATAAGATGAAACTGGCCAGTAGGAGCAGCTTTCAACAACGCGATAAAGATCCTTTCGTAAAGCTTCGAACTTATCAAAGACTTTAGGAGGTAAATGATATTTTCCCATAAGATTCATCAATCCTGTTCTTTCGTAGGAGCCGTAATGGAAAATAACATCCCCGTCGGAAAGTGCTTCTATATATTCCCACATTTGTATTGCTGTTTTTTTCTCTTCTTCGTGTGAATCTGCCCAAAAATATTTATAGCTTGAGGGCCTGCCGTTTACGACCTCAATGATTCCATGCAAATACACGTGGTCTTGTGAAGGATCAGTTTCGATATCATAATAGACTTCTTTGCCTGAAGATTTAAAATCCGGTTTGGTATGAACAATAGGTTTTTGACTGAGCCAAACCGCGGCTCTTCGCTTCCAAGCTAAGAGCCTAGTCTCTGTAACGCCCTTGATCTTTCCTTCTTTCGTTAAAAATGGGGCGATATCCATTTGGCTCACATCTTTGATTGTGTGAATTCCCCGCTTCTTCAATTCTTCTTTAGGTTTTCCAAGATAAAACAGAAGGGTTGGATCCTGCCGTTCCTCAGCCCACGTGCGGCAACTCTTTTTCCAAACACAAAGTGAGCAAATTCCGCCAATAATTGGCTCTGGTTCATTACCTTGATAAACTATTTTCTCGATTAAAATCTTCTCATCCAAATAATGTTCTTCATACTCGTGAATATTAAATTCTGTTACTTCTCCGTCTGCGCTAATGATTTTTGACGATTCAGGTTTCACACCTTGAATCTCATTCAACAATTCGCAATAAAAAAGCATTTGCGCTGCGTAATGCTTTTTTATTTCATCACCGTCTTTAGTTTTTGTAGCGCGTCCCGATTTAATATCGCATGGAACATAAAAATAATTGCCAAATTTGGATTTACCGGAAACTTTCTCTAGAAGGTCGGGCTTACCAACCTTGTCGCCGGAAACCAATACTCCCTGATAGATCAGAGGAGCTCCGGCTTTCATCAACTTAATGGTTTCTTCAAATGTCTCCTGACTCGCATGACCTTTAATCTCAACAATCGGGGTGTCTTTTCTGATTTTCTCTATAATGTCCCGTTCAATGTTGAGACCGTGTTCCCAAAGCAGCTGTAGAAAGTCGGAATACTCACCCATTTCGTCAGGGTTTGCATAATGATCCATCCACACGCGACGTTCACATTGCGAGAGATTATAGAAGGATGAAGCGGAGATTTTGTAAGGGCTGCGAGGGGTCATACTAAAAGGGTAGCTGATTTATGGGATTTTTAGAAATTCATGATATCCCATCTATATAGCCTGTGTCTGTGAGTAACGCCTCTGATTTTACTGATTTTATGTTAGTTACAGCCAAATCAAGAGCTGTTAAATGTCGGCAATTAAGATGCCCAATTAAATCCGTTGCGCTAAGTCGTAAAGAATCACCAGTTTTTTGCATATTATTCTTTCATTGCTTTGATGCACCAGCGCTTAATTGTTAATTATTTATCTTTTACCAGATAAAATGGGTTTTCCTAACCAACCTTTAATTTCACGTTTACCTAACACAACTCTTCCAACGATAATCTGATCCTGCAAAGAATAAATCAAGCCCGCGTGCTCAATTTTAAAACCAAACAAACTTTTGACTTCCAAACAAACCGCCAGCCTCAAGCTGTTAGGAGAAAGAACGGCTGCTTCAACCTTGCAATGTTTACCTCCAATATATTGAGAAGCTAAGGTTGCTAACTTCTTCCAGTATTCTTGTTTATCTAGATTTTTTTGAACACCATCAAGCAGATCCGCCAAAACTTTAAGCTGAGCTTTTTTATCACTCTCCATGTAATGAGGGGAAAATTTAAGCCCGGTTAATTGACAAGTACGTAAATCATCTGGATAACTTTGACGTCCGCTCCAATCGCATAATTTTGCTTCAAGAGGAGAACAAGATTTCCCAGTAACAGATCTAACAGCATCCTGCTCAAGAAAACGAGCGGTAGAAAGACTACTGGTAATAAAAAATTTTCGTAATGCTTTCTTTCCAGATATTGGACTTGTTTCTAGTTCTGAGGGCAAAACTTTTTTTCCGCTGATTTCGCAAACTTCCAAAATCCCAGGCGCCACTATTTTCCCTGTTACTTCACATCGTTCTGCTTCACTTGACAGTAACGGTTTGTTTGTTTGAGTGCAGAATATAAACTCTGAGCGATGTCCAGTCTTGCCGGAAACGCAAGAAGTTAACTGTTCATCAATACGATAACGTTTTCCTGATATTTGACTAATGGCAAGCTCATTCTGGAGGACATCCATTGAACTAAATTCACATCGACCGAAAAATTCCGGCTCAGCCCGTTTCCCGCTAAGAGCAGAGGTTTTCAAAATTGTAGATGCAATCATTCTTGCCGTTATAGATGATTTTTCAACCTCGTCAGACAATACAAGTTTTCCGCTTAATGCACACACAACCATGTGTTCAGGAAGTGCCATTCTATTGCTGACTTCGGAATTGCGAAGCAAATGACGTAATGCATTTACCCCACTAATTGCACATTTTCCAATACAATCTTTGGGCGCAATGGCACTCGTTAAACTACACATGCTAATTTCAGGCGCATCAATTACCTCATTCGTATTTGGAATTACTGTTATAGAACTTTGGTAAATATTTTCATCTTTAATCTTATAGGATAAGCGCAGCCGTAATTGGCGATAAATTTTTCCTTCTAATCCAACCACCTCTATTTTTACTCTAGGAGTAAAATCATCTTCAAGTTTTTTTCGTTTTCTTAAATCATCACCTGCACCCCTAACTTCTTCTGTTAATCGTTCTAAATAGAAGCGGCAAAACTCTGCTATACCTGGGTCTTCCATTGCCTTTGTCTTTAAAAATTCATTTGGAAGCCCAAGCACATCTGGGTTTTCCAACTGATTACCTATGGGGTCAAGACCATTTTTGTCAGCTTTGTGTTTTTCTTCTGATGAGCAAGAAACCTGCACTAATCTTTCATAACTATCATGAGCAACTGTAATGCGAACTCGTAGTAAAGCAGCACCAGTAAAATTACGCCAAACCTCCTCCACCTTTGATTCAAAAAAAGCACCGTTAAAACTATTCACCCAATTCTTTCCCATTTCTATAGCTATTCTTAAGGGATCCTGATCAAGATCTTTAACCCAATGTAACCCAGAGATAACCAAACGATTTACAAGTCGCTCGAAAAAAGGGCTTCCCGGTTTGCAAGTAGTTACAGCACCATTTGTTTTCGCTTCTGAACCAACAAAGCAGATAGATTCACACTGTCCGTCTAATTCAATCTCATAAAACCCATTCGATTTTTGAGATATCTTTGCTCCTAAACTTTCTAAAGCAGCGAGAGAAAAAATTTTTGGATCAACAGGAGGTTCGCTAGGTGGCAGTTTTGGACAGCGTGGTCCAAGATCGATTGCGCTACCTCCCGCTAGCATTGCATTTATATTTTGCTCTTCGCGATCTAGCTCAACTTTTGCATCAGTTATGTTTTTTTCTGCTAACTCTGTAGCTTTTTTAATGTCTTTGCCTGCGAGCGAAGCTATTACCAGTTCTCGAATTTTTTCTTCGAAGCCATCGTCTTCATCAAGACCCATAGCTTCCAAGATTGATTCAATATCACCAATAGCATGTGAAACCATTTGTAGCTTTTCCATTAGCCTTCCAACAATATATTCCTCAAATGTACCTTGGAGAATGATGTTAAAAATACAAACAGTTGCATGTTCAGAAGCTAAACGTTGAATGCGACCTATGCGTTGCTCAACTCGCATTGGATTCCACGGTAAATCGAAGTTAACCAAAATATTGGAAACTTGTAGATTCACGCCCTCAGCACCAGCCTCCGTTGAAACAATGACTCGAACCTCAGGTGGATTTTTTTTAAATCTTTCGATTGTTTGTTGATTCCGTTTGCCTGAATCTCCATTGATTAACCCGCAAGATATTCCACGTTCTTCTAGAAAGGCCTCAATGGAAGTCTGAGTTTCTCGTCGACCTGTAAATATAACCATTCGCCATTTATCAGACTGTTCTGTTTTTATCTGTTTGATTAATGTATCCAAGCCATGCAGCTTGGCTGTCATTTTAATTTTGTCTACAACAGAGCGAACATCTAACGCCAGCTCGGACGGAACAGTTCCGTTATTTGCCATTGTTTCCAATTGAGCCGCTAAAGCGTGAGGGCTGCTTGTGAGAGCCTGAAGAATAGAAATTTGGGATAAGCCATTAAGTTTTTGGATTGGTTTGGCAATGATATTGATCAACTCAAGCTCTACTTCTGTCGGAGGGACTCTATGAAGTTGGACTTTTCTATCTGGAAAATGGAGTTTAGCGTCAACTCGTCGAACACGAGACATGTAGCTATATACTATTGAACGAAATTCATCTTCCATATCTGGTCTTAACTTTCTTGCTCTCAAGCGCCCGTCGGCAATAAATTTTCGAACAAACATTCCCTCGCTTCCAAACGGGTTTTCATGTCCTCTAGCTGCTGTTAATAAAGACACCAATGAATATAAATCCCAGAGACGATTATGAATTGGGGTGGCTGTTAGCATAAGTACGTATTTAAACAATCTCTTTGCCAAAGCATCATGAAAACGAAGGGCAACTTGAGGTGCGTCACTGGGCCCATATAAGTTTCGCAATTTATGAGCTTCATCAAGAATAAGCATTTCGTATTCAGATTTAGCAATTGCTTCAAAATACAATCTTGCTGATTCATAAGTTGTAATGACAGCTCCCGCTTCTCCTGGCGGTTTAGCACCGACTAATTCCTGCCCGATTGCTTCAATTGCTGGAATGCCAAATTTAAAATCCAGTTCTTCTTTCCATTGGGGAATTAACAATTTAGGGCAAACAATAAGAATTTTAAATATGCATCCGCGAGAAATAAGTTCGCTAGCAATTAAACCAGCGCTAATAGTTTTTCCGAGCCCAACGTCATCTGCTAACAATGTCACTGGGAGACGCCGGCAAAAGGTAATTAAATTCGTGATTTGATGATGGTAAGGTTCTACTCGTTTTTCCCAGAGATGTTCAGATCGAAGATCCCTTTTATTTTCAATCACGATAGGCTCGGTGAGATCCCATTCGAGAGCGGTTTGATAAAGTTTATATTTGTCGAGGGAGGTTGCGCGTCTTAGAGGCTTTGTTTGCAGATCTAAAATTTGTACGCCCATATTTGTATCCTTAATAGAAGGATACCACTATACCCTTATTGAAAAAAATCTATTTTAGTATGTCACCTCGTTAGCAGTAAATTCGAAATTATAAAGAACTGGGAGTTTTGTTTTTTTTAAGTAAAATTAAACTTATAGAAGAAGCGATCGGGCTATATCAAAAGTCAAAACTTGGATTCTTGTCTTCGCGGTAATGACAACTACATCTCAAGTCTCACCCCCTCCGTCAACCTCTGCCCCCTTTAAAAATTGCTATGCGTGGACTATGTTTTTGCCAGCTTGCTGGATTATTTCGATTCTCCAGCATGAGCTGCTAGTAACGCCTCCTGCTTTAACATAGTAATTCACCATTTTCTACTTATGCTACAAAGCTAAATATTTCCAGCTCTTAATTCTTTTCTAATGAAAGCGTTCATTGATGTTGATTTGTTAATCTCCTCTTTTTTAATCGTAGCTAACTCAAGCCCGTTATTAATAAGCCACGTATTGACTCGATCTTTTAATTCGTATGGCAATGGCCGATCATCTCCACTGCTATGCGATTCATCCTTTAAATTTCCGTAAATAGCATAACTTTTTTTAACTTGATGAGCAGCATCTTCCGGGCTTTTCCCTTCATTAGTTCCGTTTAGGTATTCAGCGTACCTAAACCAATCATCTACTACCACTGTCATTTGACGCTCTACATCATCAAGACTCCACCACCAAATAAAATCATTGTCATTCACACCGTCTTGTACTTTTAGATCGTAGGAAAAATCTTCTCTTGCTTTTCCATTGGTTTTAACCAAATTTAATAATTGTTGGGCGTCAATTTTTTTATCATACAGTCCGCTTTCTTTTGATTTTTTTATCGCAAGATCAAGCATTCCGTACAGCATTTCATCTAGCTCTGTTTCATTCCAGGACGCAATATCAAAAACCATTTTATGTGCTTTAACTAAATGTAATTCTATCGGACGATACTTATTATCCAGAGCTTCTTCTGCTGAATGTATTTGGTTAGAACTTATTAACACTTCACTCAATTTATCTCGCAAAATTTGAAAATGATTAAGCCCTCTATCAACAATATTCTTAACAATATCTGGTAATTTTTGTTTAAAATTTCCTCTTAAATTGTCTAAAGCCCCTGTAGACTCTTCTAATGCAGCTTGATAAATGTTTTCAAAATCTTTTATTCCAGACCCTGGTTTTTCATATTCATTAATAAGGGCAAGATTAAGATCGTCTGTTAATAACCCACTAATCTTGGTAGTTTCTTCTGGTGTTAACGATATGCCTTTGTATACGTTTTTGAAAAACGAAGTCATTACGTCTTTACATGCTTGCCAATTTTTAAATTGAAATACGACGTTGTATGCTTGAATCGGGAAATTTGCCCCAAAAATGCGTGCACGAAGTAATCCTTTTTGACTTAATACTCCACCGCATTCTTTTACATTATTTTTGTAAATTTCTTCTACTTCATTAATCATGGATAGGATTGCTTCTTCGACTTTTTTGTTTGCTTCTTTCGAATAGATCCAGGAATTTTTCATTGAGGAGCCGCATTTCCAGCAGACGGTAAAAGAGGGAGCATTTTTTTCTTTGCATTGGGTACATATTCTTGAATCAATGTTCATATATTAATCCCTAATAAGACCCGTTTTTAAATTCAAAATAGCCTATTAGAATACTAACATATGTCTTGTAGGGAGAAGGGGTTGACGAAAAGGTAGCTATTCGCAAAAGAAAACTCAAATGCTGGGTTCTCTCCCTCCACACTACTCCGGCGGGCAGGCGCGGAATGACAACTACGTCGTCAACCTCATCTCCTCCGCCAATCTCTCCCCATGCAGAAATTGGTACGAGTGGACTTTGTTTTTTGCCAGCTTGCTGGATTATTTTGATTCTCTAGCATAAGGCTGCTAGTAACGCCTCCCGTTTTATAAAAATCCCAAAAAGATTTTCTCGTGATTACCAAATTCTAAATTTGAGTCACTTAAAGTGATTTCAATTTGTTCAAGATTACAAATAAATAGAGACCGATTCCAATATCTATTGGGAGCCAAATCAATCGAATTAGATAAACAGGTATGATTGGATTAAAAAGAACCGCAACAATAATTAAGGGGGTTACATTTGCTTTTAGCTGTTCTAACTCTTTCTCCTTGTAAATTCTATATGCGAGATAAGAGACTGTTCCGCAAACAACAAGACGTAACAAAATATAATATCTATATGGCCAAACAGGAATTATTGCCAAGAAAAGAGAAGCGATAGCAATAATAAGAAAAGTGCGTAGAATTTGACATTTGTCATTCATTTTATTCTCCTCAAAGTTTATTTACGCCCATAACCTCATCCCCTTCGTCAACCTATGCTTAATCAAAAATTGAAACGCGCGGATTTCTTTGCCGGTTTGCTGGATTATTTCGATTCTCCAGCATGAGTCTGCTAGTAACGCCTCCCGTTTCACTGAAATGAATAGAATGAGTTATATGTTTTTTGCAATACTTTCCAGTTCTTGTTTGCATTTCTCATAATGTTTTTCTAAGGATGGAGAATTAAGATCATCTGACTCTATTAGTTCTCGAACCCATTTATCATAAGCAAAAGCTACTTTGAGAGATTTATCTAGAAAAGGAAGGGTCGGGATTTTTTCGATCTCTAAGTGAGCTACATATTTATTTCGCATGTCTAACATTTGGCCATGATAAACTTCCCATTCAGATTTCGTAAAACCGGTTGTTTCCAAAATCATTTCACGGAATTTTCCCTCTGCAGTTGTATTCCCTTTTAACGGGGTTTTTGTCCAATGAGTTGCGTTGTCCTTTTTAGATCCGAACACTTTACACCAATCTAGAATCGCTGCTTCTAAATGAGCGTTAGCCGTATGTCGCCAAAATAATGACTCATTTTTCAGTTTTGATTTCGCGGTTCGGTAATATGCAAGATGGCTTACAAAATCTTTTACTATCATATATTGATACTTAAAAATATTTTCGTTGTATGCCATATTGTCCTTAATTTCCGATTATAAATTAATCCAGGATCGTAACTGGATTCCCCCTTACCACCACACTGCTTAGGCAGGTAGGCGCGAAAATGATAACTACGCCGTAATCCTCATCCCTTCCGCCAACCTCTGCCCCTGCAAAAACTGAAACCCACGCACCTTATTCTTCTCCGCCTGCTGAACTTGAAGGATTCTTAACTGTGTCATTTAGTAATACTTCTGATTTCTTAATTTATTTAAAATGACCAACCGCATTTTGGGCAACTTAAAGAATTTAAATCAATTTTTTCATTACAAGTCGGACAAATTTGAGTGGCAGATTTCACTTCTAGCGTTAAATTTTGCTCAAAGGTTCTTGCATTTCGTTTGTCGTATATGGTAGCTAACCATATCCCATAAAATCTCATTGCATATACAAAAAATAATGACAAGGATAAAAGTAGTGCAGTTGTCCAGTGTTGCTGAATTAACAACCCTAGAATTGCTACAGGTGCTACAATTTGGAAAATAAAAAATAGAAAAAATGTCCACCAGCCTAAAAAGTAGTAAATTATTAAAAATGAACCCATCCATACTGCAATTCCTGAAATGTAGGAAAATATGATTGAAGTGGTAGCAAGGAACGGCCGGATTTTTTGAATTAATGAGAGTGGCAAGACTAGAAATATAAATAGTAAAAGAGATATTGCTGAAAGAAAATTAAAAACCGGTAATAGAAATTTGGAAATAATAGCAGTTCCAGAAAAAATCAAGGGAATAAGAATTATTACTCCCAAAAAAATCCCGATACCAATTAATCCCGAGTTAAATTTTTTTAGGGTGTCATTAACGTTCATAAGCTATTGATCCGTTTCTGCAAGTAGTTACTAGAAGATCCAGCCTGGGTTTTAGAGTAACGCCTCCGATTTTTTAAAGCTTATTCTTTCGTTAGTCGTGTATAGGCTTCATTAATATTTTTGAATCTTTCTTCTGCGACTTTGACAAATTCAGGTCCAAGGTGTGCTACTTTGTCGGGGTGGTACATCATTGAAAGGACGCGATAAGCTTTTTTAATTTCTTCTCGTGTTGCGCCAGGATTCAATCCTAATACTGAATACCAGTGAACATTCATATCTTCTTTAATAAATTCTGACCGAACAGATTTGTGCTCATTTTCTTCTATGCCAAGCATATTGGCTATTGAATTAATAAGAAAAAGCTCTTCCTTTGAAATTTTCCCATCTTCATAAGCCACGGCATAAAGCATTGAAAGCAATATTAATGATGCTTCTTTGTCAAAAGTATTTTTCCAATCTTCACATAATTTCGATAAAGGTATTGGTTGTTGAACTGCCTGATCAAGCATTTCACTAACCACTACCATTATTGCTTCTGACAAGCGTAATACAGTCGAAAGAAATGAGAAAATCGATATAAGCTCTGATTTTTTAACAGGACCATCTGCTCTGGATGTTTCTATTGAAAATCTACAGAGGTAAGTAATAAATTTTACTTGGTTGTAAAAAATAGAATCTTTTGGCTTTGGGATACACATGTCAATGGTTTCATCTACCAAAATCGTCTCCATCCCTAATTGCGAAAAATTATCAGCCATCGCGCAAGCTTCTTCATAGGTGTTTTTATTAATTTTCGCCGAATTATATTTTTTGATAAATTCAAAAATTGTCGAATTTTCCCACTTGGTGACGCGAGCGAAATATTCTAATGCCGGAGCGTTAGTTAATAATTCTCTAATATTTATAACTTCGACACGATAGTGATTAGGCAAATTCGGCAGGCTGTATTTTTTCTCAGTGCCTTGAATAATCAAACAAGATGAGGGTAAAACCTGGTTTAATTTACTGCCGATTTCATACGCTTGTTTTAAATTCAGATTTTGGAAATTAATCTCTTTGTTCTTAATTAAAAATTCAACAATTTCATTTTCCGACCAATTCGTTAAATCTAATAAAGTGCTTCTTAATATAGTGTTTCCGGGAGAATTTTCTGGGATATCAGCATGAATGCAAAATCGCGATTGGCTGTTGGCATATGCTTCCGAAATATTCTCATTCATAACATAACGAGTTTCACATTTAGCGCATTCCAGAGCCATTTGTTTTCCCATCGGGATTATAGGAATCCAATAAATATGCCCAAATTGCTTTATTTCACGTTCTCGGAACACAGCTATCTGTTTACAATTACTGCATTTTTGAATTATCTCAAATCCCGACAGATTTCCTTTTAGATGCGTAGTACCGTATATAATCATTAATCGACCCCTATTAAAGGATAGTTTGTATTAAGTCTTTGGTCCAATAATGAACTGATAGCTGCAAGTTGGACATGTTAATTTGATTTTTCCTCTATTTGCTGGGAAGCGTAAACGCATCAAACAGCAGTCACAAATGGCTGTTCCTTTTTCATCTGAATACTCAACATCCGCGTAATTACTCAGTAGTTGAACGCCGTCTTCGTAGTATCTTCTCCCCGTAGAATTTAGATGATCATTTAGAAGTTCAGTTGAATAATCTTTCCAGCGAGCAAGTTTTGCAAATAAAAAAGCGATTTCTTCATCTTCTAAATATCCCAATTTGGTTTGAACAATCGATTCATTACCCAAAGAATCATGTTGTCTACTTTTCTTTATGATTCCATTAACATATAGCACTCCTAAACCAAAATAAAAAACAGCAATATCTGTCAATCTTTCATTCTCTAGTGTATCTGCTAAACGTATACTGTGATTATTTAAGTAAACATGCATAACTTCGTGAGCAAGAATAGCTGCCAGAATCGAAGGGCTTAATTTATATTCCTCCCTGATTTCCACAAAAATGTCATGGTTTTTTGTTAATTCAACAATCCCCGCCTGAGGCAATGTTCTATTGAAGGCGACATGGATAACTAGAGATTTTATTTTAAGCCAATCTAAAATTGCTTTGGCAATTCGTTGTACTAAAAGGACGGGATCGCTAACTTTTTCAAACAATTCTTTTTTTAGAAGAATAAACTCGCGATGATCATTTCTTTGAGGGAGTAAATTTTTCGCAAAATATGAAACATCTTGAAAAACAGGCTTTCGAGCCTCTTTTTTTATAAAAATATTCCATAAAAACTTTATGAAATTAAAATCTTCAGGCATATCACCTTCAATTGTTAGCTGCTAACTGGAAGATGTCAACCGCATCCCCACCCCCAACCTCTGCCCCTGCAAAAACTGAAACCCATGCACCTTATTCTTCCCCGCCTGCTGAACCTGCTCAATCCACAAACTCCCTTCCCCCGTTTGAATCAGAAATCCCTTTTGCTTATCCACTTTCAGAATTGTCCCGGGTTCACCCTCCACTACTGCTTTGGCGGGCAAGCCCCGGGTGGTTTCGTCTGACATTTTTGATTTGAAGATGCGGAAGGGTTCGCCGCGGAAATCGGTGTAGGCTACGGGCCAGGGTACGAAAGCGCGGACTTTCCTATTAATAGAAGCGGCGCTGTCTTTCCACTGGAAATAGCCGTCGCCTTTTTCTATTTTGGCGCATTCGGTTGCCAGCGCGTCGGATTGGACATGAAATTGGGGATTTGGATTTTTTTCGAGGACTTGTATTCCTTCCAGAAGTAAATCGGCTCCCAGTTTCGCGAGCGAGGCGGATAATTCTTCGGCGGTTTCGTCGGGGCCTATGGTTACGGATTTTTGAATCAGGATATCTCCGGCGTCCATTTTCGCGGTGACTCGCATGATGCTTACGCCCGTTACTACGTCGCCGTTTAGAAGTGCGGATTGAATGGGTGAGGCTCCGCGGTAGCGCGGTAGGAGTGACGGATGTACGTTTAGATTTCCATTGGTGAAGATTTGAAGCAGTGAATCGGGAATGAGTTTTCCGTACAAGGCGATGGCGGCCAGTTCGGGTTTTAGCGCGCGGACGGCTGAGAGTACGTCTTCGGATTTCAATTTGGCGGGCGTCATGCATTCCAGGCCGTGCGCGAGCGCCCAGGCTTTTACCGGCGTTGGACCTTCAACGCGTCCTCTTCCCTTTTTTTCATCCGGTGTGCTGATGACACAGACAATCTGGTGATTTTTGTGCAGCGCTTCCAGAACCGGAATTGAGAATTCGCTTGAGCCGAAGTAGATGATTTTCATGAACTAATCCCCCATGCCTTCTTGCATATAATCCACAACGATATTAATGATTTCCGTAATCGTATTATTGCAGGATTTGAAGGTAATTTGGTCAAGAATATCCGGACCGTAATCCCTTAAAATTTCACTAATAAGGGCATGAATGAATGATTGTGTGGCTATATTGACGCCATGAAAATCGAGCGAAATACCCTCATTTTTTTCCAGCACAGGAATTATTTCCTGCTTTCGGATGTCTCGAGCGATGTCCTTATTCTCCGCAAACATTCCTGCACGGTCTAAAATAACAATGTTTTTCATTGGGCTACTCTTTAAATACCTTATTCAGAGCCTCGAGTGCCTTTTCGAGATTGAAGGAGCGCTTTTCTTCCGGGGTCAAAACGTCAAATAATTCGGATTCAATGCGTGTTTTCATGTTTTTCAGCTCCTCTTCTTCTCGACCTAAATTGATCCGGTATTTATCCAAATTATCTTCAAATCCGTCCTCGGCTAGTTTTGCTTTGAAAAGCTCTCGTAGTTCCTTATCTTTGAAATTAAATCCGGCTTTGATCATGTGGCCAAGATCATAAAAGTCACGAGGCGCAATAACAGGCCTCGTAGCAGCAGCACGAATTTTTTCGGCCACAAGCTCTTTCAAGTGCAGGCAATTCACTGATCCGCCTTCAAAAAGAGGTTTTTTTGTGAATGGGTGCAGAAATATGTGATGAGCCTTTTGTTTTGAGACGGAAAGAATAGGGTTATGCCTGAGCGAGATTTCTAATTTGATCGATTGGGTTTTGTTCAACACTGCCGATTCATAATTCACCTGATAAACGTATTGCACGGATTCGTTACGCCCGGCTCTTTCTATATCTTGGACATTCAAATCAAAAGCTTTCGCAAACGACTCCATTTTTTCTTTCACGGGCTTCATTAAAATCCGTCGCGTGCCGCGAGTTATCTCCCCGGCCGGAAGTTTCATGGAAAAATCAAGGTCTTCGCTAAGGCGGTAATACGAGTAATATATTTTACTGAGACAAGTTCCGCCTTTGAAGATTAGATTTTCACTAAGCCCATGAATTCCGGAAAGCAAAAGCGTGAGGTAATAATCTTTTTCCAGAAGCGAAAGGGAAAATCCGGTACGCGCAGAGGTTTGTTCGAGAACCTCAAAAAATTCATCTTTATTTTTATGCATGATCGATGATGACATTCCATTGATTGTTAATGGAACCCTTTCGCGACTTGGAGCCGTAAAGCGTGATTAACGATGTTTTCTTGACGCTTTCAAGAAGCGGGCGAAGCTTGGATTGGCTTACCCCGGCTTTTTCAAGCGCATAGCCGATTTTTTTGCGGGTGGAAACACTTGGAAAACGGACGGCGTATTGAATGAGCTTTTTAAGATTGGTTTTAGCCAACTGATCTTTAAGAATTTCAAATGCCTGCTTCAAACCTCCCACCGCGTCGGGGAAATAAATTAAATCCACAAGGGTTCTCTCCCGATCGCTCACGATCACTTGGCCGTTTCGTATCGAAATTTTTTCAGTCCCATACAAACGCCGGGGCGAAACTTTGAGTAGTTTAAATGCGGTGCCGGAAATGACACGTTCTTTCTGTACCGCGCTGTTTAACACATAGAAAGTTTGAAAAATTTGTTCGGTAAATCCGTAGTAGTTGAACATTGTGGAATAACCCACGTAATAGTTTCCCTTCGGGAAAAGCAGGGGCGGAATTAAATATTCATTGATTCTGCGTCCGGCGGGTCCTGATTCAAGCGGTGAGTAATAGTAAACGCCTTTGGTGATCGGCGTAAGCACCCCCTTTTTTTTAAGTTGATAAATAATTTGGCGGGTTAGAACGGATTTACCAAATAAGCGGTCGAACTGTTCTTTGGTAATTACTGTTATTTTCTCGTAGGATAAACGGGAAATAACCGCTGTTTCTTTAGGTCCTAGGTATTTTGCCATTGTATTATATTTCCTGATAATCGTTCAATAAACGATCTATAGAAATATTTATACAACATAGATTGGTCGTTGTCAATTGCCGTTAACCCCGTCCGAAAGTCTCTCTATTTTTACTATCCAATCATCAGATTTTTTTTGAGTGAATCCAGAAGTTCTCTGCGTTCGGGAAAGGCGACGCGGTCGATGAAGAGTTTTCCGTCCAGGTGATCGATTTCGTGCTGAATGATTCGGGCAAAGAAGCCTTCGGCTTTTATTTTTTGTTTGTTTCCGTCTAAGTCCATCGCGGAAAATGTGATTTTTTTCGCGCGGAGCACTTCGGCGGCAATTCCGGGAAGGCTGAGGCATCCTTCCAGACCCAATTCTTCGCCTTCTTTTTCGATGATTTCGGGATTCAGATAAACTCTTTCGGTGCCGGGTTTGGCCTGCGGAGAAGCGATGATAATTCTTTGGGAAATTCCGACCTGAGGCGCGGCCAGCCCTACTCCGTCTTCGGTGTACATGGTTTGAATCATGTTCTGAATGAGCTTCACGAGTTCGGGCGTAATTTCCGAGACGGGTTTCGCGACTTTTCTTAAGACTTCACTGGGGTAGGTTTCTAGTTTCAATATGGCCATATCTTTCCTTGCTTGTCATTCCAGACAAGAGACGAGCAAAGCGAGTCCGTGATCTGGAATCCAGTGGCTTTGCTTTTTCATTGTATTCTCATAAGACGCTGGATTCCAGATCACGCATTCGCCTTCGGCTCATGTCTAGTCTGGAATGACAACGCTATAATACAGAAACCGGATCCACGTCGACCAAGAGCTGAATGGACGACGGTTTTTTTACCTTTTTTAGCACGGCATAAATTAGCTTATTCATCGGCTCCACCGCCTCGCCCTTGAGCATCAAATGCCAGCGGAAAAAGCCCTTCAATTTATAAATCGGAAGCGGTGACGGGCCCATAATTTTGAATTCATCCCCCGTCCGTTCGAACTCCAGCTCCTCTTTCAATTTTTTTGAGAAGTCGTAGAGGTTTTTTTCGGATTTCGACTTGAAAATAATATTGATGAGATGCGTGAACGGCGGATAGGCCAGCTCTTTCCTTTTCTCGCACTCGGACTGATAAAACACTTCGTAGTCCTGGGTTTGCGCGGCCTTGAGCACGTGGTGATGCGCTAAATAACTTTGGACAATGACCCGTCCCGGATTTTCTCCGCGTCCGGCGCGGCCCGCCACCTGAGTGAGAAGCTGAAAGGTTTTTTCGTTAGAGCGGAAATCCGGAAGGCTGAGGCTGATATCGGCCAGGATGACGCCCACGAGCGTGACCTGCGGAAAGTCGAAGCCTTTGGCGATCATTTGCGTGCCTACTATAATATCAATTTTTCCATGCTTGAAATTGTAGAGAATTGAATCGACGGCTCCCTTTTTCCGGGCTACGTCGGAATCGACGCGGGCAATTTTCGCTTTCGGGAAGGCTTTGGCCAGCTCGCTTTCCGTTTTTTCGGTGCCCATGCCTCCATATTTCAGGTTTGGGGCGCTGCAGGCCGGACAGTTCAGCACCGGCGGGCATTGATAATTGCAGTAATGGCAAATGAGTTTTCCCGTTTCCATGTGAAACGTGAGCGAAACCTGGCAATTTTTGCAGGAAAGAATTGTTCCGCATTTCAGGCAGTGAACGAATGTGGAAAAACCGCGGCGGTTCAGAAATATCATGACGCCCTGCTTTAATTCCAGATTTTTGGCAATTTCTTCTTTGAGGCGGTCTGAGAAAATTACCGGGCGTTTTTTGCGCTTGAATTCCTCGGCTAAGTCGACGATTTCAACTTCGGGGAGTTTCCGGTCGACGACGCGTTTCGAGAGGACCAGACGTTCCGCTTTTCCGTTATCGCAATTCCAGCGCGTCTCCAGCGTGGGCGTAGCGGTTCCCATCAGGAAGACGGCTCCGGAAAGCCCGGCCAGTTTGGCCGCGGTTTCGCGGGCGTGGTAGCGCGGAACCTGATCCTGTTTGTACGTGAATTCCTGCTCTTCATCCATGATGATGAGGCCCAGGTTTTCGAGCGGAGCGAACAGCGCAGAGCGGGGTCCGAGCACGATTTTCACCTGTCCCGATTTTACGCGGAGCCACGCTTTCAATTGTTCCAGGCCCGTGAGACGGCTGTGGAAAATTTCCAGCTCCGGGCCGAATCTTTCGATAAATCCGTGTTTGATTTGTTCGGAAAGCGCGATTTCGGGAAAAAGACAAACCGCGGTTTTACCGGCTTTTAAATTTTCTTCAATCAACCGCAGATAAATTTCCGTTTTACCGCTTCCCGTAATTCCGTGAAGAAGAACGGGCTTTGCGGGATTATCCAGAATATGATCAAAGGCGGCTTGCTGTTCGGCGGTCAGCGTAAAAGGGGTCAGACCCCTTGGCAAGGGGTCTGACCCCTTTTGAGTGTATCTTTCGATTAAATCGGGAATGGTCATTTCTTTGGTGAAAAGAAAATGCGGAAGCACCTGGTCGATGGCTTCTCCCCACGAGCAAAAATAAAATTCACTGATCCATCGGGCTAATTCCAGATCGAATTGACGAATGATCGGAGACGCGTCGAGGACAGCTTCGACCGAACGAATGCCTTTGAACCGTTCTCCTTGTTTGAGGCCGACTACAATGCCGATAGATTTTTGCGTGCGGAACGGAACGCGTACGCGTACGCCGATTTGAATTTGCCCGGCCTGCTCTTTAGACACTTCATAATCGTAGGGTTCGGAAAAAGGAATCGGAAGGGCGACTTGCGCGCGGAGAATCGGCTGGGTTTGGGCGGCTTCCGTTTTGATGTCTAATTCAAGCACTTGAGTTCCTCACGGATCATTTTCATGTCTTCCCAGCATTTCTTTTTGTCATCGGGATTTCTTAATAAGTAAGCCGGGTGAAATGTGGGCATGACTTTTACGCCTTCGTATTCGCTCCAGTTTCCGCGCAATTTGGTGATGGAAGTTTCGGTGCGGAGCAGCGTTTGAGCGGCAAACTTTCCCAGCGCGCAAATAATCTTCGGCTGAATAATCGCAATCTGCTTTTTAAGATAAGGCTGACAGTTCGCGACTTCGCCGGGCAGCGGATTTCTGTTTCCCGGCGGACGGCATTTGAGCACGTTGGCGATATAAACTTCTTCCCGCTTGAGGCCGATGGATTCGATGATTTTGGTGAGCAGCTGTCCGGCCTTGCCCACAAACGGAAGTCCCTGCTCGTCTTCGTCGAATCCCGGGGCCTCGCCCACGAACATGAGTTTCGCGTGAGGATTTCCCGAACCGAAGACGACGGATTTCCGCGACTTCGCCAGCTCCGGGCAAAGCGTGCACGGGAGAACTTGCCGGCGGAGGGCGTCGAGTTCTGTCATTCCGGCCTTTGCAGAAATGACAACGGGTGCCTCTGCCGCAGGCAAATTTCCCGGCAGGTTTTTTATCCCCCGAGCTCTCAGACTTTCCAAATATGCGATGGTTTTTTTTATTGTACTCATGACGTTTTCAGTATTTGATCGACAATGTCTCTGGAGGCATGCGGTTTCGCGAGCACGGCGAGCATTTTTCTTTTTGAGTTTAGTTCATCCGGGAATTCCAGAATTTCTTTGATGACGTCCACAATATCATCCGGTGCGTACAGCCGCCAGCAGGCATTGTACTTCTCAAGCACCCGAAGATTTCCCTCTTCCTGCCCCGGGATAATCGAGGAAACCATCATTGGAACGCCTTTCACTAGAGCTTCGCAAGTCGTTATACCGCCAGGCTTTGCGACAAGAAGATCGGAAATGTCCATCAATTCTTCCATGTTCTGAACGAAACCAAGCACCGCAACGGGAAAAGGAAAGCCCTCGCCCTCAAGATGGGATTTTCTTTTTATGTTCTCGCCGCAGACGACAATTGCCTGTACCTGCTGGTGGAACGGCGCGAGCGCGTGCAGGTATTGATCCGTAGGGCCGTACCCGAAAGACCCGCTTGTGAATAAAAGCGTGATCCGGTTTTGCTGCAGGCCGAGCTGATCAAACATAAATTGTTTTTTATCTTTATGGGATTGAAGGAATTTATGAAAAACCGGGATGCCGGTAATGCGGATTTTTTTTCCGTCAATGTTCCATCGCTGAATCATGTCGTCGCGGGTTTCTTTGCACATGACGTTATATTCATCGACTCCGGGGTTAATCCAGAGCGCATGCGCATAAAAATCCGTAACAACAGCGCGGACAAAACTCGTGATTTCTCCCCGTTTTTTCATTTCCACCGCATTGTGAATTCCCAGGTAATGCGTAAAAACGATTTGCTTCGGCTGTTTTATTTTAAGGATTTTTTCAAATTCGCCGAGCGCGCCGCTTTTAAGATGTTTTTTCAATAACTGATCAAGGGCATGGATGGGTTTAAGATTAAACAGCCAGAAAAAAAACAGCCAGATAACCGGCATGTAATGCACCAGCCACCAGTAAATGCCCGCATAAGAGTGCGCAAATCTTCTTGGGGTGATCTTGAGTATATCCAGGACTTCGGAAGGAACCGGCTCTCCCCTCCGCGTTAATTCCTCTTCGAGGGCGAGGGCGGCCATCCGGTGCCCGTGACCGGCCAGCGCGTACGCGAAGAGGATCATGCTTTAACGACTATGGAAGCCGCCTCTTTGATGCCGGGGACAATGTGATCCGGATGAAAACCCCGTTTCAGAAGCGCGAGGTCTTTTTTTCCGTGCCCGGTAAGAACCAGGATGGTTTTTAAACCGAAGCGTTTGCCCGCCTCTACATCCGTTGCTTTATCGCCGACGTAATAAGTTTTTTTCTTGCTGTAATCCAGCCCTTTGGCGGCAATTTTAAACATGAGCGTTTTGGGCTTGCGGCAATCGCAGCCGTGTTTTTTGCCGTGGAGACAGTAATAAATAGAATCTATTTTGACGCCGGAGCGGTCGAAGCGGTCCAGCATGTTGAGCGTAATTTCACGAAGCGCGGATTCGGGATACTCCCCGTCTCCGATGCCGGCCTGGTTGGAAATCAAAATGATTTTGTAGCCGTGCTTTGAGATTTTCTTAAGGGATGAGATTACGTTTGGAAGAAAGCGGAAATGTTTCCAGTGCTTGATGTAGTTCCCGATCGGGTCCCAGTTGATGACACCGTCTCGGTCGATAAATACGACATTGCTGGCCATGGCTTACGGCTTCGTAAGGGTGGGTGTTTGCTCCTGCTTTATTTCCCAGTATTTCGCGTAGCTCATCAGTTGATAAAGCGAGTGAAAGTACGACATGAGAAAACCCTGGAAGCCGTCTTTGTATCCGCCCTTCATAAAATAATTTTTCAGGAATCGGTCCACGGTTTTTCTCAAAATGCCAGGAAGAGAAACTTTTCTGCCGTCCCGCATCCACTTCTCGGCTTCGAGCATGGTTTCGCGGTTCATTTTTCCGAGGAATTCCCCGAAATTACGGCAGGAATAATGAAGGATGTCCCCTTTCAGGCCTCCGCATTTTCCGTCCAGAAGAATGCGGGGATGCACGCTCGCTTCCTCGTATTTGAATTTATCTTTGAGGAAAAGGCGCACTTTCGGGGCCGGGTAATATCCCGCTCCTGAGACCCAGCGTTTACCGATATACGTGCGGATCGGAATTGAGAAAGCGGCATAGCCGTTTGCCGACTGCACGGTTTTTTTAATTTCCTCGGCCAGCTCGGGCGTGACGCGCTCGTCGGCGTCGAGGCTCAGCACCCAGCTGTTTTTCGCGTTGGAATAAGCGAAATTGCGGTGACGGCCTTCGATATCCATTTTGCGCGAAAGCACGCGGGCTCCGCAGCCTTTCGCCACTTCAATCGTTTTGTCGGAACTGTCGTCATCCACCACAACGACTTCGTCCGCCCAGCCGACGCTCGCGAGGCAATCCGGAAGGCGCTTTTCTTCGTTCTTGGCGATAATGCAGACGGTAACCGGAACTTTTGAATCGCTCATGAAAAGATTCCTCTTTCGATATTTGATTTTGCGGTGCTCGTGATCCCGATATTAAACGCGGCCATTGCGAGGCCCATAAACATCCAGAATAAAGTATTAGTTTGAAACGATTGAAGCACGGTGTCCACCATGACCAGGCATAAAAACCCGAAACAGCCGGCCAGGGCACCCAGGGAAATGCCCGAAAAGGCCGGGTCGGGAATATCCCGAGCTTTTCTTATGATCTTCAGGAAAAAGAGAATCAGGAAAAGAATAAAAAATGCAATTCCGAAAAGCCCGATTTCAGCCGCCAACTGAAGATAGCCGTTGTGGGCATAATATCCCTTCACCCGGCTGTCTTTCACGGTGTCGTACTTCGCGTGCGACAAATTATACGTATTGATGCCGCAGCCCAGGAACGGATGAGCCTTGATCACGTCCGCGGCCCGGCGCCAAAGCATTAACCGCTCGCTGGCGGACTGTTCCTTTCCGAAATAATCGAAATGAAATTTCATGTGGCTTGGAAGCACAATGGCCGCGATAATCGCGCCCGCGATTAAACCTCCGATAATTAATTTACTGCGGCGGACAATTCCGAGAAACAGCACCGCGCCGCCGAACGCCAGCCACGAAGCGCGCGAGCCCGTGAAAAAAAGTCCGGCACAGCCGAGCGTGATCAGGAGCGCGAGCAGGACTTTTTCCTTTTTGCTTGATTTCGATTTTCCGAACAGGATTCCGAGGAAAAGGCTGTTCAGCAGAATGAGAAATGTTCCGAGCTGGCTGTAAAAGCCGAAAGAAGAAGTAATTCTGCGCTGAAAGTCTTTGGCAAAAAAGCCCGCGGGTTTTCCTCGGATCAGATCTTTCCCCGTTTCGTACTGCCAAAGCCCGTTGAACAGCACGACGAGGAAAAGCACCGAAAGAATTTTGACGAGGCGGATCACCTGCTCTTTTGTTTTGAAGGTGTCGACCAGGATAAAGAAAATGACGATTCCCTTTACCGCTTTAATCATTCCCCGGAAGCTGATGTAAAAGTGCTCGGAGTTGGCGACGGAAAGCGCGATGAACGTGACGAACGCGGTCAGAACCAGGTAAACCGGGTCTTTGAGGAATGAGAAATCCCGGTCAATCACCTTTTTGCCGGTCCAGGAAACAAGCGCGGTGACGATGGCGATTTCGCAAAGAGCCGTCGAGAAGGTCACGGCGACGAAAAGCGTGATCAAGCTCCATTCCGTAAGGAATGAGAAAATCCGGTACGCTTTGTCAGATATGGAAGATAGGTTTCGTGTGGTCATAGTGTTCATTTGGCTCCCTTAAAGGCGAAAGGTGTCATAATAAGGATTTTCAGGTCCAGCCACAAGGACCAATTCTCAATATAATAGAGGTCGTATTTGATACGTTCTTCGCTCGGAGGACCACCCCTTAAACCGTTTACCTGCGCCCAGCCGGTAATTCCCGAGCGCACCCGGTGGCGGGCCATATACCGCGGAATATCCGTTTTGAGCTGATCCACGAAGACGGGCCGTTCAGGACGCGGGCCGACCAGGCTCATGTCTCCGTTTATTACGTTGAACAACTGAGGCAGTTCGTCCAGGTTGGTTCTTCTCAGGAATCCTCCGATCGGTGTCCTTCTGGGATCATCCTCGTCGGCAAATTTGGGGCCGGACTTCGATTCCGCGTCTACTTTCATGGAACGGAATTTATAGATTCTAAAAATTTTTCCGTCCTCACCCACCCGCTCTTGAGCGTAAAGGACCGGACCGCGGTCGATAAGCTTTACCGTGAGCGCCACCAGGGCCATGATTGGCGAGAAAACCAGAAGAGCAGCCGAAGTGATGAATATATCCATGCTTCTTTTTAGAAACCGGTTCACGGGATGGTTCAGAGGGGTTTCCCGGATGCCGAGCAGAGGAACACCGTTGATATGCTCCACTTCCAGCCGGCTCGTCATGGATCCCAGAAGATCCGAAATCATGCGGAAGCTGGCCATTTTTTCTTCGCATTTAAGAATCATTTCAAGAATCCGGTTCCTGGAAACATTCAGCTCGCCGAGAATCACTTCGTCGATATTTTTTTCATCCAGGATTTTTTCAAAGTCATCCAATGTGCCGATGACTGCGATGTCGTTGAAATGGGAGCCGACTTGAGCGCTGTTATTCGTTAAAAGTCCCGCAATCGCAAAACTTCCTTTTTCATATTTGGCCAGGCCCCGTATCAATTGCCTGATGGAAGGCCCGTTCCCGGTCAAAAGAATATTGCGCTGAAACCCGCCTTTTTTGGCAAGTTTTGACTCGAGATAATGAAAGAACACGCGGTTCAGGAACAGAAACAGCACAAGAAGCGCCCCCGTAAAAATGAGCATCGTCCTTGAGTAAGAATATTCGCGGTAAACGAAGGAGCTCGCCATCAGAATCACGGTTCCCGCCGCGACCGACTTGACGATCAGGAACAATTCCTCAAGCTTCGAGATGAGACGGCCCAGGCGGTACAAGCCGTAAAAACGCAGGACAAGAAAATAGATCAAAGCAGCAAAAGGAAGAATGTCCGCATATTTTGAAAACTGCGGCACACCGTGAAAAACGGGCATGCCGGGTGCGAAACGGATGATATAGGCGGTGATGCAGGCCGCGAAAATCAGGAAAATGTCGGACAGCCACAGCCAGACAAGGAGCCCGTATTGGCGCTTTTTCTTCTGCGTTTGTGAGGCCGGAGCCGGTTTATTTTGCGCTGTTGTTTGCATGGCTGATTTTCTCATTCACCCAGGAGCGGAATTTATCGTCGAAAACATGCCCGTTAAACGAAAGCGCGTGCTCCCGGATTTTTTCACGGTCAAATTTTTTTTCCCGGAACTTCAAGACGGCGTGTTTTAAAGCTTCCTTCGTCTGCTCGTAAAAGAAAATTCCGGTGTCTGAGTTCACCGTTTCTTTGACGCCTCCCTCCCCGTATGCGATGACGGGGCGTCCTGCGGCCTGTGCTTCAAGCGGAGTAATGCCGAAGTCCTCCAGGCCGGGGAAAATGAGCGCAAGGCATTCGCGATAATAGCGTTTCAGATTGCCGCCGTCCACCCAGCCCAGGAATTCGATATTGGATTTGGCCCGTGATTTCAGCTCTTCTCCGCATTCCCCGCTTCCGACAATTTTGAGCGGAAGCCCGAGCTCGTTAAACGCCTCGACCGCCAAATCAATCCGTTTGTAGCGCACCAGCGCCGAGACGATTAAAAAATAGCCGCCGTCCGTGTTTGAGATCTCGCTTGCGATGAGGTCCAGCGGCGGATAAATGACATCGGAGTCACGGCCGTAAAATTTGGCGATGCGGTTCTGAACTTCACGCGAGTTCGCCGCGAAATAATGGACGCGCTTTGAAGAGTCGTGATCCCACTTTTTGATGCCATCAAGAAATCTAAACGCGAGCGGCGCGTAAAATTTTCCGTGCAGGTATTCATCCTGAAACATCCAGGCATAGCGCATCGGAGTATGGCAAAAACACAGGTGAAGCGCTCCTTTGCGCGGCCGCGCCCCCTTGGCGACGCAATGACTGCTGGAAATCACCAGATCGTAGGCGCTTAAATCGAATTGTTCGATCAAAAACGGAAATACCGGAAGCAGATACCGGTATATTATTTCAATTCCGGGAATATACTGAAGCGGCGAAGCGGTGATTTTGTGCCTTTTCACTTCATCGGAAAGATTTTCCTGCTTGTAAAAAAGAGTGAAAATATCCGCGTCCGGGTAAAGCCGTGCGATATGGTCCAGCACCTTCTCCCCGCCCCGCTCTTTAATCAGCCAGTCATGAATCAGTGCGACTTTCATGCTTTTTTTCCGTTCGTAGTAGCGAATTTATTCGCTGTTTCTGAGCGACTAAAGTCGCCACTACATACCCTTCTTCTTTGTAGCGCGATGCGATATGTTCGTAGTAGCGAATTTATTCGCTAAAAGACAGCGACTAAAGTCGCTACTACCAACAGCTTCGTCCATAAACCTTCACATTGTTCCCTTGCTCGTAGTAGCGAATTTATTCGCTGTTTCTGAGCGACTAAAGTCGCTACTACCAACTGCTTCCTCATAGACTTTCAGCGTTTCGAGTGCGGTTTTTTTCCACGAGAATCTTACCAGCTCAGCCGCGCCTTTTTTTGACAGCTCTCTGCGAAGCTGTTCGCTGCGGAGCAGCGCGAGAAGTCCCTGCTTTATTTCCGCCGGATTGTTCGGATCGGCAAACACGGCGCCGCTTCCCGCCACTTCGGGAATCGAGGAAGAATTTGAGGCCAGAACCGGCACTTTCGAGGCAAACGCCTCAAGCACCGGAAGGCCGAATCCCTCATGGCGGGAGATGAAAGAGAATACATCGGCCATTTGGTAAATTCCGGGCAGGTCCTGCGCCGGGACATTTTCCAGATGACGGATATAACCTTCGCGCTCCCCCTTGTGTATTTCCACAAGAATCTCGGGGTGGCGGTCGAAACGTTTGCCGACAATAACGAGATGATGATTGATCAGCCCCTCTTTGCGGAGCTGACGGAATATATGAAGCAGCGTAAGAATATTTTTATGCGGCTTCAGGATGCCGACGGTAAGCGCGTACTTCTGCGGCAGCCGGTAGCGTATCCGCACTTTTGCTTTCTCCTCCTCGGACCAGGCCGCAAGAAACTCCGGCCTGACTGCTTCATGAATGACGCGGCAAAAATCATCCGTATCGCCGTAAAAATGTTCCAGGTCCCGCTGCGTGGCTTTTGACACGCAAATCATCCTGTCGGCTTTTTCGTAGGCTTTTTTGATCATAAATTTTGCGTAAGGCAGCGCGAAACGGTTTGGCAGCAGTTCCGGCATTACGAGATGATTCAGATCATGAAGGGTGATGACAATTTTCCCCCGGTAAAAAACCGGAAAGTTGTAATGCGGGACATGATACAGGTCCAGCTTCTCGCGCAGAGCGGGATGGAAAAGCTGCTCTCTCACAGAGTAGATCGGAATTTCGCAGTTCACGATTTTCACGTTGTCATTTGCGAATTCCAGCTCCGCCATAGCGTGCCGCGGTCCGAAAAGAACAAATGTCTGTTTTTTTGCGGCGGGCAGTAATTCCTCCAGAAGGCTTTTTATGTAGACTCCGATTCCCGAATGCTGAATCATCCTCGCGTCAATTCCGATTCTCATCTGAGTGCCTCCTCTCTGGATTCGGATTTTTTGACGAGCCGGTTGAAACCGTCTAAGACTTCCTCTTCCGAAATCAGGTTCATGCAGTTGTGATGCCTGAGAGGGCAAATTTGAGCTTCGCAAGGCGAACATTCCAGGTCCTTATGGATTATTTCACCGCTGGCGGCAAGAGGTTTGAACTCCTCGAAACGGTTTGTTCCGCTGAAAACGGAAAGCACCGGCACGCCGAGAGCCGCAGCAGCGTGTGCCGGGCCGGAATCGTTGCCGATAAAATAATCGCAAAGGCTTGTGATAGCGACCAGTTCTTTAACGGAGGTGCCGCCGAGGCAATTGAGGATACTTTCCTGACGAAGAAAATGCGAAGGCAGTGTGATTTCTTCTTTCTTGCCGAGCAGGCACACTTGATAAGGGCCGGAATCGAGGATTCTTTCGAGCACTTTTCTGAATTTTTCGAGACCCCATTGTTTTGAAGGATAGCCGGCTCCCAAATGCGCTCCGATGAGTTTCTTGCCCCGGTTCCACCCCATTTTTTCGAGTTTGGCAGCCATCAGTTTTTTGACTTCGTCATCCGGCTCTAAGCCGGGTTTCGTCTGCTCAAAATCGCGATTTTCCAGGACGGAAAGAAGATTTAAATCTTTTTGTGATTCGTGCTCCCGGGAAGGAAAAACAGGTGAAAGATTCAGCAGAAAGCTTCCTCCCCGCACCCCGTAGGAAACCCGGTGCTTTACCCCGGGAAGAAATAGAAAGAAAAATATAGTCCTGAAATCCCCGCGGAGATCAAACCCGAGATCGTAATTAAAGGGGCGAAGTTTCACGGCCAGGCTGAAAAGTGACAGCCATTTCACACGGCTATTCCGGGAAAACCAGTGGCCTTCCACCGGGATCACCTGATCGAACCGGGAATCTTTCTCAAAAAGGCCCGCGAAGTTTGAGTCAGCCAGCAGATGGATTTCAGCGGCGGGGTATGTTTCGCGCAGACGCGTGAAAAACGGCGTGCTCATCACCAGATCTCCGAGATGATCGAGGCGGACGACGAGAATCCTCTCGACTTTTTTCGGGAATTGACGCGAGCGGAAGAGAAACAGAATGCTTCCGATCAGGTCCAGGAGGAATACCGTGATCCAGGTTTTTTTGTTTTTGAACACGTAATCAAACATTCTCTTTTACCAGTTCCTTGTATTCGCGGTCGAGCTGCTGGTTTTTGATTGTGTAGAAAACGCGGGCCGTGAAAATAAACGGCAGAAGCAGGGCGTAAAAAACGGTGACGATTTCAGCGAAAGGAAATTCGTTCAGCCACAAACCGGCTATACCCAGCACGGTCAGAATATTCAGCACAATATGAATTTCCGTGAGCTTGTAGAGGAAAACGAAAACTTTTTTAAGCGGGTTCGTAGTAGCGACTTTATCCGCTGTTTCTGAGCGGCGGAAGTCGCCGCTACCCGCTTCCCAGTTAATCGAATGCTTCCCTTTTTCCAGCCACGCGTAGAGCGCCTTATATTTCGCGTCGAAGAACATGGACACGAAGGCCATGAAAAGCGCCGCTACGGCACCGAGAAAAATAAACAGCGGATTTCCCTGCTTCAAAAACGCGGCGGCTGAAATGCCCAGAAAAACGGATGAATGCACCACGTAATGCGTGATGTAATCGAAGTAAATGCCGGTAATCGACGAAGTTCCGCGGTAGCGCGCCACTTGCCCGTCGACGTGGTCAAACAGGTACCAAAGCTGAAGGATGACGGCTCCCCAGAAAAAACCCGCGGGCGTTGGGATCATGAACACAAGCGCGGACAAAAGTCCGATCATGATCGAAAGAAATGTCACCTGGTTGGCCGTGATCTTCGTGTGCAGAAGCGCCCACGTAATGTAAAGCGCCGCGTCGCGCTCGAAATGGCGTACCATCCAGTTGCCCACTTCTTTGTAGCGCGGTTTCTGTACCTTCTGATTAAGTTCTTTTAAACTTTCGACCATGCGATATGTTCGTAGTGGCGAATTTATTCGCTAAAAGACAGCGACTGAAGTCGCCACTACATACCCTTCTTCTTTAAATGTTCGTAGTGGCGAATTTATTCGCTAAAAGACAGCGGCTGAAGTCGCCACTACATACCCTTCTTTTTTAAATGTTCGTAGTGGCGAATTTATTCGCTAAAAGACAGCGGCTGAAGTCGCCACTACATACCCTTCCTCAGCCTGCGAATTTTGAAATGGTGTATTGCTTTTTCCGGGCGTCGAATCCGCTGGTTCTCAAAATGTTGGACGGGAGTCCTTTTCCCATCTGTCCCATTGAGTGTTCATACCGGATTGCGGGCGCGCCGGGGTTAAACGGAATATTCAGTTTTTTGCGCACGTCGCGTTCAACGAAATCGCGCAATTTCACCAAATCTTCGGAACTCAGGTGATCGGTGTAGACGTAAGCCTTGTAGCCGCCGTCCGGGTCGCCTTTGTAATAATCGGCGACTTTGTTGTAATCCACTTCGATGCTGTAAAGCTTGTCGCCGGTTTTTTGATACGTATAAATCCAGACATTTTCTTTTTCCGGATGTCGCACGGCTTCGTCGTAATATGGAGTGCCGGGATAGGTGGTGATGATGGTGACGTCGAAATCGTCGGGCCTCGCTTCCAAAAGCCAGTCGCGTGTTTCCATGATGGTTTTTTCGGATTCTCCCGGATGCCCGATGGACATGAGCGCCTTCACTTTCAGGCCGTGGCGCTTTCCGATTTCGACGGCGCGGCTGTTTTCTTCGCGCGTCGCCTTTTTATTGATATTGGTCAGAATTTGCGGCGATCCGGATTCAAAGCCGGTCAGCAGCCAGCGGAATCCCGCACGGTGCATGGCTTCCGCCTGCTCATCATTAAAGAGCTCGGCTTTCACGAATCCCCGTAAACGGAATTCAACGCCAAGATCTTTCTGAAGCTTAGAAATGCCGTTCATGAGCTCAACCATCTGCTTGTTCACATTCAGCTCATCGTCGTAAAACATGAACCCGGTAAAACCGTAGGTCTCGTAAAGCAGCCGGAGCTCTTTGAGGATGTTTTCGGAAGTGCGGGTGCGGATCACACGAAGCATCGGAGACATGCGTCCTCCGCAAAATCCGCAGGTAAACGGGCATCCCAGCTGAGCAATCAGGCTGATGGCACGGTGATTTTCGATATGATAATGATAACTTTCAACGTCGATAAGATGGCGCGCGGGAAACGGAAGATCTTCCAGCTTTTGATTGTTCAGAAATAACGGTGAGGTGCGCGAATTTGCGTCGACAAGCTTCGGCGGATTATCACGAAGCGCTTCAAAAATCGCTTCTTCCCCGTCGCCGGAGACAATGATATCGAAAACTTCTTCCAGCGAGCGCATGGCTTTGGCGGCGCGTCCGTCAATTTTTTCTTTCGCTTCGCGGGCGTAAGCGGTTTGCACGAGCGTTGCGTGCGGTCCGCCGAGAATAATGCGAGCCATCGGAAGCTCTCTGCGAATCGCCTGGGCCACCTTATAGGCTGCCGGCATTTGCGGCGTCGTACTCGTGATGCCGAAAATCCGCGCTTCTGTCGTGCGGCAATGGTCCTTCACCGCTTCTTCGTAGTTTTCAATCCCGGAAAAATCCAGAACCTCGACCGGGTAGCCTGCCTTTTCAAGAACCGCGGCAATTTTGAGTATTCCGAGGTTCATAAACACACGTTCATCGAGCAGGAAAATAGAGGGCGGAATGATGAGTGAGACGATAGGCAAATTGGGCATGTGTGTTTTTGTAACTCACTTGTAGACAAGCAGTTACACTATAAATCTCCGTACAATTTGGGTAGATTATAAGACATTTATCGGCAAATCCAAAGGAAAAATAAGGGGCGCCAGGAAACCTTAAGCAGCCTGGGCCGATTCGCGGGAACTGTGCCAAATACGCATTTGATCTTGTAAGACAGTCTCAATAATAGAGTAAGTATTGTTTTCACCGGGCGCAAAGTAGAAATTCCATTCAAATTGATTACCGAAAGCTTTCACAGCGGCGCTCAACAAAGCGGAACGGTAGTCTTCCCGCAGAAACCGGCTTTTGTCATAGGTAATACGCAGTATTCCCTCTCCCCAATCTTCTTGGAAAGAGTCATCGATATAAATCAGCTCCTCCGGAAGGATTTCATCGATGCGTCCCTGGGGAAACATGATTGAACCTATTCTTGCCTTGATACGGTTCAAAAGATTGGCAAGGTCTTGACGGTTGGTACGAGCCAAAGAAGGTTTCCATTCCAGCACGTGAATATTTCTGTCTTTCAATAATTGTCCGGATTTCGCCTCGAGTTTTCTGATCTCTGAAATTTCAGGCATGAGGAAAATTATGGGTTGTTTTAAGTAATCCGTACGGAAATCACTTTTCGAATCAAGGGCCTGGCTAAGGAGCGCCTGATTTAATGGCATAACGATGGGAATTGGATTCTCTGCAGCTACCGCCCCCAGGCTTTTTCCGTTCTTCTCTTTCCGGGCAATGAGATACACCAGCCTGTATTGAACTCCATCTTCATCGACATAATCAGGATAAACTCCCGGAAATCGTGTTGGATTTTCGGGAAGTTCCGGTTTCCAAACATCTCCCTCTCTTCTTTGAATAGAGAACTGCACATTATCTGCAATATAAGGCGAGTCAAGCAAAAATGACGGATCTTTTTCCCATTTGCTTTGAAGCCCCCGGAACAATTTTCCGTCTAGAGCAATAAATGCCATTCCGGGAACGTCTATTTTCTCTCCGGTCGCTGACCTGTAATTAATGCTCCCTTGAGCGGTCCCGATTTCAGAGATCTGACGGTGAAAATCAGATTGGCGTGAGGAATCGGATCCAGGACTTCCTCCTAAAAACGCATTCATGTCTTTTTTGTATGAATCAAGCATCTGTTCCAGTAACTTTCGCCAAAGAATATAATTTTGCCGGCGGCTAGCGAGCTGGGCGAACTGAGTCTGAAGTTTGGTAATTGTGTCTTTAGGCATTGGGCTATAAGAGGCATGTGCGGCAAACTTATTCCTCAATTTCGCAATCTCGTTCTTTGTCTGCTGGGACGAGCCTGGAACCGCATCATAATATTCAAGGAGCTCAGTAATAATCGTATTAAATTCATCCTTCAGAGAATCCGGGATCTTGATCTTGTCCAAGACAGCTTCAGCCTTCACCAATAATGAGGACAGTTTTTTATCAACGGCCGAACCCGGTGTTGTGCCGTGCTCCGCCGCTAAGGGAATTTCATTCCTGAATCGGAATATATATGCCTTGATTTCATAGAGTTGAATTAAAAGCAGGTCATTTTCCGGGATGACATTCAGGGTATGCAGATCCGCTTTATCATTAGAAAGCCCGCCGAAAACCAGATTGATACCGTGGTCATGGTCGCTAAAGCTGGACATCCGGTGGACGTAAGGAAAACGGATATTTTCCTTTCTCCGGATCTCACTCTCGAATTCTCTTCTGATTTTGACCAAATGCCTCAAAACAGCGAACTGAACATTTTTAGGGATTTCTTTTACATCGAGAAGATCGCGCTGGGATATCGATTCTTTGGGTATGGGCAAAGACAAATTAAAATCACGCTCAGCTTCATCCAGCAATTTATCTGCTTCACTAAAATTCTTTTTCCATATTTCATCCAGGATTCTTCGGGTCATCTGCCGGCTTGAGTTTAAGGCCTGCTGTATTCTCTGATCTTCTTTTCTTTCAGCCAACTTTTTAAATCCCGCTTTGATTCCCGCAATGGCGAGAAAAGAAACAAAAAGAAGTATTATCGCTCGTGTGATCCATTGACGCGGGGTTACTTGCCGCCCCGCTTTGTTCGCGGCGAGAGATTCAGCGGGTTCCGGTTCAGAATCTTCGCTCTCCTCATCATCGTCCGTGTCACTTAGCACATAGGTTTTTTCTTCCGTAAATGCCGGTTGTGCGCTGATAATGCTTTTTGCCAAAGCCGAATTTTTGGGAGCAATGACGCTGAGCTTAAAAATCTGCCCCAAAGAGTTGAACGGAGCGCCAAGATCCGCTTTCTCAATCTGAGATACCAAATTATAGCCATATTGAGTGCCGGGGATTGGAGGCTCAAATATTCCTTTCCCTGGATTCCATCTTTGAACAAAAATTTTCAGTTTCACTTTTCCCTGTTTTGTCGTCAACTCAATTTCAAATTTGTTCAGTTCAATTCCGTTTCCGGAACGGTTGATTTGAGCCAAAATGAGATCGAGCAGTTTCAACGCTCTTTGAATTTCAGGATTGGAAGGAAGTGCGCTTAAAGAATCTTTATATCTCTCAATCACCCCTTGATAAAGCGCTCCCCACTGATTTTGCTGTCCCAATGAATTTCCGGAATAAGACGGAATTGAGCCCACAAGCGCCAGAACTGTCTCAGCCGTAATGGGCCTATCCGCAGGCCTTAGCGTTTGTTTTTGTGCTTCGAAAATCATCTCATAAAGCGGTTTGGAGCCCCTGGAAAGAAGGTTCCAGTAGCTTTCACGATCTGCCACCGCCCCTGAATTCGGAGATATCACAGCGAATGAAATATTTTTTTCCGAAAGATACCGTGTCAGTCCGTCTCGATGAAAACCGCCTGCGACGGCAATTACAATTTTAGAACCGCAGGTTTTTGTCAATCTTTCGACGGAACGGCCGAGTTCCGCATCCCTGCTGAGAGCAGTTTCATAAAACAGAATAGCCGAAGGAAGTTTTGAAATTATGGTTTTGATTTCTTGAAGATCGAGCCGCTTTCCTTCCCTCCTATTCAGCAGGTCACTTAACTTTTCCCAGAAATTAATATCTTTCAAGGAATGGTAATGCTTTTTGAAGGATTCATACTCATCAGGCATCAGAGACAGAGAAGTCAATTTCTCGATTAGAAGCGCATACCGGGACCCTCTGACAAGCAGTTCCTCATCACTGGATCTTGAAAGGCTTTTTTCCAATTTCGATTCCAGCCGTTCAAGTTCCATGAAAAATGCCCGGGATTTTTTCAATGGAAAATGGAATAACGCACTTGATTTTTTAGCCTTGTCTAAATTTCTGATAAGGATGCCCAGTTCCTGAATATGAGGGAAACCGGAAAGAGGGATATTTTTCTTTTTCGCGAGGTTTTCCAGAAGCCGCAAATGCAGAGGCAGGGTGACGGAATCCTTTTTGAATTTTTCCCTGCTGATCTCCAAGGCAAGTAATGATTGTCTGTAAACCTTTTTCCGGAGGGATCTTACGATTTCGTGAAGGGCGGATGCCTTCCCCAGCACATTTTCTTGATCCGGTTGAAATGTACGATAGGCATCGAGATTTTTTTCGTATAAAGCTTCATTTTCAAGACCAAACAAGTTAACGGCCGGGGACTGATAATTAATTGAGAAGTATTTTGCCGCGTCTATTTGACCTTGAGCCAGGAAGGATCCTGAAACATCACGGACAGCTTCTTTGATGGGAAATGCCTTAAAAAGCGACAGGTCTATTTTTTCAAGAGGAGCCCCTTCTATTCCGATGGCCAGATCCCGCTCAATTCCTGAGTTTTTGAGTTTTTTATGAATGTGATCAAGCGTTTTGGCAATATTTATTTGAGTGGCGGGATTTGCGTGGACTTCTTGAAATAGAATGACAAAAGGATTTTTCCCAATATGAAAAGTTTTAAGCTGATCAGGCTGCCAGCTTGACTCCAACACACCGGCGGTTTCGGGAAGCCCTGCAAAAAGATCTGCAACGCTCGAGAGTTTCGCAACTGGAGCCGCGGCGACTTGAAAGGCTGAGGTCTGCGGTGAAGCCTGGAGGAGTGAAGTAAAAAGGAATAAGAAAGCAGTTACGGACGAGATCAATTGAACAGGACGCTTAAAGCTATTTTGGCGGTTTGCTCTCATAGAGCAAAAATTTAACATTTGATTTAAAAGAAGTCAAATGAGGTAAAAAAATTCCCCCCGCTCCCTTTTAAGGGAACGGGGGGAATCACAAGAGAGCCCGGGAAGGACCCCGCTAGGCGTTTTAAGCAGCTCTCTTAGCGACTTCTTTGGCCTTGAGCTCGGCCAGAATCTGCTTGGCGAGTTTAACGACAAGGCTGAAATTGAGCATCACCTGCTTAGTTTCCTTGTTATATTCGATGCCGGCCTCCTGCATCAATGCCTCAGCCGCGCGCTCGCCGTTTCGGGAAATGTAGCGGGCCGACTCAACCAGGAATTTATCGATCGATCTCTGGTCCTCCGGAGTCAGCACCGGATCCAGCTTATTGTCATAAAGAATCTTGATCACTTTCGATTCGGGCGCGATATCGCGGCTGACGTGGACAATGTTTTCGAGCCGTCCGTTGTTCTTTACAATTTGACGGACTGTGTCCTCATCACTTTCAGATGTGATGCGCATCACCGGAAGTACAGCGCCGGGCTGTTTAGCGAAGAGCTCCGGCATTTCTTTCTCTAGTTTGGCCCCGAGAGTCCGTGCCTGAACGGGATCTTCCATGTGAAGGATATGCGCTGTTTCAGAATTTGGATCGATTTTATCGATAAGGCTCCGGATGTCCCGCTCGCTTTTCACCAATTGATAGTTGACGTTGACAAAATCCTGTTTTGAGAAATCTCCGGCCGGGCCGCGACGTCCAAAGCGCCCTTCCCTGCCCGGGAATGCGGATTCGCTGAGCCGCGACGTCGCTTCGGCGATGTCGAGAAGTCCCAGTTCGCCTTTAACTCCGGGAGCGCTGTAATGGCCGTTGAGGAGAGCCGTTACTTGAGCCCGTCTGTTTTCGGGGATTTCTTCAATCGCAGATTGTAAGTCTGCTAATTGATCGATTGTTATATCCGAAGAAATTCCTGCCCGAAGCGCAAAGCGAATGAAGATATTGGAGATCTGACTTGGATCTGCCTCTGCTGCACGAACGGCTTTTCTCAGGCCCTCGACGTATGGTGTCAGAACTTTTACGGCATCCACGTCATTGATGGCCGCCGCGGCCTGAAGTGTCCGCTCGTAAGCGCTCAACTCATCCATCACCGCGCGAAGTTCCGGATCCTCGATGTCATCAAATTTTCCGATGTTCTCCAGATGAGTTGTTTCGTGGATTAAATTTAGAACGAGCGAGCGGATCGCCGTTTCATCGCCCTGCTTCGCGGCGTCGACGGTTGTCTGATTCAAAACGACAACTCTGTTGTCCAAATCCGCATAAGCGGCAACACCCTTCAACTCTGGGCCGAACACTTCCGCTCTGATTTGCTTGACAGCAAGCGGATCCGCTAAAAACTGGTTGATGGTACCCAGGCTATTGCCAATCACAGTTCTGGCCTCAAGTTCACTCAATGCCGGCAATTGATCGCCAAGCGGAGGGGCTACCATTTTAACTCCGATTCCCAGGGATTGCCCGACTGCGGGAGCAGTCATGCCTACAAGGTCGCCCAGTCTCACCTCAATTGTCTTTATTTCGTCGCCTACTTTGACTATGAATGTGTGGGACTCGTTCAGTTTGGATTCCGGAATCTCACCTGTTCGAATATCAACCGCATTCCGAAGCACTTGGGTGAACATTTCCGCAAATGCTTCTTGCTGAGCGGGTTCAAGTTTTCCGGCTTGACTCATATCAAATCTGGGCAGAACACGCGCTGTTCTCTCGAATGCTTTTGGAGCGATTCCAACGCCTCTTTTATCCAGAAGCTCCTGAGCTTCTTTCTCAGCCTCTATAGTTAGTTGAGTTAATTGATCGCTCACCCGCTTAGGTGTAATTTCAACATAGCCCACGACATTTTTCTTGTCCGCGTCCAGCTGGAATATGAAATGACTCTGGCCGTCATTCAGGCTCGCAAAATCTAATCTCCCGATCTCCTCATCCGTCAACTCGGTTTTTGGCAGTATTCCGCGCACAAACTGCGGCGGAAGCCGGCGGGTATTCAAAGTTAGGTTGCCGACCGGCTTTCCTTCATTCACTCCGGGAACTGAAAGCAGTTTCTGATTGAATTCCTGCCGTCTTTCCTCCTCGGACAAGGCTTTATTTCTTTTATATTCTTCATTGATGCGTATAACTTCATCCTCGATGGCTTTTGCGTAGGTTTGACTGGTGCCCGGAACCATTTTTTCCGAAGTCCACCACCACTGGAACCACTCATCGCGGAGCAGTTTCTGTACCTCATGTCTCAGCTCAGCTTCGGAAGTATTTTCATTTTTGCCGACATTGTATGAAAGTGCGTACCACATGATGCCTGCGATACTGCGGATGAGATTTTTGTTGTCTTCACCGCCGCGGTTATAGTGCGCATAGGCTTCTTTCCAGTCGAATATCCAGGCCTGGCCCTTCTTAAGATTATTGTCATAAATCCGGACCACATTCTGTTCCAGGCGATCCCTGTCTTTGTCAAGTTCGGGGTAATTTTCAAGGAGACTCTGGCGAATGGACTCTTTCTGCTTTTCTACCAATTTCACTTCCAGCTCATTCATGGTGACGCGAGTCAAACCGAAAGTCTCAAAAGCAACTGCGTCTCTCTGGGCAAGGGTTAGAATATCTCCAAAAAATTCATTTAGCTGCTCCTTACTAAGCGCGTTTGGCGCAATATCGCCTCTTTCGACGAGCTCGGCAAGGAAGAGATTGAATCCGGGCGATTTTAAGAATATTTCAATTTCCTCTTTATTGTTGAACCGTTTCACGAACTCGATTGCAAATTGTTTCAGGCGATTACCCTTCTGCGCTTCTTCCTCAATCGTGTGAGCCCGGTTGAACATTCTCAAATCCTGTCCCGGAATACTGTGGCCGCGAATTTCTTCCTCCAAGTCATTATCGATAATCTGCCAGAACAGGTCTTTATGATCACGTCTCAGCTCACCGGTATGCTCCAGGAAATGCTGGAATACATTGACGTAGAAAATGGTTTTGCCATCGGCGTCCTGCTGATTGTTTGTTCTCACGGCCAGCGACTCGCGGGAATTGATGGACTTAATTTCCGGTTTATAGCTCAGGCGGAATACCCGGTCTGTAACGCCCATTTCGGAAAGCATTTTGTTCGCTTTTTCCTGAGCCAGGCGCTCGATCTCGACAAAGATTTGTCCTGCCTCTGTCTTTTTGAATTCCTCGTACTCATTAAGTACTTCGGCCAATTCTTTTTTGACGTCTTCAACCGTTTTGCCTTCAGGAAGTTTCTTGGGATCGTCAATTTGATTGTGCAGGCTCTCAATTTTTTCATTCAGTTCGGCCAGTTTCGCGAGCTCTTCGGGATTTAACGGTACATCAGAAGAGCGGCCGGCTTGCTTGGATATTGAGACAAATGCCCCGATAAATGCTTCCAGCTGTGACACGTTCTTCAAGACCTCGTTCCATGTTTTGAGTGAATTTATGTGCGTTTCCTCCACGCTTTTCTTTAATTCCTGAGCCTGGTCCTTAATTGACTTTTTAGCCGCCTCAATGATTTTTACTGCCTCATCGTTCTTGCCTTCACGGATCAATTTAATTGCGTCATTCAACTTCGCGATAGGTTTATCTTTTCTTGTCTTTAATTCTTCCAGGGCGCTATTCAGCCTGTCCTGGATGATGACAAGAGAATCATCCTTGCTGCCCTTCATCAGTGATTCAAGTTTTTCGATTACGTTTTCGTTGACATGATCCAGAGTTTCCTGCCTCTTCAGGTCTTTGTCTGCTTTTCTCGTTTCCGTCATTGTTTTGAGTGCTTGATTCAAAGAGTTTGTGACTGTTTTGAGGTCGGGAACTCCCGCTTCTCCCGGATGGGCCATGCTGTAAGTCAAAAGCTCCGAGGCGGCATAGATAAAATTTTTCTGTTCATCCGTAAGCGGCTGTTCTTCATCGATGAGCATGCGCCCAAACTGGTTCAAAATCCGCTCCGCTTTTGCCTTGCCGGATACACGGCTTGCGATGGAATCCCACAACTCCGTGAAAAAGTTGGAAACAGCTCCGCGCTGTTCGGACAAAGCCAGACGAATTGCCGCACGGCCTACTTCCGCCGGATCTTCGGGAATATCTTTGTACGCTTCCGGATTCAATTTTGTTTTCGCTTCGCGGGCCGCGGTCATGGCGTCCACACTTTGAGCGAATTCTTTCGAGACATTGCTGATTCCAAGCCTGCCGAGCGGAACTCCTTTGTTTAAAGCGGCCAGAAGCGCTGACTGCGCTTCCAGGCTCATGGCTTGCGGCTGCAGTAAGGCAAGCAAATTTGCGGTAACGGCTGTTTGAGACTGTCTGGAAGTTTTAGCCAGCGACTCAGCAAGCGGTTCAATACTTTCCACGCGTCCATCGAGAGGATTCCCAAGCCAGTTTGAAATGCCCATGCTTGCCGTATTTCCGGCTTCCAAAAGTTTGTAGCCATTGAGCCTCCATCCGTCTCCAGAGAACAAGCGCGTGCGAATGCTTGTGAATCCCGGAATTCTGTCCAGAATGCCCGGTGCGGCTTCACGCTTGACCCGCTCGACTTCGAGCTTTTCTCTTAATTTGTCTTCCTTCTCTTCATAGAAATTCTGTTTATAAGCTCTTTCTTCCTGAGCCCGGTTGAAGCTAACGATTTTCTGCGTTTGAGATTCAAGCTGCTGCCTCAGTTCCTTTTGTCCTTCAGGCAAAGCCGATGCTACCTGACCGATGAATTCTGCCATGGCCGTGCTTCTATCCCGTTCTGACAACGCTTTGGAAATGATAGGCCTGAGTGTTTCCGGTTTGATGTCTGCGCCGGCGCTCTTCAGAGCATCGAGAATACCCGTCATCGGCAGGAGATTTTGAATAATATCTTTGTTGATCATTCCGATAGGAATCGTTCCGTCCTGAACCAATGCTTTAAGGGACTGGATCAAATACTCGTCATCGTCCCCGGGGTCTCCCATCCTGGGACGTGGCAGATCGGCCGCGGTAAACAGGCGCTCCAGTACCTGCCGTGCGGCCTTTGCTCCGCTGACCCCCTCGGTTAACGGCGAACCTTCTATCGTTTTCATCGCGGCAAAGGCCTTGATCAGATTTTCTCCGGTGAATGTCAGCCTTTGCTGAGCATCCACCAGATTAAGCTCCCGCGCCAGTTTCACAAGCTCCTGGATTTTTGCCGGAGACACGTCTTCTGCGCTGATAATCTCCTTTGCCTGCAGGTCACGAACTGTTTCCTCAACGGTCATGGCCCGCTGAGTGATCCGGTTGTCGGCAGCCGGTGACGGCGCGACGCGCGGAAGTTCGGGCTCCCGGATCTTTTGATTGATCAATCGCGCGACTTCGGCCAGGCTTCTCGCTTCCGCAATGCCGTGCTGATTGAGTCTCTGATCTCCGATCGTAATTTCCCGGTTTTTAAGGGTGTCTTTATCGACTTTGTCGCCGGGCTTGACTTTGTCGGTCATCGTGGACTGAATCACTTCCCCGTTCTCATTGACAACAACATAGCGCTCATGATTGGCCCCATCATAGAAAGTTGTGTTTGTGTCATTAAAGCTCCGGGCCAGCGATTCTTTGACCGCATCGATCTCGCTTTGAATTCTCTCCCTCAGCCCTTGGGGAAGCGCCGCCGCTCTTTGCGGCGTCTTGAGAATTGCTTCGAGGAAGGAAAGATTTTTCTGCAAATTATTGATGAGCCCCTCAACACCTGACTGAGCGCCGCCCAGCTCGGTGTTCGTGTTTTTCGCCTTCTGTTCCTGGAATTTCGCCCGCTCGGAAGCAATTGCGTCCAGGAAATCCGATTTCTGTTTTTCCGTTAAATCAGTCCGTTCCATTATTTCGCGCTTCGCGTCTTCCAGAAACGTTACGAGAGCAGAATCCTGGGCATCATTCAGGGATTTATACAAATTCTTTTGAACCGCGTAATTTTCGTTTTCTTGGACCATGTCTCTAAGGGCGGAAACAACCTCGGGACTTGCCGCGACATCGGCGTCGGTTTTTATTACTTTGGTCACTTTTCCCGCCGCGTCCTTGACATTCACTTCGCCGATAAAGCTGACGTCGAAGCGGTGATATAGCGCGATGTTGTCGACTCCTGCCTCGTTCTGAACCGTTGTAAACAGGCCGTCCGGCCTGTTAATCTCTTCCAGAAGGTCCTGGGGAGAAATGGTTCCGTTCCGGAACATTAAATCCGCTTCCTTCGTGCGGGCAAACACGAATTTGTCTTCCGCCTTGCCTTGTTCGTTAATGACCCGGATTTTTACACCGCGGTCGCGCTTGGCCAGCTGTTCGAGATCGTACATGATAGTTTCGGAATCAATCATCGCGTGAAAGGCCACATCTTCGCTGGCCGCGACGTCAACGCCGCGCGTCGCACCCAAATTGAAGAACAAGGCGACGCGTTCGTCCCTCCCCTTGGCGTCCATGAGATAAGTATTGACCCCTTCCTGCAGCGCTAAAGTCTCCTTCACCACTTTCCCGTTTTTCATCTGCATTTTGATCCACATGGTTCCTTGATCCTTGACCAGTAAAGTTTTGAATTCCCCGCTCAAAAGCAATTTCTCAACCAAAGGATCAACCATGTCGGAAGTCTCATCAATGCCGCTGATTCCGTCGAGAAAGACATGATGGAAGCTGGAAGTTCCCTTGCCCACATCAATTTTATTAAGAGCATTTTCCACATCCGAAGAAAGCTTCAGATTACCCTGATTAATCCATCCCTGAGCAAAAAGATTCGCGGAGGTATAGACATTGGTTTGAACGCCGTAGACTTTGTCGAGAATGCCTCTCATGTGCTGCAAAGTTCCCGAAAATCCGCTGAAGTCCGATCCGCCCCTCTTGATGGCGCTGATTGTCTCAAGTCGTGAAGACCGGATGGATTCGCCGGAAACGGTGATTTTTTTCAGAACAGCTTCTCTTGATTTATCATCCCGTAAAATCGCGTCCATATCCTGCTGAGTTTCAACACCGTAAAATCTTAAGAAGGCCAGCTGGGTATGCGCTGCAAGATAAGGATCGGATTGCTGCAATCTCGGAGCGATCGCATGAGTTGCGAATACTTTGATGGTATCTTTCAACACGAAGAAATCGATAAATCCGAGAAGTCCGGCGCTTTGCGCTTTCTTGAAGCTTTCACGCGAACGGATGGCAAGAACGGCAGGGTCCGTAGATGTTTCTCCGCTAATCAAAACTCTGGTTTGCTGTGGAGTGAGCTTGGCAATGCGCATATCCGACATCAGAGGCTGAAGCAGATCTCTCTCCTCCTGGGTCAGATTTCTGGGAAGTTTTGCGCCTTCTTTTTCAACAAGATCGGCGTAATAACCCACATCGCGGCCCTCATATTGCTTCAAGGCTCCCGCACGCCCCACCAAAGAGGCACGGATCTCTTTCACAATTTCGCGGCGCGCCTCCGGAAGGCTATCCAATTCACTGTCTTTTTTGGCCAGGTCCTGACCGAGGGTTTGACTGAGAGCAGGAAAACGTTTTGAAAGTGTTTCGATCAGAGCCTGTCCCATTTTGGAGCTGAGATCAATTTTTGCGTCAAGAATGGTTCCGGCCCGCCCCGCTTCTTTTAATTTCTGATAAGCTTCCCAGGACATCGGGGGACTCACCGTGTCTGTCTTGTAATCGTAGGTCCTTACCTGCAGCATGCTTCGTTCAGCGTCAAGCCTGTCTTTTCCTTTCATATTTTTGATGAGGCCTTTTCCAGGGATTTCCAGTTCTCCGATGGCCCAATCAAGAGCCCCGACCGTGTTGACCGTGCTCTCAGAAATCGTTTCCTCTCCTCCCTTGGCTCCCTTTTGAACTCCGTTTGCTTCTGCGTTCGTGTCAGCTTCATCGTAGACGAACCGGTTGCCGTCAAAAACCAGGCTGTGAAGTTCACGCATTTTCTGCTGGGCTTGCCGGTCTTTAGTCTCCAATTTTCTCGGAGATTTGGTGTCCTTAATTTCGTTATTCAGGAAATCAAGCGTGGTTGCTTCGACGAGTATGACGCCGCCGTTTTCTTTCATTTCTCGGATCGTGTCCAGAATTCCGAAATCTCCGGCTGCGATTTTGTGCAGATCCGCTTCTTTGAGGATAAGCCGTCTAATATTATTTTTTTCCAGGAGGCCTTTTAATGCCTCGTTCTGAACCGTTTCATTAAACAACACCGCGTTATGGAGCGAGAAAACGCTGATACCTCCCGGTTTTCTTCCGAGTTTGGTTAAATAATCCTGCATAGTAGGGTTTCTGCGGATTTCCGCGTTCAGCAGGGCATTTGCGGCGAAAATCACGTCTGTTTTACCGGTTCCGGCGGGAATCAAATGGAATGTATCATTGTTGACGGCAAGGCTCAGCACGGCGACGAATTGTTCCACGTTGTTTCTGCGGCCAAGGTTGATGTTTGTTCTGAAATCGGTGAATTTTTTCATAACTTCATTAATGAAACGGGCAAATTCTCTTTGTTCTTTTGTCCCTTTTGTCTCATCCGCTCGGACCGCTCCGCTGGCATCAAAAACCACCCCGCCGAGGGCTTTGCCGGTTCCAACCAAATTGTTAAGAATCGTTTCATGAGTTTTTAAGGCGTCCGCACCGGGCTGGCGTTTGAATTCTTTTTCGGAGGCTTCCCGGCGGGCCTGTCTTTCGGATTCGACTTTGGCGCGCTGCTGATCGAGTAACTGCGGCGGCGCGCGTGAAGGTTTAGCGGTGAGAGCGGCAACTTGCCGGTTAACTTGAGCTTCTTTGGCCTGCAGGGATTTGAGTTCATCCCGGAGCAGTCTGATTTCCTCTGCTAAAGCTGCTAGCTGCTGAGGCCCGGCGCGTGTCGGCATTGATTTTTTCAACTCTTCTATTCGTTTCATGATCGTATCCTGACCGGTTTGAAGCGCTGCAACGGATTGTGAAAGCGCCGACAATTGATTGGCAATATCTGCCTTCGCTGCTGCCGCGGCCTGCCGCTGGGCCCGCCTGAGGTCTTCAAGGCGCTTCATTGCGGTGAGCCGGGTTGTGTTGATTTCTCCAAGTGTTTCATCCAAATATGAAATTTGCTCGAGCATTTCCATCTGCTCTCGCGCCCGCGTTTCAGCCAGTGTTTCCAGAGCGCGTGTTTCTTCTGCCTGTGCGTAAGCGGCCTGGCTTTTCATGCCTGCTCTCAATTTATTTACGAGTTGTGTCTCATTTTCAAGATCCGCGCGGGTGATGTAGATATTTTCCCGGGCTTCGGGGATAAGTTCATAAGCGATATCCGCCAGCACAAACACCCCGACAGGCGCGGTGATGTCAATGCCTTCCGCCTTCAATTTCTTGATCGCACGGTCCAGCGCTTCCTTATATTGATTCCGCTTGGCAGCCATTGACGGCTCCAGATAATCAATGCGCGCTCCGTCTCTTGTGAGCGTCACAATGGAAAAGAGATTGATCGAAAGGAGGCTCAATGCAATTTGCTCCACGTTTCCTTTCACCAAGGCTTCTTCGAGCACCTTCAAGGCAAGATCTGTCTTTCCCTGCAGAATGAGCTCATCGATTGAGGTCAAAATCTGGGAATCAAGATTCAAGCCTTGCACGGCACGGGTCACGTCAATGCCTTTGGCAATCTGATTCATCAATTCTATGGCCATTTCCAGGCCCTCTCCTTTTTGGGTAAGCTGTGTTGAAAGCAAGGCTACGGTTCTAAGGCTCTCGATATAAGCGAGCTGCTCGAGAGCCCTGGCCTGCTCTGCTTCCGCGCCTTCCGTAATATTCCGTGATTCCAGGTCTGCTTGAAGCGCGTTTACAGAGCTCAAAACATTATTTATTAGAAGATTCAGCACGGCCTGCGTATTCAGGCCCGGATTGTCTTTAGCAATCGTATTGATTTGAGAGCGTAATTGAACCAGCAGGGTGGTTCTCACCGCCAGCTCGCGTTGAAGGCCGGTCAATTCTGTTGCGGACTCCACGGTCCGCTTGAACACTTCGAATTGCTGTGCGCTTGTTACTGCATTTGATGGCACGATTCCGGTTGCTGTCTGAGGCGCAGCGGCATTGGCAACATTCACATCCTGCGCCCTGAATACGACGAGCTGAGCCACGTTCGATTCATTAACCAGTTTCAGCACCTCAATAATTGCCTGCACGTTTTCCTCAGATTCAGTCCGGCTTTTATTGAGAAGCTCGACGAGGTCCGTAACGGTGATTTTGGTCACGATAACGTTGCCTGCCGCGTCTTTGGTCAGAATCCGTCCTCCGTCTGGCACGATAATCAGTTCATAAGCCCTCCCGCTTGCCGCAAAACCCGTAATATCGGCATTACTCGGCTCATTTTCTGTGGGCTGGTTGTGCGTCAGAAGTTCCACCATTTCGGACTGAAGGAATGCGGCCAGCTGCGTCGTGGTTTTAACGACATTCGTGGTTCCCGATGAATAAACAAGATATTTACCGCCTATGACAACAATCAGCAGCTCAAACTTCAGCTCTTTCTGTATTCTCTCAAGCATGGCTTTTGAGAATTCATTCTGTTCCATGACAAAGGCCATCGGAGCAGGGGTTTCGGATGCGGCATTTTCGGTCAATAGATTCAAAATGTTGTCAAACGGCATTGTTTTAAACGCGGCGGTCAATATTTGGGTCGCGTTTTGTTTCAGGAATTCCTGCTGGCTTGGCGAAAGCTGATCGGCCATTTGTATCATTTTTGCGTAAAGTTCCAGCTTTGTGTTAACTTCCATCGCTGGATCATTCATTTGAGCGATCCATTTATCATACTGGCTCAGTGAGTCAGTGACTTTTGCTGAAGTCTCAAGGGTCTCTGTCGCTGCGGCATCCACTTTTGTCACGGTTTCCTGCGCTGCGGCAATCTCAATCTTTGCTTCGGGTGTCATATCCAGGCGGGCCTCCGCCGTTTCAATTAACGCATCGAGAGCCGTTTTTGCTTCCGTGACTTGAGTCTCCAGGGCCGCGATTTGCTCGCCTGCTTTCTGAGCGACTTGAAGATCTGTGGTCGTTTCGACAACCGTTTTGAGCTGGTCAATCGTTGTTTGGGTGTTCTGAACGGCTATTGCCAATGTTTGGATTTGCTGAACGACTGCATCTACCTTCATTACTTGGCTTGGATCCTGCAACGCCTCCAAAGTATTTTGAACCTGAGTCACATTCTGTGAAATAGATTCAACCGCTTGAGCCGTGCTTTCGGACTGATTCACGACAGTAGTTGCCGACTCAATGTTGGTGCTTGTATTCGTTACGATCTGAACCATGTTTGCCTTTGCCTCAGAGGACTGTGTAGTAGAAAGCTGCTGCGTGACCTGCCTAAGCTGTTCAGATGCGGTCTCGGCCGCCTGAATTGCCTGTTGAGCTTCTTCAGCGGTTGTCGCAGACATCGCAGCGGCCAATTGCGTCTCGACTTCGCTTTGAAGATTTGCCATCGTTTGAATTTGATTTGCGGTTGCGGTCACCGCCGCCAGGTTCGCTTTTGCGGTTTCAACCTGTGCCTCTGCAGCACGGACAACATCCTGCGAAACGACTTGCACTTCCGGTGCAGCCAGTGCTGTCAGTGTAGCGAGAGTCGCCTCAGCGGCTTCCACCGCCTCTTCCGCTTCTGCTTTGATTTCTTCAATGGTTTTAATTTGCACTGTATCTTTGGCACTGGTTACAGCCTGTCCGGTATCGGTAACGGCCTCAGACAAACTCACGACGGCTTCGGCCGCTTGAGTGACGGAAGTAGCCATCGCTGCCAGTTGCTCGGCATTGATCTCTGTCTGTGCATCCAATTCTTGCAAAGTTGCAAGCTGAGACTGTGCGACAGCTAATGCGAAGGAAGCGTCAGCGCTCAACTGGCTGGCAGTTGCTGCATCGGTGTTGGACTTTGTGGCTTCAAGGGCCTGATTCAGGACATCGGAAGCTCTTTCAATACTGGTGGCGGCAATCTCAACCTGCAGTCCGGCGTCAAGGCCCTCTTTTGTTTGTGAGACAGTCTCTGCCGCCGCAGTCAATTGTGTTTGTGCCTCGGCGGAAATATCCGTGCGGGTCTCCACGGCCACAACCAAAGTATCCAGGACAATTACGGCTTCTGTTATTTGAGTTTCCAGAGCGGCAATCTGGTCCATTGCTTTTTGCTTGGTCTCAGCATCCGTAGACTGCTCCACGATCGTTTGCAGCTCATTGATGGTTTCCTGAGCCGCCTGAACTTGAGCTGTCAAGCTATCGATCTGCTCTGTCACCGCGATGACATCGACTTCTATGCTTTGATCCCTAACGGCTTCAATGACTGGTGCCGCTTCTGCAACGCTTGCGGTGATAGTTACGACAGATTTTGCTACAGAATCCGCCTGACTGACCACCTCTTGAGCAAATTCAACTTCTGTGTTCATGTCCGCGACAGCTTGATTAATGACATCCGCCGCCGCCGTCGAAAGTATGCTGCCTAATTCCTGCGCCGTTTCGGTAAGCTGTTCGGATAATTTTGTTACGGTCAGAATGGCCTCTTGAGCCGCCGCCTCGCTTGTCGTTGGAGACATCGCCACATCGAGTTCAGTCTGAATTTTAGCTTGGAGATCAGTCACCCTCTGAATTTGAGCTGCGATTACGGCTACTGATTCCAGATTTGCTTTTGCGGCCTCAAGCTGCACCTCGGCAGCCTTGACCACATCCTGGGAAACTACGCCCTGATCAGCCAGCGTTGTCAGAGAAGCAACTGTTGCTTCAGCTGCCTCCACAGCTTTTTCCGCCTCCGCTTTTATTTCCACAGCCGCTTCAACATCCAATGTATTTTGGGCGCTGGTTTTGGCTTCCGCGGAATCGGTGACGGCATCGGACAACCGCACGACAGCTTGTGCGGCTTCTCCGATGGATGTTGTTTCGGTTTCGAGAGCTTGAACCAGGCTTTCCGCCGCTGCCAACACCGTGTCAGAAACTACGCCCCGTTCAGTCAAACCTCTCAAAGTTTCGAGCTCTGTTTTTGCGCCGGCCAGCGAGGTGGTGGCCGTTGTTAGTAACTCGCCTGCTTTCGTTGAGTCAATATTTGTCTCTGTGGACTGCAGTGTTTGATCGATAGCATCCGAAGCCTGCTGGATTCCGGACAAGGCATCCTCGGCCATCTGAGCACCCTGAATCTCAACTTTTGTCTGCGTGGCAAGTTCCGCGGCTTGATTCAACTGAGTCTGGGCTTCCGGTGTTAAATCAGTCCGGGCCTCTGCGGCCTGGATGAAGGTGTCAAGAATAGTGACGGCAGTGGTGATTTGGGCTTCTATGGCTTTGATTTGCTCTTCCGCCTCCTGTTTTGTTTCTGCATCCTCGGTTTGCATCGAGACCGCCGTGAGTTCGGTGACCGCAGTCTGTGCTTCTTTAATCGATGTGGTCAGTGTCTGGATCTGAGCGGCAGCCGTTTCGGTATTGACGGCCTGTGTTTGATCCTGCACCGCTGCTATCGTGGCTTCAACTTGAGTAATAGTTTGCGTAATGGTATCTACCGCTTCAGCCGCAGTTTCAGATTGAGTTACGAGAGTCGTGGCTAGCTTGACCTCGGTAGTTACGCTGGCAACAATTTTGCGGATGGTATCTTGAGCCTGGGTCGAAAGTGACGGGGCAAGTTCCTGTGAAACAGCGGCAAGTTCCTGCGCGGATTCTGCGGCAGCTTGAACTGCTTTCTTAGCTTCCGCGGCATCTTCGACGGAAACGGCGGCGTCCAGAAGCATCTGAACTTCAAGCTGAAGATCATTCATTTGCTGCAGCTGATTGGAGATCGTGGTTATTGTTTCCACATTTACTTTCGCGGCGGTAACCTGCTCTTCCGCTTTTTCAACCACCGCAGCGGTAACGGCCCCTATCTCGGCCAGCTTTTGAAGAGCGGTGAGTGTCAGCTCGGAAAGAGTCAGTGCTTCCCGGGCCTCGAATTTGATTTGCTCAATGGCCTGAACCGTAACCGCATTTTCTGCTCTGGCCGATGTCTGCTCTGATTCAGTGACGGCTTCGGAAAGACTTGCGACAGCCTGTGCGGCTTCTACCACGCCTGTTGCCTGATTCTGGAGTTTTTTAACGAGCGTTTCCGCGGTTTCAAGAACGGCATCCGGAATCAGCCCGTCCTCGTTTAGCTCTCTCAAGTTAGCCAGCTGAGCTTCCGCGATTGCCAGTGCAACGGAAGCCTGATCACTCAGCTGGGATGCAACAGCCGGCTCCGTGTTTGTCTGCGTGGTCTGTGCCGATTCCCCCACCGTATCGGCCGACTGGTCAATGCTTGCGGCCGCAATAGCCCCTAAATTTGCGCCTTCCGATTCGACTTGTGCCTGCGTGACTAACGCCTCAGCTTCGGCGATTTTTGCTTTGTTGACGCCGGCTTTCTTCAAAAGGTCCAGCCGGTCAATTTGTTTTGTTAAAGCTTCGGATTTTAGCTGAACAAACAGCGCAAAATTCATGGCCTGATTGATCCGTTCGTCATCGAAGGAGGCGCGGGCTGCGTCGAGATCGCGTATGGCTTTATCGATTTCCGCGATTTGCGCGTCGATCTGCGCAATCCGGTTGACCAGTTCACGCTGTTCCGGAGTCAGCAGATCTATGATAGTTACTTTCATGATTCCGCCTTCAAATGTAATGTTTAGTTGTGTTTCAATGCTTGTGGTGAGTTTAATGACTTCATTGCCGGAAGCATCGGTTTCCGTAGCGATTGCCGTGACTTTTACAGATTGAATCTCTTGAATATTTCCCTGGCCGTCCACGATTTTTGTTTTTGAAGTTCCGTTTTTATCCGTGGTCTGAATGATGACGCTTCCCCCGTCTGTCTCAGTGACCGTCATCCGGGACCCGTCCTCCATTATATAACTTGTCTGCGTTGCACCCGGCGCGCCTTCGACATTTGCAACTACTGCTGTGGCTTTAACCGGAGACGTAAACTGAGCTACTTCGTCGCCTTTGATTGTGGACAAAGCGGTTGACGTCAACGAAGCTGTTTTAACTTGTTTTAAGGTTCCGGTGTCTGTCTCCGTTATTTTGACGAACTGATCTCCCGAAAACCGTACGGATGTTTCACTTGTCACAGGGTCTGTTTTTACCTGCTCAACGGTTCCGATGACTTCAATGACTTTGTCTCCCTCGGCATCCGTTACCGTTGAGGTAGCAACACCCTCGGCGTTTACGGATTCAATCGCCGTGAAGCCGGATTCGGACAGGGTGATTGTGATTGCTGCCTTTCCTTCTCCTTTAAAACTCAATTCCAGATTGCCGTTTTCGTCGGTTCTTGATTCATCCGCTGTAATGACGAAATTGGTTGTCGCAAGCAGATCGCCTTCTGCATCCCGGATCGTGGTTGTTACTGCTTCCTCTGCGGTGATGACAGTGGTAATGGTCGTCCCCTCAACACCGTCCGTTATCTCGAGGCTGGAAGTATCCGCAAAGCTGATCAGCATCTGCATTCCGCCATCAGGCGTGGCTTCTGTAGCAATGGTGCTGATTGCTTTGTCGCCGGAATACACAAGATTTCCGTCGGTATCTCGAACTTCATTCGAGACGGTTTGATCAGCCAGGGTTGTTTCAGCGACCGTATAGCCTTGTTCTGTCGTTGTGACTTCGAGTGTGTTTCCGGTTTCAGTTTTTGTGGTAAATACAACATTTCCTTCAGCATCGGTTGTTGTTGAAACGGATTTGACGGGTCCCGTCAAAGTTCCGAGATTCGTTCCCTCCTGGTTGAACACTTGCGTGGTTGTCACGGCATCTTTTGTGACCTCTGTCACCGTACCGGTCGGCGTCGAGGTGACGGTAATTACTTCTCCTGTCGATGATGTGGCCTCCAGTTCCATCTCGCCCTTGGCTCCGATTGTGCTCGTGATTTCCGTGACTGCTCCGGCTGTGCTCCCGACTTTGTTTCCGAAAACATCTCTCATTTCCGTTGAGACCGTTCCATCTGCCTTGGTGGTTGTAGTCAGCGTAGCTCCGGTCGCGAATGTTCTGGTGACAACGACGTCGGTACCGACCGTGGTGATTTCCACGATGGAACCGTCAGCTGCGGTCAGTACGGCTTTCTTGGCGTCAATTCTGAGCGAGCCCGGCTTGATTTGAGTTTCGGCCAGGGAAAGAATGTTCGGCCCCACCGCCGCCAGAATCTGAGTGGCCCCTGCTTTCCCCTCTACAGTCTGCGGCGTGACAAAAACAAGGCCTGAAACATGCTGTTCGATAATTGTGCTTGAGCCGTCTGCTTTTGTGATGACCGTCGTGAACATATTGCTTGCTTCATCGAATTGTGTCTGAATGGCATTTTGAGCGGCCAGCTCTCCCGTGACCGAAGAAATCTGTTTTCCAAAAACGCTCGTGAGAGTCGAAGTGATTATGCCTTGCGCATCCTTTGTCTCGATGAGAATTTGACTGGTTTCAAGCACCCGGATCTTCATGCTTGAAGAATCATCTGCCTGCGTGATTTCAATGACGGTTCTTCCCTGCTCATCTCTTGTGATGACAGGAGGCTTCACCGCACCCGCAATACCGCCCTCCGGCGAGACTTCACGGCCGTCTACGCCGACAATCTTTGTGACTGTTTTCTCGGCCGTCGAGGTGGTCGTGATCAGCTCGCCCGTGGTCACACGGGTCATGGTTGCCGACTCGCCCTCATCGGTTTTTACGGTGACAATTCTGTTTCCGGTTGCCGCATCGGTGGTCTGGCTGAACTCCTGAATATTTCCTTTCATGAAACCGAGCGGGCGTCCCTGAACATCCTGTACTTTGGTTGTAATTCCAGTTAAGGCATTGCCCTGGGATATCGTGGTAATTCCCAATGAGGACTGCTTGATGGTTGTGACGGATCCGTCAACCGGAGAAGTGATGAGAATCGCTTGATTTCCATTTTCATCCATAGTAATCGGGGCAACTTCCACGAAACCGGAAATTTTGGCCAGCGGCTGTCCCGATTGAGCAATGACAACTGTCAGGGAACCTTTCTCTGCCGTCGTTTTGGTGACCGTATTAATTTCCTGAGTTCCCGCCTCTCCTAATGTGACCGTCAGCGTGGAATTGTCGGACAAGCCTACGATCGGCCTTCCTTGTTTATCTATGCTGAAACTTGTGATCGCACCCGGTGTGTTGAACATCACTTTCGCGTTATTTCCGTAAATATTAGTTCGAATGTTTCCGTCGGCATCTTTGAATTCCGAAATTGTTTTCAGGCCTGTCGCGTCCGAGCTTTGCTGAACTTTGACGCGGCTTCCGTCCTCAAAAGTGATAATGGATGTGACTGTGCCATCCGCGTCTGTCGCAGATTCGCTGGAAAGCACTGCGCTAGGTACAACGCCGGCGATTGCTCCCGTGGCCGTGTAAATTACCGTGGTCGCTTTATCGCCCCGGATTTGCTGGGAAACGGAAATTTCATGCATTCCGGTGTTGAGGGTCGTGCTTTTCATCGTGAACCCTTCCTCAATGGGCGTGGTTTCCGTAGTGCCTGCTTGCGCAACGCCGCCCAACTCACTCTGCTTTTGCATTTGTTCGGTAACACTTGTCAAAAAGCTTTGCAGAAATACGTCCGTATCCAGCACTTCCGCTTCCTCGGGTTGTGCGGTCACCGCTTGGACGGCTTCGCCGAGACGCTGTAGTTCGGGAAGTTCGAGAGCGGCAACGAGATTTGTCCTGACCGGATTGAAGTAGGATTTTTTAAGGAAAAGCAGCAATTCATCCTGAATTTGAAGCGGAGTTTTATTGGCCACATCCATGATCGCGGAGAGCCTGGAAGTGACTGAAGCACGATCCGTTTCAGCAAGTGAACTCATGAAAGACTCCCAATGCCCCGAGAGAAGCTCTACGGCCAAACCTTGTGTCGCAATATCGTAAGTTCCGTTGGCGTTGGCAGACATGTCGGCAAGAGAATCCATGAGCGATGTTCTCGAGGCCTCACTCAACGTTCCGAGAAAATCTGCTGCTTCTCCGCCTAGGGAGGCGAAGAGTACATTCGCCCCATTGGATCCTGAGTGCATAGCACTTAAGAGCGAATTGACGAATTCTGCTTGTGCCTCCGGCGCGCTCTTCAGGCTGTCGGAAATCACCGTGAGATTTCCGGCAAGCGCCAGCGCTGCCAAACGGGAGCGTGTAGGCGCCTCCGTATTGCTGCCGATGGTTAAAAGATTTTTCGCCACTTCCAGTCTTTGTGTAACATCTAATGCATTCATCACACCCGGGAGCGAACTCTTCAATCCCAAAAAGATACCTTCCTTCACCGCGTCGGAAGTGTCGGTGCTGACACCTTTTTCGAGCAAGGCCTGGATTACAGCCAGCTTTTCTGTGGACGTGCCTTCTACATTATTGAGGCCTATTCCAAAACTTGAAGCTACGGCGGACGCAAGCATTCGCTGATGCTTTTCATCCGTCCGGGTGGCGGCGCTGTCAAGGGCCGTAGTCACAAAATTCTTCAGGCGCTCGCTCTGAGTTTCGCCCTGCATCACCTCACTGGAAATCAGTCCGGGATTCTCGATGAGCATGCTCACAAATCCGGCCTGGTCACCGACGGACACATTTCCGGAGGCATTCAACGCAGCATCTGTGGCTAAACGGGTGAGGGCATTGGATTCAGCCTCTCCCAAAACTCCTTTGACGCTGCCGAGATTGGCCACGATTACTTTTAAAAATTGAAGGGATTGAGGATTAGACTCATCCAGCGCCGCTTCTTTCAATATATCGAGCGCCGCAAGCTGAATTGCCTGTGCCTGAGCCGCGTCCGGGTTTTCTTTTGCGATGGATTCCATCAGCTTGGGCAGATTGCTTTCAAGCGCGATGATGATCGCGCCGCGGATTTGAACCGGCGTGCTCTCTTGCGAAGCAAAATCAGTCAGCTTTTGAAGAAGCGCCAACCCGGCCCCCTCGCTCAATTGACTATTCAAAGCTCCCCAATTGGCAAGAAGTGCGCCCGCCAATTCTGTTTGCAATGCAGGATGAATTTGTCCGGATTTGTTGGTAATCACATTCATGATATTGTTGATCAAGCTTTCTTTTGCCGCAGCATCCATGCCGGCCATTAAATCGGACAGATTGGCCCCGACGGCTTTCGCGGCTTCCACGGCTTGCATCTGGGCTTGAGGATCTACTTGAACTTCGTCTGAGGAAATAACATTGAGGAGGGAAGAAAAGATCATTGCGGACTCAACCGCGGACGGGCTTCCGCGAATGCCTCCAATAGCTTCCAGATTTTGCCCCAGCGCTTTGATGGCGGTCATGCGCAAACTGGCATCCACATCGAGACTTTGTGCTGTGCTCATCAGGAATTCCGCCATGTCTGCCTGCTGTTCTGCTCCAAGCTCGGAAAAATGAGTTCCAAGCGCTGTGACCGCAGCGACGCGCGCCTCTGCCGTGCCGGTTTTGGCCAAAGTGATCAGCTTTTCAATTGCCTTGGCTCTTGCCCCGCCCATTTGATCGAGATGCTCAGACAGAACCGAGATAATGGCACCCTGAACTCTTGAGCTTTTCAGTGTGTCGAGCGAATTCAAGAGTGCTGTTAACGATGCCGGGCGCATTTCCGCCGGGGAATTGTTAATTAATGAAGTTATCGAGCTTGCGATTTGCTCTCTTACGGCTTCGCTTAATTCTTCATTATTAACATGAGTCATCAGCTTAGTGATCATTGATATAGCCCCCTCTCCTTGCATCCCAGCGGCCAGCTCAGAGATAGCGATGGCTGCTGCTGCCACCTCGTTCTCGTCCTGCGAAGAAAGCAAAGATTCAAGGAAAGTAATAGCCTGCTGGGCCATGTCCGCGGCTTGATCTGCGTCCATTGACTCCCGGATCCGGGTGAAAACATCAACCGCTGTAAGGAGCTTTTCACCTTCGAGCGACTCCATGCGTCTGGACAATACTTCCCGAAATCTTGTCTGTTCGGTTTCTTGCAATTGTTTGTAATGTTGACTGAGCGCGTCCATCGATGCGGTTTGCAGGGTTGCATTGTCGGCATTCAGACCGCTGAAAAGCCGGCCGACAGTTAAAGTTCTTTGTTCGGGTTTGAGTGAGCTAAAGTTTTGGGAAACCGAGCTGACAAACATTGCTTCAACAAAATTCCTTCCCGGCAAATCCTCGATGTCATAAATGGCGTCCATCGCTTTAATTGCTGTCTGCGCATCAACACTGCCGTTAAGCAGATTGGGAATCGACGCAGAATTCACGCTGACTCCGGCCTTGATTAACGCCCCGCGTACTTGATTCAAGCCCTTGAGCACCGATGACATGTCCGTGCTGGCTATGCCCTGCTGGCTCATCATTGACGCCACAACGGGGAATGAGATTTCAGACGGGTCAATATTCGTCAGGTTTTGCGCATGATAACGGGCGAAAGAATACGCGTTAAAAACATCCGACTGCCTGATTGCTTCCATGGTCGTGAAGCCGTTGGCGTGAAGCTCGACCATGCCCTCAAAGTTCAGTCCCATCTCGGAAGCGTTCCATCCCATGTCCTCGGCCTCATTTCTAAGCGCGCTTAATTGAATCAGCATGGCTTGTGCCCCGGCAGGGTCTTTCAAGGTGTGATTGTCAAACAAATAAACGTCCCGGATGGAAAATACCGGCAAATTAGTTGCGCCATTGGCGCTCGCTTGCTGAATGGCGCTGACTAAGTTCTTGCTCGAGGTGCTCGATCCGAGTGAGCTGAGCGCCGTGGTCACATTCGTCATCCCTTCAGCGTTTAACGTGCCGGCATTATATTGGTTTAATGCGGAAGCGGTGACGGCGGTATTGATCAGAGAATTGATGTTCATGGCAGTCAGCTCAACGTGTCCCGCGTTTGCCATATCGGAGATTTGAGTCAAAACGCTATCGACAAGATCCGGATGCGAGTTTTGTAAATTAGTCAGCGCTTCTATCATCTCCGGGCTGGCGACTTGTCTCAGTCCTTCCAAGCCTGTGTCCCGGATTGAGTTGACAACAGGCAAGTTCAAATCGCGATTGACTCCCATAATCGCTGCATCAAACGTAATGCCTCCGGGAATTCCTGGCAGAGTAACCGTTCCTCCGGTACGTTTTGAATTCAGCGCATCGCGAAGGGCCTGCAACGACGCTTTTTGTTGTTTGAGCGTATCTCTCCCGAACTGTCCTTCCCCGGCGCCGGAGATGGCTTCAGCGATGTAAAAGTCCGCAAACTCTTTTGCTTGATCTTCCGTGATATTTAATCCCAAAATTCTTCCGACATAATAGACAGGATTGGTGAAGAAGGAGCCCGCCATTTCTTCGATAATGCCTTCATCCAGAACTCCGGCAATTTGCTGTCCTAAAAAAGTAGAGAATCCTCCGCGATAGCCGGCCACGATTCCTCCTTTTGCCATTTGTTGTGCAAATGTTGCAGCCGGTGTGAAGAATGCTTTAGCCACATTACCAATACCCGCAGTCAATCCTCCTGTTACTGCGCCGGATGATTTCACGGCATCTGCTACATTAGAGATTCTATTCCATATTTCTCCAAAAATCGGAGTACGTGACAGAACACTTGATACAATCGGATTAGCAAAAAAGAATACGGGGGCTATTTGAGCCTGTTCAATGGCGCCGGTGATGACACCCCTCTGTCCCAACTTCCTAATATAGTCATTATAAAATGTTCCTATGAGTCCCGGTTTGCCTTTGGGATCTGTGATTCCGGCAAAATCAAGAATGTTAGTCATCTGCCGAACGGTGGCTCCCATATTGACCGAAAAGGATATTTGATTCAAAGCGGATTGCGCTAAAGACTTGGCCAGGGCGCCTCCTGCGTTTTCAAGAGAAGCAGTGAGGCCGGCTCCTCCCGTTCGTGCGGTGTTAAAGGCAGCACCGGCAGCGGTATCGCCGAGATAGGCGCCTGCTTTGCTCGATATCGTCGACCAGACTTTAGATAGCAAGGACGGAATGGGAGTATTGGCTGCCAAAAATCCTCCCACGCCTTGCAGAACACCGCCTACCGTTCTCGCGGCTCTAATAAAAGTAGGTATTTGTGAACCAATAGCACTGCCCACCGTTGTAAGAGTTCTCAAAGCGATGCTGGTGGCAGCCCGTCCAACGGCACCAGCTGCGCTGGTCACACCGGTTGCTGCAGCGCTCAATGCAGCTCTAATAGCCTGAGTGATTCCCATTTTTGCCGCCTGCTTGGCGCTATTAATGGCCAATGCGGCACCCACGCTAGTTCCGCCTGAAGGAATCGCGGCGGCGATGGACAGGGCAATTAAAGCAACGTCGACAATAGTTCCAAGTTTGAATGTGAATTTATCAGCCGTTTCCTTGCTGATAATCCCAAGAGCCTGTAGCAGCGGAGTTATAGGTTCAATATGCAGATTGACATTGTCTAAAAATGCCTGAGCGTTCGCCGCACCGCGAGCGAAGGATGAGGAATTCCTGAGATCAAATTCGTTGGCCAGACTGGTTCCCAGCCATTTGGCGAATGTTCCTTCAGCGCCGAAATATCCGGATCCCAAACCGGCTACTTCCGTGGTCATTTGGTTCGGCAAACTGGCATTCACTGTGTATCGGACGATATCCCGAACACTGCCGCCGCGGTTGTCGATCACGGCCAAGCGCTGTACGCCGTCACTTTTACCGGTTATTCCTGAAAAACTGCCGCCGACCTGGAAGAAATCGTTTCCCGAGTTACTGGTAATTCTTTGAATGACGAAATTATTCGTGTTGACGTTCGAATTGCTGAACTTTATTCCCGTGATAATCCCATTTTCATTCTGTTCCACTCGGAAGCCGCCTTGAGCCAAAAGAGTGTTGTAAACTTCGGGGTGATCTCTCTTCAGTTCGTTGATTCCCAATAGTCCCGTATAACTTTTTGAGTTTTCAATGACTTTTCCGCCACCGAGAAAGTCATTAATGACTCGAGGAATGCCGTTAAAAATCTTATCTGCTCCCCATGAAGCGAGGCTGGCTCCAAAATTAAACAATCCCTCAGCCATGTACCCAAGCGTATTTACAGCCATTCCGGGAAGTGTCGCGCTGAACTGATCATAGTAATAGCCCACTGTGTCTGCCACTTTTCCAAAACCGGCAGCAATGTTCTCGCGGGACAAATCAATGCCAAATGACCTGGCTGTGTCGCCGATCGCTCCGTACGTTATAAATGAATCATAAGCCTGAGACATATTGGTTGTGACTGTGTTCCACAAATTTGAAACTCCATTGCTGATTCCGGTGGTTGTCAGATCAAGACCAAAGAAATCATTTAATCCTAAATCTTTGATCGCCAGATCATATTTTCCTCCGAAAGTTTTATTGAGCCACGCAGACTGCTCCGAAAAATCCCACAGTCCGGTTCCTTTATCAATTGCTTGTGTGGATTTAACTACATAGCCAACAGGGTTGAGCTCAAGATTGTAGTTATGAACTTTCGTCTCGCCGTACAGCATGCCGGGTGTGACATCGGTGAAATTTAATAATTTGCCGCTTGCATCATAGTTGTAAGTTCTCGTGGTCAAGGCTTCGATGTCATGGCCGGTTAATATATCTTTGTCGAAGGATACTGTGCCTGCGGATAGTACTTTAGTGTATCTTATCGTGCCATCGGGCTGTTCTATTCTCATCCCCGGACCTGCAATCATAGAAGCAAAATTAACAAATGGATTTGTGCCTTCGTAAACCACCAGCTCTGCTGAGGCGGCGGGGTTCCCTATCAGGTATGCGCTTATCCCATCATTCCTCGTGATATTGGATACGACGACGCTTTTGTTTCCGTCTACCGTCAAAACAAATTGTGTCGGTGCTCCCGGCTGCGATTTTGTTCGAGTGATGGATTGAATACTGCCGACTCCGCCGGAAATCCCTTTCTCCTTCAGGAATGAGTCGAGGACGTCGACGTCCATATTCATATTGTAAGTGATGGCAAATTTGAAATTGTCCGGGGTGCTGATGTCTAAATTAGAGCGCAATTCAACGAGGTAGCCGTCCTTATCAAAGGCGATGGCACGAATGTCTGTCGGATCCGCCATGTTGACGACGAGCATATTGCCGTCGTTCATGATACGGTACTGTTTTCCATCCGCATAACCGACCCCTCCTACCTGACCTGTCGTAGGATCGATATCATAGCGGGCAAAAGAAAGACGTTTCGGCTGGGCCTGATCAAAGCTTATCGTAATATCCTGACCGGTCATTCTTGCCTGGATCACCTCAGTTTGCTTTTCTAGAGGGAGTTCGTTGATTTCGGCAGCAGACAGTTCTGAAGCTTTTTTGGTGATTGTTGTCGGCCCTAGTAGACTGTTGGCCAGAGAACCGGTGACAGTGAGATGGGACTCTACTTTTCCGTCCGTTCCGACCGTATAAGTCAGCTTGGCGCCTTTGGTGAGTGTCTGAAGATTTCCGCTGCTGATCGAGGTGTTGATCTGGAATTTCATCTCATCGGAAAGCTCGCCGTCGGATACCAGCACGGATCCGGCAGGTTTTGAAATCCGATTGCCGTCATAATCCACAAGGAATGTTTCAATAATCGCGTTTCCTTTTGTATCTACTTTTCCCGTGTCTACTTGCGTAATCCAGGCGGATCCCATGGGATACGATTTACCTCCTATTTCAACCATCACGGTAGTCCTGTTTTCAACCCGAGCGCCTTCAATCACCCGGCCGAAGTTATCGGTGATCGCGTGGCGAGTCCGCTGGGTGTAGTCCCCGCTGACCGTGATTCTTTCCTGATAATCTTTCCCGTCAATTGTGCGGATGCCATATTGGTCCGTGAAGGCGACTCCGCCGACAAATTCTCCCTTATCATTAATTTCACGGTAAGTTACCGTTCCGACTTTGAAGTTTCCCTGTATCACAGAACTGTCATCAGCCCTAAGAGTCTGGATTTTGTAATCATATTGATAGGTAGCGGCCCCTGATGCGTCTTTTGTCATGCCTGTTACGGATCGGACCGAACGATCCATTTCCATATGCGAATACTTTCCGTCCGGAGTGTAAACCTGGCTTCTTCCGAGCAGGAATCCGGATGCCGGATCCTCTTGAAATTGAGAGGCCAGAACGATAGCGGAAACAACCCGGTTTCCGTCCTTGTCCCGGATTTCATTTCCATTTTTGTCCGTCGCATACCGGTTTTCAAAAACGGCAGTATCAACCTTTTTGCCGTTCACAAAAGTGCTGACCATTGCACCCGCTTCCAGCCATTCACCGCCTTCCACGACCCGGACATTTCCGCCTACCCCGCTCAGAAAATTGAAGTCCCCAAAATAAGTCATCTGCCGTTCCAGGCCTTTTTCAGAGATGGCTTTGCGTAATGCAGTTGGATCTGCACCCATGATAATTGTTTTTGTTCCGTCCGCTTCAAACACTTCGGCCCGGTTGCTGTGCTGGAAGCCCGTCTCCTCACTGCCCGAGGCAAATCTTGTATAAACGACACCACTCTTGTCTTCCGGGTCCGACGGATTAAAGCGCTCCTGAGTCGATATGGTGTAGCCGTTAAACGAAGCATTTCCCATCATAGCCTTGAACAGGTTATATCCGCTTAAGAACTGATTTGTGGATTTGAGAGCCTCGGAATACCCGTCCGCAATGGCAGAAGCTTCGCCGAATGAAGCGGCACTGCCGACGAATGTGACGCCGCGCTCAAGATTGCCGTAGCGGATCTCTTTTTTGACGTCCGTGATATTTCCCTGTGCATCCCGGGTATAGGTATATTTGATGGAAACGAAAGATTTTTGATTGTCCTGCGCAAATATATCCCTTCCTAGAAAGGTGGTTTCAAACGTTTCCGAGGCGGGGATTTTTCCTTCCATGAGATCCGCAAGATTTACGTTAGTGAAGTCAAAGTCGGAAAGATCCGCTGCTCGGGATAACGCGGCTGCAGCACTGGTATCGATTGAAACAAAAACGGTTTTTCCGCCCACCTTCAGCCCGATTTTGAAATCATTGACTTCATTGCCTTTATCGTCCGTGGTACTTTTTAGAATAACCCTCGCGGAGCCCTTCACCGAGCCGTCTTCATTGAACGTAATTTTCGCGACTTCCACGGTTAAGCCGTGGAGAACTCCTCCCTTCTTGATTTCCTGAGTCACATCTACAAGCGCCAGATTCTTATTCTCATAATAATTCAACATTCCCAAGGCCGAGTCAAAATCACCGATGCTTACCGTGACAGTATCTTGATATTTGCCCTCTCCGAAAGTTCCGCTGAATAGCGTAGCACCATCTTTCGTGTGCGTGACTGCAACTCCATTGGCTCCAATAACTCTAAAGTCAAGGCCGTTTAAGGGATTAGCGGCACTGTCGACGAAGAAAAGCGAAACTTCCTTGCCCAAGGACTTTGCCAGGCTGTCGGCCACAAAAAAGTTGTCCTGATTCATGATGATGACAGTCCGTCCCTCTTCCGATTTAGTGAAAATGGAAACTTTGTCGGAGCCGGCTTCCCTCACAAAAAGCCCGTTTTCTGTTTTTAAGGAAATCGTGAAGTCCCGGAAAGTCACATCTTTCATGAGGGCCTGCCCGAGGGCCACTCCACTAAGATTCCTATACAACCCGTGTGCGGATTCCGCTTCCTCCATCAGTCCCTCGAGTCCAACGGCTTTTTCTTTTTGAAGCCGGGCACCCCCTATTTCGATATATTCTTTTTCCTTTCCGTTCTCGACTGTTACCCCAAAAACAGCCCCCGAGCTTGTAGTGATTTGGTAACCATTTTTCAGATATCCGCCATCTCTCAACTTGCCGATCAATTCAGTCAGGTTTGCGGCCCCTTCATGCGCATCGAAAAGAGTGTCAATGAATTCACCGCTGATCCCTCCCTGAATGGCGACCTGATTGCCGTTAATCGCCACCAAGGTTGTTTTCGTGGCTGAATTATAGAGGGAACCTTCGATTAATTTTCCGCCAACCGTGGTGGTACCGGCCCGGTAAATCACTCCATCGCGGTTCAGCTCCTGAGTGTACTGGACTTTCACAATGGTATTCGTTCCCACGGTGATATAAGTCATTTTCTCGCCGGTTTGATCGTTAGTGACAATACCTTCTTTAATTTGGTCATTTACGATTTTTAAACCCTGCTCATAAAAAACTCCTTTAGCGACCTCGACCCGCTTCAGTGTTTCCTGCAGTTCGTAGCCATCCTGTATCTGATTTTTCCATCCCCTGATCTCATCGATCACCATGCCTTCTATCATTCTTCCCCGCCAGAAAACGGTTCCCGCTTCCGTGGTCTTGGTCTCATCACTCAGAAGATTTCCGTTTTTATCCCTGTTTTCCTCGACAGTTCTTGCCAGATTTTGCGTATAAATCACCTGATTATTCGCGTCGAAGTGGATTTCAACCGCGTCTTTGGTGAGCGCCACTTTACCTATTTGTTTGCCTTCATCGGAGTACGCGATTTCCTCCGTATAGCCCATTCCGCCGCCCTGAGTGGTTTCATAGCGTCTTGTTCTCAGCTCTCCTCCGATTCTTTCAACCAGGCGGGTTTCTCTGACGGTTTTAATTTCCGCAAACTTTTGACCGCCTACATAGGACACTTCCGTGACCTTTTTGGCTTCCGAAGTTAATTGTGCAATCACATCCCCGCTTTCGCGGTGATAGAGTGTATCCTGGCGAGTTCCGCCGGTTGTGACAATATGGGATACACGGTTATTTTGCATGTCGAGCCATGAATTGTAGGACCGCCGCGTGCCGTCATCTTCCAAAATGTTATGGGCCTCCTCGGCTTTTTCCCAGAATTCGTCACTAGGAGGCTGATTCATTTTTTCCGCTTCCGCAAATTTTTTGGATGCGTCAACCATCGCAGTGATGAATTCAAAAACCTCTTCGAACGGAACGTCAAACCCCTTTTCCGCGCCTCCTCCGAAATAGTTCACACTGGTCCAAGCCCGGTCGCATTCCTCGCTGATGAGCATTTTCAGGGCATTTCCGTCTTTATTCCTGGATAAGATCGGAGGCATTCCGAAATAACCTCCGGCGCCGAATTTAGGATCGTCGTGAGTATAACTCTTCACTTCTTTAATCATGCGCCTTGAGCTGAATTCATCATCTTTGTAGTGCATGAGAAGATCATCGTAAACAACCCCCATCCGGTCTTTGGTGTCCGTGAAATCATTGATTGCGCCCAGGTCCAGACGGGTGTAGGAAGTCGGAGAAATTGTAAGGTCCAGGATGTTTTTAACTTTACTTGTATCCGGATCCCAAACACCCTGGGGATACTGGTTGTATTCAATCCGATGCGTTTCATACTCACGCGACTGATTGAACTTGATCTGCAGAAAAGTTTTTAGCGATGCTTTCTGGGCCGCGCTTAATTTTGATTCTTTAAAAGGGTTGGCATCGTAACGCTCGTTGAGTTTCTTTTTGGACTCTATGTCCGTGCGGAATTGAATGTCATCCGGAAGATTGAATCTTGTGTCGGCGTAGCCGAATCTCCTCCAGCCAACCCTTTCGAGAACATTGTTCTTCCAATCCCCTGACAGATCTTCCCAAATATCCACAAGCTGGAATTCCTTGACCTCCCGCTTGAGATCCGCCGCTAGAACCGGTTTCGGCCATTGATCAAAATAGGTCCGGATCATTTGCCGTCTGTAAGTGTAGTCCTGGTCATTCTGATCTGTTGTATCCTGCTTCATGAAATCAACCGTGTTGTATCTTTCCTGTAACATGATCATGATTGTGCCTTTCTGAAATGCGGGCCCAACCTGCTCCCATAGCACATCGGCACTCTCTGCCGACAAAGGAAAATAGCTTTTTACTCTCGCTTTTGCCTCATCGACAATTTTTTTAGCGACAACCAAAGTGCCGGCCTGGGCATCGGCCACATCAAAGAGCGCGTCCTTGACCGAATTAAAGACATCATCCGTAATGATATTCGACATCAGGAACTGCTTGAGCGGGGCAAACTCGAACTCCTTTTGATCATAAATTGAGATTGTTCCAACCATGCCCTCACCCATATCTATCGTGGCGGGAATCTCCGCTTCCGGCGCCAGGGCATCCAAGGCTTTTAGACTCGGCTCAATACCCCCGAGATCTTTCTGAAGGGTTCTGGCAAGGTTAAACATTCTTCCAAAAGGAGTGCTTGATCCCAAATTCACATTAAATACTTTTCCGGCGGGGGTTGTCGGAGGATCTTTTTTCACCAGCTTGGTATAGGTGCCTTCATCATTCCATTCGTAGGTATATTCATCGGTTGTGACTTCGGCTATGTCTTTATTTTCATCCGCATAATACTGCATGAGACCCGGGACATCGTAAAAATTCCCGCCGATAGAAGTTTTGTCGTCATACCACATTAAGGTTCCGGCTACTTTATCCGTATTCGTTTCGGCGAAATTGATGAAGCTATTCACTTTAGCGTAAACCTGATCTTCATATTTTGTGACCCAGGCATTGACTTGCTGACCATAAGCATCGGAGGCCTTTTTGATTTTATCCAGCACACCGTCCGTGTGATCAAGTCCTGTCCCCGTCATCGCAGAGTGAATCGTGTCATAAGCCTGTTTTCTTTTTTCAAATGCCTGATCGTATGGATCCTTTGCTCCGGTCATATATGTGTTATAGTAGGTCTCCAGCTTGGTCATGCCTTCAGTGTCAATTTTCTCGTAATCCGTCTTGATGGTTTTTAAATCCTCAACAAATTTTTTCTCAGGCGCTTCGCGTTCTTTTTTCTGCTCAAGAAGAATCTTTTCCATTTCTGTTTTGGCGTTAATATGCGTTGTATTCAACTTTTCCATGCCGGCCTGCGCGCTGTCCGCGTAGGTTCTGATTTCCGCTTTTGCGGCCGCAGTGATATTGGTCATCGTGGCTGAAAATTCCGCCTCAAGCGCCTGCCTCTTTTGGTTGTATTCGACCTTCGCAGCCGCCGCGGCAGATTTATAAGCCTCTTCATCTTCTGTCTTTAAAAATTGATTCAGCAATACGCGCAGTTTCTGCTCGTAGAGCGTGTATTCCTCAGTGGCTTTTTCCTTAGAGGATTTCACCGCATTTTCTACGGCTTCTTTGCCTTTTTTCACGGCAACTTCCAATGCGGCCCAGGCCGTTCCCTTTGATTTAAGCAACTCTGCTGAAGACGGAGGCATGCCTTCCGGCACGTCTTTCAGCGCGTCCGGATCCCCCATGACTTCATAATAATCGATAAACGCGTCTTTAACGGCTTTGTCGAAATCAACAAAGGCCTGGCTCATTTTGTCTTCGATGGAATCAACCCCTTTTTGACGGTCGTCGAGCGCTTTTTGAGTTCGGGCCTTGATATCGAATCCTGCAGTCGCAAACCGGTTCCGGTATTGAGTGACGGCATCCCAGTATTCTTTGGACATATTATGTCCCTCAAGCAGTCTTGGCTCTCCCTGAAACCCCCTCTCTTCGGAGGTTGAGATTAATTTTTTCCGGAAAATCTCCTGGAAATTGACGTAGGGAACACCCTGCGGATAATTCGAATCGAAAAGAGTGTAAGTAACCCCTTCAATGGTTACCTTAGTGGCATCATCAACCGACTTAAGAAAATCCTTGTTAAATCCTTCCGAGACTTGCACATATTTTCTTGTCACCGGATCCCATTTTGTTTCTCCAAATCGTTCGATATTGGCCTGTTTTAAAATATCCCCGATTTCCGTGGTGTAATTTGCAGAAGGATTGGTTTCTCCGTATCCGGGAGAAAAAGGCACGCTATAGTTGTACCCTAGAGCCGGAATGGAGATAAGAGCCGGGCCGTTGTCCGTTCCTGTATACCCCCCCATAGTCCGATACTGATACATTGGGCTCATCACCGCCTTGATCATTTTTGCAACGGATTCCTGATCCAGCCTGAGCAGTTCTTCATAGCGATAGGCATCATTAAACAGTTCCCGCTCAAGAAATTCCTGGGACTTGACCACGTTCTTGTTCATTTGCTCAAATAAATCCATCGCTCTGGCGTCCGAGGTTTTAAGCGACGTTAAAAACGCGTCGAAGATCAAAGGGGCTCCCGAATCTTTGAGTGAGAGCGGCTGAAAACCGAAAGAGCCTTCTTCCCCCATCCAGGTTTCATGATTGGGATAATCCGGCTGATCTCCCTGAAAGACAATCAGGGTAGGCGGGGGAACCGCAACCATGGTTTGCTCTATGAAGTAGCGGTCCCTGTAATCATCGAGCATCGCCAGAACGTTTTCCTCAGTCCGGTTCCGGTAATCCAGCGCCGTCGCTTTCATCGCTTCGGCAAAACCGCCTCTCGCGAACGTCCATTTCTTGTTCGCGTCGGCCTCCAAGAGTTCCCTCATATGGATGATTCCGGCCATGTCGTCGCTAAATTTTTTCAGAGTTTTTTCCCAACTAGATTCGACGTCGACTAGCCGGGTTGCTTTCTCATCGTCCAGGACCTTTATTTTGAGCGCAGCCTTATCCTCTTCCTGTTTGACATTGTTCTCATAATCTGATTTTATTTGATCCGGCTGATGGGTTTGTACAATTGCATCCTTTACCGTTTTAAATTCGGTGAGACTGTTCCGGTACAGTGTAAAGTCCTGATTGTCTTCCACCCTGCGGTCATCGCCAAGCAAAAGGTTGCTGTCCAGCGAAGCAAGAGTTTCGGCAAGCAGAATGGCGTAATTGTCGAGGAACTGGTCTCTGTATTCGGACTGCATTCTCAAGGTGAATTCACCGGCAGGGATAGGAGAAAAAGCGCCGGCTTTGTTAATGAACTGGCCGACGGCATTTTGAAGCTCATCGTAGTAGGCTTTCAACTTATTTTTGCGTTCTGTCCCCAGATCGCTTAATTTAACGTCAAGCGCATCTTGAATGGGCCACTGCCTGATCGCAATGTCTTTTTCAATATTGTTTTTGGCTTCATAATATTTCTGGCGCTCGACATCCAGCTCTCCTTCGAGCTTCAGCCTTGAGGCATTATAGGTATCTACGGCGGCCTTGCTCATCTTCTCGAAGTCCGCAAGGCCGTCCATGAATTTCCGGATCATTATGTCGCGGCCTTCATAAAATTCGTCCTGAGCAAAAAGCTGATAATCCTCGAAATGCTGCTTAATGCGGGAAAGATCGGCTTGGGCTTCGGAAATCATTTGGGTCCAAAGCTCGTCCGCTTTTTTGTATTTATCCTTTTTCTCCGTCACTTCTTCGGAAGCGGATGTTGCGAGTGTCGTCCATAGTTCTTCCCGATTGCTCTCGGCCTGCGTCAGCAGGTTTTCTGAGCCAATTTGTAGCCGGTCAAGCGTATTATCGATCACTTCTGCGTTTCTTCCGGCGTATGTGTTAAACATCGTCATGCTCGCGGATTCCATATTCTTCTTCGCTTCTCTCTGAGCGGTGATGGTAGCTTTGAGAAGAGTAAGATCAGCTTGTTTTTTCAGTTTATCAATATTCGCGTCGATTTCCTGTAATTTTGCCGAGGCGGCGGCGGCCCGGGCCGTCTGTTCCCATTGACCGTAATAACTAGCCGGATCTTTAGGATAGGTTTCTGATGCCGAATGAGACAATGCGTTCCTGGCCATTCCCAGAGCACTATAAATGAAGTCCGCCCTCCCATTTTCTGATTCCTCGTATTGTTTTTTGAGGGAGGCAATCCATTCAGCCAGAGTTTGATAGGTTCCCGTTAGATAATTGTATCCAGCCGAAAATTCACGCGTTTCGTTTTGGGCATACCGGCCATTGCCTTCTAGCTGAACCCAAGTCCAAAGATTAATCGTTCCCGCATTAGCCTCTGCGAGGCTGATTAGATCATCAAATATTTTTTCATAGGCCTGGCGATGTGCTGTTTTTGCAGGCTCAATGGCCGTGTCATAGGCTGTCACCTGGGCCATGATGATTTCGGTATTTTTCTCATAATCTTTCGAGAAATGGTCCTCGCTTTCCATGGGAACTTTCATGAAATCGGGATTGCTTTTTTCAAGGGCCGCAGTGAAAGGATTGTCCGTGGGACTCTGAGGCTGATACAGCTCAACAAGATCCTCGGCGTGATTCTTTAAGTCCTCAAACATCTCGACGAGGTACTCCAGCATCTTGAAAATTTTTCGTTTCGCCTCAACAATTCTTCTCGAGTACTCCAAATCCCTCAAAAGGGGATCTCTTTTATCCCGGGTGGCGGCGGGGTCGTAGAGCGCCTTTCTTTGCTCATAAATTTGATTTGCCGTGTTGTAGTCGATTTCAGCCAAATATTTTTTGGCGACAAGTCCCTTAATATCCAGTTTCTTCTCGACCGCCAGCGCACGATCCACGGCCTCTACCGGAATTTCATTCCACTCGAGATCTTTCAGCTCTTTCTCCGCAAGAAGATCGGGCATTACCTTATAGAGATCGACATCTTTCCCCACGGCCTTGGCTTTCGCGATCTCGGCTTTGGCTTTCTCGAGTTCTGCACCGGGTTCTCCTCCCTCAAGATAATTGGAAACATCTTCCAGATATTTTTTGGCGTTTTTAAGACTCTTTGCGATGCGGAAATCAAATTCTTCGGGGCTTAAATCCCATGTGATCTCGTCAAAAAGAGCGTTTTCGCTGTTTCTGAAATTGACAAAAGCGCTGAGATGCATTCCCGTTTCCTGGTGCAGTTTTTCGATCGTGGCATGCTCCCGGATTCTTGAATTGATCGCAAGAGCAAAGGCGTTCTTTGCCTGAATCGGCATCACCAGATTGGGTGGAGGTTTTTGGGAAAGATAGGTTGCGGCTTGGTAAAGTGTGTCCTTGACTCCTTGGAAGCCCTCAAGATATTTGGGAATTTGCTTGTAGATATCCGGGTTTGGTACCCAAATAGGTGGAACACCGGGTGCCGCCACTCCCATCGGAGTGCCTGAACTGAGCCGGTTAATAAACGTATGCACGGAGGCCATGATCGGGTGATTCGACTCCACGCCTCCGATCGGGCTGTTCATTGCCCCATCGCCCGACAAACTCAGCGCCTTGTAAGGAATTTTGCCTTCCAGAATCAGCGTGGATACGTCAAAAAATTTCGCATTTCTCGTGTCGATGTCATCGAATAAGAACCCGAATCCGTTCTGATACACGATGTCTTCAAATTCTCCGTTAGGCAGAACCGCGATCAATTTATAGAGACCTCTCTGAGCAAGGATCGGATTTCCCTCTTCGTCAAAAACATCCAAGAGATATTGAATTTCTCCCTTAATGCCCTCGGGATTTGTCCAGACAATTTTCGCATTCGGCTGTCTTTTGGTGCCCAAATTGAAAAATTCCTCTGCTCCGGGGGCAATCTTCGCATACTCTTGTTTCCATCCGCGTGCTTCACGCTCGGCCGCAACTTCCTGATAACCCAGTTGTTCTCCTTTGGCATTGTAAAAAACCTGATTTCCGTCAAATTCGACGGTTTTTTTCACTACTCCGCCCCGGTCGTCATATTCCGTTTTATACGTGTAAGTGCGCGGGATTGTGGCAGCCCCCTCGAAAACTTCTGCCTTAACAACTTCTCCTGTCTCATCATAATGATTGACTGTTCTGGTAGCCCCCTCAGCGCCTGTTTTTACATCGATCATTTTGATTAGCCGCCTTGGCTCCTCAGTCGTGTCATAAACGGGCGTGTATTTGTGTGTGACTCCTTTGGACTGAGACAGAACGAGATTCCCGTCTGCATATTCAAGATGAGTCGCAACAAAAGTTTTCTCTTCCGTTTTTGGATCGATTTCGGCCTGAGTGCCGTCCACGAGGGTTTTCAGGATTTTTCCGTCCGGCAGCCCGCCTTCCCGTTCATACGTATAATTCATCTTAGAACCGTCGGGAAGCTCCGCCTTCAGGATCGTGCTATCCTCGTTGTACCAGGTTTTTGAGCCCTTTGCGGTGTCGTCGAGCGGGCCGGTTACTGTAGCCAGAGAATATTTTTTCCCGTCTTCTATTCCATAGCTCCATTCTGTGATGGTTCCTCCGCCTTCAGTATTTTTTGTCAGGCGGCCTTCGACATCGAATTCCTGAACGTTCATCGTGCCATTCAGCGCCTTATTAGCCGATCGGACAATTCTCGTGATTTTTTTAATCACGTTACCGATCAGATCCATAAAACTTTGATATTCGATACGGCTTTGGTCATCTTCGTAGGCGGTTAAGAAGCCTTCCTTGGGGTCATATTCTTTCTTGATCTCTTTTCCGTCCTTGATGTTGGTCTCCTCGATCATAGATCCGGCAGAATCGTATCCGAACTTAACTGTTGTGGCGCCCGTTCCGTCTGAAATGCGGGTAATTCTTTGCTGTGTGTCAAACTCGCGGATAATTGGCTTAGCAAGCGCAGAGACAACGCCCATGACACCGGTAGCCAGGGCATTCTGCGCGACGGAATCGCCGGTACCGGCAATAGATTTTGCCGTGGCTGCTTCGCTGAGCTTGAGACCAAGCTCCGCTTTGTAGCCGGTGATTTCATTCACCCAGCTTTGGGTTTGAGTAATCAAGACCTGTGCGGCCGCGGGCGTGAGAAGCAAATCCTGCTGAATGTTGGCGGCGAGGATTGAAAGATTTCCGATTTGATCGATTGCGTAATTCGATTTGAAGAATGATTTTTCTTGTGTCTGGGCCTCGGCGGAAGTGCGGAGACTATTGATTTCATCATATAAACTCTTGATAACATCGCGTTGAACCTCCGGAGGCCCGCCGCCGCCGAGCGACTCGACTTGTCCTTGAACCGCCTGAATCGTATTCTCCAAATTTGTACTTATGTTCTTGGCGGACTGAATTTCCTGAGCCATGCCCCCCTGCTCCTCAAGTCCAGCGATGAGCATATCCATATCTTTGACATTTCCTCTCAGGCGCTCCAGGGCTACCGCCGAGCGGATGCCGTCTTTCTGCTGTATATAGGTCAAGAGTTTGTTGGAAAGATCCACCGAATTCGTGTTTATTGTTCCGATCACGTCCCGCACCTGGCCCAGCGTGGCATAGGAAGCAACTTTTACGGCATCCAGAATCGTTCTGTTTTCCGATACGGAATTCTCAAGCTTAGTGACAAGTGCTGCCGCCTCGTTGATTTGGGCCTCCGTCGCGAGTCCGCTTTCCTTCAAGCTTGCCAGGGCATTTCTTGCGTTTTCGTACAGAATCATCAGGCTGTCATAAGCCGCTTCGGATTGAGTGAGATTGTTCACCTCAACCCCCTCGCTCATCGCGAGCATGATATTTTCCGGAGAAATTTTTGTTTCGATGGATTTGGCGATGCTCTTGTCCGCACGCTTCTCATAGGTAAACTTGCTGGCTTCAATCTCACCGCTGACAGCGCTTATCGTGATGGTCATGTCGACGTCATTTTCTTCATTGAATTGGGTGATCATGACCGTGCCGTTTTTATTTACCTGGGTGATTTGCCTGTCCTGATTATTGTTTCTCGGGATGTAGGAGTAAGTGCTGACGCCTCCGTAGGGGTCCGTTAATTTGATCAATTTACCCTTATTGTTAAACTCCTGGATTGTTCTTCTACCGTAGTGATCAATTTGCGTCGTTTTCTTCATCACTCCCTTCTCACGCTCATATTCATACCTAATCCGTTTTTCATAAGACTTATCCTTGGGCATTTCCACGGTTTCGACCATATCTCCGTTAGGAGAATACTTCCGGAAGAAGATCATTCCGGTAAGCTCATTCGTGTCGGTAACCCCTTCGAGAAAACCTTTGGGGCGTTCATAAGTGTAGGAAAAATTAAAAGTCACGTTGCCTTCTTCATCTTCAACTGTTCTTCTCACCACATCATTAGTTTTAATATCAATAACTTCGGTAGTTTTATTTTCCTGGTCATCATAGGTATATCTCTCCGTTATATTTCCTAAACTGTCGTTCTTATAACCAAGACGGGTCGTTGAAAGGGTTTTAAGATCGGGATCATATTCCTCGATGGATGTGATCCGGCCGTCTTCTTTTGGGTCCAGATATTGAGTTTTTCTGATCCCTCTCGGAGTATTTTCGATGTTGGCCGTGGTATTTCCTATGCCATCCCAGGTATATCCATAATTCGTCACTCCGCCGAATTCATCAACTCGTCTTATCATTTTTTCTAAGATCGGATCCATTTCTTTGGAGGTCACAAATCCGCGGAAATCAGTTTCGTTAATAAATTTGGTATTGCCGACTTTATCCCAAATATATTGAAAGAGGGTTCTAGCTCCGAGCGGATCAGTTAACGCAATGAGGTTACTCAAAAGGTCATACTCTTTAATGGTCTGATTGCTATTGGCGTCCGTCTCCGTGTTTTTCAATACGTTTCCTTTTCCGTCTTTTCCTGGGACTATCGTGGTTTTTGCTCCTTTATCATTTATAATTCCGATGACATCTCCTGCAATGCTGTATACCTGCTTCGTGGTTTTGCCATTTTTGTCTTCGGAGGCTTGCCCTATTAAATTTCCCACTCCATCGACTTCGGGGGTTATTTTGGTGAGGGCGCCCCATCGGTCAAGAAGGCCGATCAGCCGACCGGAAATATTTAATAATTGTGCTGTTTTATTTCCATTTTTGTCGATCTGCTCCCTGGCTAGCAAATTGCCCGCGCTGTCTTTAGGATATTTGATGGTCATGATGCCGCCGAATTTATCCATCACCGATATCAATTCCCCTAGAACATTGTAACGCTCGACTGATTTTTCATTATTTCTGTCATAGACTGTGACCTCGGATTTATTTCCTTTTTCATCGGGCTTGTATTCCATGCGAGTAGTGGATTCCCAGCCCTCAAGAATATTTTTAAATATGAGTTTCACAATCTGTCCGAATCTGTCGTATTCCTCGCGGGTGATATTTTCGTTTTTATCCGTTTTGTTGATAGCCTTAACGTTGCCGATATTATCGTATTCGTAGCCTAAAAGGGTCGTATCCACCCAGTTTTCAAGGGTATTGCGGAAGATCACCTTAATCATTTCTTTTCTCAGATTATAGTATTCCTCCCGGATATTTCTGTTTCTGTCGGTTTCCTTTCTCATCGCGATATTGCCGGCTTCATCAAACAGATAATCAAAGAGCGATTTTGAGATCCAGCCCTCAATGCTTTTGAAAAGCCTCTCAATGACCAGGCCTCGCGCATTTAATTTTTCCGTAGTTTCATTTCCGTTATGGTCGATTTTGGTTGATTCCAGAATGGCATGGGTGATGAGATCTCTTACGTACGAGAGCTTGGTTCTTTGCTCCCACCCCTCGATGCTTTTAAACAGGATGTCAATGGGATCCTCGAATTCGTCGTAGAGAGTTTCTGTTACATTGTCATTTTTGTCTATGCTGACAGAAGATTTTTTCTTGCCGTTTTCGCGGGTATATGATGTAGTCGTGACGCCTCCAAAACGGTCAACTTGCTTCGTCGGATCACCAAAAGCATCCAGTACGTTGATGAATTCTACCGGTGCGGTTCCGGTGCCTGCATTTTTGACGAATCCTTCTTCATCCAGCTCTAAAACATACCCTTGTGTTCCGGGCTCCGTCTTTTTGATCGTGGTCTCTGTCACGTTCCCGTCCGCATCTTTTGTCCGGCTGGTGATCGTGATTGAGCCATCAGTAGAGGTAATCGCAACGTTTTCCCCTTCTATATTGTAATAATGGGTATTGCGCTTGAACTTGTTCGGACGGCCATTCGCGTCAAACCCGATCGGGTCCTCGGTATAGTCCACAACACTGTTAGGCTCCCCATTGATCATGATGTTTTTGTAGTAGGTTCTGGAACCCGCGGAGGACTCGACATATTTAAGTTCTGATTTGCCAGCGGAAGTATCATAATAATATTTCGACGTCGTTCCGTCTGCCCCGATCATTTTGTCGATGATGTCCTGGCCAAATTGATCCCGGATATAATGCGCAACAGACCTGTCTGAATTTTCCACCCGCTTGAGAATCCCGGTTACTTCGTCATAAATATAATTGCCTTTTCTTTCAAGAATGCCCGTGTCGGAGAAGCTCGAAATCGATTTGGTTCTTTCTGTCCCGCGCTTGCCTTCAAATTCGGTGACGGTTTTTCTTTTCCCTTGGGTCTGCTCCAGTGACGTCATGGCCCCGAACGCGTCGTACTGGTACTCTGCCACATTGAGTACATCCGGTTCAGAGTCTGCATCGGCTCCGTCCGGAAGGAAATTGGTCACTTTGGCCACGCGTTCTCTGCCCTTTTCCGTTCCTTCGTAAGCAACCAGGGACTGCATAAAATCAGTGAGTCCCTTGAAATTCTTTACGAATTGAAGTACGTCTGACTCGCTGTACTCATAGGCACTTCTTGTGTTGACATCGTCCGGAGGTCCTTTGGAGCCGTATTCCTGTGTAGATTTCACCCGTCCTTTTTCATAAAAAGTGTCTGCGTGAATTACCGCTTTATCATCATCTTCAGTCCGAAGCGAAACCCGTGTCAGATTTTTATCTGCGTCATAAGCCAGGTCCTGCCTGTTTTGAAGCGCATAACTGCCGTCCGACTTCTTAAAATAGTTCAGCATTTTATACGGGTCCTCTGCACCGCGCTCGCCTTTCATGTAGCTGATACTCACCGGATGCTCCTTGAGATCATCTCTGTTTCTGGTTTCCGTTTTTGTTAATCGGCCAAACGCGTCGTAGGCAAATTTCTGATGGGAGGCAAACTTGTATTCTCCGGTGACCGGATCGGGAGCGTTAATCACCATTTCATCCGTAAGTTCCTGGCCCCTCTCCCCGATAAGCCGCGCTTCCTGAATCTCGGGAGATTTTGGATCATCGCTTTCCCGGTATAAAATTCGCCGGAGCCTGTCTAAATCGTCATGTTCCATGTGCTGCCATAATGCTACTGAGGACTCCCCCGCCTCATTGAACCGATAATTGAAAACGTCGGCAGCTATTTCGTTACCTGCGGACCCCTTAAATTTTGTCCGCTGAGTAACGGATCCGTCCGGTTCCGCATTGATACGGCGGATGAGCTCCGTCATTTCACCGTTCGGCCCATAGACATAGTCGGACCGGGTTTGAGGTGAAGATTTCGACGGGTCTATCGCATCCAATTTGTACTCTACCGTGTGGCTTGTTCTTCCTTTTTCACCAAAGAAGTTTTCAAAAGTAATGGCACTTAGAGGATCATGTGTCGCTCTTTGAGTTACCTTCTCCGGGTTGTTATTCTCATCGTAAGAAAAATCGGTTCGAGGGCCCGGCTTACCTTCGGCGTCATAGCTTTTTGTGAAATCAACCGACTGGCCGTCCGGACGCAGATTCACCTCTGACTGAAGAACGTCGTCCTTTATTTTTAGAGGATCATCCGGCTCCCCCTCTATCCGGTATTGCCGGGTAAGCCTGGTTCTTTCTTTGTCGTCATACTCAATCACGGTCAGAGAATTTGGAATAACCTGAGTCGGATCGGAGCTTTCGGGGTCCTGAGCATAGCTGATGGTGGCTTTAACACGCTCATTTCTGCGAATTCCTTTTTCGTAAGCACTTTCTGAAATCATGACATTTTTTGAGCTGACCTCAAACGACCTGGTAATGTAGCCGGCCGTATCGTACTCGAATTTAGTTCTGTTTCCGTTCCGGTCTTCGGAGTAATCGATGATGGGCACTTCGAAGTTTGGAAGCTTTCCGTAGTACTGGGCGACTTCAAAATCTCCGATACCCGGAATGCTAAAGTCTGTTCCGGCGGGAAGACGCCTTAAATCATAACTTCTCGTTCCTACCAGATCCCCGCCTTCAGAATATAAAAATTCTGTTTTGGACTGAGCTGTTTTTCCATCCGGAGCGTACGAGTTTGTGTAGACGCTTTTACCTTTTTCGTCATTAACTGTTTCGCTAAGTTTTGTTGAATTGGTGATGCTGCGCTCCCGGACAGTTTTCGAAACAGTATCCGGATTTGTCTGGCTGTAAAGGGAGCGGGTAACCGTTCCGTCATAAGACTCTGCGAAATCAATTTTCGGGCTCTGCTTGGAATCCAGAACTGTTTTTCCTGCTGAATCTTTCTGATATACGATTTTCTCGATCATCAGAATAGGGCCTTCTATCGAATTGGTCTGCTTGGTGATGGAGTCCAGATCTCCGTTTACCGGGTTATAGTTATAGACCTCTACTTCTCCCCTCAAGTTGATGATTTTTCCGATGACCTCTTCAGCAGTAACCGGATTATTGACGTATTCAATCCTGCGGCCGTCATTGATGAAAATAATCGTATTTCCGGCCTCGTCCTGCTGTACCGATTGAACCACCGCGTTGATATTCGTGAAAAATTCGAGAGCGCCTGATTTTTTGTAATAGCTGATTGTGCCGTTATGAAAAACATTTCTGGTGATTCCATCCACTACGAGGGTGTTTGTGTTGACTGGCACATATTCCGGCTGGGCAAAATCCGTAAGCTCGAGGGTGGCAGGATCATAAATGAGATCAAAATTTTGAACGACTTTTCCGCCCGCATCGACAATTTGCTTCAAATAGCCGTTCTCGTAATAGGAGTGCATCCCTTCGGGACTCATGTATTCGATCAGTTTGTTGAACTCGTTATAGATATTCACTTCCCCATTACTTCTCGTTTCTGTCTGCAGTGTTTTTTGAGAAGAGTCCTGGGTTTGTATCGTGATCGCACCGGTTTGCTTATCCGTAGTCGTCACGATGACTCTTGCGGAATCTCCTTCGCCCTGATATTCATAATTGGTTACCAGCAATATATCCGCAGGCGCGGTCCCGACCCGCACCGTCATTCCGCTTCGTCTGCCTTTTGAGTCATAGTCGTAATCGCGGATAATTCCGTCCGGGGTGATATCCTGTTTCAGATTACCGTCTCTATCAAAAAATTGCTTCGTACCATCGGCAAGCTCGGTGGGCAAAGCTTCACCCACTCCGGAATAATCCTGCGTCTTAACTTTTCCCTCCGTATCGGTCATTTTAATTTGAGCAAGAGCACCTTGTTCCGTGTAAATATATTCACGGAAGCTTCCGTCAGGATTCTCGACTTTCATCAATTTTCCTGCGATATCATAGGTTTGACGCTTGCCGTCCGGCAGGATGATGAATTCAATACTTCCGTCAGGTCTGAAGATATGCTTCGTGCCATCGGGGAAAACCGTATTTTGAATTTTTCCGTCGGGTCCCAAGGTGTGGAGAGTCACTCCTCCGTCAGGATTAATCAGCCTGACTTGCGATAAAATGCCCTCTGCATTATAGATGTTTTCTCTGACGTTATTATCGGGACTCGTGATTTTTATCGGTCTTCCTTCCAGATCATAATCCGTCACGGTTTTATCCGGAGAAATAACCGTTTTGATCGCTCCGTTGGGATAAAGTTTGTGAATCGTGAGCTGATTCTGAGCATCCGTAATATAAATTTCAACGAGAACATTGTTTGCGTCATAATAATTCTTAAATACCCTGCCGTCCGTTTTTTGGATTCGGTCGATCCGGCCCAGCGAATCATAGAATTGAACGGTGCCGTCCGGGAGTGTTTCACTTTCCAGTTTTTCATCGGCTCCGTACTTTCGGGCAGTGACCCGGTTTTTAGAATCAATGAATTGGATTTCGCTGAGCTTTCCTTCGACGCTGTAGAGATACAAGACTTTTGAACCGTCAGGCTTTGCTATCTCAGTAATCTGTCCCTGAGGGTTGAAAGTCTGCCGGCTTCCGTCAGGAATATCCATGACTTGCACCTGACCTGTGGGCGTTACTTTCTGCACTGTGACTTCATTCTTGAGGTCGAGGACATCGACCTGCTCAAGCACACCAGAGCTGCTGTACCGATAATCCTGCTTTATTCCTTCAGGGCTGAAGTAAGTGGCGAGATTCCCTCCCTTATTAAATAGAAGAGAGCTCCCGTCATCTTCAACCCTCCATGTATTGGTCACATTTCCCTCAGTATCAAAAACATCAATGATCGTGCTCTGTAAAACATCATCTCCCGTCAATGCGCTGCCGTCGGCTCCAATATTTATGATCATCTGATTTTCCAAAATATTTGGACTGGCTGATTGTGTGGTTATAAACGCCTGATTGTTTCCGATGTAACTGATAATATGTGTGATCGTGGTCGCCTCCGCGGTTACGGGGTCGTTCGCGGGAACAGTAAGCTGAATAAGCTTGGTTCCGGTAGGATCCATAATCGAGATACTTCCATTTTCATACCGGTTGATTTTATTGCCCGTCTCCGCATCCGTTTCGGTGCTGGTTGCCGCAGAAGCATTCAATTTTCCGATTTCCCCCGTCGCTGACTGCAAAAGAAGCGATTGTGCCGCGTATCTGGTTTCATTGTCCATCGGACTGATCCGATTCGAATCGGAAAATGCTGTCAACGTTTTTACCCATGGCGTATCATCTTGAGCGAGCGTATCAAATCCAATGGCTTCAGCTATACTTTCCCTCTTCATGTTTCGCTCAAGATTAATAACTTCCTGGAGCGAATTGATTCCAGAAAGCGTTGAGGCGCTTACTCCCCCCTTCAGGAGTGCATCTGTTCTTTCCAGCATCCTGGCGGCTTTGTATACAGAATCCTGCTTCAGACCCCAGGGAACGTTTACGCCGGATGATTGTAACGATAGAAGCGACTGAAAAACCCGTTTTTGAACCGTTCCGTCCGCGTAAGCCGTAAATGCGGGTTTAAGCCTGGATATATCGCCAGGCTTGGCGAGAACGGCAATGATATCCATCCCGTTACCTTCATTCATAAAACTGGTTATGGAATTAATGAATTCTGCAGCGCTTTCGGGACTAATTGCCTTTTTCGCATTTAATTCGGATTGTATTACCCTCAATGAGTCCAGCGCGCTGATATTCGGATAAGTTGTTTGAAGCTGCTTGGCCTTTGTAACCAACTGGGTTGTGGTGTCCGGAGAAAATCCATTATTCGTCAAATAAGAGGATACTTCCTGTATCTTGGCCTCTATGAATCCACTCTCGAACGTCTTGAGGCTCTGCAGATTGGCGAATGTCGTTTGAAACATGTCTTTCTCGGTTGCTCCAAGACTGTATAGATTGGCCAGCCGTGAAAGCGCTTCCCCGCGGCTCTTAGGCGTAACATACCCTGTGGTATCCCTGAACGTATTAATCAAATTGAAGATAGTGCTCAGCCGGTTATTTCTTTCCGTGAAATAATCGGCTATGACAACCGTATTTCCCTCCCGATACTCATATTTTGTAATTTGCCCATACTGGTTTTTCACAGGCGTCAATTCAGACAGAGGATGATAATTATAATCAAGAATAAGATTTTGGATGAATGCCTGAGCCTTCGGAAATTCTCTCTGCCAATTATCCGCCCCGTTATAAGTGATGAAATCTCCCAGGAAATAATTCAGCCGGTAAGGATTATTATAAGAGCCCGAAACATATCCCGTCGCATTGGTAATAAAATCCCTAAATCGATCATAATTGCCTGCTGTTCCAAGGGTCATGATGATGGGAATTTCATAGCTGTTGAGAAAGTACTCATTTATTTTAGCCGCGAGATCCTTTTGGGCAATAAGACGGTTTAAAATATCCGCAGTGCTGAGCCCTGCGATTTGATTACTCGTGCCTGCCTGGTTCGCCTTGATAATGACGGCCGGATTCACACCGGCTTTCGAAAGTTCCACCGCAGGAGCGACATTATTCGGAGTCTTCAATATGGAATCGATGCTGATTACCTCCCCGTCATTCTGGAAATTTTTAATGTTAAAACCCGATGCCCAAACGTCAATCATCCGATTGAGACTTATGACCCAGTTAGCGACGGTAGCAGGGTACGGCGTGAAATCGGCGCCCATTACATTGTTCAGGTAGGAAATTATTATTTCTTTTCTATCACCCGGATTTTTCAGTATTTCCCCGTAGGTTCTCAGCTGTATATCCGAGGTAATCCCTTTAACGCTTTCACCCGTTATAGATTTTTTATCAAAAATGGGCGATTCGCTTACCCCATTTCGATAAAGACTGGCTATAAGCGAGAGGGTTTCTCCCTTATTCATATAATAGAGATTATTTATCGGGGTATAGAATCTAGTGAACGCATCATTTCTCTTTTTGTAATAATCCGTTTTCTCGGCGGCCGTCATGAGCGCTACTTTTTCCGCTGTTATATAGTCACGCCCCAAAACCACGTTTTTGATCAGCTTCTTTATGTCAGCCTTGTTTGCCGTAAAATTTGCCGCCCCGCCGAATTTAATGAGCTCATCAATCAATAAATTCAGTTTGCCCGCTTTGTCATAGGAAACAGCGTAATAATTGTTTTCCGGAATTGTCACCAAATCAAGAAGCTGACTGAAATCTTCCCCCGTCTCAAAAATGCTCAAGGCGCGGATATTCACACCGGCGTTAATGATTTTGATGAGATCGTCTTTTGAGGCGATATTCGTATTGAGGAAATTCATCAAATCAGCTGAGGTAATTGCCGGGTATAGTTCCTCGGTTTCAGCAACTGATGTAAAAATTTTAGTCGGAAATCCCGCTGCTCTCAGGTTTAAAGCCTGAGGGCCGGTCTCAGGGTTAGTAATCAGTTTATGAAGTCTCCGAATAGTCACAGTATCGATCGGCCCTTCCAGGCTAAAACCCGTTTCCACGATACCGGCCACTTTGCTGATTACCTCAGCACTTTCATCAATGGGACGGTAAACATTTGTATCCATAAATTGCACGAGAAGTGTTACGAGGGCAGGGTTGTCATTTATCAAGGCCAATATTTTTCCCTTGTTTTCCCCCGCAATCTCCAGAGCATAATTAAAAGGTTTGAGCTGATGTTCATAGCGGAAACCGTAGGAAGCAATGCCTCCGTTCAAGTTCGTCAATGTAGGAACATTAATGGTGCCCAAAATAACATTATCTTTCACACCTTGGGCATACAAATCAGCCATTAAAATATGCGGATAACCCCTTGAATAGGTGGAAAAGAAACGGTCATAGATGAGCTGTCTGTTTCGGTAGTAGTTAAATATTTTGACCTGCCCGTCGACGATGTAGTCATACCGGGTAATCTGGTTATATTGATTCTTAATAGGAGTAAGCTGGGCTGCCGGGACAAAATCTTTTCCGATCAAAGTGTCGATTAAAAACGTTCTGAAATTGTCCAAACGCGTTAAATTTTGATTATTGTCCGCAACCCATTTAAAGAGCTCATCCATAATGCTGTTCATGCTCTGCACCCGGTAGATATCTACATTCACGCCGTTATAGTCTTTAATGCACGCGCTCAGATAGTCCAGCTGTACCGAAGTGTTGAAGATAAGAAGATTGCTCACGTTTAAACCGGCCGTAATCAGAGGATTGAATTTCGCCACCAGATCTTTCTTGGCCAGGAACTGGTTCAAAATATCCACCATGTTAATGCCCGGAATTGTGCCGTATTTCGTGACCGTGTCTTTTACCATTCCAGCCAGATTCAGAGAAAATCCGGCTTTATCAATATCAATAATGAGCTGACGGGTGTCCGGATTGGTGAGAAGCTCATGCACTGCGTTTAGGGACGCTACATTCAATATATTATTAATAGGAAAACCCAGATCCTGAATGTCAATTGTCTGAAGAATGGCCGTTGACCAGGCATCGGCTGTTGTCAAACTGGTTGTGAACCGCGTGACGATTTCCTGATTTGTGTTGAGCAGATTAAGTACTTTAGCCTGATTGACTCCGGCCGTGTCAAACGCCTTAACATAGCCGCGGATCTGATTAATGGATTTAATCAGCGGCTGTGTGTTGGCTTCCTGTTTCACTAGTGCCGTCCGCGTCATTCCCTTTTTATAAAGGTAGGCCATGAGCGACAAGCCTTCTCCCTTGTCATTGTAAAAGTAATTAAACACTTTCACGAAATCGTTATAGGTCTTGTCTCTTGCCCCGTAATAAGTGGCAATCGGAAGGGGCGGCGCTGCGTTATATCCAAAATTGATCAGCATATCCTTCAGCATCGCTTTAACATCTCCCATTTCCTGGATCCACTTATCCCCTCCCTTATAGGTAATGAAGTAATCCACCACTTCATTCAGTTTGCGGGACTTATTCACGTCCACCGCAGTTCCGTTGTAATTTTTGATGAGATCGCTGATGACAGTCAGTTCGGCGTCCGTGTCAAACATCAGAATAGTTCTGATGTTAAGCTGATTCGCCACAAGCTGATTGACGAGATTAGCGGATATTTTCCCTGCGCCGAGTTTCTTTATGATCTCAGAAGCAATCCCTGTGGCGATCATTCCCGGATATTTGTCCTGGCTTTCCTGGATCATGAAGATCGCGTTCTCGGATAGTCCTGCATTAGCCAGAGCAATGGCTTCCTTTGTGGTCTCAACAAAGGCTTGGGTGATTCCTGCTGCTGTTGACCGCACATCCACTTTGACATGAAATTTAGATCCGTCCTGTTTGACAACTTCATAGAACTGTATCTGGCTGGTTTCGGCTGTCAGGGATTCGTTCACCGGACTAAGGGATAGCACCAGAGAAGCGGTGTAAGGTTCCGTAGGTGTGACATTTCCCTGATTGACGATCAATTTACGGATTTCATTTTCGATCAATGTTTTCTTTTCGGTGCTGGTTGTCGCCGCGACAGACGGCGTCGCAGGCAGAAGCGACAGACTGGGTTCAATCTTGATGTAGGTTGAAGTACTCAATCGGGTGGCGTATTGCCAAGGGCCGACGCTGTTGATCTGCGATTCTGTACTTTCGATATAAATAGTTTTGCCGCCCTGGGTTTGGATTCGAAATATGATATGATCCGTCAGCGTTTCATTATTTTTAGTTGTGTCATCATATTTCCACAGTATTTTCTGGCCGGTAATTTGAAATGTCTCGCCCTGCAGAATCTGTCCGTTTGTGAGAAGCGTGCTTTGTATTGCCGTGTTGCGCTCCGGAATATCAGCCGGCAGCCCCCAGAAGGACCAGTCCTTCATGAGAGCATTTGTTGCGGTATAAACCGAGGGCAGTCCGTTTGACATAAAATACCAATTTCCGTCTCCGCTGGTTCCGCCGCCCGGTGCGGTTGTAATGATGTTCTTCAGGATGCCGGAACTGGTATAAATCATTTCATGAACGGTACCGTCGGCTTTTTCATAACGCAATAGCTTCGAATCGGAAGCATAGATCTGTCTATCGCCGTTAGCCAGCGTCACGACAATTCCAGTGAGTTTGCTGTCGGCATCATAGCTGTACTCCTGCTTATACCCGTCGGTTTTCACCATGCGCACGATTTTGCCCAGGGAGTTAAAAGTCAGCTTTGTGCCGTCGGCCAATGTCAGGGGTGCTAATTCCGTGACCTGAGGCGATATTTCATGACTCGTAAGGATTTCAGAGTTGAGAAAGCCATGAATTGTTTTAAGCATATCGTAGCTCGAAATTCCGGCTGTCGGAAATCCAAGATTCACCAGGTACGCGGCCTTATTCACTAAATCGGCCCAGTTATCTTTGTAGTAAGCACCGTAAGTGTTCTGCAGAATCCCGGTCAATGACTGGTTAATGGTTTTGACGACGATTGACCGCATTGCTCCGGCTTCGTTCACTGCTTTATCGTATCCCCGGATTCTTTCAATATTGTTGACTCCGTAGCCGACCGGATTAAAGTTAATGTCGATTTTTGGAAACAACGGATCGATCGTGATGCCGCTTTGCATCAGTCCCGTGATCAAACCTACCGCCTCCCCTTTTTCGTAATATATGGAATCAAAGGGCCTGAAGAACGCATTGAATACTCCGTTTCTCAGCTTATTGTATTTGGTGGTATCCAGCGTATAACTCGCCGCGCCCAGCGTGATATTTCCGACAGCTGGAGGAACCGGCGCTTTTAGCAGTCCAAATTCATTCAGAAACGGGTAGTCCTCCGCCGCGCCGATATAATTGGGAGGCAAGGCGTATCTGCCTGTCAAAGTTGTCTTGAACATTCCCTTAACATTTTTCATTTCCGTAAGCCAGTTTTGCCCTCCTTTGTATGTGATAAATGCGTCGATCAACGGGTTGATTCTGTTTACCTTATTTGCGTCTACCAAAAGCGGATTGTTAACATTCAAAATCACTTCATATAACTGGCTTAACTCTTCGTCCGTATCAAACATAATCAGAGTTTGAAGCGAAATTCCTGCGGTGAAGACCTGATTGACCTTTGCCGCGGTCATTTTTCCCTGCTCGATTTTATCCCGCAGATTGGTCAGAACATCAAGTTCCTTTAAACCCGGAAATGTCGTTTCCAGCGGTTTGGCCTTGGCAATCAGCGTGGCGGATACTCCGTAGCCTGCCAAATCAACTGCCGGATCGGCTCCGGCGAATATTTCTCTTTTTTCACGTTCCAGCGTATTTTCCAGGTCCACCTCGACCAAAAAGTTGTTCAATGATTCGCGCGCACGAGCAGGATCATAACCCTCGGTTGTTCGTGCCTGCCTGACTGCCTCCTTCAGCAATTGAATGAAACGCTCAATGTTATGGTCCCTCTGAATCATGCCGTCCTGATTAAATTCAACCAAATAGGAGCCTTCTTTTGAAAAGGCTAGGATAAATTGAGATTCTTTATCCGCCACATCGATGTCCCGCGGGCTGGGTTCTGTAAAATTTGTTGTTATCGGATGTGTGTGCGATTTGAATGTCGCCTGGGCTAATATCCCGGCTACGGCATCCGAGGCCATGATTTCCCGGTCGCTTCCGCTGGAGAACAGGACAATTTCGCCGTTAATTACCGCAATCTCCATTTCGTAATTCAACGTAAGCAGCGATTCAAGTCCCTCGGCTGTGATCTGAGCCGGATCCAAAATCACCGCGGCAGCCAGATCCGGCCTGAATCCGCCCATATCCAGCGCTTCCTCAATACTGTACCGTTCGAGCTCTCTTCCCTCCGCAGGGATCGAAGGCTCTTCAATTTTAATTTCTGTGACCGGAACCCTCTGGATCAGCTCGTCAAATTTTTCCTTGCTGATATCAGAAATATCCATCGTGATCGAGGTGATTCCTTCGGGAATTTGCTTCTGGAGGGAGTTAAGATAAGTTAAGGCTCCATCTGCCTGGGTGACTTCATAGATAGATTCAATAATGGATTCTCCCGTGTCAGCGTCTCTTTCCATTGCCTCATTCACATAGGTACCCGTAATTTCATAAGCTTCGTCCTGAGGAATATTCAAAACTTCACGAATGTACTGATCGCGCAGGACTTCCGCTTCGGCTTCATTCTGGGCAATAATTTCCGGACGAAGAGGCTCAGCCACTGTTTCCGGAACTTCCGGCTCAGCCACAGGGGCGGCAATCCGGTTAAGCAATTGATCGAATTGAGTTTTACTGGTATCAGAAGTGCTCAATATTAGGGAAGTCGTGCCCTCCGCGAGCCTTTTTGCCTGTAAATTGAGATAGGCTGCCGTTCTATCCGCAGTCGCTACTTCATATATATAGTTATAAGTTGATTCACCGGTTTCCCCGTCTTTGCTCACAACATCAGAGGTATAGATCCCGGTAACGGTATAGACATCAGAATCCGACAAATTGAGCAGTTCCCGTATTTTTTTGTCCCTTAACGCGCTCTCCTCCTCGGAACTTAATAGCTTCAGCTCATCTAAGACCGAAAGATTGGTTTGAACTTTATTTGTATATTCCGCAGGGGCGCTCTCGATATAGGAAGCCACACTGTTCTCATCCAGACCTTCCTTAATCCTCTGAACTGCTTCACTTGCTATTCCAAGCACCATCGACGAACCTACAGCCGCAAATAACTTCTCATTTTCATAGGCCCTCTTTGCCGCTCTCAATTTTTTCAGCGCCGCATTAAATCCGTTCTCCGAGCCAAGCAGCCTGCTTCTTATCTCGTCGAAGCGTTCTTTAAGCAGTCTTTTCCTTTGAAGCTTTAAACTTTCTATCTGCTTGGCAAGCCGGCCCAATTGCCCTTCCTTTTCTTCCAAGTCCTCTCTTAACAAAGATATTTCGAAGCTCGGGCCGAGATCAAAACCAAGAAGCTGTAAGACGCGGTTCACATTTAATGCTTCATTTCCCGCCGCCTCAAGCTTTTCGTTCAAGTTAATCACAAGGTCATTAACATCTTCTCTTGCAAGCGGAATTTGCTTATTGATTTTAATGATCACTTCAATAAACTCTTCTACCGTTACCCAGGATTTTTTGACCAATTCAACGGCATCCGTTTTTTCAGCAAATTGATAATCGATTTGAAGCAGGTCACTGGCCGTAGTCTCCTCTTCTAATTTCATAGCCTCCATTTTTGCTTTTACTTCCGATTTTTTCTCTCTTAATTGAGCGGACCACAATGAAGAGAACACATCCGTCACAGGGATATTTTGTTCCTCTGCCCGTTCCTTAGCGGCAATAACGGTTTTAAGGGACACCCCGGATTTTAGAAGCTTCAGAACTACGTCCGCCGTTTCGGACTTGTTTTTGATCTCCATGCTTTTCTGCTTGTCTCTAGATAGGAGCTCGAGTTCTTTATGAGTGGTCAAAAGCGATTCCATTTTCTGCAATGTTTCGGAAGAATCAATTTCAGACAAGTTTTGAGCGCCGATCCCCAGTGAAAAAAGATTGTTCACCCGGACCGCAGCTATGTCCATCGCATCGACAGAGTCGAGGTTCCGGATCCACCGTGTATCGATCCCCCATTTGCGAGCCTGGGAGACGGACTCATTGCAATGGATGATTTCATTGTAATCAGCGGAACGGGACAGCATTTTCACATTGATTCCGGCCTCTGTCAGCTGATTGATTGCCGCTGCGAGGACGAAGGAAGACTTATCGCCTTTTTGCTCCCATGCCTTCCTTTCGTCATCTACTTGCTCCGCCTGCTTGATAAGCTTTGAAAGGTCCTTCAGTTCGCGATGGCTTCTTGTTTTTAAAACCGCATCCGATGAAATTCCGGAACGCAGAAGATCCGCGATCAGAATCAAACCCGTCGCCAGTTCACCCTCGCGCTTAAGCGAATCCGCGATTCCCAGAAACTCAACCAGATCTTCGGCGCTTTTTACAGAGGCAAGCGTTATGGAAAATAATTCTTTCGTGTGAGAACCGAGATGATCCCTCAATGCTTCTCTCCGAGTGCCGCTTTTGAGAAAATCATTGGCTACCTGATTCAGTTTCTTTCCCGCGTCCGCTTTAGATAACCCGTTTTCTTCCACAATGCTCTTGATGTTTTCTATCTGAGTTTTAGTCACGGTGCTATCGAACATCTCCATCACATATTTTTTCTCTTTGTCCGAGAGATGAATGTCCAGAAATTTTTCGGTTTCCTTTTCCAGAGATATTCCTCTGTCCTCCATCTCGGGCAGAATGACGGCATCGGGCTTTAAGAGAAAAAAATCGCTCGTGCCATAATCTCTTTGAATGTTGATCTGTCCGGAGGCGGAAGGCAGATTCTCTGCGGGCTCAGCCTTTTGTTTTGCCTGCTCCGTTTCTACAGGAGGCTGTTCCGTTGGAGCCTGCGGGGCAACAAGCTGCTGCTGATAGCGAATGTGTTCAATTCGCTCATCTAAATTTGCTTGATGTACGTTTGTATTCGGCGAGAATGATATGGAATAGGCTAAAGTAATATCCGCCTGGGTGGCGATAAAAGCAAAAACGATTCCTATCGCAATTATTTTGTTTATAAATCTTTTTGCTTTTTCAGTTGTTAAGGACAGCTTGCCTTTAGCAAGCATCATTTTGCCCATGCTCATGAGGCCCTTCCCCACGTTTTGCCTAGCTAACCACAGAGCAAGGAACTAGATAAATAACTCTAAATTAAGACTAACAGGTGGCCTGGGGGCTGTCAAAACAGCTAAAAAAGGAGCCAGCCCCTAAGGGGCTGGCCCATTTTTAGGGCTTTTGGCGTATTTGGAAGAGGATATGCCGGGCTTGTTTTATCCAGCCCAGAAACGTGGCTTTAAGGCTTGATTCCCCGGAGCGGAGCCGGGCTGCATATTTTTGAAAATCATCTACTGTGAAGAAAATACACGGAATAATAAATAGCGTCAGAAGCGTTGAACTGATCAAACCTCCCATCACGGTAATCGCAAGCGGAGACCAGAGTTCTGACGACTGTCCCCAGCTCATCGCCATTGGTGTAAATCCCAGCAGCGTGGAGCAAGTAGTCATCATAATGGGACGCAAGCGGTCCTGGCATGCGCGCATGAGTAGATCTTCAATTTTTTGATATTGGTCCCTAAGCATATTAATGCGGTCAATCAAAATAATTGAGCTGTTCACCACGGTGCCCGCCAGCATGATGATGCCGATAAAAACAGATTGGCTGAGTGATTTTCCCGTAAGCGTTAATGCGGCCCAGACTCCGATTGCCGCGAGAGGAACGGCCACCATAATAAACAAGGGCTGAACAAAAGACTGAAATAAACATGCCAAAAGCATATAGATGAGAATGACGGTAATAACCATGGCCTGTGAAAGCTGCCCTCTTCCTTTAATTAATTCCGGATAGCGGCCGCCGAACCGGTAATAATAATCTTTCGGAAACTCCACATCCTTGACCGCCTCTCTCACCTGACGCGCAACGGTTTCTATCGCCTGCGAAGTATCCGCCTTCACGAAAACATAGCGATGCTTATCTTTCCGGTCGATGGTTGAGGGACCCGTCGCAGGGTAAAAGCTGGCCACTTGGGATACCGGAATCTGATATCCGTCCTTGTTGCCGATAAAAATATTTCTCAAATCCTCCAGTTTCTCGCGGTATATTGGCTGCAGCCGCGTAATTGTTTCGATTTCTTCTCCCTTTTCCTCTTCACGGTATTTTGTAGGCCGCATTCCGCGCACCTGGGCATGCACCGAGTCTGCGATATCTTTGACGGTGAAACCGAATATTGCTGCGCGCCCCTTGTCGACTACCAGGCTGTATTCGGGACGCTTTCGAAGATCCGTCATCACGATGTTGCTCAGGCCCTGAATCTGTCCCATGCGCCCGGAAAACTCATGGGCAAGTTTTTCGAGCTTGTCATTCTCGTGGCCGTAAATATCCACGACCAGCTTGGTGCCCTCATCCCCGCCGGAAGCGCCCTCATCTACAATGACGGAATAGTCCTCGTGAACCGTTTTGGCCTCTTCGCCCCCTTTTTCCCGCAAGTAGTTGATGATCTCGGCTTTGGAAGTTTTGCGTTTCCTTTTCGGCACAAGCTGAACGTAGATTCTCAGGTCATCTTTCCTGACAACCGTATTGGCGACTTCAACCTCCGGAAATTGCTTAAGCATTTGCTCGAGCATTTTTGCGACCCGGTCATTGGCTCCCAACTCTGCGCCGGCAATTGGAAACACGATGACTGAAAACTCGTTCTCTTCATAGGCGCTCGGCAAATCCATGTCTTTCTGGGCGATTTGCTGGGCGGAATAAATAAAAAGAAGGAAAACCGTCATTAAAACAATATATTTGTTGCGAAAAGCGAATTGAAGCAGTTTCCGGTACGCGGAAAAGAATTTACCGCTCTCTACTTTTTTCAAATCTTCCTGGCTGCCGGCGTCCACCCTCATTCTGGAAAGGACCATAGGTACCAGCATGACCGCCACGAAAAGGGATGAGATCAAGGAAGTGCTGATCGTGAAGGCAAGACCCTGATACATCAGCTGAATTTCCTTGTCGATAAAAATAATCGGCAGGAACACGATGATCGTCGTACAGCATGAGGCTGCCAGAGGGAGCCAGACTTCCTCCGCGCCCGTGATTACGGCTTCAATATGATGCATGCCTTCCTGCCTTTTCTTGAATATGTTTTCGATGACAACAATGGTGCTGTCCACAAGCATACCGGTCGCAAGCGCAAGCCCGGTTAAAGTCATGACATTAATGCTAATGCCCAGAGCCGCCATGAAAATAAAGGTGGCAATTACGGAGGTTGGGATTGAGAGCATGACAACAAATGCGAGCTTGAATCTTCGGAGGAATAAATAGATGACAATAATGGTCAAAATAATTCCGAGATACATGGCTTCCGTAACTTCATGAATCGCCTTCAAAATGGTCTGCGCGCGGTCGGTAATGACCGTGATTTTAATATCCGGATCAAGGGAAGCGCGGAGACCGTCTATCGTGGCGGAGACCGAGCGCGAAACTTGAATCGTGTTCGCCGTGCTCGTTTTTTTAATCTGAACCGAACAATTGTCCTGCTCATTCAGACGGGCATAATCATTCGCTTCGGAATACGAGTCTTTGACCGTTCCCACTTCTTTGAGCGGAATGATGGATCCTTCTTTGGAAGTGCCGATGCCGATTTCCCCGATATCATCGATACCCGTAAAGCCGCCCATCGTTCGAACGGCTCTGTCCGTGGTGCCTACGGCCAGCTCCCCGGCGAGAAGATTCACGTTTGAGCTGCCAATCGTCTCCATGATTTTTTCGATCGTAAGATTCTGCGCGAACATCCTGTCTCTATCCAGCTCAACCAGAATTTTTCTCTCCCGTCCGCCGTACACCTCCACGCTGGCTACCCCGCCCACGCGCGCCAGTTTCGGCTTGATGTTTCTGTCCACATATTCCCGCAATTCTTCGGGGGTCTTCTCGGAAGATACGATCGAATAGATCAAAATCGGGCTGTCAGAGTCATTAAAATTGGCGATGACAGGTTTCTCAATTTCCTCAGGCAATTTGTTTTTGACTTTCGAAAATTTTTCCCGCACTTCAAGGGCGGCGAAGTCCATATTGGTTCCCGGCTCAAATTGAAGAGTGACCTTTGATTCTCCCTCACGGGAATTTGAAAATAGATTTTTGAGCTTGGATACGGTTGACACCGACTCTTCGATCGGCTTCGTGATTAAATTCTCGACTTCTGAAGGCGCAAGGCCCCCGCGTGCGCGAGTCGTGATGCTGATAATACCCCGGGAAAGATTCTGGTAAAGCTCAATCTGCAGATTTACAAGGGAAATAATGCCGAGCAGAATAACACCGCTGAAAATAATGACCGTAAAAACAGGACGCCGCACCGCTAAATTTGGTAAACCCATGATCAATACAATGATGAATGATGAATTAGGGATTATGAATTAATGTGTTGCCTTTGGCGACTTCCGTCATTCATAATCCATCATCCATAATTCATAATTGTTTTTCATCCTCCTTCCGGTTTGATAATTTCAATTTTCTTGGCCGCTGCTGTTTCTTCGGGCAAAACAACGTCTTCTTCCGCATAGTATCCGCCCATAAAACGGTCCATGGTCCTGGTAACGAGAACATAAAGGGCGGGAACAACAATCAGTGAGAATAGTGTGGATGATGCCTGCCCACCCATCACGGTAATCGCAAGCGGCGCCCTGAGTTCAGCGCCTTCACCCAGCCCCAATGCCATCGGCACAAGACCGATAATGGAAGTCGCCGCAGACATTAAAATAGGGCGAGTTCTCACCAATGAGGAATTTACTGCGGCCTCAATCGGGGACAGACCCTTATCCCGCAGTCCATTGATAAACTCAATCAGTACGATACCGTTGTTCACCACCACACCACCCAGCATGACGATGCCGAGAAGAACAATCACACTCATGCTCTTCCCGGTTAAAAAGAGCGCCACTGAAACCCCGAAAATAGAAAGAGGCACGGTGAACATAATGATGAACGGCTGAATAAACGATTCAAACTGGGCCGCCATAATCATATAGACAAGTGTGATGGCTAGAAGCAGGGCAAAAAGTATTTTTTGGAATGATTCTCTTGCTTCCTTGGCCTCTCCGGCCGGAGATATGGAATAGCCCTCGGGCAATTTCATCTCAGCGATTCGATAATCAATTGTTTTTAAAATTTCCGATTTATTAACTCCCTTGATAATATCCGCGGTCACAGTTATAGTCCGCTGCTGGTCTTTGTGGCGTATTTCACTCGGACCTTCTCCCAGTTCAAGCTCCGCGACATCTTTAAGCGGAATCATTGCATCGATCACATTGCTTTTGATTAAAAGATCGCCGAGAGTCTGCGAGTCGTTCCTGTCCTTTTCCCGCAGCCGAACCCGTATGTCATATTCCCGGCCTTCTTCCTTGAACTTCGTCGGCGTCAGGCCTTCAATCGCGGCCTTTGCCGTCATTGAAATATCGCGGGCGGAAATCCCGTATAAGGCCGCTTTCTTTTTATCGATGATGATTTTAGTTTCCGGGCTTTTTTTGCCTAAATCGTCCGTGATTCCAAACACGCCGTCGAGCTGAACCAGCATTTTCTCTACGTTTTCGGTGAACTCAGCGAGCTCTTTCAGATCATATCCTTTAATTTCAATCACAATCGGCTTGGCGCCGCCTGCGGCAAAGGCGAATTCGCTTTCACCGGCGATATATTCGATTTCAGCGCCCCGGTGATCCAGTTTGTCAATTTCCTTCTTAACCTCCTGAACCGCTTCATCGGTTGTTGCTTTGCGCTTCTTTTTTAGAGTTACCAGAATCTGCGCCTGAGAGGCGCGCAGGGTTTCAATGCCTGCTTCTCCCTCGCTTCCGGCAGATGAGCCGATGCTCAGCGCGATACTTTCGACCCACTGGTTTTTACTGATAATTTTTTCAATCGGGCTGGCGAATTCATCGGTACCCTGAATATTGGTTCCTACCGGCATATTAATTTTCACCAGAAACTGTCCCTGGTCCACTTTTGGAATTACCTCCTGATTCAGCCGGCCCAGGATAAAGACGCCGATCAAAAATAATCCGAATGCGAGCCCTAATATTTGAATCAAGGTAATGTTCTGTTTTTTTTCGGGCTGTTTCATGAGGTTATCGACAAATTTATCTACTTTCGCGCCGATGCCTCCGGCGCTTTTTCCGACAGTGTCGTCTTCTTTTTTAGCTAATGCACCCTTAATCTGCATTTTGACGGCAAAGAGCGGAACAATGAAGAGCGCGGCAAAAATTGCGACGATTAGAGAAAATATGACGGTCCAGGACAGATCTTTAAAAATCTGCCCCGCAACACCCGGCACGAAAATGATCAACGGGAAAAACACGGCAATATTGGTGAGTGATGAAGAGATAATCGGCCACATGACCTCTTCTGTTCCCTCAACCGTGGCCTCCCTCGCTTCTTTTCCCTCCTGTCTCATCCGGAATATATTCTCAATAATGACAATTCCGTTATCGATGACCATTCCAATACCGAGAGTGACTCCGGCCAGAGACATCATGTTGAAGGAGATTCCCTTGACGAACATGAGGAAAAATACGCCCATTACGGTTACCGGAATCACTAAAACAACGACGAAGGCGCTGATAAAATTGCGAAGCACAAACAAAAGGCAGAAAAAGGCCAGCAAGCCGCCCTGCCAGGCGTTGTCGACGACATCGCGGATGGCTGCTTTGATAAACAGGGAACCGTCATAAATAATCTCAACGTTTACTTTCTGGCTTTCAAGCTCCTCGCGCAATATGAGCATTGCCTCGCGCACTCTTTCGCACACCTGAATTGTGTTGGCGTCGGCCTGCTTTTGAATTGAAATTGAAATGTTCGGGAGCCCGTTATACCGGGATATGCTCGTGACTTCCTTGTAGGTGTCCTTAATTTGGGCAATATCGTTGAAATAAATCAGCCGCTTCGTCAACGATTCCCGCCTGTTTTTATCGCGCTGCATTTCCACGGTTTGCCGGGGGTAAAACGCGGAAGAGCGTTCGATAAAACCCGATTCTTTCCTTCGAAGAGGCTCTTTCTGTTCCATGCCGGCTACGGTAAAGGGTATCTCATCGACTGTTTTGTACTCACCGACTGTCCGGATCAAATATTCATAAAGGCCTTTTTTGATGCTCCCGGCCGGGTAGGAAAGGTTGGTTTTTTCAAGCTGATCGGAAATTCCGAGAAGAGAAAGCCTTGCCGCAAGCAATCTTCCCTGGTCCACTTCAACAAGAATTTCACGGTCAAGCCCGCCGCTCAAGCCCGCTGAAGCAACACCTTCTACCTTCTCTAAATTGTCTTTGAGCGTTTTTTCGGCGATCAGCTTCAAATCCATCAGTTTCAAAGGACCCGTCACCGAAAGAATCATGATGGGCCGGGCCAAAGGGTCAAATTTGACAACCTGCGGGTCTCCCGCTTCTTTAGGAAGTTTTTCCTTAACAAGGTCAATCTTTTCCCGAGTTGCCAATGCCGCAAAGTCAATGTCCGTGCCCCAGCTGAAGGAAATGGTGATCATGCTTTTCCCTTCGCGGGAAATCGAAATCATTTTCCTGAGGCCGCTTACGGACCCCAGAACTTCTTCAATTGGTTTGGTGATAAGAGTTTCTATTTCCTCGGGAGCGGCGTTCGCGTATTCGGTCACTACGGTGAGCTGAGGAAAAGTAATGGTAGGAAACAGCTGCTGCTTGGTGCGGGTGATGGCAATAAGGCCCAGCAATACAATGCCTAGCACAATCATCACGACCGTGACTTTGCGACTGAGCGTAAATTCTGTAAGGGTCATTACACACCTCGCGCAACTACCATTAAGTATACCTTATAAAGCAAAAGGGGTCAGACCCCTTCGTTAAAACGAAGGGGTTTGACCCCTATCTTCGACTGACCCCTTCTTACAGCTGCAATTCTTGTTTCTCGAGTATCTTTACCTTGTTGCCGTCTTCAAGTTTTTCATAGCCGTGAATGACAACCAGATCTCCGTCATTAATCCCGGAATCAATTTGAGTGTAATCCTCACGCTGATAGCCGACTTTTACGGATTTTTTTATCGCGGTGTTTGTCTGCGGGTCCACAACAAATACATAAGCTTCGTCTTTCTTTCCCAGAACCGCCTCAGTAGGGACGACGATCGCATTCTTCTTGTTGTAGATTAAAATTTTAATCCTGGCAAACATGCCGGGCAGAAGCAGTCCCTCGGGATTCTCTACCCGGACCCGGACCGTAGCGGTTCTGGAGGTTCCTGCGACAACGGGTGAAACATTTTCTACGGTGCCGTCGAACGTCTTGTCCGGATAAGCATCCACGAACACCCGCGCTTTTTGCCCCAGGGCCAGCTTATTCACTTCACGCTCGACAACGCCGAATTCAATCAATACATATTCGGTGAACACGTGTGTGCCGACAAGAGAGTTTTGGGTAATGGCTTCTCCCTCTTCTACGCCCAGCTCTCCGATCATTCCGTCGGATACTGCGTACAGATTTGTCTTCTCAAGAGTAGCCTCCTGAGCCTTGACCTCAAGCTGAGAAGCTTCAGCTTCATATTGAGCGCTTTCCATTTCCAGCCTGACCTGATCCAGAGTTGATTTCGGAATGGCCCCGATTTCGCTCAATTTTTCATGTTCCTTTAATTTTTCCTGAGTGATTTTTAGAGCGGTGTTCGCTTTGTTTGAATTAGCCTGCGCCCGTTTCAGGTTAAGCAGAATATCATCCTGCTTTAAGGACATAAGCAGAGCGCCTTCTTCATAATGCTCGCCTTCCCGGTAGTTGATGGAATTAATCACGCCGGGAATTTCAAAGCTTAATTTAAATTCAATGGCGCCTTTTACCGTCCCCAAACTTTTCAGAGAATCTTCATAGTTAAATCGCTTGATCGGAAATACTTTGACGGAGATAACTCCCTGTTCGCCTTCCCGGCCTTCTCCCTGCTCCGCCTTTCCTTTTTCTTTTTTCAATCCGAGATCTTTTTTCGCAAAAAAATTGGGAATAATAAGAAGCCCGAAGAACAGAAGAATCAATACAACAATCACTGGTTTTTTGTAGGGAACGATCCACGGAAACCGGGTTTTGATGAAACCCCCAATAGGAGCCAGAAATTTATTTATTATCGGGGCGATTCCTGAGATGAGAGGTCCGATAAAAGCCCATAGAATTTTGAGCAGTTCTTTGACGATTGAGGCGGTTTTTTGAATCAATAGCTGAACGCTTTTTTTGCCTTGATCAGGAGTCGGCTCCCGGTTTTCTTTTAAATCCTTTTCGCCCTCCGACATGGTTACTTCCTCTCCTTCCGTGAAAGCGGCAGCGCATCCATTCGAAGCAGATCTTTTTCGCCGATCGCCCTATTCAATGAAATACGCATCTTATAGTATTCAGCTACTGATTCTGCGTATTGATTTTTCGCGTCTAGCCAGTCTTTTTCGGCCTGCAAATATTCGGACAGCTGAATCTGATTTTTTTCCAGCTGATATCCTTTAAGCTTTGCCACACGTTCTTTATGCGCCAATTTCTTAATCGCAGAATCCAGCTGAATCAGCGTTTTGTGATAGCCGTAATATGTCTCCTTAACCTCTTTAACTACCTCGTTCTCCTTCTCCTGTAATTCTACCATTTGTTCGAGCATCTGCGATTTCGCCTCCCGCACATCAACGAATTGCTGCAAGCCGTCGAGCAAGGCGAAACTGAATTTGTTGGAAAGAATACGCGTTCCGCTTCCTCCCTGGAATTCCGTCACGCTCGGTGCGGTACGTACCGTGTCATAGCTGTATTTTGCCGTACTGCCCAGAAAATTCTGGCTCACCTCGACTCCGATTTTCCACTCGTCTTTGTACGGCGGCGTTTTGTCAACCAGCTTAAATGCCTCGGCGAGCTGACCGACTTCAATAATAAAATCTGCCTGGGGCAAAAATTTTCCGTAAGCCGCTTTTGTCTTGTACCGGTTCGCCATCAATTTATATTCCTCGACTTTTAAATCTGCGCGGTTCAAATAAGCCCGGTCGATCAGGCCATTCAGCTCCAAATTCATCTCCTCCGGACTTTCCAGCTGCGGGGCCATAGTCACGTCCGGCTGGGCAGGCTGGGTCGCGGCAATATTGGTTTTAAGCGCGTCGATCGAAAGCACTCTCAGCTGGGCATCCTTGGGCAGATTGAGGAATTTCGTCAAGTCCAGCTGCGCCAGAGCGAGTTCTTGATGGGCCGTCTGCAGTTCCGCCCGGATTTCACCAATCAGGGAATCGGTGTTCAAATATTCGATTTCCGAGATGGCCCCCACTTTTTTCTTCTCTTCATTCTGGTTTTTATACAATTCCATCTTCTGCGCCAAAGCCGATTTCGCCTCAAATAGAGATTGTGCGCGGGCATAATTCATATAGGCCTCGGAAACGTCTAAAACAAGTTTCGAAGAAGCTTTGTCCAACTCTTCCCTGCTTGCTTTTGCATTCGCGGCCTCTTCCCGGAACGTGTTCCATAGCGTTCCTCCATGAAACATTGGCTGCTTGAAATTCACGCGCTGCATATCGCTCTTGAAATCTGCGCCCGTTTGCGGCGATCCGGTCAATTCACCGTTTTTATGGATCAGCTCAAAACGAATCTCCGACCAAAGATCCCGGAATGTTTTTATTGCCCGGTATTTCGCGGCGCCGTTTTTCTCCTTGGCAAGTTTCACCTGAAGCGACACATCTAATGCTCTAGACACAACGTCATTTAATGCTCTTGCTTCCGGCGCCTGAGCGAAATTCTCCTGGGCAATGACCACGTCTTTATTGATGACTTCATTAATATACCCCCGGTCAAGAATAGGCATTCTTTCTTTTGCCTTGTCCCGCTCATAACTGACTTTGGCACTCACCGTCTTTTTTTCTTCCTTGGAAAGTTTTTTATATTCGATCGGAGTATTCGGGCCCTGAATTCTCTGACGCAGCGTCCCCCACTGATTGCTCAATTGCTCGAGCGTCATTCCGTAATATTTCTTTTCCTTTCTTTGCTGAGTGATAAGCTGCTGCGTGTCAGATTTTGAATCAATTCGAGGCGCCGATTTTTTCGCCAGTTTTTCTTTTTCGAGCGCTAATTTCGCTTCAAGCGCCCTCGTTTTCTCAGCTTCGTCTGCCGCGGCCTTTTGCTTTTCTGCTTCCAAACGCTTTCTTTCAAGTTCCTCGCCTTGTTTCTTTGCGCGCTCGCTTTCAAGACGCTCCTGCTCTAAACGCTCCCGCTCTTGTTCCGCCCTCACCTCCGCAACTTGCTCTTCGGCCAGTCTCTCAGCTTCTCTCTTTTGTTTCTTTAATGCGGCCTTCTGTTCCTTTTCGGACGTTTTCAGAGCCGGAACTTCGATAGGTTTAGTCTGAACATTAACTTCCGTTCTCAAAGAAGGAGGCGTTATTTTACCGATTTTTTTTGCGGGAGAAATGACGATCTCTTCCTCGGATCCTGCCGGAGAGGGCGGTCCGTATACTTTCGCGAGCTTTGCCTGCGTTTCTTTAATAATGTCGGGGTTTGGATAATCAGCGTCCTCTTCACCCGTTAATTCGGGGAACTTTTCATCACGGGAAGATTCCGCATGCGAAAACTGCAGCGTGGATAAAATGAACAACACCGGAAGGATGAAATGAATGGCGAGGAATATAGAAACGCGTGATCTCAATCGATCCATCGATTTTAGAAGCAGCATATGTTCCCTTTAATATCAGTAAACAGTCTTACTTCGTTAAGCCAATACTCTATCTACATATTAACGGCTTTCCAAGCAATTTCTAAAGAGCAGTGTGGCTTATGTACGGCCCAAAATCCTGTCAATTTCCTCGAGCAATTCCGTCTTGCTTAAAACACGGGTTTGGCCGGATTTTCTTTCCTTAAGCTCTACTTTGCCGTCTTTCGCGTTTTTTTCACCGATAATAATCTGATAAGGAAGCCCTACCAAATCGGCATCGTTGAATTTAACCCCTGCCCGCTCACTGCGGTCGTCAAATAAAATGTCATTTCCGTACTTCTGATAAATCTCATTCGCTAACCCGTTAATTGCGGGATCCGTCTGGTTGAGCGTCAAAAGCTCAAAAGTAAATGGGGCAATGGATTCGGGCCAGACAATCCCTTTCTCATCATGATGCTGTTCTATGGAACCCGCTATAAGACGAGTGACCCCAATGCCATAGCATCCCATGATGATATCCTGCCTTTTTCCCTGCTCATCCAGGAACGTAGCTTCCAGCGGTTTTGAGTATCGAGTGCCCAATTTAAAAATATGCCCGATTTCCATGGCGCGTTTCATTTCAATAGCGCCTTTACCGCACGAAGCGCATTTGTCTTGTTCCTGAACAACCCTGACATCCGCGAAGATTTTAACCTTAAAATCACGGCTGAGATTCATGCCGCGATAATGTTTATCCTTCTGATTAGCCCCGGCAACAAAGTCGGACATGGATTTGATCGAGTAATCGGCGACGATTTCTATATTATTCTTGAGCCCGACCGGACCGATGAATCCGACGGGCGCACCCGTCCACTCCTCAATCTGATGCTCGCTGGCAAGCATCAGACTTTCCGCTTTAAGGAACTTTTTCAGCTTTGATTCGCTGATCTCCATATCGCCGCGAATTAAAACGGCTACGGGTTTTTTGTCGCTCACATAAAGCAGTGTTTTCAGCAGTTTTGATGCGGGAATTTTAAAATGAGAGGTCAATTCCTCGATCGACTTTAAATTCGGAGTATCGAATAATTCCAGCTGTCCCTTTCCTGAAATCGCTTGATCATCCTGAACAAGGCAGTCCACCAATGTCGGCGTTGACCTGAGCCCGCAAGAGTTGCAGAACGCCACCAGGTCCTCCCCGAATTCCGCAAGAAGCATAAACTCGTGGGAAACGTTCCCTCCCATGATGCCCGGATCGGCGTTCACAATTTCAAAATTTAACCCGCAGCGGACAAATATTTTTTTGTAGGCCTCCAGCATTTTTGTATAAGACCTGTCCAGATCCTCCCAGCTGCGGTCAAAACTGTACGCGTCTTTCATGATAAATTCTTTTGAGCGGATTACCCCGAACCGCGGCCGGACTTCATCGCGAAATTTTGTCTGAATCTGGTAAAGAATGATAGGAAGCTCCCGGTAACTTTTAACGTTTCCGGCCATCAAATCTGTGACTACTTCTTCATGGGTCGGACCCAGCACAAACTCCTGTTCGGCCCGGTTCTTAAAAGCGATCTTGTCCTCGCCCAGCGCGTGATAGCGTCCCGATTTTTTCCATAATTCGGCGGGATGAAGCGCGGGGAGCAGAAGCTCGCACGCACCGGCAAGGTTCATTTCTTCCCGGATGATATTTTCTATTTTCCGAAGCGCCAGATATCCGAGCGGCAAATAACTGTATACTCCGGAGGAAAGTTTCCGGATCAAACCGGCCTTCAGCATCAGCTGATGACTCGTAGCTTCGGCCTCTTTCGGAATTTCGCGCAGCGTTGGGATCAGAGATTCGGACCATTTCATAGAGATTATGAATTATGGATTGCGAATTATGAATGATAGTCGTTAACATCTATCATTCATAATTCATAATCCATAATTTATTTCATGATTACTTCCTTTAATTTTCCAAAGAAATTTAAATTCACTAAATCGTTATACATAACAAAAACCATCAGCACCATCAATAGCACGAATCCGGCTTGGGTCAGGCGCTCCTGCACCTTGAGGGACACGGGCCGGCGGAAAATCGCTTCGATCGTAAGGAACAGTAAGTGACCCCCGTCAAGCGCCGGGAATGGAAGCAAATTAAATATCGCGAGAGTCGCGCTGATCAGCGCAGTCAGCTGCAGCACATAAACAAAACCGAGCTGTGCCGCCTTTCCGGTGATCACCACGATGCCTATGGGACCTGACAAGGTTTTGAGCGAAAGCCTTCCCGTCACCAGCCGCCAGAGCGCTTTGTACGTCATCCATGTCGTCATCCAAAGCGCATCCCAGCCTTTCTCAATCGATTCAAAAAACCCGTACTTTTCAATCGTGTACTGCTCTGAGGGAACGATTCCGATGCGGTTTAACTTCTTCACATCTCCAAAAACATCTTTTCCTTCCTCAACTTTTGGGGCGATAATAATCTGCTCGATCTTATTTTTACGTTTTACGTCAAACAACAATTTGTCCGATTCATTGTCCATGATCCCGGAAGTTAAATCGATCCAGTTCGCTACTGGCTTTCCATTAACCGCGACCACTTCGTCTCCTTTGAGCAGTCCGCTTTCCTTTGCGGGATACCCGTCGATAAAATCCCCGATGACTGCGGATAAAATCGGTTTTCCCATCATGAAAATAGCCGCAAACAGCACAAAAGCGAGCAAATAATTCATTGCCGCTCCGGCAACGACAATAAAAATTCGGGCCCAAAGCGGAGCTTTCAGATAGTCTCCCTCTTTCAAAAACGACGGGTCCGGCAACTCCTCAGCAGTTTCTCCCTGAGGCTTTACGAATCCGCCGAAAGGAATAACGGAAACCACATAGCGCGTTTCTCTGCCCTGCCAGGCGAAAATTTCGGGCCCGAATCCGATTGAGAACTTCTCCACTTTCACTCCGGTCATCCGGCAGGCAATAAAATGGCCCAGTTCATGAATGAAAATGAGAAGCCCGAGAACGATAATTGTAGGAATAAGCTGAATCAGAAAATCCATGTTAAACACTCACTTTCGCTGCGTTTCTAGCCCACAGGTCGGCTTTCAGAATATCCTCGAGATTCGGATGCTTCAGAAATTCGGGCTTATGGTTTTTGAGAACTGTTTCAATAATTTTAGGAATATCCGTAAATGAAATTTCATTCTTTAGAAAGGATTCAACACAAACTTCATTAACTGCATTGAGCACGCAAGGAGCCGTTCCCCCGGCTTCGCCGGCTTCATACGCGAGCCGGAGACAGGGAAATTTGTTCATATCCACAGGCTTGAAATTGAGCGACTGAACTTTTGTAAGATCGAGCTGCATTCCGGCGAACTTAAAACGTTTTGGATAGGATAAAGCATATTGAATCGGAAGCTTCATGTCGGTGACTGAAAGCTGGGCAATTTGACTTCCATCCTCAAATTCCACGACCGCATGAACCACCGCTTCCGGATGAATGAGGACATTGATTTTCAATATTGGGATTCCAAACAGCGCGCCGGCCTCAATTACTTCCAGCCCCTTATTCATGAGCGTCGCCGAATCTACCGAGATCTTTTTTCCCATCCTCCACTTGGGATGCTGAACCGCTTCCTCGGGAGTTATATTATCGAAAGTAGAACTGTCGCGGTTTAAAAACGGGCCGCCGGACGCTGTTAAAAAGATGCGGGATAAAGGATTGCCCTCCCTTCCCTGCAGGCACTGGAATACGCCGCTATGTTCACTGTCGACGGGAATCAGGGAGACACCGTACTCATTCGCAATTTTCCGGATTATTTCACCTGCCATCACCAGCGGTTCTTTATTCGCCAGAGCGACACTCTTTTTTGCGCGGAGGGCAGAAATCAGCGGCACCAGCCCTGCGGCGCCCGAAAGGGCCATGAGCACCTGGTCAACACCGCCGCCGGTCACTGACTCAATCAGACCGTCCATTCCCGACAATATTTTGGTTCCGGGAAGACCCGCCTCTTTCAGCCGCGATTCCAATTCCGGTTTTTGCAGCCCATCAAATACAACCGCCATTTTGGGCCTAAAAACACGGCACTGTTCCGCCAGCTCCCGGACATTACTTCTAGCCGCAAGGGCATAAACAGAAAATTCCGTTCTATGGTTTGAGATCACATCCAGCGCATTTTTCCCGATAGAACCGGTCGAGCCGATAATAGAAATGTTTTTCATGTCAAACTAGAGGCTTGTCTTTAGCCCTAAAAAGGCTGTTAAATAATAATAAGTAAAAGGTGCCGTAAACAATATGCTGTCGATCACATCCAATATTCCGCCGAGCCCGGGTATATTTCCCGAATCTTTCACACCCGCATCCCTTTTCACCAGGCTTTCCGCCAAATCCCCAAGCTGGGACAAAATACCCAATACGGCTCCGAGCACCAGCAAATGAATCCAGCTGACACCCGGTATATACAGAAACGACAAGAGAGACACCGCGACACAGGTAATGAAATTAGCCACGGATCCTTCAATTGTTTTATTCGGGCTGATATGCGGAATTAAAGGGTGTTTTCCGAATTTTTTGCCCGCGAAGTAGGCCGCCGTATCGCCCAATTTCGTGACTAAAATAATGTATGCTACCCATTCGGTTCCGTGGTCCAAATGCTTCACTTTAGTGAAAAAAGAAAATAAGAACGAAATATAAAAAATGCCGAATACGGTGACCGCCGTGCTGATCAGGGAATTCGTCTTTAGCCTTCTGTGAAAATTAAAGATAAATAGACACAGTATCGTAACCAGTATGATGACCGATTCGCCCTGAAAATAGATCGTAAACGGAAGCATCGCTCCGAACACAAGGCCGAGTATTTTATTGATGAACACCCCTTTTTTTTCGGCGATTCCATAAAATTCATAAAGAGCCACCAGACTGAATGCCTCTACCACGAGAAAGAAAAACCAGTTGGGGGAAAAGAAAATCGTATACGCCGCCAGCGCGACAAAGAGGACCGAGAAGATCAGCCGCTTAATTAGGGATGTTTGTTCTTCCAAAGCGCCGCTCTCTTTTTTGATAAGCCTCGATTGCTTCGAAAAAATTCTGCTTTCTGAAATCCGGCCAGAGTACGTCCGTAACGTATATTTCCGTGTAGGACATCTGCCAAAGCAGAAAATTGCTGATTCTCATCTCCCCGCTGGTGCGTATCAGAAAATCGGGATCGGGCAGGCCGTTCGTATACAAATGAGAGGCGATTGTCAGTTCTGAAATCTCCGAAGGATTCAAATTTCCCGCCTTCGCTTTTTCGGCTATTTTTCTGACTGCATCCACGAGCTCCAGCCTTCCCGAATAGCTGAGCGCGACGGTCAGCACAAGCGCGGTATTGTTTTTGGTGAGTTCCACGTTACGCTCGATTTTTTTCTGAATCTCGGACGGGAGCATTTCGATCCGGCCGATAACCCGGAAGCGTATATTGTTTTTATTCAGATCCTGCAGTTCTTTATCAAGATAATCGGACAAGAGACCCATCAGAAAATTGACTTCATCCTTAGGCCGGTGCCAGTTCTCGTTAGAGAATGCATACAACGTTAAGTACGGTATGTGAAGCTCATTACAAGCCCGCAAAGTTTCACGGATGCTTTCTACGCCCGCACGGTGCCCTTCAATACGCGGAAGCCGCTTCTGTTTTGCCCAGCGTCCGTTTCCGTCCATAATAATTGCGACATGCTTTGGAAGATTTTTCAAGTCAATATCTCCGATCGACGATAACCGCTGCGGATTTAATTCGTTCTTGGCTTCGGTAATCATGGCAGCATGATCGTTTGAGCGCGGTTGGACCCGACCGAAATAATTTTAATGGGGGTTTCCATCAATCGCTCAATCCTTTTCAGGTATCGTTTCGCTTCCTGAGGCAAATCTTGATACCGCTTTACACCCGTAATATTTTTGAGCCAGCCTTTATGCGTTTCATAAACGGGTACGCATTTCTTGAGCACTTCTACATTTGCCGGAAAATCTTTGAAGATTTTTGAGCCATAGCGGTAGCCGGTGCAAATTTTGATTTCTTTAAGCTCGTCCAGTACGTCCAATTTCATCACGGCCAGCCTGCTGATTCCGTTTACAGCAACGGCATATCTTCCGATTACGGCATCAAACCATCCGCAGCGGCGTGGTCGTCCCGTCGTCGCCCCATATTCCTCGCCTTTGTCACGGATCTTTCGCATTAAATCGTCCGGAAATTCCGTCGGAAAAGGGCCTTCCCCGACGCGCGTTGTGTAAGCCTTAATGACTCCGACCACCTCATCAATTTGAGTGGGCCCGACACCGGTGCCCGTGAGCGCACCGCCGGCGGAAGCATTGGAAGATGTCACATACGGATAAGTGCCGTGGTCAATGTCCAACAGGGTGCCTTGCGCGCCCTCGAAGAGCACTTTTTTTCTGTTTCGAATGGCTTTATTGAGCAACAGCGCAGTGTTCGCCGCGTACGGAATTAACTTTTTGCGATATCCCAGATACTGTCTCTCAATTTCATCGAAAGAAAGCGGATGATGGTCGTAGATTTCGGTGAGGACACGGTTTTTAATTGCTAGAACATGCCGCAGTCTTTTTCTGAAAACTTCCGGGTCATCCACCAGATCCGCTACACGGATACCGAGGCGCGCCATCTTATCCTCATAACAAGGGCCGATACCGCGCTGTGTCGTGCCGATTTTTTTGGAGTCATTGGATTCCTCTTTCAGTTTGTCGAGAAGACGGTGATATGGAAAGATTAAATGTGCTTGCTCACTGACAAAAAGCCGGCCGTTCACGGAAACGCCTTTTTTCTTCAGCATTTCTATTTCCTCAAAAAAAGCTTCCGGATCAAGAACAACTCCGTTTCCGATCAGGCACTTTTTCCCGGGGCGCAGGATCCCGGAAGGAATGAGGTGCAGAATAAACGATTTGTCGGCATATTTTACGGTGTGACCGGCATTATTACCGCCTTGGTAGCGGACGATATAATCACTCTGCTCCGTGAGAATATCGATAATCTTGCCCTTGCCCTCGTCTCCCCATTGTGCTCCTATCAAAATAGTATTGGTCATTGCTTGAGCACCCATTAGAGACGGATAAGTTTTACATCGATGATTTTTGAGGATTTTTTGATTTCGTCGATTATTTTTTGAGGAACATCGCCGTCAATATTAATCACGGTGAGCGCGGACGCGTGATCTTCCCGCCTGCCAAGCGTCATTTCGGCGATATTAATTTTGTTCTTTCCGAGAATGGTGCCGACTTCCCCGACGACGCCCGGCTCGTCTTTATTGATAACAACGAGGAGATTGCCTTTGGGAATTGCGTCGAGAAAGAAATCGTCAATCTTCACGATCCTAGGATCAGATTTCCCAAACAAAGTTCCGATAATGGTATGCGTTCCTTTGCTGAGCGTGACTTCGAGAGAAATAAAATTGGCAAAATCTTCAAGATGAGACGTTTTACTTTCGTTGATGGTAATGCCGCGTTCTTTCGCGATGATCGGGGCATTCACGTAGTTCACAACGCCTTCTCCGCAAATCGGAACCAATAACCCTTTAACAGCGGCTAGAGTCAGCGGGCTTAAAGGATATTGCGTTACTTCACCGCTATAAAGAACCGTTATTGCCTTGATGCTTCCTTCAAACATTTGCGTGTGCAGGCCGCCTAGTTTCTCGGCAAGATTGATCCACGGACGCAGAATATTCAGGGTTTTAGTGTCAAGCGACGGCATATTGACAGCGTTGCGGATTTCTCGTCCTTTCAGCACATCGATTACTTGCCTTGCCACAGCTACGGAAACATTTTCCTGCGCTTCTTCCGTGGAGGCCCCCAAATGCGGAGTCACCACAACCTCTTCGAGCTCGAGTAATGGATTGTCACCGGGCGGCTCTTTCTCAAAAACGTCCAGCGCGGCTCCTTTTACTTTTCCTGATTTAATCGCATCATAAAGCGCCTTTTCATCGACGATTCCGCCGCGGGCGCAATTGACGATGCGAACGCCGTTTTTCATAATTTTAAATGCTTCACTGCCGATTAAATGCTCGGTTTCGCGCGTCAGAGGCGTGTGAATCGTGATGTAATCGGCCTGAGAAATAACCTGATTTAAATCATTGGACAATTCCACATTAGGGTCCGACATCCCGTTTGCGGCGATAAAAGGATCATACGCCAAAATCCGCATTCCGAATGCTTGGAGGCGTTTGGCCACTTCACGGCCGATGCGTCCGTACCCGATAATGCCGATGGTTTTTCCGGCCAATTCCGCGCCGATAAAACGGTCGCGTTTCCACTCTTTTTTTCGAACGGCCGTATGTGCCTGGGGAATATTGCGGTTAAGCGACAAAAGCATGCTGAGCGTATGCTCGCAGGTGGAAATCGTGTTGCCTTCAGGAGTATTCATGACGATGACGCCCTGCTTCGTTGCGGCATCCATGTCAACATTATCAACGCCCACCCCGGCACGCCCGATGACTTTAAGCTTCTTGCCTGCCTGAATAATCTCTTTTGTGACTTTTGTCGCGCTGCGGACCAGCAGCGCATCATAGTCACCAATGATGGCCTTCAGCTCATCCGGAGGAAGTTTTGTTTTCACATCCACCTGAACATCGTTCTCTGATTTTAGGAGCTGAAGCCCTTTGTCTTCTATGGCATCCGATACGAGAATTTTAAACATTTTTTGACCCCAGTTATGGATTATGAATTATGAGTGATGAGCGTCAGATTCTCTTCTGATGTCTTTACAATGGATGTGAGAATTTTAACCATGATTTCTACTTCACTTAACAATAGTTGTGTTTTTGAATGTTCAATCAACCCGGAAGATTCTATCAATCTTAACCAATATTTAGTTTCTCGAGCTTCCTTCTTGGCAATATTCATGCAATTTGTAAATTCTTTCTTGGTTCTCGCACCATTAGCTTCCTCGATATTTGCCCCAATAGAAGTTCCGGACCTTAAAATCTGTTTTCCCAATTCAAAACCCAGCGTGTTTTTTGGAAAAAGATTTACAAACCCGATTATTTCCAAAGCAAAATCAAAAGATCTTTCTTTTATTTGTTTTTCATTCATAATTCATCATTTGTCATTCATAACTTATTTAAAGTGAGCGACCGCTTTCGCGATATCGCATTTATAGCCCTGACGCGACAATGCTTCTGCAAAAATTTCGAAGCCGGTTATTAAATCTTCCGGACGAATAAATCCCATGTGAGCAATGCGGATAATTTTTCCTTTCAGCTGATCCTGGCCGCCCGCAACTGTTACCCCCAGCTCATCCCGCATCAATTTTACCAGTTTGGATCCATCGACATTCGCTGGAAGCTCAATCGCAGTGACCACATGAGAAGGAGTTTTCGCAAAACTTTTAAGCCCCATCGACTCGGCGGCTTTCCGTGTCGCTTCCGCAAGTTTGTTGGTTCTCGCGATCACCTTTTCATACCCCGTCTCTTTAAAATAACGAAGCGCTTCCACCTGGGCCAAAACAAGCGATATCGCGGGAGTGAACGGCACATCTTCTTCCAGAAACGACTTCTGATATTTTTTTAGATCCAGATAAAATTTAGGGAGTTTGGAATCTTTTCCGAGATTCCATGCTTTCTGGCTGACTGCCAAATAAGCAAGTCCGGGAGGAATCATCAGCGCTTTTTGCGAACCGGTAATCACGATATCGATTCCCCATTCATCCATTTTACAATCATCCCCGCCGAGCGCGCTGATAGCATCGACCACGATAATTGCCTGATGATTTTTGGTATGCTGCGCGATCGTCTTAATATCCGTCAAAACGGCCGTTGATGTCTCGCAAAGTGTCGTAAACACGCCTTTGACATCTTTTCCGGTCGAGCTTTCCAGGCGTTTTTTGATTTCATTGGGATTAACCGCCTCGCCCCATTTCACATCAATCACTTCGCAATGCAGTCCGAACGCCTGAGCCATTTTCACCCAGCGTTCTCCGAATTTACCTCCGTTGACGGCCAGAACCTTATCTCCCGGAGAAAAAAAATTGACGATGGCCGCTTCCATCGCTCCTGTTCCCGAGGAGCAAACCGTGTAAACATCCTGCTTGGTTTGAAAAGCATATTTCAGGTTCTCAAACAGCTCTTTCAAAACGGCCCTGAATTGAGGCGTGCGGTGGTGAAAAATCGGCTTTGCCATTGCCTCAAGCGCCTGCGGAGGAACGGGCGTTGGGCCCGGCGTTAACAGTATGTTTCTTTTAGTCGTAGTCATTGTGGTTGTCATTTCTTTCCGAAGACCTTGCCTTCGATAACTTCGTCGATAATTCCGTAATCTTTGGCTTCTTTCGCGGCCATAAAATAGTCACGGTCCGTATCTTTTTCAATCTTTTCAAGAGGCTGAGCCGTATGTTTTTGAAGAATGCGGTTCAACTCCTCTTTCATTTTCAGAATTTCACGGGCTTGAATGCTGATATCGGAAGCGCTCCCCTGGGCGCCGCCCCAAGGCTGATGAATCATGACACGGGCATGCGGCAAGGAGTACCGTTTTCCTTTTGTTCCCGCGCAGAGCAAAAGCGCACCCATGCTGGCCGCTTGACCGACGCAATAAGTCGCGATGTCACATTTCACAAATTGCATCGTGTCATAAATCGCCAGACCCGCGGTGACGGAACCGCCGGGGCTGTTGATATAAACATTGATGTCCTTTTCCGGATCATCCATTTGCAAAAAGAGCATTTGGGCGATAATCAAATTGGAAATGACGTCATCAATCGGCGTCCCAATAAACACGATGCGATCTTTGAGAAGGCGGCTGTAAATATCATAGGCGCGTTCACCACGGCCGGTTTGTTCAATTACCATAGGCACTAAATAACTCATCTGAGGCCTCCGCTGTTCTTTATTGTGATTATCATTAACATTAGGCATTGCTGATATCCGCATGCTGCTTTATAAATTGAAAAACTTTTTCGTTGATCATCTGCTCAATTAAACTCTCCAGATTTTCCTCTTTTCTAAAATGCTCTTCCACTTTTTCCATGGGAACATGATACTGTTTTGCGATGCGCTCGAACCGTTCTTTCAAGTCATTTGCATTGATTTGTATTTTCTCGATTTCGGCGATACGGTCCAGAATGAACGCCAGTCGCACCTGCTTTTCCGCCTCTTCCTTAAAATCTTTACGCAGCGCTTCGTGCTGTTTCTGGACTTCCTCTTTAGGATAGCCCCGCTGAGTCATGCGTTCCATCGCGTCATGCACGAGTTTATCAAGCTGGCGTTCAATGACCCCGCGTGATATCTGAAAAGGGGTGTTGTTGACAAGATAAGCCAGGATTTCACGCTCCACAAGCGCCTCCTGCTCCTGCTCTTTTTTTCTTGTAATATCCTCGCGCACGGCAATTTTTAGCGATTCGAGATCCTTATACTCCCCCGCAAGCTTGGCCAGCTCATCATTCAACTCAGGAAGGCTTTTTTCCTTTACATCCTTTATCTTTACGGAAAATTGAGCCTGTTTGCCCCGAAGCTCGGGCGACGGATGTTCCGCGGAAATCGAAACTTCGAAATTGCGCTCTTCTCCGGATTTCACTCCGACGAGTTTCTGCGAAAAATCGCCGAGAGTATTGTGCTCGTGAAGAAGAATCCATTCGTCCTTATGCTCTTCTTTTGGCTTGCCGGAAATTTCCACAACATAATCGGCAATCAGATAATCGTTAATGCGGGCTTCCCTTGACACCGGAATGAATGAGGCAAATGTCTCCCTGATTTTCTCAATCGTCTCATTGATTTCTTCATCCTTTATTTGAAAGGAGTTCTTTTTGGCTTTGATGCCTTTATACGTGCCCAGCTTGAAATCGGGATCAAGTTCGACCTCCGCTTTGAACACCATTTCGCTATCATCAAACTTCAATTCTGTGATCCGGGGATAAGCAATGATTTTTAACTTTTCCGCTTCGGAGATCTTTTTTAAAGCGATAGATAGCAGCTTGCGGGTAATTTCTTCTTTGGCTTTTTCACCGTACTGTTTTTCCAAAACATCTTTTGGGGCTTTCCCTCTGCGAAAACCGGGAATCGTAACTTCCTTGGCAAGCTCGTCATAATACTCTTCCTTTACGCTGTCAATCAGGTCTTTGCTGATTTTTACAGAGAGCTCCTTTTCACAAGGGTATGTGTCCTTTATAGAATATTCCATATTGTTCCGGCTTGCCTTTCCGCTCTTGACTTTACTTCTATAGCTAAAATGGACCGAGCGATGGGTCTTCTTCGCTGAAGGACTTGCGTCTCTTCAGCTTCGAAGAACCCGATGCTTTTCCCTTATTTCATTCCTTCGTAGCTCTGAGCATTAGCTACAGAGCGAAGAAGAATGGAGCGAG